>Ga0209692_10000032_pt1 | contig 580134 bp, 536 predicted proteins | sample tdDd472_FD_187129 | JGI IMG/M metagenome (GOLD analysis project Ga0209692, IMG submission 187129) | Marine sediment microbial communities from the Atlantic coast under amendment with organic carbon and nitrate - tdDd47.2 (SPAdes)... | ecosystem: Environmental > Aquatic > Marine > Coastal >... | reverse complement strand
GTTGATGCTGATGGTTAGTGTACCGCCTGTATTGGTCAGGTTGGTCTCTGCCTGGGTTTTTAAGTTTTGTTTGATCCAGCTGTAGCTATTGCTGCTGCCGCTCAACGTCCGGTCTATCGTGTAGTCTGTGCCCTGTTGCTGTAAGGTGCTATACGCATCCAGTGCTGTCTGTTGTGGACTGTAGCTAATTCCTGTGATGTTAATATTGGTCTCCAGGGTCGCAAACTGCAACTGGTTGTTCCTGACATCCAGCTTTGTCAGGCTTGTCAATGCTGTGAGGTCTCCCAGATCGGTCAGGTTGTTGCCTGATAGGTCTAGTGTCTGTAGGTTTTCCAGTCCTGTGGTCAGTGTTGGCAGTTTGCCCGTCAGGTTGTTGTTTTTCAGATCAACTTCTGTTACTCTGGTTGCTGTCATTGTCACTCCTGTCCAGTTAGCCAGTGATTCACCGCTCTTCCAGTTGTTAGTGGTCCAGCTGTCTCCGCCTGTTGCATCATATATGCTCAGCAAAGCCAGTGAGTCTGCGACCGTGGCTGGATCCAATAAGGTACGCACCGTAATCACATTGGAACTGGTAGACACATCCCCTGATGGGTAAACGGCTCGTACTCTGTAGTAATACTCTGTACCATACTGTATCTCTGAGCTGGTCACTGCCACGCTGTTATTTGTTGTACTCAGGTTAGCATAGCCGGTCAGCAGGTTTACAAAAGCTCCGTCTCTGGATACATCCAGCTGGTAGCTCTCCACGCCTTTTCTTAAATTCCAGCTGGCTGTAAAGCTGAAGTAGTCTACTGCTGTTGCTGCTACTGCTGTAGGGGCGCCAGCCTCTATAGTAAGTTCATCGGTTGTTGCATCTGTTCCTTCATTACCTGCCAGATCTGTTGCGGTAACTACCACATCATAGGTCCCGACTGCAAGGGAAGCAACCGTGTTATCTGCTAGCAGCCAGTTGCCATTGGCTACTGCTGCGTCATAGCTGGCTCCATCTACTGTCACTGTGACTGTTGCTTCTTCACTCACTGTCCCGCTCAAGGCAGGTGTATCATCCAAAGTGGACAAGGTACTCACTGTCACTGTCGGTGCGGTCAGGTTTACGGTCAGTTCATCTGTGGTAGCATCTGTGCCAGCATTGCCTGCCAGATCCGTCGCTGTAACTTGTACATCGTATACGCCATCTGTCAAGGCTTCTATGGTTCCGGTAGCTAAACTCCAGCTTAAATCTCCATTGTTGACACCCGTATAGTCCACTCCGTTTACTGTTACCTGGATCATCGCGGTAAGGTCGTCTACAAAACCTGTCAACCCCGGAGAGGGACTATTGGTAAGCAGTTCGTCTACAAGTACAGATGGTGAGGTCAGGTCGACATTTATCGTAGCAGTAGCAACACCTGTGACACCATTGTTATCAGCAGTCACTGTCACTGTATATGAACCATCAGACAGGTCTGCAATGCTTCCTTGCACCAGACTCCAGGTTCCATCACCATTGTTTACTCCAGGGTAGTCTGAGTTATTTACATTAATGGTAATTGTTGCTACAGGATCACCAACTGTTCCACTTAGTGCCGGAGAAGGGTTATTAGAAAGATCAATAGCATCAATGGTGACGGTAATAGCTTCACTCACATCATTGACACTGATGATATAAGTGCTACCTGCTGCATTGACCCCATCACCAACAACAATTTGAAGGCTGAATGATGTCGTTCCGCTTTCATAGTCCAAGTCATCAGGATCATTTACAGAAAGTGTACCGGTAGTTTTATCTATTGCGAATGCAGGGGTTGTATCTCCATCTACATCAGTGTTCCCGCTATTTATACTCCAGGAAAAAGTATTGTTAGTGTCAACATCATTAGCTTCAAACGTTACCACAACAGTTCCCTGTGCACTATTTTCGTTTACACTTACACTCCCCGGATCAGTAATTTGTGGAGCATTGTCATTGGCATCTGTTATAGTTAACAATACATCAACACTGTCCTTATTACCAACAGCATCTGTGGCTTTTACATAAATTTCATAAACATTGTCTGTGTTGAGGTCAGTCGGGCTTTCATAATCCGGAGCTGATGCAAAAGACAAAACTCCATCGGTACCTATCGTAAAGAGTGATTCGTCTGTCCCGGTGACTTCCCAAGTCACCATTTCATTAGCTGTATAGGTACCTACCGCAGTTGTATTTTCTACTATATTGAAGCTTGCCTCACCCGTGATAACAGGGGCTACTTCATCAATATTTAATACAGCCACACTTACAGCATGATTACCGACATTGCCCGCCAAATCCGTCGCTTCAATAACAATGTCGTAAGTATTGTCTGATCCAACATCTGTCGGACTCTCAAAATCAGGCGCTGTTGAAAAAGTTAGATTACCGTCTATATCAATCGAAAACGCTGATTGGTCATCTCCACTAATTGTCCAAATCACTTCTTCATCTGCTGTGAAGGCTCCAACTGCCGTCGTATTCTCATCAATACTAAAACCAGTCTCCCCTGTAATTGTAGGCGGAACTTCATCAATGTCAGCTATAGTCACAGCGACGGTTTTAGTGCCGATGTTGCCCGATACATCCGTCGCTTCAATCAAAATATCATAGGTATTATCACTTCCTACATCCGTAGGGGTTTCAAAATCCGGAGCAGTCGAAAAGAAAACATTTCCGTCCACATCAATGATGAAAGCAGCTTTATCGACTCCACTCAATGCCCAGGTTACAGTTTCGTCTGCTGTGTAAGCTCCAACTGATGTTGTGTTTTCATTAATATTTACAGAAGCCGAACCAGAAATTATAGGAACTATTTCATCATAAGTCACTTCGAAATCATCGAGAACTGTATTTTCTCCTTCTCCAGCATATTCAAAACGGATATAACCCGAAAAAAGCCCTGTAAATGTGTGACTCGTTTGGACAAAGGTTGTTGAAGTGTTGCTGATACTTATCAAGTCACTCCAGTTCTGGCCATCTAATGAGGTCTTAACATTTAACAGACTGGTTGCAGCATTGGCAAACTCCGGTCTAACATATACACTAAATGATTCAGCGTTTGAGAGCAGAGGAGTTTGGAGGAAGTTTCCTGTTGTATTACTAATCAGAGCTGCATCACCCGTACCTCCATTCCCAGAAATATCAGAATAATACACCGATGAAGTAACGCCAGTTCCTGTCCAGGTTCCGCTGGTCAAATCAATATATTCCAGACCTTCCCCTAACCTGGTAGAGAGTCCAGTATCAAAATTTTCTGAGGTTCCGGTAAACCCTGTTGGTGCCTTTGTGGACTGTGAAAGCAATGATTGAACCTGTGAAGTATTCCCTGATAAGTCCTTTGCCACAAAATACAGATCATATTTTGTATTGGCAGTAAGATAGTAAACCGAACCAGTGCTGGTATTCACTTCTATGAAATATCCATAATCGTATATTGTACCTGTTCCGGAGTATAGCCCAGTATCCATGATTTCCTCCGCAGTTGGAGCGTCATCCCCTTCACCAATAATGGCGTAATAGAAATCCGAGGTTTCTGAAAGCAGAAATTCAAAATCAAATGACCCATAATAGGTTCCGATAATAGATAAGTTATCAATAGTTGGGGGGGTATTATCTTGAGCCAGTGTAAATACAAAATCATCCATGATCAGGTTATTCGTACTATTTGCACCGACCATTTCCACTTTGATTTGAACCGAAGAACCCGTATAAGTTGGTGTATAAATGTAATTTTCATACACTCCGGAGTTGGTACTAAAGGTTTCAATCGGAGTGAATACGCCTCCATCAACAGACTCAGAAACTGTCATTTCCGCACCATAAGAATAGAAACTAAACTGAAAAGGGCTGGTACCATCTATTGCCGGAGTGATAACATATCCTGATGTGCCCGATGTAATACCAATAGATGAAACACCTGTTAAATTAGGCCCGTCATTACCATAGACTCCAGAAAACTCCCAGATTCCGGTTGCGAGAGAGACTTGTCCATCATAATTGATTGTGGTGAGCTCCTCAAAGCTCTCCGTCACCGAGTTGTCAACCACATTGATGGTCATGTTTGGTCCAATGGCAAGTCCATTATCAACTTTGGTTTTTGGGTCAACAATGCCAAAACTTTCTAATGGAAGCAAATCCACATTGAAATAGTCTTCACCCAAAGCATCTGGTGAAATGTCTGCGGTAATGTAAAAATACACTGTACTACCATCGGCTATTGGATCAGTATAAGTAAAGCCAAAACCATTGGTTGGAACAGTTATGCCATCTCCAAAAGCAGCGTCAGCAAACCAGGCAGAAGAACCAAAGTCATCAGTATCCACCAGGTATTGCAACCCGAAAGGTGTTTCTCCAGCAAAATCTGAATTACTATATGCACCTGATAGTGTTAAATAGAATCCCTGAGGCGTGATCTCCCCACCTGAAGCAGTAACACTAAATTGATAAATCAGATTGTCAGAGGTACCTGGATCAAGCGATGCATCTGTGAGGGTGAAGCCATCAAATGTGGCTACAGGGTTAGTCCCCGTTGAAGAAGTATAATCCACATTGTCGATGAGTATGTCCTGATCGCCAGATAATAACCCCTGTATCTTGATATATCCTGTAAAATTACTTGGGAATGTATAAGTGTACTGAGTGAAAACTTCATCAGTATATAATCTATCATCCAAAAAAGTAAAAGTATCACCATCTGCAGAGGTATATATCTCAAAGGCTGCACCATCATATCCCCCAGCTATTGTAGCATAATAGAATGAAAAATCAGAGGCATTGGAAATAAGAGGAGTCTGCAGATAATTGGCTGAATTACCACCAGCAATTTGGGCACTTCCCGCTTCTCCTTTGTAACCATATGCGGGATTGTCTTGCCAGGTAGTTCCAACAGCAATCCAGTCTCCCGGAATTCCTGATGCAAAATCTTCAAGATTACCTACTGGTGCTGTGGCAGAAGTTGTAAAAGTTCCGGGATTGTTAACAGCCGTTGAGGTGTTGTATGCAGTGCCTGAGCCATTGTATTCAAGAACAGCAGCAGTATAAGTCACTTCAGGAGATAACCCAGTCACAGTAATGGGGCCACTACCTGAGCTATTGTATACAGCAAACCAACCAGTATCGGGTTCTCCACCAGACTTGAAAATGGTGCTTGCCTCTGGATTGCTTCCGTCCGATACATTTGGCATTGTGGCCAAACTACCTTCAGCTACTACCACTAGCCTTCCTTCACCGTCTCCATCGTTCCAGCCAATATCCACAGTAGTTTCAGTGATATTTGAGAAAGATAATTTGCCGGCCTGAGTAGTTGGAGCCGTGGCTGTTCCATTGATGGTTATCAATCCACTTGTGGCTACCCAGCCACCATTGTTGGCACTCACACGTACCACGGCATTTGACGAGTTAACATCAGGTACATCCCAGGTCAATGGGCATGAACCATCCAAACAACTGGAATATAAATCATCAATCAGAGTCCAGCTGTTACCTCCATCGGTTGAGTACTCAATGGTCACAGATCCATAGTCATAGGTGCCAAACTGCATGATCACATCATTGGTACTAGACCCTGGGCTCAATGTACTATTGGAAAGATAGATGTTGATCGGATTCAATATGAATGGATCAGAATCATCAAACAAATCCGGGTTACTGGCATCTTCCACACGAATGACAGCTGTTTGTGTCCATGGAGCTGTAGCATCTAAATAATAGGTACTGAATTCCCCATTATCAGTAGTAGGATAAGCCAGTACTGTTGGGAAAGTAGAACCACCATCATCAGAAAGTGAGATTTTAACATATCCCGAAGTGCTCTGACTCGTCCACTTTATGGGCAGATATTCATAAAACCTGGCCTCAGTATCAATAGTTGGGTCAGTAACAATTATTTCTGGTGCGGGTGCAGTATAAGGAGTAAAAGTAAAATCATCCACAAAAAGGTTATTGGTACTTCCTGATTGCCCGGAAGTCACTTTCACATAGATCGGCTGACCTGCTGCATTAGGAGTGATTACCAACTGTTGGTGTGTGGTGGACGTGGCTGTGTAAGTACCATAAGTGGAAAAGTTAACTCCATCAGTAGATGTCTCAACCAGAAAGGTAGAATTAGTGCCATTGGCAGCATAGTAAAAAGAAATATCACTTCCTCCATCTGCTGCCGGAGCCACAAAAGCAGCATTAGAACTGTAAGTCAACCCTAATGACTGGGTACCGGAATATGCCAGAGCGGCCACCACATAAGGACTATTTGTGAAAACCCAGTCACCACTTGGAAGTGCATAAGTTCCATCTGTGTAGGTCATCGCAGTGGCATCTTCAAATGTTTCTATAGTACTTGCCGATACAATACTAAAGGGATCGCTTATAGCTTCTACAGTTTGGTATTTGTCTCTGATCCGTACTGTGTAATTGCTGCCTGAAGCAATGGATTCATCAAGAATCCAATCAAACTGACCTGATAAAAATTGCAGTTGGTTTTTATCAATCAGGTTCCAGTTAGTATCATCGTTTGACCACTCAGCAAACAGTGAATCATTTTGATAAAATCCATTTGCCTCAAACAAAATATTTACTGTGTTACCAATATTATATACATCATCTACAATTGGCTTGGTAATAGCCAGAGTTTGAATTCCTACGGCAGTTACAAAGAAGGAGTAATAACTGGGATCTCCTTCATCCGCATCGTCATTGTTAATCTGAATTTCGGTTTGATAGGTGCCTTGATAGGCCGTAAACTGAACCTGGAAAGTATAACTGGAACCAGCTGTGATAGCAAAATTTGAACTTGGTGGGCTTACAATCTCAAATGCTGAATCTCCTGATGCGCTAATGCCGGATATTGTCAAATCCTGAGTTCCAGTATTTTTTATAACAAAATCCCTGGTCGTTACAGTATTTACATAGACCTGACCAAAGTCAGTTCCATCATCAGTGCTGGGAGTATTGTCTCCGGATACTATTTCTATAGAATTACCCTGCACTTCAATTTCAGGTCCCGTTGCACTCGCAGTAATGGTGAACGCTAAGCTACCATTCAACCCTCCGTCAGCAGGAGTAAGAGACTCAGTAAAAGCAAAATTGGAATCTGATCCAGGAGCATCAAGAGAAAATGTTCCTCCTGTCAGAGTTGATGCCATATCCGCCGTAACATATAAATAAAGGCTGGAACCAGCAGGGATCGTAACCGCATTCTGATCATCAAAATATCCTATTATATCTGTCATTGGAATGCTGGCCGGATCAAACCCATCCGATCCCCAGTAAGTGGCATTTCCAATATCATCCACCTCTAAAGAATAGTAGTAATTAAACTGTGAAAAGTCTGCCTGATCAAAAGCTCCCGGATCTGTGAGAGATAGGAAGAAGCCCTCAAAACTGGCATCTGCATTGGTCACATCAAGCTGTACTTCGTAAATCAGATTATCTGAAGTTCCTTCCGAAAGGTCTATGGATGGCACCTCTAAAGTAGTGATTGTAACAGATGGAGGATTAGTCGTTTGAAAAAACTGTGATTCCACATTGGATATAAGGGTAGAATTAGACCCATCAACAGCTACCCAGTAGATGTAGTAACCAGATCCAACTTGAAGTGGAGCATCGTTTCCAGTTCCGGTTCCTATTGAGAAATTTACCGTTCCGGTAATGCTGCCATAACTATTATAGTTGTCAGCTGTGGCTCCACTTTCATCTTGTCCGGCAATTATCTGGGCAGATGAAGGAGGAGATGCTGATTGAGTAATTACATAATAAATATCTGACATCACATCAACTGATACCTCGGCGTCCAGTGTTGTAGACCCAGGCGTATGGGTCAGTTTAGTAATCAGTGGAACAATTGTTTGTTCTCCTGAAAAAGTAGTGAAAGTGATATCATCAATGATTAATTCCTGATCACTTATTGCATCATCAAACGTGATTCTAACCCTTACTTCTGCACCTGCTCCGTCAGTGAGGGAAGTACTGTATTGGACAAACTCCTGCGAAGTTGCAGTCAATGAGGCAAGTGTTTGATAGGCTGCTCCGTTCACCGATTTTTCCACCACAAAGTGACTTTCACCAATTCCCGTTGCAGCATAGTAAAAATCAAAGTTAGATTGACCATCTATCACAGGAAGTGTGAGCGTACCCGGGCCTCTGTTTCCATCGTCAAAGTAGAACCTCAATGCCGCCGCACCAGAATAAACGATGGTATTTTCTGCGTCAGTTCCGGCTGATGAATATCCGCCTGTAGAAAAGCTGTAGAAATAGGAGCTTCCCGAAATTTCTTCAAAGCTCTCAGTTACTCCTCCAGAGGAATTTGTATAATTGTATGGGTTATTGGTAGAGGATGTATTGTAAAATGTATAGTAATCGAAATCATTAGAATACTCGTTAACATAAATTTGATATTCTACCCCAGCTTCCAAGCCAGTAACATTTACAGAACTTGCGGTGCCAGTGTAAACTACATACCAGTTACCATCGACCAGAGCACCTAACCCATAAATACTGTTGGCGGAGTATGTTGCTTCAGTTCCTGCCATAACAGGAAGGGCGGCACCGGTATTGGACGTCATCAAAACGAAATCCTGAGGCCCATCCCCCGGGGTCCAGGAAACTGCAATTTCAGTAGAGGAAACAGAGTTTACGACAATGTTGGATGCTTGAGTCTGAGAGTACCCCCAATGACCCAATAGCAACAAAGCTAAAGACATTAAATGTCGGATTGACACAGGAACAACAAGCTTCTTGTGGATAGAATTTTGCATTGCGGTGGATAGTCTTGTGAAACTTTAAACTGTAAAATTACAAGATGTGTTTGTATTTTTCTATACCAAGTTTACGGTATATTGTGTTAATTTTCTGTTTACAAACCGTTCAGCAACAAGCATTTAGCGAAGAAAATAAAACTAAAATGACTCCAACTTTTGTGTAGATTAGTAGTGGCAGATGTACGGCATGATAAGCTGACATTTGTCTAATTTGGTTCGTTCAAAAAATATTAGTTATTTTATATTTAGTATTGAAAAAATTTAATTCCGTCATGGCCCGATATACTTTAATCACCCTTTTTTCTCTGATATGTGCCGTATCAATCGCACAGTCCCCTTTCAAAAACAAAAAAGACCAGAAGTTCTATGAGAAAATAGATGGCTGGTATGAGGTAGAAAGAGATAAGATCATCAAAAGTGAAGATGAAATCCTGGAATATGCAGCCAATCATAAAGATACAGTTGGGACTTTCATGTACTTCGCTCTGGGAGAAGCCTACCAATATGGATACGGTGATCTTGAAACAGCCTTGAAATTTTACAGAATGGAGTATGAACTTCATAAAGAAATTGGAAGCACAGGTGAAAATTTTAATAACTCTGCTCATGGTCTTGCTTACATCTTAACAGAATTGGGTCGCTATGATGAGAGTGAAGCCCTTTATTTTGAAGTACTGGAGAAAGAAAAGGCCGAAGGAGTTCCTCCGGAAGAGTACATATATTATGACGGACTCTCCATATTAGAACTCTATCTCAATACCAACCAACCAGCCAAAGGATTGGCTTATGTCAAGCAATTTCGAAAAGATGCTAAAAAGAATACAATACTTGATGCTATGATGAGCTTCTATTCAGGTGGTTTTTATCTGGCAAAGGGAGAATATTCGAAGGCTGAGAAAGCGCTGTTAGAAAACCTTGAAAAACTCCAATCACTGGGCATGTATCCATCTATAGAATATGTTATTGGACTCAACTATCTTGGCAACCTTTATATTGAATCAGGTCGGCTAGCTCTTGCCGAAGAGGTCTATCTGGACGCCAGAGATATGATAAGCCGTCTGCAAGGTGATTGGGCTGACTATGAACTGAACCTTAAGAGTAGTCAAGGACTACTGTATACTCAGCTTGGAAACTACCAGACAGCTGAAAGCCTTTACAATGAGATCATGAGCCTTGATAAGGACTTCTTTGGGGAAGAGTCTTTTGCCTACTACACTGACGCTCAAAACCTGGGAATCAACTATATCTATGCCAAACAATACAAAAGAGCCGAAGAGCAACTCAAAAATGCTGCGGAAGGTTATAAAAAAATGTTTGGAGAAGAAAGCATTAATTACCTGAAGGTGATTCGGATGCTAACGCAATGCTACACTTCATCAAATCAGTTGGAGAAAGCGGAAGAGCTTGGCACAAAAGCAATAAACTTAACTCAGAAAGTCACTGAAGATAAGTATCAACATGCCTTTGATTATTATAACATAGCAGAAATCTATGCAAAGAAGGGTGACTTAAACAATGCCATTAAATATCATAAACAAGCATTGGATTTGTGGAAAGATGCTGTAGGAACAACACACCCAAAATACGCGCGAAGTGCAAATAAGTTAGCTATTAATGAATGGAAAGCTGGTAATTTTAAAAATGCCAGAAAATACTACAATGAAGCTTTTGACAATTATTTTACACAAATCAATGTGGTGTTTCCTGTATTGAGCGAAGAAGAAAAAGCTAAATTTTATTACAACAACCTCCGCCCCACTTTTGAGCAATACAATTCCTTCATTGTAGAAACAAGTAAAGAGGATAAAGAGCTGATCGGGGAAATGTATAACTACCAGCTAGCAACCAAGGGACTGATTTTGTCAGCAACCAATAAAGTAAAGAGTGCAATTCTCAACAGTGGAGATTCGACGCTAATAAAAAAATATACCACCTGGATTTCTCAGAAAGAAACGCTGGCACAGCTATTCAGTGCATCCGATATTCCTGCTGAAATAAGAAACAAGCAGATTGACTCTTTAAACACTTCCAGCAATCTGCTCGAAAAAGAGCTTAGCAAATCCTCCACAGAATTTGCCAGTGCTTTTGCCAACAGAGACCTGACCTGGCAGGATGTTCAGAAAAAACTTAAACCAGGAGAAGCGGCAGTTGAGATTGTTCGTTTCCGAGATTTTACTCCTGATTCATCGGGGGTTTTCACAGATGAAGTTTACTATGCTGCTCTAATCGTAAGAGCCGAAACAGAAGATTATCCAGAGATGGTACTCATGCGAAACGGTAAACTGATGGAAACAAAATACCTTTCTAACTATCGAAACGCTATCAAATACAAAATTGATGAGAACTTCTCCTACAAACTCTTCTGGCGACCTATTGCCAACAAGTTAGAAGGTGTGAAAAAGGTATATTTCTCTCCTGATGGTGTCTTCAATCAAATCAGCATTTACACCTTAAGAAACCCTGCTACAGGTAACTTTACTTTGGATGAACTGGAAATTCAGGTATTGACAAACACCAAAGATTTGGTGGCATTTGTTGGAAAAAACCCACAGGGATCAAACAATTCGTATTTGTTTGGCTACCCGAATTATAACATGGGAGTAATTGACCAAAAAGTAAAGGAAGAAGGAGGTTCAACAGCTGCTGCCATTGCTGAAGCTGCAAAAGAAGACCGGGGAGTGAGAGGTGTTAGAGGCGTAAGAGGTAGTAGAGGACATGAAGGAGCAGATGACCTTGCGGCACTTACCCGTGGAGGGGCCTTGCCAAGAGGAATCAGAGGTAATATGCTAAGATATATGCGCTCCAATCAAATGCTGGGACTATTGCCTGGTACCAAAAAAGAAGTCAACCTCATTGATAGTCTTTACATAAAAAAACAAGCTCCGGTAGTTAAATATCTCAGCAATGATGCCTTGGAGGACAGCATAAAAATCGTTAAGAGCCCAAGAACATTGCATATCGCTACCCACGGATTTTTCCTGGAAAATGACCATGACGAACAACTAGGTGAAAAAGATTCATATGTACAAAACCCACTATTACGCTCAGGTTTGATTTTGGCTGGTGCCAACAGCTATATCAGTTCAGGAGAAATTTCTAATGAAGTGAAGCACAAGGAGGACGGAATTCTCACAGCTTATGAAGCTATGAACCTGGACTTAAACAACACAGAGCTTGTTGTGCTTTCTGCTTGTGAAACAGGCCTTGGAGAAGTGAAAAACGGTGAAGGAGTTTATGGTTTGCAAAGAGCGTTTCAGGTTGCAGGAGCAGAAGCCTTGATCATGTCTATGTGGACGGTTGACGATGATGCTACTCAGGAGCTGATGACGATCTTTTATGAAGAATGGTTGAGCGGCAAATCAAAACAAGATGCATTCAATACTGCACAAAAAAGATTAAAAGCCAAGTGGAAATCTCCTTACTACTGGGGAGCTTTTGTGATGGTGGGAATGTAATTCCAACTAATATTAAGACTTAAAGGAAGGCTGATTTCTTACAAAATCAGCCTTCTTTTTTTTGAATTAGCTACCTACATATCTTCTCATGGAACAGGCTGCTCTTTTAACTTTTTTTCTTCCGCCTCCTTTTACCTGGGCGAGCTCTTCTTTTTTGATTTCTTTCATCGTAAAGTTGAGTTTATAATTAAACAAATGATTTATACTCAATGATAACGTCTTAATGATTAAATACAAAAGACGGTAAGTATTATTTGAAAAGATACTTACATCGAAAGGAATTGATATCATATGTTCAAAAAAAGAGAAGCTGTCCGTTTGTGACAGCTTCCTGCTTTCTAATGATTCAAAAGATCAGCTACCTACAAATCTTCTCATGGAACAGCCAGCTCTTTTAACCTTTTTTCTTCCGCCTCCTTTTACCTGGGCGAGCTCTTCTTTTTTGATTTCTTTCATCGTAAAGTTGAGTTTTAATTAAACAAATGATTTATATTCAATTATAACTACTTTAAGGTGGAATACAAAAAACGGTGAGTATTATTTGAAAAAATGCGTTACGCCAAGAGTATTCGCCAATGCCCGTTTTTTATTATTTTCGGCCAGAATTAATCAAACCGTCTACAATCATCAGAAATCATTTTCCTTTCATACGTCAGCAGGATGAAATGGACTGTGGGGCCACTTGCCTGCAAATGATCCTGCAGTTTTATCATAAATACGAAACAATTACCGAGCTAAGGGATAGGTGCTTTACCAATGATTCAGGGGCTTCACTATACAGCATCAGTGAAGCCGCGGAATCTTATGCTTTGAAAACGGCAGGATTTCAATGTGACTTATCTTCACTTTGCAATGAAGCAAGACTTCCTCTTATTGCTCACTGGCAAAACCAACATTATGTAGTGGTATTCAAAACCACAAAGAAGTACGTTTGGGTAGCTGACCCAGCGCTGGGAAAAATCAAATACAGTCATAAGGAGTTCTCAAAAGGTTTTGTCCAGAATCAGGATAATGAAGGCATCATTCTTACATTGGAACCCACTGCCGATTTTGTAAGATCGGATAATACTTCTGTAAGCCGGGAAGAAAACCCATGGAAGTACCTCTGGAGTCATATGAAGCGATACCGCATTTTTATGCTACAATTGATTCTGGCAGCAACTATTTCGAGTGCACTGGCAATAGTGTTACCCCTGCTTACACAGGCCCTGGTAGATGAAGGCATAGTCAACCAGGATTATAGTTTTATCAAAGCATTGATCATCGGTCAACTTCTATTGTTTGCTGGCAAAGTCAGCTTTGATGCACTCAAAAGTTGGATACTTCTGCACTGGAGCTATCGGATCAACATCTCACTCATTTCGTCATTTCTGATGAATTTTCTTGGGTTAAGTGCCAAAGATTTGTCTTCCAAGTCTCCGGCAGATGCCTTACAGCGAATTGAAGATTATCAACATGTAGAAGAGTTCATCACCAATATCAGTATTAACCTATTGCTCTCGGGAGTAACAGCTCTCTTCTTCTCTATTTTACTTATTCTGTATCAGCCTCTTATTTTTGCAATATTCTTCCTTGGAACAGGGATAAGTATTGGCTGGATTATGATTTTTCAGGGTAGGCGAAAGATGGTTTACTATAAACTTATCGGCCTGATGACCCAAAATAAATCCAAAGTCATAGAAGTCATTGAGGGCCTTCAGGAAATCAAAAACTTCGGTCTGGAAAGGCGCATGCGATGGGGGTGGGAAGATGTACAGGTCAAAGAATATCAGGCAATGCTTCAAAACCTGAAAATTGAGCAAATCCAACAGGTAGGATTCCAATCAATAAATGAAATAAAAAATATATTGATCATTTTTATGGGAGCCCTGTCAGTAATGCATGGAGAGCTTAGCCTAGGTGCAGTTTTAGCTATTGCTTTTATATCTGGTCAGCTCAACAGTTCTTTGAGCTATGTGCCAAGTGTGTTCCATGTAGGTCAGGAAGCCAAAGTAAGTCTTCAGCGGTTAATCAGTATTACAAAATCTGACAACCCTAAAACACCAAAGGTTACCCATTTTGACAGAAGCTCCATTATTTTGAAAAACGTATCCTTCAGCTACGATGGATATTCCTATGCCCTTCAAGACATTTCCATGACTATCCCCAAGGGAAAAACCGTGGCGATTGTCGGGCTGAGCGGTAGTGGAAAAACAACTCTGTTAAAACTGCTGGCAAAGTCCATCTATCCTTTAGAGGGCACTATTAATATTGGAGAAACTTCTCTAGCTCACATCAATGAAAATATCTGGAGAAGGTATGTAGGAATTGTGTCTCAGGATGGGTACATCTTTTCTGAAACTGTGCTTACAAACATAGCCATATCAAGTGCTTCCCCCAATCTGAAAAAAGCGACGCTTTGTGCAAAAATTGCCAATATTCATGAAGAAATAAACGAACTCCCAAATGGCTATTACACTGAAATTGGCGAAAGGGGAGTATCGATGAGCAAAGGGCAGTTTCAGCGAATTCTAATAGCAAGGGCCATCTACAAAAATCCCGAATACCTATTTTTCGATGAAGCAACGTCCGCCCTGGACTCTACCAATGAAAAAATCATTCAAAAGCATCTACAAAAAGTTTTTAAAGGAAAAACAGTGTTGATCATAGCACATCGACTTAGTACGGTAAAACAGGCAGACAATATCATAGTGCTTGAAAAAGGGACGATTGTTGAACACGGTAATCACCAAAGCTTAATCGAAAAGAAAGGAAAATATTATCACCTCGTGAAGGACCAACTAATGTTAGGAGTGTAATGGATGTACCAGAATACTTAAGTGAACCAACCAAATTGAGTCTTAACAGAGTTCCCAGCTTTATTAAAAACTGGTGGGTATTATCTCTGACCAGCTTGGTAATTCTGATACTCTCAATTGGCTTTTTTATTCAGTTCCCGACGAAGCTATCAGGTACTATTGTTTTTTCCAGCGTGGAACCTGATCTGGAGCTGGTTGCAAAAAGCACTGGCCGTCTGTATTTGAACTACGACAATAATGAGCTCGTCAGAAATGGAATGATTGTAGGTTATGTACATTCAGATGCGAATGTGGAAGATGTGCTATCCATTGATTCATTAATGAACGCAACTTCAACATTATATGATGAAACCAGTAGAAAGTATCCCCTCATTAGCCTACCCGAAATATACAGCAGGAAACTAGTACTCGGCAGCCTCCAGCAAGACTATGAATTACTCCAAAATTATATTTCACAATTCATTTATTTGAAAGAAAAAAGTTGGACTGAAAATCAAATAAACTCAATCAATCAACAAAAAAAGAAAACAGAGGATAAGATATATGCACTGATCAAACAACGGGAACTAACTAGTAAATCACTAAGTATCTCAGCCGAAAATATTGAAATTGACAAAAAATTATTGGAAGAGAAAGTATTGGCTAATTATGATTATAACAACAGGCTAAAAGCTCATCTCAACAGTAAGAAAGAATTAAATAATATTGAATTTGCCATTGCCGAAAGTGAAGAAACAATAAAGAAGCTGGAACTTCAAATAATCGAATTACAAGCGGAACAGGACAATTCATTCAAAGAAATCATTCGACTCATTAAATCTCAATCGGGGATTTTATCTGCCAGAATTAAAGATTGGAAAGACAACCATCTTTTGATCGCACCAAAAAGTGGGCTCGTGCTATATCCAACCAATATTGAAAACGAAAAATATGTTAAGTCTGGAGCAACATGCTGCTATATTTTGCCTCAGAAAGAACCAGCCGAGGCTGCTAAATTATTACTACCGTCATTCCAGATTGGAGAATTAAAAACCGGTCAAAAAGTGGTGATCAAGCTCGATGGCTACCCGTTCCAAAAATACGGGGTGCTATTTGGTTCAGTAGCGGAAATTAACCTCAAACAGGAAGGCCGGAGCGTATCAGCCAAAGTCCTGATCGAACAACCAATGAAGACTTCATCTGGGCATAGAATTCCTCTTATCGAAGATATGACAGGTACTGCAGAAGTCATTATCAAAAAACAGAGCCTACTCCAGCGTTCACTTTATGTCTTTAAAGGACTCCAACACTGACCAGTACTTTCAAGCATTTGTGGCATATTCTCGTTAATATTGAAATTACATTCTTTCAAAAAGATAAGAACGTGACCACCAATCCTAATACATCAACCAAACTCGAACAACGACTATTTGAGTATATATGTCTTATCCAGGGCAGTGGGATGATGTATTTTTTCATCCACAGGATGGTGTATTTTGGCTGGTCCCTCCTGGCATTGATAGACCTAATAATTGCCCTGCTTGGTTTTGGCTTTGCCCTACTTTCATATTACAAAGACATGTTTGATTATCTCAGATACCCTGTGATATTCATCCTATATGCCACTTCCACTTATTACTGGGTGGCTCTGGACGGGCTCTACGGCTCTGCTGGAATTGGGGCAGTGGCTGTTGGTCTGGCTTCAGTAGTCATCTCCAAATCCTCCGGCAACTTAATCAGCCTCATTTTGTCCTTGGCTCTTGTCATTTCATTGGTGCTAATCCAGGTGTTTACAGACTGGATTTCTGAGCCGCTTTACATTGAATCAAAACCGGTTAACTATCTTATCTTCTTTTCTGCAATTCTAATGCTGATTTACTATGTCAAATCTGAATATGATAAAGAAAGGCTAAAGTCTGCTAACCAAAACCGCAGATTATCATCTCTCAATGACACACTGAAAGCTACTGTTGCAGAGAAAGAAGCTTACATTGACGAGCTCAACCAAACCAAGGACCAACTGATAGAGTCAGAAAAAATGGCCTCAGTGGGAAGACTAACAGCCGGGTTGGCCCATGAACTGAACAACCCTCTCAATTTTGTAGGTGGAAACATCAAACCAGTCTGGGACGATTTCGATGAACTTAAAAAATCACTTCCCGAAAATGAATACCTCAAAAACAAGCATATTTTTGATGAAATTGAAGAATTGCTCTCCAACATTCAAGAAGGATCAAAACGGGCCAGCAGCATCATAGACAACCTCCTCAAGATTTCTCCGAGAGCTCAAAATGAGCAGCAATCATTAATTGACCTGGAAGACCTGACCAGAAGGACCATTTTATTGTTCAAAAATGTATTCGGAAAAGTTACCATTGACCTCAAAGCAGATCAAAAGATCTCTTTTGTTGGCAACTCGGTGGAAATCAACCAGGTATTGATGAACCTGATCAAAAATGCCATTGACTCCACCAATGGTCAGAAAGAACGAAATATCACTGTTGTCCTGACCAAAGCTTTCAACTATTGCACGATAGACATCCAGGATAATGGCCCTGGAATTCCAAAAGAAAACATTAACAAAATTTTTGACCCCTTTTTTACTACTAAAAAACAGGGCGAAGGAACCGGTCTGGGATTGTACATTTCTTATGGGATCATCAAAAAGCATGGAGGAGAACTGAGTGTGATCCCGTCAGAGGGTGGTGCGTGTTTCAGGATCAGTTTACCACTCTTTTCAAAACAAAAAGGTAGCCAAAACGATTAACTCATAATCAATCAACAAAAAGCTACTATGGTACTCAAAATTACTTCCATTCCAGCGCTGGCGCTATTGCTGGCTCTGTTAATCCCAGAAAACTCCAGCCCTAAAAAAGCGGACAGAATTGACACACAAATAACCATGTGTCATGCAACAACTCAAGCATTTGCCAACCTGGCCAATGATCAGGAGTTCATCAACATTCATGAAGACCCTATTCCATTTAATGATTTTCAGCCTGTGGGTGAAATGATCACATATGAAGTGAATGATGGGAAAACAGCTAATGCTTACTTTATAAAATCAAAAGTGCCAAGCAATGACTACCTGTTTGTCGTTCATGAGTGGTACGGCCTGAACAATTATGTGAAAAATGAATCCGGAAAATTCTACACCAGGTTTCCTGAAATGAATGTTATAGCACTTGACATATACGATGGAAAGGTGGCTGAAAACAGCGAAGAGGCCAGCAAATACATGCAGTCAGTGAAAACAGAACGAGCACTGGCCATCATCAACGGAGCCAAAAAATTTGTAGGAAAAGATGCCAACATCTACACAGTAGGCTGGTGCTTTGGCGGTGGATGGTCCTTACAAACAGCCATCGAAGCTGGTGACCAGGCTAAAGCGTGTGTCATGTTCTATGGTATGCCAGAAACCAACATGGATCGTCTTAAAACACTCAAATGTGATGTTTTGGCCATTTTTGCAAATCAGGATAAATGGATCACTCCGGAAGTAGCGGCAACATTTGAGAAAAACATGTCTCAGATGGATAACAAACTGATCGTCAAAGCTTACGATGCGGATCATGGATTTGCCAACCCAAGTAATCCTAAATTCAACGAAAAAGCTGCGGAAAGTGCCTACAAGGAAATGTTCAGCTTTGTGAAAAAAAGACGCTAAAAATATCTAACACTTTTTGTCGCCCAGAAATGGGCACGAAAGGTGTCCTTAAATCCAGTTTGAACTACCTTTACTCGCATGAGTGAAAAGAAAAAACTGTTCCTACTGGATGCTATGGCGCTCATTTATCGCGCCCATTTTGCTTTAAGTAAAAATCCATTTATCAACTCCAAAGGTGTAGACACAGGAGCAATGATGGGTTTTACAAACTCCCTATTAGAAATCATTACCAAAGAAAAGCCATCCCACATCGGGGTGGCTTTTGATACCTCTGCTCCCACTTTCCGGCATATTGAGTTTCCGGAATATAAAGCTACCCGTCAGTCACAACCAGACGAAATCCGTGTGGCTATTCCCTATTGTAAAAAAATCGTTGAGGGCTTCAACATCCCTGTTATTGAAATGGATGGTTTTGAAGCAGATGACCTGATTGGGACTTTAGCTAAAAAAGCAGAAAAAGACCATTACGAAGTGTTCATGATGACACCAGACAAGGATTATGCACAATTGGTGGACGAACACATTTTCCTTTACAAGCCAGCCTACATGGGCAACGCTGTAGATGTTTTGGGCATACCCGAAGTACTCAAGAAATTTGATATCGACCATGTGGATCAGGTACGTGATGTGCTTGGGCTGAAAGGAGATGCTGTGGATAACATTCCTGGTATTCCAGGAATTGGAGATAAAACCGCCTCCAAGTTGCTGAAAGAATTTGGCTCGATAGAAAATGTAGTCGCCAATGTGGAGCAGCTGAAAGGTGCTCTGAAAAAGAAAGTGGAGGAAAATGGAGAACAAGGAATTTTCTCAAAAAAACTGGCAACTATCAAGATTGATTGTCCAATAGACTTTGACGAGGAAAATCTTACACTAAAAGAACCCAATGCCGAGGTGCTGAAACCTCTTTTCGAAGAACTAGAGTTTCGTACCATCACCAAACGCGTATTTGGCGATCAGGCTGCTGAAAAAGAAAGTGGTCAGCTTGGATTATTCGGTGCTCCTACTCATGAGGCCGCCCCAGAATCCAAAAAAGAAAAACTGGATGACAAAAAGGTGAAGTACTCACTGGTGGATACCCCGGAAGCCAGAAAATCTCTGATTGATACTTTGAACAAGCAATCAGAGTTTTGCTTTGATACAGAAACAACCAGTCTGGAGTCGGTAGAAGCTGAGCTGGTAGGAATTGCTTTTAGCTATCAAAAAGGAGAGGCTTTTTATGTAACCATTCCTGAAGATCAGGCAGAAGCCAAAAAAGTTGTCCACGAATTCAAAACCCTATTGGAAGATCCCCGGACGACCAAAATCGGTCAGAACCTCAAGTATGATATGCAGATTCTGCGTAACTATGACATCACACTACAAGGCGAGATTTTTGACACCATGCTGGCCCATTATCTCATCGACCCTGAGACTCCTCACAACATGGACGTGATGTCTGAAAATTATCTTCATTACAAACCAATTTCCTATTCTGAATTAGTTGGGAAAGGAAAAAATGAAAAGAAAATCCGTGACATCAACCCCGAGGAGGTAAAGGATTATGCTTGTGAAGATGCTGATATTACTTATCAGCTGAAGGAAAAGCTTGAAAAAGACATCAAGGAATTCAACCTGGTGAAGCTACTGGATGAGGTGGAAGAACCACTTTCTTTTGTGCTGGCCGACATGGAGTATGAAGGTGTAAAAATCGACGAACCGGCTTTGGCTGAAATGTCCAAAGAGCTGGAAAAAGAAAGTTTGCGGGCACAAACTGAAATTTTCGAAATCGCAGGTACAGAATTCAACATCGGCTCACCCAAACAACTCGGTGAAATCCTGTTCGACAGATTGAAACTGGTAGACAAACCAAAAAAGACCAAAACCGGTCAATATGCTACTGGTGAAGATATTCTCTCCAAACTGGCGAATGAACATGAAATTGCTTCTAAAATCCTGGAGTTTCGGGAATATCAAAAGCTGAAGTCAACTTATGTAGATGCTCTTCCAAAAATGGTCAGCAAAGTAGACGGAAGAGTTCACACTGACTACCGACAGACCATTGCTGCGACGGGAAGACTCAGCTCCAACAACCCAAACCTTCAGAATATCCCTATCCGAACTGCCAAAGGTCGCGAGATCAGAAAAGCATTTATTCCACGAGAAAGTGGATATCAAATTCTTTCTGCAGACTACTCTCAAATTGAATTGCGAATTATGGCTGCTTTCTCAGGAGATGAAGGCATGACCGAAGCTTTTAAAAATGGTGTGGATATTCACTCCAACACTGCCAGTAAAGTCTTTAAAGTGGCTCTGGATGAAGTAGAGCCCAGCATGCGCCGCAAAGCCAAAGAAGTCAATTTCGGAATTATTTATGGTATTTCGGCTTTTGGATTGTCACAAAACCTAAACATCCCACGAGGAGAAGCTCAGGAAATCATTGATGCCTATTTCACCGAGTTCCCAAAAGTGAAGGAGTACATGGACAATGTCATAGAAACTGCCAAAAAACAGGAATATGTAGAAACCATCCTTGGCCGCAGAAGATATCTTCGAAATATCAATGCCAAGAACTTCACCATGCGAGGGTTTGCTGAACGAAATGCGATCAATGCCCCGATCCAGGGAAGTGCTGCCGACATGATCAAAGTAGCCATGATCAACATTCACAAATGGATGAAGCAGGAAAAACTGCAATCCAGAATGATCATGCAGGTACATGATGAATTGGTATTCGATGCTCATGAAAGTGAAATAGATCTGCTTACCAACAAAGTGGACGAGTTTATGAAGACAGCCATTCCTCTGGATGTGCCAATGGAGATTGGATTAGGAAAAGGTGAAAATTGGTTAGAGGCACATTGATGAATAGCTTTCAGTTGATAAACTCATGAATGATTTCATTTGGGATGATGCTTATGATGTACAAATAATCGATTACCACTAATGCTTAAAAACAGAATACATCCGGGAGAAATTTTGCAGGAGGAGTTCCTGAAGCCAATGAGTATTTCAGCATACAAACTGGCTAAAGAGTTGGGTGTTCAGCAAAAGAACAATTAAGAAGAAAAAGTAGATTGACAATTAGCTTCCAGTTGATTTCCAAATAGATTTTAAAACCTGATAAAGTCAGCGTAATTTTCCACCATGGATACGATACCCAGCCTAAGTGACATTAAGAGAGCACATCAGCGCATCTCTAAAGTAATCATCGAAACACCCGTGATGACGTCAAATGGAATTGACGAAATGACCGGGTGCAATGTGTTTTTCAAATGTGAGAATTTTCAAAAAGTAGGTGCATTCAAAATGCGTGGCGCCTCCAACATGATTTTCGGATTTCGGCCAGAAGAGCGAGTCAACGGTTTTGCAACACACTCATCAGGGAATCATGCCCAGGCCGTTGCTCATGCAGCCAAGCTCTCAGGAAACAAAGCTTACATTGTAATGCCCGAAAACAGTACCTCTGTAAAAATAGAGGCAACAAAGTATTATGGTGGAGAAGTGATTCTCTGTGAAAATTCTGAAGAAGCAAGGATCAAAGCTTGTGATGAAGTCATAGAAAGAACCGGAGCAGTGTTTGTTCCTCCATTTGATGATTATAGAATTATCGCAGGACAAGCTACAGCGGCTAAAGAGTTGATAGAGGATGTTGAAAATCTGGATATCATTATGACTCCCGTAGGTGGAGGTGGTTTAGCTGCTGGAACAGCTTTAGTTGCTCGTTATCTGGACCCCAACATAGAGGTCATTCTTGGTGAACCCAAAAATGCTGATGACACTTACCGATCACTGAAAGCCGGCAAGATAAAGCCAATAAAAAATCCGGATACCATTGCAGATGGCCTTAAAGTAACTGTTGGGGAACGCAATTTTGACATTATCCAGCGAGACGTGAAAGAGGTGATCACTGTCACTGAAGAGGAAATTGTCTCTGCAATGCGCATTATCTGGGAACGAATGAAAATCATCATAGAGCCCTCATGTGCAGTACCTTTTGCGGCATTGTTGAAAAACAAAGAACGGTTTGCAGGCAAGCAAGTAGGGATTATCCTTACTGGTGGCAATGTGGATTTAAGCAATTTGCCTTTTTAACAACTTCAGATTATATTATCCTCCTTATGGCACTGACAAACAGAATAAGTACAAAATTGACTAAGCAATTAGCAGATCATGTCAATCGTATGGTTGGGTCTGAAGGGCTACATGAAAACTCCGGAGAATACATTCGCTCACTGATTCGAAGTGATATGGAGAATGATCCCTCAATGATCATGGATAAAATTACTAAAGGTTATGAAGATGTTCAGTCCGAGAGATATTTCCAATCAACAGGAGACTGGAAAAGGGACAAACTTATTATGCAGGAAAAAGAAGCAAATAATTGGAAGTAAATGAAAGCAACCCCTTCTTTCTAACCCGAAGTGCTTCTTTGGATCTTCTGGAAATTGAAGAACACTCCCTTAAAAAATGGGGAGAAATTCAAACCGAAACATATATCTCCCTACTTTACGAAAGATTTCATTACCTGGCAAACAACCCTAAAACGGGTAATAGCTGGAAATACAGAGCTGATCCTTTTATGATGGCTTCAGCTGGAGAGCATTTCATTATTTATGAACCATTCAAGGAGTTATCATTATTACACTGCTACATAGCCGACAAAACATTGAAAGAATTATCTCAAAAATGGAGCGAAGTTTCTTCAACGAAATCATAGAAATTAAGAATAAGCTCAAGGAATAAATCACCAAACACCATCCTATTGACCAGAAACCTATTTATTGTCGCCAACCCAAAGTCGGGATCAGAAAAGCTGGAAGATATTCTCAATGAGTTTTTAGAACATCTCGATGCTGAAGAAATCAATTATGAAGTATTTCTTACTTCCAAAAAACATAACGCCTGGAAAATAGTCGAACAAAATTTCAATGAAAGGTTCACAGACCTGGTAGTGATTGGTGGAGATGGCACCATCAACGAAGCTATCAACGGCTTAAAATATGACGTTCCAGTTAGCATTATTCCCAATGGCACTGGTAATGACTTTGTCAAAAACATCAACATAGGGACATCACTGCATGATTACATTGATGTGATCAAAAATGGAAAAATTCACACCATCGACCTGGGACTTTGCAACAGCCGAAAATTTATCAATGGTGTAGGCGTAGGATTTGATGGGCAAATTGTCGCTGACATGCTTCAAAAGAAATCATTTCTGAGAGGACCTGCTAAATACTATTATTTCGTACTTCGTATTCTAGCAACCTACAAAGCCCGAAAGTTTAGGTTTATCAGGGATAAATCTCCACGAGAAAAAGACCTGATCTTACTCTGTGTTGCCAATGGAACCACATTCGGCGGAAGCTTCAAACTTACACCAGAGGCGCAGCTGGATGACACTGTCCTGGATGTCTGTGAGATTGGGAATATTAGTCCAATGAAGAGGTTCGCAAATATTCACAGACTTCAGAGCGGTTCACATAATGCACTAAAAGAGGTCGAACTTCACAATTGCCAGTATCTAAAAATCGAAGAAAACCCTGCGCTGCATGCTCATATCGATGGAGAATATTTTGGTCAGCCTCCATTTGAATTCCGAGTCCTTCCAAATGCCTTAAAGATCAGGGTAAAAACAACTAACCTGTGATATTCAAAACAGCCAAAACCATCATTAACCTCTTAATAACAGCGTTTTTGCTCACTTCCTGTTATCACAATCATGAGATTAATTGCGGTCAAAACACACATGTTAAAGTCAATGATATCAACAAATGTGCAGTTGCTGAAGTGACAGGTTATGTATTCAGGGAGGAAATACCCGAAGAACTGATCTCCATTGGGTTCAACTTCGGTGAGGATAGTTTTTACATTGGAATCAAAGCAACGGAAATCCAGGCAGGTAAGCAATATAACTATCCAGGAGATATCATATTCACTTTTCCAGAATTCAAGAAGAGTGGATCAGGCACGCTGACTATCGATGCTTTTGATCGGGAAAAAAGAATCATCTCCGGACATTTCGATATATCAGCTGAAGGTGTTGATCATTCCCTGTTTGAATTTTCTGTCAAAGGAGCTTTTACAAAGCTTGATTTCTGAAGGTTAAATAACAGAATTAGTAACCCGCTTTTAACAGCAAATGCCATATATCCGTGATTCACGGTATTCAAAATGCCACGATCAAGGGATTACAAACAAACCTTTTTATGACAACTTTTGTACAAACAACTATCTGTCATGAAAAAGTTACTCATTCTATTTATCTCAGTTTTGTCAATTTGTCTCTCCTGCGGACATAAAGATGATTTCAGCTGTGATAAAAATTCCACAGTCAATGTGAATGGAAAAAATGAATGTTGCTTTGGAAGAGGTACGTTTTATGTCTACCAAAAAGACATTCCCCTGGAAAGGATAGCCATCGAATTCTCTTATGGTGCTGGCAGTTTTAATCTTGGGTTGGAAGCCGATGAGTTTGTGGCTGGCAGGGAATACAGCTATCCTGGTGAAGCCAGCCTAAACTTTCCCGGGTTCAATAAAGGTGGTACAGGCTCATTGACCATTGATGCTTTTGATCGGGAAAACAGAACCATCTCAGGGCACTTTGACATGACTGCTGAAGGCGAATCCAATTACTCTACCTATGATTACAAAGTGAAAGGTAGCTTTACAGACGTTGGATTCTAGTGTTGCTTACCTTTAGAAGGTTTGATGCTGGTTTGATGCTTTGACAAATAATAATATCCCCCCGCAGCAACAGCGATAATGATCAGGGAAATAAACTGAGAATGTGACAGCACATTGTCAATGATGAAACCGCGGCGAATGTCACCTCGGAAAATTTCCACCACTCCCCGACCAATTGCATAGAGCATGATGTACACCAGAAAAACCTGACCATCAAACTTCTTGTGCCTCCTCAACTGAAGCAGGATGACCAGGATGATGCCAATCATGAACACTTCATAAAGCTGAGTGGGATGCAGAGGTGTATTGAGTGGCTCTGCCTGGCTGGCAGGATCCGTGAAAGTCACTGCCCAGGGCACATCTGTAGGCAATCCATGGCAACAGCCCGCCATGAAGCAGCCCATCCGGCCAAACATATGAAGGATAGTTGCTGCGATTGCCACGCGATCCATCAAGGGCCAAACCGGCCACTGCTGCTTTTTGAAATACCAGATCGTGATGGGAATAGCAAAAATCAGCGATCCATAGAACACAAACCCCGTCCTGAAATTTTTGAACATGTTGGACATAGGGTGGAAATAATAACCAGGCTCTTCAAAGTAAAAAAACAGCTTACCCCCAACAAATGCGGCAAAAATGATCAGTATCGCAAGCGTCTGAACCTTCTCCGGCTCAATACCAAGGTCCCGTTTGGCTGTAGTGGAAATATAAAAATAGGCGGCCACAGCACCCAGCATGATCATAAAACCATAGCCATGTACGGTGAAATCGCCAATCGAAAAGAATTCTGGATGCATGAGTTACGAGCTTTTGATTTTCAAAGTTATAGGAAACGCTTTTGATGATTTTAGTTGCAATGTGAAATCTTACTTATTTAAAAGGGTTTTCTCCTGTATGCGTACTACTGTCATACACTCTAATGGCGATCACCTCTGCCGAAGCTGTCTCCTCTCCTTCCACAAATGCACTACAGGTCATCACTGTCTTACGGCCTTTCACCTCCGTTATTTTGGTTCGGAGTTCTATGGTCTTGTCATTGGGAGTAGGTTTCAGGAATTTTACAGTCAAAGTACCCGTTGCATAGCGGTACACAGGCTCTGAATCCAGAGAACGACCTTCCCTTTTGTAAGCATCGGCCATGGCCGTACCCATACAGTGACAGTCAATGATGGTGGACAGGATTCCTCCATTCAGCAAATTGGCCCAACCATGGTATTTCTCTTCAGAATCCCATCTACAAACAGACTCCTCGCCCTCCCAGTAGCTTTTTACATGTAAGCCGTCATCATTGTGAATGCCACAGCCAAAACACACATTTTCGGGCATATGGTCCTGGAAATAATCTTTCTCTGTCATTGTTGTTGTTTTATTGGTTATCCTTTTAGCTTTCTGATTACAAAACCTTAATTTGTTCAAGCTATGAATTTCCGTACCCTTGAGCTTAAAGAATTGACAACTGAGTGGTGGGCACGGAAATTTGCGCTTTCATTAACGATAATCATCGCGAAAAACCACATTTATGTTCACTCGGATCAATTCAGTGATAATCAAGGAGGTACAATACTCAAGATAAATTCCTGGATTATCCAGGTTAAATTTAACCGGAATAAAAACAATTGGCTGGCAAATCCAGTCTTCATCTTATAAATCAAAAGCCCCAAAAAATGATTCATGTATTAGATCTTGACTTCCTTGGAATTGACCATGCCATTGCCTCTTTTCTCATCGAAACGTCGGCTGGGCCAGTATTGATAGAATCAGGCCCTCACAGCACCTTTCCGGCTATGGAAAAAGCTTTGGCCGAGCATGGTTATAAACCTGAAGACATCAAGCATCTGCTACTAACACATATCCATTTTGACCATGCCGGAGCTGCCTGGGCGTTTGCCAAAAATGGAACCAAAGTATATGTGCACCCTTTTGGTGCGCCACACATGGAAGAGCCCTCTAAGCTTTATAACTCCGCCAAGATGATTTATGGTGATGATATGGAACGACTTTGGGGAAATATGGAAGCCATTCCCGGTGTTCAGCTGATCAGCCCGGAACACCTGGAAAAAATAACCATCGGGGATAAGACTTTCACAGCTATTTATTCTCCGGGCCATGCCAAACATCACATTGCCTGGCAACTGGATGACATCATTTTCACAGGTGATGTAGCCGGTGTGAAAATCGGGGACGGACCTGTGGTGCCACCATGTCCTCCTCCTGATATCAACATCGAAGACTGGAACCAAAGCATTGACATCATCCTGGAGCGAAAAGCCCAAAAACTGATGCTGACACATTTTGGTGAAGTGACAGCCATTGGAGACCATTTTCATGAGCTGAGAGAAATGCTCAACGATTGGGCCTACTGGATCAAAGCAAAGTGGGAAAGTGGGTTAAGTGCCGATGAAATTACACCACAGTTTTCTGAATATACCGCTAACCAACTGAGAGCAAAAGGTGTGGATGAACATGGTGTAGCTCAATATGAAGCGGCTAACCCAAGCTGGATGAGTGTCGCCGGTTTGATCAGGTATTGGAAGAAGAGGCAGGGTTAAATAATCAAAACCTCTTCCGGCCCATGAACAGGGATCTGGCTGTTTTTAAAATCTTTCTGATTGCGAGTAACTATGCCGTTAACCTGTTCTATTGTCAAAGCACAATGATATTGAACAGCATCTTCATAATCCTGAAAATCGGCGGTTATAGCAAATAATAGCTCGGCCTTTCCTACTGGTTGTATCTCTACAAAGCGTAAAAGCCTACCAATTTTCTCCTTTGCTTTGGCTGTTCCAACAGCTTTTTCGATGATATAATAAGTTGTGGTAATGCTGTTATCAGAGGTCCATAATTTCCACTCTCCCTTTCTGGCTTTATCGAATATGAGCAAAGCAAACTTGCCATGGGGTTCCCGATTTGCAAGGAAATCAATCAGAATATTGGTGTCAAGGAAATAGTACTTCATGAGTGCTTCTGAGACATGATCTCACGAATTTCCGCCTTCTCATCAAGGTCAGCCGGTAAATCAACTGAACCAAACAAATCTTTGAATTCATCCGGGATATCGCTTTCGTTAGATGAACTGGTGAGTTTTTCAAGATAACTCCCTATCAATCCAGACAAACTTCTGCCCGACTTGCTGGCATATATCTTCGCCTTTTTGATGGTTTCTTCCTCCAGACTCAATGTAAGTTTTGTGAGCATACGTGTTGTTTATATCAAAGATACGTATAACCCCCTAATTTTGGTAATCGCTGAGAGGATGAAGGTTAGAAATAATTCGGGTTTCATGTTTTAGAACCAGATAACCGTTTACTAGTAATCGGGGTTCACCAGATCAAAAGCAAAGTGGGAAAGCGGGTTAAGTGCCGATGAAATTACACCACAATTTTCTGAATATACGGCTAACCAACTACGAGCAAAAGGTGTGGGCGAACATGGGATGGCTCAATACGAAGCGGCCAATCCAAGCTGGATGAGTGTCGCCGGTTTGATCAGATACTGGAAGAAGAAGAAGGGTTAGAAAATTGATTTATTCTTTGAATTTGGGGTTTCGGTTATAGCCTCTTTTTGGGTTGTTTGATTGATATTTCTTTATCATTTCTATTTCAACATCACTGACTTCTAGATCTGTTGCATGATCAGATTCCCAGATGATTTCTTTCCTAATAGTAAAATCTCTTCTTTGATCTTCTGAAAAATCCTGTGCAATTAGTTTACTATCTGCACTTCCAAAATAATTAATGTCATGCGTTAAATCCTTTCCAATGTATATTTTGCCATTCGGATAGGTAATCTTGTAGATGACTTTCTTATTTGACTTCATAGAATTCTAATTCTTGCTAATCTATACGAAAACAATATTCTGGGTTCTTCCAGGGACTGTCAATATTTGCTAAATTTGGACATACAAATCTGTTTGGACATGAATGTTAGTTTTACGCATAAGCAAGAGGAATATATCAATTCACTGGTAACTTCAGGAGATTATCAAAATGCCAGTGAAGCTGTAAGAGATGCACTAAGGCTTCATCAAAGGTATCGTGAAATGGTATTAAATGATTTGAGGAAGGAAATTGAAAAAGGCTGGGATGGCCCTGATAGTATGAGAACTATAGAAGACATCATTTCTGCCAAAAGAGTAAAAGAATGAGTCACATCCATGGTTATATTCTGTCAATAGAAGCTGACCATGATCTGGAAGAAATTTTTGAGTACACTGAAAACAAATTTGGCATAGATCAGGCAATAAAATATCTTCAAGAATTCGATGTTCTGTTTAATCATTTGGTTCAAACTCCTGCACTCGGAAAAGAGAGAAATGAGATAAAAAACGGACTTAGAAGCATCCCTAAAGGCTCTCACGTTGTTTTTTATAGGATAATGAATGATAAAATAAGAATTGTAAGGATTCTTCATGGCATGAGAGACCTACCTCGGTTTTTTAAGTAGCAACCCCTTCCCATCAACACCTAACAAACTAGCCCTCCTCGCCTGACCAATATCATTCCCTACACATAGGATATCCCATAAATTGAGGCCACAACATTTAAACACCCCAAACAATGGATATCCAGAATAAAACCGTCCTGATCCTAGGAGCATGGGGACTGGTAGGCAATGCCATTACCCGAAAAATCATCCAGGAAGAACCATCCAGACTCATCTTAACCTCCTTGCGTGAACAGGAAATCAAAAACTACAAGGAAAAACTGCTTCAGGATTTCCCACAGATCAACCCGGAGGCGGTCGATATATGGTGGGGAAATCTTTTTGTAAGAGAAGAATACAAAGATGCCGACAGGCTGGCACTGTTGGATGCACCTGACAGTCGGTCTGTTTTAGTGAAAGATGTAATGGAAGACCTCAGTCCTGAGATCCTTCAGAGCTCTTCACTGTATCAGCTCATTGTCAATCACAAACCCGACATCATTATCGACTGTATCAATACCGCCACAGGTATTGCCTATCAGGATGTGTATTCTACTTACAAACGCATCAAAAAGCTATTGAATGGAGACACAACCCTGGACACACTGAAAGCTGAGACAGAGAAGCTGATGGGAACCCTTTACATTCCACAGCTGATCCGGCATATCCAGTTGCTGTACACCGCCATGGCTCAGGTGAAAACCAAAACTTACCTGAAAATTGGCACCAGCGGAACAGGAGGCATGGGCCTCAACATTCCTTATACACATAGTGAAGAGCGACCTTCAAGAGTACTTCTGAGTAAATCGGCTATTGGTGGAGCACACTCGCTATTGCTGTTTCTGATGGGGCGTACTCCTGAATCTGCCATTACCAAAGAGATCAAGCCTACAGCTGCTATAGCATGGAAGAATATCGGTTATGGTGAAATAGCCAAAGCTGGCAAGCCTGTATCCGTTTTAGATATTCCAATGGATAAGGCAGTTAAATTGAATGGAAAGATTGAAAAACAATGGAACTCCAGTGAAACCAAACCTCTTGGTAACCTCCAATCGGTTTATATAGACACAGGTGAAAATGGTGTCTTCTCACGTGGAGAATTTGAAGCCTTAACTGCTCAAGGTCAGATGGAGTTCGTCACTCCTGAGGAAATTGCTGATGCAGCGGTTTTCGAAATCAAAGGAGGAAATACCGGTCACGACATCATCAACGCCTTGGATAACGCTACCCTGGAACCGACCTATCGTGCAGGTTTCCTACAACATACTGCAGTGGAGAAACTTGCGGAGCTGGAAAAAGAAACAGGCAAAGACAGTGTCGCCTTTGAGCAAATAGGACCTCCTCGATTATCTAAGCTTTTGATAGAAAGTTATCTGCTGAAAAAAGTATGCGGGGATCTGGATGTAATTCCGATGAATGAACCCGAGTTGTTGTCAAATTCAATTCGAGATATTTTAGAAAAAGAACCTTCTCTTCGCAATGAAATTCTGGCTATTGGCATTCCAATCCTTCTTGAAGATGGAAAATCTCTTTTGAGAGGACCTATGATCAAGATCCCGAAAATGCTGGACGAAGAGTTCCTGGAAATTTCCGATGGAAGCATCGACCAGTGGGCACATGAAGGCTGGGTGGATTTGAGGCTTCAAAACATGAAGCTCTGGCAGGAAAGGATCAAAGAACTCATCGAAGAATCCAGACTTAACACTATTGGAGATACCAGTTCTCAGCATGTCAGAACACCTCAATATTGGAACAATTTCAAACAGATTGATATCGGAAAAGTCGTGAGCTGGATCTTCATTCATGAAGAGCACGGCAAACGAATGAAAGCATAGACAAACAATCACGGGCATCCATTTAATGTGGATGCCTGTTGCTTAACAATGACCTACTGATCAACCCAAAAACACTAAGATGAAGCAAGAATTTTTATTACTCGGAGATGAAGCCCTGGCGCAAGGAGCGCTTGATGCCGGGCTTTCGGGTGTTTATGCCTACCCCGGCACACCCTCAACAGAAATCACAGAATATATTCAGCGATCACCCCAGGGTAAAGGCCTGCACAGCGAATGGTCGGCCAACGAAAAAACTGCCATGGAAGAAGGCCTGGGCATGTCGTATGCCGGCAAGCGATCATTGGTATGTATGAAACATGTGGGATTGAATGTGGCGGCAGATGCCTTTATCAACTCAGCCATTACGGGCTGTAATGGTGGTTTGCTGGTGGCTGTTGCCGATGACCCGTCCATGCACTCTTCTCAAAATGAGCAGGATTCAAGATTTTATGGAAAATTTGCCATGCTTCCTACGCTGGAGCCAGCCAATCAGCAAGAGGCCTATGACATGGCTTATTACGGGTTCTACTTATCAGAAAAACACAATTTGCCTGTATTGATCCGGCTGACTACCAGAATATCGCATTCTCGTGCGGTGGTTGAAACCAGACCAAAACTTGAAAAAAACGCACTTTCTCTTCCTGCTAACCCTACTCAATACGTGTTGATTCCGGCTTTGGCTAAGGGTAAATACAAAAACCTGGTAGAGAAACAACTGGACATTAAAGAGGAAGCTGAGTCTTCTTCCTTCAATGAGCTGAAACCAGGAAAAGATACCCAACTTGGAATCATCGCTTGCGGAATTGCTAATAACTACCTTCAGGAATCATTGAAATACAGCAACTCGGATCATCCAATCCTGAAAATCGGCCAGTATCCTATGCCGATCGATTTGATCAAAAAATTATTGAATCAGTGCGATGAAATCCTGGTACTGGAAGACGGTTACCCATTTGTTGAGGAAGTGCTAGCCAACCCTCTTTATTCAACCAAGAAAATTCATGGGAGACTAAACGGAACACTACCAAGAACTGGCGAACTGAATACCATGCATGTCAGCAAAGCTTTGGGAATTGAGCACAAACCAACTCATGAAGTGCCGGACTGGCTCGTTGGTCGGCCACCGTCAATGTGCAGTGGCTGTGCTCATATAGAAGTTTACACAGAGCTAAACCAAGCCATGAAAAAATATGGCAAAGGCAAAGTGTTCTCCGATATTGGCTGCTACACTCTTGGAGTACTCGCCCCATATCATGCCATCAACTCATGTGTAGACATGGGCGCATCTATTACCATGGCCAAAGGAGCCGCTGATGCCGGACTCAAACCTGTAGTTGCAGTCATTGGAGATTCTACTTTTACCCATTCGGGAATGACTGGCTTGCTGGATGCAATCCATGAAAACACACCGATGACTGTGATTATCTCCGATAATAGTACTACGGCCATGACTGGAGGTCAAAACTCGCTGGGAACAGGACACCTCGATGCGATCTGTGTTGGACTTGGTGCTAACCCGGATCATGTTCACACTTTCGAACCAACCAAAAAAAACCGGGATGAAACTGTCGAACTAATTGAACGCGAGCTGGAATACGACGGACTTTCCATCATCATTCCTCATCGAGAATGTGTGCAAACAGCCAGGAAGTCAAAAATTCAAATTAAGACAAAAGAACTAGCCGTATGAAAAAGGATATAATTCTCGCAGGAGTAGGAGGACAGGGTATTTTGTCCATTGCTGCAGCCATTGGGCTGGCAGCACGAGAACTCAATTTATACGTTCGTCAATCTGAAGTGCACGGAATGAGTCAGCGCGGTGGTGAAGTGCAGGCACATCTCAGAATTTCTTCTAAGCCAATAGCTGCGGACCTCATCACTGAAGGAACTGCAGATTTGATCATTGGCATGGAGCCAATGGAAGCTGTTCGATATGTGAATTTTCTTGCCCCGGATGGCTGGATCATTACGAATAAAACACCTCATGTTAACATTGATAATTATCCTGAAATAGAAAAGATTATCAGCTTCATCACGAGCATTCCCAATAATTTGCACTTTGATGCGGATGGGATCGCCAGAAAATGCGGTTCTGCGAAAGCTTCCAATATGGTAATCCTCGGAGCTTGTGCTTCGCATTTGGAAATCGAGTCAAAATATCTTGAACAAGCCATTCAGCAGTTGTTTGGCTCAAAAGGAGAACGGGTGATGGATGTGAACAGAAAGGCATTTGCCGAAGGACAGATGCTTGGAAAAGTAGAGGCTGAACATGTTGAATGAACAATTTATTAACCCCCAGTCTATTGCCATTGTTGGAGCTTCTTCCAATCCAGCAAAGCCTGGGGGTAAACTCACACAGAATTTGTTAGATGGCAGGTTCCGAGGTTCATTATTCCTGGTAAACCCAAAAAGCCCGGAAATTCAAGGACGAAAAACCTATGCCTCCTCCAGCCAAATTGGTCAAACGGTGGACCTGGCATTCATTGCGCTACCGGCTGCTATTTGCTTGCAAGAAGTTCGTACACTTTTTGAATCCTGTGGAACTCGATCTTTTGTAATTGTTTCTGCTGGCTTTTCTGAGACGAGCGCTGAGGGAAAACAACTAGAAGATGCTTTGCGGAAGTTCGCAAGTGACCATGACTGCCAGATTATCGGCCCGAATTGTACCGGGTTGGTTACACGATTTCATTCAGGTGCTTTTACGACTCCCATTCCTGAGTATCACGAGCAAGGCGCTACGCTGGTTTCTGCATCTGGAGCAACAGCCGTCTTTCTCATGGAGCAGGGTATGGCCAATGGCTTGAAGTTCAATCAAGTGTTTTCCACCGGCAATGGCATGATGATTCACCTGGAAGACATTTTGGAATACCTTGACCTTTCCGAAATGCCTAAAAAATCTGTCGTTCTGCTCTACATAGAAGCAATCAAAAATCCGGAGAAGTTTTACAAACATGCTTACTCGCTAACTCAAAAAGGTCACAAGCTGGCCGCCATCAAAGCTGGTGTTTCTAAAAAAGGAAGTCTGGCAGCAGCCTCTCATACAGGAGCACTCGCCAATTCCGACAGTTTGGTCAATGCGCTGATGCGTAAGTGTGGAATAATCCGCTGTGCGAACAGAACGGAACTGATTGCCGTCGGGCAAGTGCTGAGCCACAAACCACTAAAAGGAAATAACATCGCCATTGTAACCCACGCCGGAGGACCGGGTGTGATGGCGACCGATGTTTTGGAACAACAGGGCTTCAACCTTCCTGAACTGGATCAAAAGTCAGGAGAGGAATTGTTGGCTAAGCTGCATCCCGGATCTTCGGTTAAAAACCCATTTGATATTCTCGCTACAGGGTCAGAAAAAGAACTTTCTGCCACACTGGATACCATTGTTACATCCGAATTGTATCATGGAATTGTGGTGATTTTTGGCAGTCCGGGACTTTTTGATGAACAAGGAGTTTTTGAACTGCTCTCGAAGTATACGGACAAACTCGGTCTCCCGGTATATGTTGTCGGGCCATCTGTCGTCAATACGATCAAAGAGCTGGAGCTTTATAAACAGCTTGGCAAGCAATATTTTCCGGATGAAAGTTTGCTCTCCGCAGCATTGGGAAAAGTACTGGAGCAGAAAGGTATTCCAACCGGAGACTATCAATTGCTTGATGCTACAGAAGTCAGTAGTGAATTTCTCCAAGTAGGGGAAGTCTTCGAATTGCTCAATGAATCTGGTTTTCAAACCGCCAAATATGCATTTGTCGAATCGTTAGAAGAAGCTAAAAACTTCTTGAAAGAAGTAAATGCTATGATCGTTATGAAAGCAACAGATATCCTCCACAAAACAGAAGACAAAGCTGTTTACACAGGAATCGAGTCTGAAAACGATCTTGAATTGGCTTTTTCAAACTTACGAAAGGTCACCAAAGCACCTCTTTTGATCCAGCAGCAACAGCAAGGTCATGAAGTTTATGTTGGGGTGAACTACGACCCGCTTTTTGGTCATCAACTATTTATTGGAAACGGTGGCATATACCTGGAAAGTCGCAAAGACATTCAGTCCGGGTTGTTGCCAGTAAATTTCGAAGAAGCACATTGGCTCATTAATCAAGTAAGAGAAAGTGCCGTTTGGGCTGGTGCCAGAGGTCAGGAAGGAATTGATATGAACGAGTTGGCAAATGTGATGGTAAAATTATCAAACCTGGTTATTGCTCATCCCGAGATCAAAGAGCTGGACTGCAACCCCATCATTGCTCTGGGAAAAGAACTAGTTGTTGTGGATGCAAGGGTACGCTAAACGCTGACTCCTCAAATCAAACCCATCAGTAAAGAACAAAACACATAAATCAATGCTCCGATTTCCATTTTTTAAAATGAGAAATATTAAATTCTTGAATCAAATGACTCAACTATGGAAAAGAAGCTGATCAAACTATTGGAAAAACAGATCCAAAAACTGGACAATGAAGATTTTGATTTAGAAGCCTGGAAAAGTACCGCAGCTTCTGCCCTCACCAAGGTTTTCGGCAAGGGTAATTCAAAGAGTAAGCAAGTTGAGGCTTTAAAGATTGACTATAGCAGTTGGATGCTGCGTGACTCCAATGCCCGGTACAAACCAATAGAAACCTGCAAGAAAAAAGGACGTGAAATTGTACAATCGGCCATTGAGGAAATAGAAGTTTTTGGTCTTCCGGTAAGTAATGAAGATATTTTGATCAAGTATTTCACCAAGTCAGAAATAGAAGAACTGGCCTCACCCAACACAGGTAAGAAGGAAAAAATAATCAAAAAACTCAAGAAAGAAGATCTCCAAGAGTTGGTGCTGGACCTGATACTTTATCGACTTTCGTAATAAAGCTAGAGCTTGAATGCAATTGGCAAAACCATTTTCACACGAACAGGTTCACCGTGTTCTTTTCCTGGTGTCCATCTAGGCATTAAGCTTATAACTCTTAGTGCTTCCTGATCAAGGTTTTTAGACTGTGCCAGCGATTTAATCACCTTCGGGTTTGAAATAGAGCCATCCTTTTCCACAATAAACTCTACGTACAGTTTACCAGAGACAGCCAGCTTACGCTCCTTTTCAGGATACTTTACTTGTTGCTCAAAAAACTTGAAAAGACTCGCGGTTCCTCCTGGAAATTCCGGCATGACTTCAGTGATGTACCTCACATCATCTGGTCTTAGCTTTTCATTTGGTGTTATTGAATCTTCACAAACAACGAACCCAGTAGTAATGAATTCCTGAGGTGGGCTATCAATAACCATGTCTAATGATGAAACTTCATTCTGCATTATCTCAGTTTGATCAGTGGGCTCTTTTAAATGCTGTTCTTCAGGTGCGCAACTAACCATCGCCAATGCTCCTACAGTCAATAGAAAAAAAGCGAGGTTTTGGTTTTTCGGTTTCTTTCCCAGGCTGTTGATCACAATCATTAATTCCTGATGTGAGTAGTCCAGCTGAGAAGGATAAATTCGTCCACAAACGGAATGATCTCGGTGTTCAAACAAATACTTAAGTATCTCAACGCGGGACATTTTTGTAAAATCAATCACATCCTTGTGACAATTTCCACAGAAGCGGGAAATACAACCGATTTTCATCTTATCCCAATCCTCTTTACAGTCAAAGGCCATTTTGTGTCTGATCACAGTCATGATTTATTGCTTTTTATTGGTACAATCCATTCCTCTGAAATAGTCACAACCTATATACAGACTTAACAAAAAGTGAAAGTTGAATTACAAAGCTATTAGTACTCACAAACCGGGTATTCGTCGATAAATTCTTTCAGTTTTTATCCAGTTAATATAGATTCGATATACCCGCTCTAAATATTCGTACTTATGATTTTGCAAACTGAAACAGCTGATTTTGAGGTTGGTTCTGGTGAAAAAGAACTACGCTTCATTTTCAAAGGCAAATTTTCAGAAGAAGATTGCCTCAAGGCCACACAGGCGTGGCGTCAATACTGCGAAGAAAACCCACATGAAAAGTTCGTAATTATCTGGGATTGCCTGGCCATGACTGGCTTTGAAATGTCTGCCAGGAGAGAATGGATCAAACACATGCAAATACTAAGCAACCGTATTGCCAGTATCAATGTTGTTTGTGAAAATGCACTTATCCGAGGTTCAGCCAGGATTGTTTTGAAGCTTTTCAAGTTCAATTACAAGATTGTAAAATCATATGATGAGCTCCAAAGTATGGCTGAAGCTCATTAGATGGGAACGTTCACGTGCTTCTCTGCATGATAGGATGAACGAACCAAGGGTCCTGATTCTACATACTTGAGGCCTCGTTTCAGTCCTTCTTCCCTGTAAGCTGCAAACTGATCCGGGTGAATAAACTCCGCTACTTCAATGTGCATTTTGGTTGGCTGCAAATACTGACCAAGTGTGAGAATGTCCAGGCCATTTTCTACAAGATCATCCATCGCCTTATGTACTTCATCCGGAGTTTCTCCCAAGCCAAGCATAATTCCCGATTTCGTCCTCATGCCAGCTTCTTTGGTCAACTTGGTTTGCTCCAGGCTACGGGCGTATTTCGCTTGAGGTCGTACTCTTCTATATAGTCTTTCCACTGTTTCCATGTTATGTGAAACCACCTCCTGACCTCCCTCAATCATTCTATAAAGTGCATCCCAATTGCTTTTCACATCAGGAATCAATGTTTCAATCGTTGTTTCCGGGCTTAGCTCTTTCACCAACTTCACAGTCTGATACCAAATTTCAGCCCCACGGTCCTTCAATTCATCGCGGTTTACAGAGGTAAGCACTGCATGCTTCACTCCCATTGTTTTGATGGCCTCAGCTACGCGCTGTGGTTCTGCCTCATCATATTCCGGAGGTCTGCCTGTAGCCACTGCACAAAACGTACAACTTCTCGTACACACATTGCCCAAAATCATGAAGGTAGCCGTACCAGCACCCCAGCACTCACCCATGTTAGGACAGTTACCACTCTCACAAATGGTATGTAGTTTATGCTGATCTACAATTTTGCGCACATTAGCATACTCCTTACCCACTGGCAGCTTTACTCTTAACCAGTTAGGTTTTTTTACTTTTTGTGCTTTGTCTTGTGATATAGTAGGTAATTCTATCATGAGTCATTAAAATCTAGTGCAAAGAAAGCCGTGACTGGCCAAAGTTCCAATAACAGCTGGAATTACCTCCTTGTTCCCCAATAGAGGTTAAAATATAGAGCTGTAAAAATGGCTCGGTTTTTTTGTGTGGGAATGATAATAATCTTCTTGGCAAAGGCCTCAACAGTAGCACCAAACTCCACTCCTGTGATATTATTCTTAAAAGACCCAAACTCAAAACTGAAACCTCCTTTTAAATTCAACCCCGGTACTATGGAAGATTGACCCAACCCTTGAAAGAGCTTTCCTGATCCCTGGATAGAGCCTGGGCTCAACCTCTGGCTTGGGTCATAAGGTTGGTACTTACCACCGACCAAAACATAGTATGGGGCTACAATCCCAATTGATGGACCCCCGGCTACTACAGCACTGATTTGAACACCCTGTTGAGGGGCTTTCTTTGCAATTAGCTTTTCAAACCCATACTGTCCCCTGATCGAATACAGGTGGTTTTGCTTCCCATAAACAAAGTATGTGCTGGTTCCTCCCGGAATCCGGTTTTCCATAGGATGCTTCACATTCAGCATGGAAAAACCGATTGTTTTGAGGAGCCCTTCAGATTGAACTCTGCCTATTTTGAAAAAAAGTCCTCCAATCAGTCCACTATTGGTGTTTTTATTAACACCCCAGGTTACTTCTGTTGTATAATCGTCCTGATTGGTTTGCGCATTGGCAACAATGACAAACGAAATAACCAGGACAGACAACAAAAAGTGTTTCATATAGCCAAGAACAAATTATTGAACCTTTACCCCTGCAAGTTACATAGACACAGGTTGAATATTGTCAACCAACTCGTCAAATGCGATTCCAAAATGTGAATTATTATAGGTACATCTACCTTGCTGTATCAGCAACAACTGTGGTGATTGATGGTCTATTCCGTAGCGTTCTGCTACAGCATTTGAAATCTCTCTGTTAGCAATCAGGTCCAGGTAATATGGTTGTATATCTCCAGCTTTGTTTATATCCCACTTGCGTTCCAACCGGTTAAGTGATGCGGCACTAATTGAGCACCTTGTGCTGTGCTTGAATATTGCAACCGGCTGGCTAGAGGAGATTTTGTCGATTTCGTCGAGCTGCCCGACGCTACTTAGTTCATTCCATTTAAGATCAGTCATTCCAGATTTCTGCTTCTTTTCTATCAAACTTTGGTTTTGAAATTTTATCAGTAACAGCATCGGGCTGCTCTTTGTTCCGGTTGACCCGTGTCCAGAAGATATTCCACTTCCTTAAACTCTCCCGAATGAGCTCACTGTCCTGATTAGCAATCCTGTAATTGGCACTTGGGTGCATCTTGTGGGCATTCATCCATTTCCTTTTGAAGTCGCCTTTGTATTCGTTTTGTTGTCTTGTTTCTACTGGCCAATAAAGAGGCATTCTAACCGGGCCTTCAAAATCAGCCAGATTCCCCGACATTGAAATATCATTCAGGTCTTTGTACCATTTTTTCTGTTTTCTTGAGAACCCTGAAAACTCTACATCAGACATGTCTTCACGAGGTGTGTTCTTTATCTTCTCATTCACATAAAACCGGTCTTTGTCTTTGAGCCTGGTATACTTCGGTTTTATCCAGCTCCAATTCATACCTGCATACGGTGATCCAACTGAATATTTCGGTGAAACGGTCATCTGCTTATTGCCAAATGGTGAACCTGTGGAGTATTTAGGAGAAACAGTCATTTGCTTAATACCAAACGGCGAGCCTAGGGAATACCTGGGGTTCACTCGGCTAACTCTATTCCCATAAGGTGAACCTGTGGAGTATTTTGGAGTAATATTCAGCCGGTTGCTTCCAAAAGGAGAGCCGGACGAATATCTTGGAGATACAAACATTCTCTTGCTTCCAAAGGGTGATCCCGTAGAGTATTTAGGTGATACTGCCATCTGTTTATTTCCAAATGGAGAGGTAGAAGAGTACCTTGGAGCCACAAAGGAGCGCTTATTACCGAATGGGGAAGCAGAGGAATATCTTGGAGAAGTCAATGTTGGCTTATTTCTGAAAGGAGATCCTGAAGAATATTTAGGAGCTACATTAGTGATTCTGTTTCCGAATGGTGAACCTGAAGAGAAACGAGGAGCTGTACCCGACGGCTTAAATAACTGGGCAAAAAATGATTGCTGAAAAGGAGAACCGGTTGAATATCTTGGTGTGACAAATTTTTCCTTGCGGGTAAATGGCTGGCCTGACGAATAGCGAACTGGCTTTCTATTATTTGACATCATGCTGGCCAGGCCTCCCGAAGAATACCTGGGAGTTGTATATCGCTGCTTTGCAAACATATTGGCACGAGTGCTGGTCGCTGAACGTGGGCTTGAAGCTTTCCTTTTGTTAAAAGAAGCAAACGGTGAGCCTGAAGAATACCTGGGATAACTTACCCGAGCCCTTTGATCACCAGCACCATGTTCACTGATTCCTCCTTTTTTACCTTTAAAGAAAAGAAAGCCACCATCCTTGTTTTTTTTCTTTTCTGTCTTCAGACGGCTGTCCGAATCTGTGATCAACTGACCATAGGCCTGCTGTCCGGCAAATACCAGCAAGAATGCTGCAAAAGAAAATATGATGATTAATCGCTTCAAAACCTGCCTGGGGATTGCACCAAAGATTTACAATTTCCGGCGCAATCCCAATCAAATCGCCGTAATATGAATGATTAATAAGCCAATAGCTGCTCTAATCGTTCCCGAACTCTCAATTTTGGTAAAAAATTGTCTTCCAGAGCTTTTGCAAATGGTACCGGTGTATCCAGGCTGGCCTCTCTCAAAACAGGAGCATCGAGTGATTCAAAGCAATGTTCACTGATCCATGCGGATATTTCTCCACCAATTCCGCCAGTAAGACAATCTTCATGTAAAATCAACACTCTATTGGTCTTCTTAACGGTAGCTTCCACGGCATCTTTATCCCACGGCAAAAGTGTACGCAAATCCAGGATATCTGCAGAAACTCCTGCTTCCTGAACAGCCTCCTGTGCCCAATGGACTCCCATACCGTAAGTGATAATGGAACAATCATTTCCTTCCTGTACCAAATTAGCCTTTCCAATTTCTGTGGTATACCAGCCATCTGGCACTTCAGCACTTAGTGATCGGTACAAGTATTTATGTTCAAAATACATGTATGGATTCGGGTCCTCTATGGCTGCACAAAGCAAGCCTTTAGCATCAACAGGATTTGATGGATAAACAACCTTAAGACCTGGTGTGTGAACAAACCAGGCTTCATTGCTCTGTGAGTGGAAGGGGCCAGCACCAACACCAGCACCTGTAGGCATTCGCACAACTACATCTGCATTTTGTCCCCAACGATAGTGGCTTTTCGCCAAATTGTTGATAATCTGGTTGAATCCACAAGTGACAAAGTCCGCAAACTGCATCTCCACCACACTTTTCATTCCGCGAATGGACATTCCCAACCCTGCTCCAACTATGGCAGACTCGCAAAGTGGTGTATTTCTCACCCTGGGCTTTCCAAACTCTTCTACAAATCCTTCTGTGATCTTGAAAACTCCGCCATATTCGGCCACATCCTGACCCATAATCACCAGATCTGGATATTTTTTCATACTTTCTCTTAAACCATCAGAAATGGCATCCACCAATCTTTTTGAGGTTTTTGCATCTCCTGGCTGGCTTACCTGTTGCTCATAAGGTGCATATACATCTGCAAATTCCTCATCCTCATTTAAATCTAATGCTGGTTTAGCAAATGCGCTTTTCACTGCAGAATTGATAGACTTTCTGATTTTATCCTTGGTTTTATCCAGATCTTCCTGGCTGGCAACCTTCGATTCCACTAAAAATTTCTCGTAGTTCTCAATAGGATCTTTTTCTGCCCAATGCTCCATGAGCTCTTTCGGTACGTATTTGGTTCCTGAAGCCTCCTCATGTCCACGCATTCTAAAAGTCTTTGCTTCAAATATGATCGGTCGTGGGTCTTTTCGAACACTCTCAACTAGTGGCTCCAATTCATTGAGCACTTCCAAAATATTGTTTCCTTCCACACTGTGCGCCTCCATGCCATAAGCAGGGCCTTTTACGACAAAGCTTTCAAAGTTGAACTGCTCATTACTTGGTGTGGAGAGACCATAACCATTGTTTTCTATAATGAATATAACCGGCAGCTTCCAGACTGAAGCCACATTAAGCGCTTCATGAAAATCCCCTTCACTGGCTCCTCCATCTCCTGTAAATACAATGGTTGCCTTAGGTTCTTTACGAAGCAATCGTGACAAAGCAATACCATCTGCCACACCAAGTTGAGGTCCGAGGTGAGAAATCATTCCCACAATGTTGTGTTCCTTAGAACCAAAATGAAAAGAGCGATCCCGGCCTTTGGTGAAGCCACCAGCTTTGCCCTGGAACTGCTCAAACAGTTGCGTAAACTCCACTCCACGAGAGGTAAACACTCCGAGGTTTCTGTGCATGGGGAGAATATATTCATCTTTTTCCAACGCTAGTGCCGCTCCAACAGATATCGCTTCTTGCCCGATTCCGGAAAACCATTTACTGATCTTACCTTGACGCAATAAGATCAGCATCTTTTCTTCTATTAATCTAGGTGTGACAAGTTCCGAATAAATGTGGAGCAGTTGTTTATTTGATCGTTTTTTGGGGTTGAATTTCATGGGGTTAAAAAATTTCGTCAAAGGTAAAATTTCTCGCTTCAAGTCATTCAAGGCTAATTGGTTATTTTCAAAAGTCGTCAAATGTCTTGCCCTCCAGCAATAAAACTGTGAAGGTAAAATCCCAGACAAAACAAGGCAGTTAGTTTGCTCATGGTTGTGTCCCCACAACCAGGCACTCAGCAAAACTGTATTCTGTCCTGAATATGGGTTAAGAAGTCGTATCTTTTGTCCCCGTTATCATAGTAACTGAAAGAAGAATATTTGTAGTCCACAGGGTTTTCTGCAAGCATCCATTTGCCTTGGCAAGGATTATTGTGAATGTAATCCAGCTTTTGAAAGATCACTTTGCTGGAGTACAGTTCAAGGAAGTGAGCGTCTTTTTGCCAAATTAAATACCTCCTTGATTCATCATTGACCTTGAAACTTTCAAAAAGAGAAGGGTTTCGCTCTCTCAATATTTGTTGAATCTGATGAGCTGTGAACTTCTTGAAACTTGCATGAGGAAGCTCTTTTCCATTTGGTTCAAGGAATTCCCAAATCAAATGAATATGATTGGGCATAATAACAAAGCCATAGACTTTGATCTTTTTGATTCTTACCAAGTACGTAAGTGAGTTGATAATTATCCTCTTGATATCATCCGTTAAAATTGGTTTCCAGCCATTTATAGTTGAAGTGTAGAAATACAGAGTGTTTAAATCCATGTTGCCACCTTAAATGTTCAAAGATACCTGATTAGCTTTTAAAGTTGCTTATGTCTTCATCTTCAATCTAACAATACTGTGAAGACATAGTCTTGGGCGTGCCAATCAAAAAGATAATGATGCTCAGGCTGTGCCCTCACAGCCGAGGTAGACCGTGAGGACACGGTCAGCGGCCTGCAATCAACAATGAGACAACATGAATCAGGCCGTGAAGACACGGCCTGTAGCAAGGGTTACCATAAAATGAAGTCATTCAAGGCTAATTGGTTAATTTTGCCGGCCTATATGATATCTTATAAAGAACACACGCTACCAAACGGACTTCAGCTTATAATTCATGAAGATCACAACAGTCCGTTGGTTTGTCTCAATATCCTCTACAAAGTCGGTTCAAGGAATGAAATCCCTGAAAAAACCGGCTTTGCACACCTTTTTGAACATCTGATGTTTGGTGGTTCCGCCAATGTGAAAAACTTTGATGAGCCCCTACAGGCTGTTGGCGGAGATAACAACGCCTTCACCAACACGGACATCACCAATTATTATATCACGATTCCTTCTGCAAATGTGGAGACCGCCTTCTGGCTAGAGTCGGATAGAATGCTGAGCCTCTCCTTTGACCCTGAAGTGTTGGAAGTACAGCGCAAAGTGGTGATAGAGGAATTCAAACAACGATACCTGAATCAACCATATGGCGATGTGTGGTTGAAGCTTCGGCCTGTTGCTTACCAAAAGCATCCTTACATGTGGCCAACAATCGGTAAAGAAATCAGCCATATAGAAGAGGCTACGATGGACGATGTGAAAAGCTTTTTCGCCACTCATTATCATCCGGGAAATGCTGTATTAGTAGTTGCCGGTGATATTACAGAAGAAAAAGCGCTGGAGCTTACTGAAAAATGGTTTGGACCAATTCCCGGCAAAAGCAATTCAACTAATGGAATAGCAAAAGAGCCAAAGCAAACAGAAGCAAGATTTATAGAAGTAGAAGCCAATGTACCTGCTGATGCTTTATACAAAGTTTATCACATGCCTGGCCGAATCGGTAAGGCATATCATGATGCCGACCTACTCAGCGACTTATTAGGCCGGGGTAAATCGTCGTTGCTTTACAATGAACTGGTCAAGAAAAAGCCAATGTTCTCATCACTGTCAGCTTATGTAACCGGAAGCTACGATCCAGGACTCTTGGTTATCTCAGGTCATTTGCTGCCGGGAATGGATATTAAAGAAGCAGATGCTGCCTTGGAAGAGCTGATCAAGCCTCTATCGAGTGAAGTTGATGCAGAGTTGCTACAAAAAGTGAAAAATCAGGCAGAAGCTACGACAATTTTTGGAGAAGTGGAGTTGCTTAATCGAGCAATGGGATTGGCATACGCTTCATTTTTAGGTAACACGAATTTGATCAATGATGAGCTGGAAATGATCAAATCTGTAAAAGCCGAAGATGTAGTAAAAGCTGCTCAAAACATTCTCCAGCCAACCAATTGTACCACCATGTATTACAAAGCAAAGAACTGATGAAGCCAAACATAAGAATCGGATACGGATATGATGTGCATGCTCTTGCCGAAGGAGTTGACTTTTGGATAGGGGGCATTCAGGTTCCGCACACTCATGGTGCTTTTGGACATTCGGATGCAGATGTGTTGATCCATGTGATTTGTGATGCATTACTTGGAGCAGCTAACCTCCGTGATATCGGTTTTCATTTTTCTGATAAAGATCCTCAATATAAAGGCATTGACAGCAAAATCTTGTTGCGAAGAGTTGTAGATCTTCTGGAAGAAAAAGGGTTTGGCATTGTAAATATTGATGCGACAGTCTGTTTGCAGCGCCCAAAGCTTAGCCCATATATTGAAGAAATGAAAGCAAAGCTCGCCGAGGTAATGGGAATTCCCGTAGATGATGTTTCGGTAAAAGCTACTACAACAGAAAAACTAGGATTCGTCGGTAAGGAAGAAGGCGTTTCAGCACATGCAGTGGCGTTGGTTTATAAGAAGTAATTTCTTCTTAACAGTTCTAGGTTGTTGGTAAATCATTTGTCATCCCTTTGCGGGGTGGCGAGTAAAATGGTTTGTTTCAACCGGGTTAATGAAGCTGTTTACTTTCACTGATGACTGAATCAATACTCCCAAATGTCTGTGAGCTTATAAGGAGAACCATGAATCGTATATTCCTCTCCTTTAAAATATCTGAATTTTGGAAGAATGATCAGGGAACGAAGATCTTCCCTATCAATATTTACATCCTGTGCTCCCAGGTTTTCCTGAAGCCGTTCAAAATTGGTCGTTCGTGGAATTACAGCCATTTTACGCTTTAATCCATAAGCCAACAAAACCTGTGCTTCCGTACAATTGTGCTTTTTCGCCATTTCGATAATTGCAGGTTCAGTTAGTAGGTTTGGCTCATTGTCATGCTTGAATTCTTCAGGTCGGTTCGGAGAACCCAATGGAGCATAAGCTGTCATGAAGACTTTATTACTCCGGCAAAAATCATAAAGGGTTTGCTGCGGGAGGTATGGATGCCATTCGCACTGGTTCATCTCCGGCTTCACCATACAATCATCCAAAATGATTTTCAGGGCCCCGATATTGAAATTACTCACTCCGATGTGTTTGGCAAGGCCAGCATCTTCACAATCTTCCATACCCGTCCAGGTATCTTCTAATGGTGCATCAAAAATGCTGAGAAATTCCTCTTCATTTTGGGGAACAACGACATCCCGCTCGTGAGCCACCGGCCAATGAATCAAATACATGTTCAGGTAATCCAGTTGAAGTTCCTCTAGTGTTGATTCACAGGAGCGCTCTACATCGTTGTACCGATGGCTATCATTCCAGAGTTTGCTGGTGATAAACAGTTCTTCTCTGGTCACATCACCCTCATCCATCGCATCCACCAATGCATCACCGATCTGCTTTTGGTTATTGTAAATTGGAGCACAATCGAAATGCCTGTAGCCCAGCACGATTGCTTTTCTCACCACATCATAAACCTGATCGGCAGGTATCCCAGCAGTACCCAGCCCAATCATGGGCATCTCATCTCCATTCTTGAATTTTATTGTTTTCACAGGCGGAATTGGTTTGTGATAAAATTAAAGCATAGAAACCAATGGGCCATAACCCCAGCTATTATTCCGATTGTTTGATCACTTTTCTATACAAATTATCTTTCTGTGAGGTTAATTGAATCAGATAAATGCCGTTTTCCAAATCAGACAGATCTAATTCATGATGATTCTCTCCCTTAGCGGACAAGATTTGAAACCTTGTTATTGTTGACCCACTAAGGCTAAGCACCTGAGCCAATACACTATCATTGATATCCGAAGAAAACTCCATTTTCAAAACCGTGTGAAATGGGTTTGGATACGTAGAAAGATTACAAACCTCTTTACCCTGATCGCAGAAAAAAACTCTCTCCTTCTTACAAGCCAACAAGGCGAACAAGATTAAACATAGTATCAAAGTGGACTTCATTATTCCTCTCTTTGCAACTCGAATCTTTCTGTAGTCAGCTTTCCATCATCCTGTTGCATATCCAGTGCAATCTTCAATGTGTTTTCTGGTGTTCGCTCATAGATGAGTCCTTTCATGGTAACCTTGTTAGGTTCGGATTTGATCATTTCAAAATTGACAAAGTCATCCTTTTCTTCCCAACCGACAAACTCAGGATCGAAGTGCTTTAGTTTCATACCAGAAGCATCCAAAACCCAGAACTCCAGAAACTGAACATCGCCATTTTCGTCAGTGAAGCGAAACATTCCCATCACAGAGCCATTAGCATTTGGAGCGGACCATATCTCTTCAAAACTTCCTCCAAACCCTGGCCCTCTCCACGTTCCTTCTAACCAGGAAAAATCCGGGCTTTGGGCAAATGAAATTTGAAACAGAACAACGCTAAAGAGTGTAAGGATTGGCTTCATGGAGGTAGAACGTGGATATAGTGCGTAACTAAATTAACAAAACACTTTTATACTCCCACACACATAACTTCTGAAAACGCATGTGTGGTTTATTTCAAAAGCAAACGTGATTTTAGAAAAACCACATGTGTTTCCCCGAAAATCATGCATGGTTTTCCAATTAGAAACTTTAAGTGCAGGAGATTACCTGTTGAATATTTGCCAATTTGATCTTATAGGCCAAGGCTACAAATAAAAAATCCAGTGTTTTTGCACTGGATTCATAAGCTAAATGACTATTTATCAGGATCTACTGCATCAACAAGCCATTTACGGCCAATTTCCTCCCAATCGGGTTCAGAAGAAGCATCGATGTACCTTTCCCACTCATAAATTCCTGATTCTTTCGCAATCCTTTTGAACTGCATAGTTATAATACTGCTATTAAGAATTACCACCGAACGTACCATTCCTTTTTGTTTGTACATTCGCTGACCTTCTTCCATTTTAGCCTGAGCGTCTTTTGGCAATGGTTTAAGCGTTCGCATGTCCACAAAAACGCCAAATCCTCCTGATAGGGAGTCAAGTATCCCTATTGAATCATTCACCCAATTCGTCATTTCATCTACTTTCATAAAGTCACCAAATGTCAGACGAACCCCATAATCTTTCTTTTCGATATTGTACATATGTTATTTATTAATGGTTGGTAATAGAGACATTAGTTGAGGGCTATGCTCATTGATAACATAAGTAACCTATAGAAAACTCCAGATTAGAATAAATAAATATGCTCGAGTAGGAATTAATATTGTGTGAGCAAAATAATATTTTGCGAATTAGTTGTTTGGCAATGCTTTATTGCGCACCTCGGTGAGATTCTAGCTGTTGATTGATGATACTCAACCCTTCTGCGAAAGTCTTTGGCTTGAAACCCAATTCGCGCTGTGCTTTGTGAATGATAAAACCTGTTTTAGGCGGGCGCTTGGCAGGTTGGGTAAAAGTGAAAACATCCACAGGAGTAATCAGGCTTTTATCCAGTTCAAAGTAATCCGCTACTTTGAGTGATAGGTCATATGGTGTCATTGTTTCATCACCAGAAATGTGAAAAACTCCTGACTTTTGATTTTTGACTACTAACCAGCACCCATAAGCCAGGTCCTCCGCAAGTGTTGGCGTTCTCCACTGATCTTCCACCACACGGATTTCCTCTTTTTTCTCTAAGCTATTTTTCACCCAAAGCACGATGTTGGACCGGCTTGGGTCATGTGCTACACCATATACCAGGACAGTTCTCACAATAGCAGCCCTAATACCACTTTCCAAAACAATTTCTTCTGCTTTGGCTTTGCTCCGTCCATAGTGACTGATAGGACTTGGAATATCCTGTTCGCGGTAAGGGCCAGACAAACCATCAAAAACAAAGTCTGTGGAAACATATAGAAAATAGATGTCCAGTTCTTTTGCGATATCCACCAGGTTCTGGGTGGCTTTGACATTTACATCCCAACAAGCTGTTGGATTTTCTTCACACTTATCCACCTGGGTCATGGCCGCACAGTGAATAATCACATCAGGTTGAGTGAGCGTAAGGAAAGTCTTGACTCCTTCGTGGTTCAGTAGGTTGGCACTTAAATAAGTATAGCTACCTTCAGGGTTTCGGTTAAGACCCTTTCCGGTAGCTGTTAATTCAATTCCTTCTATATGCTGAAGCAATGTAACCAGTTTCTGGCCCAATAATCCATTCGCACCGGTTACAAGGATCTTCATTGTTATTTCTCTGGGTATTCGTATCCGTACTTCTTGGTGATTTCTTTCTTAGGAACCATTTCCAGCTCTATTGTCATGTAAGTGTCCTTTTCAGGAACGTCCATTCTTCCTGTTTTTACAGCGGCAATTTTGTCGATCACATCCAGACCTTCCACCACTCTTCCAAACACAGTATACTCTCCGTCTAAGTGGGGAACACCGTCTGTTTTAGTGTAGATTTCCACCATCTCCATATCCACATCTGTCTTGTGAAGATCAAGGCCCATTTCCTGAGACACATATTCTCTGCTATCCATGGCAAGTTGATTCATAGCCTCATAATCTCCCTTTTGCTGAAGCTCAGTAAACATTTGGCGTAAGCTGTCATACTGGTCATCGCGAAGCATCTGGCTCACGGCCTGGTTCAACTTCATCTGGTCTGTGGTGAGTTCAACTTCACTAAAAGTGCGACCATCAACTATGTAAAACTGACAACCTGAAGACATTTTCCTTGGGTTGACCTGATCACCCTGACGTGCTGCAGCAAGAGCTCCCTTAGTATGTCGAAACCCTTCCACAATCTCGGCAGGAATTCTATCTGCTTCAGTTTCCCTGGTCCCTTCTTTTGTATTTACATCCCCACCCTGAATCATGAAATCTTCAATCACACGGTGCCATTTAGTGCTATCGTATTTACCAGCTTTGGCCAGCTCAATAAAATTCTTTTTGTGAAGTGGGGTCTCTTCATAAAGAATAGCTTTCATGTCTCCGTATTCGGTATGAATGACTACCAAATAGTCCTTGTTTTTATCACAGGCTGTCAAGCCAATAACCAGAACCAATGCTAATACAAATAATCTCTTCATTCTGTCCTTAAAATAAATGCTATTAAAAATAAAACTGTTGCTTATCAAGTAATCTTATCATTTATCATCACCTGGTATATGGCTCCAGATAGTTTTTTACCAAAGATATAAGATCAAAGTTGTTTTCGGATTTCTGCAAGGATTTTATCACCACCGGCTGCCAGGATTTCTTCTGCCAGCTGATTGCCAAGAGTTGCAGGATCTTTACCTGTTACTTTTTTTACAATTCGCTCTGAACCATCCAGGCTAACAATTCCTCCTTCTAGCTCCAGACCATTCTTTGTGTTCTGTGCCAAAGCAAAGACCGGAATACTACAACCTCCTTCAAGACGAGCTAAATATGCTCGCTCAGCTAATAAACGAGGCTCTGTTTCCACGTCATTTACCGCTTCTCTAATCACTGATTTTTTATTAGGATCTATGGATTGATGACACTCTATGGCTACACTGCCCTGACCAACTGCCGGTATAAACTGATCTGTACGAAGCTCAACACGGATCATATCATCATAGCCCATACGATGAGCTCCGGCATAAGCAAGCACCAGAGCATCACACAAACCATCACGCATTTTCTGTATTCGTGTCTGTAGGTTCCCGCGAACGTCTACGGTTTTGATATTTGGATAAAAATGTTTGAGTATCGCAATTCTGCGTGTAGAAGAAGTTCCTAAAACCAAGCCAGAATCATTCAGATCAATCAGTTTATCTGCCACCAGCACATCATTGATCTTTTCCCTTTCTGTAAAAGCGATAATTTCAAACCCTTCTGGCAATCGGGACTGCATGTCTTTGGCACTATGCACTGCTATGTCCACTTCTCCGGTAGCTAGCTGCTCCTCCAACTCTTCTGTGAAAACGCCCTTACTTCCTATTTTGGCAATTGATACATCCAGGATCTTATCACCCTTTGTTTCTTTCAGCACAAGCTCTGTTTCATGACCAGCCTTTTGTAGCCTCTCTGCCACATACTCTGCCTGCCATAATGCCAACTTGCTCTGCCTTGTTCCTATCCTTATTTTTTCCATCCTAGATCAGGCGTTTTTCTTTCTACCGCGTTTGTTCTGATAATTGTTTTCTACGAATTCAATGATCTTACCTGCGATATCTCTTTCAGTAGCTTTTTCTATTCCTTCCAGGCCCGGTGAGCTGTTTACTTCAAGAATCAGAGGGCCTCGATCAGACTGCAACATATCCACACCGGCTATCTTCAATCCCATTGTCTCTGCTGCTTTAACTGCGGCGGCCTTTTCATTTCGTTTCAGCTTAATAATCTCCGCTGAACCACCACGATGCAGGTTCGACCTAAACTCTCCTTCTTTTCCTGTTCGTTTCATTGCTCCAACCACTTCACCATCTACAACAAACGCCCTTATATCTGAAGCTTTTGCTTCAGTGATAAACTCCTGAACAATAATGCGTGCCTTCAACCCATGAAATGCTTCTATTACCGATTTAGCAGCTTTTTGTGTTTCTGCCAACACCACTCCGAGTCCTTGTGTACCTTCCAGCAACTTGATGATCAAAGGTGCACCGCCCATTTTCTGAACAATTTGCTTTTCCTCTTTGGAGTAGTTGGTAAAAGCTGTCTTTGGCAAACCCAATCCGGCTGCCGCCAACATTTGCATGCTTCTCAGCTTATCACGAGACCGGGTAATAGACAGTGACCGGTTTGCACTAAATACATCCATCATCTCAAACTGGCGCAATACTGCCGTACCATAAAAAGTGACCGATGCACCAATTCTGGGTATCACCGCATCAAAACCTTCCAGCTTTTCCCCTTTATAGTACATTTCAAGAGCATTTTGTTGAATCATGATGTCACACTGCAAGTGGTCTATAATATGTACTTCGTGCCCACGAACTTCCGCAGCTTCTTTAAGTCTTCTTGTAGAGTACAACTCTGACTTACGGGAGAGTATAGCTATTTTCATTTTTGAGAATTCTTAAGATCAAAAGAAAGGTTTTTTTTAGAGACATCCACAAGGAATTTGTCTTTGAGCAGTTTTCTGCCAATTAATATGGGGTTTTTCATACGGCTTCTATCAGATAAGGAGAACTCTGCCAAATAGGATTTGCCGAATAATAATATGTGAGTTTTGATAACATATCTCATCTGAGATTCTCCATTTGAACTGCGGATTTTCTTCTGGAAAAAATCACGAGTTTGAAATTTCCTAGCAATGGACTTGCCAGAAAGCTCCACCCGAAGATAAAAACTCAAAACCCCTTCATCCACTGAAATTTTTTTACAGTGAATAGAAGAAGTATAAGCTCCTGTATCAACCTTGGCTTTGGTGTTTTCAATGCCAAGGTCCGGTAAGTCAACCTTGTCTGATCGGCCTATGGTAATCCTTTTTTTCACTACGAGCGCAATATTTTGCTACATTGTAAAGAAAGATTGAGATACGTAATTCTGGCACTGGCGTTTCGCTGAAGGTGGTTCAGACTTTCACTGATTTTCTGATAAATACCCTCAAGTTTTTCTACAGTGGCAAAACCTCCAAATTTTCGGATAAACTCTCCTTCCGCTCCTTCGCGCGGCATCAATGTGCTGTCATCCACTTTGGATAAAATGGCATCTCTTACCAATGCAATGGCAAATTCCAGCTGATTCCTTTGCTCCGGCTTACTGCGCTTCAAGAAATCCTCAGTGTCTTTTACCATACTGGAATAATCACCCTTCAGGCAGATCTGCATCCATAATCGGAATGACTCATAAGCAATGGCATCCGCATGATCCAGCTCATAATAAGCCTTACCTAAACTACCCGTTGCCAATCTGGAAATCTTTTCTGCCGCTCCGGCTTCTGCTCCTTTTACTGCTACCAGATGCTCCTTAATTACTTCATCCCTAAAAGGAGCCACATTAAAAATCTGGGTTCTGGAACGAATAGTCGCCAGCAAAGTGTCATAAGCATAACTCACCAACAGGTAAATGGTCTGAGTTGGCGGCTCTTCCAATACTTTGAGAATCCCATTGGCAGCAGCCGGGTGCATAAACTCCGGATACCAGATAATGAGAATTTTGAAATCCCCTTCAAAAGATTTCATGCTCACTGTGCGGATGATGTTGCGGCTGTCTTCCTTGGAAATCAGTACATTTTTATTTTCATAGCCATTGTAGCTCACCCAATCATCTATATCTCCATAAGTATGGTCCTTGGCAAACGTCCTCCATTTTTTGAGCGTCTCCGCCTGCATTTTTTCATAGTCTGACGACTTGCTGGCTGAGGGTTTCGGGTAGATGTAATGCACATCCGGGTGGATAAGTTTGGCCATTTTCTGGCAATTCGGACAGGTACCGCAGGCATCGGCTTCCTGCTTATTTTCACAAAGCAAATACGTGGCAAACGCCATTGCCATAGCCAGGCCTCCTCCTCCAACCGGCCCGTTGAAGAGTTGTGCATGTGCAATGTGATTGTTTTTATATGAAGCCACCAACGACTCCTTCAGTTCTTCTAGTCCCGGAATATCCGCAAAACGCATAACATCATTGTTTCTCCCAAACCCTTTGATGGGCTGAGTCTTCAAAGATATGACTTAGGATGGCTTTATCTTCTTCGGTCAGGGTCAAATTTCTGCGTTTCATCACTATGTCGGCAGTAATGAATGCTTTGCGCGGCTGATGTGTCACCAGGCCAACAGCTCCTCCCCAGCTAAATGAAGGAATAATATTTCTTGGAAAACCCTCCCCGAAAATATTGGCCGCCACTCCAACTGTAGTTCCTGTATTGAACATCGTGTTGATGGCACTTTTACTGTGGTCACCCATAATAAGCCCACAAAACTGCAATCCGGTGTGAATAAACCTGTTGGTTACATAGTCCCACATTCGCACAGGATCGTAGTTGTTCTTGAGGTTGGAATTGTTTGTGTCAGCACCAAGGTTGCACCACTCACCAAGTACCGAGTTGCCCAGAAACCCATCGTGGCCTTTGTTACTGTATCCCCACAAAATACTGTTGGAAATTTCTCCGCCCATTTTACAATACGGGCCAGCAGAACTATCTCCGCGAAGCTTTGCTCCCATACTCACTACGCTATGTTCTCCCATAGCAAAAGGTCCGCGAATGATCGCCCCTTCCTGAACTTCCGAATCTTTGCCCAGGTAAATTGGTCCGGTCTCTGAATTGAGAATTGCAGCACGAACTACGGCCCCTTCTTCCAGAAAAATATCGGAACCATATGTTTTGGTGTGTGGATCATTGATGGGCTGACTTTTACGACCAGCCGTCAACAGGTCATAATCCGAACGAATTTCTGCTCCATTCAACCTGAAGAGATCCCAGGTATAAATGATCTCATTGAAATCACCGGTAAATTCCTTTACATCATAAGAGCCTTCTGACAAGGGGTTTTGTGAACCTCTGGCAGCAATGACCTTTCCACCTTTAGATAAAGCTTCTCCGGAAGGCATTTCCTGGATTACTTCAAGCAAACCATCATTGGGGAGCAGTCCATTTACAATCCAGACCGTTTGATGATCAGCGTCTATTGAAGAATACTTCTCGCTTAGGTATGGTAATGTCTCAAAACCAAAAGATTCAGCCTCAAGATATTTCATCCATTTTTCCGCGATGGTTAGAACCCCAACACGCAAATCAGCTACAGGCCGGGTATATGTCAGTGGTAATAATTGCTGGTGAGCTTCAGCTTGTTCGGTGAAAATGATGTTCATGGCTCAAAAATACAGGTCATTAAAGGTTTGGCTCAAAAATCTACAGAGTAATTTTCATGTTAATTCTTCTTAAAAAGAACTTTGGACATGACTTTTTATACAACCGAACAATTACCTTGCATTTACCTCAACAATTCTTTGAGCTAATATGTGGAAAAGCTTAATAATACCTCTAGCATTACTGTTTGGCTGTCATCAGAACAAGAAGACAACACTAGAACTTACTTTGAACCTTGTTTCTCCAGGCACTGAGATTAATATCATCGAGTATAACAGACTGAATTATGATGCCGATACTCTGGCAAGCCTTAAGCTACCGAAAAGCGGAACAGCTGAGTTTGAATTAGCAATTGATAAGCCTGTTTTTATATCCTTGATTGTTGGTGATTACGAAATAAATCAAACGACGCTAATCTCTCCAGGAGATCATATGCTGATACATGATTCTTTATTTGGAAATCAAAAAGGACTGGTTTTTCAAGGAGATGCTGCCAATGAAAATAACTACATTAGATCTGTTCAACTTAGCTTAAATTCTTTTCACCAAAAGAACCCTGCATTTTGGCAAATGGATTTCAACAGTTTTAAGTATCAACTTGACTCCATTCAATACAGAGTAGATGAACTCAATAACCAATACTTTGCAGAAACCACAAACAATGCGCTTGAACAAATTCTTCCATTGAACTTAATCAGTTTAAAACAGCAATATCAATTGATTAATGCAAAATCAGACGAAGTAATTAGTCACCCTGATTTCTTCTTTTTTGACTTAAACTTTGACCGGTCATTTTATGACTTTAAGTACTTGATTTATTCAATGGTGTTAGATTTATATCATCGTAAAAAATTCATTGAGCCTGCAGATAATGACACAACAGGCCGAAAAGACCTTCCCGTCATCACTCAGAATCAGATTGATTCAACTCAAAACTTACCAGCATATATAAATGAGTACCTCACTACCAAAAACTTGCTTTATTGGCTGGGAACAGAAGGGCTTAGTATATCGACACTTGAAATCTTTCAAAACAAGCTTCCAACAATCAAAAATGAACAATATGTTACAGTTATTAACCAAACACTAGCGGAATGGGAACAACTAAGCCCGGGAAAACCTGCACCAGAAATTACTGGTGTTTCGTATTTGGGAGATACCATCAGACTATCGGATCTAAGAGGAAAGCTGATTTATCTGGATGTTTGGGCAACGTGGTGTGGCCCTTGTATCAAACATTTTAAATCATATCCTCAGCTACAGCAAAGTATTTCGGATACTTCAAAGGTTCAATTTGTGTTTCTATCACACGATGAAAACCTTGTTACCTGGAAAAAATTTATTGAAACTAAAAGCGCTCCCAAAGGATTGCATCTATTTCAAATTTCAGACTCTACACACTCTGATGTACATGAAGCATACAGAATTTGGGGAGCCGGACGATCGATACTAATTGACAAGTTTGGAAAAATCATTGACACCAATGCTCCAGTTGCAGATTCGCCGAACCTAGCAAGTATCATAGATGAAAACATTTAGGCAGAAAAGCCGGAATAGATGAACTTTTAATTTTTCTGGTTACATAAGCACAAACAAAAAAAGTCTTCAGGATTATCTGAAGACTCAATATAATTTGAATGTCTGGGTTGCTTACTTGTTCTTTCTGTATTTCTTGTTGAATTTCTCCACACGACCAGCTGTGTCGAGGAAGATTTTCTTACCAGTATAGAAAGGGTGAGAAGCAGAGCTCACTTCTATCTTGATCAACGGATACTCATTACCATCTTCCCACTTGATCGTTTCGTCGCTAGTCATGGTAGAGCGAGTCATAAACTTGAAATCACTCGTTGTATCTAAAAAGACTACTTCTTTGTATTCCGGATGAATGTCTTTTCTCATAATTCTTGATGCATTTCTTAAAAAGGATTGCAAAGATAGCGTAAATTCCACCATAAACAAAAGCTCCCTTTTTAATATTTTTGAGGTGTGAAATATCCATTCTATTTTTTTCTACTGCTGACTGTCAGCCACTTAGCTGCTCAAAACACTGACATCCCACTAAATTCCTGGGCGTATCCCGTGCTGGATGAGTGGGATGTGAAGTCTGATTCAGGAATTTTTACTACCGTAAAACCTATTTCCCGGCAATATTTTGCCAATCAATCGCGTCATGCAAAATGGGTCAAAACTCAGGCAGATAAGTTTGACAAAGAATTTATCCAACTTGAAACTCGTGAGTATCAAGACTCTGTGAAAGCCAACAAAAAACTGTTTCTGGGTAAGTTTTTCAAATATGCTTCAGATGTAGCTTCCTTTCAGAATAAAAACTTTGATCTGCATGTAAACCCTATTGTTGTGGAGAATGTGGGGCATGGAACCCAAAGTAAAGATTTACTTTTTGAGAATTATCGTGGGCTGGAGATGCGTGGGACAATTGACAAAAAGGTGAGTTTTTATACACTTCTCACAGAAAATCAGGCTCGATATCCCTACTACGTGCAGCAAATGACCGATTCAACCTTAGCCATTCCTTATGAAGGATTTTGGAAACAGTATCAGGGCACGGGAGTAGATTTTTTCCGTGCGAGGGCTTATGTTGACTTCAATGCTACCAAACATATTGGCGTACAGTTTGGATACGGCAAACATTTTATTGGAGATGGTAGACGGTCGTTGATACTTTCTGATATTGGCAATAATTATCCTTACCTGCGCATCAATACCAAAATCTGGAAATTTCAATACACCAACATTTTTGCGCAGTTGGTGGCTCAAACAAACGGAGGAAGTTATGGGCTACTTGGAACCGGTGCGTTCCCAACAAAGTTTTTGGCGCTCCACCATTTGAGTATGCAGGTAAAGAGAAACTTAACAATAGGTCTGTTCGAATCGGTGATTTCCGGAGACTCTACTAACAGGGCGCGAATTGGTTATTTTAATCCTGTGATTTTTTATAAGGCGTTTGAACAATTTGACGGAAGTGCCGGCAACACTATTATCGGCGTGGATTTCAAATGGAATCTTTGGAAGCATGTTTCCTTCTATGGTCAACTGATCATCGATGAATTTGTCATCAAAGAAGTATTGAGTAAAAACGGCTGGTGGGGAAACAAGCAGGGATTCCAGCTTGGCGCCAAATACTTTGATGTTTTCGGTATCAAAAACCTAAATGGTCAGGTGGAACTCAACCACGTCAGACCATACGTGTATTCACATGAAAGTCCATACACGTCGTATAGTCATTACAACATGGCGCTGGCTCATCCTCTGGGAGCCAACTTCCAGGAATTGCTCACCTCTCTCAACTATCGCCCGATTGCCCGGTTAAAATTGCAAGCAGACCTGCTGCTGGCAACTTATGGTAACGATATCGGCAACTTGAGTTATGGCCGTGATATCTTAAAGTCATATGCACCAGCCAACCGACCTGGAGATTATGGCAACAATATGTATAATGGAGTAAAAACAAACCTGACCATGTTGCAGACCAGAGCTACCTACATGGTAATGCACAATATGCTTATAGAACTTGGAGCAACTTTAAGACATGAATCTTCTTCAGTCAAAGACTGGAATACCAAAATATTCAATGTGGCCGTTCGCTGGAACTTCCCACAAAGGGATTATCTCTTTTAATGCGTGATCTGCTAAGAATATTGTCCTTTGCCCGGCCAATCGGTTGGCTGCTTCCACAGTATTTGGTTTTAATCATACTGGCAACCATTTTCAGTGTGATCAATCTGACAGTCTTAATCCCACTACTTCAGGTGCTTTTTAGTCAGGTAGAAATTGCACCGCAGGAGTTTTCGGGATTCGTTTTTTCAATAGAATACTTCAAAACACTTTTTTACCATTATCTCGGAGACACGCTTCAAGAAAAAGGCCAACTACAAGCGCTCTACTTCATCTGTGGGTTTGTGGTGATTTCAGTTTTACTCGCCAATACCTTTCGATATCTATCACAATTACTTCTGGCCAAGGTTCGGGTCAGAGTCATTCAAAACCTGCGAACAACTGCATTTCGATCCATTCTCGGCTTTGAATTGGAGTATTTTATCAACCACAAAAAAGGTGATACCATCAGCCGAATCACAACAGACATTCAGGAAGTAGAACAATCTGCCGTCAATACTCTCAAAGTGTTTTTCAAAGAACCATTTCTGATCATCGGCTATTTCGTGGCGCTATTCAGTATCTCGCCAAAACTGACACTTTATACTTTGATATTGGTTCCCACTGCGGGGGCGACAGTTTCTATCATTGCTAAAAGAGTGAAACGCTGGTCCAGAAAATCTCAGGAATCTTTAGGGCAAATCGGTAGCACAGTAGACGAAGCGATATCAGGAATGCGCATTCTGAAGATATTTGATGGCGGCCAGCAAATCCTGACTCGCTTTCAAAATGAGGTTGCAAAATATGCCCGACAAACTTTTGGCATTGCTACCAAATCAAACCTTTCGGCACCAATATCTGAAGTGATGGGAACAGCCGTTCTGGCTCTTCTGCTCGTGATAGGTGGACACATGGTTTTGAGTGAACCTTCTCAACTGGACGCTTCTACTTTTATTGGTTTCCTGGTGATTTTTTCCCAAGTATTGAATCCTGCCAAAGCCATCAGTGTCGCTTCCAGTCAGATGAGCAAAGGTCTTGCTGCCGCACAAAGAGTTTTCGAGTTGATGGATCGCAAGGCAGATCATGTCAAAGATTCGATAAAAGCCATTACTCCCGAATGGTCTTCAATCCGGTTTGATCGGGTAAGTTTCAGTTATGGTGATTATGAGGTGCTTTCAGACATTGATTTTGAAATGAAAAAAGGAGAAATGGTCGCATTGGTAGGTCCTTCGGGAAGTGGAAAATCCACTATTGCTGATCTCTTGTGCCAATTCTATTCTTCAAATAAAGGATTTATCCGACTAGACAATGAAAGTATTCAAAGTTTTGAAACATCGGACTGGATGAGGCAAATCGCTGTGGTAAGCCAGGAACCAATTCTTTTCAATGACTCGATCCGTAACAACATCGCTTTTGGAAATCATCAGGCCACTTTAGAAGACATCAAATCAGCAGCACAAATTGCCAACGCTCATGAGTTTATAACAGAACTGGAAAATGGTTATGACACCAACATTGGTGAACGAGGCGACAAGCTCTCCGGAGGACAAAAACAGCGAATAACCATCGCGAGAGCTGTTTTGAAAAATGCACCCATACTCATTTTGGATGAAGCCACTTCTGCATTGGATGCTCGTTCGGCAGATGCTGTACAGGAAGCCCTGACCAAACTCATGGCTGGGCGAACAACATTGCTCATCGCTCATCGTATAGCTTCGGTACAGGATGCAGATCAGATTCTGGTACTGGATCAGGGTAAAATCATTCAGCAAGGCAAACACCAACAACTTACGAAAGAAACCGGGTTGTACCAGCAACTTTCCGCTTTGCAGTCTTTTTAACCCGTTCATCGAATTACGTCCAAGTCTTACAGGTTTATTTGCCTAACTTTTCACCCTCAATGAACCATCAATATGCGAAAGTTTAAACTCTTTTTCTATCCGATATACCTCCTCACCATTATCCTGGTGCTCTATTATAGTTTTGACATTCTGTCCAACATGGATTCATACAAGGAGCGGATCGATATTACTTTTGCATTGAAGAAGCTTCCTATCTACCTGATGGTAAGTTTCATCTTCCTTACCCTACTGATGATTACAGAGTTTGTAGTTGAAAATTATCAGATCATTAAGCTAAAAAGCAAGCTGAAAAAAGCAGAGGACGAAGTGACCAAATACAAGGCTAAACTCTACGATCGCTCAGAAGAACAAGCTTCCCGATTGCCACAAATCGAAGAGGAAGATGCAGATGACGGAGACGATGATGACGAATGAATATTCTAGTGTTAAGTAAAGCATGATTTAGCCATACCAAGCCTTGTTCTTTTTGTCCTATACTGCCTTAAAAAACACATACGCGGACGGCTAGTCATAGCTATGGCTATGCTTATATTTTTTGCGTTGTTTAAAACAAAAATAACTGCAACTTATACGACACAGCACACTTTGACTTAACACCAGCAAATAGCGACCAGAAACTCCCTGTCTCAAATTTTTAACAGCTAAGCCTTTCCATGATTTGTGCCGTATCGGAGGAATACGGTATCTTCGAATCATGCTTGCAAAGACTTTTGGAAGCGCCGTTTATGGCGTGAATGCTTATACCATTACAATAGAAGTGAATGTTGGACAAGGCACCCGGTTTTACATGGTTGGCCTGCCAGACTCTGCTGTGAAAGAAAGCCAGCAGCGTGTGGAATCTGCTTTGACTCACCAGAAATACAAAATGCCTCGCCAGAAAACGGTGGTTAACCTGGCGCCAGCCGACATCAAAAAAGAAGGATCCTCTTATGACTTGCCCATCGCTTTGGGGATATTACAAGCTTCGGATCAGGAAGACTTTCCAGAGCTGGAAAATTACATAATCATGGGAGAATTAGCACTAGATGGAATTCTCCGTCCAATCCGTGGTGCTCTTCCAATCGCCATAGAAGCACGAAAAGCTGGATTCAAAGGCTTCATTCTCCCCAAGGAAAATGCCAGTGAAGCAGCCATTGTGGACAATCTCGATATCATTGGTGTCGAAAATATGCAAGAAGCGATTGATCACCTGAATGGAAATGCGCCCATCAAACCGATGGACTATGACACCCGAGATGTGTTTTTCCATGACCTGGAAAGCGTAGATTCTGACTTTGCAGATGTTCAGGGTCAGGAAAATATCAAACGTGCCATGGAAATTGCAGCGGCAGGCGGCCACAATGTGATCATGATAGGTCCTCCAGGAGCAGGGAAAACAATGCTTGCAAAAAGGTTATCCTCCATTTTGCCTCCTCTTTCTCTACATGAAGCATTGGAAACGACCAAAATCCACTCTGTAGCTGGCAAGCTGGGACAAAATGGAAAACTCATTGCACATAGGCCTTTTCGCTCACCTCACCACACTATTTCTGACGTAGCCTTAGTTGGGGGTGGTGGCATTCCACAACCAGGAGAAATCTCGCTGGCTAACAATGGAGTCTTGTTTTTAGATGAACTACCGGAATTTAAACGCACTGTGCTGGAAGTCATGCGACAACCCTTGGAAGAACGCAGAGTCACCATCTCAAGAGCAAAAGTTTCCATTGATTATCCGGCGAATTTCATGTTGGTCGCCAGCATGAATCCATGTCCTTGTGGATATTACAATCACCCGGAAAAAGAATGCGTTTGTGGACCGGGTGTTGTTCAGCGATATCTGAACAAAGTGAGCGGGCCACTTTTAGATCGCATTGATTTACATGTTGAAGTTACGCCTGTATCTTTTGACCAGATGACTTCCGAACGCAAAGCCGAGTCAAGCCTGGAAATTCGAGAACGTGTGATCAAGGCAAGAGAAATCCAGAAAGAGCGCTTCAAAGAAACGCCTGAGATCTTCAACAATGCCATGATGGGCAGTACTTTTACCAAGGAAGTTTGTAAGATCAACGAAGGTGGAAAAACATTGCTGAAAACCGCGATGGAAAGGCTTGGCCTTTCAGCCAGAGCATACGACCGCATTTTGAAGGTTTCAAGAACCATTGCTGATCTGGCAGCAAGTGAAGACATCAAAATAGAACACCTGGCTGAAGCCATTCAGTACAGAAGTTTGGATCGAGAAGGCTGGGCAGGGTAATTTAATGATTGGTTGATTGACGAATAGTAATTGGGGTTTTTCAATTATTATTTGAGCAGAAAAACATTATCTTCATCACACGATTTTGTTGATTATCCATGAAAAAATTACTCTTCGTCTTCATGATGATACTGTTGGTATTGTCAATTGCTGTTGCTAAAACATTATTTTCAACTGGTTTTTTCAGGGAAATTTATCCGGGTTTTGAGGGTAGAATAGTTGAAGAAATCCAATTACCTGGAGTAGAAGATATCGCTATTTGCAGAGCTGACAGTTTTCTAATCCTGAGTATGGACGACCGGGCAGCCAGACGGGATGGAAATGCACATCAGGGAGGCCTTTACAAAATCGACCTTAGAAAGCCAATTGAACCGGTTTTGATCTCAGGAAATTTTGACCAGACGCTTTATCCTCATGGGATCTCGTTATTAAAAACAGATTCAGGCCAATATCAACTGCTGGTTATCAATCATGTGCAAGGCAAACACACTGTTGAAAAATTCGCTCTTTTTGGTGACAGCCTGGTTCATAAAGAATCAATCAGCGATCCAGCCCTAATTAGCCCCAATGATCTGGTAGCAATAGACGAAAACCACTTTTACGTGACCAACGATCACAAGTACCGAAGTGGAATGAACAGGTTCTTTGAAGATTATCTTGGTTTGGCAATCTCCAATGTGGTTTATTTTGATAATGGAGGATTTAGTGAAGTTGCCGATGGTATTGCCTATGCAAATGGCATCAACTATGATGTTGATCGTAACCTGATGTTTGTTGCTTCTCCCCGCGGATTCAGAGTAAAAGTCTATTCCAAACAATCAGATGGCAACCTGGAATTCATTGAAGATATCAGAACTCGTACAGGTGTTGATAATATTGAATTCGATGAAGATGGCAAACTCTGGATTGGTTGTCATCCAAATCTCATGAAGTTTGCCAGATATGCTACTGGCAAAACTCCAGAATCTCCTTCAGAGATCATCACCATTGACTATCGGGGAGAAGATGATTATGAGGTCAAATCAGTTTTTGTGGATGATGGCAGCATCGTTTCGGCAAGCACCGTTGCTGTACCATTTGGCAACCTGGTCTTTATCGGCAATGTGATGGATGAGTCTGTGGTGGTTTGGGAAAAAGAATGAAAAAAGGGGGAATTACCCCCTTCTCAGATAAATGTTGCCACTGATCGTTTCTAGCTCCATTGGTGAGCTGCCACCATCTACGTGACCTTTTACATTCATACCCACAATCTGCTTCAGTCCTTCCTTGCCTTCAGGATAACTGATGTCAAGGTCAGAATAAATCTCCCCAGAAATGGTCTTGGCCTTAAAATCCAAACCTGCAGGCACCGTGATGTCAATATCTCCCGAAATGGTTTTGATAATACTTTCCTTTTCCATCGGCTGAAGTTTGAAGTTTCCACTAATCGTTTTCGCCTTCAATTCCATATCTCCAGGCATATAGACAGTATAAAGCAATTCGGAATTCCAGCCACAGTTTCTGTTATGACCCACATTTTTCCACTTGTCAGTGTTGAGTCTAATTAAGACTGAAGAACCCAGTTTTTCACTGATCAGTTCAAAAATCCCATCATCCTCTCCGTCGTTGATCATTACGGAGACTTCCACCAGCACCTCAGGCTTATCCCAGGTTTTGATTTCAATATCATCCGCAAAATCAAAATCCAACTCAACTCTGGTCTCATTTCTAACGCTGACTTTTTCAGTCACTTTGGTTTGGGCATAGGTCACCCAGGCTACTGTCACCAGTAGCACTGAAATAAATGTTTTCATGATTTCTGATATTAAGAGCCAGCAAAACCGGCCTTTTGATTATTTAGCTTTGCGGATAAATATGTCACCACTGATGCTCCTCAAAGAAAGCTCAACCCCTCCTCCGTTAAGAGTCGCAGAGCCCGAAACAGCGCCACCAAATCGAGACATTTCTTTTTCTTCAGGAAATTTGAAATTTAGGTCAGTATATATCTCTCCAGATGTCGTACTCATTTCAAAACTTCCTTTGGTGGCTTCCGGTATCACAATGTCGATATCCCCGCTCGTAGAAAAAATAGAGGTAGGTGATTTCTGACTTACCGAGGAGAAAATCACTTCAATATCAGAACTTAATGTTTTGACTACCAATGGCCCGGTAACATTTTCAAATCTTATATCTCCATTTTGACTGTGCGCTTCCACCTCACCAGCCATACCTTTTATAGTGAGATCGCCTGCCTGCCAGTTGTTGAGGTCCACAACTAGCATCATGTTCTTTGGAACAGAAAACCTGTATTCTCCATCTGCATTGCGGGAAGCACCGGAAACTGTAATGCGATTTCCCTCTTGCTGCACACTCAACCCGATTCCGGTGTTTTCCGGACCTGTAGCCGACAGTGGCTTGAGTCCTTTTGCCTTATCAGGAATGCCTTCATAGTCATCCGTTTCGATTTTAATCTCATTACTACTCACTCCTTCTATGATAATGTTATCGGCATAAAGGTTTTTAATGTCTAAAACTGTCTGCGAAATATCTCCTTTTGGAGTGAGTGTGAAGGTCTGCGCTTTTCCGGCAAAGGCCAGAAAACATATCATTGCTACTATTAAATATGTCTTTTTCATTTTCTTAATTCAAGTTTTTGGTGTTAACTATATATTCAATTGGCCTTTTGAATGCATTATAAAGTTGATCTGCATTGCTAGATCAATATTTCCAGTGCGATTTCTGCCTGACGCTTTACTTCAGGAGCTGTTGATTCTGAATCAATCAGTCCTCTCAGCGGAGAAACCGCGTTTTTCTCATTGCTTTCGGTAAGAATGCTGATCAAAGCAATCTGAATCAGCGGATCTGTTTGCAACTCCAGAGACTTAGCCAGCTCCAACCGAACAATTTGCTGATCAGTAAATTGAGCCAAAGCCTGTGCCGCGGAATAGCGCACGTTTGGACTTTCATCTGTGTTCAATGTGTTAATCAATGTGTTAATTACTTGAACACTTGCAGTTGAAGAAGCATGATCGATTTGGTTGACCGCCTGGATACGCTGACTTGCAGTCGGTTTTTCCAGCATATTGACCACCGCTATTTCCTTCAGCAACTCTACTTGTGACTGAAGCGCAATAACTTCATTTTGGTGATCCGAGGTAGTCCATTTTCCTAACGCAAATCCTACTACCAACAAAGCAATTGCCGCAGCTATCTGCCAATAGCTGATTGAATGAGTTGTTGTATTGACAGCTTTCTCTTCTTCAATTGCTGCCGCCAAACTTTGAGCAACCGAAGTTGGAGCGTTCCACTGAGCAGAGTTGTCCATTGCCAACATCAGCTCTTTCAGCTCATTTGCCAGTTGTTGACACTGATCACACAATTGGATGTGATTTACGGTTTCCTCAAAACTTCCGGGATCTTCCAGGTAGTTAATGATTTCTTCTTCCGTCAGATGTTTCATATTCTTCAGGTTTTCAAGTCAAAGTATATTTCTTTCAGCTGCTTAATCGTCCGGTGTACCTGCACTTTAATGGCTGATACACTCGTTTCCCGCATCGCAGCTATTTGCTCATATTTCATTCCTTCAAACTTGCTCAGCACCAGCAATTCCCGTTTTTCTTCAGGGAGTTGATTGAGCGCCTGCATCAGCTTTTGCTCTCGCTCCAGCTGCTCTTCATCCAGTAGTTCTTTCGCTTCGGGCAGTTGCTCTACCAGATCAAACCGATCCTGATAGACCTTCATTTTGTTGAAATGATCCTTGAGCAAGTTGCGGGCAATCTGAAAAACCCACTGTTCAAAACTGTTCCCTTCACGATAGCTATTTCGGTATTTCAGCACACGGATAAACACATTCTGAGCCAGGTCAGCACTGTCATCCGCATTCAGCGTAGACTTCAACATGTAGTTGAAAACCCGCTTTTGATAGCGCAGACACAGTTCATTAAGCTGATCAAGGTTGCCGCTTTTCACAGCACTCATCAATTGTTCATCGGTACTTCCTGTCAATTTGCTCAGGTTTATTATTCGTGAATTCGGATAAGTTACCGGAAAAGCAATGGAAGGTTACATTGGAATAATAAATTTCTGAAATGTGATGAATTGTGGTTTTAAATGGAGTGGTAGCTGCTGATTTTATTCAGGTGAACCACGGTTTCTCCTGGTGCAGCAGGATCAAACATCTGATCGAAATCAGCACCAAATACTACTTCTTCATGATTGTATTCATGAATCTGATGGACGTACTGGTTGAAAGTATCATCAAAGCCTTTAAGTATGATCAGGAATTCAGCCTTTTCATTGGCCAGCTCTTCTTCACCTTTTTCTTTCAAAGGGCTGCTCTCATCGATTGGGTGAACAATGGTCCAGGGAAGGGGAAACATATTGATGAAATCAATCTCCAGATCCAGCGACATGTATCGGCGTTTGATTTCGCCATTTTCATTTTGGAGAAAAGAATACATCAGCTTGGCCTGCATATCAATCAGCTGACTTTCCCGCATGTTGGCTATTCTGAATTTTATACCTTTTATACCTCTGTACGGGCTCACAAGCATCTTATCACTAAACATGATTTTGCTGTGAGCCTTGGAAAATCGTCCATAGAGAATACCTGTGGCAAACGCGAAACCCAGTAGCCCAACCATTGCCTCAACAGAAGCTACCATGCTGCTGACCGGCCCAACCGGACTAATTCGACCATATCCTACAGTGGTCAATGTCTGGCTGGAAAAATAGAAACAATGTAAAAACTCGCCCCCAGCCTTGTCATCAAACTCAGTGAGAAACTCCACACCTACAAAATAATATATGGATGCAAACAGGGAGTTGACCAGAAAGTAGGAGACGGTTACAAAAACAAAAAACCGTGTCCAGGACATATTGATCAACCAGTGAAAAAGAGAAAAACCCTTCAATCCAACTCCTCTGGTAATCACATTGAACGAGCCATCTTTTGTAATAAAGCGATCGGAGGATACACGCTTTGTTCCCAGCCCCAGTTCTCGAAACCTATCTTTAAAATTGTTATTTGCTTTTGCCATTTACTAAATGTGAATGAATTCAAGCTTAAATCGAAATTCCAGAGTGTTTTGTTTTCAGTTTACTTAAAAAGCTATTCCAAGACATTGAAAAGAAACATCAAATTCCATTTTATTCAATATTTGCCGGTTATCACAAGAATGATTTGATCAATTAAGTAATATTTATTTAAATTCATGACTTAGTTCTTTCGCCAAAATGAACACAACCCGCCGATTAGATGAGATTCCTGGATGGTTGATCAAAAATCTACCAGATCGATTATCCATTAAAGACAAAGCCCGAGTATTGGCCATCAATTCATTCGGGCTCACAATTGTTATTGTTGGTGTGATTTACGCAGCGGTTTTCAAGGTTCAAAATGACGACTTTATGTTTTGGACCTGCTTAGGAATCGCTGGTCTGTGTATTATTCCTCCCGCCTTAAACTATTTCCATTTCTATGATTTTGCGAGAATGCTCTATGTCTTTCAGGCACCAATATTTGTGCTGTTTTTCGCATCCATACTGGGTTCTGCACTAGGCGTTCAATATTTCTTTGTCATTCTTTTTGGCTTCCCTTTTATTTATTTCAAACCAAACGAGAAGAAACGGACTATTTGGTTTTTTATATACACTATTTTCTGTTTGCTCTACTTTGAATTTGGTGGGCCTGTTGGGATGGAAGAAGCAACTTTTACCCCACAGATGTTTGTAACCATGAAGATCACCGTACTCAGTCTTTTCATACTCATGTCATGTATCTTGTTTTTTGTGTTTCATCAAATCATAATCAAGGATGAACAGAAATTGGTACGCATCAAATATGAGATGGAAAAAGCCAATCAGGTCAAACAAGAATTTTTGGCAACCATGAGTCATGAGCTAAGGACTCCACTGAATGCTGTCGTCACCATAACTAATATTCTGGAAGAAAACCCGGAACACAAAGACAAGTATGCTTTTCTGAAATTACTTAAGCAATCTTCCAACAACTTACTGTCAATCATCAATGATATATTGGACTTCAGTAAGCTGGAGGCCAACAAGATGAAGCTAGAACTCAGAAGCCTCGATATACGGCAGACCATCACTAGTATCGCCGAAACTTACAGAAGTATGGCAGAGGAAAAAGGTCTGAACCTGAGCATCAACCTGGACTCAGGGCTATCTAAACACTACAAGTTCGATGATGTGAAGCTTGGACAAATCCTCGGAAACCTGATAAGTAATGCCATCAAGTTTACCAATGATGGAGAAGTTTCTATGAGTGTATTCAAAGAAGAAACTGAGGGGTACTTTGATGTGATTAGGTTTGAAGTAGCGGATACAGGACAGGGAATTGCACCTGAAGAACTGGAGGACATTTTTGAAAGTTTTTCACAGATAAAGTCAGTACTCACAAGGAACACCGGAGGAACAGGGCTCGGGCTGGCGATTGTTAAGCGATTGCTAAAACTTCAGAAAAGCGACATTACAGTAGAAAGCGCGCAAGGAATTGGATCCAAGTTTTATTTCAAGCTTCGACTAAAAGTTTCCGGAAAGGTTAGCAACCAAAAAAATAAAGAATTTGCACCTGTGCTCAACAAGAAAGTGCTTCTTGTAGAAGACAATACGGTCAATGCGATGGTGGCTGAAAAGCTCCTGGAAAACTGGGGACTGATTATTCACAAAGCAGAAAATGGTCAAATAGCTCTTGATAAATTCGCCAGTGAAGTATTTGACTTTGTATTGATGGATCTGCACATGCCTATCATGGATGGTTTTGAAGCTGCCAGAGCCATAAGAGAAGGTGACTATCCTAACCGATATCTTCCCATATATGCACTCACCGCTGATGTAATGGGTGAAGGCAATGAAGAATTTAACAAATACTTTGATGGGTTTTTCACCAAGCCAATTCAAAAGGAAAAGTTGCAACATGTATTGGTTGAGACTCTGTCTAAAAAAGGCTGATCCCTCAAGTACTTTTTAATCCCTATTTATAAACATCCAGTAGTGATCACTGAGAAAGGATACTGTTAATTTTATCCTAAAAGCTCAGCTAATGAAATCTGTTATTTTTTCTCTCTTCCTGCTTTTATCAATTATCGGGAAATCACAGGTCAGTCAACTTTCCGTATCAGGAAATCAATTTGTCAATGAATCCGGTCAGGTGATCGTTCTTCGTGGAGTCAATACCAGTGATCCGGACAAACTCGCCAGCCAAAACCAATGGAATAAAAAGTACTTTGAAGAAATCAAAAACTGGGGGGCCAATGTTGTTCGTTTTCCTGTTCATCCGCCAAGGCTCAACAAGCGAGGCTGGGATGAATACCTAAAACTTCTCGATGATGGAATCAAGTGGGCTGAAGAGCTGGGCCTATATGTGATCATTGACTGGCATAGCATTGGTAATCTAAAATCTCAGTTGTTTTTCAAGCCAATTTATGAAACCAGCCTGAAAGAAACTTTCGAATTCTGGCGACTGATTGGCGAACGATATGGAGATAATCCAACGGTAGCTTTCTATGAAATTTATAACGAACCAACCACCAACAAAGGAAAGCTGGGTTTGTGTTCCTGGGAAGAGTGGAAGTCCATCAATGAAGAAATCATCACCATCATCAGAGCAAATGGTGGCAAAGGAATTCCACTTGTGGCTGGGTTTAACTGGGCATATGATCTTACTGCTGCAAACGAATCACCAATCAGCGCAGAAGGAATTGGATATGTAAGTCATCCATATCCACAAAAAAGTCCTCAGCCATGGGAAGTTGCCTGGAATAAAAACTGGGGACTGATCAAAGAAAAATTTCCAGTGATCATTACAGAAATTGGATTTGCCGGTGCTGAAGAACAAGGAGCTCACATGCCAGTGATCTCAGACGAGAGTTACGGAGAAGCTATCACCAACTATTGCGACGAAAAAGATATTTCATATGTGGTTTGGGTTTTTGACGCCAACTGGGACCCTAGTCTTTTTTATGACTGGAAATTCAAAGAACTGAGCCGTCATGGAAAGTTTTTTAAAGCTAAACTTCAATCTTATACACAGTAACTATAAAATCCACTTGTTCATATTTACCAATGGTTTTGGATAGTTTTGACCAAGCGAAATGCCCAGTAATTTCAGTCGGTCAGGAGCTATAGCAGTTGGTATATGAACTTCACCTGTTGAAACCGCTGAAAGCTCTGGCAGCCAAAGCCTGACATATTCACCTTCTGCATCATATTTTTTCGCCTGGTTCAGAATATTGAAATATCGATTTTCTCTCGGGTCATTGCCCACTCCCGCCACATACATCCAGTTTCCCCAATTGCTACAAACATCATAATCGATCAGTTGAGACTCAAACCATGCGGCACCCCATCGCCAGTCAATCCCTAAATCCTTAACCAAAAAACTTGCAACATTTTGTCTGCCTCTGTTGGACATGAACCCTGTGTGCAAAAGCTCCCGCATATTGGCATCAACAAATGGAACGCCGGTCTGGCCAAACCTCCACTTCTCAAACAAATTATAATCTTGATTCATTTTCGGCGTGCGGTCTTTTATCCCTCCTGATTTGAAAATACTTGTGCCATATTTGAGGGCGACAAACCGGAAGTAATCTCTCCAGATCAGCTCAAAAATGAGCCAGTAAGTAGAAACATTCTTTTTTCTTTCTTTTTCAAATCGCGTCACCTCCTCATAAATCGCTTTCGGTGAAATACATCCATGAGCCAACCAGGCAGAGAACTTTGAAGAATAATCTGCACCGATGAGTCCATTTCTGGTCCATTTATAATTTTTCAACTGATCCGTTTGCCAGAGGTAGTGGTTCAGCCGGTCCCATGCCGATTTTTCTCCTCCCTTAAAACCTAATACTGCTCTATCATCCAAAGCAACCTGGTCCTTGACAAAACCAAAATCCTCGATAGTTGGAATTTCTCCAACATCAAGACAGGATGGAAAAGCTATTTGATCCGGCTTCTTAAATGAATTTCGAATCGGGGTTTGTTTTTCGTTCTGCTTTCTGAAGTCCGTAAAAATATCCGGCAATTGATCAATGGGCCAGGGAAGGTCATCCCTGTGGAAAAGTGTTGAATGCCAACTCAAATCGAGAGTGATTTGATGTCGCCGTAATTTATCATATAATTGCTCCTCCTGTAAAATCTCCTCACTTGTTACTTCTTTACTTGTATAAACAGCATCCACTTTCCATTCCAAAGCCAGCTCAGAAATGATATCTGGCGAATTCCCTTTTCTAATAATGAGATCTGCGCCGCATTGCTGTAAGCTTTCCTTTAGGTGATTGACAGATTCTAAGATAAAGCGTGTTTGAAAAGATCCGGTTTTCGGAAAGCCTAATTGATGCAATCTCCATTTGTTTTCATCAAAAACATAAACCGGAATAACCTCCACTGCTTCAGCTATGGCTTTGCGTAATGGTCCATGATCGTGAAGACGCAAGTCATTTCTAAACCAGACAATTGCTCTTTTCATAATCGTGCAACTACCTGTTGGTAAGTATGGTTTTGCTATTCTCCCCAGGCAGTAATGACTATCTTTCTAGATCCTCCGTAATCGCGATGTTCACAAAGGTAGATGCCCTGCCAGGTTCCCAGGTTTAGTCGACCATTTGTAACTGGAATCATTACAGATGGACCAAGAAGTGAAGCCTTAATATGAGCAGGCATGTCATCTGCTCCTTCATAAGTGTGCTGATAATACGGGGCATTTTCTGGCACCATTTTGTTGAAGTGTGCCTCAAAATCTGACCGGACAGTTGGGTCTGCATTTTCATTGACGGTAAGTGAAGCCGATGTGTGTTTGATAAAAACCTGAAGCATCCCTGTCCTGATCTTTGAAAGCTCAGGAATAGCACGAAGCACATCGTGAGTAATCAAATGAAATCCACGACTGGCCGTAGGAAGTTGTATCTCTTTTTGTATGAAAGTCATTGGGTTAATTAATAGTGGTATCTGCAGGAAATAATTTCTACAAAATCATCATTAACTTTATAAACCAGTCGGTGCTCAGAGTCTATTCTTCTAGACCAAAAGCCTTTTAAATCATGCTTTAAGGATTCTGGTTTGCCAATTCCTTCAAAAGGCGATCTCTGAATAGCCTTGATCAGTTCATTTATTCTTTTCAATGTTTTCTTGTTGGATTGCCATGAAAGGTATTGTTCCCATGCCGTGGGTGTCCAGAGAATTTTCATGGCTCAATCAAATCATGCTCCTCTAACTGACCCGTTTTTGATTCATTTATTGATTTCAGAAGAAACTCTCTGTTTTTACCGGAAAGCAAGTAGCTGGTTTCTTTCAAAGCATTATACTCATCAAGTGAGACAAGAACCAGACCTTTATTGTCCTTTCTTTTGATTATGATTTCTTCCACATCATCAATAGCTAAATCCAGCCATTTTTTAAGGTTGTGTCTCAGATCTGTGTAGTTAATCACTTTCATAAGATGAAGGTACGCAAATGGGTACTTATTAGCAAGCTCTATTACTTCTTATCGAATCGCTCGTATGCCCCAATATCTGGTTTTGAATCTCGCTCTTTTCCTGTGATGTCTGTGGTTATTACGCCGGTGGTTCCTTTGTCTCTGGCAAAAGCCAGTGAGTCCAGCTGATAATTAAATGTAGCAGGATCAACAAACCCTGGGAAGTTCCTTTTCTGTGAAGTATAATTTCCAGGAATCGAATCCGCAGATCGAATGATGTTGTTCACAAACAGGGTATCTATTTTGGCTCCTCCTCCTGTACTGATCAAACGTTCCTCATCTCCGTCACCCCAAATGATACAGTTGGACATGTACACAGAGAGATCCTCCACCAAGGTCTGATTGTTTGAAACAATGATGTTGTCCGAAAACTGAACAGACGGATCTTTATTGATAAAGTAACTTGGACTATTGGTGAAAGTGCAATACTCATACTGATAATTGCCTCCGGCAAAGTTGCCAACCAGATAAGTTCCAGCATCAAAAATCAATGTGTTGCTGGCATAGACATCCGATGTAAAAGATAAAATTCCTGCCTGTGACATATGTCTGATGATGGAGTGCTTGACTTGAATGTCAAAATCACTATCGTCATCAGGGCTACCAACTCTCAGACCGTAGGTACCGTTTTCGATTTCCGCATAATTGATTTCATTCTTTTTACTTCCTTCCAAAAAGTAAATACCATCCCATTGGCCTGGTGCTTCTTTAAAATCTTTATCAAAACGAGTGTTCCTTATCAAGACATGGTTTCCTGAGTCTCCCAGAATTTTCAGTGAACCCCTTACATATAAAGCGGCATTATTGTCAATGAAAATTTTTGTCCCCGGATCAATTGTAAGAGAACATAGCGTATCCACATAAGCATAATTGTAAATCACATAAGGCCTGTCAGCTGTCCAGGTCTCATCACAAATTACATCACCATTGATAAAAGTCGCATCCTGTCCCCATGCAACCAACTTTACGTGCGCACTGTATTTTCCCCATTCTACAATGATGGAATCTTTGACAAGATATGGCAGGTTTTCATTTTGCGGATCAATATCTACATTGATCAGTATAAGCAAGCTATCTCCACCGAAAAGCACCTGATCTTCTATAAGAGCACCTTGCTGTCCATTGACAATCATGGAGTAGTCAGAGCTGTTTCCCTTGCCGAGTCGGATGTCCGTGATTTTGATCGCTTCTTTGTTGGTATTAAATATCCTGAACCGCTTGGTAATGCTGGTTCTGGCAGAGAGCAATGTATCGAAAATGACCGTGTCGTTGCTGAAAGCCAACTTTAAAGAAGGATTTTTGGATATTTTTTCTCCCTGGGGCTCACAAGCCAAGAGTATTGATATGACAGCAAAAAATAGAAGGGAGAAATGTTTCATGATTAAGCAAACGCTTGAAGGAATGATTTATTCCTGTCCTTCGGCTTTAAGTAATTCAGTGTTTTCAGCGATTCTCAGGTTTTCTATAAACTCATCAAGTTCTCCATTCATAATTGCTGGAAGATTATATACCGTGAAATTGATCCGGTGATCCGTCACTCGTCCTTGTGGATAGTTATATGTTCTGATTTTGTCAGACCTGTCTCCGGAACCAACCATTGTTTTTCGTTGAGAGCTAATGGCATCATTATGTTTTTTGAGCTCAATCTCATATAAGCGGGACCTAAGAACTTTCAATGCTTTGTCATAATTGGCATGCTGTGATCTACCGTCCTGGCACTCTACTACCAATCCGGAAGGAGCATGGGTCAATCGCACAGCAGATTCCGTTTTGTTGATGTGCTGACCTCCTGCACCGGAAGCGCGGAAAGTATCCTTTCGGATATCTCCCATGTTCAACTCAACATCCACTTCTTCTGCTTCAGGCAATACTGCCACTGTTGCTGCTGAAGTATGCACGCGTCCCTGAGATTCTGTCTGTGGAACTCGCTGTACCCGGTGTGCTCCGGATTCAAACTTGAGTTTAGCATAAACGTCCTCTCCTTCAACACTAGAAACAATCTCCTTAAAACCACCAGCGGAACCCTCCGTCAAACTCATTACGGAAAACTTCCAACCCTGAGCTGATGCATATTGCTCATACATTTTGAACAAATCTCCTGCAAAGATTGCCGCCTCATCACCGCCTGTACCAGCACGTATTTCCAAGATCACATTCTTGCTATCATTAGGATCTTTAGGAATGAGCATAAATTTCAATTCCTCTTCCAAAGTTTCTTGACGAGGATTCAACTCGTCTAACTCTTCTTTGGCCATTTCGCGAAACTCCTCATCCTTCTCTGTTTCCAATACTTGTTTCGCATTTTTGATATTACCGATCACCAGGCTGTATTCATCGTACTTTTTCACAATCTTTTCAAGATCCCGATATTCCTTGTTGAGTTTCGCATATGCATCCATATCAGCCATGGCGTCAGGCTGTACTATTAGCTGACTTACCTCCTCAAACCTTTTCTTGATTGCTTCCAGTTTATCGATCATCTGAATTAACTTTAGTCTGCAAAATTATACAAAGCAAAATGACTTTTTACCGAGGCTTCAAATTCACCTTACCCGCACTTATTATTCTGTTTGCAATTACGAATTGTTCACCGAAAAAACCAGTGGATAGATCTGAATATGTGAAAGAAAAAGAAAAGCGAGAGGTAAAGCGACTCACTAAAGCAGAGCTGATGGTCAAAGCTGAAGAACTTGGGAAAAAAGTACTGGCAGCTACAGCCAGTAAATTCCAGTCGGAGCTAAAAAAAGCCATTTCAGAGGAAGGCATTGATGGAGCTATCAACTACTGTAATCTCCATGCGATCGGTATTGCATCCAAGCTGGAAGATAGCCTGGGAGTTTCGATCAAGCGAGTGACCGACAAAACCCGCAACCCTGCCGACTCTATAACAGCAATCGATCGAGAAATCTGGGAAGCCTACACTTATGCTCCAGCAGAAAAACCTCAAATACAGGAGTTGGATGAAGAAAATTTCATTCTCACCAAACCGATTATGATCAGCAATGGGCTTTGCCTAAACTGTCATGGAACTCCGGGCGAAACAATCACTCAGGAAAATTATGATCTGATCAAATCAAAATACCCGGACGATCAGGCCATCAACTATCAGGTCGGGGACCTGCGTGGCATGTGGCGAATTATCATCCCCACAAAAGCTGCTGTTATGAATTAATACTTTGCTGCTGCATGGATGAAAATGTGCATAGCACAATTAACCGGCAAGAAGTTCCTGATATCTGAAACAGCTTTTCAGGTGATCGTTGACCATGCCTACAGCCTGCATGTGTGCATAAAGCGTGGTAGACCCCAAAAACTTAAAACCTCTCTTTTTTAAATCTTTAGCCAGTGCATCAGATTCTGGGGTGGTTGCTGGCACATCTGAGTTCTGTTCCCAATGACCAACTTTTACCTTGTGATCCACAAAGCCCCAGATATATTGACTAAATGAGCCAAATTCCTTTTGCACCTCCATAAACCTCCTGGCATTATTCACCGCTGCAGCTATTTTGGCTCGGTTTCTAATAATTTCAGGGTTTTGAGTAAGTGCATCAATATCTTCTTCGGTGAATCTAGCAACAGCGTCCACATCAAAACCCGCAAAAGCCTTACTATAGCCCTCTCTTTTTTTAAGAATAGTACTCCAACTCAACCCTGCCTGTGCACTCTCCAAAACCAAAAACTCAAACTGAACCTTATCATCATGAACAGGAACACCCCATTCTTCATCGTGATATCTTTCATATTGCTCAAATGTGTTTTGAGCCCAGTTGCATCTTTTCTTGTCCATCTTGTAATACTATTGTGCTTTTTGGGTTAATGTATAAATTTAGCTCACAATTACACATCAAATCCAGTTTGCAGTGATCCACAAATCAAAAGTTACCCTACTATTTTTCTTAGTCACTTTTCAAAGTTGGGCACAAACCGAATTGGTCAACCTCGGCGGAACCTCTTTTGTCACTGTGAGCGACCAGGTGCCTGAGGAACTAGCTTCAGACAGATCTCTGGTCGTTATTTCTGTTCCTAACATAATCAAAGAAGGGTATGAAGTACGTGGAGATTGGAAAAAGCTGGCAATGAAGGTGCACAAATTTTTTAGAAAAATGAGCATTGACCCTATTGCATATATTTATCAGGGAGATCTCAATGCCGGACCGGAAGTAAACCGGGCTTATCTGGATCTTTTTGAAAAGAGAAAAGTGAAAAACATTGTTTATTTACGACAAGAAGGTACTTTTCCGAACGAGTCTTATTATCTGATGGCTACTGGTTATTACCCGGAGAGTTATATTAAAAATGGACAGGCTGCCTGGATCAGTGAACACACTGAGTTGGAGCAGTTACTGGTTCGGATGGGGCGTCAGATTCTTCGTCAACAGATAGACCGCACCAATATGCTGATCCCGGAGTACCCTGATTATTTGCAGGATATTGCTGTTTTTGCCGGCACTCGGTTTGAAAACTTTCCAAGCAGACTTAAAACTTTGAAACTGGCTGTGGTCGCTTTCCAGCATGTATCGGAAGAAAATGTAAATGGCTCAACGGAATCCGCTGCGGCTATAGCTGCTTACAATGAGCTGATTGATGAAAAAAATGCTCGGCTCGCTGATCTCATGTTATCTTATCCTTTCAAATATGATATAGTCACTGAAACAAGTGAAGATGCTCTCTACAAAGCTGGCTATCAGTATGCATTAGTTCCTTTGACAAGTACAGGAAAGTCCATCAAAAGTATCCTGAACTATCCAACCAATAAATCAGAAACACACTACATGACCAATACTTTTACCTTTGATGGTAAAATTGCTTTGGACAAAATTCCGGTAGACGCTATCGTGACCAAGTATTATATCAAGCAAACAATAGTTAAAGACATTCATACTGGTAAAGTGTGGGATGCGAATCCTGGTTGGGAGAAAGCGCTGGAGAATTTCATGTTCTATCTCAATGAAGCATTTTAATCTGAATATTTTAGAGTGACAATGGCCAAGCCAGGGAAAGCAACAAATATTCTGTTCATAAATTAAAAAACTATGAACCACGTTCTCAATCATTTTGGAAAACGACCGAAAATTCAGCCAATTGAAGTTGAGCCATATTTACAACATTTAGGTTTGGAAAAGGAGGAACCTTCTCTAAAATATCTGAATAAACTTCACAGAAATCATTTGCTTTCCATTCCCTTTGAGAATCTGGACATTCATTACAGAAAAAAGATCGTTCTCGATTATCAAAAGATTTATGAAAAAATCATTGGAAATCGGCGTGGCGGGTTTTGTTATGAACTCAATGGGCTTTTTCTTCACTTATTGGCAAACCTGGGTTTTGACGTTCAGGCAGGATCTGCGAGAGTCTTTGAAAATGGTCAGCCGTCAGCAGAGTTTGATCATATGATTGTCTTCTGCCAGCTGGGTTCTGATCGATACCTCTGTGATGTTGGTTTTGGAGAATTGTTTTCTCATCCGAAAAAGCTGGAACTCAACCAAACTACGCTTGATTACAATCATTACTGGAAGTTTGAAATGAATCCCGATGAAGATTGGATTCTAAAGAAATCTTCAGACAATAGTGCTTTCAATGCTATTTATCAATTTCACCTTCAGCCTCACGAAATCATCGAATTTCTTCCACGCTGCAATTATCATCAGGAATCTCCCGATTCACATTTTACACAACAAAAGATGATCACCCAACTTTTTGCTGAAGGAAGAATTACACTGACAAACAGAAAGTTGAAAACACAGCTCTTTGGTGAAATAGTTGAAAAACCCATTTTGAATGAAGACGAGTTTTTAACTCAGCTGGAAGAATATTTTGGTATCAACTCACAGGCTTTATTGCGTCAGCAGTTTGATTAACTGATCGGCAGATTCTTTGAAGAATGTTTTTACTTTAAGTTCCTGATCTCCTTCAAACAGCTGTTTTGATAAAAGCACAGCCCCTGTCCATTCCTCACTCACCCATAATGCATTGTCAGGCAGCTTTGAGCACAGTGCTGTATCTACAAATGGCTTTGTACTTATATAGAAATATGGGTTTGGGAAACTTTCATCGCCAGGAGACATGCCAAAAGTAATCACGGTATCTGTTTCCGGATCTCCGGTATCTTTCAGCGTGATGCTCATTGCCATATCAAATCTTCTAGGCCAAATCACAATTTCTCCATCACTTTCATATTCCTGTTTGATTTGTCGCAGGATTACGTATGCATTGTGATAGTACTTGGAAAGCTCTACTGCTGCCCTACCAAACTCCAAGCGAAAAGGCTCTCCTGACAAAATTGGATGATCGGGCAGTTTATAGGGGAGGTTCATGGTGAGGTTTGCCGCTTCCAGGCCCAGTTTTCCAATTTGTTCCTCCAGCCAAAGCATCAATTGACGGTAGGTTCTGCCCTCCAGTTCGAAAGAAGCCAAAGTACTCACCTTTTTATCTACCAATAGAACCTTGAAGTCTTCGATACTTAATGAACTTCGAAAAGTAATATTTCCAGTAACCCACTCTCCTGCAAGCCTGCTAAGCCCAGGAACCCAGATCAGGGTACCATAGGAATCGTTATCAGTTTGCGGGGAAAACTTTCGACCTACAGCTGCCACATTCTGAATCGCATGGTGCATCAGTTGTCTGGTTGCCTGAATTTTCTCAGGTTCCAACTGTAGAAGAGATCGCCATTCAAAGGCATCAGTCATACTGGTTCTTTGCCGTTTATGGTTTGTAGTGAGTGATGTTCTCTAAAAGAAAAGGCCTCATATGAGGCCTGATATTTAATGTTGATACTTTCTTACTTCCCGTTTCAGAGCCTCACGATTCGATGTTATCGAAGGATCAGTAAATACTTTGGAACTCAACTTGGAAATTACTCCTTTCTTATAGCCAAGCTTCTCAGCAAGCTCTTCACAATATTTGATCTCGCTCAAATAAACCTGGCTATCTATTTTCATCAGTTGAACAATATTGTACAGGTATTCAAACCTGTCTTCGTCTGTCATAGTAGACAAAGGAGGTAGTGGCTCAGGGTTTTCCACCAAATGCAAAACCTCTTCTTCAGTGACACCATTCGCTTTACCAAGCATTAATATCAATGTCTTTTCTTCTCCAGCAAATTCTCCATCAATGTTAGCTAGTTGTATCAGTGCACTCAGTTGGGATTTAATACTCATGTCTAGGTTAGTCTTATTAAGTGTTTAAATATAGATTTACCTGCATTCAGAAACAAGCAATGCTATAATTCATATTTTTTGGCTTCCTTTTTAAGCTTTTCACGATCTCCTGTGATAGAAGGGTCTGAGTAAATTCTGGTAGAGAGTTTTTTGACTACCTTTTTGTCAAACCCTAGTTTTTGAGCCATTTCTTCACAGTACTTGATCTCACTCAAAAACACCTTACTGTCAATTTTCATCAACTGAATAATGTTATAGAGATATTCGAACTTCTCATCAAATGAAAGGGCTGAAAATGAGATTTCCACGTCTCCTTTGTTAGCCATGTTTTCGTTGATAAGTGCCTCTATTTCATTTTCAGGAACCCTGTTGGCCTTTCCAATACTATAAATTAGAATCCTCTCGTCTTTATTAAAATTTTGATCAGAGATGGCTAATTGAATAAGAGCCTGTAAGTGCGATTTGAAATTATCCATGGTGATAAGAGCTAGTTTTATTTCAATTTAAAAATTTATCCTAAATAATCACTACCTGCTAGTGCATATAACTTCCTGCATTGATATCAAATGTGGATCCTGTAGAATGATCGGCCATACCACTGGCGATAAAAGTGATCAAAGGTGCCAGATCTTTAGGTTCAGTCAGGCGTTCCAAAGCAACATCATCTTTTGCATGACCTTCTCCATACATATCCATAAACTCCTTGGCCATATCTGTCCTTACAAATCCCGGAGCAATATTAAAGGCTTTTATGCCATCCTTGCCATAAGCACGCGCAATAGATTTTGTCAGGGAAACAAGACCGGCTTTTGAAGCAGCATAAGCCAGATACTCGGCTTGATCTCCACGAAATGCAGCCCTGGAACTCACATTGATAATTCTACCTGCAGTTTTTCGCTTCAAAAAGTGTTCAACAGCTTTTTTACATAAAATAGCCGCAGAAGTCAAATTCACCATCATGGTATCATTCCAGGCTGTCAACCATTCTTCTTCTGGTGCATCTATTGCTGCTGGCACAGCTATTCCGGCATTGTTGATCAGAATTTCAATGCTTCCCATTTCCAGTGTAACACGCTCAAAAAGCTTGGCTGCCTCGTCCGGTTTAGATAGATCTGCCTGAAACGCTTTGGATTCATTCCCTAATATATGCGCCAGGTTTTCAGCTTCACGCACATTTTTATTGTAATGCAAGGCGATCGTTGCCCCTGCTTCTGCGAGTTTGGTAGATACTGCTTTTCCTATTCCACGGCTAGCACCAGTTACCAAAATATTTAATCCGGATAGATTGATGTACATGTGAATACTATGGGTTTACTGATGGCAAATTAATCTGAACGATGGTAAGTTGCCTCGTTTTTGAATTAAAACTGCAAATAACCAAAAAATTCAGATCATCTGTTTTTTCAATACAACATTCCATATAAATAAGTGAAAAAACCTAAAATATGCGCTGTGTGTAATGGGTTTTGTAATGAATGTAAAATTCCACATCGGTCGGATTGATAAAATGTTTAACTTAGTTGCACCACCGAATAAAGTTGTTTTCACCTAAGATTTATTTGCTAGAAATGGGTATCGTAATTCCATTAATACTAATTGCTATTTGTTGTGTGGTAATATGGAGAGCTGGAGATGGCTTCATGACGGCTTCTGAATATGTAGGAAGAAACTTGTCTGATGGAGTGCGCGGTGCAACAATCAATGCTGTGGCAAGCTCAATGCCAGAAGTTTTTACTTCGCTTTTTTTCCTTTTTATAATGAAAGATGCCGAGGGGTTTTCCGGAGGAATCGGGACCACAGCTGGATCGGCTATTTTCAACAGCATGGTTATACCTGCGGTTGCTGTTTTAGCGGTAATCGGAATTGGACTTACTACTAAAGTTAGAGCGTCAAAAAAAGTGATGCTTCGAGATGGTCTGAGCCTGCTTATTGCTGAGCTAATATTCATTATTCTGATCAGTGGATCGCTCTTAAACTGGTATCATGGCTTGCTGCTTATGCTGGTTTACGTAGCATATATCGTCTATATGTTTTGGTCCATGGACAAATCAGAAAGAGAAGAAATGCTTGAAGAAAGCCATGTGGACGTTTCTGAAATTGATCATGTAGAGGAGCGAAGACAAAAACCATTCTTGCTTGGTTTGATAACATTAGACCTGGAAAGAGTATTTATTGGGAAAAGTAAAATTAAAGATTCCAATGCCTGGGCATTATTAATTGCCGCTACGGTTTCTATTGCCGCGGTTTGTTATTTATTGGTTTTGGCTTGTGAGTGGATTGGGGCAGAGACTTACACGGTTCCTTATCTTGGTAAATTTCATGGTTTGGGAATTCCTGTTATGTTCGTAGCTCTGATACTTGCTTCGGCTGCATCTAGCTTTCCGGATACTATCATTTCTATCAAAGATGCCCAAAACGGCCAATATGATGATGCCATTTCCAATGCTCTTGGTAGCAACATTTTTGACATCTGCTTTGCCCTGGGTTTTCCATTATTCATTTTCACATTACTTTATGGACCTATTCCCATGTCTCCAGAAATGGTGGCTTTGAGTAGTGAGTTGAGATTTTTACTTTGGTTGTTGACAGCTTTGGTATTAGTCATTTTTATTACAGGTGGGTACATTGGAAAACTCAAGGCAGCCATTTTGTTAAGTCTGTATTTTCTATTTGTTCTCTATGTAGTTGGTAGAGGAGCAGGAAATGAGACCGCTCAATCGATAGCAGATTGGTTGGTTTCTGTGGTGAGATGGTTTAGTCTTTCTTAGAGCTCAACCAGCAGCTGGCCTTGCTCATTCCAAAATGCTTGTTTGGCGAAAAGCTCACCGCAACGTTGTTGCGATTCTTTCCCTGTCTTGAGGTGAAACCTGTATCCATGCCAGGGGCATACCAGTTCAAAAAATGGGTTGATGGCAGCCTGACCCAGAGAATATCCCGAATGTGGACATTTGGTTTGATAAAGAAAAACTTGCTCGTCTTTCCTTTTCAAATAATATTTAGAACCAGCAAAACTTATCATCAGTGGGTTTGCTTTGTCAAATGCCTTCAACATATCCTTTCTTGAATTAAATAATATGACTTCCTCCATTTTAATTACTCATTAAATAAGTCACCTGATACAATCAATTATAGTACACATTCTTTCTAATGAAAAAGATTTGAATTGGTGAATTCAGTGATCAGGATTTTATCCTATTGATTGAATTGATTTATATTCGCAAGTAAAACAATTGTAACTATGGATATTACAAACCCAGCTGTAACCGACGGAGTAAACATTTTCGTGAATATCGTCATTTTCCTTGCTGCTTTTGGAGCTGCATTGTCTTTCGTGGATTTCCGCAAAGAGCAACAAAAAGAACACGAATAAAATACTTCGCTTATCGCCCTTGGTAAAATAATCTCAAAAGCCTCCGGAAGACGGTATGTCATCTCTGACATACATGGTTGTCTGAATACATTCCGGAGTTTGATTCAAAAATTAAACCTCGATTATTCCAGTGATCAGTTAATTCTTTTAGGCGATTATGTAAACAAAGGGCCTGATAGTGTAGGTACACTCGATTATATCATTGAGCTTCAAAAGAACAGCAATGTTTTTTGCCTGATAGGCAATCATGATCAAGCTCTCCTGAATTGCCTGAAATCGAACGAATTTTCTGAGGGGTTTGAGAATTTTGAAAATGTTTCTCACCACAAAAAGGAACAATACATCCAGTTTCTTGAATCATTAAGCTACTATTTCATACTTGATGAATTCATCATAGTTCATGCTGGGTTCAATTTTACTCTGGCCAACCCATTTTTGGGTAAAGAAGAGATGTTGACCATCCGGGAGTTTTATTACGATTCTTCCAAAGCCCAAAATAAAGTGATCATTCATGGGCATAACCCTTATACTTTTTCTGAGATAAAGGCAGCCGTTAAAGAAAAGAGAAAAATAATTCCTCTCGACAATGGATGTGTATATTCTGGTAAAAGAGAAGATATGGGAAGGCTCATCTGTTTGGAACTAGATGAGCCTAAATTAATTTGGGAAGATTACCAGGAATAGAGTGTAATCACACAACTCCTTGCGCCATCATAGCATCGGCCACTTTTACAAAGCCAGCAATATTGGCTCCTTTCACATAATCTACATAGTTGTCATCTATTCTTCCATGCTCTTCACAGTTTGAGTGAATACTCTTCATGATCATTTTGAGTCGATAATCAACTTCATCTCGGGTCCAATATAGTCGCTGTGAATTTTGTGACATTTCCAATCCTGATGTAGCCACTCCTCCAGCGTTTGACGCTTTACCAGGAGTGAAAATCATTTTCTTCGACTTAATAAAATGAACAGCATCATCTGTTGTCGGCATATTTGCTCCTTCAAACACCCCTACACATCCGTTTTTATGAAGTGTTTCCGCATCTTCCAATGGCAGTTCATTTTGGGTAGCACAAGGATACGCAAGATCAACTTTGAAATTCCATGGAGTAACATCAGCATGAAATTCAGCTCCTTTAAACTTGTCAGCATATTCACTGATTCTTCCTCGTCTATTGTTTTTCAAGTCTTTGATGAATTCTAATTTTTCCGTATCTATTCCATCTTTGTCATAAATACAACCACCAGAATCAGAGACAGTAAGAGGTTTCGCACCAAGCTCCAGCAATTTCTCAATAGTATATTGGGCAACATTTCCACTTCCAGAAACAGCACAGGTTTTTCCATCGAGCGTATCGTTGTGGGAGTCAAGTACTTCTTTGCTAAAATATACTACACCATAGCCTGTGGCTTCAGTTCTTATGAGACTTCCTCCATATTGTAAGCCCTTGCCAGTCAATACTCCCGTGAATTCATTGTTCAATCTTTTATACTGACCAAACAGAAAACCAATTTCTCTGGCACCAACTCCTATATCTCCTGCAGGTACATCCGTAAACCCACCAATATGTTTTGACAGTTCAGTCATGAAGCTTTGACAAAACCTCATCACTTCACCATCGGACTTTCCTTTTGGGTCAAAGTCACTGCCTCCTTTACCTCCTCCCAGTGGCAACGTGGTTAGACTATTTTTAAACACTTGCTCAAACGCCAGGAACTTGAGTATCGAAAGGTTTACGGTTGGGTGAAACCTCAACCCTCCTTTATATGGACCAATCGCAGAATTCATTTGTACCCGAAAACCACGATTGACATGGATTCTATTTTGATCATCCATCCAAGGTACCCTAAACATTATGACCCGTTCGGGTTCGCAAATTCTCTCCAGAATATTGGCCTGCTTGTAATGTGGATGCTCCTCCATATAAGGAACTATCGTGTCCGCCACTTCTTTTACTGCCTGTAGAAATTCTTTCTCGTGAGGATTTCGCTGACTAATTTTTGCTACAAAATCGTCAACCATTTTGGGGTGATTTGACATGGTTTCTCAGTCATTTTTGGTATCTAACATGGACTTAAGTTAGAAATTTTTCAACAGAATGTTAAATGATCTGTAGGTCAAAATCCTTATTCTATGTAGATATGAAAATAAAAGGTATTAACCCCCTGGTAAACCCTGAACCCAAGTTTCTGAAGCGGAACGCGAAGGAGGATTAACAATATAATGATACGGCTTTAAACACGTAGTAACATGTTCACGTTATATTGGTAAATTAAACCACCAATACCATGTACCAATCAAAAGTAGAAAATGAGATCCTTACCAGAGTAAGGAGTCTCAATGTAGAGCAAAAGAGTGAAGTGCTTAATTACCTCGAAAACATTCCGTCAAAGAAACACAGCACCAAAATCTATAGAAGAAAAGCTATGAAGCAAATTCGAGAAGCATTAAACAAGCAATAACTCAACTGGATCAGTCCTCTGAAAGGACAATGACCATATCTTCAGCGCTCAAAGTAAATTTCTGGGATTTCGGAGGGTTTACATATACTCCGTAACCCTTATGAGCATCTTTTGCCTCTTTGATTATTCTATAACCAATAGCTACTTCATTCTTGCGAGCGGCAGACTCTAATATTGTATAGAAATTGAGCTCCTCACCAGTTTTAACATATTCTTTTGCTGGCTTGATATAAATCTCTGATCCATCCGCATCAAAGAGATCTTCGAAAACCCTCATCAAATACTTATTTTCAGAAACCTGACTCATCAGCAAACTGATCAACTTGTCACTAACGATAAAGTCATCTGCGCTTGTGATATCCGCCAACTGTCTGTTTCTGATATCAAGCATTTCCGAAACGATCTTATACTTTTCGTTATATTTTTCTGTGAAATTTCTAAGATGTAGAAGCGTGATTAAGGTCTGCGCATCTGCTTCCTGAATTGGAAAATAGTTCTGATAACACAACAACATGATATAGTTGTAGTCTTTCAGGTGCATATTTTCAAGAGTTTCCCGATCCGTGGTATCGGCAGTCTCAAATGAGATATGTATATTTTCTACCTGGCTGGCGACTTTGTTCACTGCTCTTGCTGCATCATCAAATTTAGAGATGACTTTCACATGTGAGCCCTTTGGCACATATTCATCAAGTTCTTTGATAATATATTTGGCTCTGTTGTTCCATCCAAGTATCAAGATTCTTTCTTCATCCTGATTATCTGGCTCCGTATAAACAATTTTATTTTCTTCCAGATCAATCATTTTCGGAGCATTAGGGATGAGTGTATCATCATCTTCTGTTATACCAATTACACTATCCCCTTGTCTGAATATTGTATCCATTGCGGGATTGATCTCCACAGTTCCATCTGCATATTGAATACCCATGATGGCTGAATTTTCATAGGCAAAAAGAATTTCACGGAAGGTCCTTCCAATCAGAGTAGGTTCTTCCATGAAGTATATTTCATCTCCACCAAAGTCCATCAACTCAATATATACGACACTCAAACCAGACTGACGAGAAGTCTGCACCATGATTCTGGAAATGATCTCATCAGAAAGAATAAGTTCTACCTCGTCCTTACCCACCATCTTGGCAACTTCAAGGTTTTTCTTATCCTCCATTTCTGCCGTAATATGGTAAGGTTCAAGTCTTCTTTCCGGGTTTGTTACGATAGCAACAATTGTCTTGATAATCTGGGAGTCAGAGTTTTCATTGTCTTTGTCCAGGATAATGATTGACTTGGTATCAAAAGGATTGGCTATATAAAGATCGTGAACATCAATTGGGTTTCCGGTTCGGCATATAACTTCTGTATTACCAGTGATCTGAACTTTATCTCTAATTTCATCCTCCATTTCCACCTTATCCATATCCGCGAGAATGACAATTACTCCACGTTTCTGGTTTTCGTTTGCAATGGAGACTTCAGAAATAATGGTGAAAATTTTAGAAGACCATCCAAGGATTAGCAGGTGATCCTTTTCAATTACAAATGAGCGACCTTTTCTCAGATCGTCCATTTTGGTGAGAATACCATTGGAAACCAAACCAATCAATGTGGAAACCAATACCAATCCAAGAAATGTGGTGACAACCATGAATATTCTCACCGGCCAGCTTTCATCATTTCCAAGTGCACCTGGATCCAGGATGTGAATCATGTTTGTCCAAAGAGATTCATAGATGGAAAACTCTTCTCCACTATCGGCTTGTATCCCAAAAATGATTAGCAGCAAGCCGAAAATCGCGATAATGACCAAAGACAATATCCCCAGACCATTGATCATGGCAACTGTTCCTTTAGAGAGATAATTGTCAAACTTATAGTTTAACTGGTCTTTAAATGGGAATTTACTCATTAGGAAATGATGTATATGATATGGCTTTAAAAGTAAAGCAAAACTAAACCAAATTGAGGACTTATCGCATGTGTTGGGGTAGGCTAAAAGTGCATAATTATATAGATGTTGGCACTATTTGATGTTAGGAGAAACTACCTGAGCTCCACAAGTCGCAAAAAATCGAAGATCACTTTCCTGTAAATGTTCTTTTGATCAGCCGTTTGAAAGAATTCCTTTTGCTGATTATTAGCCGCAATAAAATAGACTTGTTGATTACTTAAAATTGCGTTGTAAATATGAATTGCCAGCTCGGCATGATTCTTTTGAAAAGAAGGGTCGAAGCTATAATGCTCATCAGCAATTATGAAATCAATCAATTCAGTGGATTTGGTTTCAAAAAAGATAAATGCCTGATCATTTCTCCAGTTGATAATGATGAATGGTTCCAACTGAAGATTACCATCTGCCAAATCTGTACAATGGTAGGTATTCATTCCTGCTTTTTTATTTTCTTCTAACACATAATCCGATTGTCTGACATTTTTAAAAAACAGTTCAGAAGCATCGGTGGTATTGAATTTTAGCTCATCCAAATCAACAGGCTTATTCTTATCAGGATGGCACGATCCCAATAATGCAAGGGTAGCAATAATCAATATTCGTTTCATATTAGATAAGACTCCAGTAGTCTAATAGAAGTTTTGAATTGTTGATGTTTTTCTTTGTCAATCGTTTGTAGTACTCTATTTTAGAAATTTAGCTTTATTCGCTAGCTTTAAGCGAGAGGTGAAACAGATGGAGCAAAAAAAAATCAGCATTTTGATGGCCGATGATCATACGCTTTTTAGGAAAGGTATGTCTATGATGGTCAAATCTTTTTCGGGAATTGATAGGGTACATGATGTAGAAAACGGGCAAAAAGCATTGGATATGTTGTCCAATGAGCATTTTGATATATTACTTCTGGACCTGGAAATGCCCGTACTTGATGGCTGGGAAACAGCAAAGAAAGTTGTTGCTAAGTTTCCAAAGGTGCATATCATTATGATTTCAATGCATGATTCCCTTAAAGTCATTTCTGACCTTATTGAAATTGGCGTTCACAGTTATCTACTTAAAAGTGCCGAACCAGACGAAGTGCAACGAGCTATCAACTCGGTGATGAACAATGACTTCTACTACAATCAACTGGTAGCCAAAGCATTGCACGAAAAAGTTCAAAAGGGTTTGATAGATAAACCTCTGTTTGCTGAAAGAAATCATTTAACAAAGCGAGAGTTAGAAATCCTGGAACTCATCTGTCAGGAAATGACAATGAAGGAGATAAGTGATCAACTAACCTTAAGTGAGCAAACAATTCAGACGCACAGGAAAAACCTGATGAAGAAAACCGAAGCAAAAAATGCTGTTGGCCTGGTAAAATTTGCGATTAAAGAGAAAATCGTCAGCTTTTGATCTACCCTGTTTTGGGTATTTTTCTACACCTTTTCTGGTAATTTCTGTTTTGCAAATATGCGATTACAGCGTTTTTAGGACGATTTGTTATAAATAGGCCTTTTTTATCCAAAATCTATAATTCGTTTTCAACCTACTTTTACAACTGTAGCGCAAGCTACTTAGGTTGATGGTTAAAATTAGAAGAGTGAGAAGTCTTGATTTGTTTCGCTTAATCTGTTGGAATATCTGACCTCTTCAAAATTCTTTGAGACTTCCACTCTTCTTTTTTCTATTTTTTTACCTCTCTGTTCCAACCTTTTTCTTCAATCAAGTTTCTTAGTTTCAGTCATCAGGAATCCTTACCGATATCATTCCTTTTGCAAGTCAAATGTAGTCTGAAGAGGATTACAGAATTTTTAAGTCTCTTGTTTGTACGTTTAGCAAGAGACTTTTTTTATTTTGCCATAGTCATCACCAACCCACACTGCTATGAGCAACCAATTATCAATGCTAATCTCTCTGGCCAAATCCGACGGAGTAATAGATGAAAAAGAACTGAGTTTAATTTATAGAATCGGCAGAGCACACGGCATTACTGACGCGAGCATTCAGGCTGAGATTGACTCACCAACTACTTCTGAGAATTTTGAAGAATTGTCAAATGAAGAGCGGTTTGATATTCTTTATAATCTTGTACACCTAATGAAAGTAGACGGACAGGTGTTTGACGAAGAAATTATGTACTGCATGTCTATGGCCAAAAAACTTGGCTATCCTCTAGAGGCTGTGATGGATTTGTATGGATTTGTGCACGCTAATGTTAAGCTCAACTCCGAGATCATGAAAATCAAGAATAAGTACCACTAGGACTTTTTACCAAAAACAATTAGAGCCAACCCTTCTCTATTACGAGTAGTGTTGGCTCCGCTTTTGAATTAGGTTAACCTTTATTTCTTATCCGAGATACTCGTAAATACCAGCTACTCCCTGGCCTCCACCTACACAAGCAGTCACCATACCATATTTACTTTTTCTCCTTTTCATTTCGTTGAATAATGAGATTGAAAGCTTTGCTCCAGTACAGCCCAGCGGATGTCCAAGGGCAATAGCTCCTCCGTTCACATTCAAAGTATCCGTATTCAAATCAAGTCCTTTGATAACTGCCAAAGATTGAGCAGCAAAAGCTTCGTTCAATTCTACAAGATCCAGATCACTCTGTTTCAAACCTGCTTGTTTTAATGCTCTTGGCACTGCTTCCACAGGACCAATTCCCATGATTCTTGGATTTACACCAGCTGCTGAGTAGCTGACCATTCGTGCTATTGGCTCCAGATTATACTCTTTAACCATTTTCTCCGACATCACCATTACAAACGCAGCTCCATCAGAAGTTGGAGAAGAGTTTCCAGCAGTAACCTGACCTCCATTTTTAAATGCTGGTCTCAGTTTGGTGAGTCCCTCCATGGTAGTATCTGCGCGAACGCATTCGTCAGTGTCTACGGTGAATGATCTTTTCTTGCGCTGACCATTTTCCATAAATACTTCTTCAACATCTATTGGAACAATCTCATCTTTGAACTTACCATCAGCAATAGCTTTAGCTGCTTTTTGGTGAGACTGCATCGCAAATTCGTTAGCTTCATCTCTACCGATTTTGTAGTCGATCGCCACTTCTTCCGCAGTAAGTCCCATACTTAGGTAATACTCCGGATTTTTGTCAGCAATTTTCCAGTTGAGTGCCGTTTTATATCCAAGCATTGGTACCATAGACATAGATTCGGTACCACCAGCGATGATACAATCTGCTGTTCCGGAGTGAACTCTTGCACAAGCAAGATGAATTGCTTCCAATCCCGATCCGCAATATCTATTGACGATCATTCCCGGAACTTCAATTGGAAGAGCAAGCAATGAAATCATTCTCCCCATCTGCATTCCCTGCTCTGCTTCAGGAATAGCATTTCCCACAATAAGGTCATCTACTCTTTTTGCATCAAATCCATCTATTGAGTTAACGAGGTGTTTGATCACATCTGCTGCCAGATCATCTGGTCTGTAAAATCTGAATCCGCCTTTTTTGGCACGACCTACGGCCGATCTATATCCTGCTACTATATATGCATCCATTTTTTTAGATTTATGATTTAAGAATTTAGACTTAAGACTTGTTTTCAGTTGAAAATTTAGAAATCAGGGCGAAAGTCATTTTTTGAATTTCATTGATGTCTTTGTTGATTTTATCAAAGTCATCTTTGTTTAGATAGTCGATTCGATGAGAAATGATCAATTGAGTTTCAAGTTCAAAAAGTGAACCCAAAGAATGAGATAAGAAATTCGAGAAATCCTTATTAGTTTTTCTACCACTTCCTTCTGCAATATTGGAGGACACAGATACTGCGGACCTTCTTATTTGAGAAGTCATTCCAAATTTTTCCTCAGAGGGAAATGACTCAGTCAATTTGTAAATATCAACTGCAAGTTCAATTGATTTTTGCCAGACTTTAAGTTCTTTGAAATTATGCATCATGAAACTGATTTATCTTTTCTCTTAAATCTTATGTCTAGTTTCTCAATGGTTTTCCCTTGAACAAAATACTTTGAATTCGCTCCATTGTCTTTTGCTCTCCGCATAAGCTAAGGAATGCCTCACGCTCCAGGTCTAAAAGGTATTGTTCCGAAACCAGGGTTGGTGCGGACAAATCTCCACCACTCATGACAAATGCCAGTTTTCTCGCAATTTTCGCATCATGATCAGAAATGTAAGCACCGTATTTCATACCAGTGATTCCCGCTTCAAACATTGCCATACTGCTGCGACCGTGAACTTTGATGTCTTCACGAGGAGTTGGTTTTGTATAACCAGCATTGGCAAGTTCCAATACACGCGCTTTAGCATCAGCTAATAATCTTGATCTATTGAGCGTGATTCTATCAGAACTTCTCAAAATGTCCATTCCACGAGCTTCATCCGCTGAAGTGGCCACTTTCGCTGTGGCGATATTCATGAAATATTCCTGCAAAATGTTTAACTCCGGATCATTAGGCATGTATTTATCTGAAGCTCTCATGGTCAATTCCTTGGTTCCACCTCCACCAGGAATCAGCCCAACGCCTACTTCTACTAATCCAATGTAAGTTTCTGCGTGAGCCTGAATGGCATCACAGTGCAACGACAATTCACATCCGCCACCCAAAGCCATACCGGATGGAGCCGAAACAACGGGAATTGATGAGAATCGTGCACGAGTCATGGTGTTTTGGAACTGTCGAATCATCATATCGATTTCATCATATTCCTGATCCACGGCAAACATGAACAACATTGCCAGGTTAGCTCCGGCTGAAAAATTCTGTCCTTCATTTCCAATGACAACTCCACGGAAATCTTTTTCGGCCATAGAGATGGCTGTATTCACACCCTCAATAACCTCGGCACCAATTGCATTCATTTTGGTGTGGAATTCTACGTTGAGCACGCCATCACCAATATCATAAATGGTTGCTCCATCATTTTCCCAAACCACATTATTTTCCTTGAATGCATCCAGGTAAATAAATCCTTCGGTTCCAGGAACTACTTTGTATGATTTACTCGGTATATCGTAATAGTGCTTTTTGCCTTTTTCAAATTTGTAGAAAGTCTCATGACCAGCTGCCAGCATCTCTTTCACCCAATCCGCAGGTGCAAGATTCATTTCGGTCATTTTATCTAGGCAAGCTTTTACGCCCATGGCATCCCAGGTAGCAAATGGTCCCATTTCCCAGCCAAATCCAGCCGCTACAGCCTGATCAATTCTGTAAAGTTCGTCAGCTACTTCTGGAATCCTTAGTGTACAATATCTGAAAAGGTCAAAGAATGTACTTCGATAAAAATCACCTTCTCGACCAGCTGCATTGATTACAATCTGGAAACGCTTTTTCAGATCTTCCTCATTTTTAGTTTGATCCAGAATATCAAGTTTTAATTTTCCTTTGGACTCATATTCCAAAGTCTGAAGGTTGAGTTCCAGGATTTCTTTTTGTCCATCCTTTACAACCTTTTTATAATATCCTTGACTTGTCTTATCTCCCCACCATTTTTTATCGTACAGTTCCTTCACAATTTTCGGAAGCTTGAACATGTCACGGGATTCATCTTTTGGCAAACCCTCATAAAGTCCGGCTGCTACTTTTACTGCAGTATCCAAACCTACAACATCCATTGTGCGGAAGGTGGCTGATTTTGGTCGGCCAATTACCGGACCTGTGAGTTTATCTACCTCATTAACAGTCATACCCATTTTCTCAATGGTGTGCATTCCTGACATGATTCCGTAAATACCGATTCTATTTGCTATAAATGCTGGTGTGTCTTTACACAAAACAGTTTCTTTTCCTAAGTACAGATCACCGTAATGCATAAAGAACTCTATAACTTCCTGATCAGTTTTTTGAGTTGGTATAACTTCAAAAAGTTTCAAATATCTCGGAGGATTGAAAAAGTGTGTTCCACAGAAATGCTTTTGAAAATCTTCTGATCTTCCATCCAGCATCAAATGGATTGGAATACCTGAGGTATTTGAAGAGATCAAAGAACCAGGAGTTCTATGCTGTTCCACTTTTTCGAAAAGTGATTTCTTGATATCAAGGTTTTCTACAACTGCTTCTATCACCCAATCACAATCTTTGATTTTGTGAAGATCATCATCAAAATTTCCTGTACTGATCAATGATGCTTTTGATTGATCATAAAGTGGAGATGGTTTTGATTTGATCGCAGTTTGTAGCGAAGAATTGACAATCCTGTTTTTCACCATCGGTGAATCCAGAGAAAGTCCCTTTGCTTTTTCTTCATCGGATAATTCCTTGGGGGCAATGTCCAGAAGTATAACTTCCAAACCGATGTTGGCAAAGTGGCAAGCTATACGAGATCCCATGATACCGGATCCCAACACAGCTGCTTTCTTAATGTTTCGTTTCATAAATAAAGGCTTCTGCTAGTTTATCAAATAAAGTTTTATCTTCTATAAGTTGGGTTACTTTGCGGGTTACGTCAATAAACGTTTTGATATCTTCTTCAGGCACTATTTCGTGAACTTTCGTATTAAATTCTTTTACTGCCAGTCTTGAGAATTCTCTTTTTTCTTTACCAAGATCAGTCAGGTAGATACGAACCGAGCGTCCATCATTAGAGTCTTTTTTACGGTAAATCCATTTTTTATCTTCCATGGTTTTGAGCATCCTGGTCAAAGACCTGGCCTCAAGTCCCATCAATGGTGCAATTTTGGTCGCCGGTGTACCTTCTTCTGAATCAATGTTTAACAAAACAAATCCTGTGGAAGCAGTTACATCAAAGTCAGCTCCATACTGATTATACATTCTGGAGATTGCATGCCAGGCTACTTTAATATTGTAATCTACTGTATCTTCTCTCTTCATAGTCTATAGTCGTAGAAATCAAAGATATAGAAAATATGTTATGCATGCATACTAATTTTGATTAGGATGTAGAATTTCCTGCTGTTAATTTTGATGTGAACAGACAAATACTATTATGAAAATTCCAGCTGAGTTTCATTCTTTTAAATCCGATGGCCCCTTTACACATTGCTTAGAATGCGGTAGATATTTGCTGGATGATGATTGCGAATATGTAATTGAGAAAGCGGTCAGAAATTATCCAGGATACACGGCCAAAGATGTGATTTTCGATTATGCCATCTGCATGAATTGTGCGATGGAAGTCCAAAAGGGTATTTCTGAAGAAAGCATGTCAAAAATTCAAAATTACATGCAGAACAAGTTGGCGGAAAAAGATCAGGAACCGAAAGAAGTCATTTCTGTTAAAGAGCAAATCAGTAAATGCATGATCAGCGATAAATCTGTGGATGACTGTACGGAATATCAGATTTTTGCTTTTTGTCGTGGAACACAGCTGAGCAATCAAATGCCTCCATACATGATTAGCGATGAAATCTTGGATGAGATTCAAGAGCTGATTTCAGATGAAACACGTGATGAGCTCAACGGATTTTACAATAAACATTTTCCCATTGCTCCGCATGAATCACAACCCGACCCAAGGTTGATTTTAATTTGATAGCTGATTTTTTAATCTAATCGCTCAACTTATTTTGAAGGTTACGCTTGAGCGAGTTGTCGATTTCGCATATGGTATTTTGGCTATTGACTACTAATTGGTGAGATCTCCCCGAATTTTTCTGAATCTGGACCTGGCTTCTGCAGCATGTCTGCTTCCCGGATATTTTTTTAGAAATTCCTGATAAAGCTCCTGAGCTTGCTGATCTTCGTGAAGGTATTCTTGAATAATAACAGCTTTTCTAAAAAACGCATCATCACTCAAAATGTCATAGTTGAATTGCTGAATGATTTTGTCAAGGATTTGCACAGCTCCAACAGCATCACCTTCCTCCAATGCAAGTTTAGCCTCCAGCCAATAAATTTCATCAACTACACTATGCCCAGGATAATCCGCCAAAATATGATTGAGTTTTTCTTTTGCTTCTTCTTTATGATTGGTAAATATCAAAAGTTCAGCTGATGCAAATTCTTTCATGACTACATCTGTGGTATCGAAAGCAGTATTGTCTGATATCAACAAACTCAATGCAATGGCGTCATTAGAAATTGTGCGAGTAGTTGCCAGTTTTAGAATATCCAGGTGACTTTTGGCGAGTGAAAAATTTCCCGTGAAATAATTAAGTTTAGCATTTCTCAATTTTGCGTCATATGCCAGCTGTGATTCTTTGTGAGCTTTTTCTACCTGAGAATATAGAAGGGTAGATTCCCATGGTTGATCCAAAAGCAAATAAATATCTCCTAAATCCAATTTTGATTCAGCAACCAGATTTCCGGGAGATCTTCTATTCTGAATGATAAAGTTGAGGATGCTAACTGCAGTATCTAACTCATTGAGATAAAATGCGTGAAGTAAAGCTTCATTTCTAAGTGCTTCTAAAGAAGTAGGATTTGGACCAATATCTTTATACAACGATGCGTACTCTCCTGCCAAATTTCGGATGGCCGTCGTGTCAATTGGATATTTGGTTTTAGTTAGACTCTCTTTAGACTTGATCAAAAATCTTCTGGCCGTTGGATAATTATAAGAATCCTGATAGTTGTCGATTACATATTGATAAATTTCTATTGCATCTTGCCAGCTCTCATTTTCATAAGCTATTCTCGCTATTCGCATACTTTCATCGCCTGGCTGTTTTGTTCGCTTATCAAGAGCTCTTGCCTGGACAAAAGCTGCATAGAAATTTTTTCGCTGTAATTCCAGCCAAATAAGTAAATCCGGATAAAGTGGGTCATTTGGATTATGCTGGATCTTTTCAATCAGAATTTGCTCCAGATAATTTTGATCTTCTGGTTCTGTCAGAATATTTTGGAAGAGATTTTTGACGTAGGCAATGTTGGCAGGATTTCCCTCTGCGTAATTGATATATTCCTGGGTCATTTCCATTTTCTTATCTACCAACCTATAAAGTGCAGCCAAATCCAAGGCAAAGGATGATTGTCGTCCACTGACCTGACGCGCTTTTTTATAAAATCTTTCTGACTCATCAAACATCTGCTTACTCAATAATTGCTGAGCGATACTGCTCAGCTGATATTGATTACCCTCAAATGTCTTGATCATATCATTGAGAATTTGACGAGTCTTATCTTCCTCGCCAATCGATTTATAGAAATGAACCTGATCTACCTGATACTGTAAATTATTAGGATAAACTTTCAGGACGTGGCGAAGATATTTTTCCACGGCATGTGTATCCTTCGTTTCCATTAACAGCCTCAGATAATTGGCGTGTATTATTGGAATTGCAGCTTTGTTCTTTTCCAGATCCTGATACAGAGTGAGTGCCTTATCAAATTCCCCTTGTTGAAAATATTCATTAGCTAGTTTGGCATCTGAGGCTTGACCAAATACTAATCTGATGATGATGATGAAAAAGAATGATAAAGTGATTCTCATGTCGAATGCAAAGTGATGAAGTTATCCACGTTAGACTAACGAATTAATTAATATAATTTAAGAATTTCTAAAAACCCTCTTTTTATTATTAACGTGTGGAAATGTGGGTAAATCACTAAAAATAAATCTTGGATTTTCGATTTGTTTATAAGTGAATAGAGTTAATTCGTTTTCCACATATTTATACATTTATTGAATATTGAGTTTCAGTGATTTACGAAATTGTGTAGATAAATTACTAAGTACTTATGTTGATTTGTGAATAGTGATTTATCCATGTCTTTATGGTGAATAAAACCGATTGATTGACATTACGGTTCGATGAAGTAGTTAATACAGTGTTTCATGTGGAACAGTGTTGATTACTGCACAGCTTTTAGTGCTGTTTTCCACACGTTTTCCTCATGGATTATTTAGAAACTATATTCTAGTTCTACTTCCCAGTTTGCTCTTAATGTTGTTTTCTCTGGGAAATATAAAACTGGTTCTGGCTCTTCATTTTGAAGAAAGTTTCCATAACTCCATTTACCATCTTGATTTTGATCAATCAGTATTCTTAGCCAATAATCTCCTGGAGGCAATGAATTGAATGTGCAATTAGTACAGTTACTCATACTTCTTACGGCTTTGTCTTTAGACATGAGTTGTACGATGAAATGAGTCTCTTCTGTATTTAATGTAACACGGACTAAACCAAATTTACTTTGATCGGCAAATTTGTAGTTACCTTCAATGGATTTAATTGTATCTCCTTCTACTGAGTGAATGATTTTGTCTTTGATAGTAATAGTGAATCTATCCTTTGGTAAAGAATTGAGTTTTCTGTTGATAGGATAATTAGTGCTATCTGTATGAGTAGAATCAAAAGGATATTGTTGAATCAATTGATTAATACTGTCTAGATAATTTTTGGGATTAATATCAAGACTGAAGAATAGTTGAGTGTAATTGTAATTGAATGAAATGTTTTTTGGTTTATAATCCAATTGAAAGATGGTGTCTATTTTCACATTAAGAAAATTGGTGTCTAAGAGAACTACTGGTTTGTTAAATTGTATTTGATAGTGCTGATCTGTGAAGACAGCTGATCCTGATTTAGGAAGCATTGAGTATTTAAATTCTTCCTGTTTTCTGGAGGATTCTTTAAACTTGACAAATACTGTATCTGTTTTGGAATTCTTTAGACTATCAAATACGGTAACATAAGTTAAAGTACTATCTTTTGGTAAGGACAAAGGATAGATTCTTACAGTTTCTGATTCACCTGATATTTTTGATGGCAGATAGAGATCATCTGCATTTTGTATTTGATAGGAAACAATTGGTTTAGAGTATCTCAATTCATAGTATAATCCCGACGCTCTTGCGGAAGTTAATTGAATAGGTGATGCATCAATAGCAACAGTTTTGAGTTCAATACTATCTTGTATGGATTCAAAAATATGAAGTGTGTCCTGTTTAAAACCATACGCTTCACTTGATGCATCAAATTGTAGGTTTTTGTTTTCATCCAAAAAGGCAAGAATTTTATAATCTCCAGCTTTGATGTTTTGTATATAAAAACTTCCATTTTCATCAGTGGTAGTAAAATAGGTTGGTTTGACTTTATTGAAGTCAAGAGTATCTGTGACTTTATATATTCCTACTGTGGTTTTGTCCGAAGGTTTATCATTGAATAGATCACTTATAGATCCATACATATATAGAGAATCAATGAAGTCGCCTGTACTAAAAGCAAGAATTAGATTTTCAGCTGGATTTTTTTCTGTTATATCGGTTACTCCATCAAAGAAGTTGAAGGTATAGGTAGTGCTGTCTTGAAATGGCTCGGTAAACGTTAACGTGATATTACGTTTCTTAACAAAGGACTTATATGAAATATCTGTGATTGGTGTGATTATTAGATTTTGCTTGATTTTATCTGCATTAATAAATTCATCAAAGTCCAATGAAATGATGTTATCCTTAAAGTTTAAGGTTTGATCCTCTGGATAAGAATGTAATAATACTGGAGCAAGAGTATCTTTTGGTCCTCCTGTTGGAGAAATGGGATTAGCACAACTGCCTATAAAGAATTGAATAATAGTTACTATGGCGATTGCGTAAAGAAATTGCTTCATTTTTTGAATATGTAAATTAAGCTGGAATATTCTTGATTTGATTTGGCTTTTCTGTTGGACTGTAAACCTATTTTAAACGCTGAAATTAGATTTGATTGTTTGTTCTTATATTTTTCACTTAATAGGGAAACATAAAAACTATCAAATGGCATAGGATGAATGGACTGTAATTTCATCCTGCGTTTATGAAATAAATGTTCAATTGAGGTTTGACTGAAATGATATAGATGTCTGGGCACATCATAAGCTGCCCAGTATGATTTATAATATTGAGCATCATAGCTGTTTAGGTTGGGTACTGCGATGATGAGAACACCATTTTCTTTTAGGAGACTTCTTAAAGTTTTGACAGTTTCTTCTTGTTGATGCACATGTTCAAGAACATGCCAGGCAGTGATTATATCAAATTTATTTTCCTTTTTAAGATGATTTATATTGGAATGAATTGTTATGGACGATTTGACATCTTGATTATTGGCATCACTGGAAGGTTCATAACCAATAGTTTCAAATCCGGAATCATTCATGTATTCCAGGAAACTTCCAGCACCACATCCAAAATCAAGTAATCTATGACCGGAAGATAATTTCTTGATTAGAGTTCTCTTTTGATGAAGAGTAATATTACGGACAATCTTGTATAGAAGATTGGTGAGATTGTTGGCTTTGTTAGTATGCGAGATATAGTTCGCATCTTTATAGTATTTGCCAATTGTTTCTTCGGTAGGTCTTGGGTTAGTAAATGTTAATTCACATTTGGTACACTTGACTAATGCAAAACTCTCATGAGAAACAGAATGATCTTCACAAATTAAGAAGTTTGTAAACTGTGTGTGTTTACAAGCGGGACACTCCTCTAATCTTTCGTACATATTACTTATTCATATAAACCATCAATATTGATACATCGGCGGGAGTAACTCCACTTATTCTTGAAGCTTGTCCAAGAGTAGTTGGTTTAATTTTTAATAGTTTCTCTCGTGCTTCTGCAGACAATGAGGTGATGGTACTGTAATCAAATTCTGGATTAATTTTTTGTTGATCCAAAGATGCCATCTTTTCTGCATTCTCTCTTTCTCGCTGGATATATGTTTCATATTTAATTTGAATTTCAGCTTGTTCAATAACTGAGGATTCATATTTGGAAATATATTCGATGAGATCGGGATCTATATCTGTTAGCTTGTGTATGGATAGATCTGGTCGTTTAAGTAGTTGATATAAAGAAGAAGTATCTTTTATGGGTGCAGTGCCATGTCTTTCTAAAGTTGGATTAATAGCTAAAGGTTTGTGCTTTTTTTGTTTCAGATCATTGATTAGACATTTGGTCTGATGCATTTTGTTCATGGCTTGCTCATATCTTTCTTCAGATGCAAGACCAATTTGATATGACAGAGGTGTTAATCTAAGATCAGCATTGTCTTGTCTTAACAATAATCTATACTCGGCTCTGGAGGTAAACATGCGATAGGGTTCATTAGTCCCTTTGTTAATGAGGTCATCTATAAGCACACCAATGTATGCTTCACGCCTGTTGAGAATGAAAGGATCTTTTTCATTTATTTTCAGGTGTGCATTTATTCCTGCTATTAGTCCCTGACAAGCTGCTTCTTCATATCCAGTAGTTCCATTTATTTGACCAGCGAAATAGAGATTATCGACTAATTTGGTTTCTAAGGTTTGTTTTAGTTGTGTTGGTGGAAAGTAATCATACTCAATCGCATAGCCTGGACGAAACATTTTTACATTTTCAAAACCTGGTATTTGCTTCAATGCATTGTATTGCACATCTTCTGGCAATGATGTAGAAAAACCATTGACATAGACTTCTACAGTATTCCACCCTTCTGGTTCTACAAAGATTTGATGTCTATCTCTTTCTGCAAATCGATTGATTTTATCTTCTATAGATGGACAGTAACGAGGACCTAATCCTTGAATGCGTCCGTTAAACATAGGAGATTTATCAAATCCTGTCTGTAATGTTTCATGAACAGTATTGTTAGTATAGGTAATCCAGCAGCTTCTTTGTTTTGGTAAAGGTGTAGTTGTGTCAAGATAAGAGAATTTTTCAGGGGATAGATCTCCTTTCTGTTCTTCCATTTTTGAATAGTCAAGACTTCTTCCATCTACTCTTGGGGGAGTTCCGGTCTTCATTCTACCTGATTTAAACCCTAATTCTTCTAATTCTTCAGTGATTCCTCTGGCTGCTCTTTCGGCTGCTCTCCCACCACCAAATTGTTTTTCACCTATATGTATAAGTCCATTGAGAAATGTACCATTGGTGAGTACAACTGATTTAGCTTTGATTTCTAAACCTAGACTAGTTTTTACTCCGGTAATTTGGTTTCTTTCTGTTATTAAACCAGTGATCATTTCTTGCCAGAAATCCAGATTAGGAATGCTTTCGAGGGTTAATCTCCACTCTTCAGAAAACCTCATTCTATCTGATTGAGCTCTGGGACTCCACATAGCTGGTCCTTTACTCCTATTGAGCATACGAAATTGTATCATTGATTTGTCGGTAATGATACCAGAGTATCCACCAAGCGCATCAATTTCTCTAACAATCTGTCCTTTAGCCAATCCACCCATGGCTGGGTTACATGACATTTGAGCTATGGTATTCATATTCATAGTAGCCAAAAGAACTTTGGATCCCATGTTGGCTGCAGCAGCGGCTGCTTCACAACCAGCATGACCTGCTCCTACTACTATGACATCATATTCAGGAAACATATAATTGTAAGTGTTTCACGTGGAACATCTAATTAAAATCACGCGCTCACCAATCAAGGTGTTTCACGTGGAACATTTATGAAAGCAAAGATAAACACGCGTCTTCTTTTTGGCGCATCATCAGTTGATCCTCAGAAGACTTGTCTTTATATCCTAGCAAGTGTAATAAGCCATGAACAAGAACTCTGTGTAATTCGTTTTCGAACGAAGTGTTTTGTTGGGAACAATTATCTCTTATTCGATCAAGACTTATGAATATATCAGAAAGAATAGTTCCTTCTGTTTCTGAATTATCAAATGTGATTATATCAGTGTAATAATCATGTTGGAGATAATCCTTGTTGATTTGTAGGAGATACTCATCACTACAGAATATGTAGTTAATTGTATCTAATTCGAAGTTTTCTTTGAAACAGATTGATTTTAACCAATCAATCACTGAAGATTCATTAGCTATCTGGAAGTCTATATCTTCAGTGAAGAAATTAATTTCTCCCATTAATTCAAATAAAAAGTGAGTATTACTGCTCTTCCATCATCCTCAAAGAGGACTTCATCACAGAGATGCTTCATTAGGAAAATTCCTCTACCGCCTGGTTTATCAAGATTCTCAGGAGATGTTGGATCGGGAAGCTCATGAAAATCAAATCCAGGACCTTCATCAGTCACTCGAAAATTGAGCATGTTATCTTCTACTTTCAGGATCAACGTGACATTCTTATTAGAATCCATCTTGTTGCCATGAACAATGGCATTGTTTACGGACTCAGTAACGGCAATCATGATGTTGCCATAAATGTCATCGTCTAGTGAAAATCTTTCCCGAGCATTATCAATAAAACTTTCGACAATTCTTATGTTCTCGGATAAAGATGGAATTTGTATCTGTATGCTGTTCATCGTTGCTGTGGTACACTTAAGCGTCTAAAGTAATCGTTTACCTCCTTTTTATAAAAAGGATTCAAATCTAATGGTATAGTTTTTAACAACTCAATTTCTTTTTCCTTAGCCTTCAAATATTCTTCGATGGCAGGAGGAACTTTACGTGTTTTGTCTGATGCGGTTTCACCTTCTCGTTCAGGCGATTGTTTTTGTTCACGAAGCGATTCTTCAGCTTCCAACATTCTTGTTATGATTTCCTGCTGTCTGTCTATAAGCTGTTGAGTAATACGTTTATTGACTAGATCAACCTCATTTTCTTCCATTTTTTCAATAGCTTCTTTGAGGTTATTTCCTAGTCCTTCTTTTCCGGGTTCTTCACCACCAGGTTTCGGTTGACCTTCCAGGCTCTGCTGCATCTGTTCCATTTGCCTTCTGAGTTCAGATTGTTCAGCAGCAAGCTTCGCTAATTCTTCTGAAAGCTCTCTACCCGATTTGCCACTGCCTTTTAATTGCTTGATCTGTTCGCTTAATTGCTTTTGTAATTCTGACATGGAGGGCATGGACTGTTGTTTTTTGCCACCACTTTTTGGTTTGCCCATGGCTTCAGACATAGACATTTGCATTTGTTGCAGTACATCATCCAAAAGAAGCGCCAGATTGTTCATGGAAGTCATGGCAAATTGTTGATGAGTTACGGCTTTTCCCTTGTTTCTTTCTCTTAGCTGGAACATGGCCTCTTCCATGTGTCTGTTAATTTCAGAGACTTCTCTGGTTACAAATGCACTGATCTGAACCACTCGACTTGCCAATGACAGTAAACTATCTTCTATTACTTCAGCATTGCTGATCAAAACCAATTGCTCTTGGGAAAGCTCAATGAAACGTGGATCAATCTGCTGTACTTCTTGAATTTCCTGAAGAATATTTTCTTGCTCAAATGATAGTTTGATGAGGTTATCAAGAATATCACGGAGATTATCCATGTTTTCTTGCATCATCATCATTTCTCCACTTTGCTGCATTGCCATCATCTGCTGAGCCATATCTTTCATCTTTTGCCCTGCATTTTTCATTTTCTGACCAGTCTGTGATCGCTGCTGTTTGTTTTGCTTTTGTTTGTCAGAATTGGAACCTTCCTCCTTTTCATCAGAATTACTTTGATCCATATCTTTTTCGATTTCGTCCAAATCTTTGGAAATGTCTTTTTCCTGCTGATCAAAGTCTTCCATTGGCTCTGGATTCTTTAACTCTTCATTCATTTCCCGAGCCTTTTCCATATCTTCTTTTACTTCGTCAAATTGTTTGGAGAGTTCTTCTTGCTTTTGAGCAACATTTTCTTGTGCTTCTGAATTCCTGGCATTTTCTTCCTCATGTGCTAATTCTTCTTGTTCCTTGCCAAGTTGATCCAGCTTTTCTGCTGTTTGCTCCATCTGAGTTTCCAGCTTTATTCTTTTGAAAAGCTCAATGGCTCGTTCCAATTCTTTTTCCAGGTTTTGTTCTTTTGACTGTATTTTGGACAGTTGGTCCAGTACCTGTTCTGAATTACTCTGCTCCTTGAGCAGGTTTTGTAATTCGTCATACAGTTTCTTGGTTTCTTCATCCAGAACTTCACTCATGAGTTCTTGAAGTTTTTTTGCCTTTTCCTGAAGTTTCTGACTCTGCTTGCCAAACTCCTTTTGACTATCGATCAATTCTTCATGCTTCTTCTGAAGTTCTTCTATTTGTTTGGTTAAATCTTGTTTCTCTTTGATCAAATCTTCCAGCAATTTTTCGTCTTGCCAGTCCAGTTGTTTTTTGTTCTTTAATCTGTTTTCCAGTTCTTCCAGTCTATTATTGACATCCTCAGCCTTTTCCAGTGACTTTTCAATTTGATTCTCAGAGTCTTTACTTTTTTGGTCAATCAAATCTTCAATTTCCTTTTCGCTAGGCATTTTCAGATAAAAAGTTTCTGATTGTGCTCGTTTGCTACCGTTTACACCATCATTATCCGCTACAAGTACAAATGCCTGTATATAGTCTTCGGATGACAGATTGAGAGAATCAAAATTCCATCGGAAGTAGAATTGCTGGTTGTTCTGAGATTGATCAAAGGAAATGGGTAAACTGTGGTAAGAATTAGAACCAGAAATGTTGTAATGAAAACTCAATCTGCTAAATCCATAATCATCACTGATATCTCCGGAGACGAACAAGGATTTGAAAGTAACAGTATCGGGTAAGAAGTTCACTTCCAATTCTGGAAATTCGTCTTTGATGACAGCTATCTTGTACCTGATATCAGATTTGTTTTTAGCATGCTCATTTGCCAGCTGTAGTTGATAGTCGATTGTATTTCTGATTCTTTTGTTTAGAGTAAATAGTTCATTATCAGTACTTTCCATTAAAATACTGTCTTCTTCACTTTTGAAAAGAATTGATTGGGCATCCTGGCAATTGACATTCCAGATGAGCTCACTTCCTTCAGGAATAATCAAGCTGCCTGTATTAGATATTTGCTGATCAGAAAGTCTCGTGTATTTAGGATAATGAATATCAATAGCTAATGATCTTATTTCTGGTCTACTGTAAACTTTGAGTTCATATGGAGCAGAGCTATATCCAGCTGCTTCTATTCTAAAAGATTTGTCACGTGAAACAGTTGGAAAACTAAACGCTGCCTGGTTTCCAGTTTGATTCATCTTAAACCGGCGATTGTTCTCTACCAGGTAAATTCCCTGAGGAATACTTTCCCCGTCTAATCTCACCTGTAATTTGTATTCATCATTTTTGAATGCGACAAGATCGCTTTCAAGGATAAACTGAAATGGAGCAGGTTTTTCAAAGGATTCGTTGAAGTGAAGGATCCTATCGGTACTGGAACTGAAAATCCCTGGACGAACGAATGAAAATAATCCAATGGTGATCATTACTCCTGCCAAGTAATACACAAACCGGAGGTTCACTTTGAAGTTGATTGCTTTGGGAAATGAAAAGATTTTTAACTCACCAGTTTTTTGTTCCAGTGCAGCAGACAATAAGGACGATTTTTCCCCACTTTCTGATAGCTGTAAATAGTTGACCAACTTATCTCCTATTTCAGGAAAATGTTTTCCAATCTCCCGGGCAGCCATTTCATTTGATAATCCGCTTCTCAGATTAAGCAATGCAAGCGTCGGCTGAATTACGCCGATGAATAAAAAAGTAAGTATGGAACCTATTCCTACAAAGAAAAAGATAGTTCGAACAACTCTACCGAACCAGAAAATATCTTCTAATGTACTGAATATCAATAAGAAAGCTCCAATAGAAAGGGCTACTAGAAGTACACCACGAATAATCTGGTTCGTGTAAAACTTTCGTTTGTATAGTGCAAGGTTATGTTTGAGTAGCTCTTTGGACATACCGAATAATACGCAATTTATTAGATTAAGATTGTCACTCGAATCCTAGTTCGTGACTAAAGTATTCAAGTGCGTGCATCTTAAGAAGTTTTTCTTGCTCTAATAAATCAAATTTTGGAAGTGTTTTAACCAATTTCCAGTGCGGCCAGCCCTGATCATCAATACCTTCTAATTCATAAAACCCTGAATAGGATAACAATTTGCAGATGGCAATGTGCATCAGATCCTGTTTCTCTTCCTTTTCAAAATTCTTGGCTCCTTTCCCAAGCTCTTGAACACCAATAAGAAAAAGCACTGCATTTAGGTCTTTTGGTTTTTTCCCGAGCATTTTTTCCAATTCGGCAATTAGCCTATGCCATTTTCTTTCTGTTTCAAGGTCTTTTTGGTACACCATTGCACGCCAATTGATTATATTGTAATGTGGAACTGCTTCAAACAGCCAAGGAATACTTTGATGATTTTGTCAACCTGATTTTTCCCCGTGTTTGTGTCAACTGCGATACAATATTAGTTTATCAGGAAGAACACCTCTGTATGGGTTGCAGACTTTCTCTGCCCAAAACCAACTATCATGAAAGAAAAGAGAATTTTCTGGAGCAAAAATTTATTTATGAACCGAAGGTAAAGGCTGCTGCATGTTATCTCTATTTCAATAAAGGAGGTGTAGCTCAGAAGCTTGTCCATGAAATGAAATACAATGCGCAACCCGAAATTGGTGTTGCTCTGGGTCGTTGGTATGCCAATGATCTGATAAAAGCAGAGTGGTCAATTGACATGATTATTCCAGTACCTCTTCATCGATCAAAACTACAAAAACGTGGATTTAACCAAAGTGAGATGTTTGCCAGAGGCTTGGGCGAAATGCTGGATTTAGAAGTGAAGACTGATATTGTGAGAAGAATTCGGAAAACCAGCACCCAGACAAGAAAAAGTAAAGTGCAACGCTGGCAAAATATGGAGTCAGTCTATGAGGTGGCGCAGCCTGAAGAACTGACCGATAAGAATATTTTGATTGTAGATGATGTACTCACAACAGGAGCAACTATTGGAGAGTGTATTGCTAAGATTTGTGAATATCCAGTCGGTAAAATTTACGTTGCTACGATAGCTGCTGGGAAGTGATGACCTTAGAGAGGGTCAATCTAACTCAACATGCTTTTCAATTCTCTTTAGGCCACTTTCAACTTTCTCTTGTGTCATTTCAAAAACATCAAGATCGTGCCCAACAGTTTCAAATTGATCTTTCAGTTCCTTAAACCCTTCGCTCAAATAGCTGATTTTGGCGTTTGCCATAGCAACACTTTGTTTTAACTTTCTAAGTTCTTCCATTTCTAATTCTTAAGAATCTAATAAAGTTACTCAATTCAAGAATTTGTATGAACAGTTCTTATATGATGATTAGTAAATCACCTTTTATTGATATCTATTTCCCTTTCGTATCCTGAAGCTTCCTCGTTGATGGGTAGCAGAATGATTATTTCCTTATGATCCAATTCAGCAAAAATACTCTCCTGATCAACTTTTGGACTTAAATTCAAAGCTGAAATAAGGTATGGCAGTTCAATATTAGAGGTATTTGGTTCTGTAATCAATTGAAAGATTAGAAGCTGATTGTTTTTTACCTCAAGTTTAATATTGTCAACGTCTACACCAGGAACCAATACTTTAACACGCCATCCTGACTCTTCTTTAAAAATTCTAACCCTTGGCTCCACCATACCACCATTTATCGTGTTGATGATTTCAATGGTATGTGCCAGGTTTTTGATCAATACTCTGTCTTCCGCTTTCATTTCCATTTATTTTTATCAATCAAGTCTCTTACCCTTTCACAATTCGTATACCAATCAATTATTGTGTTCATTTTATGTCAAATTGACCAATAGATGTTTTTATTCGGTCAGATTGTCATTTTTAGGGAAAGAATACCTTGAATATTCGAAGCATTAGCCCACATTTGGTAACACTATTTGAATTCAACAAGGTTCATGAGGACACAACAAAGCGTACTATTTGGATTAATCTTGATTTTTATTGGAGTGGTTTTACTGCTGGGTAACTTCAATATCATTCCTGATTTACCCAGATATGTCTTTTATTGGCCGAATATCTTTCTCGTTTTGGCTGTGGTTAGTGTCTCTTCAGGAAATTATCGAGGAGCGGCTATTTTCGGATTGATCTGGAGCTTTTTCATGCTTCATTTTTATTGGCACCTGCATTTTCGTGATTTATGGCCTTTGATCATTATGCTCGTAGGAGTTTCAATTATTTTAAGAAATAAGTCAGGAAAAGTGGCTTCAGGCTTAGTCGATGACAATTTTTTTGAAGAACTCAATATTTTCGGAGGTGGAAACAGGATCTATACCAGCCAGCAGCTCCAGGGAGGTAAAGTCACCAATATTTTTGGTGGATCAGAAATAGACCTGACACAGACTGTTCCACATGAAACAACGACTATAGAAATCTTTACCCTGTTTGGAGGTTGCAAACTCATCGTTCCTCCGGAATGGCACATTTCTATGCATACAACAGCCATTTTTGGTGGATTTGAGGATAAACGAGATGTTTCAGTACAAAATGGCCCAACAGTTTACATTCGGGGACTCACTATTTTTGGAGGTGGAGACATTAAGAGCTTTAGATAGATTAAAACTCAATTATATATTTTAGATAAATCTCAGGCTCCACGTGGAACATTGATCTGTACTAAGCTTCACTTTCGTCTTCTTCATCAATTTCAGCTTTCCTTGCAATAACCACATAGCGTGTAGAAGCTGAACTTTCGTCTCTTTCTGAAAGAGGTGTCAGTTCTCTCGCATCCATCAGTTGAACCTCGCCACCAAAATGCTTGGCAAAAAGGATTCTTACTAAATGCAATGGTGGTAGATATCTTCGATGCTTTCCTGCATAGTTGATTTCCATTGCCTCTCCCATAAAGCTGATGTTGATGATTTCACTTTCCTGGAATTGATCATTGTATTCCTCGATCAATTGAGGTGTTCGAAGAGAAATGATTCGTTTGTCTCCAGAATACATCACATTTGGATACCAGCTGATATGATCCGGAGCAATGAAATCCCCAACAAAATAACCTCCGGGCTTCAATAAAGCAGCCGCGTTTTCAATGGCCTGCTCAAATTTACTTTCTGGCAGATATTGGAAGACATTGAGCCCACTATAGGCAACATCCCAAGAACCTTCTTCGACATTAAGGTTTAGAATATCCCCTACTTCGGCATTGATACGCTCTTTTGCCTCAGATACCATTGCTTCAGAAAAATCAATACCGAGAATGTTTTCTTTTGAAGCATCGAAGTGGTCAATGATCCATTGTTCTACTAGTCCAGTTCCACAGCCAAGCGAAATGATCGATTGAGTGCTAAAATCAACTTCTGTTGTTTCCTGAACATGTTCCAGATAGTTTTTCATAAAATCATCCATGCTCACTTTGCCGATTAGCTCATCATATAGCTCAGCATATTTATGAAAATGATCACTGTCATCTCTCTCCGAGTTTAGTCTTTCCTGTAACCGAGCTGCGGCTTTAAATTCCATATTCAGGATATCCCAATGCATAGAATCTTTGATTTTACCATTGGAGTAATTCACTACTTCATCCAGATATACAAGGAGTTCTTGTTGTTTGCTTTTGGAAAATACTTTTGAACTCTGAGACTTAACTTCCTGACTATCTGCACCATAAATAGTAATCAATCTATTGGTAAATTCTACCTGATGTCTCAATTGCACAGGCAAATCCCCAACAGGTCCATTTTCAGTTCTTAGAATTTCATTTTCTGGCAAAGCGAAAAACACCCCACCATTTATTCGCTGGATGCTTGCTTCATCCGGCACATATAGTCGGGCTTCGCCAGTAATATTGGTTTTCTTATCCAAAGTCCCATACACATGTAGACTCAAAAAAGGCTCATCTCCTGGGTTTCCCATTTGATGAATTAGCTCGTGACTCACTCCTACTACATCACCTGTTTTGGTAATCCAACGTGCCAACGTGCTCATTTTTCCATCTTCAGATTTGAAAATGGCATGTTCTGCGTTTCCAAAAATCTGGACGGCTCCCCACTGCGTGAAACCATGATCATGGATGCCTGAAAAATCTCCTGGTGCCCAGGACATCACCATCACTTCAAAGTTTTCTCCCTGATGAACCAGTTTTCTTCCATAACTATCTTCTTTTGGATGATCCAGGTCTGCCCAATCCATCAGCTCTTCCTGAGTAAGTTGACCTCTGCGAAGAATGCCGGTCATTTGCCCAGGATTGGTGGGTAGAGTGTTTTCAAGTTGAGAAATAATGGATTGAAGGGTATTTGATATACTCAAAACGGTAGATTTTTGGATTCATGAACGTTCAAACATATATACATTTGACAAAATCCTGAAGCTAACCAGTTATTCATTTCCCATAATTTCAAATGATAATCACCGGTTTTCTGGATAACTGAAAAGATTATCATTGGCACCCATTCCCAGGTATACCTGGTCAAAAACATACTCTGAGTAAATATCTTCCCCTTCGAAAATCATGGAAATTGGCATCAACATTTTCCCATATGATTTGTATTTATCTATCACTTTCAAAATAGTTGAGGTGTTGCTGCCATATTTAGAAGTAATCTCTTCGTAGTAAAGTCTGTAATTTTCCTTGTCCAGGTAAAATGTGTGTATGTAATTGGTTTCATCCAATTGAAAAGCCAGGTAAACAACACCTTCCATATTTTTCAAACCAAGAAAATTGAGATGATCACGGAATTTATAAAGCGGACTGCCCTGACAAAAACTATTGCTTAGGATCATCTCTTCCTCGGTTTTCATGTACTGTACCTCATACTTGTTTTTCCACGGAGCCATAATCCATCCGGTGGTTCCGTCATAAGCTTCGGCAAATTTTTTCCCTTTATATGTCCCTTCTACTCTGATCTTGTCTGGTTGTTTGAAAGTAAGCTTCATAGAAGCAGCATAATAATTTTTGTCTACCAACTTTCCATCAATCACCACAGTCCTTACTTCATTCCACTGTTCTTGTCCATAGTCTTCAAAATGTTTTCTCAAGATATCCGCCGGGTTTTGGGCTTGAGCTATTTGAATAATACTAATCAAAATCAAGCTTAGGAAATGTCTCATCTTCACGATTGTTTGGCTTAAATTTATATGAACTTACCCACTCAAAAACTTTACCAGGCTAACTAAAATACTAACACACGCATGTGGCTGCTGGATGTTTTACGAAGATTAAAAATTGCTGGATTTGCCTTTTTGGGAATAATCATCATTGGTACTCTTGGCTTCTCAATCATTTCCGATGGTGAGGTCTTCGATGCTTTTTATATGACAGCTATTACGCTGACTACCATTGGTTTTTATGAAGTAATCGATATGAGCTCCTCTCCCGGAGCTAGAGTTTTTACGGTTTTTGTCGCTTTTATGGGTATTGGCATTTTCACATACTTTATATCCAATGTAGCCGCATTATTCATAGAAGGAGATATTCGTCGGACTTTTTACAAGAGAAAAATGGAAAAGAAAATCAGTAAAATGGATGATCACTATGTGATTTGTGGCTGTGGCCGTGTAGGTAGCAATATCGCTTCAGAGCTGTTTCATACAGAGCGACCTTTTGTGATGGCTGATATGGATGAATCCCGGTTTTCCATATTACCAGACGAAATCAAACAAATGCCAAATCTTGCAGGAGACTGTACCGATGACGATTTTTTGAAAATCCTGGGAGTGGAGCGAGCAAGGGGTGTTTTTGTAACAACAGGAGACGATAATACCAACCTGGTGATTTGCCTTACAGCCCGTCAGCTTAACCCAACAGCAAGAATTGTTGTGAAAATCATTGACATCAATCATGCAGCGAAGGTGAAGCGAGCTGGTGCAGACAGGATTATTTCTCCGAATTATATTGGTGGATTGAGAATGGCCAGCGAGATGATTCGTCCATCAGTCACTTCTTTTTTGGATGAAATGACAAGAACTTCCCATCACAACTTTAGAATAGAAGAAGTGGAAGTGACAGAATCTTTTGACGGAAAAAATCTTTCTGAATTAAAGGTTTCTGATTGTAGGCATACCTTGATTCTTGCTGTAAAGAGCGTTGATCAATGTGAATATGTGCCGGATCAAAAGCAGGTTTTACAAACAGGCGATAAGCTCATCATAATGACAACTCCGAAAGAAAGAGTAATTATTGAGGATCGACTGAGATGAACTAAGAAAACTTTTACCCACAAAGCACACGGTAAACACTGAGTTTCAGCACATTTGGTTATTCTCATATTCTCTAAACATATCTAAAGATCGCGCTTGTGAACAATCCTATTCAAACCCTTCTTTTTTTAATTCTCGGATTGAGAAAAGAAGGAGCAATAAAGTTTGCTTTCTTGGTTTGCTCTGATGCCTCTGCGGTTTAGTAAGAATTGGAGTATAATTGAGCTTAAAGCTTTACTGGGTCTGGACTATCGAAAGCTCCTTTTGGCACTTTTTTCAACACTTTGATATTGGAGAGGTCTCTTTCGCCCCGTTCACCTGAAAGCAGTAGACCATTATAGCTTTTGTAGTCAGTCCATGGCAACACGAAATTAGGTTCTTCTTGTTTGGCATTTTTGTAATAAGCCCATTGCATGATCAGCTTTTTATCAATATCCACCCAAACTTCGTAGGCATTTTGTGGCGTCACACCAACATTTTCAAAAGTGAGTCGAAGCACATCAGAACGAATTCCAGTCATGGTGGTGTCTTCTCTTACATAGGTCAACGTTACTCCGGAATCTTTCAATTTGAATGGCATTATCAGCCAGTAAGAATCGTTGATCCAAACTTCTTTTCCCCATTGCAGGTATTTTTTTAGGGAATCTGCATTCGTCACGGCTTCTCCGTTTTTCCACACATTTCCAGACATATCGTTCATATCCAGTGCAACCACCATATTTTTAGAAGGAGCATCAATTCTTACACGATTGTTTTGCTTGTCCCAAATCAAATCCCGGAAACCCAAAAAATTCCAGGCAATCACATTAGTTTCATCCCACTTTTCTCTTCCGCCCATGGAGTTCATGATTTGGTCTGCCATCACTATGGCATGCGGAGTGCTTTCTTCAAAGTTGAACCCTTCAGCTGGAGGGTTATTGTAAGTCACAATTTTTGTTGGTTCTCCACTGCTTTCTTCGTTGAAGGCATTTTTGTTGGTGGATTTACAACCAGCTATGAATGCTCCAGCAATAACAACGATTATGAGAGACTGAGTAAGAGAGAAAGAAAATCGCATTTTGAAGGAATGTTAGTTTTTTGATGATTCAAGCTAATGCATTTCTTCGGGAAAGGCAATTTCAGGCCCAGTAGCCAGACTCGAGAATCAAGACAGCTGCAATACCTGCAACTGCTGAAGAGATGACCATTTTCCAGTCACGCCTTGAAACGCCAAACATATCAACAAACAGAAACCCTGCTATCAGAAACCCTGCTACAATAATGATTTGACCAACTTCCAGTCCAACATTAAATGCAAAAAGCTGTACCAAAATACTTTCATCTTTCCCCAGAAGGCTTTTTAGATAATTGGAAAAACCAAGACCGTGAATCAGCCCAAATGCACCCGCAAAAATGTAATTTCTGATACTGACAGAATTACTCTCTGTTTTGGCAAACAGGTTGAATAGTGCTGTGACAAAAATGGTTATTGGGATCAAAAATTCGATCAGATCAGAATCAACCTGAATGATTGAAAGAGTAGATAAAGCAAGCGTAACAGAGTGACCGACTGTAAATGCGGTGACTAAAACTAAAACCTTTTTCCAGTCTTCAACTACATAAAGTGAACATAGGGCAACGATAAAAATGATGTGATCATAGCCAAACTTGTCTAAGATGTGTTGGAGGCCTAACTCATAAAATACCTGAAACTCTGACATGCTGCGAAAATATGGAAACCTGAAATCTTTTGTTTTTCCTCTAGATTACTTTTTTTGAAAAATGAACTCTTTATGTGGAAGCCATATTTTGCCAGTATGCTTTAGCAGGCAAAAAGAATGGCATTTCCATGTTGCTTTAAACGGCAATTTTTCAAAATTCCCCCAGGCCTCTGGGAAAACTGTTTTTTTCAAATCACGAAAGGCAATAGTCATATGTGGATGAAACGGCAGGTTTTTATAATCAGCATTATCAAGGTTTAACTCGCGGCGCATCGTTTTCACCAAATCGCTTCTCAAGGAATCCAGTTCGGCCGATTTCTCCACATTCACATAAATAACTCTTGGTTCAAAACAGCCGAAACCATCTTGTAGAATCTCAAATGGAGAAGCTGTGGTGACAAAATTCTGAAAAACATTCCAAAGTTTTTCTTCCCTATCCTCTCGATATTGAAAAGGCATATGTAGCGTAATATGAGCAGGAGACCGAAGCGCGGCCTTGCTATTGTAAGTGGTTGCAACCTGTTCCTTAAAACCTTTTACTTCTGAAAGAATAGGTTCCGGAGGGATGAGTGCTACAAAATATAATCGCGATTTGTTCATATATTGAAACCAAAAACAATTCTATGATCATTTTTCGATCAACCTTCTTTGTAATGTATATGGTTCTTGCACTTTTGACAAGCTGCAAAAAAGATTCTGGCTCAAATGTAGAGGAATGGAATGAAGCTAATTTAACCAATTACACTTCTTACCCAGATCCTGGAAGTGAAGAGTGTATTAAATACAATGGATGTCAATGGGCTGGTTATTTTGCTTTTGTGGATGGGAAGCAAACGGAAGAGTGGGTCAAAAGCCACAATATAATTGCGATACATTCCAAAGACGCAGATCAATACAAACTCAAGACTTTTCGCTTGAAGCAGGGAGATCATCAGATAGATGCTGTGGTTTATGACTCATGTTCAGATTCGGACTGTGATGGATGTTGCACCCAAAACAGCAGTGAAACAGGCTTTCTCATTGATATTGAAAAATACACCATGGCACGATTTGGTTCTGGCGATGGAATAGTCCAGTGGAAATGTATCGATTGTGAATGATCACCATTTACCAGAATAATCGTCCGAAAATATAATTCTGCGCTCCAAATAAATTGCGAATGGATTGAATGTTAGGAATGGCATGTAAATTTTCCTTTCAAATTCATTCAATATTTCCTCCTTTAGAATGCTAAATCTCATTCGCCATTGATTATGAAAACAAAATATCCTTATATCATTCTTCTTTTACTTGCTGTATCGGCATGTTCACCAAAAACCAATCCCTCTACAAGTGCTGACAACTTCGAGAACACCATCTCCAAGTACAAAAAACATGATGGCTTCTTTAATTTTTATTGGGATGAGAAAACAGGGAAGACATTTTTAGAAGTCTCCAATTTGGGTGAGGAGTTTCTGTATGTGAATTATTTGGCAGCAGGTGTCGGCTCCAATGATCTTGGTCTTGATAGAGGACAAATTGGAAATTCCCGAATCGTTCGGTTCGAAAGAAGCGGACCAAAAGTGCTTTTGATTCAGCCAAATTATGCATTTCGCGCAGTAAGCGATAACCCAGAAGAAGTTCGATCAGTGAATGAAGCTTTTGTTCAAAGCGTGCTTTGGGGCTTCAAAGTAGAAAAAGAGCAGAACGGAAAACTGCTCATTGACATCACTGATTTCTTGTTATCGGATTCTCATGATATGGTGGAACTTCTCAAAAAAAATAAAGAAGGCAAATACAAATTGGATGCAAGTAGATCGGCTATCTATTTACCAATGACTAAAAACTTCAAAGACAATTCTGAGTTTGAAGCGACACTAACTTTTACCGGAACACCTTCGGGGCCTTACATTCCATCTGTTACCCCAACAGCTCAATCGATCACTGTAAGAACTCATCATTCATTTGTTCGATTGCCAGATGATGGATACAAACCACGTCAATATGATCCGAGAAGTGGATTTTATGCAGAAACTTTTCAGGATTATGCCACTCCAATTGGCGAATCCCTGGTGAAGCGAATGATTTATCGCCACCGACTGGAGAAGAAAGATTCAACCGCTGAGTTGAGCGAACCAGTGAAGCCGATCATTTATTATGTGGATAAAGGAGCTCCCGAACCAGTAAAATCAGCATTGATTGAGGGAGCTAGCTGGTGGAATGAAGCTTTTGAAGCAGCTGGTTTCAAAAATGCTTTTCAGGTGAAAGTGCTTCCGGATTCTGCTGATCCTTTGGATATCAATTACAATGTAATTCAGTGGGTACATCGATCTACACGAGGCTGGTCTTATGGTTCTTGGATTGCTGATCCAAGAACTGGAGAAATCTTGAAAGGCCATGTTTCTCTCGGTTCATTGAGAATTCGCCAGGATTTTCTGATTGCAACAGGGCTTTTACAACCGTATGAAGAAGGAGAAGAACCTTCTGAGGAAATGTTGGAAATGGCTTTGGCCAGGTTACGACAGCTGGCTGCTCACGAAGTGGGTCATACGCTTGGCTTGTTTCACAACTTTTCTGCAAGTGTAAATGACCGGGCGTCCGTGATGGATTATCCTCATCCTTTGATTGAGTTGGATGAAAATGGAAAAATCGACCTCTCAAACGCCTATGACACAGGAATTGGTGAATGGGATAAATATGCTATTCGTTACGGATACACCGATTTTGGAGGTTTAGATAATGAAGAGCCAAAGTTGGAAGCAATTATCGATGAGTGGATTGATCAGGGACTGAATTTTATCACGGATTATGACGCGCGTCCGACTGGTGGTGCACATCCATTGGCTCACTTGTGGGACAATGGCAAAAATGCAGCTGAGGAACTCAACAGGTTGAGTAAAGTGAGATCGGTAGTCCTCAACCAGTTTTCAGAAAAGGCAATTAAACTGGGCGAACCCATTTCTTCTATAGAAGAAGTGCTGGTGCCTATGTATTTTTTGCACCGCTACCAGGTAGAAGCAGCCAGCAAACTTGTAGGTGGTCAGAATTATACCTATAAAGTTCGTGGCGATAAATTGGATTTGCCATCATCCGTTTCGGGCACAGATCAACAAATGGCTGTTGAGGCACTAATAAAAACACTGTCACCAGAATTTTTGCGAATTCCTGACAAACTTTTGAAACTACTCAGCCCGAAAGTTCCCGGATATCCAAGAACCAGAGAAAGTTTTGATTCTAGGACAAGTGTGACTTTCGACCCAATTGCTACGGCAGAGACTTCTGCTGAAATGACCCTGAAACTTTTGTTTCACCCGCAGCGAATGGAAAGACTTACACAACAGCACCTTCGAGAACAGGTGCTGCCTGGTTGTGACTGGGTAATAGGAGCAATAGTTAACTCCACGTGGAACCAACCCTATGCTGACAATCTGGATAAAGAAATCAAAATGGTTGTTGAAAAACGGATACTTTATCATTTGATGAATCTTTCCATCAATGAAAACGCAACTGAAATGACCAAAGCTCAGGCTCGAGCTTCACTGGATGGGTTGATTCAAATGATCAGGAAAAAGCAGTCGAAAACTGCAGATACTTTGGTAAGAGCACATTATGCACACACTCTATCGCAATATGAACGATTCCTCAAAGACCCTGAAAAATTTGAAATACCCGATTCACCAACGCCTCCGGATGGTAGTCCTATAGGAATGGAATGTATGTCAACAAATCAATAAAAAGAAAATGCCGGTCCATCAGGCCGGCATTTGTATAAATTACTGTTAAATTTTTTAGTTCTTATCCTCCCTGGTGCTGTTCTTTTAGCAAGTCATTCACTGATTTCACAGGATTGAAAGTGATCATTGGCACTTCCACAAAAACGGTATTCCAATCTGCCATGGAGCCGTTCCACAATCCTGGGAGTTCCTGAGCCTTCAGCTCTTTGCCATCCTTGGATTTTTCTGTGATAAAACCAGCTTCCATATCTCGGAATTGCAGCAAATCAAATGCTTGACCGCCATTGTCTTTCAAACTGCATACAACATCTACAGGATTGAAATGTGTGGACTGATCAAAAATGGTTTTCTGATCCGGGTTATTCAAATCTATCTGAGCTGTCTCCACAACCTGCAACGAAACAGAACCATCATTGCCTTTTACCCAGAAAGGTCCGCCGCCTGTATCTCCTTCACTTTTTACCATTCCACAGATTCTCAATGGTCGATTGAGTTTTTCTTTGAGGAACTGGAGTTTATCTGTATCAGAAAGCTGGGTGTATGTATCAGATGCTTTATATCCAAGTTCTTCCAGCAGTGCTTTGGCTTCATCCAAACCAGCACCTTTGCTTAATCGCTCCAATGCATTGCTGATTTTAGATTTATAGCTAAGCAGGATTCCAGCTATCACTTTTTTATATCTGATGGTTTCAGCTTTAAGGTTATCCGGAACCACATTATCGATGTTTTTCAGGAAGACAACATCCGCATTAATGTCATTAAGGTTTTCCAGGAGGGCACCGTGACCAGCCGGCCTGAACAATAATGTTCCATCTTCATTTCTGAAAGGCTCATTTTGCATATCCACGGCGATTGTATCCGTCGAGGGTTTTTGAATGCTGTAACTCACGCTGATTTTTACTCCGAACTGAGATTCATATTGTTCTGTGATTTTAGCCACATGCTCCTGAAATTTTTCCATGTGATCCGGAGAAACCGTAAAATGAATCTTCACATTTCCATCTGCATCCTGTGCGTATTGCGCTCCTTCTACCATGTGTTCTTCCACAGGTGTTCTGGACGAGGATCCATATTGATGAAACTGAAGCAATCCTTTTGGCAGACTGCCGTAATTCATGCCTGGCTCATTGAGCAGCACATCGATAATTTTGGTATAATTTCTTTTAAGTTGATCCTCTTCCAGGCTGTTGCCGGTAATTGCGTGGTAAGTTTTCTTCAATTCATCAAAGAATGCAAACTGTTCAATTTTCTTAAAAAAAGTAAAAACCGAACCACTGCTCTGATCGGAGGTCATTTTTGCATAATCCTCGTCGGTTCCTTTATAATCATTTAGAAAACCAAACAGCGTCTTGAACATTCGAGAAGCAGCACCGGACGCAGGCACAAACTTTACAATTTCAAGACCTGAGAGATGTGATTCATAATATTTGATCATCTCGTCGGCTTCAGAAGCTGAAAGTTGCTGCAGGCCATCACCAAAAGTGATATTTCCTGATAAATTGCTGGGTGGAAATCCCTTTTTGAAATAATCTATTTGTACGTTGATTCGTTCAACATTTAATTGATGCTCTTCGATTTGTTTTAAGTCTGATTCTGTAAACATGAATCCAATGATTTAGGATGATTAAAAGAATACCTTGTAGATATCAAAAGAATTAAAAGACGATTTGTTTATCGGCTTTTCTCTTTTCAATATTAGTGATTAATTTGATCTATAAAAATAAGCGGATGAATTCTGATTTGACAAGTATCTCACCCACCTTCTACGGAATAAGTTTGGTTCCCAAAAACCGCTGGCGCGAATATGGATATGCACTTTTGACGATTGCTGGTTCCGATGGTATTGTTTCTGACCCTGAGTTGGAATGGCTCACATTAGAAATGGCAAAGGAAGTTGGCGTAGATGAAGAAATTATTGCCGACTGGGAAGAGTTTGATTTTGAATCATCTGAATTGGATGAACTGTTTGCTTCTTTCAATTCTTCGGCACTGGCTGGATTCAATAAACTGCTGATTTATGATGCTATTCGTATGTGCTCTGCGGATGGGGAATATGCTTTGGAAGAAAAAGAGCAGGTATATGAAGCTGCCCGAATTCTCAGAGTTCCGCCCGAAGTAGTGGTAGCTATCGAGGCACTGGTGGATCTGGAGCAGGCAGCTCACAAACTGCGAATGACTATTCTTTAGAACTAGCCATAAATTTCATTTAGAATACCAGCCAACCGGATACCGGCTTGTAGCAGACGTTGGTTCAGCAATTCCTGTTGGTCGAAATTGTAACGATAACTGATTTTCATACTTTCAGGAAGATCATAAACTTGACTTCTATAACTTTTAGATTCATTGGCCCAGTCGAGCACTTTTGCCGATTGCCATTTTTCAATATCAGATTGGTCTGCATGATCAACCCATTCTACATATTCTGTGTAGCTGTATTGTAATCCATCGATCATTCCACTGTCCCAAACTCTGTGAAGATTGGAGGATTTCCAGAAATATTCAAGCTTAATATCATTGCCTCCTTTGTCCAGCCCATTTCCAACATGCAAAGGCTGATGAATGTCGCCCACCAGGTGTACCAACATTTTTAATGCAAAAAGCTCATCTTCATCTGTAAATTGCTTGCTTTTCAGTTCACCGATTACTCTATCAAGTGTCATGATCACATCACCTTCTTCAGGAGTACCAGCTTCTGCATATGTTTTGTCATCCGGAATGGTGCAATAGTGCCACGGTGACATGTGATCGTAAGCATGATCCGATTTAATGAAATCCATGTAATTGCTGATTTCAGCTAAAGTCTCATTTTGAAGAACTTTCTCAAGATTCTTTTTTGCCTTTTTAGTGAGGTGTTTTTCGGCAATCAGTCCTACAACTCTGTGGCCTGTTTGTCCCCAGGGAAGCGCCTGGAAAGAAACAGCCAATAATAGAATTAATGCAATAGATTTTTTCATGCTTCTAAGTTAATCGCTATCATTCAAAATCAGGTGTTAATATTATGTGAAGGGAGTTTATGGGATGTAAACAAAAAAAGGCGCCCTGCATGGAACAGCGCGCCTATCACCAACCTAACCTAAAAAGGGTACCACTAAAACGTGAAATCCGCTTTTTGATTATAACTAAGATACTCTATTCAGATAAAAATGTTTCAATTATTTCTTAAAATATTTCTATTGAACCCAAATATTTTTTCCAAATGTCCTTTTAAAGCGTGTATTGGGCGATTTTTGTTTTGATGATTTTTCAGGGTTACAACGTGTGGATTATTGAACTACTTTTGCCCCTTCTGATGAATTTCAGACAAAATCAATTTGGTATAAAACCAGGCGACTTTTCCTGTGTTTACTTCCAATATAACATTCCGTGGATTCTAAAGATTTAATAAAAAAATACGCAGAGAGTGACCTGATCAGGTCCATTGCTGAGAGTATATCCAATAAGAAAACTGTTCGCGTAACAGGGTTGGCTGGTAGTTTTGATGCAATACTTGGAGCAGCTACCGCTCAGCTTCATCAAAGAGTCAACATATTTGTCCTGCATGATAAGGAGGAGGCAGCATATTTTCTCAATGACATGAGAAACTTCCTGCCGGAAGAAAACCTGTTGATGTTTCCCAGCTCATATAAAAAACCGTATCATTTTGAGGAAACGGAAAATGCCAACATCCTGCAGCGAGCTGAGGTATTGAATCAAATCAACTCCAGGAAAGGTAAAAACTTTCAGATTATCACTTATCCGGATGCCCTTTATGAAAAGGTAATTAACAAACGATCTCTTTCAGACAATACCTTCCGGGCGACTGTAGGTGAAAACCTTGATGTAGAGTTTCTGTCAGAATTGCTTTCCAGTTATGATTTTGAGCGAACTGATTTTGTATATGAAGCAGGTCAGTTTTCAGTTCGTGGAGGCATTATAGATGTCTTTTCTTTTGCGCATGATTATCCGTACAGACTGGAGCTCTTCGGGGACGAGGTTGAAAGTATCAGGGAATTTGATCCGGAGAGTCAACTGTCAACCAAGTCTCTGGATGCTGTCACATTAATTCCGAATGTACAGACACGCTTACTGAAAGAAGAGCGGCAATCTTTTCTTGAGTTTGCACCAGAAGGTTCGATTGTTTGGATGAAGGATTATCGAGAAACACTCGATTTAGTGGAGAAAGGCTTTAATAAAGCGCAGGAGTCATTTGACCAGATAATGAGTACAAGTGGTTATACTAAAGTAGTGTTTAAACCCGAGGATCTTTTTGACTCAGAAAAATCATTTGATAAACTCCTGGACAAATTCAACAGAGTAGAGTTTGGCAAGCGGTTCTACTTAAAACCAGATGAAGAGTTTGCTTTAGGGATCAAACCTCAGCCCCATTTTCATAAGAATTTTAATATTCTGGCTGATGATCTGTTCAAATATCAGGTTCAGAGTTTTCAAAAGATAATCACCGCAGAATCGTTTAAGCAGCTAGAGCGCCTGGAAACCATCTTTCTGGAAATTAATCATGAGTTACAATTTACCGGAATCGGAGCCTCGCTCAGAGAAGGGTTTATTGATGAACATCATGAATTGGTTTGCTACACAGATCACCAGATTTTTGACCGCTTCCATCAGTATCGCGCCAAGGAGAAATTTTCCAAGACCAAGTCACTCACACTTCGTGAGCTGAAGACTCTTCAACCCGGAGATTATGTAGTCCACATAGATTATGGAGTCGGTCGTTTTGCCGGGCTGGATAAGGTGGATGTTGGTGGCAGAAAGCAGGAAGCTCTCCGACTGGTATATCGTGATGATGACTTATTATATGTAAGCATTCACTCACTTCACAAGGTCTCCAAGTATTCTAATAAAGACAGTACTCCTCCGTCAATCAATAAGCTTGGCACTCAGGATTGGGAAAACAAGAAGAAAAAAGTAAAAAGGAAGGTCAAGGACATAGCCAAAGACCTGATCAACCTATATGCAAAACGCAAAGCAGCTCCTGGCAATGCCTTTCCGGCTGATGATTATTTGCAGGCGGAGCTCGAATCTTCATTTCTTTATCAGGATACTCCTGACCAGGCTTTGGCAACGGCAGATGTCAAAAAAGATATGGAGCAAAACCATCCGATGGACCGTTTGGTCTGCGGGGATGTTGGATTTGGAAAAACAGAAATTGCTGTTCGGGCAGCGTTTAAGGCTGTTAACTCAGGTAAACAAGTAGCTGTTCTGGTTCCGACCACTATTTTGGCCATGCAGCATTATCACACTTTTGCTGGTCGATTGAATGACTTTCCGGTTACAGTCGATTATATCAATCGCTTCAAAACCACCAAGGAAATAACAGAAATCAAGAAAAAGCTGAAAGCTGGCAAAATTGATATTCTGATTGGAACCCATAGAATTGTTAACAAAGACATTGAGTTCACGGACCTTGGGTTGATGATCATAGATGAAGAGCAGAAGTTTGGGGTGAAGGTAAAAGAGCGTCTCAAGGAAATGCGTGTAAATGTAGATGCACTTACCCTTACGGCTACTCCAATCCCGAGGACACTTCACTTCTCATTGATGGGAGCTCGTGATTTGTCCATTATTTCTACCCCGCCACCAAACAGAAGACCAGTTACCACTGAGATTCATGAATTCAACGAAGAAGTGATTCGGGATGCTGTAAGTCATGAGTTGCGCAGAGGCGGCCAGGTATTTATGGTCCACAACAGGGTGAGCGATATTGAGCACATTGGCAATATCATCTACAGGCTTGTACCTGAAGCGAAAATTGGAATCGCGCATGGACAAATGGATGGCAAAGCATTGGAAAAAGTGATGCTCAAATTTATTGAGGGCGAATTTGATGTGTTGGTTTCTACCAATATCATAGAGTCCGGTCTCGATATCCCCAATGCCAACACCATCATTATTAACCGAGCTCATATGTTTGGATTGTCAGATCTGCACCAGATGCGTGGTAGAGTTGGGCGATCAAACACAAAAGCATATTGTTATTTGTTAACCCCACCAACCTCGTCACTTTCATCAGATGCACGAAAGCGACTGATCACTTTGGAGGAATTCTCTGATCTTGGAGATGGTTTCAAGGTGGCTATGCGCGATCTGGATATTCGCGGTGCTGGAAATTTGCTGGGAAGTGAGCAAAGTGGATTCATCAATGATATGGGCTTTGAGGTTTATCACAAAATTCTGGATGAGGCTGTTGCGGAACTGAAAGAAACAGAATTCAAGGCGCTGTTTGAAAATGAAGAAGATCATCAGCGCTTTAAGGCAATCAAAGAAGACTGTGTGATTGAAACCGATTTAGAAATTTTGATCCCGGAAACATATGTTGCCAATATCTCTGAGCGACTGAGCCTTTACTCTCAAATGGACAACCTCACAAATGAGGAAGAACTGGAAGGTTTTGTAAAAGGCGTTCGGGACCGGTTTGGGCCACTACCAGACGAAGTTCAAAGTCTTGTTACCTCTGTACGTGTTCGCTGGGCAGCAATCAACCTGGGTTTTGAAAAAGTGGCTATCAAAAACAACATTTTGAAGTGCTATGTCTCTGAAGAAAGAGATGAATCTTATTTTCAATCCGACATTTTTGGACAGGTTTTAAGCTATATTCAGGCTCAACCAAGACGTTGCAATATGAAAGATCACAGGAAAAAACTCATCATAAGTATTCGTGAGATAGAGAATATTGATGAGGCTTTGCTGGTCTTAGGAGATATGAACAGAGCTCCAACTGTAGGAAATTGATATTAAATTGTAATAAAATAATAGCCTTCAGATCAAATTTTTAGGAGATTTCAACAATAAATCCTTAATTTTCCTATTTATTGACTACAATGCGCTCAAAAGATTGTCAATAAAGGGTATTTTTGAAATATTTGTATTTATTACTATTTTGAAGCTATTCAATTAAAGTAAACAGGTTATGAAAAATTTTGTGAATGCTGTCGTTGTGTTAGCGATGGCAGTAATGCTGAATGCTTGTAGATATGGAAATCCTACAAGCACCAACCCAGGTGCTTACAGCACCGCCACTGGTCTCGAATTCAATGAGGAAGGTGGATTCCAGGTAAATGACTTTTATGGACAGCCGGAAGGACCTAACCTTGTATTTATAGAAGGAGGTAGAACTGTGCTGGGTACATTTGAAGAAGATGTGCTTAACTCCAACGATCATATTGAAAGAGCTGTGACTGTTGCTTCATTCTATATGGATGAAACAGAGGTTGCAAACATTCACTGGTTGGAGTATGAGTTCTACATCAAACAAGATTCTGATGAGTACTACTGGAAGAACAACCTTCCGGATACTACTGTCTGGGCAAAAGATCTTGCTTACAATGATCCTTATGTTGACCACTACTATCGTTATCCAGGTTTCCGTTTCTTCCCAGTTGTGGGTGTGAACTGGAGACAAGCGGTTAACTTCTGTAAGTGGAGAACAAGGGTTGTAAATATCAAACTGGCAGGAGATGCTGGAATGTACGACGATTTTGGAACAGTGGATGATCAGGCTTTTGCAGGTGCTGAAGGTGATGCTACAGGTGGAGGAGCAGGCTTCAAAAGGATTCCATTGGAATCAGGAGTTGTTCTGCCGGACTACCGTCTACCAACAGAAGCTGAGTGGGAATATGCAGCTCAGGCTTTGATCGGAACTCAGTGGCTGGATGAAAACCAAACACACAGAAGACTTTATCCATGGGATGGTCACTCTCTAAGAAATCCTTATGGTAAAAGCATGGGTTACTTCCTTGCTAACTATAAAAGAGGAAAAGGTGACTATGCTGGTATCGCTGGCAAGTTGAATGACGGAGCAATGATTCCTACATACGTTTATGATTATCCTCCAAATGACTTTGGTCTTTACAACATGGCTGGAAACGTGAACGAATGGGTTCAGGATGTTTATAGACCACTATCTTTCCAGGATATGGAAGATATGAACCCGGTAAGAAGAGATGGTACTCTTGATCCTGAAACAGGATATGATGCCACCTATAACTTCATCGGTAACGAAGGAGCTTACTCTGAAGATGAGTGGGTAAAAGCTACTGGTCTTCAAAAATCATACAACTCTGACAATCCTCCAACAAAGAGGCTTAGAGTATACAAAGGCGGATCTTGGGCAGATGTAGCTTACTGGCTATCTCCTGGAACAAGAAGATCTTTGTTTGAAGATTCAGCTACATCTACTATAGGATTTAGATGTGCAATGATCAGAGCTGGTACTAACTATTAATTAACCTGTTTTTAAATACAAAAGCTGGCTGCTTCTTAAGTGGCCAGCTTTTTTTGCTTTTTCCGGAATAAGATTTTTGAAGAAATGTTCGTAACTGAACAATTAGCTGTCCATTTCCTGACTTCAAAATCACTCAAAACCTTCCAAATTTGATTTAAATGCTGTTGGCATACAATTCGTTGGCAAACTCTCTACTAATACAAAAAAGAAGAGCATGCTAAGAAATTACCTGGTAACAGCCCTACGAAACCTGAAGAGAAACAGAGTTTACACTTTCCTCAATATTTTCGGTTTAGCGCTTGGTATCGGCTGTGCGCTTGTCATTTATAAAGTGATCCGCTTTGAGTATAGTTTTGACAAACATCAGGAACATTATGAGTCCATCTATCGAGTAGTCAACAATAACATTTTCCCGGATCGTACTGATAAAGGAATGGGAACACCACACCCGGTTGGTCCAGCAATAAAAGCAGATTTTCCTGGTATTCAGAAAATCACACGGATCAATTATATGAATGAAGCTCAGCTCAACACTTACGGGCCTGGTGAGCAATACAACAAGTTTCTGGTTGAAGGTGTGGCATTTGCAGACTCTACATTTTTTGAAATTTTCACAGTGAAGTGGCTGGCAGGTAATCAGGCTACCGCTTTGACTCAACCGCATACAGTTGTTATTTCCAGATCAGAAGCGCATAAACTTTTTCATTTGACAGATGGGCAAGAAAACCTGGCTTTGGATAAGCTAATTAATTACGGTAATGAGTCTGATTTCAGGGTGGTTGGCGTGATGGATGACCCTGTTGAAACAACAACATTTCCATTTACTTACCTTTTCGATTACAATAGCCAGGGAGGTGAAATCAATCCTTATTTTCATGATGGGAATAACTGGAATTCCACGAGTTCTAATACCAACACATATTTTATTCCAGGTCCTGGGTTTAGTATTCCCGAATTTAATGAGCAGATGCTGGATTTTGTGGAAAAGTATCGTGGAGAGGGTGAATCAGACAGAACACGCTACCTGGCACAACCTCTAAGTGAAATTCATTTCAGTAAAGAGTATGAAGCATATGTCCCAACAGCTTCTAAAAACTTACTGCTGGCACTTGGCCTTATTGGAATATTTCTGGTAGTGACTGCTTGTATCAACTTCATCAACCTGGCAACTGCTCAAGCAGCAAACAGGGCCAAGGAAATTGGTATCAGAAAAGCAATAGGAAGTGTTAGTAGTGATTTGGTCATTCAGTTTCTTTCAGAGATAGCGATGATCACCTTCTTTGCTTTGCTGTTGGCGCTTGGCATTAGTGAAATCATGTTCAACTTGCTGGAGGACATTATTGGTTATCAACTTTCCATTGATTTGCTGCACTCACCAGAAACCTTGATTTTTCTGCTGGTTCTTTTTGTGATGGTAACGCTGCTTTCCGGTTTTTACCCGTCGGTTTTGCTTTCACGAATGAAAACAGTGGATGCTTTGAAGCGAAAATTCAATGCGAACAAACATTCTGGAGGACTGTCACTTAGAAAAAGCCTGGTAGGCCTTCAGTTTGGCATTAGCCAGTTTTTAATTATCGGCACTCTGATCGTTTCCTCTCAAACAGACTTTTTTCTCAGCAAAGATCCTGGATTTGATTCCGATGCGATTTTGACCTCTTATTTGCCTGAACGCGATCCGGTAAAACTAGAGCGGTTTCGACAGCTGCTTACTGCTTCTCCTTCGATTACCAATGTGAGTTACTCATTGAGTGAGCCAACTGGAAACTCAAACTCTATGAGTGGTTTCAATTATGCACCAATGCAATCTGAAAAATCTTATCACGGTAACTTCAAAGTGGTGGATGAAAACTATACGGATTTGTTCGGGTTGAAACTACTTGCCGGAAGGGCCATTCAAAAGGGAGATAGTCAGAATATTGTAATCAATAGAAAAGTAGCCGATTTGATTGGGTTCAAGGATCGATACAATGAAGTGGTGGGTGAATCACTGAAAACAGGCTGGAATGGTGACAAAAAAATTGTGGGTGTGATTGATAACTTTCACACATACAATCTCGAAGAAGATTTGGAATATGTGATTATGATTTACATGCCAAAAATCTTTTACACGGTAAGTTTTAAAACACCATCTCTGGCGACTGTGCAAGAAGCAAAAGGTGTTTTTGAAAATGCCTGGAATACAGTTTTTCCCAAGTATGTGTTGGATTATGATTTCTATGATCAGCAACTGAAAGAAAACTATAAGGATGTAATGAAGGTAACTTCATTGATGAAGCACTTCGCGGCTATCGCAATTCTTATCGGCTGCCTTGGCCTTTATGGGTTGATTGCTTTCATTGCTATGAATAAAACTAAGGAGATCGGGGTGAGAAAAGTTCTGGGTGCCAGCATTTTCAACATTCTGAGCATTTTCTCGAAAGAAGTTATCATTTTGATGAGTATCTCATTTGTGGTAATTGCGCCTCTTGCTTTTTATCTCATGAGCCAGTGGCTGGACTCCTTTGCTTATAGCATTGACCTTGGTGCAGGCTTTTTTGTTGTGGCTTTTCTGGTAACCCTTTTGATTGCTGTAGTTACCATAAGCCACAAAACAATTACTACAGCTCTGATCAATCCAGCAACCACATTACATGATGACTAAGAATGGATAGAGGAATTATTCCAGCTTTAATAGCACTTTTTTAGCGTTAGTATTGTCGGGGTTAAGTTCCAATGCTTTCTTGTAGGCAGCAATTGCTGCCTTAGTTTGACCGATTTTGAGGAGTGCTTCGCCATAGCTGTTATAAGTGTTGGCAGATCCTGGGTATAATTCAGTGTTGAGTTTGAAAATGGCTACTGCTTCTTGACCATTATTTTTTCCCAACAAACTGTAACCCCATTTATTGATACCGCTTTCAGAAATATCATACTCAGGATTTCTTTGATCCATATTATTTACCAGGTCGATGACTTTAGTCACAGACATTCCTGCATCAACCAGTTCGCTCAATGGCTTTCGGTTCAGGGCTTTCAGCTTTTCTTGTTGCTCAGCAAGTGTTTCCACATTGTATTCCCGCCGCACTTCATCACTGATTTTTGTGGAATCGAGCTCATACCGCTGAAAGAAGCCGCCTTTGACACTTGTATATTGAGTGCCGAAAATCTGTGGTTCTCCTCTGCGCATAAGATCCCGATCAATTGCGGCAGCCAGTAGCAACTTGTTAATAGAAGAATCCAGTTCCAGAGATCTTTTCATGATTTTCACCGCCATAGAAGTGGCAAATGTGTCCAGCCCTTGCTGGAAAATCATGGCACTATGATAATAGTCTTTACTGGTTTTTCGTGTCTCAACATTCAGAAACCCAATCCTTCCTTTTCTTTCTTCTTGATTAGTCAGTGAATCTTGATCGCATTGGGTGGGTTTTGGACTACTCTGACTTTCTGTCAATTCAGAGTTATCTTTTGTTGTTTGACCGCTTGTGGTGTAAACAGAGATTACAAGCAACAATAGAAGAAGCGGGTTTTTCATTTGTAAAGTGCAAATCTTCATAGAATCAAAATCAGCTGATTGGTAGGCAGGCGATTTGCAGATTTATTTATTCACAACTTGCGGATGATGTGGTAAAAGAACAGATCATGTCTTTTTCATAGAACGCAATCAATCATGAAGTATTTCAGCCACATTGCGCTTAATCTTCAAAGAAAGTTCGTTGAGAGGAAGATCATTTACATCCATGCCAAATGGATCCTCTATCTCTTCAGCAATCAACTCGATACTCACCAGAAAGTAGAATGCCAACATCACGATGGGAATTGACCAGTAATGCAGATCCCATACAAATGACATGGGCAAAGTAATGGAGTAGATGAACAAAAACTTTTTGATAAACATGCTGTAGGAATATGGAATCGGTGTGGATTTGATTCTCTCACATGCACCCACAATATCTGTAAAGCCTTTGATTTCTTTGTCCAGGATAAAAAGCTGCTCCGGAGAGATCTTGCCTTCATTTTTGCACTGTATCACTCGATCATACAGTAGGCGGTTGATCATGTTTGGCCGGTGTTTGCTCCTGATTATTCTTTGTTTGATTTCTTCTGTAATAGTATCCATCTCACCGATGAGAATACTATCCCTCAAATGCTCCTTAATCGCAAAAGACACATTAGGAATCATACGTCTAAAATATTCGCGATCCTTCTGGGCGTCTTTTGGCAGAAAGGCATCCATCTTGATGGCCAATTGGCGAGAATCGTTGACTAACTGCCCCCAAAGCTTCCGTCCTTCCCACCAGCGGTCATATGCCGTGTTGGTTCTCAGTACAAGAAAAAGTCCCAATATCACACCCAGAATGGAGTGAAAGGCAACCGTTCTTTCATGTTGGATTTCAAAAATATCCAGGATTAGAAAGCAAATCAAAAATGTGAATGCGCCAACAAACACCAACAGAGGAAGCATCATCTTCATGACGTGTCTGCTATAGCGGTCAAAGATGAGCGAAAACCAGGATCTCGGGTTATACTGGATCATGAGATTAAATTAATCAGAAGTGATGTTGCGTAACAAGCCCATTTCCTCCTTCAATTTCATTATTCTTTGATATGACTTGGAGATACGAGCCACACTAATATCCCCTTTTTTTACGAAATCTCTAATTATTGTATGAATTTCCTCTGGCTTGATCAGCTCATAGTCAGGGACATTGTTGGCGAAGAGTAAGATGTCTACATCCGCATTGATCGCCATGCGAATAGCTTCTTTTAAACCATATTGTGCACTGATAGCCTTCATCTGCATGTCATCGGAAATAACAACGCCATCATAACCCATGAATTCACGTAGCACATTTTTAATGATTTTGTCACTCAATGTTGCTGGAAGCTTTCGCTCATCCAATACTTCATTTACGATATGTGCTGTCATTACGGCTCTTACTTTTCCTGAATCCAAAAGCGCTTTGTAGGGTAGCAATTCTTCAAACCTCCATGTATCGGAAACGTCTGCCAGGCCAAGATGTGAATCAGCCATGGAGCTGCCATGCCCCGGAAAATGCTTTACTACTGTGGCAATCCCAAATAAATCATGTGCATCAATGAATAACCCGGCATGTTGCACGACTTCCATGGGATCAGCACTGAACGACCGGCCAATTTTCCCAATCACCGGGTTTTCCGGGTTGATGTTCACATCTACAGAAGGAGCAAAATTCATGTTTACTCCCAATCGGTAAAGTATAGCGGCTGATTGCTCAGCATAAAAAGTGGTGCTATCTGGGTTATCAAGATTTCCAAGATATGCGGCTGTTACGGTTTTCGGGAAACCGTATTTGGTTTTCAGCCTGTTAACCCTTCCACCTTCTTCGTCTATACTGACAAAAAGTGGCGCTTTGGATTGCTTCTGAGCATAACTAATGATTTCCTGCAGGCTTTTCTCTGTGTTGTAAGGTGTTAAATTCTTTTCGAAAAGGATCACGCCACCTACTTTTCCATCCCGGATTGATTTGAATATCTCTTCCCGAGGATTGAGCTGGTCAAAATCACCAATCCCTGTAATGATCATCTGACCGATCATCACATCGAGAGAATCGGAAGAAATGGAATCCGCTTTCTGAGCGAAAGACATACATGAGAGTAAAATCAGTGAGGCGGCGAATCCTGCTTTTTTCATACATTCAGTTTGTTGAGTTTATCCAGACGCTGACCGTCCAAAGATACATAGTAACCTTGAAGGTCGGCCGCCATGCAACTATGTACCGGTAAAATCCCTAGCAAATCTCCGATTTTGAGTTTTTGGATCAGGCTGTCATCGGCTTTGATGATTCCGTGCTCCTGGGATAGTCGATCCACATTTGCTATTGGTTTACTTTTCCAGCCGCTTTCTTCCAACTCAACCACAGTGCCAAATGATCGACCAGTTGGGGAGTTGATCACATCTTTCGAAAGGTGAACCCCACCTCCATAAACAACCACTTCACCTCGATCCGCATGAATCGCTACTACAGGACAAGCCATGCAAACGGCAATTTGATCCAGTGAGCAAGAACCAAAGTAATGCTGCATGGTATCATAAAAGGCAAAGTTGCCAGGACGCAACTCATCTACCTTACTGAAGTCAGAAAGCAGCGAACAGGAAGGAGTATCGCCATAAGACAAAATGAGGTCATCTCGCCCAATTGCATTTTTGAGATACTGAAAATGACTGATCGATTGGTTATAGATGCGCTGCGCTTCGGCAGTGTCAAGTGGTTTGTAGGTATGTCCCGCATGAGCCAGAAGTCCTTGTAGCTTATGATTTGGATTTTGGCTTTCAGCCAATTGCTGGGCCAATTTGTCATCATCTGGATTTATCCCTGTGCGATGTGTGCCCACATCTACTTTGATAAAATATCCCAATTCAGCGTCCACATGAGTATTTAAATGATCAAGCGCTTCTTTGGAAATGATCAACACATTCAGCCGAATCTTTTTTGCCAGCGCTTCCACCTCTGGTGCTTCCAGCGGATTGTAAGGAAAGGCAATCGTAATATCTTCCCAGCCAGCTTCGGCAAAGTATTGGGCCATGTCCACTGAAGAGACTGTGGCTTTGGTCACTCCTTCTTCCTGAAACCACTTCCCAATACTGGCGGATTGATGCGTTTTGAAATGTGGTCTCAGCACAGCATTACTTTGCTGGGCCTTGGTGAGCATCATTTGAATATTTTTTCGAACCTTCGGTTCGTCAACCAGCAAAGTGGGCTTAGTGATGTTCATGTGCAGTATTGATCAGTCGTTTTACAATTTCAGATAAATAAGAACCAGCATCCGGCCCATACCAGCTCATGGTTCTGGCTTCATATTTTGGCAGGTCATACCACTCATCTTTGATGATGTAGCCAGTATAGTCGCCATTGAATGATGAGATGACCAGCTGAATGTCTCGCTCACGGGCATATTCATACAAAGGAACCGCCAACTCTCCGGAAAAATCACAGGGCAATCCCACGAAAAGCACATCGCCAAATTGAATGATAGAAATGAAATGCTCATAATTGCCAAAAGCTTTTTCGAACAAATATGGACGAATCGCCAGCTGCTTGCTGATCTTGAACTTTGGCTCACGCATGGGCAGTTTGAGCTGAAACGACCGGAAGCTGGGCTGCTGCCATTGGCCTGCTCCCAACATTCGGAAAAGATCAAGCTGGGTTTTCAGAGATTCAGCCATATAGTTTACATCTTTTTGTTGATCCGCTCCGGAAACATTTGGCCCCATACTGCCAACAGCCCCCGCAGCATAAGCCGCAAACTGAACAGTACTGTCATTGGCCATCTCACTCAAAAGTTTAGCAGGATAATCTCCCGAGAGCTTTCGGAAATCGGGACCAAAACACGTAGCATGTGCACTGTATAATGTGAAAAGTCCTGTTTCATCTCCTTTCCGGATTTGCATCACCTTCATCCACGGATCGGTGGATCCTTTTTCTTTTACCAGTCGGTTTTTTACCAGGTCATCTACAGCAATTTCTCCAAAAGAAATGGCCGCTGTGTCCAGCGTAGCTGAAGCTAGCTGGATGGATTCAATGAATTTTCCGGCAAGGAAAGAGATTTCGTCTTCGTCAAATTCGCCGGCAAAGAGCTTACCGACTATTCCCGGAGCCCAGGCTCCCTGCCCGCAATGTGTGTGCGTAGCGGTGAAATAGATTTCGTTTTTGTTCCAGCCGTTTGGCAAACCGGACCAAACGGCCTGAGAAAGTTCGGGGTGAATGACCAACAAGTCTGCCGTGATGATGGCAACTTTTGAAGGGCCTTTTTTGAAAACGAGCGTGCGGACAAAGCTGCTGTCATGCACGCCATCCATTGTTTTGGGGTCGCGAGCTCCATAGCCAGCAAGGGGGAGCTCTTTTTCAGGAGTAATATTCACGGTAGACCAGCCAGCCAGGAAAGCAGAAGAATCCTCGGGGAAAGTATAATGAATGTGCAACGAATCCAGCCGGGCATCCATTGCTGCAAAGAATGGCTCTTCAACATAAGGATCCCTGTCCACCACCGACAAAGTGCTCATGGCAATCACGGTGAAAATCAACAGCAGGATGGCGAGGATTTTTAATAGAAGTCTCATCATATCTGGATTTGGGCGCTTAACCGGTGAATTTAAGGATTATCTGGGGAGGAGTTTCTTGAATTCCAGAGTTTTCACCCTTGCGGAGGTTTGCGGAGGCCTGACTTCTGGAGTTTTCTGCTTTCAGCAAGTCTGCAATAGTTTGAAGTCTGGAGTTTTCGGCGTTCTGCAAAGCTTCGGAGGCATGAAATCTACAGTTTTCTCCTTTCCCGAACCCTAGAGAGATCGTCGCACATGCGAAACGCTTTCCCTTGAATTAATTGAAGCCGTCGCACTGGTGAAATGGGTTTCTTTGAATAAGATCTGAACCGGATGCTTCCAAGAATTACTTAAAAAGTGAGCACCTAATACTTAATATTAAAATAAGATACAGTTTTAGTAAATCAGATACAGCAATTTCAGCACCGGACAAGTTAATTTTTTGAAAGTTTAAAAATTTTCTGGCTCAAAGAATTATTATTTGACTAATCTTCACTTTTAAATCTTTGAGTTTCTGATTTTCCTTTTCCGAATTTGGAGTTCGAGGCATTTCTAATGCCATCAGATTGAATTCGTTTGTTTCTAAGAAGGTTTCTAGCAAACGAATACAGTATGTTAGATATATCGAATTGCTTTTGTTTCCATACTCACCCAATGCAATGGTATTGGTTATTGCGTTTAAAAGGTTAGCATCGCGAGTGTTTTTTAATTCGATTTTCAAAAGGTCTAATAAAGACTTGGCTCTTTCCTCGGAGCTCTTTAAGTGTTGAATCTTTGAAGTAAGACTTTCAAGCAATTCATTAATTGTTTCCATATATCAAATAACTAAAAAGAATAGCGGTTTTAGAATAAAACGTACTTATATCCTCATATATGTACTTTAATAAATGTACCAATTTAAAAACTTTCCTCTCCCACTCACAGAAAGCGGGATGAAAATTAGGGAAGCGCATACAATCTGTTATTCTTCATTCCAATTGGAAGTTTCCAGGCTTTTGATAGGTTGATAGTGTTTTTGGTTGTTTGCTATGGCTATTCCGGAAATAAGAATATCTGGAGTTCCGATCGTTACTCCGGTTTTTCTCAATTCTGCATAGACCCTTGCAGAAATTCTCAGAGACGCGGTGCTGAGTTTGAGTACCTGACAAGTTGATATAAAGCTTTCAAATTCAGTTATTTGTTTCGTAGCCCCTTTAAACGTTAGTCCGGCTAGAATTTCAAAATATGTGATTTCTGAAATGGTGACTTTTTTGTACTCTTTAAGATAATCAAAAACTTGAGTTAATTGAGGACTGCCTTTCAGAAAGTAGGAAAGAATATCCGTATCGACCAGCGACTTATTCAAAACTCAATAATTCTTTCATTTTTGTCCTCACGGTTTTTGTGGAGGTCAGATGTGAGATCATCCAGTTCCAAATCTTTGAAAATACCACTGAATGACAAACTCGATTTTTCTGTAGTAAACTCAGACTCTAGGTCAGTAAGAAATGAATCCAGGCTTGGAAGTTTGTCATCTGACAGGTTTCGGATTTTGTTAAGGATAGTCTTTCTTAGTTTCTCTTGAGTTGCCATACCTTAAAGTTAATCTTAAACACAAAAAAACAGCTTTCAAAGAATCGGCAGTAAGTCTGGGATAATTCTCAAGTATTTGTTGCTCAGACCAACCTTGTGCCTGCAGTCCAATCAAATGTTCCACAGAGATTCTGGTTTCCTTAACACAGGCAATCGCATTCAAAAGCTGTTTCACCCTTTAGGGCCGGGTGTAAAAACAGCTTATTTTTCTAAGGAAATTTAAATGCAATTGTCCTGCAATCTCCCACCCCAATTTTTAAAATCCATCGGGTAGGGCTAGTTTAGCCGACTTGTTTCCCATCAAAATACGAATTTGGAAAAGGTATCATTCGAGTTATTCGGGCTTACACTCTTGGAGCCACTTAGCTCACTCATGAACTGGGTGTTGGCGGCATTGTGCATCTATTTTTATTTTCAGCTTAAAAACAGAGAAGACCAATATCTTAAGTACTGGTCATGGTTTTTTCTCATGTTTGGTTTGTCTTTCTTCTTTGGAGGCATCTCCCATCTGTTTTACGAGTATGTCGGGTTAAAAGGAAAAATCCCGGGATGGAGCTGTTCGGTGTTGGCTGTAGCTGTCGGAGAAATGGCCATGGTACTGGATGTAGCTGATGAGAAAAAGCGCAGAGTATTTATTTCTCTTATTCGAAGCATGGTCTTTGCCACATTTGTGATGCTATTTTTAGATCTCTCCTTTACCTGGGTGATGGTTCACACTGCGGGTTTCTGGGTTTTTGTGGGTGTGCTGGCAGTGCAGCGCTGGCGTGCCGGCCAGACGGGTTACAAATATTTTCTCCAGGGCATGTCCTTTTTACTGGTGATGGCTGTTGTGAAAATCGGTGAAGTAGATATCGATCCGGCCTGGTTTAACAGAGATGACATTGCACACTTCATCATGTTAGGTATGTACTGGATGTTTTATCGGGGTGTTGAGGAGACGGCACCTTCTTCTCAACACGCCTTTCGCTGAACTCATCTCGCCTTTCCCTAATGTTACTACGAGGCAATACTTAAGCACGAATCGTATAGCCTCATTATCAAATCGAATACGCATAAAAGTCCATTCACTCGAAAAATTGACACTCGACAACTCGTAACCCGATTACACTTCAGAATAATGGATTTCTCATTCGTTCCAAAAAACAGTAAAATTGGTGAAGTGATTTGTCAATTTTAGAAGTTTTTAAGTATGAAGAAGTTTATCTATTACCCATTGCTAGCTGCTCTTTTGTTTGCTCTTTCCTGCGAACGTCCTCCGAAAGAAGCTCCGGTTAAAGATCCGGCATGGTGGAAAGAAGGAGTCATTTATCAGATCTATCCGAGAAGTTTCAAAGACAGTGATGGCGATGGAATTGGCGACCTGCGAGGAATCTTCCAAAAACTGGATTATATCCAGAGCCTTGGTGTAGATATGATATGGTTGAATCCATTTTTTGCATCGCCTAATGACGACAATGGCTATGATATCAGCGACTACCGTGCGATCATGACGGAGTTTGGTACCATGGCGGATTTTGATGAATTGCTGAAAGGTCTCCATGAGCGCAATATCAAATTTGTGTTGGATGTGGTGGTGAACCACAGCAGTGACGAGCACGAGTGGTTCAAGCAAAGCCGCAGCTCAAGGGATAACCCGTATAGAGATTACTACCACTGGTGGCCTGCGGAAAAAGGCAAGCCAAATTATCGCTGGAGCTTTTTTGATGCGAAAGGTGAAGCCTGGAAATATGATTCGCTGACTGATGCGTATTACCTCCACTATTTCTCTCAGAAGCAACCGGATCTCAACTGGGAAAATCCGAAGGTTCGCCAGGAAGTCTATGATTTGATGAAGTTCTGGGCTGACAAAGGAGTGGATGGCTTCCGCTTAGATGCTTTTCAGTTTGTCAGCAAAGACACCACCTTCCCTCCATTGCCGGAAGGCTATGAAAAAAACATCATCAAATACTATGGAATGGGTCCAAATCTCCACGACTATCTAAAAGAAATGAATCAGGAGGTCCTGAGTAAATATGACGTATTTGCCGTATCTGAAGGTGCTGGAAGTACTTTCGAAGATGCCCACAACCTGGTGGATAAAAATCGGGAAGAGTTGCAAATGGCTTACCACTTTGAAGGAGTAGACCTGGCTAAATACGAAGGTTATAACCTGCTTGATCTGAAAAAGAACTTTAGCAAATGGGATAGTGCTTTTGCAAATGATGGGTGGATTTCGATATTCCTGGCGAATCACGACAATGCCAGAATGGTGAGCCGATACGCAGATGATCGTCCTGAGTTCAGAGCACCCTCTTCTAAAATGCTCAACACTTTTATTCTCAGTATGCGCGGAACACCCTATTGTTATTATGGAGATGAATTGGGAATGGTCAATATGGATATGGACACCATTACGGACTATCGGGACATTGCAGCAATCAATGGTTACAAAAAAGCACTCAGCGAAGGAGAAGACATGGAGCTGTTCATGAAGAAACTCAACTTCCTTTCTCGCGACAATGGGCGAACGCCAATGCAGTGGGACGAATCAGAAAATGCCGGCTTTACCAGCGGAACACCATGGTTGCCTGTCAATGAAAATTATATCACTATCAATGTGGCTTCAGAGGATATGAATCCAAATAGCTGTCTCAACTATTTTCGAAACATGGTGAAATTAAGAAAGGAAAATCCGGTTTTGGTTTATGGGGACTATGAGATGCATATGAAGGACCACAAGCAGATCTACTCCTACACCCGTACTTTAGGTGATGATCGTATGCTGGTTTTGTTAAACTTCTCTGCGATGGATGCCTCTGCACCATTGCCAAAAGGGGTTAAACCAAAAGAGCAGGTTATTAACAACTATCCTAATGTGAACATTGCTGATGGAGTGATTACACTTAAGCCATTTCATGCGGTGATCTTCAGGTATTGATTGTAACAATATCTTTTTTATTGAGCCAACTCCTCTTCATTTTGGGAGAGTTGGCTTTTTTTATTGTGCTATAAAAAATAAAAACACATTCCTGACCCAAATCAAAAGAGGCTTTGACGGTTGTCATAGTACTGTTCCATATTTTAACCTAGCTTATCACCTTACAACCAACAAGACGATCTCCCGCCAAATCAGCAAAAACTCGACAAAGCGGGGCCAAATGAACTATTAACACTTTAAAAACTTGAGCACCATGAAAAAGATACTGGTTCCCACCGATTTTTCTGATTGCGCACAAAACGCAACAGATACAGCCATAGAGATAGCCAAACGCTATGGTGCGCAGTTACATTTTTACCATTTCGTGTCCGTACCGATCGATTGGGTACATCTTGATTTTGCACAAAATACCATTTACCCGGATGTGACAGAAGAGGTTGCAAGAGTTAAAAAAGAATTGAGGAAGCTTGTGAAATATGCTGAAGGCCATGGATTGGAAGCTGTCGAATTTATGGATTTTGATAACAGCACAGAAGCGGTGACTTCCTATGCCAAGAAAAATGGCATCTCGATGATCATCATGGGTTCACATGGCGCTAAAGGTGTTAAAGAGTTTTTTATCGGTAGTAATGCGCAGATGGTGGTTCGCAATGCGGAGATTCCTGTTTTGATAGTCAAAGAGAAACTTGAGAAGTTTGAAATTCCGAATATCCTGTTCGTTTCAGATTTTGATGAAGAGATGATCAAACCATTCATGAATGTGGTTGCTTTTGCAGAATCCATGAATGCAAAAATTCATTTGCTTTATATCAACACGCCTTCAGAGTTTGAGCGCTCATGGGTAGTCAAACAAAAAATGGAGGGTTTCGTCGCTTTAGCTTCTCAAAATCTGGAAGGAGTTGAGGTTATCAATAGCTACACTTTTGAAGAAGGCATAGAGAAATATTGTGAAATGAACGTGACAGGTTTGCTGGCCATTGCCACTCACCATAGAAAAGGACTTTCCAGGGCATTTTTGGGAAGCCTTACAGAGACTGTAGTCAATCACGTGAATGTACCTGTAGTCAGTTTTCCGATTCTGAATTAGTCAATTATTTAAATATCAGGATTAATGAACAAATGGCCCTTCGGGGCCTTTTGTGTGTTCCAGTCTTTTTCATTGACAAAGATTAACCGTGAGTTATTTAAATCTCTGTGTCCACAGCGGTTTGAATTATTCAGAAAGTATGGATAGTGTATTTTCAGATACCCCACAGTTTTTCAGGCTGATTCCCATCAATAATGTTTTGGTGACAATAAGCGACAATTCATCCACCAGTAATTCCCTGCATTCAGTGTAGTTTTGACACAATGTTGAAATTTAAATAAAGAAGTATGAAATTTTTTTACCCGCTCTTGCTTGGCGTCATCTTGTTGGTGTCATGCGGGGGGAAGTCGGAAAAAGCCTGGCTTGTAGCATCTCCGGATAACCAGGTGGAGGTCGCTTTTTTTACAATGAATGGCCGTCCGGCATACACAATGGCCTACAAAGGCAAAACACAAATCGATACGTCTTTCCTGGGTTTTGAGCTTAAAGACCAACCAGCTCTAAGCGAAGACATTAAAGTTACCAATTCGGTACTTTCTGCTGCTGATGAAACCTGGGAAATGCAGTGGGGCGAGCAGCGAGAAGTACGCAATCAGTACAATCAACTCAAAGTAACTCTTGTAGAAGAAAAAGCACCCAACCGGACACTGGATGTCGTTTTCAAAGTTTACAATGATGGGATTGGGTTTAGATATGAGTTTCCTGAGCAGGAAGCTTGGAGTGGTGATGTAGTCATTACCCAGGAAAACACCGAGTTTAATCTTACTGGCGACCACAAAGTATGGTGGACTCCCGGAGACTGGGACATATATGAGTACCTGTACAGCACAACCAAATTTTCTGAAATCGATGCTTTCTCAGTATTTATTCCTAATGATCACTTAGGTCAGGTTCACCTGGAAAGCAATTCTGTAAATACTCCGGTGACGATGAAAACAGCGGATGGTGTTTATCTTAGTTTCCATGAGGCAGATTTGACGGATTATGCGGGAATGACTTTGAAAGTTGATCCGGAGAATCTCAAAATGGTCAGTGAGTTGGTAGGAAATGCCAACGGTATTAAAGTGAAGACAAAGGCTCCGTTTGTTACTCCATGGAGAACTATACAGGTAGCTGAACGTGCAGGTGATTTGATAGAATCAAATCTGATTGTAAACCTTAATGATCCAAACAAACTTGGAGACATTTCTTCATGGTTCAAGCCGATGAAATACATCGGTATCTGGTGGGACATGCACCTCAACACCGGAACATGGGATTACGCTAGCGGCAGACACACGGCTACTACAGAGTATGCAAAGAAATTGATTGATTTTGCTGCTGAGAATAACATGGGCGGACTTTTGGTAGAAGGCTGGAATACCGGCTGGGAAACCTGGACAGATCCGAATATGCGTGATACTATTTTTGACTTTACCACGCCTTATCCTGATTATGATATTGAGGAGGTAGCCAGATATGGAAATGAAAAAGGTGTGGGCCTGATCATGCACCACGAAACATCCGGAGCAGTAGCCAGATATGAGCAGCGAATGGATACGGCATATCAGATGATGGAAAAGCTGGGAATTCATGCCGTAAAAACCGGCTATGTGGGAACGATTATCCCTGCAGGAGAATATCACCACGGTCAGTGGATGGTTAATCATTATCAGAAAACTGTAGAGTACGGCGCAAAGTATAAAGTAGCGATTGATATGCACGAGCCGATCAAGGCCACAGGTAAAAGAAGAACTTATCCGAATGAAGTGGCTCGGGAAGGTCTTCGCGGACAAGAATACAATGCCTGGGCTGAGCCGGGAGCAAGTCCTCCGGAGCATTTGCCAATTGTGGCCTACACAAGAATGCTAAGCGGACCGATTGATTATACACCGGGAATCTTCAATCTTTCGTTGAAGCCATACAAAGAGAATCATCCGATCAATTCTACACTGGCTCAGCAGTTGGCGCTTTATGTAGTGATTAATAGCCCGATCCAGATGGCCGCTGACCTGATCCAAAACTATGAGGGCAATCCTGCATTTCAGTTTATCAGAGATGTGGGAGTAAACTGGGAGCAGAGCAAAGTGCTTGATGGAGAAGTTGGAGACTTTGTGGTGACGGCACGTCAGGAGCGTGGATCAGACAATTGGTTTGTGGGTGGTATTACCGATGAAAATGCCAGGCCATATACGTTGAAGCTTGCCTTTTTGGAACCTGGCAAAACTTATGTAGCCAAAATCTATCAAGACGCTGAGGACACAGATTATCACACCAATCCCACAGCGATTAGCATTAGCGAGCAAGAGGTGAAACAAGGAGATGAACTTATAGTAAACATGTCTGCTGCCGGAGGTTTTGCGGTGAGTCTGATGGTGAAGTAACCAAGGAAGTTTCTATAAAAATTGATTCAGCCCCGGCCAGTGGTCGGGGTTTTTCTTTTGGCGCATAAAAGGCATTCAACAATCCGGTTTACCAAACGTTGGTATAGGAGAAATAAACGAATGAATTTTTATGAAAACAATCAGAAAACTTGCAGGCGCAGTGTTGATGATGGGAGCGTTCTTCCTCTCGGGCTGCGCCATTTCGACAGTAAGTGTAGATTATGATAAACAGGTTGATTTTGGCAAATACCGGACATTTCGATTCCAGCCGGGTCATATTGTGCGGGATATTGGTGTGCACGATACCGTGAGTAGCCTTATCAATATACACATGCGGCGTGCAGTTGAGGCACAGCTAACGGCTAAAGGTTACCAGGTTGTAGATTCCAATCCTGATTTTATTGTCTCCTATATCGCAGGAGCTCAGGAAAAGGAGCAAATTGTCAACAACATGAACAACTTCGGTCCAATGTTCGGCCCATACTATGGCTTTTATGGAATGGGAATGGGAGGAGGCTGGTGGGGCCCGATGTGGAACAATACCTGGTCCAACAACATGTATTATGAGGAAGGTACCCTGGTTATTGATGTTTTGGATCCAAAAACAAACAACCTGATCTGGAGATCCTTTGCCGAGTCTGTGATCAACAATTACAATGAAGCGGCTTTTGTAGAAAAAGAAGTAACAAAATCGCTGAAGAAATTTCCGGATAGAATCCAGAAATGAGTTCATTCCGCCTGGCCTATTTCACTCCCTTCTTAAAAAACAAAAACCTGGCAATTGCTTACCAGGTTCTCGTTTATCCTTTTTCATATTTCCATAAGACTTGCTCAATAAGCCGATCCGACAGCCGAAAACCAACTGACTTTAACTTCTGTACTTCATCTTTTAAAGAAGGTATTAGGCGCTGCTCTTTTGCTTGAATGAGTACTCCCAAAGTTCCAAGAAGCTTGAGGTTCAACCGTCGCGCTACTTTTCTTCCTTTGCGTTCATCAATTAGTAAAAGAGAGTCTTTTTCTTCGAGACATAATGCAATAGCGCTAGCTTCCCCAGTATCAAGTTCGAAGTGTAACATCTGTTTTGTTAAAGGTTTAGTTACCTCTTTGACTTGTATCCAGGAGGGAAGTTCTTCTCCAAACTCATCATTCACTTAAGGAGTAATGATTATTTCTCCATACAGATCTTGAAGAATGTCAAACCTCTCAATGTTCTTCAGTACAATCAAACAAGATGTGTCAGCGATGACCAGCCTAGACATTGGCCAGGTCATTTTCTAATTCATCAAAATCATAGCCAAAGACCGAACCGCCATATTTTCCCATTATTTCTATGAAAGTTCTTTTGGAAATATTTAACATCTCAGCAGCTTGACCAGAACTTAGTTTTCCTTCTTCAAACCACTTGATGGCCAAATACAACTCAATTTCAAAATTGCTGTCTGTTATATTGTCTGGTATTTTGATGGTAATTGAGCTCATAGGAAGAGATGAATTCTTATCTAAAGATAAGTAATAAAAAAGTCATTTGGCCAGGGGCACATGACCCTAACCAAATGATTAGAGTAATTGTAATTACTCCCAGATAATTTTTCTTACCGGTAGCACGTCAATGGCTATATCACTGGTGCTTTCCATGGCTTCTGCAAGCATTGGCGTTTCTGCCGTCCACTTATCAAAGAACACCTGCACTTTTTCATTGTCACCATTGCCTTCCAGAATCAACATTTCAGCCGCCAGGTTTTTCACACCTTCTTCAAAATTTTCAAAATCCACTGACCATTTTTTGGTTTCTTCGTCATAGAGGATTCCTCCATTCTCTAACATATAGCTCAACGAAATAGCAGCAGCTTTGCCATGTGCTTCATCCAGCCCGAAGCGGATAGAACGGAACAGGCTCCCCAGGAACGACACATAAAATTCTTTTGCTCTTTCAGGATCTTCTACGCCTTGATCCATTAGATACGCCAACGAATACAGGCCAACAATATCGGCTTTGGCTTCTTCCAACGGACTGTAGTTTGGCCCGATAGAAGCATTTGCAGCCATTCCTTTGTTTGGCCCAACTTTCACTTCTCTTGGTCCGATGGCATGACAGATTTCGTGCATCAACACAAACTTGAAAAAGCCTTCGTCAGAAAGATACTGTAGCTGTGACGAGTCAATGAGCACTTCACTCACCGGGCGTATGATTGCATTGAAACGAGCATCCAGCATGTTTTTCCAGAAAGTCTTTTTAGTGCCTTTGGTTTTATGAACTTCAGGGTCGTTTGGCAAATTGGTAGCCACGGCCTGATAACCAATGCGGCCCTCTCCCATGCGGATGATGTCTTGCACAATTGTGAAAGTAGCCGTAAGTCCTTCAACCACTGATTTATACTCTTCAGGGATCGGCAGGTTCTGCTCCATTTGTTTGAGATAAGAAGTGTATTTTTTCAAGTCTTCACTTCCTTCCTGATCTACAATCTCGATGTAAGCCTCATATTTGGCTTTTACTCCTTTGATGCCATCAGAGTAAGTTTCGAACGGACCAAAGACCATGTCGAATTTGTTGCCAGTCATGTCAATCCACGCTACATCAGCATCGTAGTAATTGTCAGAAACCAGCGCATTTGCTTTTAGGCGCACGAACTTGGCGAAAGATTCATTGTCGGATAAGTCGGCTACTTCACGCAACAGTGCCACTGCCGGATCTACATATTGTTTGTATGCTTCGTGGTAGCGAACTGCTTTGTAGCCACCATTTCCATCTTCACGGATTACCGTGTAAGGATACATAAACTCTGCTTTTTCCTCTTCCGAGAGTGTTGCCACATAATCGTCAAACTGCTTGGCGGTCATACCGTGAGGATATTGCTCTTCGCCACCATAGTATTCTTCCGTGCCGATGAAAGGCTCATATTCATTGAGCAGTTCATACGGACCGCCATTACGCTGTACCAAAGTGAGGAGGTCAGCCGCATATGGGTCGTTTTTGATCTGAGAAAGACTGTCGATCAGTTCAAGGCCTCGCTGTGAAGTTTGCATCCAGTAAGCTGAGTCCAGGTACTTAGCAGCTGTTACCAGCTTTTTGAGGATGGTTTTGTCTGTGTCGCTGTAGTCACGCGCATCGAAAGTCATTTCGTACGGCTCGTATTGGCTGAGATATTCTTTTACCTTTTCAGGCGAAGCGGCGACAGTTTTGGGTGCCTGTTTTTCAGGCTTTGGCTCGCAGGCCAAAATAGCTATTCCTAACAGGAAAATGGTTAGTTTCTGCATAATGAAAGGGTTAGATGATTTATTTGAAGTGGAAAAGTTACGGTAGAATAATGAATGTGGCTAATTGTAGGAGGTTTGTTGCGGGTTAGGGAAGTTTTAGCTGCTATGTAAGTTGTAACTTTAAAGTTCAGGCAAAACTAACATTACTTAGTTTTTTAGAGTTTTGATAGATTCAATCAAGAGTTCAAATTATTAGAAAATCAAATTTATAAATCATCGTGTCACAAGATAAACTCAATTTACAGCTGGTTCAGTCCTTGAAATCCTATGAGTTAAATGATTTAGCTATTCTTTATTTAAATGAAGTTGAAGACCAGAAAAACATCATCTCATGTGATGGCACTGGAGATTCTGGGCTTGATTTGAGGCCTGCATCATTTGACAATATAACTATACAATACCAAGCAACTACACAAGCCAAGTTATTTGCAGGTAAACTTAAATTAGACCTTACTAAGGCAAAAGAAAATGTCGATAACTACCAGTTGCCAAAACGAGTCTTTTACTTCTATTCATACCCATTAACTAGTGATGCGATTCTAGGTTATCGAAAAATGGCTAAAGACGAGTATGGAATTAACTTGAACATCATAGAAGCCAATGCTATTGCACAAATAGCAACCATTTATAATTCTCTCTCAAGTTTTTTAATAGAAACTGCGGAACTGGAAAAGTATAAACAAGAGAATTCAGAATATTTTTCCGATTCCAAAGTCAAAGCATTTTATGATTTGATGTCATTCGGAGCAACAACAGATATTAAATACAATATAATAAAGTCTTTTGTATTGAATTTTTTATTCAATTCGGGGGAAACAAAAATTGTTGACGTACTAATAAAGGTGAACAGCCATTTTTCATCAGATTTTAGCGAAGATTATTTCGGTGGAATAATTCGAAGATTAAGTACTGAGCGGAGGATATACATTAAAAAGCAAGTCGATATAGAATTAAGGGAAGAAGAAAAAGCACGAATTGATAGATTACTTGAGGATTACCGTATAGAAGAGGCGTTGTTGAAGAAGAACCTAACAGAAGTACTTGAAAGGTATTTGCTAGTTGATGAAGTGGATACAATAATTGAAAAACTGGCCCATTTATATGAAAGTAATTATTCTGTAAATCTTGGAGAATTTACTCACAGACAATCAAATTTTAATGACCTGAAAAGTGCAACAGAAAGTTTCGAATCCTTTATAAAATCGAAATTAGAATTTGTTGGTAGTGATTGTACTCCTTCCAAATTAGCGAATGAAATTGTCCAGATTTCAGATGAATTTGAAATTCTTTCAAGGATAGCAATTGGAAGTGTTTATTCTAAAGTTAGCAACCCAGAAAGGTTGAATGATTACATCTCACAGCATCATAACAACAAAGGTATTTTTTTGGACACTAATGTTATAATAAATCTTTTACTTGTTTATTATGAGTGGGGAATTGAATACGATAATTATCATTATAAGATTTCAAAAGAACTAATTCAATTCATCAAATCTAATGATTTACATCCGCGCACAATTAGAAGTTATGTCTTAGAAGTGGCTAATATCTTTGAGCAAGCAGTTGCAATAATTCCTTTCACAAAATTGCCAATTTTTGAGGATTTAGGAGGAAGCAAGAATATTCTATACAATTTTTATATTTTTTTGAAAACTGCAGCGCTTCTTCATGAAGGAGTAGAAACTTTCGAAGAATTTCTTGCAGAATATAATATTAAACCGACAGCCGAATTGGATAATCACCCGTATTTTTCAAGAATCAAGTATCTACTTGAAGATGTTTTAAACATCGAAGTTGAACATCCAAAACATTATGATATAGGTGAGACTAAAAAACTAATGCAAAGAGATTTACGAGACCATACAAAAACAAAATCGAGTTTTGCAATAAATAATGATTCAATCATGTTTGATCGATTGGGAGATAAAGACAGCTCTGTAAATCCAGTGGATCCTATTTTTTGTACATGGGATAAGTCCTTGAATAGTTTCAGAAAGAAGTATTTTGAAGAGAACCCAAGTTGCACTAAATGGTTGATGTATACCCCTACCAGATTGATGGATCACTTTTCTATGCTAAATCTTCAAGTAAAACATGGAACGTTAACAAATGAAGTCTTGTCCATCTTAGAAGAGGATTTTAGTTTTCAAGAAAAAACTCAAACATTATTAGATTCAATGCTTACTATTATTAATCCTAATAATAGTATTGGGTTAAAGTACGTGACTGAACTTGCCAATTTACGTAATCAAGAAATATTGCAGGTTGATAGGAAACATGAGGATATTCCCGATGAACAAATTGATACAAACCCTGTAGATAAAGTTCTTCATGACCTGTTCCTTAAATATATGATTTCGGAAGAAGAAGATTCGCTAGATAAACTAAAGAAAGTCTTCACTAAAGAAGAGTTTTATGATGAAATATTCAGTTTGCTATCCAAAATGATAAAAACTGTTGCTCAAACAGGTTCAGTGGAACCAATACAGTTTGAAGACATGGATAAAATTGTAGTTAAATCTGCCTCTCAGTAGTTGCTGAAGCTCTTTGAACTAGCTAATTCCAAAAACAACAAACCCTCCAAGATTCAAAATCCCTGGAGGGCCGCTTTCATATTTAAAGAATTTCAATATTTACTACTGCTATATTCTCCCCTTTCTTAGGGGAGATGTCCCGAGTAATTCGGGACAGAGGGGTTCTATTCACCAAATCAGAATCCTCCACCGCCTTTTTTCTTGCCGAACAAATCTTTTACTGCATCCTTGGCTTTGTCCTTCACTTCTTCTTTGGTTTCTTCTACCTGCTCTTTGGCAGCATCTTTTACTTCGTCCACCTTTTCTTCTGCTTGCTGTTTCACCTCATCCTTTTTCTCGTCGAGCTGCTGCTTCACTTCTTCTTTTTTCTTGTCAATCTCTTCTGTGGCTTTGGCTTTGATTTGCGTCTTCACGCTGGAGCCAGCACTCGATCCGGTTGGGTTGGCACTAAGCAGTTTCACCTCAGGCTTGTCATAGGTGCCTTTGATTCCGAGGTTTAAAGTAATGTCCTTGCCCACTACATTATCAATTCCAGCGAAGGACGAAATGGCGCTGTTCAGCGCATCGCCTACCTGTCCGGAAGGAACATCTGTTGACATGGCATAATCCAAACTACCATCTACTCCGGTGCTACCACTTACTGTAGCTTTTCTTCCTCCTATTTTGAAATCAAAAGGCTTGATCCAAAGTCGGCCATCTTTGATCTCCGCGCTCATGAGCACATCTTTCAGCGTCACTTCCCCATTTGAATCATTGAGTTTACTGACACTGGAAATTGCGGAAAGCAATTTCACATCTTTCAACGCCGCCTGTGCTACTTCAATTAAGCCAGCTCCTTGCATGTCTTCATAGATGGGCATCATGTCTTCACCCAGGCTACCATTGATTTTGAAGTCCGTTGAGAAATCTCCCGTCATTTTTTCGGCCATTGGAGCCAGTTTCTTCACAGTATTAAATGACTGATAAGCAGAGGCAATCGACAAGTCTTTAATGCTGAAATCAAAATCGTACAGTGGTTGAGACAGAGCCATTGCAGATTGATAAGAACCATCCAATTCAAAATGTCCGTCAAGCAGATCAAATCCGGTTTTTTCAAGAACCATTGCTCCACCTCTGATGATCACCTTGCCACCAAAATCTTTCAAATCCCAAGTGTCATATTTGATCAAATCAATCTTTGAGGCCAACACGAAATCAATGTTCTCAGGAATTCTTACCACTTCCATGGCGGAGGTGTCTTCAGGGGTTTCCTCCGTGGTGTCGGTCATCCATTCGTTGGCATCTACCAGCGAAGAATAAAAATTTAACTTTCCATAAAGCATCGCACTATCATCCAGAGCATAGGCAATGTAATTGGTAATTTCACCATCCATATTCAGGTCGGTCTTACCTGCATTTCCTTTAAACTTGGTAAGGCTGATTTTCTGAGGGTCGAATGACATAGCAGCTTCGGCAATACCGAAACCTGGAGGAAGATCAGGACTTTCATATACAAACCCTTTCATGCTCATGCTTCCGGAAGTTGGTAGTTTGTCGTAGCGCTCAGCATCTACATCAGACATCCGACCCTGAGTTTCCATTTTGGCATTGATCAATCCTTTTACAGACATGCCTTCCAACTTGATCACTTGTGTGATCTTTTCTAAATCAAGATTTCCATCCAGTTTGAAATCCCAGAAGTAATCTTCCAGGTCTTTGAAAACCAGTGAAGCAGAAACTTCCTCTCCATCCAGCAGCATGTGGAACTTGTCCATGATAAAGCTGGTCTCTGTGAGGTCAGCTGTCGGCATGTCAAACTTGGCCAAAACCTGAATATCTTCCATTGGCACCGGATAATCGGCATAATTGATCTTACCATCGGCAATACCAAAGTTGGCTACTACCTGCGGCATTGAAGTATCATTGTAAGTTCCTTTTACAAATCCGTCAAAATTTACCGCACCAGCTGCAGTTACACCATTCATATATTCCTGGTAAACACCCGGAATCAGCGACAGCACACTTTTCATATTAATGTCTTTGCCGCCATAGGTAATATCCATGTCAATATCTGAGTCTGGCATGCTTACCCAGCCATCAAATCCGAAAGCGAAATCACTAAGCAGCGCTTTGTTTTCTTTAAAAGTAAACTTCATTTGATCCAGATCCATGGCCATGGTGATGTCAGCAGACAAAGGTTTGTTGGAAATGTACTCCACACCATCATAGCCTACAGTTAGTGATTCCACGGTGGTCTTGGTAATCATATCAAAAATAGAAGTAGCGAAATCTCCGGAACCTGAATGTGTCAATCCTTTGATTTTGGCCACCATCGGGATAGTCGCATCATCGTAGATCACATCTGCTTTGGTAATTTCCCAGCCTTGTATTTTGATGGCAACTGATCCGGAGGATTCTGAAGATGTTGTATCGGTTGCTCCCGTATCTTTTGCAATGTCATAGTTGGCCGAACCATCTTTGAGTACCAATACATTGATGGTTGGCTCCACCAGCGATACATCCAGTATATCAATCTGATCTCCGCTGATGGCAGACATGATGTCTATGGTCAAACCAAATTCCTTGACATCAACCAGTGTATCTTTTTCAAAAGGTGCTTTACCGACAATTCCAAAATTTCCCACAGTTACAGAAAGATCCGGGAAACTCTTGAAAAGCGACAGGCTGAATGCGTCGGTATCATAATACACTTTGGCATTGAGCGCATTGTCCAGTTCCTTGTCGATGGCGGCCTGGATGTCGTCTTTAAAAATGATCGGTACTGCCACTGCGGCAATAATGATCAGTCCAATTAATGAGGCGATGATAATGAGTACTTTTTTCATGGTGAATAAGTGTTATTATTTTATTTGAGTCTATCTGAGAACTTTGATGCTCCCAACTTTGAACTTTCAGCTTTGGTTACACCAAATTAAAGATTAAATCGGGTACAAGTCACATTTGAACCTTGATTTAACTTAATGTTTAAGTGTATATCGTATTAGAATGAGGCAACTCATTTATTTTCTATAACCTGTCCAAATCTCGATAGTTATAGGTAACAATATGCCTGATGTTTTCTTGGGTCACTAATCCACTACCAAACCTCCTTTTTGTCGACTTTTATAATTTTTGAAAAATCAATTCCTGATTAATTGACAAAAAATTGTCTTACACATCTCCAGAATGTAAATTCTGTTTAATAGGGTGTGGGAGATTCCTTCGACCCGGAATATCAAAACCAAGAGCAAATGCCAATCAAGTAATTATGGAAGATTTCGATTTTAGTATCACCTATCAGTTTAGCGATTATCTGGCATGGGCGAATGAATTGCATGAGCCTGGTGATTTTGTCAATGAAGTAAGCTTTGCCGTAAACATTGTTGATGATGAGGGCAATCACATAGAAGAGGCCGCACGTGGGTTGGTCAGTCAGATACTATTTGGTCTTGCTATGGATTCGGGTTACCCACTTTATCAGGTAATGGATGCGACCAGTTCACTACTTGAAATGTCGGAAATAGTGTTCGATTGGGAAGAGGGATCAGATCCATGGGCTAAAATTGATCAATACTATAATGAGCCTTTGATCGAATACAATGTATGTTTTTTAGAAAGAATTGAAATACTCCCCATGTATCGCAAACTAGGACTTACTAAAAGGATTCTTAGAAATTTGAACACACGATTTTACAATGCTTGCGGACTCTGGGTGCTAAAGGCTTTTCCCCTTCAACATGATAGTATAATTAGGTCAGACACCAATCAGTGGACGGAAAATATGCAATATGACCGAATGGAAACTGACATTGAAAAATCCCAATATAAACTGTACCACTTATATCAATCTTTAGGGTTTGTCAACCCATTCGATCAGCGTTATTTCATAGCCAGATCTTTTGATCTGATCCATAAATTGAAATAATGTTGGTCTGTATGGATATAGCGCGAAGCAATCCTTAAAAACAGAAAAGGGAAGTACCAAAACGGCCTTCCCTTTTTTACATTGTATAGTCATTTCAATTATACAGCTACTTCTGTTTTCTTCTTATAATCAGTGTAGCCTTTTTCTCCCGGAGTATAGAAAGTATCGGTGTCCCAGTCGCTGAGAGCAATACCTTCTGCAAAACGCTCTACCAGATCAGGATTTGAAATATATGGCTTGCCATAAGCTACCAAATCCGCATTTCCTTCTTCGATCACCTTGTTTCCTTTTTCCTGATCAAATCCCGCGTTGATCATTAACGTGCCTTTATAGATAGGACGGTATCTCTTGGCAATATGTGTTTCTGCAAAAGGGAGCTCAGACACATCAGTAAATGGCTCTGACAAATGCAAATATGCCAGGTCATATTCATTCAGTTTCTCGATGATATAATCAAAAGTAGGAATGCTTTCTTCATCCATGGTCATTCCAAAAACACCATGCAGTGAAGGGTTGAGCCTTAATCCTACTTTCTGAATGGGCATTTCCTCCTTGATGGCATCCAGTACCTCAAATAAGAACCTTGCACGGTTTTCTTTGCTGCCGCCGTATTCATCCGTTCTATGATTGGAAGTGGCACTGAAAAACTGGTGAAACAAATAACCATTAGAAGAATGCACTTCCACTCCATCAAAACCTGCCTTCATGGCATTTTTGGCTGCATTCGCAAAGTCTTTTACCGTCTGCTGAATATCTTCTTTAGTCATTTCTTTCGGAGTAACAGTGTCTTTCAGTCCTTCGGGCGTATAAGATTTTGCCTCCGGGTTGATTGCGCTAGGCGCATGTGGCAACTCCCCATTGTGAAAGTCCGGATGGGATATTCTACCCACATGCCAAAGCTGAATAAAAATCTTCCCTCCGGCCTGATGCACTTTTTCTGTTACTTCCTTCCAGCCCTCAACTTGAGCTTCGGAATAAATTCCCGGAGTATTGATATACCCCACAGCTTTTTTGGACACTTGTGAACCTTCTGTGATGATGAGGCCAGCTGAGGCGCGCTGCTCGTAATATGTTCCCTGCAAGCCTCCAGTTGGAGCATTCTCTGGGTTCGTAGCCCTGCTCCGTGTCATTGGGGCCATTACTACCCGGTTTTTCAAATTCAGATTAGAGGATGTGTAGGGTCTTAGTAAAGCTTGATTATCTAAACTCATTATCATTTCTATTTAGTTTCCCTTGCACAATGCTTTTTTCAATCAAAAAGTTTTGAATAAACTCATCCGATTTGACTTATGTCAGAATACTTACATAATCCTGTAAAAAGTCTCGCCTTGATCTTGGTGTAAAATCAATTTCATTTACAAATGCGCAGACTATCTCTTGAATATTCCCTAATTTCCCATTATGGAAAATAGATGGGTGATGCGTGATATTTCTGATTCGGAAAGGTTGAAAGGCCTTTCTCAGTCTTTGAATATTAACGAAAGTCTGACCAAGCTTCTACTACAAAGAGGAATCACTACTTTTGATGAAGCCAAAGACTTTTTCCGGCCATCGCTCAATCATCTTCATGATCCTTTCCTGATGAAAGACATGGACAAAGCTGTTAACCGGCTTTGTGATGCGATTTTTTCCAATGAGAAAATTCTCATCTACGGCGACTATGATGTGGATGGTACCACGTCTGTTTCGCTGATGTATAGTTTCCTTAAGAATTTTTCTAAAAACCTTGAATACTATATTCCTGACCGATACACAGAAGGCTATGGGATTTCTACAAAAGGTATTGAGTATGCACATGACCAGAAGTTTGGATTGATTATCAGTCTGGACTGTGGAATCCGTGCTGTGGACAAAGCAGCGTTGGCAAATTCCTATGGCATTGACCTGATCATTTGTGATCACCATTTGCCGGGTGATGAACTGCCTGATGCTTTGGCCATTTTGGATCCAAAGCAAAAAGACGACAATTATCCGTTCAAAGAACTTTCAGGATGTGGTGTTGGGTTTAAGTTGCTTCAAGGGTTTTGTATGCAAAACTCCATTCCTCTTGAAGATCTTTTTCAGCACCTGGATCTGGTTGCTGTTAGTATTGCTTCGGACATTGTGCCGATTGTTGGAGAAAACCGGGTATTGGCTTATTACGGGTTGAAGAAGATCAACCATTCACCGTGTCCAGGCCTGAAAGCACTGATTGACATCAGTGGCCTGAAAAGTGAAATAGACATTTCGAGCGTTGTTTTTTATATCGGTCCCAGAATCAACGCTACCGGCAGGTTGACCCATGCACATGATTCAGTTCGGCTTTTAATTGCTGAAAAGGAAGACACGGAAGACTTTGCCAAAGTGCTCCATGCTCAAAATGCTACGAGAAAGGATTTTGACAAAACTATTACTCAGGAAGCGCTGGAAATGGTGGAGGCCGATGAACAATTGAAAGTTGCCAGAAGCACGGTGCTTTTCAAAGAAGACTGGCACAAAGGTGTAGTGGGAATTGTAGCTTCCAGATGTATTGAAAAGTATTATCGCCCGACCATTATTTTAACAGCTTCTGAGAACAAAGCCACAGGAAGTGCACGCTCCGTAGACGGTTTCGACATTCATGAAGCGATTGGTAATTGTGCCGATCTGTTGGAGCAATTTGGTGGACACACACATGCGGCAGGACTTACATTACCAATAGAAAATATTGCGGCATTTCAGCAGAAGTTTGAGGAGGTTGTGGCCAGCACAATTAATGAAAGCTCCTTGCTTCCAAAACTGGAAATAGACCTGGAGGTGGACTTAAGTTTTGTCAACTACAAGAACTATTCGATCATTAATCAAATGGAACCGTTCGGTCCACAAAACCTCAAGCCAGTTTTTGTTTCTAAAAATGTCCGGTTAAAATATCCGCCAAAACTTGTGAAAGAGGAGCATCTCAAACTTTCTTTATACCAGCCGGAAGAGTCTTTCGTTTATGATGCAATTGGCTTTGGGTTGGCTGAAAAACTTGACCTGATTACTTCTGTGGAGCAATTTCAGATTGCTTACCAGATAGAGGAAAACAATTACAGGGGACGCAAAAGTTTACAGTTAAATATCAAAGACATTAAAGTTGATAATACTGATAAAATAATTAATTGAGCAAGATACTGTTGAAAATTACCGGGTGCTTAGAAGCATCATAACTGTCTGAAAATATGATATCTTGCAGGGTCTAATTGGATATGGAATTAAAAGCAGAGCATTTAATCAAGAAATACAAGAAGAGAAAAGTGGTTAACGACATTTCCTTGTCGGTAAACCAGGGAGAGATTGTTGGGTTGCTGGGACCCAATGGAGCCGGTAAAACCACCACCTTCTACATGATTGTTGGGCTGATCAAGCCGAACGAAGGCAATATTTTTCTAGACACCGATGATATCACAGATCTGGCAATGTACCGCCGTGCCAAACGCGGTATAGGGTACCTGGCACAGGAAGCATCTGTTTTCAGAAAGCTTTCAGTTGAAGATAATATTTTGGCTGTGCTGGAGATGACCAAACTTTCCCGGGCAGAACAGAAAGATAAAATGGAGGCACTTCTGGAAGAATTCAGTTTGACACATGTCAGAAAAAATTTGGGAATGGTGCTTTCCGGTGGTGAGCGCCGAAGGACAGAAATTGCCAGGGCGCTTGCAGTGGATCCACACTTTGTATTGCTGGATGAACCTTTTGCGGGAGTTGACCCCATTGCTGTTGAGGAAATCCAATCCATCGTAGCGCAACTCAAGGATAGAAATATTGGTATTCTTATCACCGATCACAACGTAGACGAGACGCTTTCCATTACCGACAGAGCTTATCTGATGTTCGAAGGAAACCTCTTAAAAGCGGGAACACCGGAAGAACTTGCAGCAGATGAGCAGGTACGTCGTGTATATCTCGGGAAAAATTTTGAACTTAGGAGACCTAAGAAAAACTAATTGGAAATTCTTAATTCCATATTGACCTGGGTCATGAAGAAGCGCATTCATGACATTGAGCTGTTCATCAAGTATCCGCATGAAGTACAGCAAGAGCTACTTAATGGACTGCTGTTTAAGGCTTCTCGTACGGAATATGGAAAAAAATTCAATTTTGAAGGAATTTCCAACCGCGAACAATTCCGCCAGAATGTACCGATAGTTACCTACGAAGACCTTTATCCATACATAGAGAGATTGATGGCCGGTGAGCAGAATTTGCTCTGGCCTACGGAAACGCGCTGGTTTGCCAAGTCTTCCGGCACCACCAATGCGCGCAGCAAGTTTATTCCCGTAAGCAATGAAGCATTGGAAGACTGTCATTATAAAGGAGGTAAAGACCTACTTTCGATTTATGTGAACAATTACCCGGACAGTAAAATGTTTTCGGGCAAAAACCTTGTTATCGGCGGTAGCCAGCAGGTTAACCAGTTCGATAAAAATGCCAAATCCTATTATGGAGATGTATCGGCAGTTTTGATCAAAAACCTTCCATTCTGGGCCCAGATGGTTCGTACTCCTTCTCTTGACATTGCTTTGATGGATGAGTGGGAAGAAAAAATCGAAAAAATGGCCCAGTACACCATCGACGAAAATGTGACCTCAATTTCCGGTGTTCCAACCTGGACAATCGTTTTACTTGAAAGGATTCTTGAGCTGAAAGGGACAGACTCAATTCTGGACGTTTGGCCAAACCTGGAAGCATTTGTTCATGGAGCTGTGGCTTTCACTCCTTATGAAAAGTTGTTTAAGAGCATGATTCCTTCTGACAATATGCGCTATATGGAGACCTATAATGCTTCAGAAGGATTCTTTGGCATTCAGGATCTAACAGATTCTAAGGAAATGCTTCTGATGCTGGATTATGGGATTTATTATGAGTTCATTCCTATAGAGGAATGGGACGAAGAGTTTCCAAAAACACTGGGTTTGGATGAGGTGGAGTTGGGGAAAAACTACGCGATTATCATTTCTACCAATGCGGGCCTCTGGCGATATAAAATTGGCGATACTGTAAGGTTCACCTCTTTGGATCCATACAGAATAAAAATCACAGGACGTACCAAGCACTTTATCAATGCTTTTGGTGAAGAATTGATTATTGAGAATGCTGAGGAGGCAATTGCCGATGCCTGTGAAAAGACAGGTGCAGAAGTGGAAAACTTTACAGCAGGTCCAAAATATCTGGACTCAGGTTCCAAAGGGTATCACGAGTGGATTATAGAATTCAATCGCTCTCCGGATGATATTGATAGGTTTACTCAGGTAATGGATGAAAAACTCCGAGAGCTCAATTCAGACTATGATGCCAAAAGACACAAAAGCATGGCATTGATAGCTCCGAAAATTCATGCAGTCGAAAAAGGTACCTTTTACCATTGGATGAAAAAACGAGGTAAGCTTGGAGGCCAGAATAAAGTACCAAGATTGGCCAATACTCGAGAGTATGTCGAAGATTTACTCGAAATGATTGGGGTAGCTACTCACATATAGCACCTTATACTTTCAACTTTTCCCAGTACCTGCAAAAATGGGTGATCTTGCATTCGTTACATTTGGGAGTTCTTGCCAGACACACGTATCGTCCGTGTAAGATTAACCAGTGATGTGCTTTGTGGATATATTCATCTGGGATATGTTTTACCAGCTGCTTTTCTACTTCAAGGGGAGTTTTGGCGGTTTGGGTTACTAGTCCAAGACGCTTTGAAACTCTAAATACATGAGTGTCTACAGCCATAGCCGGCTGATTGTAAAGTACAGAGACCACTACATTGGCTGTTTTGCGGCCTACTCCGGGAAGTTTCTGAAGATCTTCATGTTTATGAGGCACTTCTCCACCATAGTTTTCCATGATCATTTTGCTGAGCCCCATCAAGTGCTTGGCTTTATTATTCGGATAAGTCACACTTCTAATGAGTTCAAAGATTTCATCAAAAGTCCCGGTTGCCATCATTTCTGGCGTAGGGAAAGCACTGAAAAGTGCGGGCGTAACTTTATTGATCCGAACATCAGTACATTGAGCACTGAGTACCACAGCAACGAGCAGTTCAAATGGATTGGAATATTCCAGCTCAGTTTGAGGTTCGGGGAAAGCTTCTTTGAAGTACGAAACGAAAGCTTCGAATCGCTCTTTTTTGGTCATGGATTGATTTTTCGCTGACGGATTACTCACAGTCTTATCTGGTTAGTCTAGGTTCGGGCAAGTCAAAAAAACCGAACCTAAAACTATACAGACTGTTTGTGATAACCCCGCGAAAATTCCAGGATTTTGTTCACAGCACTTTTTGAAGGAGAGAAAGACACCTTACCAAGGTCTTTCTGTACAGCCTTCAACTCTTCAAGTTCTGTTCTCAGATCTTCATCTGTTACCAGTGCTTGTTCCAGCGCTGCTTTTTCATTTACACTTAGTTCGTCATAAAGAAACCTCACAAGGTCATTTTCTGTAAAAGTTTTGATCATAGGCAATATTTGTATGTTGTAACTTCTTTCTTAAGTTAATCAAAGCATACCTCATTCTGCCTAAAGCTGTATTGATGCTCACGCCTGTAGCATCGGCTATTTCCTGAAAACTCATTTGCATATAATGCCTCATCACTAATACTTCCTTCTGAGCTTCAGGGAGCTCCTGTATATACTGCTTCAGCAGATTGTAAGTATCCTTTTTAATTTGTTCGTCTTCTATTGAGGCTTCAGCAAAACTCAGCGTATTAAACACGTTACTGCCATCTTCCATGACAATTTCCGGACTTCTTTTAGCCTTTCGGAAGTTGTCGATAGCGAGATTGTGTGCTATACGCAGTATCCATGGTAGAAACTTGCCTTCTTCGTTGTACTTACCAGATTTGATTGTTTTGATCGCTTTTATAAAAACATCCTGCATCAGGTCTTCAGCCTGATACCTGTCTTTTACGATCAAATAAATCGTGGTGAATACCCTGTCTTTGTGTCGTTCCAGCAGAACTGCAAACGCCTCTTCGTTACCACTTTTGTACTGAGCCAATAATTGGCCGTCGGTCAATTTAGTCTTACGCATTAAAATCACCTGTTTAGTTTAACGTAGAGGTCTATTGCATATTGTCAGGGTTAGGCGTTTTGGAGAAAATTATTTTTTGTGTGTCATCAAAACTATATTAATTTCTAAAAGAAACAAACAACTGACCGCTGAAAAAAATCAATTGCTACGAATCTTTAAGGAATTTGTTTTTAAAAATTAATGCGTTTTTAACATGTGAAAGGTGATGATTACTGTGCCAGGCATACATACCGATATTTTCTTTTAAAGTGATTTTTCGCCCATGTTCAGGGTGGGTGAATGTTTTTTCCAGATCTGCTGAAGTCAGGCTTTTCAGCAAAACTGCCCACCTTTTATGGAGTCCTAGAAGAAGGGTCAAGGACATATTGATATCATTAGCATTACCATCTGCAAGTTCTGCCCACTTGTCTTCATAATACGGTTTGATGGTTGGCGAATCTTCTGTGAGTGTGAGTTTGAATCGAATGAAAGCATTCATGTGACTGTCTGCACAGTGATGAACTACCTGCTTAATATTCCACCCGTCAGGTCGATATTGCCACTGAAGTTGCTCAGGGTCTAAACCCTGGACCATTACTTCCATACGCTCCGCAAACGATTCTATATCCAAGATAAAGGCAGCTAGAAGTGATTCATCCACTTGATCAGGGTTTTGAAATGTACCTACAGGATACTTTAGCTTATTGAGTTCGGCTTCAGACATTTTCATTGGTCAGTTCGGATTATAGTTAATGCGACGTAAATTCGCGAATTACACTTTTTTGATGTCCAAATTAGTGAGATTTCTGAACCAAATGCCTCACAAATTATTTATCAGGAAGACAAACTGAAACAGCAATGGCCAAAACCATCGACCAATACGATCCAAAAGAATATATCATCATCAAAGGTGCACGGGTAAATAACCTGAAGAACCTGGATGTGGCCATTCCGCGGGATAAGCTTGTTGTGATCACCGGTCTATCAGGCTCGGGTAAGTCATCACTGGCATTTGATACACTTTTTGCTGAAGGTCAGCGAAAATACGTGGAGAGCCTTAGCTCCTATGCCCGCCAGTTCTTAGGCAGAATGGAAAAGCCTGAGGTGGATTATATCAAAGGAGTGGCTCCAGCCATTGCTATTGAGCAGAAGGTTTCCTCAAGGAACCCCCGGTCAACAGTCGGAACTACCACGGAGATATATGATTACATGAAATTACTTTTTGCACGAATTGGGGTGACTTATTCTCCGGTTAGCGGCAAGAAGGTAAAAAAGGATAGCGTCACAGATGTGGTTGATTTTATCCTTGGTCATGATGAAGGAACCAAATTGATCATTTCGGCTCCTCTGCATATTAAGAAAGGAAGGACTGTTGAGGAGGAGTTGAAAATATTACTCAGCAAAGGATATACCCGAGTCCTGGTGGATGATGAGATGATGTTTATTGAAGATCACCTCAATGGTAAAATCAACAAAAAGCATCGTTTTGAAATTCTGGTGGATCGAGCTGTGGTCAAAAATGATGAGGAAAACCAGTTTCGTCTGGCAGACTCAATACAAACTGCTTTTTTTGAAGGGGAAGGTCGCTGCAAAGTGAACATGGTAGGAAACCAAATCCGGGAGTTTTCGGATATTTTTGAGCTGGATGGTATCCGGTTTGAGGAGCCAACTATCAACCTTTTTTCTTTTAATAATCCTTATGGTGCCTGTAGAAGATGCGAAGGCTTTGGACGAGTGTTGGGTATTGATCCTGAGATGGTCATACCGGACCCGAACCTATCGGTTTACGAAGGAGCAATAGCGCCCTGGAGAACAGAAACGATGCAGAAGTGGTTAGATCCATTACTGAAAAATGGGATTCGCTTCGATTTTCCAATCCATAGAGCTGTCAACGAGCTCACAGAGGAAGAATACGACTTACTTTGGACGGGAAATGAATATTTTGATGGACTCGGTGAATTTTTCAAATTCCTTGAATCTCAGTCGCACAAAATCCAGTATCGGGTGATGCTTTCGCGATATCGTGGCAGGACTGTTTGCCCGGACTGTAGAGGAACAAGGTTGAGAAAAGACGCCAGCTATGTGAAGGTTGGTGGCAAATCAATTTCGGATTTGGTACTGATGCCAGTGGAGCGACTTTCGAAGTTCTTTGATGAACTTCAGCTTACAGCGCATGAAGCAGCCGTCGCTAAAAGAATACTCAACGAAATTACAAATAGAATTGGCTATTTAGAAAAAGTCGGATTGGGCTATCTCACGCTTAATCGGTTGACAAATACACTTTCCGGAGGAGAGTTTCAACGTATTAAGTTGGCTACTTCATTGGGTAGTGCGCTTGTTGGCTCCATGTATATTTTGGATGAACCAAGTATTGGGTTGCATCCTCGTGATACAGATCGTTTGATTGAGGTTTTGCTTTCATTGAAAAAATTGGGCAACTCTGTAATTGTGGTAGAGCATGAGGAAAAAGTGATGGAAGCGGCGGATCAGATCATTGACATTGGTCCGGCAGCTGGCGTGCATGGTGGGGAGCTGGTATATCAGGGTCGAATTGATGAGTTGAACGGAGAAAGCCAATCCTTCACGGCAAAATATCTGAAAGGGCTGGAAGAAATCCCTCTACCAAAACGCAGAAGAAAGTGGAACCAATCCTTCACAATTGAAAAAGCACGAGAGAATAACCTGAAAAATATCACTGTGGAAATTCCCCTCGGAGTGATGACAGTTATTACGGGTGTAAGTGGTTCAGGAAAGTCCACCTTGGTGAAGAAAATTCTCTATCCGGCAATAGGTAAAATGCTGGGGGTAACCGGAGAAGCGACAGGAAAGCACGAGAAAATTTCCGGAGACTACAATCGTGTAAACCAGATTGAGTTTGTGGATCAGAATCCGATTGGTAAAAGCTCCCGATCAAACCCGGTGACTTATGTAAAGGCTTATGATGGTATTCGTCAGCTTTTCAGCGAGCAGCCCATGAGTAAAAACAACGGCTTCAAACCAGCACATTTTTCATTCAATGTGGATGGTGGCCGATGTGAAGTGTGTGAAGGAGAAGGTACTGTGACTGTGGAAATGCAGTTTATGGCCGACCTGCACCTGGAATGTGAAGCTTGCCATGGCAAGCGGTTCAAAAAAGAAATTCTGGAAGTAAAGTACCAGGACAAAAACATCTCTGAGATTCTGGATTTGACTGTGGAAGAAGCGATTGAATTTTTTGCGGATAAGCCAGGCATCGTCAACAAAATCCGACCATTGTTTGATGTGGGGCTCGGCTATGTGAAGCTCGGACAATCTTCTAATTCGCTTAGTGGTGGTGAGGCTCAGCGGGTAAAGCTTGCTTCATTCCTTGGCAAGGGAGGAAATATCAAAAAAGATCATGTGCTCTTCATCTTTGATGAACCTACTACAGGACTTCATTTTCATGATATCCGGAAGCTGCTAGATGCGCTGAATGCTTTAGTGAATGAAGGAAATTCGGTGCTGATTATAGAGCACAACATGGAAATAGTGAAGAATGCAGATTGGATCATCGACCTGGGGCCAGAAGGCGGAGAAAACGGTGGGAACCTTTGTTTTGCCGGATTACCGGAAGATTTAGCGAAGCAGGAAGATAACCACACGGCGAGGTACTTGAAAGAGAAGGTGTAGGGCATTGATTAAGATTTCAATTTTTTGATTAAAAACTGAACTTCATCATCTAGAGAAGGCTCAAGTTTCTTTAATCTTTCCAAGATATTCATGGAAGAGTGTTTGATAGTAATGACAATGATTTTGTTTTCAATTACTTCACAGATCAAACAATGCTTTTGAACAAAATAGACCCTGAAACGAGATGATATTTTTTTATTGACTTTGAGAATACCTTTGCGTGATTTCAAAATAGAAAAAGCATCTTCAAAAGCTATAATATATTTTGAAGCTATTGACTCTCCCCATTTTTCAACAGAGTATTCATAGATCTCGTGAAGATCATCCATCGCTCTATCCGTGAGAAAGAGCTGTGACATTAGTTCTTTCTTTTTATGTGACTGTCCATGTCTTTCTTTAAATCTCCGGAAAACTCATGAACTCTTCCATGAACAACATCCTGATAACCCTCCAAAATCGCAGCTCTTAGTTTCGCAGCTTCCAAGCGATCATATTCATGACGGATAAGGTCTCTAACATACTCACTTGGAGTGGCATAGAGCGTTCCATTACCTGATTGACTGTTGATGAATTGTTTCATTTCATCAGTAAGAGCAATATTGATTGTTTCTGTTTTCGGCATAATTGAGATTACTTGAAACTTAAGCTAAGTTAAAAAGTGCTTTATTTAATGTCAATATTTAAAGAGCCAAAGTCATTCAATGTCTTGAGTAACAACATTTTAATATCCAGTAACTATATGAATGGATATAAATTTAATAGGCGTAAAATCCTCCAACCGATCCTTCATAGGCCACAAACCAACAGCCATAACTTTTTCATAACAGCGAAAAGTCTGTGGATTAACATGCTGTCATGATCTTTGGCGGATGAAAAGAACATTAGTACTCCTTCTGCTCACTATCCCATTTTTACATTTATCAGCACAAACTACAAAAGCCAGAGACTTTACCTTCATGGCTATTGGTGATATGCCTTATTTCCTGCCGGATGATTACGTCCGATTTGAGCGACTCATTGATCAAATCAATAGTGCGAAACCTTCTTTCACGTTACATGCCGGAGATATCAAAGCCAGCAAAGTGCTTTGCTCAGAAGAGTATTATGCTAAGATGGTTGACTACTTCGAGCGATTCAAGCAGCCATTGATATACACACCTGGGGATAATGAATGGACAGATTGCAATAGAGAGCTGGCCGGAGCTTATGATCCGCAAGAGCGGCTGGAAGTCCTGAGAAAATATTTTTTCAGCAAGTCTGAAAGTTTTGGTAAAAAGCCAATGCAACTGATCAGCCAATCTGAAAATCCAGACTACAGCGAATATGTAGAAAACAAACAATGGTCATATAATGGAGTGCAGTTTGCCACGCTTCATGTGGTGGGCACCAACAACAACAAAATTGTAGATGATGCTGCGCGTATGGAAGAATATGAGAGCCGGGATGCGGCAAATTTGTGGTGGTTGGACCAACTTTTCGCCAAAGCAAAATCTCAGAATGCAGAAGCTGTGGTTATTTGTATGCAGGCAGATATGTTTTATCCGGACAAAGGCAATAATGGTTTTGATAACACCATTGAAAAGTTGAAAACATTGACGCTTAATTTTGGCAAGCCTGTTTTGCTCATCAATGGAGATTCTCACAAATTTTTGGTGGACAAGCCACTTTATCATGAGGAGGATCCAAAAATCGGAATGTCCAGAGTCATTCAAAATTTCACCAGAGTTCAGGTTTTTGGCGAAGCGGACATGCATGCAGTGAGCATTACTTACCATCCAGGAGAAAAAGACCCTTTTGAAATTCATCAGGTGTTTATTGAAGGGAATTGACCCTCGAAAAAACCATGTCATGTTCATTTTTGATGAACCTTACTACCGGTTTTCATTTCATGACATAAAAAATTCCTACACGCACTTAATGCTTTGGTAAATGATGGCAATACGGTGCTAATCATCGGGTACAATGTGGAGGTCATAAAAAATACCGATTGGATCATCGATTTGGGTTCAGAAAGTGGTGACAAAGGAGGTTCTCTTTGTTTCGCTGGTTTGACAGAAGACTTAGCCAAAGAAAAAGACAATCATACAGCGAGATATTTGAAGGAGAAAATCTGAAGTTAGAAAAAAACCCTGCCAAATCTCAAAGAAGAAAGCAGGGCATTTAATGGATTATCATTCCTTGGTAAATACGACCGGTCCCAGATCATTTTCTACTGGTTCCAGGCTGCTCAAGTAGAGATAAAGAGCCTCCAGGTCTTCATCAGACATTCTCGAATATGGCCCCCAATGCATTGGGCTAATGGGTACCTGACGTCCTTGCCGAAATCTGGTTTTCCAGGCTTCAATCGTTGCAAATTTGCTCAGGGCACTTCCCGGTGCGGGAGTGATATTTGGACTTCTGGTCCACAATTCAGTACTTACTCCCAGTTTCTTGTGCAGCTCTGGCAAAGGTTCCATTTCCATACCACCTGAGTACTCAGGCCCTATTGCTTCAAAGGTCGCAGGATCTCTTGGTGTATGACAACCCACACAGTTAGCTACATACCTGGATATATATTCTCCTCTCTCGATTGTAGCTTCCATAGGAGGTGCTTTTGATTGAGGCTGCGGCTGATAAACCGGATCCATTACCGGTGTAAGCGCTCTGATAGCTTTGCCAAGAAACGAATAGGAAGGCGCGCTGACTTTGTTTTTGACCGGCTCCATGGATCGCAAATAGGAGACAATTGCTACTAAATCATCATCTGCCATGTTCCAGAAGGGCATCATCATTGCGATGGAAGCTGTCCCATCTGGCTTTACAGCGTGTCGCATCATTCTAAAAATCTCTTCATCACGATAACGGCCAATCCCCGTTTCTGGATCCGGAGTAAGGTTGGCTGTGTAAACATAACCCAGTGGTCCTATGGGGAATTGCACGCCTCCTTGTAGTGGAACAGGCTCTCCCGCGTCGGCTTTAATGAACGAATCAAAATCTGACACGTGACAGTTAGAACAATGCGCAGGACCATGAACCAGGTATTGGCCTCTGGCAATTACCGCAGAATCTGTAGAAGTTGATAAGTTGGGGTATGGGATTTCGTAAGTTTTATCCCAGCTGGTTTGGATATAAAGGACCAGTCCAGCTATAACAAGCAAAATCAGGCCAAATAGGCCAATCATCATTTTTTTGAACATTATGTAAAGGTTAGATTAGGAATTAGAATTAAAAGTAGACAAATTTCCTAAGACGGATTAATCCTGAAAAATGCAGATTGGATCATTGATCTGGAACCTGGAGGGGACAAAAATGGAAGGTCGCTTGGATTATTGGCTAACCCTAAGGTACGGTCAAACTCGAAGGCAATCACTTTATGAGGTACCTGAAAGTGAGTTAGGTTCATTAATTGCTAATCTCTAATAGAAACCGTATTTCGATAGATAGGCACTATATTTTATAAACCGCTCTAATTATGAGCAATTGCCAACCCTAATGCGTTAAAATCTCAAAGATTCCATGGTCTGCCAAACTTTAATAAAACACTTAGTTCGTTCTTCAGTATTATGAATTCAAAATTATCAAGAGCCTGATATGAAAGGTCTGACTTAGTATCACTGCACAATATTCTGTCTGCAATTTCCAACACCGCTATACTTTCAGTAATCTTGTAAAAGATGAACTAGAATTAGTCTAAGGAAGGTTATTGATAAGTCTTATGGAAACTATAGAACGAATATCGATCGATCCAGCCATTTGTAATGGTAAACCTTGTATAAACGGGACAAGAATCACTGTACAGAGTATACTGGAATATCTGGCTGCTGGAGATTCTGAAAAAGAAATTCTCGATGCGTTTCCTCAATTAACAAAAGAAGATATTCATAGTGCATTATCCTTTGCAAGTAAACTTACAGCCCATACATACATCGTTAAAACTGTAGCATAATGACTAAGTTTTTAATTGATGAAAATCTGCCTTCAAAGTTTGCTTTATGGAACTCGGATCGGTTCACTCATGTAGAAGACATTAGCTTCTCACTTCCGGATAAATCTATTTGGAACTATGCTTTAGAAAACAACTTGATCATAGTAACAAAAGATGCTGATTTCTATAATCTTGTAATCTCAAATGCGAAATCCCCAAAGGTTGTTCATTTGAGGATTGGAAATATGAGAATTGGCCAATTACATTAGTTTTTGAATGATAATTGGCCACAAATTGATGATCTATAACTGTAAATTGTTAACAGTTTATGAAGATCGAATGGAAGCAATGATTTAAAAACCCTTGTAATACCTTCAACAGCATTACCCCGAAACCTGAAGGATTTATAAAACCAAACACAAAACACGATGCGAAAGAATATTGCAGCCGGAAACTGGAAGATGAACCTGGACCTTGAAGCGGGTAAAAAACTAGCTTCAGAAGTGGTCAACATGGTAAAAGATGAAGTGACTAATGATGCAGAAGTGATTCTCATTCCTCCTTTTGTACACCTTACCACAGTGAAACAACTAATTGGTTCATCGGAGAACGTTCATCTTGGGGCACAAAACTGCCATCAGGAAAAAGGTGGAGCTTACACCGGCGAGATTTCTCTGGAAATGCTTAAGTCTGTGGGTGTGGAATATGTTGTGATCGGACATAGTGAGAGAAGAGAGTTTTTTGGAGAAGACAATGCTTTGCTTGCAACCAAGACTAAGGCAGTACTTGAAAATGGCTTGAAGCCGATCTACTGCTGTGGTGAAAAATTGGAAGTACGTGAAGCAGACAAGCACTTTGATCTAAACAAGGAACAAATCGAAGAAGGTCTTTTTGGCTTAAGCAAAGAAGAAATTCTCAATGTAGTGATTGCGTATGAACCAGTTTGGGCCATTGGTACTGGAGTAACAGCTTCTTCAGATCAGGCACAGGAAATGCACAAATTCATTCGCAGTTTGATAGCTGAGAAATATGACCAGGCGACTGCCGATGAGATCACCATTCTTTATGGTGGAAGTGTGAAGCCGGACAACGCGAAGGAGCTCTTTGCTCAGCAAGATGTAGATGGAGGATTAGTTGGTGGTGCCAGCTTAAAATCCAGAGACTTTACGGACATTATCAAGTCCTTTTAAAACAAGAAATAAATGAGCTTTATAGCCTTACACATCCAGTGTGATGAAGAAAAGAGAGAGATTCTGCTTGCAGAGCTCTCTCTTTTTCCTTTTGATGCTTACGAAGAAACAGACTCTGGTCTGTTGGCCTCTTGTGAAGAAGATCAATGGGACGAATCAGAAGTGATTCCTGTTCTCCAGCGATACGGAGTGGAATATTCAATAGAGCAGGTGGCCAAGGTCAACTGGAATGAGGAATGGGAAAAAAATTACGATCCCGTAACCGTAGAGGATCAATGCATCGTAAGAGCAACTTTTCATGCTCCACAACCCGATTTCCCTTACGAGATCATCATCACCCCAAAGATGTCTTTTGGTACAGGTCATCATGCTACTACTTACCAGGTGCTGAAATATCAGCTTGGCCTGAATCATGAAGGAAAAAAGGTTATTGATGTAGGCTGTGGAACGGGTGCGCTGGCGATCATGGCGCACAAGCGAGGAGCAACAGACATTACTGCTGTAGACATTGATGACTGGTGTATTGAAAATAGCGAAGAAAATTTTGGATTGAACGATTGCTCTGAAATCAAACTTCACCTTGGCGGAATAGAAGTGATCCCTGAATCGGAGCAGTTTGACATCATGCTAGCGAATATCAATAAAAATGTGTTGCTCGCTCAGATGAAAGACTACAGTGTTCGCCTGAAAACAGGTGCTGACTTAATCCTTAGTGGGTTTTATGAAGAGGACATACCTGACCTTCTGGCAGAGGCTGAAAAGCATGGGTTGACTTATCAAGATCAGTCCGAACGCAACAGATGGGCAATGTTGGCGTTGAAAAAAGGCAATTGAGATTATTAGAAACCTTATCTGCTGGCCATTTTAGCCCATTTTGGATTTTCAAAAAAAGGCGATTCCTATTTCTGTCAGCCTAATAAGCTAATATTTTCTCTAAATTTATCACTATGAAGCGCTTTGCCCTATTCTTTTTGTTGATCTGGTTCTTTATCCATGGAGCTGAAGCACAGCATTCCTTTTCAGAAGAGCAGGATGTGTTTTTTAGTCAGGCTATCCAGAAACTTAATGCAATGGGTACAGAGCCCGCCAGAAAAGTTGCTTTTGACTTTGGCAATGCCTGGCGAGGTAAATTCACATCAGCTCATAAAGAGAAGATACATAAAATAGCGCTGAAGATGGATAAAAAGGGATATGGCTTTGATCCGTATTTCTGGTACTATTTCAGTTATCTCGCTTACTCTGTGTCTCAGGCTCACCTGAATGCCAATGATCTCACAGAGGTTTTAAACATCAATGAGCAGGTTTTCAGCACTATGAACAAAGGAGAATACGAAAATTTTCTTCTTGGTCTTAATATGTTCATGGCGCGACGCATCGTCAGCAAAACCAAAAATATCATCAATGTCACTGATGGTGGCACGTTCAAATTCAAGCTTTTGGATGAATACGTTCCCGTGGAGGAAGACCCTGTAGAGGAGTATGCAGAACCAATTGTAGAACAAGAGGTAGTCAATGATGCAACCAACAACGACTCATGGAATAACGATCCGTGGAATGATAATTCCAACAACGACAGCTTCAGCCAAAGTGATGACTCCTGGGATTCTGATCCGTGGGGTAGTGATGTGGATCCCTGGGATGACAGCAACAAGACTTATGATGACAATTGGGTAGAACAGGAAAATGCATGGGGATATGATGATGTTGGAGAAGTTTATGAGGAAAAAGCAGACCGGCAATTTTTTGAAACTATCGCACAAGATCATGTTGCCAATTTAAAGGCCAAGTACAGACACCCTGTTTTGGAAGGGCCGGCTATTGAGTTGCAGAACAATAGCATGCTCATTGTGACTCCTTATGATTCACTCAGAATAAAAGAAACGGATGGTACCGTATTACTACAAAATCGTGTATACGCAGGAGAAAATGCGGTAATTAACTGGCCTGCGGATAATAAAAATGCGAAAGGTGCCGTCGTTAATCTAGACAAGTTTTACATCAGAACAGATCGTTCGGACTTTTGGACCCCCAACGCAACAATGACTTTTCCTGGCTTATTTCCAGGGAAGGTTGAGGGCTCATTTACTTTTAGAAGTCAGCGCAGAAGAAAAAACACATTAAGCAGATATCCGGTATTTACCTCAAATCAGGCCAATATCAACGTCAACCTCAAAGATCCGAATGTGAGGTACTTTGGAGGAATACAAATTAGTGGAAATAAGTTTTTTGGCACGTCGGTTTCTCAGAAAAATGGAACACTGACGTTGCTTGACGGTAAAGGCAACAAAGCCGTATTGAGGTCTCAGTTTTTTGAGTTTAGAGAAGATAGTGTCATTCATTCGGCAAAAGCATCCTTTACCATTTTGCACAAAGGAGATTCATTGTTTCACCCTTCGGTAGAGCTGTATTACAACCAGCCAAAGCGCGAGTTGGTGGTGATCAGAACTAAAGACTATGATGTCACATCATTTGTAAGTACTTATTTTCAGGTAAACATCAATGCAGAGTACATCAAATGGAATATGAACAGTGATTCTGTGAATTTCTCCATTCTTAATGGCAAAGATTTGATTCCGGTTGTGATAGAATCCAAAGATTTTTTCAATGAAGCACGCTTCAGCCGCATGAGTGGTGGCTATCAGTTTCATCCGGTTGTGACCAGTGTGTATTATGCACGAATGTTCAATACCACTGAGTTCTCTGATATGGAAATTGCCGAGCACTTCAAAGTTGATATCAAACAGGTAAAAGGAGCCATGAGGCTTTTGAAGCAATATGGCTTTGCAAAATACAATGAGGAGACGGGTTTGGTCCAGCTCAAAGACAAAGCTTTCAACTTCTACGATGCTTCGGCCCACAAAATAGATTATGACAATATCAAGATTCCATCTATTTCTCGCGGTGTTCCTAATGCTACCTGGAGGTTGGACTCTGGTGATATGAAAGTGACCGGTGTACAGAGAATGTATCTCACATCGGACTTTAAGGTGTATGCTGAGCCTGTTGAAAACGGACTGACCCTACTTCAGGATAGAAATATGAGGTTGAATGGAATGGTCAATGCTGGAGACTTCCAGTATAAAGGACAGGATTTTGAGTTTGATTATGAGCAGTTTTTGATAAGAATGAATCAGATTGATTCGATCAGAATTCAGATTCATCAGAAAGATTCAATAACTGGTGAGGAACAAACTCCACTGCACAATCACTTGAACCAAACGTCAGGAACCCTATACCTGGATGAACCAGATAATAAATCGGGCTTTAAGAAGAGTGCCGCCTATCCGGACTTTAATTCAGAGTCAGATGCCATTGTATATTTTGATGGACCGGAAGTTCTGAATGGTGCTTATGACCGGTCTGTGAAGTTCATTATTCCTCCTTATGACTCAGATAGCTTGAGTGACGATGCTGCCATAGCTTTTGATGGTGTATTCAACTCCGGAAAGATCTTCCCGGATTTTAAGGAGACATTGAAATTACAACCAGACAAATCGCTTGGTTTCACTCACCAGATTCCTCCAGAGGGTTATCACCTTTATGGTACAGAGGCGAAAACGTATGAAAAAATCAGATTAAGTAATCAAGGAATCAGAGGAGGAGGAAAAATCGACTTTATCACCTCCACAATTTATTCTAATGATTTTGTTTACTACCCGGACTCTGTTGCAGCCTATGGAAAAGGAGGAGTGATCAATCCGGGGGAAGCTAATGGGTCCAGTTATCCACAAGCAGTTCTTGGTCCATATCGAATGCACTGGGAGCCGCGTATTGACAGCATGTTTCTAAGAAATATTCGTAGCCCTTTTAAGTTTTACAATTCAACAGCTGAATTGGACGGTGCTGTAAATATTACCTCCAGAGGTGTATATGGTTCAGGAACGATGTTTACACGAGGTTCTCGGGCAAAATCCAGAGACCTTACCTTTAAAGAGTTTTCATATGGAGCAAGGCATGCAGATTTTGAGGTATTGACCAATAACCCTGATAAGCCCGCACTACAGGGTAAAGACATTAAGTTGACTTTTGACCTGGTAAAAAACATAGCCTTGATCTCTCCGGAGAAAGCAGGTGTGGCAGCGTTGGAGTTTCCTTATGCACAGATGCGTACATCCATTACCAATGCGGTTTGGGATTTGGAAGATTCTACAGTGACTATGACCAAGCCAGCTAATGTTCCGATTGAAGATTCTTATTTCTACACTACGAGAAAAGAGCTAGACTCATTGGCGTTCAATGCAGAACAGGCCACCTATGACTTCAACTCCCGTGAACTGAACGTAAAAGGAATTCCATATATAAAAGTAGCCGATGCGGAAATCATCCCGGAAGGCCATGAGACCACCATTCTGGAAAATTTTGAACTGCAGGCTTTCAATAATGCAGAGATTAAAATAGATACGATCAACGAGTACCATTATTTATATAATGGAGAGATCAAGATCCTTTCTAGAAATTCCTTCACAGGAACAGCCATGTACAGGTTGGTTACTGGCCTTGACACATTCGCCATAAAGTTTGACCATTTTGAACTTCAGGATGTAGAAATTGGTGGAGGAGAGTACAAAAGAATGACTATTTCTGATGGAGAGGCACTATCTAAAGATAACCTGATAATTGCTCCGGGATTCTATTATAAGGGTCGTGTAAAAATGTATGCATATTTCCCTACACTTGAACTGGACGGATCAGTTAAACTGATGCTTCGGGACCCGGGGTATGATCAATGGATTCTATATCAGCGACACAGAGATAGCTCAGAATTGGCCATCAATTTTGATAAAGCGGTTTTCTCGGATGAGTCTCAGGCTATAGCCGGCATGCACTATGACTTGAGAGGTAGTATTTATTCCACATTCGTGGAAAAGAGGAAACTGGATTCTGACGAAGATTTCTTCCTGGCAAAAGGCACACTTGTTTATGATACAGCTTCGCTCACTTATAGAATAGAAAATGAGTCAAAGACTTATGGGGAAAGTTATCAGGGACATACAATGATCTATAATGACAGCACGCAGGATATCATCTTTGAAGGTCCCGCCAATTTCTTCAACAAATTCAATCAGACGGTTACTATTGATGCGTCTGTGCTTGGAAAAGGCAATAAAAAGGATAATGAATTTGAAATGGATGCGATGATGGCCATCAATTTTGCCAATTCATCTTCATTCATGCAGATAATGGCCAGAGACCTTGTGGATATCATCGAGCGACTTGGCCCTCCTTTAGCAAATGAGAATACCATTGAGCTGATGTATAAACTGGCTAATATGACCTCAGACAAAATTGCCAAATCGTATGAGCGAGCGAGCCTCAAGGACTACAAACCATTGCTGTCCATGGATGAGCGACTGGAGAAGTCTTTGATGATCTCCGGAGTTAAACTGAAATGGAATCAGGCACACAAGGCATTTTATAATACAACTAAGCTGGCTATTTCCAACATCAATGACAATGACTTGAATGCTAAGTTGGATGGCTTCATCGAAATCAAAAAAGACGATTCTAACAATGATGTACTAAACCTCTTTATTCAGGCAGCGCCGGGCACCTGGTATTTCATTAGCTATGCATCCAACAATCTATATATGTATAGCTCTAATAGCGCTTTCAACGATGAGGTTACTGCCAAGTCAAACTTTGGTCATGCAAAACCAGGAGAACTTACATTGGTATTGGGAGAGGAAAATGAGACACTAAAGTTCATCAATGAATTCCGCGAAAACTATTTTGGCATCACAGAACCTTATGATCTGGTTTCTCCTGATGATGTGAACCTGGAGGATGAATCATTCGATACTATCGAGAAAAATGATGATGATGGATTCGGGTTTTAAATAACTAACATTCCGGATCAAAACTATTGATAACAGTCAATAACAAGACTTGTGTCATATTCCTGTTTTCAGCCAAACCTTATATTTGCCACAAATCATAAAAACAACATACTTAAATGGAAGCGATCAAACATTTTGAAGCCAACAAAGAAAGATACCTCAATGAACTTTTGGACTTGCTGCGAATCCCATCAGTAAGCGCCGACTCTAAGTTCAAAGGAGATGTACTTAAAGCTGCGGAATTCATCAAAGAAAAGTTCATAGCTGCTGGAGCAGACATGGCTGAGCTTGTTGAAACTACAGGCCACCCAATCGTCTATGCAGAAAAAATCATTGATCCGAAATTACCAACTGTTTTGGTTTACGGACACTATGACGTACAGCCTGCTGATCCTTACGAATTGTGGGATTCGCCTCCATTCGAGCCGGTAATCAAAAACGATCGTATCTACGCTCGTGGAGCCTGTGATGACAAAGGTCAGATGTACATGCACATCAAGGCTTTTGAATCATTGATGGCAACCAACAGTTTGCCTTGCAATGCCAAATTTATGATCGAAGGAGAAGAAGAGGTTGGTTCCTCTAATCTTGAGACGTTCGTAAAAGAAAATAAAGAAAAACTGGCTGCCGATGTGATCTTGATTTCTGACACATCAATTATCAGCAATGATACACCTTCTATTACTGTAGGCCTTCGTGGTTTGAGTTACATGGAAGTAGAGGTAACTGGTCCTAACCGTGACCTCCACTCCGGAGTATACGGTGGAGCTGTTGCTAACCCAATCAACGTGTTGGCCAATATGATTGCAAGCTTGCAAGATGAAGATGGCAAAGTAACCATCCCTGGATTCTATGACAAAGTAGAAGAGCTGAACGCTGAGCAGCGAGCTGAAATGGCAAAAGCGCCATTCGATCTTGAAGAATACAAAAAAGACCTGGCCATAGACGAAGTAAAAGGTGAAGCAGGCTTTAGCACAATAGAAAGAGTAGGAATCCGTCCCTCTTTGGATGTGAATGGAATCTGGGGAGGATATACTGGTGAAGGTGCAAAAACCGTACTTCCATCAAAAGCACATGCTAAGATTTCCATGCGTTTGGTTCCTCACCAGGTAAGTGCTGAAATCACCGAGATGTTTACCAATCATTTTAAGTCAATTGCTCCTGACTATGTGAAGGTAAAAGTGACTCCACATCATGGAGGTGAAGCTGCTGTGATCAGCACAGATTCTCCTGCTTACAAAGCAGCAAGCAAAGCATTTGAAGAAGCATGGGGCAAAACCCCAATCCCAACAAGAGAAGGCGGAAGTATTCCGATCACGGCACTTTTCCAGAAGGAATTGAACCTGGATCCTATCCTGATGGGATTTGGTTTAGACTCAGATGCCATCCATTCACCTAACGAAAGTTATGGTTTATTCAATTTTTATAAGGGTATCGAAACGATTTCGCACTTTTATCGGTTTTTCAGTGAGTCAGAAAAATAATCAAGTGCAAAAATTACACGAGATCAAATGAGAAAACTCTTTTTCCTGGCAGGCATTTTTTGGATGTACATCCTGCCTGCCCAGGTTCTCCATCCTGCAGATTGGAAAGTATCCCTGTCAGAAGCATCGGTAAAAGCTGGCGATGAAGTCACACTGAATTTCAAGGTTAAAATCATCGACGATTGGTACTTGTATTCTTCGGATTTTGATCCGGAGCTGGGTCCTATGGTCACAGAGTTCACTTTTGAGCCGAACGATACCTACGAATTGATTGGTGATATTGAACCTGTAGGGGCTTCCAAAAAATATGATGATTTGTGGGAAGGCGAATATACTTATTTCAAGCATGAAGCGCTTTTTACCCAAAAGGTAAAAATCCTGAAGCCGGATTATCAAATTACAGGAGCTTATACCTACCAGGTTTGCTCAGATGTGGACGGTAAGTGTATTCCTTTCGATGAAGAGTTTTCATTAAAATCTTCGGTAAAAAAAAAGAGTGAAGCTCCGGTAATGACCGGAGCTAAAAAAGGCGGCTTGCTCAAGCAAAGGGATAGCAATGATCCATATTCATTGTTGTCATTTATGTTGGTAGCATTTCTGGCTGGACTTGCAGCGTTGCTTACACCTTGTGTTTTCCCAATGATCCCGATGACGGTAACCTATTTTACCGGAAAGGATAGAAATAAGAAGGGTCGGTATGTTAATAGCTTGTTCTATGGCTTTTTTATCATCCTGATTTATTCATTAATTGGTGCAGTGTTGGCCCCATTTATGGGACCCGAGACGGCTAATGATTTGGCTACCGGATGGATTCCCAACATGATCTTTTTTGTGGTGTTCATCACGTTTGCGCTCTCCTTCTTTGGACTGTTTGAGATTACTTTACCACACAAACTGGTCAACAATGTGGATGCACTTGGTGACAAAGGTGGTTTGATCGGTATATTCTTCATGGCGCTTACTTTGGTACTGGTATCTTTTTCATGCACAGGACCAATTGTAGGGAGTATCCTGGTAGAATCTGCAGGTGGACTTTCACTGAAACCTGTTCTGGGAATGTTTGCTTTCTCAGCTGCCTTTGCCATTCCTTTCACTTTATTTGCTCTTTTCCCAAACTGGCTCAACTCTCTTCCAAAATCCGGAGGTTGGCTCAATTCAGTAAAAGTTGTGCTCGGGTTTGTAGAACTAGCCTTGGCATTCAAATTCCTCAGCATTGCCGATCAGGCTTATCACTGGCACATTTTGGATCGTGAAATCTACCTGGCAATTTGGATTGTGGTATTCTCTATGATGGGTTTTTATTTGTTAGGAAAAATCAAACTGCCTGGAGATAGTGACCTCAAAGTGGTTTCTGTCGGGAGGTTGATCCTGTCTATTGCTACTTTCACTTTCGTACTCTATATGATTCCGGGGATGTTTGGCGCCCCACTCAAAGCACTGGCCGGTTATCTTCCACCAATGTCCACACACGATTTTAACTTGATTGATGAAATCAGAAGTGTAAAAGGAACTACGAGCGTTGCTGCCGATGAAATGGAAACTTGCAGTGATCCGCTCTATGATGATTTCCTGGATTGGCCACACGGACTGAAAGGATACTTCGATTATGATCAGGCATTACAATGTGCTAAGGACCTTAACAAACCTGTTTTTGTAGATTTCACTGGTCATGGATGTGTGAATTGTCGTGAGATGGAGGCAAGAGTTTGGTCAGAAGATGAGGTGTTGAGCAGACTTAGGAAAGACTTTGTGTTGCTGGCGTTATATGTAGATGATAAAACGGAGCTTCCACAAAATAAGTGGTACACTTCTTCGTATGACAACAAACAGAAGAAGACAATAGGCAAGCAGAATGCTGACTTCCAGATTACCAAGTTTCAGAACAATGCACAGCCTTTTTATGTGATTCTAGCACCAGATGGCTCTTTATTGACTGAGCCTAAAGCTTATGATTTAAATGTCGATAACTTTGTGTCGTTTCTGGAAAAGGGCAAAGAAGCATTTAACGGCAAGAATTAAGCTGTTAATGACTTAATAAATAACAGCAAGGAATACTTATTAAAATATCAACAGACAGAGAAATGTGGAAGACGGGGATTGTTGGATTTTTGGTGGTTACAATGATTTTTCACCAATCTTGCCAACAACAAAGGAATAATGAGTCAGAGAATCTGGCAATTGACAGTAGTGCGCAGGTAGTACCAGAGCCAACATTTCTGTATGGAATAGCTATCGATTCTTTTGATGTATATGAGGGAAAAGTAAAATGGAGCCAGAACATTTCTGAAATCCTCGGAAATTTTAACATCTCTAACGAACAGGTTTATGCACTTGCAAACGCCTCGAAGGGAGTCTTTGATGTAAGAAAACTCAAGGCAGGTTATCCTTATACAATTATACATGAGCGTGATAGCTTCAAAACTGCAAGACAGTTCATTTTTGAGCCCGACCCTACAGCCTATGTGATTTTCAACCTGGCTGATACCATCTATGTTGAGAAGGTTGTGAAACCGACTGTAATCGAAGAAAAAACATTGGCAGCTACAATCGAATCAAGTGTTTATGAAGCAGTATTAGCTGAGGGGGGCTCTCAACTGCTGGTCAATAAGCTGGTGGATATTTTTGCATGGCAGGTGGATTTCTTTAGAATTCAGAAAGGTGATGAGTTCAAAGTGATTTATGAACAAGAGCGCATAGACGATGAAGTTGTTGCTGTGAACCGAATTGTCGGTGCTTATTTCAAACACTTTGGTAAGGAATACTTTGCCGTTTATTATAATCAGGGAGGACAGGAAGACTATTTTGATGAAGAAGGAAACAGTTTAAGAAAAACCTTCCTTAGAGCTCCTCTTAATTATACGCGTATCAGTTCTCGCTATAGCCCAAGAAGATTTCATCCTGTTCAAAAGCGATACAAAGCACATCTGGGAACGGACTATGCGGCACCAGTTGGCACAGAAATACGTACGGTTGGTGACGGGGTTGTTTTAGAAGCCAAATACGGAAAATACAACGGGAATTATGTGAAAGTAAAACATAATAGCAATTACACGACACAGTACTTACATATGTCCAAAATTGCCCGTGGTATTCGTCCGGGAGTGAAAGTAAAACAGGGTCAGACTATCGGTTATGTGGGGAGCACAGGTCTTGCCAATGGACCTCACCTTTGCTTTAGGTTTTGGAAGAATGGACGACAAGTGGATGCTTTGAAAGTTGACCTACCACCTTCGGAACCGATTGATCCCAAGAAACTCAAGGACTTTCTACATACTAAAAATGTGATGGTTCACAAGCTGATGAATATCAAATCAGTAAAACCACAAGCTGTGATTGCCACTATTCCAACAGCAGGGACAGCCTCCTCGTCGAAATGATTTCATTATTTGGCTGAAATTCTGTTAATTCGAATCAAACCAAAACAGAAATCATGCGCCCAGTTTTCTTCAGCCTGATAATGACCATTTTTTTCCAGTCAGCATTCAGTCAGGCTAATGATATTTATGTGAGACTTACAGGAAAAGTTCTCAGTGCCAAAGACTCATCGGCTGTTTCAGCATCCTTACTTTATGAAAAGCTTCCCTATTATGATGATATGGGAGTGTCCAAAAGCAATGCTGAAGGAGCTTATGAATTTTATCTGCTAAATGGCGAAAATTATAATTTCAAAGTTAATGCCGATGGTTTTGAGGAGTTGTTAGAAGAAGTAACAGTTACCAATGAAAATGGAGATGGTAGCATGACCAAGGTATTCTACATTTCTCCTGATAAGGAACTGGAGCTGATGACCTTGGATAACCTGATTTTTGCGAGAGGTAGTGACAGAATTACGGAAAGCTCTTACCAGGGACTGGATGAATTGGTGGCATTTCTTGAAGATCGTCCTAATGTGATTATACAGTTAGAAGGACACACTGACTTTGCGGGTAATGCTGAGGCAAATATGAACCTGTCACAGGCTCGTGTAGATGCAGTGAAAGATTATCTGACCAGTAAAGGAGTAAAGAAAAACAGGGTTTTTACGAAAGCCTTTGGTGGCACCCAGCCACTATATACTGAGCGAACTGACGAAGCAAAAACGAAAAACAGACGTGTGGAGGTTAGGATCCTCAGAAAATAACAATCTGCCTTATGAAAAAATTATTAGCCTATTATTTCATTGTTCTTTGTGGGATTTTCACGGCAGCAGCGCAAGAAACCGTAGTTTGGGGTTCTGATGTTGTGGACGTGTCCAGTGAGTACTCTCCATTGGAATATTCTGCGGTACAGTCTCTTCATAAACCAAACGTACTACCTTCTGGTGGTGATAACCCGAATGCCTGGAGACCAAAATCGGATAACAAGGAAGAGTTTATCATGGTCTCTTTTGACAAACCGATCAAAGCAAAGCAGGTAGCCATTGCAGAATCTGAAAATCCTGGTGCGGTAACTAAGGTTTATGCTTATGATCAGGATTATAACGAGTACACACTATTCGAATTGGAGCCAAGAGCTTTACCGATAGAAAGTAGATTGTTGAATTTGTTTTTTGATGATACTCCTTATGAAATATATGCGATTAAAGTATTCATAGATGGAGAAGCTGTTCCTGGTTACAATGCCATTGATGCAATTGGTATATCAGCATCTAACCTTCCTATTTCCGTATTGATTAACCTGGTGCCTGGAATTGAGCAAAATGCTCAGGCAGATCGTCTTTCAGCCAATGTAAATAGTAAATACATTGAGCATAGCCCTATTATTTCTCCTGATGGTAAGCACTTGTACTTTAGCCGTAGATACCACCCGGATAACGTAGGTGGCGCTGATGATGTGGAAGATATTTGGGTATCAGATTTGGATCCGGAAACCGGTGAATGGCTTCCAGCCAAAAATGTTGGACCTCCATTGAATACAGATGGACCAAACTTCATTTCATCTATTACAATGGTGGATGGACAAGAAGTTCTCACTTTGGGTAACAGATATGGCAAAAAAGGACTGATGTATACTGGTGTTTCCATGTCAAAAAGAGACGGAGATGAATTTGAAAAACCTGAGAATATCGAGGTAGAAAATGAATATAACTACTCATCTAAAGTTGATTATTTCCTGGCCCCAAGTGGAGAGGCAATGATTACCTCTGCTGAGCGAGATGATTCCTATGGCGGTCGTGACTTATATGTTTCGTTCAAAAACGGAAAGTCCTGGAGCGAACCGAAAAATCTGGGGAACGATATCAATACCGCAGCAGATGACTTCTCGCCGTTTTTAGGAGAAGATAATAAGACGCTTTATTACTCTACTTCTGGTTTAAGCGGCTATGGAGGCTCAGATATTTTTGTGACTATTCGTCTGGATGATACCTGGGAGCGTTGGTCTGAACCGGAAAACCTTGGAGCCAGTGTTAACTCTGATGGTGATGATTCATACTTCAGTATCCCATCCTCTGGTAAGCACATTTATTTTGCACGTGGAAAAATAGATGATGATACAGACATTTTCCGATTTAAGGCTGACGATATTTTCCTGGACAAAGACAGCCCGCTTATGGCTTCTGTCGGTCACCTTACTTCAAAGCGACCGGATGAATACATAGCTACGATAATTGGTAGGACCATCGATGAAGCGACTGAAGAATTGATGCCAGGAGTTCATGTGATCATTGAGCGATTGCCTGATGGATTTGATGTTGGCCAGGTAGTTTCGGATACTACAGGTCAGTTCCTGATGGGAGTCAGAGGAGGAGCCAGATATGGATTGCTTGCTAAGCACCCAGGTTATCTTTCCACAGATGAAAACTTTGATTTCAACGAATTGGAAAACAATGACACAGTGTATGTGGATTTGAAACTGTCCAAAATCAAGGTTGGAACTAAGATCGTCCTGAACAATGTGTTCTTTGACTTTGATAAAGCTGAGTTGAAAACCTCTTCTTATCCTGTACTCAACAGACTGCTGGAATACATGCAGAGTGGCGAAATCCAGAAAGTGGAAATTTCCGGACATACCGACTCTTACGGTAATGATGATTACAACCAGAAACTATCGCAGCGCAGGGTGAACTCTGTCAAGGAATTCCTGAGAAGAAATGGTATTACGGACGACAGAATGATAGCTAAAGGTTATGGTGAAACTCAGCCAGTAGCTCCAAATGATACTCCGGAAAATAGAGCGAAAAACAGAAGAGTGGAGTTCAAGATCGCTGAATAAGTCTTAATAATTTTAAATGAAAGCCATCTTTCGGAAATTCCGGGAGATGGCTTTTTCAGTTTAGTCCTGTTCAATTTCCAGGCAAGATTGATTTTCCGATTCGTGCGATGTTAGGAAACGATCAATAATCAACTTCCTGTCAAGAAGTAGATGTGCTATCTCTTCTGTGGTAAGGTTCCCAGTTCTAATCCAGATTATTTTTGGAGGGTGACCATTAATGATGCTAATGTCATAGAAGTCTGAATCGAAAGAAACAATGGCATAATTGTTTTGTCTGGCATATTCCCAAATGCTTGGGTCTTCAGAGTTTAACAAGCCACAATCCGAAACATGTTGACAACCTTCAAATACATCGGCTAGCTTTTTTACAATCCTAAAGGAAATATTTTGATCGAAAAGTAATTTCACGAAGCATGTTGTAGTTTATGTTCTCTATCTGCTGCGTAAGCCAGACATGCTTTAATATCCTCTTCTGTTAACTCAGGAAAATCATCAATGATGTCCTGGAAAGTCATTCCAGAAGCGAGCCAGCCTAAAACATCAAATACCGTAATTCGAGTTTCCCTCACACAGGGTTTTCCAAATCGCTTGTTTGGGTTTCTTTTAATTATGGATCTGTAGTCTGTCATTTGAAGCTCCTTTTCTCAAATTTAGGCAAAATCATATTCATAACTCTCTCCACATAATGTAGGTATTGATCAGTCCGAGTTGGCTATGGTTGAAGGAATCTGGTATTTCAGCCATGATTTGGAAGCCAAGCTTTTGCCACAACTTTACTGCCCGCTCATTACTCTTTACTACAATGTTGAACTGCATGGCTTTATAGCCGAGCTCTTTGGCGATCTTTAAAGACTGCTCTCCCATGGTTTTGCCAATTCCCTTTCCAAATGATTGCGGAGAGGTCATATAGGAGGCATTTGCTACGTGCGAACCAAGTCCGGGTTGATTGCTTTTGATAATAAAGGTTCCAACAATTTTGCCATCATCTTCTGCCACAAAAGCATGTTTGTCGCTTCCCAGCCAATAATCGAGCATTTGGTTTCTGGAAGAATCAGGATCGAAAGTATAGGTATCTCCACTCCTTATTACTGACTGAATAATCTTCCAGATACTTTCCTCATCACCAGCTTTTGCCTTTCTTATTTTGACCATCAGCTTTGGGCTACTTCCACCATATTGATCTTGGGGTCAGGATTTTTTAACAAAAAGTAAAATCCAACGCCCACCAAAAGCGCAAAAGTACCTCCAATACTCCACCAGGCATTAAATCCAAAGCTTGCAATGACATTGGTACCGATCATGGGTGCCAACATAAATGCACTTGCAAATCCCATGGAATACAATCCCATGTATGCTCCTTTGTTTTTGAGACCACTTCTCTGGATTGTGTAGGTTGCCATAAATGGCATAGCAAAGATTTCGGCAAAAGAGATCAGTATACACGCGATGTAAAGCGCAGACTTGTGCTCTCCTGTCAGCAAAGTAAAGAATGCTAAGGCGAGTAAAAGACTGCCAAATGCCATGAGTTTGCTATGATGAATACGCTCACCAATTTTATAGACCAGTATCATTTCAATCATAAAAACAATGATTCCATTCAAGCCAAGGAGATAACCGATTTCCTGTTCGGACAAATGGAAAACTTCTCGCTGATAGATTGGCCAGGTACTGAAAAGCTGAAAAAACATTGCTGCAAAACCCATGACCAGGGTAAGAAAGACAAGAAATTTTCGATCACGCCAAACCTTTCTTTCTGGTATACTTACTGATGTTTCTTGCTCCCTGGCCGGCTCATGGCCTTTTTGGTTTCTAAAATAAAAAAAGAAGACCATCCCGGCAGTGATGCAGGTAATACCATCGGCAATGAAAAGCCAGTCATAGGAAATGGATGCCAATAGCCCTCCTAAAGCAGGGCCAAAAGAAAATCCCAAATTGATTGCCATCCGGTTCAGGCTGAATGCGCGGGTAACATTTTCCGGTTTGGCATATGAAGCCACTGAAGTTTGGTTGGCCGGACGGAGCATTTCAGAAATCAGGCTCACAATGAACACAAAAAACAACAATGGGTAAAAGTCTTTGATTTGAGAAAGCGCAAAAAACATCATTCCCCCACCTACAAGGCTGATCAGCTGGACTTTGAAATGACCAATCCTGTCCGTAAGCCAACCGCCAATATATGATCCGCAGATTGCTCCAAGACCAAACACACCCATTACCCAGCCAGTGTCTACCAGTGAAAACCCAAGGGAGCTGGTCAGGTAGACACTGAGAAAAGGAATGACCATCGTCCCACTCCTGTTGATCAGGATAACGAGTGCGAGCATCCAGGCCGATGGAGATAATCCGCCGAATGCATTCTTGTAAAGGGTCAGTACCGACTTCATCAGTCAGGTACCCGGTCTACAACATTCTCTTTGCTCATTATTGTCTGATAAGAAGAAACCGACGCTACACTAAAAAATCCAATGACCTGATCGGAATCATTTTGAGGAACGATGTTAGTCGGGGAATTTGCCAATGGATTAGCGAAAAGCTGAGCAAACCCTGGCTGTCGGCTGGTTTCGTCAATGACACGAGAAAGGAAAAACCAGGCATCTTGTGAAACGGCATGTATTTCAACTCTTAGTTCGTCTCCAAAAGTGTAGGGAGAAGGATCGTTGCTTCCTTCACCAAAATCATTCACTGCGATTCTGATAGGCTGGATAAATACCAAACCGTCGATCTCGGAACCTGCAGACCCACCGGCATCATAGGAAATATTAATCTCCTCAGGCTTGTTCATAAATTTGCCATTTTTGAATGCTTTTATCCAATAGGTGTTGCCCAGCCCGGGGAGATCACGTGACCAGAATTCTCCATAATACCAATCTTCTTTGAAACCAACAGCCTTCTTATTGTATTCAAAGGTGATGCTGTCAATTCCAGGAACACTATCCATTTTAGAAAGTGACTGAAAAATTTTCCCATCTGCCAATTCAATCTGTAGGCCGAATGAGTTTCCGATTTTTCCAAAGCTTCCACCGGAGGGTGGAGTCCATTCGTAAATGCCATTTCCATCTTCATCAGTAAAACTATAAACCTTGCCAGTTTCAGTTTCTCCAACGGTTACAGTGGCGCCTAATACTGGTGATGGAAGATTATTATCAAAGTATGGACGACTATATGTTAATGTTACTTTTTGTGTATCAGCAGTGTTCGTCAGCCACGCATCCACATTCAGAATTGGATCCACACTCTTCAAGGGGATATTTACAGGATCATCGCAGCCTATAGCAAGAAACGATACAGAGATCAGGAGTATATATATTTTTTTCATGGCGATTTAGAATTTGAAGTTATAAGAAGCCGCTGGCACAAATGTTCCAAGGATAGATACCTGGTTGGCTTGTGTGATAGCCTGCCCTACATCGCTCAGGTTGTTGGTTTGAGCAAAATAGATGGAGAAAGGGTTCTTACGTGCATACACATTATAGATAGTAAACACCCAGTGGTCCTGTATTTTCTTCGCCTTTCCATTTGGCTTCACCTTTTTCATATACCAGGTAGCTCCAAGATCCAGCCTGTGGTAATCCGGGACACGTCCATTATTTCTACCACTTACACCTGGTATTGTATAGCCCTGAACTTCATATCTATATGAAGGCAAAGTATATGGAGTACCTGTAATTAGGGTGAAATTAGCAGCTATTGACCACCTCGCTGTTAGTTCATAGTTGGCAGTGACTTTCACATTATGTCGCTGATCATAGCGTGTTGGGTACCAATTATAATTGTTGATACCATTGACGCGACGTTCCGTTTTTGCTAAAGTGTAGCTGATCCAGCCATTCAGTCGACCTTCCGGTTTTTTCACGAAAAACTCAGCTCCATACGCCCGGCCTTTTCCAGACAGTAAATCACCTTCCAGGTATTGGTTGATGAGAATCTCAGCTCCGTCTATATAGTCCACCTGGTTTTGCATGGCTTTGTAATAAACCTCTACTGAAGTCTCGATCTTGTTGTCAAAGAAATTTCTAAATACACCTAGCGCTACCTGATCAGCAAGCTGAGGCTGGATGTTGTTGCTACTTGGAGTCCAAACGTCCGTCGGTAGAGAAGCTGTTGTGTTACTCACCAGATGAATATATTGAGCCATTCGGTTATAGCTTCCTTTGATGGAAGTTGATTCGTTGATTCTGTAGTTGAAAGAAAACCGTGGCTCCAGGTTATAATAGAACTTGATGTTTTCCCAGTTTTTTGCCTTGTCAACTCCAACTACCGGTTTGCGAGTTCCCGGTTGATCCGGTTGCCCGTAATGGTATACATCCCCAGGCCCAACATAATTGAATCCCGAAAGTCTCAGACCATATTCCATTCTAAAACGACTTGAAACTTTCTGTTCATTACCAACATAAACTGCGCTTTCAATGCTTTTGCGATTGTCCAGGCTAAAGTCACTGGTTTCCCCATCGCTTACGCCGTATACTTTCGCTGGTTTGAATTGATACAAAATACCTTCTGCACCAAAGGTCAGCTCATTGGAAGTATTGATGAAGTAGGAGAACTGCTCTTTAAAATTATAGGTGAGTACATCGGAATGCCAGCTGAATTTGTCTTTGTCAGTTTGCCCGAATTCAAAACCATAATCATAGTTACTCACGAACATGGACGTATTGGAAAAAATCCTTTCATTAAATAGGTGGTTCCAGCGTATTGTGGCTGTTTTGTTTCCCCAATCAAACCCTTGCTTTGCATCAAACTTGAAAACGTCACGACCCATATAGCCTGATAAATAGATCCGGTCTTTTTCTGAGAGGTGATAGTTGGTTTTGAAAGTCAAATCCCAAAACCTTAAGCCTACACCACTGAGGTCATTGGCTTTAAGAAATGGCTGAGCCAGCACATCTATGTATGATCTTCGCCCTGCCAGAATAAATGAGGATTTTTCCTTAGCGATTGGACCCTCTACTGAGAACCTACTGAAAATGGTCCCAACACCTCCATTTACTTCGTAATTTTTGATGTTTCCTTCTTTCATTCTCACATCAAGAATAGATGCCAGGCGACCTCCATATCTGGCAGGAATTCCGCCTTTGTAGAGTTTCACGTCTTTTACAGCATCCGGATTGAAAACAGAGAAGAAGCCAAACATATGCGAGGAGTTGTAAACTGGCGCTTCATCTAGCAAGATCAGGTTTTGACCCACACTACCACCTCGAACGTTGAAACCTGAAGCACCTTCCCCAACAGTGGAAACTCCCGGAAGAAGTTGTAAGCTTCTGATCACATCGACCTCTCCCATGAAAGCAGGAATTTTTTTGATCTGTGAAATTTCCAGCTCCGCAGTACTCATTTCTACACTGGTCACATTGACATCTTCTGGTTTAGCTGTAACCACAACGGCCTCCAGTTGCTGCTCTGATTCAGCCAACTCAACATCTAGTCTTACATTCTGTTGAAGAGAAATTTGGTGCGTTTCTGATTGGTACCCAATGTATCGAAAGCTAACATTATAGTCTCCCGGCGGCACAGTGATGGAGTAATAACCATATACATTGGTAATATTTCCAGAAGAGAGTTCTTCTATAACTACGGTTGCACCAATGAGTGATTCTCCGTTGCTTTTGTCTTTTACATACCCACTTAGGGTGTGTTTTTCCTGGGAAAATGCATGAGTGGACAGCATCAGCCCTAAGAGCAGTAGATAGATGTTTTTCAAAATGAGTGAATTTGAGTTTTTGGACTTGGTATGAAACGGGTGTTAATCAGAGGGGTTCCAAAAAATGTGTGAATTTCCTGTTAAGAGTAGATATTCCTGACGAATTGCCAATTATTGATGTGATTGGTTTTAGGGAAAAGGAATGTAGGAGTCATCTCCGGCAACCATCGGGAAGTTTTTGCTTCGCCAGTTTGCTTTTGCAATGGCAATTGTTGCTTTGTCGGAAGACACCCAGTTCCACTCTATGAACCGATTTTCCGGAAACGGCTTACCACCAAAGAGAAAGATATGTGTGGCTCCTTTCATGGTCAATGAACAGGCATTTTCGGTTTTTGAAACCAATAGATTTCCTGCTGATACATGGTGCTCACAGGCTTGTACTTCCCCGGATACCACACATACACCGATTTCACCAGATAGATCATTTCCAATGCTCAGTTCATAATCTTCCTGAGACTTGATTTCTACCATAAAAAGGTCTGAGTGAACAGGGACTGGGGATTGACGACCATATCCCTTGCCAGCTACCAGCGTAAATGCTGTACCACCGTCATTCCATCTTGGCAAATCGCTTTGGTTGATATGGTGGAATTCAGGCTCAATATTTTCAAGCTCTTTGGGCAAAGCCACCCATATCTGATAGCCATGCAAAGTGTGTTTATTACCATCTCGCTTATCCTTAGGAGTACGCTCCGTGTGTGTTACACCTTTCCCAGCTACCATCCAGTTGACAGAACCAGGCAATATTCGCTGGTTTGTTCCCATACTGTCTTCATGTACAATCTCCCCCTCCAGCAAATAAGTCAGTGTAGAGAGTCCGATGTGCGGATGTTGATCAACATCCAGATATTTGTCAGGACCCATTTTACTGGGCCCCATGTGGTCAATGAAAATAAACGGACCCACCATTCGCTTTTTTCGAAAAGGAATCAAGCGACCTACAAGAAAGTCTCCGATATCCCTGCTGCGCTCCTCGATGATTAAGTCCGTATTTGACATGGCTAAATGTTTTTCTTTTTCAAGTCTTCAAGGATCATTTCTGCGTGTACACGTGAGTTTTCAATGAACCAAATATTTGTTTTTAATCCTCCGCAGATGACGCCTGCCAGGTAGACATTTTCTATGTTGGTTTCCATGGTTTTTTCATCATACACAGGAGTTAGGAAATCATCTTCCCCTATTTGTACACCGATGCTTTTCAAAAACTTAAAGTCCGGTTGATAACCTGTCATGGCTAGCACAAAATCATTTTCCAGGGAAAGATCGCCCTCAGGAGTTTTCACTTCCACAGTTTTTTCCGTGATTTTGGTAATGTTTGATTCGAAATAGGCTCTGATGGAGCCTTCTTTGATTCTGTTTTCAATATCTGGTCTTACCCAATATTTCACTCTTGGATTGATTTCTGACTCACGAATGATCATGGTGACATCTTTTGCGCCTTTACGATAGCATTCCAGAGCTACATCGACAGATGAATTGGCAGCACCAACTACGGCCACTTTCATGTCAAAGTAAGGATGTGGGTCATCATAATAATGCTTCACTTTCGAAAGATCTTCGCCAGGAACGTTGAGCAGATAAGGCAAATCATAAAATCCAGTGGCGATAATCACTGCTTTTGCTTCATAAGTTTGCTTAGCTGTTTCGATATGAAAGACGCCATTGTCTTTTTTCACAGATTCTACCTTTTCATATAGCCGCGTATTCAAGTTTAGTGAAGAAGCCACCCTGCGATAATACTCCAGTGCCTCAGGTCTTGTGGGCTTTGGGTTATGAGAAATAAATGGAATGCCTCCGATCTCCAGCCTGTCTGAAGTGGAGAAAAAAGTCATGTTCTGCGGGTAATTGTAGATAGAATTGACCAGGCAGCCTTTATCCACGATTACGTGACTCAGCCCAGCTTTTTGAGCTTCTATCCCACATGCAAGACCAATTGGTCCTGCGCCTACTATGAATATATCTGTTTGTTCTGGTGTCATTTCTAAAATCTGTTAATCCTCCTTCGCGTTCCGCTTCGGCGGACGAGAAGGAAGTGGTTTATACTGGGGGTTATTATTCAAATTGTCTCCACAAGTTATGGCCCGATCCATTAAAACTTATCTTAATTGATCTAAATCCTGAAGGAATTGTTTTAAAAACAACTCAGGAATTCTTGCAGCAATAAACCTCAAAAGGTGTGATGCAATAATCTATTTGAATATCATGCGCTTCTGCAAAGTCGAATCCATCAAAAAGTGGCCCGGGCAACACCCCTATCTTTAAAATATTGGAGTTCATTGCTCCCAGCAGTTGATCATAATATCCTTTACCATAGCCAATTCGGTTTCCATGTTTGTCACCAGCGAGCATTGGGATCAAAACTAAATCTATATCACCCAGGTTTGCTTCCTTTCCATTAACAGGAGTTGGGATGCCAAACCGATCATTTTCGAAAATGAGGTCATCCGAATAGATGAAATGGCTCATCGAGTGATTGTCAAAATCAGTTGCGGAAACCACAACCTTGGCACCTTGCTCCGAAAGAAGTTTCAAAAGCGGCCAGGTGTCGATTTCCTTGTTTCTGGTGATTGGCAAAAAAGTATGAACGCAGTGAGCAGGTTGTTTTTCAATGAAACTCAATGTTTGCTCAAGCACTAGCTTATTCCTCAGCTCAAAAACTTCCTGCGGAAGAAGCCTGCGGTTGTGTAAAATACTTTTTCTTATTTTGACTTTTTCACCGGCCATTTACTCATCGTACAATACATGGAACTGGTATGCAAATGCATCGAACTTGTGCAGCAAGATTTCTATAAATGTTGGACTGTTCAAATAGAAGTTGAGAAAATTATCATGCCGCTCTTGCAAACCTCCGCCGGGGAATAATTTTTCTTTGACCGTGTCGATTTGCTGCATGGCCGTTTCATTGTTTTGCTCTTCAGCTTTTTTTAGTCTTTTTGAGATGTTTTCCAAAGATTTCAACGCCTTGGCTCCTTCAGCACCAATAAACCCTGTAAGTGAAGCGTCTATTTCCTCAGCTTGTTGCTTGATCTTCTCAAACACTTCACCAATTTCTCCTTGTTCTGCATGCAGGTCAAACTCACTGTCACTGTGTTTTTTCAGATACTCTTCTTTCAGCACGTGATTTGGTTTAAACAGCTCTGTGCCGGAGAATTTTAATTTTTTGATTTTCTTTCCGATGGCTTTATTGATGATCATGCCAAACACACGAGGCATCAGCGCAGGGAAAGGTTTCTTGTGGTGCTCAAATACATCCTTCAGCTGAAGCCAGTAGGCAATCTCTGCGGGCCCGCCTATATAGGCAATGTTGGGAAGAATAGTTTCCTGATAAAGAGGCCTCATGATTACATTAGGACTGAAAAGCTCAGGTTTTTCTTTCAGCAGCTTTTTGATCTCTTCGTCTGTAAAGGTTTTGTCCGTATCCAGCACCTTGAAAACCCCATCTTCCCTGACAATCCTTGACCTCAATCCCTTCTCCATGTAGAAAAAATTGATTTCCCTGGAGAATGCCTGGGTTTTATAACCTGCTTCATTCAGTCGGTTTGAAGTCTCATTGACCAGCTCATTGGCTTTGTTTTCAAAAAGGTCCTTTTCAATGATTGGCGAAAAAATGGATTTCAATCGACTGTCTGCCGCATCAATCACCACTAAACCATGGTTGCCAAAAAGCTCATGTACATAATAGCGAACGGCATCCGTAAGGTTAGAATTGTCCAGATATGCTTTTTCAAACAAAGGAACATCTTCCGGCAGCTGATCGATGATTTGATTCAGGGAATGAGGAATCATTCTTCCCACAGGACCGGTTTGGTTGGTTTCCCACTTGTAGGATTTCCCAAACAAGTTGAAATGACTGATCTCTTCCAGGTCATGATCTTCACTGGCCATCCAATAAACAGGCACGAAGTTGTAATCAGGATATGCTGCTTTCAGTTGATTACAGGCGTTGATAGCCGTAGCAATCTTATAGATGAAGTAAAGGGGACCGGTGAAAATATTGAGCTGATGACCAGTAGTCACCGTAAATGTTTTGGAATCGGAGAGATCGTGAATATTTTGAGTGACTGCCTCTCTTGGCTGCAATGCGCCGTATTGCTCAAAGATCACATTTTCCAGGATAAGCCTGTTTTGCGGACTGAGCTGACGTTCTTTTATGAGCTCACCAAATGTTTCTACATCCGGAAAGGACTTATAGAAAGGTTTGAGTGAATCTTTTTGCTGTATATAATCTATAAATATTGACGAGAAACATTCTGTTTCTGCCAGATCTACATGTTCAATTCTCATGTGTTCTTTATCGACAGTTGACCTAAAATCTTTTCCCATTTAAAAACTGGGTTCACAAATATACGAGTTGTAGAAGTCTACAAATCTGATCCGAAATTGTTCTGGTAAAATTTAATTTGTATCCACTTAATAATAGTAAGTGATCGTGGGGAGTAATATCTTCAAAACGATTTCTTAAAAAAGTTGTTCAAAAATACCACCCTAATATTTAATCATACAGGAACCCCATAAAGATCGAATGCTGTTGCTTTTTCGATTTTAATGTTGGCGAAATCTCCAATGCGCAGATAATATTTGCTGGCATCTATGAGCACTTCATTGTCTACCTCCGGTGAATCAAATTCTGTACGTCCAATGAATTGTCCTCCTTCCTGTCTGTCGATCAATACTTTGAGAGTTTTACCGACTTTCTGATTGTTGATTTCTTCAGAAATAGATTCCTGGAGCTCCATGATCTGCTCTGCGCGTTCCTGTTTTACTTCGTCTGGCACATTGTCTTCCATGCTGTATGCATGAGTGTTTTCTTCATGAGAATATGGAAATACTCCCAGGCGCTCAAAACGGGATTTTTCTACAAAGTCCAACATTTCCTGAAACTCTTCTTCTGTTTCTCCTGGGTGACCAGCGATCAGCGTGGTACGAATGGCAATGCCGGGCACTTTTTCTCGGATTGTTTTGAGAAGCTTTTCGGTTTTTTCTCGTGTTGTACCACGCCGCATTATTTTCAGCATTTCAGTGCTGCCATGTTGCAGCGGAATATCCAGATACTTGCAAATGTTTGGACGTTTGGCCATCACGTCAAGTACATCTTCAGGAAAACCCGTTGGAAACGCGTAGTGCAGACGAATCCATTCCAAACCTTCTACATCGGCAAGCTTGTCCAGCAGCTCGGCCAGGTTTCTTTTTTTGTAAATGTCCAGGCCATAGTAAGTAGAATCTTGTGCTATGAGGAGGATTTCCTTTGTCCCGTTTTTCACGAGGGATTTGGCCTCTTGGATAATCTGCTCTATTGGCTTGGAGACATGCTTGCCACGCATGATAGGTATAGCACAGAAACTACATGGACGATCGCAGCCTTCGGAAATTTTCAGATATGCATAGTGGCGATCTGTTGTGGTGATACGCTCTCCTAAAAGCTCATGCTTATAATCAGCATTGAATTTTTTGAGCAAAAGAGGAAGTTCCATAGTACCAAACCATGCATCTACTTCTGGTATTTCACCTTTCAGGCCATCTCGGTATCGTTGAGAAAGACACCCTGTCACATAAACTTTCTCCACAATTCCTTCCTCTTTAGCATCTACATACCGAAGTATCGTATCTATAGATTCCTGCTTAGCATTGTCTATGAACCCACAAGTGTTGATGATTACAATATTGGCATCATCTTTCATGGACTCATGTGTTGCATCAATTTGATTGCCTTTCAGCTGAGTGAGCATCACTTCTGAGTCCACCAGGTTCTTAGAGCAGCCCAGCGTTACGATATTTACCTTATCTTTTTTGAGTCTTTTTGTCTTCACAACTTCACTTTTCAATAAAACAGCAAAGCTAATACAAATTGAACCCCATAATAAGTTCTATACTTGCGGGTTATTATAACTTTACGCCATTTTGTATTCAATATGCGGAGAGGGAGTTTACTGATCGTAGGTATTTGGCTGGTTTTTAGTTGTAATGAGATCAAAGAATGTGATCTTGATACAAGTACTGACTATGCTATTGTGAAGTTTTATAGAGGAGACACTACTGTGCAGACTGCTAAAACGGATACAGTTCAGTTGATACAAGCTATTGCGGATAGTATATACAAGTTTTATCAGGCAGATACTTTGGTCTTATCAAACCTCAATTTGCCTCTTTTTCCAGAGTCAAAGCAAATCACTTACCAACTAATGCTGGACTCTGTTAATTATGATCTTACGTTTTATTACACACCACACCTCCGCATCTATTATTCTGATTGTGATCCTGTTTATTCTTATATGCTGGACTCTGTCTTCAGTTCAACGTTCGATTCTGTAGCCATCAAGAATAAGATTTTAAATATTAATGTGTCATCAAATGTAGAGCTGTATTTTTAATATGAGATGGTTGCTAATTATATCGTTGTTTCTTATTTCAATGTCTTCATTAGCTCAGAGAACATTGAACCCAAGAGGTTCTGGTTCCAAACCTAACTCATCATCTGGCCCTAGTCTTCCCAACACAAACTCCAACACAAATACCAACCGGACTCAGAATTCTTCTGCCAATAGACCAACTCCTCAGGGCTGGAAGGAGATTTTTCCACCTAGAGAGCGAGACTGGAAACCAAGTATTATTTTACTCAACTATGATTTTGTGCCACTTGGCTTGACCATGTTTAGCGGAGTAAAAAAGGGTCAGGCTTTTCAGACAAAGATTGATTTTGATCAGTATTTTCTGGTTGCGGAGTATGGCTATCAGAAAATACAGAGAGGTGAAACGTACTCGTATACCAACCAAGGAAATTATTTCAGTTTTGGGCCAGAGGTCAACTTTTTGAAAAATGAGACCAATGGTGATGCTCTCACTTTTGGGTTACGTTATGGTCATGCCAACTTCAGTGATGCATTAAACTTTATGGATAGCACTATTTTCGGAAACTACCCGGTTAAAGATGGCAACCCTAATCTAAAGGCTAACTGGATGGAAGTTACTCTAAGCTTGAGTACAATAGTTTTTAAGCATGTTCATATCGGTTATACAGTGCGCTACAAGGTGCTGCGTCAGGTAAAGGGTATTGGAGATATGGCTCCTTATGATGTGCCTGGTTTTGGATTATATGAGAACAATACCGGAGTTCAATTCAACTTCTATATTGGTTGGGTGATCCGTCTTAGAGAAAAACTCCCTCCTGATGATAAGTTGAAGGCTAAATCTTCTTATTAGCCTGCTTTTTATAAAAACTTGATTTCGTCAAACAGGTCTCCAAAATCCTTCTCAAGTAATTCCTGAACCTTTTCCTTGTTGTTGATGAGCTCTTGCTTGAGTGGCGCGGAGGTCAGCTTTACAATAAGCACTTTGTTATTGATGTAAATATTGCTTGTTCTGGAAGCAATAGGTTTTCCCATCAGCGTTTCCCAGGATTCAACCAAAAGCTTTTCACGGTATTTGCTGTCGATTTTCTCGTTCTTGAGAAAGTTCCTGAATGCAGAAGTGAATGTATGTGAGTTGTCCTTATCTTGATTCATTTCATTTTCCCATTTTCAATTTCAAAAAAAGCAACCTGTTCCTTCCCGGAAAAAAATGCTTTAGACCGCTCTTCTCGCGCATCGGTAATAAATATTTGTTTGAAGCGCTGCTGATCAGACAATAAACTCACCAGGTGTTCAATTCGTTCATCATCCAGCTTATCAAAAATATCATCTAATAGTAAGAGCGGCTCGAAACCTTTTAAGGATTTTAGGTAATCGTATTCTGCCAGTTTCAGCGCAATGATAAAAGACTTTTGCTGTCCTTGTGACCCAAACTTCTTAATTGGGCGATCATTGAGTTTGAAAACATAGTCATCTTTATGTGCTCCCAGGTTAGTTCTCTGAAGTAAAATGTCTTTTTGAAATACCTCCTGGTATTGTTGTTGAAAATTTTTGTCTAAAACTTTCGTGCTGTATTTAATTTTTGGGCTTTCCTCACCGGAGAAGATGTAATGATAGTTTTGCTCAAAGTATGGAGCAAACTCCTCAGTAAATGATGCGCGCTTTTCCGCGATACTTCTGAAAACAGGCAGCAATGTCTCGTCGTATACGCTAAGAAGTTTTCGGTTGATGTTGAGCTTTCCGTCATTGTTCTTCAGGAAACTATTTCGCTGCTTGAGCAATCGCTGCATATTCATTAGCTGCTCCAGGTACTGCCGGTCATGCTGAGCAAGTACACTGTCAAAAAACTTTCTACGGATTTCGCTACCTTCTTTGATGATTTCTGTGTCATCCGGGGTGATCAGTACGGAGGGCACTTTGCCAATGTGGTCACTGAGCTTGTCTACCTCTTTGCCGTCTACTTTGAAAATTTTCTTTTTGCCTTGTTCAAAATAACAATTGACAGTTCCCTGCTTGTCACCAAACTGCAATTCACTATTGATTGCAAAATATTTTTCACCATGACTGATGTTTTGCTGATCTACACTGTTCAGCGCACTGCGAGTCATAGAAAGGTAATGAATGGCATCCAGCAGGTTGGTTTTGCCCATTCCATTTTTACCGACAATACAGTTGATACCTTCTGAAAACCGTATTTGCAGGTCGTTATAGTTTTTAAATTGTAGCAGTTTCAGGCTATTGACCTTCATAGATTTTGCAGCAAGTCCTTTTTCGGTTAATTTCGCACAGCTTGACCCAGAGCCAGGCAATATTGATTATTGGGTTGAAGGGGCTCAGAACAAGCAAAATTAATCATAAGACAAACGTAATTGGACATGGCAGCCAAATCAAAGTCAAAAAAAGAAGAATTCAGCAAAGAACAATACATGGAGTGGTTTGAATCCATGCAGTTCATGAGAAGGTTTGAAGAAAAAGCAGGTCAACTTTATGGACAGCAAAAAATCCGTGGGTTCTGTCACTTATATATAGGTCAGGAAGCATGTGCCGCAGGCTCTGTTTCCGCACTGAAAAAAGGAGACAAATACATTACTGCATATCGTGACCATGCTCACCCGATTGCTTTGGGTAGTGACCCAAAAGCAATCATGGCAGAGCTTTTTGGTAAAGAAACAGGAATCTCAAAAGGAAAAGGCGGATCAATGCACATGTTCGACAAGGAAAATGGATTCTTTGGTGGTCATGGTATTGTTGGTGGTCAGATTCCACTGGGAGCAGGAATCGGATTTGCAGAAAAGTATAGTGGTACAGACAATCTATGCATGACCTACATGGGAGATGGAGCGGTACGTCAGGGAGCTTTTCATGAAGCGCTCAATATCGCAATGACCATGAAGCTTCCGGTAATTTTCGTGATCGAAAATAATGGATACGCCATGGGAACATCTGTAAAGCGTACTTCTAACGTAACAGAACTTTATCAACTGGGAGAGGCATATGACATGCCAAGTGCTCCTGTTGATGCAATGTCAGTGGAAGCTGTACACCACGCTGTGGCTGAAGCTGCTGAAAGAGCCCGTAAAGGAGATGGGCCAACTTTGTTGGAGTTCAGAACTTACAGATATAAAGGACACTCCATGTCTGATCCTGCGAAATACCGTACAAAAGAAGAATTGGAAGAATACAAGAAGAAAGATCCAATTGAGCAGGTTAAAGATGTGATTCTGAAAAATAAATATGCAACTGAAGAAGAGCTTAAAGAGATCGATAACAAGATCAAGGCTCATGTTCAGGAATGTGTTGATTTTGCAGAAAATTCAAATTTCCCAGACCCATCAGAAGCTTACACAGACGTGTATGTAGAGTCTGATTATCCATTTGTAATAGATTAATGCAAAAAGTATATCTTTGCGTCCTTAAATTTTGATTGAAGAATGGCTAAAACAAAAACCCACAAGGAAGAGGGGATAGAAATCCTTGAGGATCCGGATTTACTGGCAAGCAAAGCCCAGGAATTCTTTGATAACAAGAAGAACAGAAACCTTGTATTTGGGATTGGTGGTGTGTTGGCTGCTGTTGTAGCTGCTTTCTTGATTTACAAATTCTACATTACCAACAAGAATCAGGAAGCCCAGGAAGAGATGTTCCAGGCAGTGTATTACTTCGAGGCGGATAGCTTGGGTAAAGCATTGAATGGTGACGGTATCAACTACGGTTTTCTGGATATTGTAGACGATTATGCTGGAACTGAGGCAGCAAACCTTTCAAGCTTTTATGCAGGAGCTACCTACATGAAGATGGGAGATTATAACTCTGCCATCAGATATCTTTCAGACTTTGGAAGCAGTGATTTTGTAATTCAGGCAAGAGCGTATTCATTGGTAGGTGATGCCAATATGGAATTGGGAAATTATAGCGAAGCAATTAGCTTCTACAAAAAAGCGGCAGACTATAAGTCAAACGAATTCTTCTCACCAGTTTATTTACAAAAGCTGGCAATCGCATATGAGAGCAATGGTGATTTTTCAGCTGCAGCCGATGCTTATGATAAGATCATAACGGATTTTGCCAATTCCTCAATGTTACAGGAAGCGAAGAAACAGAAGGCCAGATTGCAAGGACTGGCTGCCGAATAATATTTAGAAATCAATAAGAAATCTAAAGGGATAGGGCAGCAAGCTTTATCCCTTTTATATTTTATGGCTACATCACTTAAAAATCTCAGCGATAACAAAACGACCAATGTAAAGGATATCTCAAACAAAAAGTTTGGGATTGTGGTGTCGGAATGGAATGAAGAAGTTACAGAAGCTTTGTACTCCGGAGCTTTTGAAACACTGATTAACCTTGGAGCTAAACGTGAGCATATTGAACGCATCAATGTACCAGGTAGCTTTGAGTTGAGCCTTGGAGCTCAGTGGATGGCGCAAAAAGAGGATATTGACGCAGTTATCACCCTTGGCTGTGTCATTCAGGGTGAAACACGCCACTTCGACTTTATTTGTCAGGCATGTGCCAATGGCGTTACGGAAGTCGGCCTGAAGTATAATAAACCCGTGATTTTCGGAGTATTGACAACAAACACCCAAAAGCAAGCTATGGATAGGGCTGGAGGCCGCCATGGTAATAAAGGAGATGAAGCTGCAGCTACTGCGGTGAAAATGTTGAGTATTTATTAAATAGACTTTTGGGAATGAAAATTTTGAAGTTTGGAGGAACCTCGGTTGGCTCTCCTGAACGAATGCGAGAGGTTGCACAGGTAATCATTGGTGTACCCGGAAAAAAAATCGTGGTTTTGTCAGCTGTTTCTGGCACTACAAACACTTTGGTGAAGATCTCAGATTACTGTGCAGAGTCTGAAAAAATTGAAGCAAGGAAAGTAGCCGATCAGCTCAAGTCCAAGTACTACGATTTCGTGGATGAACTTTTTGGATCAACTTCCGAGGCTCAAACCAACAAGCAATTTGTCGATGAAGTATTTGAATTGATCAACCAACTCATTAATCAGAACTTCTCTGATCAGGTAAATAAGATGTTGTTGGCACAAGGTGAATTGATGTCAACAAGATTTTTTACTGATTACCTCAAGATGACAGGACAAGGCTGTGAGATGATCATGGCTCCAGATTACATGCGTTTGGATGAGTATGCTGAGCCAGACCTTAACACCACTCGTGAATTACTAGAGGAACTGATTAAGCAGTCGAAGGAAGAGGTCATTATCACTCAGGGATACATTGCCAGGAATGTTGCTGGTGGAATGGATAATTTGCGAAGAGGAGGAAGTGATTATACCGCTACTATTATCGGTGCGGTACTCAAAGCCGAGGAGGTCCAGATATGGACAGACATAGACGGTATGCACAACAATGACCCTCGTCTGATCAAAACAACTCATCCAATTGCCAAGTTGAGTTTCGAGGAAGCCAGTGAGTTAGCATATTTTGGAGCAAAGGTTTTACACCCACATTGTATCGTGCCAGCGCAGCAGCATGAGGTGCCAGTAAGAATTAAAAACACTATGGATCCGGCAGCCCATGGTACACTGATTACTGCAGATAAAGAAATTGAGGCGGTAAAAGCCATTGCGGCAAAAGATAATATTACAGCGATCAAGATCAAGTCTAGCCGGATGGTGATGGCTTATGGTTTCCTGAAGCGGGTGTTTGAAGTTTTTGAAAAATACAGAACACCAATTGATATGATCACCACTTCTGAGATTGCGGTTTCTCTAACCATTGATAATGATGAGCACCTGAATGCAATCATTCAGGAAATCTCTCAATATGGCGTTGTAGAAGTTGACAATAAGCAGACAATTATCTGTATCGTTGGTGATTTGATTGCTGAAAGAAAAGGTGTTGGTAGCGCTATTTTTCAGGCTCTGGATGACATTCCTTTACGTATGATTTCGTACGGAGGAAGCCGCAACAACATTTCACTTCTTGTAAGCGAAGAGCACAAAAATGATTCTCTGATCAAACTACATGAAGCGCTGTTTTAAAGAAAGGTATATGTTGGCTTAGAGAATTGACTCTGAGGAGTTAACGATGAACCGATACCTCGAAAGTATGCTTTGGTCATACTAATCCATGTCAATTCAGAGATAATATGCTCAATATGAAATCCCTTGATTATCCGGTTCAAAGCAGGTTGAAATAGAAAAAAATTAACCAAATAACAATCAGTAGCGGTACGAGAAAAGGTATAGAAAAACGGATGATGTATCCAAAGAAGGAAGGCATCTTGATACCAACTTGTTCTGCTATTGATTTTACCATAAAATTCGGACCATTGCCTATATACGTCATAGCGCCAAAGAACACAGCGGCAACTGAAATTGCTCTGAGTTCCAGAATGGAGTTTTTGAATTCTCCATTAGCATAACCCAATACATTTTCTACCAGATTGATACTGGCACCATCGGCAGCCATTCCGGCCGTCAGGAAGTTCACATATGTTGGAGCATTGTCCAGAAAGCCTGACAATAAGCCTGTTCCCCAATAGAGCGTATTGTGAGAAATCAATTCAATACCTTCTTTTGATGCTGCAAAATTTCCAACCAATTCCAGAGCAGGCATCATCGTGCCAAAAATCCCGATAAAGATGAATGCTACTTCTCTAATTGGCTCAAAAGAGAAATCGTTTCCGCTAAGAGCTTGTTCATCGGCAAATTTGTAAGACAAATAAGCTGCGGTGAGCATGATTATTTCTCTGATAAAAGAAAACTTTTGACCTTCATAGTGGATAGCCGGAACCCAGCTAAACACATTTGGATCCAGGAATACAGCTGCCACCACAACAGCAAGCCAAAGAAAATTTCTGGACCCTCTCAGTGCTATTTTCCCCGTTGGGGTGGGCAATTCTTCCCCAAAGGAATAGTCTGCTTTATTGCCCTTATCGAGCACATAAAAAATAGCAAGAAGTATAGTCACCGCCATTGCCCAAGGCAAGAGGTTATTGGTAAGTGTCCAGAAGAAAGGAATTCCTTTCAGAAATCCCAAAAACAATGGAGGGTCACCAATAGGAGTAAGCGAACCACCAATATTGCTGATGGTAAAAATGAAGAAAATGATGTGATAAGATTTGATTCTGTTTTTGTTAAGCCTGATAAAAGGACGAATCAAAAGCATAGAAGCACCTGTTGTACCAATGATGTTGGCAATGACCGCACCAATCGCCAATATTGCAACATTGGTTAGTGGTTTAGCCTCCTTGTCCACGATGATCATAATCCCACCTGAGGCAACGAACAGGCCAGTAAGTAAGGCTATGAACTGGATATATTCGAACATTGCGTGGACAGGGCCGTGATGATTACTCAGTCCGAATAGATAATACAATACAACGACAACAGCCAGAATAATGGCTATGACAGGGTAGTTTTTATGCCAAAAATGCTCATAAAACAATGGACCTGTGGCAATCATCATCAGCAAAAGCACAAACGGAATGACACTCCATCCAGCAGGAGCATGATGAGCTTCCTCATCATGTGCTGCTTCTGAATGTGTGTTTGTTTGCTGTACTGTTTCCTGGTGGTCTTGAGGGCTTATTCCGGCCGCAAACACCTCAGATCCAAAGATGCTTTTAAATGGCAAAAAAGCAAACAGGAGCAGTACTATATACTTTTTCATCAAGGTCTTTGGGTCAGTTTCTTCGTCTCTAAAATTAGCATTTGCGGCACTAAAAACAAGCCGCTTTTTAAATAAGTTGACTGAGGGCTATCTCGAATGCTGTCTCTGCCAACCTGGTTTTTTCTTTATTTTTCTGATAAACTTTATTTAAAGCGTTTTCAATCGTTTTCGATATGTCTTTAAAAATTTCATCATCAGTTATTTTTTTATCATTCTGCGGATCCATTAGGTAAGCAAAAGTTCTTGCCATTCCACAATTGGATATGAAATCTGTAATCAATGCGGCATTCTGGTCTACATATTCAGCTATAGGACCATAAAAAATTTCCTGATCATTGAATGGAACGTTTGCACCACAGCCAACTACTTCCAGCCCATTGCCAATTAAGGCCTCAGCTTGTTCTCTGGAAACTAATCTTGAAGCTGCAGCAGGGATGAATATTTCAGCGCCAATTTTCCAGATTTCTTCGTTGCATTGATCAAAAGGAATGACTTGATCAGTAACAAGTTTGTTATTGTTTCTATCATAAAACAATTGCTTGATTTCCTCAAGACCCATTCCCTCGGTTTTGATTAATCCACCATCTCTATCAATAATACCAACGATTTTGGCACCATAATATGATAAATAAAGAGCTGCAGTTGATCCTACATTTCCCCAGCCCTGAATGATTGCCCGTTTTTTTGTGATGTCTCCACCCCACAAATTATAATAATGTCTCACTGATTCAGCAACACCATAACCGGTGATCATGTCAGATACAGTGTATTTTTTATCTGAAGTTGGGATGTAGTTTTGATCCTCAAGAATCTTGGAAACTCCTTGTCTCAGTCTTCCAATCATGTGGATTTTCTGAGGTTTTGGAGGATTGAAATGTCCATTTACAATTCCTTCCTGCGGATGCCATAGGCCAAAGTTCTCAGTAATTGGAATTACCTCATGAATTTCATCAACATTGAGGTCTCCACCGGTACCGTAGTAGTTTTTCAGCAGGGGATAAACTGCCTTGTACCACCTTTTCAGCACCTCACCTTTACGTGGATCATTGGGATCAAAATTGATTCCGGATTTAGCACCGCCAATTTGAGGACCAGAAACGGTGAATTTTATTTCCATGGTTTTAGCCAGTGATTCTACCTCTCTCTTATCCAGTCCTTTGCGCATTCTGGTACCACCACCGGCGGCTCCATTTCTTAGTGAGTTGATCACTGCCCAGCCCTTGGCGTCTGTTTCAGGGTCTGACCATTCGAATACGATTTCGGGGTTTTTGTTTTCGAATTTCTTTAATAGATCTTTCATGATTGGGGTTCTTGTTGTTGTTTATTGGGTAATTCAAAATCGGCGCAAATTTAATGAAATATCTGACCAAAGACAGTCAATCCGGAAGATGTAAAGTGCCTCCCACCGTATCTCTTCTGCTGCCGGTAGAAGACGAGAAAATATTCACAAGCCCAAGCTTCTTTTGTAAGGCCAGGAATCCAAAAATGAGCGCTTCTTTATATTCTACAAGTTCTTTCTGAGGAACGATGATTTGCGCTCTTTGTATTATTTTATTGTTAATTGTATCTATGAGGAATTTATTAAAGGCCCCACCTCCACTAATCATCACCTGGTCGCCTTCTGAAATATTATTTAGTGTGTCGGAGATTTGTTCAGCGAGAAATTCAACATAGGTTCTCAAAGCATCAATTGGGTTTGAAGGAGTGTTTTTAAGAACTTCTTTGGTCCACTGATTACTAAGGGATTTTGGAGGAGCTTGATGGAAATAGTTCAATGTGTTTAAGTGTGATTGCCAATCAGCATCGATTGTGCCGGAGGCAGCAAGCTCACCATTGAAGTCAAAAGGATACCCAAGTTGCTGTGCAAAATGATTCAGAACCTGATTACACGGAGCAATATCCCAAGCCGAAATTTTTTCCTCGTGAAAGGAAATATTGGCAATGCCTCCGAGATTAATGAATATTTTGATGTTGGGAAATAAATGATGTTCACCAAACGGAACCAAAGGAGCACCCTGCCCCCCAAGAAGTATGTCCTTGGTTCTGAAATCATCTACTACAGGTAGCTGAGTAATCAGACTTATTTTACTACCTGATCCTATTTGAATACTGAATCCTTTTGATGGTTCGTGAAATACAGTGTGACCATGGACTCCTATCAATTCTATTGGGCTATTGATTTTGGATGACCAGGATTTTAGCGCAGAACCAATCCATTCTCCATATGCTACATCAAGTTCAAAGAGGTCAGCTGCTGGCAGTTGGTCTGCTTTTTTCAATCGTAAACGTAATGATTCTGGTATTTCGAATGTTTCACTGGCCTCAATGGAAAAATTCCACCTTTCTTCCCGGTTAAATTTTGTTAAACATACATCTAATCCATCCAAAGAAGAGCCAGACATCACTCCTATCACATAATAATCCGTTCCGGCTTGGTTAGTTTTGTGCATACTCATATTTCGACCTTGTGGTATCCAAAAGTAATGTAGTTGTAGATGTTGGTAATTCGAAAATCAAAACAGCGGTTTTCGAAGGAGACAGTATTGTTCAGAAATTTGAAGCGGAGAACCTTCAGCAGGTGAAGTCTCATTACTCGTCAGTTGATCATCGTTTTATTTTTAGTTCTGTAAGAAAGGACCAAGGTCAGATCGAGCAATTGTTTGGGGAATACGACTGGATCTTGCTCAATTATAATACTCCATTGCCAATACAATTAAAATATAAAACTCCTGAGACCCTTGGGGTAGATAGAATTGCAGCGGTTGTAGGCGCCTATTCTAAATACAAAGGACAGTCGCTGGTCATTGATGCTGGTACTTGTATTACTTATGACCTAGTAAATGATCAAGGAGAATACCTTGGAGGTGTAATTGCCCCTGGACTTAAAATGCGTATGCAAGCCATGGGTCAATTCACCCAGGCTTTACCAGATATAAGTGATGAATGGCAAAATATTGAAATAGCTCTTCCGGGTAAATCCACTAAGGAGTGTTTAGTGAATGGAGCATTTACGGCAATGATTTGTGAAATTAATGGCTTTATTAATCAGTTCACAGCAGATTATGGCCAGATGAACGTTATCCTGACCGGTGGAGATGCTCCTTACTTTGAATCCAAACTAAAAGCACACATCTTTGCAGACTTTGATTTGGTGCTGACCGGGTTGAATAGAATATTGAATTATAATAAATGAAGTTTTATCTACGAGGAATTATAGCTTTTGCCTTACTATCTGGCACTTGGGCAAAAGCACAAACCATACAATCTCCCTATTCCATTTATGGGTTGGGAGAGATTCTTTTCCAGGGTTTACCTCAGAATTATGCTATGGGTGGAGTAGGTATAGGAACACCAAACCCATGGCATATCAACCTACAGAACCCGGCACAGCTCGTTTACAATGGCTTCAGTACTTTTCAGACAGGAATTAACGGAGATTTCAGACGATATAGAACTACCCTGGATAATACCAAAGACCAAACAGCAAGTTTACGGTATCTGGCCATGAGTTTCCCTGTGGTTAGAAACCGCTGGACTGCTAGCTTTGCCATGTTGCCTTTGAGTAATGTGAAATACAATACCTTCACCCAGGACAGTTTGGATGTTGGAGAAAAAAGCATCACCCAGTTCCAAGGTAGCGGAGGCTTATCTCAGTTAATCTGGGCAAATGGGTTCAAAATCTATAAATCGTTGAGTTTTGGTGTGAAAGGTGCCTATTTATTTGGGTCCATCAATCGCAATTCCAGGGTACAGTTGATCGGGGATTCATATGGTTCAAACTATGCCATTAATTATGCTAACAAGACATTTTACTCCGATTTTATTTTCTCATTGTCCATGGCTTACAAATGGAATCTGTCCGAAAAGAGTTTTTTAAATTTTGGGGCAACCTATGATCTGCGAAAAACATTAGAGGGAAGCAAAACCAATGAGTTCCAAAGACTGAGCTTGTCTGGTACAAAACTGCAGACTGTCACTTTAGATAATTCTTCGCTGGTTGGTATAACAATGCCAGGTGCACTTGGTCTGGGTATGTCATACGAAGTGCTGAATATACTTCGTTTAGGTTTTGATATAAAAAAGGAAAATTGGAGATCAGATAATGAGAGCAGTACGGTTAGCCTTAGGAATATTACCAACTTAGCCTTTGGAGCAGAATACACACCAGACTATAAAAGTGTAAATTCATACATCAAAAGAATATCTTATAGAGGTGGAATTGCAATGAGACAGCTACCTTATCTGGTGAATAATACAGAAATTAACGATTTTGGTATTAATTTTGGTGCCTCATTTCCTGTCAGTGGTTTATCCAGCTTAGATTTAGCATTTAAGGTGGGGCAAAGAGGCACTACGAATAATAATCTGATTAAGGAAAAATATTTTCGGGTCATTCTTGGGGCCACCATCAATGACCGCTGGTTTATAAAAAGAAGGTACGACTAAAATAATTGAGCTTATGAATTCTACTACAAAGCACCTTTTGAGTTTGTCTTTGCTACTGATAGTACTATCGGCGTATGCACAGCCAGGCTGGAACTGGGGTGATTCTGTGGACAAAGCAAAAGAGAAGAATGCACTTTATTCTGACTTTGTGAGATCAGAAAACTGGAAGGCAGCAGTAGCGCCTCACTCGTGGTTAATAAAAAATACGCCAGACCTTAACCCATCTATCTACATCAACGGAGCCAAAATCTATGAAGGTTTGGCAGATAATACAGATGACAAAGCAAAGACCCTGGAATATCAGGGGAAGGCTCTGGAAATGTATGATCTAAGAATCAAGTATTTTGATAATGAGGCAGATGTGTTAAACAGAAAAGCCTATGTCGCCTACAAGTATTATAGAGATGACCAGCATAAGTACAAGGAGCTATATGATCTTTTCAATAGAACCTATGAGCTGAATGGAAACGACGTTTTGATCAACAATCTTACAGCTTATATGGATGTAATCAGACGATATAAGTTGACTGGAGGTGATGTTTCTGATGAAGAGGTTTTTGAGAAATACTCTTTAATCAAGGAAATTATCGAGAATAAGATTGCCAATGGAGGACGTGCTGAAAGTCTGGAAAAACAAGGTGACTATGTTGACAAGTTGTTGACAGCCACTGTAACTGTGGATTGTGGGTTTATTGAAGAAAAACTCGGACCAAAATTCAGAGAGACCAAGGACCTCAACCTGGCTAAGAAAATCTTTGGTTTGATGCTGCAGCAGAAATGTACTGACAGTCCATTGGCTATGGAAACAGCAATTGCTGTAAATGAAGTTGAGCCAAACTATGGTATCGCTAAGTTCATTGCTTCTAAAGCAGCGGCTGATGGAGACCTGGAAAAAGCGAAAGAATACTATGAAAAGGCTATTGAGTTAACAGATGAAAATGATAAAAAGTCTGAAATCTATTTGAACCTGGCGAGAACTCAATCTCAAGGTAGCAAGTCAACAGCAAGAGCAAGTGCTAGAAAGGCTTTAGCGTTTGACCCATCAAATAAAGATGCTTACTCTTTCATTGGTGACTTGTACATGAATAGCTTTAACGACTGTAAAGGCGGTGAAAGTAAAGTGAAGGATAGAGCAGTCTTTATCGCTGCATATGAAATGTATCGTAAAGCAGGAGATAGCGAGAGAATGAACAATGCCAAGGCACAATTCCCGTCAATTGAAGAAATCTTCAACGAGGGTAAAGAAGAAGGTCAGACAATTACTGTAGACTGCTGGATCAACGAAAGTGTGCAAATTGAAAGAAGACCTGCAAATTAATTTGAACAATACGACATATAAAACGGTCATGGCAGTGATGTCTGGCCGTTTTTTCGTTTTAGGCCTATTCGTAGGTTTGGTAGTTTTTATGGTTGGTTGTCAAAACCGTAAGGAGTTACTGGATCAAAAATTATACGAGGGCCCAATAATTAGTATGGATAGTATCTATACAAAAATGAGTGATTCTGCCCGGGTCACTGTAAGACTGAAATCAGCAAAACAAAACGATCTTGAAAATGGAGACCGTGAATGGCCCAAAGGGCTTTATCTAGAGTATCTGGGTGACGATGGAGAAATCGTTTCTACTTTTAAGGCTGATTATGTCTTCTATACAGCTAAGGAACAACTCTATCGTGCGGAAGGCAATGTGGTTGTCAAAAACATTGAAGATGGTGATGAGCTCAATACGGAGGAACTTTTTTGGAGCCCCAAAGACGAAGAGTTTTATACCGACAGGTTCGTCACGATACAGTCTGAAGATGAAGTTCACACGGGTGAGGGCCTTCGTGCTGACCAGGATTTTAATTCTTATAAAATATTAAAACCACAAGGGACTCTTGTGATTGAAGATTAATGAAACTTCTCGATTACATTTTGTTTTCCATAGCCGTCGCATTTTTTGTTATTGGAATTTATGAAACAATGGTGCTGGGAATTGGTCAGGCTTATGGTATTTTTATGGTGAGCCTCGGGTTACTATTTGTATTCGGATATAGAAAGAGTCAACGAGGAAGCTAGAAATCAGTATTTTTAAATCGTAATGGACGACCCTTCCCTTTATTTAGGAATAATTACCTGCCTTTTATTTTCTGCCCTTTTTTCAGGCATTGAAATAGCGTTTATTTCTGCAGACAAGCTTCATATAGAAGTGATGAACAAGAAAGGTTTGCTTTCAGGCAAAATCCTTTCAGGCTTTGCTACTAAAAGATCCTCTTTTTTAGCAACGATGCTTGTGGGTAACAATCTCAGTATCGTGCTCTATGGTATCTTGATGGCTAAATTTATCGAGCCCTGGCTGTATCAGGTGTTGCCTGTAGCACTTACAGAGGACATTGTTATGCTGATCATTCAGTCGCTCATTTCCACTATTGTAGTGCTTATCACAGCTGAGTTTTTGCCTAAGAGTTTGTTTATGCTCAACCCCGATACTATGCTTCGGGTGTTCGCACTACCCATGGCATTCATCTATTACCTGTTGTTCCCGGTGGTTTTTCTGGTTACTCATATTTCCAGGTTGATCATCACCAAAGTGCTTAGGTTCGATTATTCTGAAGACAAACCTGTCTTTGGGCTTACAGATCTCAATAACTATGTGAAGAAGAATATCCTGAATATTGAGAAAGAGGAGGAAGCAGAAATTGATGCGAAGATTTTCAATAATGCGATCGAATTCAAATCCATTCGGGTAAGAGAGTGTATGATTCCGAGAACGGAGATTCAGGCAGTTGACGTGACAGATGATATTGAAGAGCTGAAAACAGCTTTTATTGAGTCCGGACATTCAAAAATTATAGTTTACAAGGAGTCAATAGATGATGTCATTGGATATTGTCATTCTCTTGAGCTTTTTAAGAAACCAGACAGTATTAAAGACATCCTCACACCGATACTTATTGTGCCTGAAACCACGCCAGCTAATGAATTGTTGGTGCAGTTCATCACAGATCATAAGAGTATAGCACTGGTAGTTGACGAATATGGAGGAACATCAGGTATCGTAACCATGGAAGATGTAATAGAGGAGATTTTCGGTGAGATCCGAGATGAACACGATGATGAGTATCTGGTGGAAGAAAAAATTGATGATAATAACTACATCTTAAGCGCAAGGCATGAAGTAGATTATCTAAATGACAAATATGAGTGGGAGCTTCCAATGGGAGATTATGATACGCTGGGCGGTCTTATTTTAGCATTTCACGAGGACATTCCTCAGGTAAATGAGACCATTCTGATTTCTCCTTTTCACTTCACAATTTTCACAATGGAAGACAACAGAATTGACCAGGTAAAACTGACCTTGCTTGACAAGGAAGATTCCTTGTAAATCAAAGGTTTAGATTCATTTTTTAATTACTACCTATCTGGTTATTTTTGCCGTCTTCAAAAAAACTACGCATAAAAAATTATGGCGCTGATTAGTACTTTACGGAAGAGAATGGGCAAGATCGTTGTTGGGTTCGTGGCATTCTCTATGTTGGCATTTATCCTGACAGATCTTTTTCAATCAAATTCTGCTTTGTTAGGAGGAAATGACAGAACAATAGCCGAAATGGCTGGCAAGGATATTTCTTATGAGCAATTCCAGGCAAAAGTGGATGAGTTATCATACGTGTTTGCTGTGAACCAGGGAAGAGAGCCTCAATCTCAGGAAATGGATCAGATAAGAGAGCAAGCCTGGAATGCATTCATTCTGGAAAATGCTTATGCATCTCAATATGATGAGTTAGGCATTAACGTTACAGATGCCGAACAAATTGACATGGTTCAGGGAAACAATATTGACCCACAGATCAAGCAGTTCTTCACAGACCCTTCTACTGGAGAGTTCTCAAGAGAGCGTGTTGTTGGATTTCTTCAGCAACTCAATAGTGCTCCTGCCCAGCAAAGAGCATCTTGGTTGACTTTTGAAACTAGTCTGAAACCATCAAGGCTGGTTAAGAAATATGCTGGTTTGATTGAAAATACCAATTTCGTTACTACAGCAGAGGCCAAGTCAAAATATGTTGCTCAAAACAGTAACATGACTGTTGATTACTTCTACGTACCATACTTCAGCGTTTCTGATAGCATGTTTGATGTTTCAGTTTCTGAAATGGAGTCTTATCTGTCTGATCACTCAGAGGAATACCAGAGAGAGGAGTCAAGAAACCTGGAATATGTGGTTTTCCCAATTGAGCCATCTGCTGATGATACTGCCTTCGTTAAAGAAGAGATAGCAAAACTGAAAACAGGACTTGCTACAGCAGAGAACGATTCACTTTATGCATTGAGAAACTCGGATACTCCAAATGTATTTAAGTCCATTAATGATCCTGGTTTAATTCCTGCTGATCTGGTTGGTGCAGAAGTAGGAACAATCTCAGGACCAACTCTCGTAGGAAATAAATATGTGCTGAATAAACTTTCTGCAATCGCCGAAGGAAATGAGGCATTTGTAAAGGCCCGCCACATTCTGATTGATATTGATGGAACAGGAGAAGCTGCTAAAGCTGAAGCATTGGCAAAAGCAAAAGATATTATCAAACAATTGAAAAGAGGTGTTGATTTTGGGGAACTTGCTGCAATCAATAGTGCTGATAAGAGTAACGCTACCAATGGAGGTGATCTGGGATGGTTTGGCGAGAATGGTAGCTTTGTGCAGCCATTTAAAGATGCAGTATTTGCATTTAAAGGAGCAGGCTTGCTTCCTGAGCCAGTTGAAACCTCATTCGGTTATCACATCATCAAAATTGATGAGCCAAAAACTTACACTGCTTATAAAGTGGCCACTATCGAAAAAGAGCTTTTCGCAAGTGATGCCACTTTGAATGAAACATATAGACAAGCAGATCTTTTAGCTTCTAATAGCGATGGAGTGCTGTCATTGTCAGAAAACGCTAAAAAGGCAGGGCTTAAAGTACAATCAGCTACTAATATTGGAAAAAATGAAACACGTGTCGGTGTAATATCTGATGCCAGAAGCATTGTACTTTGGTTGTACAATGACGCGTCCGTAGATAAAGTATCAGATGTTAAAGAGTTTGATGATAAATATGTAGTAGCTGTGATGACCGGAAGACAAATGAAGGGAACAGCTAAACTAAACAGAGTTGAGAGCGAGATCAAAGCCAGAGTTCTCAACCAGAAGAAAGGCGAATACATCAGAAAGAAAATAGAAGGGCTTACAGCATCTGATTTCGAAGGGATGAAGAGTGAATATGGTGAGGATGCCAGAACTGGTTCTGCTGACCTGACATTGAATAGTAATTCATTTACAAGTGTTGGTTTTGCTCCTGAAGCTGTTGGTGTTGCTTTTTCTCTTGAAGTAGGTGAAAAGACTGCTCCTTTCGATGTAAATAATGGAGTGCTCGTGATCAACGCTACGGCTAAGAGTATGGCGGAAGATCAAGAGTCTTATGATGAGGCAAAGACACAGGTAGAGAATGAGCGTGGAGGAAGAAGAACAGTCATTGCGAACTTCCCTCTATCATTTGCACCAATATTTGTCCCACAAGCACTGGACAATACGGTGAAGGAATTTGCCGATATAGAAGACAATCGATACAGATTCTTTTAAAGACTTAAGCCAGTGATTTTCACTGGCTTTTTTTTATTTTAACGCAATGAGTTGGGACATTGAATCATTCAGACAGAAGGTAGAAGATCAGCATAGTTTTCCAGGGTTTTATTCTTTTAAATTTATAGTTCCTGTTGATCGTAAGGAAGACATACTGTCTATTTTACCTGAATCAGAAGTCACCATGAAAGAAAGTTCAGCGGGAAGTTACGTGAGTATCACTTCTAAAGCTTTTCTTGAAAACAGTCAGACGGTGTTGGATGTTTACATTGAAGCCAACCAAGTAGAAGGTTGCATTGCACTTTAAACTAGAAAAACTATGTGGAAAGAAGCAGACAACAAACTTACCAGGACAATTGAATTTAAGGATTTTGTGGAAGCTTTTGGCTTCATGAGCCAGGTGGCAATCATTGCTGAGAAGATGAACCATCATCCAAACTGGAGCAATGTATACAATAAGGTGACTATAGAGCTTACCACACATGATGCAGGTAATATTATCACCGATAAAGATCGAGAGCTTGCCAATGCTATTGATGCAATATTGAATTAATCAAATGGAGGCAAATACCCGGTTATATCTGGTTCCTACACCAATTGGAAATCTGGGTGACATGACCTACAGGTCAGTAGAAGTCCTCAAATCTGTTGATAAAATCCTGGCGGAAGATACGCGCACCTCAGGGGTTTTGCTGAAGCATTACGGCATTACTACACCAACGGAAAGCTTTCATGCTTTCAACGAGCATAAACGAACAGAAGCAATCATTCAGCGCCTTCAATCTGGTGAAACTTTAGCTTTGATTACTGATGCTGGTACACCAGGAATTTCAGATCCTGGATTTATGCTGGCCAGGGCCGCCGCTGAGGCAGATATTAAAGTGGAGAGTTTGCCTGGTGCTACAGCTTTTGTTCCTGCTCTTGTTAAGTCCGGATTGCCTTCAGACAAATTTATATTTGAAGGGTTTTTACCACATAAAAAGGGTAGACAAACGAGACTGAATTTTCTCAAAGAAGAGCCCAGAACGATGGTTTTTTATGAGTCTCCTCATAGATTGCTCAAGACTCTTGGACAGTTTGCTGAATATATGGGAGCAGAGAGAAAAGTTTCAGTTTCCCGGGAATTGACAAAGAAGTTTGAGGAAACTGTAACCGGAACATTGGCGGAAGTCATCAAACATTTTGAGGAAGGTACTGTAAAAGGTGAGTTTGTTGTTATCTTGGATGGATACAATGGTTGATCTTAAAAAAATTACAAGTCAAATAACGGAAATAGCCAGAACAACTGGTGAATTTATCAGAAAAGAGGCTGAAAGTTTTTCCCTTGAGGATGTAGAACTCAAGGGGAAAAGTGATCTGGTTTCCTATGTCGATAAGGAAACCGAAAAGAAGCTGGTATCTGCACTCCAGCAACTCCTTCCTGAAGCTGGTTTTATCACTGAAGAAAATACGGTAGGTCAGGACCAGAAAGAATATACCTGGGTAATTGATCCGCTGGACGGTACCACAAATTTTGTGCATGGATTGCCTACTTATGCTATTAGTATTGGCTTACTCAATGGCTCTGAAGTTGTAGCTGGGGTAGTCTATGAGGTGAATCGAGATGAGGCATTCTACGCCTGGAAGGATGGCGGAGCTTACCTTAACGGCAAGCAAATCCATGTAACTAAAGCCGATAAAATTGATGACAGTCTATTCGCCACAGGTTTCCCATATTACAACTTTGAGAAGCTGGACGAATACCTGGCCATTCTAAACGAACTCATGAAAGGAGCTCATGGCTTGAGACGAGTTGGCAGTGCGGCCACAGACATGGCCTATGTAGCTTGCGGTCGATATGAAGCTTTTTTCGAATACAATTTGAATTCCTATGATATTGCTGCAGGTGTTATTATTGTTCAGGAAGCCGGTGGAATCGTAACAGATTTTAAAGGTGGTGATGATTATCTCTTTGGTCGGGAATTAGTCGCTGCAGGACCAGTTCATTCAGAGTTACTGGCTGTTATTAAAAAACACTGGTAATCAAAGGCTTAATTTCTTTAACCTTGACCAAACGATTAAAATCAGGAAATCCAGGATTAAGTAGCACGTTATAGGATTGCTCATCGTACCTCGACGGTACCTTAAGTCCAAGAAATTTTTTACTTGCTACAAACTCATCACCGATTGATTTAGTCGCAGCATTTGGTGGAATTTCATCGAAATTTTCAGGAATATGTTTCAAAGCCTCGACCATATCATCCGGAACCTCAAAAACAATCAAAACCGCATCGGGAATTAACGATAAGTTTACGTGACCAGAAAGCTCTGCTTTGGCTACCGCTATCGATTCAGCAGTATATATCATGGCAGTTCCTTTATTATTCCACCGATTGATATTGGAATTTGCGGCACCTTGACCACTTAAGTCTTCTGCATATTTCTTCCTTGTAATTCGAAAAAGGTTCATAATCAGGCAAAAATCCCCTCGCGTATATTGCGGAGCTCCTCTATAAGAAATCTCACACCGGATACACTTTTCATCAGGTCAATAGGTTTTTGGAATTGGAGGGCTTCCCAAGAGGTATTCAACCAGGAGATAAATGCATCCTCCTTTTCAAATGTGAGCCGGCCTTCTGAGTAAAGCTCTATGAGAGATAAAGCTAAATCTGTTTCATGAATCTTAAGCGTATCTGCTTTTTTGAGACGGTTATGTAAAGTCTTTTCTGATATTTCGAAGATGGATGCAATGGATGAGTTGGTCAGTTTATAGCGCTGTGAGATTTTGGAAAGTGTGCTAATAGGTAATCCATTATTTGAAAGAATAGCGTGCTCCATTGGATTGAATTGGATGATCTGTACACCATAAGCGGAAGAAGGTTCATTGACCGAATTTGAATATTGATCTTCCGAATCTAAATAACCAGCGAGTTTTAATTGATCTTTCATTATGTAAAATTACGAATATCAAAATGTAAAGTTACATCATTTGATTTTAATATTACCCCCAAACCTTCCCACCTTCAGAGCAATTCCTGCACATTTCAATGCTACTTCTGGAATGGAGCAAAGTGTTACGAAAGTCAGCATAAGCTTCTGATTGCCAGATTTCTGAAAGGTTGTTGTCTGCGGTATTTCCCATTACATGATGAGCATCTTTATCAAAACAGCACGGAATAACCTTTCCATCCCAAGTGACCACAGCAGAATGCCACATTTTCCAGCACTCATCAAGTAGTTTGTTTTTAATAGACCAGGTTCCATCACCGTTTGGTTGATAGCGAGAGTAATGAAGGTTCGTTGGAATAAGTTCATTTCCATTTTCATAATCATAGATTTGAGCAGTTTTGAAAGCAACACGATCTACTCCATATTCTTTGGCGAGTTGCTTGATTTTCGGGATTTCATGCTCATTTGGCTTGACCACCAGAAACTGCCAAAGTACATGTGGCGTTCGTGATTTAAGTTTCTTCTTCCATTTAATGATTTCCCGTGTTCCCGCTAGGACTTTTTCTAGCTCGCCGGATTTCCGATAGGACTCGTAAGTTTCCTGCGTGGCTCCATCAATAGAAATAATCAACCGATCCAACCCGGATTCCACGGTTCTTCTGGCCATTTCTTCATTCAGGAAATGTGCGTTGGTAGAGGTAGCGGTATAAATTCTTTTATCAGCGGCTATTTTGACCATGTCCAAGAACTGCGGATGTAGATAAGGCTCACCTTGAAAGTAAAAAATCAGATAGAAAAGTGTGTCACCGATTTCATCCATCAGTTTCTGGAACAACTCAGGGCTGAGTTTTCCGGTGGGTCTTGTAAATGAACGCAAACCACTCGGACATTCCGGGCATCTTAGGTTGCATGCTGTGGTTGGCTCAATAGACAAGCTGATTGGCAGACCATTGATTTCGGGTATTCGATTTTTCTGAGCTTTCCTGAAGGACGAGTAGACTCTCCATGCGTTCATTAGCCTTTTAAGGGTTAGCTTTGAAGCCAATTGCCAACTATCGCTCAGGTTGATATACATGGTTTAAACTTATAAAGCATTGCCCGCATATGTATCGGAGACTTTTGGTTTTTTCTTTTTTGATTCTTTCAATTTTATCTATTTCTGCTCAGAGACTCATCCCGTCAAAAGATGCAGAGATCAGTATCATGACCTTAGGCCCTTATCAGGGGGAGCTCTATTCAGCTTTCGGTCATAGTGCCATTCATTATTACGATCCTGTGAATAGTGTTGATTGGGTCTTTAACTATGGCGTTTTCGATTTCGATCAGGAAAACTTCTATTGGAATTTTGCCAGAGGCAAAATGCTCTATCAATTGGGACTTTCCAGGTATTTGCCTTTCAGAAATCATTACCAGGAAGAGAACCGATATATTATAGAGCAAAGACTTAATCTCACTCAGCAGGAGACACAACAGTTGATCGATTTTCTGATGGTAAATTATCAACCGGAAAATCGGCAGTATTATTACAACTATGTATATGATAACTGTGCCAGTAAACTTCGGGATGTACTGAATGAGACCTTTCCCGGAAGAATCACATACGATTATGATTATGTGGAAGAGGGGAAAACCATCCGTGATCTGATGCATGATTATCTGGCATATCAACCCTGGGGCGAATGGATCATAGATATTGGTCTTGGCTTGCAGATTGATAAGGAAGCTAGCCCGGATGAATATATGTTTTTGCCAGATTATGTCGCTCTGTCTTTTGAAAACGCGACTATGCAGAGAGATTCTGTGACAGTTCCATTAGTAGCAGAGTCTATGGAAGTTTATAAACCTGAGCCGGAAGAAATGAAGAATGGAGTTTTCACGCCATTCAATGTTTTTGTAATTTTCTTCTTCGTTGTTGGGTTTATCACAAACCGCGATTTTAAGAGAGAGAAGCGCACCAAGTGGATTGATCCGATTGTGTTTACACTCTCAGGAATCCTTGGCTGGTGGGTAGTTTTTCTGTGGTTTGGCACCGTTCATTTATCACAAAACAATCTCAACATTCTCTGGGCCATTCCGCTACATATCCCATTTGCCTACCTGATCAATGTGAAAAGGCTGCAGTCATTCTTGGGCAAATACTTTTTGATTGTGAGCAGCTGGTACCTGATTTTGATCGTGATTTGGGCCTTAATTCCTCAACCATTGAATATGGCCTTGATTCCATTAATCCTGACCATGATTCTGCGAGGGTTCTTCATCTATTTTGATTTGATTAAGGTAAAAAAGAGGAAGCGATAATGAATTGCACTTTCTGAATTTAATCTTGATTCTAATTGTTGATTGTAATACCATGAAAACTATTACTATTCGAGTGAGCGAAGAATTGGAACAGGAATTGACAAAATCATCTGAGGAATCAGGCTCATCGAGAAGTGAACTTGTTCGAGAGGCTTTGCAAAATCATTTAGGAGTTCAAAAATTCAAAAGATTAAGAAGTAAAATCAAGCCTTTTGCAGAAAAGCAGGACTATCTTATTGATGAAGATGTCTTCAATGATCCTGAAATATCTTGAGAGAAAATATTCATCACATCAAAGGGAAATTGAAATGCGTGAGATTTTGTTTCACCTAAATTCCAGATAAAATTCTTAATTTTAGTTGATGACTGTTTTGAAGAAAAATAGGATAGATGAGATACAGCAAGTCTGTTCTTCGCATCATGTAGATAAATTATATCTATTTGGATCTGCTACACGTGAAGATTTTAATGAAGACAGTGACTATGATTTCTTAGTGAGGTTTGCACCTTTCGAGCCATCCCAATATTTTGCAAACTATCTTGACTTCAAGGACTCACTGGAAAACTTATTGAAAAGAAAAGTAGATGTCTTGGAAGAACAAACGCTCAAGAATCCAGTGCTAATCAAATCAATTGAAAGATCGAAAAAACTCATTTATGGATGAGAGGATATTGAAATGGTTACATGACATCTTCCGAGCAATCATTGAAATTGAAGGATTTTTAGATCGGCAAACTGATTTTTTTGAATACCAAAAGAACTTATTACTCAAGCGGGGAGTAGAGAGAAACCTTGAGATCATTGGTGAGGCAATGAATAGAATCCTTCAGCGAGACACAACTTTTGAAGATAAAATTGAAGAGGCGAGAAACATTGTTGGTTTGAGAAATCAAATCATTCATGCCTATGATGGTATTTCAGATGAAAACATCTGGGCTATAGTGACCAATCACCTGCCAAAATTGAAATCTCAAATTTCTCTTTTGATTAATCAGAAAGGTCTCTAAAATTTCACCCCAACTCCCAGATAGAAATTTCTCGGATTGGCAGGAATGATACCTGGTCCGGGATAGCCCGCAGCACGACGAGTAAAATAGTATTGGTTCAACAGGTTATTGATACCTCCTTCAAAGCTCCAGAGCTTATACTTGTAAGCCGTAGAAAGGTCAAAAACATAGTAAGAAGGAATAATTCCTTCCACAGCCGTTGCTATTTTGATGGCATTAGTAGCATCTGAATATTGCTGGGAAACATACGTGAACTGTGCTGAAGCGGTGAATGAGTTTATGGTATAAGTCAAGCCTGTTTTCAGGTTGACAAAGGGAACGAGTTCCACCTGGTTTCCTACAATTCCTGTTGTTCTGCTTTTCACATAAGCGGATTTGATCAGGGCCAGGTTGACAAAGCCGGTTAATTTTTGATTTTCCTCATCCGTTTTCATTAGCGCAAGCAAATCGCCTTCCACATAAGACTCGAATCCAAAGATATTTGCATCCCCAACATTGGTTCGGAACCGGGAACCAGTTTCACTAGAGAGCATTGGGCCTATCCGGTCATTGTATCGCAGGTAAAAAAGGGACAGGTCATACCGGAAAGATTTTTTACTTCCTCGCCAACCGAGATCTGCATTGTAGCCAAACTCATCGGTAATATTCGGATCCACAGTCAGTGATGGATTAATCACCCGGATATCATTGAAATTGATGGCTTTGTAGTTTTGAGAGAAATTGATGTAAACTTCGCTTTTCTCTGAAAGCTTGTAGCTGGTCCCAACACCCAAAATCACAAAATGCCTTGGCTTCACTCGGTGTTCATCTTTTCTACCCGTACTCACCACATTGCCAGCATAGTCGGTAATCGGGTAGTAGAAGTAGCCATTGGAGATGGTATTGATATATTCAAAACGAATGCCCGGCGTAATGCTCAGCTTTGGTGTGATATTGAAAATGTTTTCTGCAAATACCGACACGTTGTTGCTTGGGAAAAGATAGGATGAGAAGTTGCCTTCATTATTCACAAAGTCAAAACTGGCGACAGCTGTTGAGTCAGCTTCTCCTTGCTTTCTATCCGTTTTGCCAAAGTAAAGGCGGTTTCCCACCAACAAAACAGACTTTTGCCCTAACAGTGTATAATGGTAAATCGCCCGGAATTCATTGCCCCAGTTGTGGTATTCATCTTTCAGCAAATTTCTGTTGGCACTCAGGTCATCGGGTCGGTTGATGAATTCCAGGTTGCCGACTGCATAGCGATTGGCATTTAGAAAAAAGGTGCGGTTGTTGAATTTCAAATTATTGGAAACCCGGTAATTCCAAACCATCGCTGAAAGGTCCCAACCAACCTGGAACCAGTTTCTGGTTCTGGTGGACAAATACGGATCTTTTTTGAATTCATCGTCTGTCAATCCGCCAGGCTGATGCGCCAGGTAATTCATGTGTGTGTGTTCCACTCTTACTGACAGGAATGGATTGAACCTGTAGGTGAGAGCACCAAATGCCGTATGCTGATTCTGTTCGGAGTTGGGTCGCCAGCCGGTGCTGGTTTTGTATTGATAAAATGAATAATAGCTCAGCTTACCAACCGTACCGCCCAGGCTGTTGAAGGAATTGAAAAGCCCAAAGGACCCTACGGTCTGGTTAGAGGTCAATTGGATTTTTTTATCTCGTGGCCCTTCTTTGAAGACAAAATTGAGCATTCCCCCGAACTGAGTTCCATACTGCAATCCCGCAGCTCCACGAATCAATTCAATCCGCTGAAGTGCCTGAACAGGAGGTGTATAGTAACTCTCCGGATAGCCCAGTGCATCGGCTGAAATGTCATAGCCGTTCTGCCGCACATTGAAATTAGAAGTTCGGTTAGGGTTGAGTCCTCTGCCTCCAATTCCGAGGTTAATTCCCGCCGGATCATTTTCCCAGATATTGAGTCCCGGAACCCGGGCATAAACCTGCCTGCCTACGTTGGCGGCTTTGTTGCCCACCAACTTATCTACATTGATTAGCTCGGTCTTTTTGCCTTCATAAATCGCTGATCCTGATACAGCTTCCATCCAACTTTTCCTTTGAGTGCTGGAATGGTTGATTGTCACTGCATCCAATTGAGTTTCGAGCTCTTTAAGCACTAATACTACAAACTGGGAAGCAGCTCCTGAAAGCACTACTTCCTTGTAAGTAGTTTGATAGCCAGGAACGAAAGCCACTACTTTGTATTCTCCGTCTCCAAGGTTGGTTAATATAAATCTGCCTTTTGTATCTGTAGGTTTTTGAATTGAAGTTCCATCCAGGAAGATCATTGCTTCCAGAGGCTTTCCTTCAGTATCTTTTACCTGTCCGGATATGGATTGGGCATTTGTTCGAAAGGCTAATGCCACAAAAACAATAATAGATAACCACTTACTCATAACTCAATATCCATTGTTTATGTGTCCATGAATCTTTGATCTCAGAAAGATCCACCTCCGGATCAATGAATCTTCGAGTGCTTCTGCCGTTGAGAGTAGCATAAGCATCTACAAAAACCTTGGGATCACTCATTCCCTCTTTCTTAAAACCCTGTTCCAGGTAATGAGCAAACTGTAAAATCATATCGGGCTGTGTGGCCATCATTTTTTCCTGGAGCGGAGTGAGAAAATCCATATTATCTATTTCCAGCGTACGTCTTTTTTCGTCTATTACTTTGAAATTGGCCATCCCTACTTTTTCCATCAGCATGACCCGCCAGGAAAACCGATAGCCTTGTTCATGCCAAAAAAGATTGTCCGGATAGAGCAAATACCTCCAGGGGAAAACCAACTGGAAGATCACAAATGAGGCAAAAAGCCATTGAGTGAAAGATTGGGTGCTTCTTGTCTGTGACTGCAAGGCGGGAAACTGGAAAGTCTGCTCCATTTTGCTCAGCCAACGTTCGTGTGTTTGGATCGGGAAGAAAATCAAAGCACTCATAATCATCACAAATGGGAAAACTCCGATGGGGAACAGCAATGCTGTGAGCATATGAAATACAATGACCGACAAATAAGCGAAAGCTCTGGTTTTTTTGAGCGAAAGAAAGAACGGAATGGTCACGTCATAGATCATCCCAAACCATGAGAACAAAAAGGCGACCCAGGTTTTAGTGAGTAGGGTACCAATAATTGGAAGATGACCATTTGCCGCCAGCCAGATCCTCAGAGGCATAGCTCTCAGCAGCCAATCGCTGTTGATTTTGGCTAGTCCGGCATAGACATAGAGAATGCCAACCTGCATTCTGATGACAGAAAGTTCAAACCGTCGGCACTGGTTGGTTGCTATTTTTGGAAACAAAAGCACATCCAGGGAAAACCGCCGATGAGCAGGAAGCCAGATCAATAAAAAAGCTACCAAACTCACAAAGTAGTAATGATTGAGGTAGTAGGTTTTGTCGATCAACTCTACATAGGTAAATGTGAGAAAGAAAATCACTGTGGAAATTCTGTAAAGAGCGCCCAAAGTAATTCCAATCGCACCAAGTAATATCAGGCCAAACAGCACATAAATCCATTCCGGAGAAGGTTTTTGAATCCATTCAAATCCATAATAAGCGAAGTGAAATTTTGGCTGGATATACATGGTCTCAATCCAGCCATTCAGTGCAAATCGAATTACACTCCCGATCATCATCAGGCCAAAGGCAAGCCTGAAAACGACCAACGGTGCATTGGAAATAGATTCCTTTTGAGCATGGATAATATGTGAAACCTTAACGAGCATTGTTCAGCTTAGTCACCATCATTGTCGCTGAAAACTACCAGTAGCCCCAGCTGTGACATCATTTCTGTTTTGATCAGCAAAGTGAGTTGTTGTAAATCCACATAGAGCTTGGTTACTGCATCTTTGTTACTTTCAAGAGCATCCTTCATGCTTCCATTTAGTGCTTCCGCATCCGCTTTACAGAGCGCTATTTGCTCGTTGATTTTTTCCGAAAGGAGTTTTCCATTATCATCTATAATTCCCAAAGCATCCAGATAATCGTCAAAACCCTGTCCGTTTCCACCAGTGAAAACAGTTTGTGTAGCATCCAGGCTGGCTAGCAGAAGTTCTTTGGATTTTAGAGCAAACGGAGATTCTAATTTGTCTGGAAGTGGTGTACTTGATCCTGTTCTTGATCCAAGTGGAGTTGAAACCCGAAAATTTTTGGTGACCTCTATCTGGTGAATCAATTCATTTGCCAGCAATGTGGAGCCAGCACCTGCATCATTGCCATCATTTGACTGGAAAGAGTCAGCATAACCGTTTTTCCAGGCATCGATTATAGTATCAATATTGTCTACTAAGTCAGCCGAAAGCAGTTTGAGATAAGCTCGTCGATTACTGTCTTCGAATGTTGTAAGGACTTTGTCATCCGCATTTCCGAAAATCAAATATTCAATCGCAGAAAACCCTTTTTTGTCACTTCCAACTTTGAGAAGATAGCTATCCTTGCCATCATAGTTTTTAACCGATGTGCTCACCCCTGCTGTGTCAGCAGGCCAGATATCCATCGCATTGGTCAAACCCATATTTTCGATTGGGCCAAACTTAAATGGCTCACAAGCTTTCCATTGCAATCGTGCATTGAGCCAGGCGGAACGAAGGGAAGTCAGGTTGGTTTGACTTGGTTCTTTGTTGAATTGAGTGACCTGTTCATCGAGCGTAGTGGCAGCTACGGAAAATGTATGGAATGATGGCAGAATGAGACTATCTGCAGCTTGCTTCAGGATCAATCCCCGATCGAAATTGTCAGTTTTTTGTTCACTATCGGGGGTACAAGAGGTCATTACAGCAACTATTCCAAGTCCTAAGATGAAAACAGTCTTACGCATGTTCGCTTCTAGTTGATTGAGCATCTGTTTGTCTATTTAGGTAAAATCGTTATTTGGATGAATCTAATTCTGGGAAAAGAGAGATCAGCAGTGCCCGGGACTTGTTAAGATTATCGGCTGAAATCGTCCAAAAGTCAGCCGAATCTCCAAAAGTGGTATTCATAAGCTGGTCCAATTGCTCATCCGAAATGGTTTTATATGGATTGTATTTCAAGGCCCAAATGAAACCTAACCCTTCTGATGCAGCATGGAACATTTCTCCTTTGTCAGGATTATTGATGTTTTCTAATACCTCGTCGATATATCTGATCACACCCGCGGCAACAGTGATCTCAAATTGCTTGTAGATGATTGCTTTTTGTAGGTCGAGCGCTTCATAATCTTTATTAATGATAGCTGTTCTACAAGTAAGGAACGCATTTTTCAGCGCTTCAGAAGCCGGTGGATACCCCTCATCCCCGAGTGAATAGTTACCCCAGTATTGATTTTTACCATTGGCATCAAATGCTACATTTACTCCCCAGTAACCAAATGCTTCATCAAAATGATGCTCCAAAAGGGTGTAATTCTTGCCTTCAATAAGATCCTTGTTATCGACTCCCGAACCTGTCTTTGCATCGGTTAGATATTCATTGTAAATCTGATTGAGGAAAACAGCACCCATGAGTCCCTTGGAAATAAGCTGTGCATATTCCTGGCCTTTTTCGTTGACGAGAATATAGTTGTTTGCACTACGAAGGATCAGGCCCGCAGATCCCTGAGTGGCGTAAGCTGCGGACTGACTTGCTTGCGCGATATCGCTGAGAATACCTTCAAAAAAACTGATCTCCTGCGTGTATGTCTTATTTCTAAGTTCTTTGTCACTATTATTCAAACTAGTGTCAGAGAAAGGGAAATTATTGTTCGAATACATTTCCAGCAGTTTTTGCTCGGAGAGAGATGTACCAGCATTCGCTTCCTTAATATAGGCAACCATTTCTGATAGCATGTCAAACCGAGTTGTTTGTCCGCTGAAGTCTACTGTGGATACTCCATTTCTTTCAAAGGTATAAGTTGAGGGTATGGAAGCTGATGGATTTTTATCCTGGTCTTCAGTACATGAAATGATTGACAGTACAAGTGGTAATAGTATCAGTAATCTCCTGAACATTTTCTTCTTTCTATTTGGATTGATTCTAAATAAGGGCAAAATTGATTCAATTTGCTACAGGAGTCAATAGCTAGCCATAGCCAAAATAAGATATAGCTAAGACTAGCTACCTGTCACTATAAGTAGTGACCCAGGTGCGTCGAGAAGTGTACGGAACCAGTGAGTTTAGTCACTCAATACACCCGAATAGACCCTTTCCTATAATGACTCAATGAATTCGATCAGTTGGTTCCTTTCTTCTCTGGAAAGCTCCATGAAGGATTGTTTGGCTTTTTCCGCTTCTCCGCCATGCCAAAGGATTGCTTCCTCCACATTTCTGGCCCGGCCATCATGCAGTAAGAAAGTGTGACCATTTACCACATGAATCAACCCAAGTCCCCAAAGAGGCTGGGTTTTCCATTCATGTCCATTGGCCAGTCCATCAGGCCTGTTGTCCGCCAATCCTTTACCCATATCATGAAGTAAAAGATCTGTGAATGGCCGAATGGTTTGGTTGGAGAATTCTGGATGAACCGAATAGTCGCCGGTTACAATCTTTGGAATATGACAATTGTCACAGCTGAGTTTCATAAAAGAAGCTTTTCCTTTCAGGATTTCTGGTTTATCCCAATCACGTCTGAGCGGAACGGCTAATGTCTCTGAATAAAGACTCACACGGTCTAGAATTTGCTCTGTCAACTCAGGGTTTCCTCCATTAGGAAGGTCTGTACACTTCTGGTTAGGAGCACAATTCTGATCAGGAAACATGCTGCTGGAAATGCCAATGTCGCCATTAAAAGCCCCTGCCACTTGCTGTCTCACGGTTGGCTGATTGGCTTTCCAGCCGTATCTCCCAACTTCATTTTTACCCGTAACAACATTTTTGATGTAATTGATCTTTCCTGAAATACCATCACCATCTAGATCATCCGGATCTGCATAGGATTTAAGTGTTTCTTCAGAGATAGCTTCCAAAAGACCCATCCCAATTATCTGGGGTGCAATGCGCGGTGAAATCATTGTTTCAGCCGACAGTGCGCCGTAATTCAATGTAGTGAAAGTATAAGTTGGCTTTCTGAGCGAATAGCTGGTGCCATCAGGATATTTCCCGGGCATTTCTGTATATGTCACTGAAATGCTTCCTTCGCCATCCACTCCCATAATGCCATGTGGCTGAAACTGAAATCCGTAATTATCATCTGGTAGAGGTTCCCATTCAATACCAGATGGTTTGCTCAACCGAAAAAGTAAACCAAGCGGCTCTTCGTCTGGTGTCAGAGGTGGTGCAGCCCGCCCGTCCAGTGCGTGGCAGGAAGAACAGGAGCGAGCATTGAAAAATGGTCCAAGCCCATCCATGTCAGCTGTTGAAGAAGGAGCAGTAACCCAATTTCTTCTGAAAAAGGAATTCCCGGTTTCAAATAACAAACTTTTATCGCCAGTTAGATTTGGGGCAGCATGTCCAAAAGCATTGACTGATTGATCATAGATCGTAGCATCACCTCCACTAAACTGTTCTCCATCTTCCAGGTATTTTTTATAAGGAGCTTCTGATTCCGGCGAACAGGAAGCCAGAAACAGGATAACGGCCACAACAATGCCGAGCAGGACAATTTTCACTCTATTTTTCATTTTGAAACACAAAAAGCACATGCCCTGAAAGACATGTACTGACATTATTTATTCAATGACTTATACATCTGACGGATCAAAGCTGAACCCGAGTTCCTGGGCGGCTTGTGCCAATTGATCTCCTTGCGTTCTCAGGCTGGTGATGGTGTCATAAATTCTTACTCTGCCATCAGCATCTAAAAACTCCTGATCAAATGGAGCCTGAATTTTCTCAGCTAATTCCACACTGGTTGCAATCTGCGTTTTGAGTTGATCTGCCAGGTCTTTGTCCTGAAGGACCAGCACAGCATAGATAGAGGTACCGGATATGGTGCTGCCTGATGTAGTTTGATAGGATCCCAAATACACATTCTGAATTCCCAAAGCATCGTTTACAATATCCCGGTCCGTGTTGTCACTAAAGCATGATTGTTCATCTTCCTTGCCGCGGGTGTCATAAGCTACAAACATGCGTTCCCCAGCTAACTCTCCTTTGCTGAGTTTACCCAGACCGCTGATGATATTTTCTAATGAAAGATCCACGTTGCTTTCAAAGGAAGTTCTGTAGGTTGAACCTTCTTCCCACGAATCAACCAAATATTTTAGATCACTTACCAGAAGCTTGGTTACTTCTGAAAGGTATTTGGCTCTTCTGTCCTGGTTATCATTCGTACCAGTACCATCAGTTAGATAGTCGGTGTACGGCCTGTTTCCTCCGCCGGGTCCTGCGCTTAGGTCTTGGCCCCAAAGTAAAAATTCAATAGCATGATACCCTGTGCTGATGTTGGTTTCGCTGCCCTGTTCGTTCAGTCCAGCAAGTACATCAGCGGTTATCTCCGGAAATTGATCAGGACTGTTGATAATGTTGGTACCGTCACCTTCATCACCTACCACATAGTCTATGTAGGATTCATCCAACGGCCAGGCATTGATCTGCCCTTCCGGTCCATCTTCTCCGTCAATCGGGCCACCATAAAAACGAAATGCCTCAGACTGGCCGTAACTTTCACGTGCATCCAGCCATGCTTGTTTGGCTGCATCCAATGTATTTTGGGATGGATTAGCAAGAAAAGTTTCAATGGAAGTCTGCAATGCTAAACCAGCATCATATACATCTGTGTAATTCGCATAGACAATTGCTGAGTACTGCTTAACAGCTGCTGATTTGGTATCATCCAGCTGGGAAGTGCTTTCCTCATCTTTACATGACCAGAGTGTCAATAGCGATAAAAGGGAAACACTGAGTGTTGTTGATATGATCTTATTCATTTGGTTTCTGCTTGTTATTTGGATTATTTCTAAATAAGAGCAAATTTGAACCAAATTGAAATAGCTGTCAATCGCTATCCTTAGGCAAAATGAAAAATCACTAGCCGTAGTTAATGACCACTAGAAGTAGTGAGAAGCAAGGACGTCTTTATGAATTGCCTTTTCCCAGAAGTTTGCTGTAAATCTCAAAATTCCCCTTATCGAAGCAGATAAAAATCACTTCTTCAAGACACGAACTTTTGTAAGATTCTACAGTCGACACAGCGATCTCAGCAGCCGCTATTTTTGGAAATCCGTAGATTCCAGTGCTTATATTGGGAAAGGCAATTGATTTGAGCTCGTTGGTTTCAGCAAGTTTCAGGCTTTGAATGTAGCAGGAATGTAACTTTTCGGCTTCACCTGATTGACCTCCCTGCCAAACAGGCCCTACTGTGTGGATGACTTTCTTTGCTGGCAAGTTGCCTGCAGTAGTAATTACCGCTTCACCTGTAGGGCAGCCACCTTGCCGATTTCGGATGGCTCGACATTCCTCCAGAATGGCAGAACCACCGGCACGATGAATGGCTCCATCCACTCCACCTCCACCTAATAATGAAGAATTGGCTGCATTGACTATGGCATCCACCTGAAGTTTGGTGATGTCTCCCTGTATGAGTTGGATGGTCATTTCATGGATTTAAAGTTTAAATTATATAATTGCTCATTTCGTTTTAAGTATCGAAATCATTTTTGATAAAAGGGTCTTAAATTAATTGACTTTAAAGTATGAATAGCTATTTAGTGATTTTCGAAAAATCTGCACAAGGATATTCCGCTTATGTACCTGATTTGCCTGGTTGCACTTCCGCAGGAGCTACCAAGGAGGAAGTCAAAGCTAATATTTCAGAGGCTATAAAACTTTATTTGGAGGTCTTGGAGGAAGATGGTCAGACTGATCTGGATAAAGTTTCTGAATCGGAAATGGTTACCATTTAGTTTTTTAACCCAGCTTGCTTCAAAATGCTGTTTTCAGTTCCTTTTGGAATATCATTTGAAAGTCTATGTACAGCGATAATGACATGAGACCTGACAGGTTTGCTTGGCACCCAGGGATATACTCGTCTAATTGAATAAGCCCTTTAGATAGTAGTAAACCTGTCAGGTCTTTGATAGTTTTCTTATTGAGCAGTTTGCTGCTCGTAAGTCACCGAGAGAATACGCTCCTCGATCATTCCCAGAGCAATTTTATCTTCACCTAATACATCAAACAATTCTAGGCATCTGCGAGCAACATATTCTTCTTCTATTTGCTCCTGCACAAACCACCTCAGAAATTCTTCTGTAGCAATGTCACCAACTTTTCGGCACAATCTTACCATGTCATGAATGGAATCGGTCACGGCAATTTCCATTTCCAGTGTTTTCTCAAACACGCTTCTTAGCTTCTCAAATTCGTGCTGAGATTCACCCACTGAAGGCGAAACCGCATCACATTCCATATCCACCAGGTAATGAAAGAACTTCATCTGATGTGAACGCTCCTGATCAGATTGCCTGAAGAAAAATTCAGCACAGTTGTCATATCCGCGTACATCACACCAGGCCGCCATCGCCAAATAGGCCGCAGAGGATTGAGCTTCCATTTTAATTTGCTTGTTGATAATATCCACTACCTCGTCATGGAGGACAGAATGCCTTCTCATTATGTCTTTCATCTTTCTAAAAATTTATATCTCTAAAACAATCAACTTAATGTAAGTTGGAATGCAAGTTTAAATCATAATTCAGAACAGTCAACCCATTTGAATCTCTATCCTCCGCATCCCAAAAACTTCCGCATATCCATGTCAGGAAGTCCATTACTGGTTTCCTGATCATTCTCATCATTGGAAGCTTGAGATTCTTCTTTTGCCTTGGCTTTCATCTTTGCCAATCGCTTTTGAGCAGCCTTTTCTTTCTCCTTATCCATTTTCATTTTGGGTTAATTCTAATTTACAAAGAATTCTGTGCAATGTCGTTTTACTATAAAAGTTTCAGGTGAACGCATGCCCTATCACAGGGAGATATAAAACAAAAACTTCACATCTTTGCCGCATGGAAAATCCTTCTAAAGATTTAACAGATTTACGAATCGGAGTGTTGGGTGGTGGTCAGCTGGGCAGAATGATGCTTCAGTCGGCTACAGACTTCAATCTTGAGATCCACATGATTGACCCGGACCCACATGCTCCATGTGCACACATCGCTCAATCCTTCACTGTAGGACATCTTACAGATTATGATGCTGTAATGGAGTTTGGCAAAGACAAGGATGTGTTGACTATCGAAATAGAAGCCGTAAATACTGAGGCGCTCAAGGAACTTCAGAAACAAGGCAAAAAAGTGTTTCCGCAGCCTGAAATCATAGAGTTGATCCAGGATAAGCGGAAGCAAAAAACTTTCTACAAAGCCAACAGAATCCCAACAGCGGATTTTATCCTGACAGAAAATAAGGAAGAAGTGATCAGCCATAAGTCCTTCCTGCCTGCTGTGAATAAGCTTGGTAAAGGAGGTTATGACGGTAGAGGAGTGCAAGTGATCAAATCTGAAGCTGATTTGGACAGAGCTTTTGAAGAACCATCATTATTGGAAAAACTTATTGACTTCAAAAAAGAATTGAGTGTCATTGTAGCCAGAAATGAATCCGGAGAAGTAAAAAGCTTCCCGCTAGTAGAGTTGGCTTTTCATCCGGAAGCTAACCTTGTTGAGTTTCTATTTGCTCCTGCAGAAGTAGCTCAGGAGGTTGAAGAAAAAGCACAAAAGCTGGCAGAGGATGTCATCACCAAACTGGATATGGTTGGCCTGCTGGCAGTGGAGATGTTCCTGACTCAGGACGATGAAATATTGGTCAACGAAATTGCACCAAGGACACATAATAGTGGTCACCATACTATAGAAGCCAATATTACTTCACAGTTTGAACAACATCTCCGGGCCATTCTTAATTTGCCTCTGGGGGCAACAGACCTGATCAAACCTGCTGCGATGGTGAATGTGTTGGGGGAAGAAGGCTTCACAGGTTCCGCGAAATATGAAGGAATGCAAGAGTTACTTCACCAGCACGGAGTTCATTTGCACCTGTATGGGAAGAAAATTACTAAACCATTCAGAAAAATGGGGCACATCACAATTACAGATGAAAGTACAGCGGCTCTCAAGACCAAAGCCCTGAAAGTAAAAGAAATATTAAAAGTAAAAGCATGAGTAAGCCACAAGTAGGAATCATCATGGGCAGCCAGTCGGATTTGCCAGTCATGTCAGAAGCTGCGGAAATCCTGGAAGAACTGGGAGTGAAAATAGAAGTAACCATTGTATCTGCACACAGAACTCCTCACAGAATGTTGGAGTATGCTGAAAATGCAGCTTCACGTGGCTTAAAGGTAATTATTGCCGGAGCTGGTGGAGCCGCTCATTTACCCGGAATGGTTGCTTCTCTAACAACTTTACCGGTGATTGGTGTTCCAGTGAAATCTCGAAATTCGATTGATGGCTGGGATTCAGTGCTTTCAATTCTTCAAATGCCGGGAGGAATTCCTGTTGCTACAGTAGCATTGGATGGAGCTAAAAATGCTGGTATTCTGGCAGCAGAAATAATCGGCGCTTTTGATGATGCAATTGGGAAAAACATTGCCGATTATAAAGCCTCACTTAAAGACAAGGTGCTGGATTCTGCCAAATCTCTGGAAGAGCGTGGCTGGAAATCGAAGAAAATCGGATTTTAAATACTTATCCTCAGAGAGAGCAAAGAACACAAAGGGTGGGATAACTAAATGTTCGCAACTTTTTATTTCTTTTTGATCAGGACAATTCTGAAGTTTAACTTTCCCAGTTTATTCTGCGTTCTTCGTGGTTAAGTCAGTCTTAATCTGGCTGAGCTTCAACCAGCTCTTCTTTCTTGGGAAACATAAGCGAAAGAAAAATGGATGCAAACAAGAAGAATATAATGATGCCAAAAGACCAGAAAATTGGGATGTAGACATGTTCAACACCCAGGATTTTTCCAATGGAAGACTGAATGATATCCATCTCCAGCATCATTTTTATGCCGATGAAAACGAGAACAACAGAGAGTCCTTTTTGCAACAAATAAAACCTGTCCAGAATATTGGCAAGAAGGAAAAACATGGCTCTGAGACCCATCACGGCAAATATATTGGAAGTGTAAATCACAAATTCATTTTGCGTGATCGCAAATGCAGCAGGTATTGAATCAACAGCAAAGATCAAGTCGGTGGTTTCAATAAGAATGATCACCAAAAAAAGTGTAGTGAATACACGCTTACCATTTTCTCTTAACCAGAATTTACCATCTGCGATGTTATCAGTAAATGGGAATAATTTTTTAGCCCACTTCAGTACAGGATTTTTTTCCGGCTCAATTTCCATTTCCTCATCTTCATTGAAGATTTTGACCCCTGAATAGATAAGGAATGCGCCGAAGATGTAAAGAATCCAGTGAAACTGGCCGATGAGGAATGCACCAACAAAAATGAATACCGCTCTGAAGACGATTGCTCCAAGAATACCCCAAAATAAGATGCTGTGATAGTATTCTTCTTTTACCTTGAAGTATCGAAGGATAAGAAGGATTACGAATATGTTGTCAACAGAAAGTGCCTTTTCAGTAACGTAAGCAGAGAAAAACTCAAATGTGGCTTGCTCACCGGCACCATAAAAATACAGTACTGTTCCATATGCTACAGAGACAGCTACCCAAAACAGACTTTGAAGTAAAGCCTCTTTTTGAGATACTTTATGATGGGACTTGTGGAAGACTCCAAGGTCTACGAGTAAAAAGGCGAATATGATAATTCCGAATACTCCAAAAAGAAGCCCTTCGTTCTTACCAGAAAATAAGGTTAATAGCATAAGTCACACTGATATGAATATGTCCCTAGCTGGTTTGGTCGCGCAAAATAATCAAATAAAACACAATAAGAAAATTTGCTTGGTCCTTATCAGTATCCAGAGAACAATATCGGATAATGTAAGTTTTTTCATTAACTTTTTCCCTAAACTCTGGTAAAATGGAAGGTATTGTATTTGATATCGTTCTTTGCGCGATCCTTTATGGTATAATGTTGTTGGTCATTTTCATCAATAATGCCAGGAGGAACAATAAGAACGATACGGATAGCGATGATGATGGTGGCTTGCCCGTATCTTTACCACCAGACATTGATCTACCTCCTGGAGTATGCTTGCCAGATGATCCCAGGAGATACCAGATCACAGAGCCAGACGAAATATTTGCATGAACAATCCTTTTGACGATCTCAAAAAACTTAATCCGCTAAAATACAGTCCAATCACCCTAAGCCGTAAGCGACCTAAGACAGGATTGGCGCCTGGTAGTCTTATCTATACCGGGAAAGTCTATTCTGATTATATCAACATAGAAGTGATTGACTATACAGATGATCGGATTGATGAAGTCCAGATCACGGATGTATCAGAATTGCAGAAGTACAACAATCCGGATTCTGTCACCTGGATCAACATTCAGGGATTGCATGATGTGAAAATCATAGAGCAAATTGGGCAGATGATGGGCCTTCATCCGCTTACGTTGGAGGATATCCTGGATACCAATCAAAGACCTAAAGTGGAGGAGTTTGAGGAGCATCTGTACATCTCCATGAAGATGATCAACCACATTCCCGATTTGAACAAGATTGATATTGAGCAGGTGAGCATTGTGATGCACAAAAACTTTGTCATTTGTTTTCAGGAAAAACCTGGTGATGTATTCAACGATATTAGGACACGATTAAGAAATGGTAAAGGGAGGTCTCGCAAACGAGGCGCTGATTACCTGGCTTACATACTCATAGATATCATTATAGATTTCTATTTTGAAACGCTGGATCAGGTTTGGGAACGAATAGAGTTGCTGGAGGACTATGCAGTAAGAAGGCCGGAACGAATAGAGTTGAGAAACATTCAGTTGGTCCGACGAGATTTGATCCAACTACGCAAACAGATGTATCCGGTTCGGGATGTAGTCAATGCTCTGTTTAATAGGAATTCTGAGTTCTTCACAGAAAGTACACTCATGTATGTTCGTGATACACATGATCATGCAATTCAAGTGGTGGAAAACCTTGATACTTATCGTGAAATCCTAACCAGCGTAATGGACCTCTATCTCTCGCAGCTCAGCAACAAGATGAATGAGGTGATGAAGGTGTTGACCGTCATTGCTACCATATTTATTCCTTTGACCTTTGTGGCCGGAGTTTATGGCATGAACTTCAAACACATGCCAGAGCTGGAATGGGCTATCTCCTACCCGGTTGGGTTTTACAGTCTGATCGGAATCATATCTTTGGTGATGATCGGTTATATGAGGAGCAAAAACTGGCTTTAGCTTTGAAGTAATTGTAGGTCAATAAAATTCTTATAGGCACCATCTTTCTGTGCTACCAGATCATCATGTGAACCAGATTCAACTACCTGGCCCTGATCAAGGACATAAATTCGATCCACAGAGCGAATTGTTGCCAATCGGTGAGCAATGATAATGGTGGTTCTGCCTTTCATCAGTTCATTGAGCGCTTGCTGCACCAGGTGCTCAGATTCAGCGTCCAGTGAGCTGGTGGCTTCATCCAGAATGAGAATATCCGGATCTTTTAATACAGCCCTGGCAATGGCGATTCTCTGGCGCTGCCCACCGGAAAGTTTCACTCCGCGTTCTCCAACGGTAGTTTCCATTCCTTCAGGAAATCCCTGAATAAAATCCAATGCATTTGCTTTTCGAGCAGCTTCAAGCACTTCTTCATGTGTAGCTTCCGGCTTTCCATAGCGGATATTTTCTTCTATCGTTCCACCAAACAAGATCACTTCTTGTGGCACAATACCGACATGCTTTCTGAGTGTCTGGAGGTGCAATTGGTCAATGTTTTCACCTCCGATGGTTATGCTTCCATTTCCAGGGTTGTAGAATCGCATCAACAGCTGAACCAGTGTTGATTTACCGGCGCCACTGTGACCTACCAAGGCTACTTTTTGACCAACAGCTACATGCAGGTTTACATTTTTGAGCACGGTAATTTCCGGGCGTGTCGGGTAGCTGAAACTCACTCCTGCAAACTCAATGTCTCCTTTTAGCCTGCTGTCAGTTATTGCATCTTTCACATCCCACTCAATATCTTCTCTAAGAATTTCCAATACGCGCTCTGATGAACCAACCGCCTTCTGAACCTGGGCAAACAAATCACCAAGCCCGGCTATAGACGCACCAATGAACGTGGTATAAAGAATGAATTGCAGCAAATCACCCACAGACATATCGCCTGACTGAACCAAACGTGCTCCGTACCACATGATAGCTACCAGGCCGCCAAATAGCATGAAAATGATAAATGAAATGAAAGCGGCACGATACCAGGCGACTTTTAGGGCTGTGTTGACCACAGAGCCCATCGCTTTTTTGTAGCGCGTTATTTCGAAAATTTCTGAAGTAAAAGACTTCACTGCCTGAATACTCTGTATGGTTTCATCTACAATCACATTGGCAGTCGCCAATTCACTCTGAGTTTTATTGGATTGCTTCCTGATGAACCTTCCGAATACAATTGCCGAAATAACAATTACTGGGAAAGTGGCCAGCATGAAAACACTCAATGAAGGGGTATTGTAAAAAATCAATGCAATCCCGGAAATAAGAATGATAAACTGACGAATCAGTTCTGCAAGCGTAGTAGAAAAGGTACTTTGGAGAATGGAAACATCATTGGAAATCCGGCTGATCAGATCTCCAGCTCTGTTTTTGTCATAAAAAGTAATTGGCAAAGTCATCAACTTCTGATAAAGGTCTGTTCTGACATTAGCCATGGCATTTTCAGTCACTTTGGCAAAAAGCACCACTCTGAAAAAGGAGACAATACTTTGCATGAATAAAATCGCCAGGAGGAAAAGTGTAGCCGTTCCGATATTATCAATGAACCAGTTTTGTTCTCCTTGCGCCAGGTCTATGAGCTTTCCCGACACATATGGAAAGACCATAAATACACTACTGGAGATAAACAACAGGATTAGTCCAACGATGAATTTGCCTTTGTAGGGCCACACATAGCTAAAAACACCACTCAGTTTTTTGATTCCTTCGCGGTTCAGTCTTTTCTTCTCTTCCTTGCTCATTAGTTATTTGATGATTCCTGCAATTTGATAGTTCACGGCATCCAATAGGATCATTTTCTGGTTGCCATCAATCTTGTATGATTGGAGCTGGCCTTTTTCGAATGTCATGTTCAGGGTTCGCTCTGTGGAATAGATGTATTTTGATTCAGAAAACTGGCTATTGATCTGCTTGACTTCACCATTTTCAAGAATCACTTCAAAGTTATTTATGGATAGTTTTCTGCTTGCTTCAGCTTTGTAACTAATCATTTTGGCAGATTCATTGGTTTTGTATGCGCCTACATTGTGTGGTTTGTTCAGGTTGTAGTCTCTGATGATTGAAAATTCTTCTTGCCACTGCGCAGAATCAGGCTGGAAAGTTCTGCTTTCTTCTTCGCCATCTTTGATGACTGTTTTGGTCAGTGTTGCGTTTTGGGTTGCCAGCAGTTGAACCTGGGCATCAAGCAGAGAGTCCAGGTCAAAATAGGCATTTAGTTTTTTGGTAGTTGATTGATACTGTTCGCACCCAAATAGTGCGAACAGTATGGCTCCCAGAAGGATTGTTTTTCTCATTATAAAAGTTCGTTACCGGTCATTTCGGCTGGTTTCGGCACTCCCATCAGTTTCAGAATGGTTGGTGCAAGATCTCCCAGCTTACCGGATTTCAGTTCTCCATTAAATTCCTTGTCAACCAAAATACATGGCACAAGGTTCGTGGTGTGCGCTGTATTTGGTGTGCCGTCAGGGTTGACCATAATGTCTGAGTTACCATGATCAGCAATGATGATACTGCTGTAACCGTGATCAAGAGCAGTTTCTACCACCGCCTTAGCGCAAGCATCTACAGTTTCACATGCTTTCACAGCTGCCTCAAAAACTCCCGTATGACCTACCATGTCCGGATTGGCAAAGTTTAGGCAAACAAAATCAACTTCCTCTTTTTCCAGCTCCGGAATGATCGCGTCTTTGATATCATTTGCACTCATTTCAGGCTGTAGATCGTAGGTTGCTACTTTTGGAGAAGGGCAAAGCAATCTTTTTTCGCCTTCAAACTCTGTTTCACGACCTCCTGAAAAGAAGAATGTAACGTGTGGGTATTTTTCTGTTTCAGCAATTCTGATTTGCTTTTTGCCATGATCAGCCAATACCTCACCAAGCGTCTTTTGCAGATTGTCTTTATCAAAAACCACTTTTACACCCTTGAAAGTATCGTCGTAGTTAGTCATAGTCAGGTAATACAGATCAAGTTTTTTCATATCATGATCAGGAAAATCTTCCTGAGTCAATACCTGGGTAATTTCCCTGCCCCGGTCTGTACGGAAGTTAAATACCATCACGACATCACCTTCCTCTATTTTGGCAACTGGTTTACCACCTTCTGTATGAATAATTGGTTTGATGAACTCATCCGTCACACCATTATCATAAGATTGCTGAATAGCTTCTGTAAGATTCTCTGTTTCTACTTCTCCTTTGGCATTCACCAATGCATCATAGGCGAGCTTCACACGCTCCCAGCGCTTGTCTCGGTCCATCGCAAAATACCTTCCGGTGATAGATGCAATTTTACCAACTGTTTGAGCTGCATGAGCTTCCACTTCTCCTATAAATCCTTTGCCACTTTTTGGGTCACAGTCACGGCCGTCAGTAAAAGCATGTACAAATACGTTCTCACAGTTATTTTCTTTGGCAGCAGTCAGCAGACCTTTTAGGTGCTTGATGTGAGAGTGAACTCCACCATCAGAGACTAACCCAACAAAGTGAATGTTTTTCCCCTTTTCTTTAGCATAATCAAAAGCAGCTACGAGCTCTTTTTCTTTAGCCAGTGAACCATCCTCAGTAGCATTGTTGATTTTCACCAGGTCCTGGTATACTACACGCCCGGCACCAATGTTCATGTGGCCTACTTCCGAGTTTCCCATTTGTCCTTCTGGCAAGCCAACGGCTAAACCTGAAGCTTCCAGTGTGCTATGAGAATAGTTATTATAAAGACTGTCAACAAATGGAGTATTCGCTTTGTCGATGGCTGATACGCTCTTATCTGTTGCTATTCCCCAGCCATCCAATATCATTAGGATTACTTTCTTGTTCATTGTTTTTCGGTTCTATTAGTGTTTCAATAAATAATCACAAAATTTGTCACCTTCGGCAGGGGTATTTGTGAAGGTTATAGTTCATCTTTGGTTTCTGCCGCAAATATAATATCCACACACAAGGACGACCATCTATTGTACTTTATCCTGAGTGACAAAGTTCAATTATGGCATAATTTTAGATAACTTTAGGATATGTTTAAACTTGGATTTTTTTTCACTGCTCTACTATTCTCTCTTCATACTTATGCACAGGATGATATATTAGCCAATATTGGTACGGCGATGAAGGCCGGGAGTTCAAAAGAACTCATCAAATACTGTAACGAAAACCTGGAAATAAAAGTCAATGGCAAGACCTCTAATTACAGCATTTCCCAAGCAGAAGTGGTGTTGAAAGACTTTTTCCTAAAAAACCCACCTAAAGGATTTCAGTACATTCATCAGGGATCTTCACCAGAAGGGTTGAAATACACCATCGGAACTTATGCTCTGGAAGAAGGTAGCTATCGGGTAGTGATGGTAATCAAAAAGATAAAAAACGAATTTAAAATCGATACGATTAACTTTAGTCGTGAATAATTAGCCAGAGCAATTGCATGCTCATTTCCTTTTGGAGGTTAAGCTGTTTTTTGCACCCCATCTCAAAAGAGTAAAACATCTGACGAATGTTTCCTTCCCTTTAGGATTAGGGAAAAAGGAAGCATGTAGTTTAAATCATTACTCCAAATAGACAGACTCTAAATAATTAGTGCCAAATAGTCTCAGATAGGGCCAGCTTTCCTAATTTTGCGGTCCTATGAAGGCACCCTACCTTACGGAACAAAATATTCGATACTTTATCAAGACTGCTCTTGCCGAGGATATTGGCGATGGAGACCACAGTTCGTTGGGGAGTATTCCTAAAGATCAAGTGAGTCACGCGCGTCTTCTGGTTAAGGACAATGGAATATTGGCTGGTGTCACACTAGCTGAAAGAATCTTTCATTATGTTGATAAAAATATTTCCATTGACTTCAACAAGAAGGATGGAGATTTGGTCAGTAATCATGACATTGGATTTACTGTAAAGGGGAATGCTCAGGCCATTCTGAGTGCTGAGCGCTTAGTTCTCAACTGTATGCAGCGCATGAGTGGCATAGCTACCTACACGCACAAAATGAATCATTTGATTCAGGGAACTAAAGCAAAGCTGCTGGATACGCGCAAGACAACTCCAAATTTTCGATTGCCAGAAAAATGGGCAGTCCTCATTGGTGGCGGAGTGAATCATCGCTTTGGTTTGTATGACATGGTGATGCTCAAGGATAATCATATCGACTATGCCGGAGGTGTGAAAGAAGCGATTTTATCTACTCAGCAATACCTGAAAGAAAGAGATCTCAACCTTAAAATTGAAGTAGAAGTAAGGAATCTGGAGGAATTGGAAGAAGTCATTAAGACAGGTGGCGTTTTCAGGGTTTTATTGGACAATATGTTGCCTTCTTCAATTCGTGATGCCATCAGAATGATCGGTGGACGCATGGAGACTGAGGCATCCGGAGGCATCAATGAGAAAAATATCACTGATATTGCCGAAACCGGAGTGGACTATATTTCGGTAGGTGCCCTCACACATTCTCATGAAAGTTTAGACATTAGCTTAAAAGCAATCAAATAATATGATAGTAAAGACTAAGAAGTACGAGTTGCCAACAGGCACTTACATTAAAACCGCGATGGTTGGAGTGTTGAAGCAGCAGTGGTGGGTTGGATTAATCTATCTGGCGCTTTGTGGTGGCTATTTTATCATTCCTAATTGGTGGTGGATCATCGGTGCTACTATCGCATTGGTCATCTATCTCCTTTTCTGGCTGATTCAGTTTGCCGGGGTAACTCAGCTGGAACAGGGCAAATTCATGTTCCAGAAAATGTACTATGAAATCACCAGCCAGGACATCAAACTAATGCTGAATGCCAAGCAAGGGATGCCGATGAAATGGGACCAAATCAAACGTGCTGAAAAGGGTAAAGACCATTTTGTGTTTTTTGCCAGCAAAGCGCAGCTCTTGTATTTGCCATTCAAGATTTTCAAATCTGAAAACGAGATCCGTTTTATTGAAACCGTGCTGAAGCGCAAAGGCTTTATCAAAGAGAAGTGATCAATGAAGCATACTTGAAGCAGGCCAAATCCCGTGCAGCAAAATATTGCGCTGGTCGGGAAAGGTCTCCGTATCAGGTATTGCAGAAACTTTTCGCCTGGGAGCTGGATGAGGACAATGCTCAGCAGGTTCTTGCTGAGCTGATTGCAGAGAATTTTATCGATGAGGAGCGCTTTGCCAGGGCATTTTGTCATGACAAGTTTGAATTCAATCAATGGGGTAAGATCCGGATTCGCCAGGAATTGAGCCAGCACCGGATTGCTGAAAACATGATCCAAATAGGTCTTAACAGCATTGATCCTGCAAAATACGAGGAGGTAATCTTCAAACTTGCGGTGAAGAAATGGTCATTGCTGAAGGATGACCCATGGATCAAAAAGCAAAAGACTACTGCCTTTCTGGTTCGTAAAGGATTTGAAATGGACCTGGCTATTGAGGCTGTGCGAAAAGTGTCAGCCGGCATACATTAGTTCATTTGTTCCTGGTGAGTTGAGAACTGAAATCTGATTTTCGGCGTAATTATGCCTATGGTAAAATTTGTAAGCATAATATGGCTGACACTGTTGTTTCAGCAAACCAATTGGAATACTGACAAAACAGGAGTGGCAGTTGAAGGATATGATGTGGTCAATTACTTTTCCGGAACAGCATCCAAAGGATCAGAGAAGTTCAGCACAAAATATGATGGTGTTATTTTCTACTTCAGTTCGGCTGCTAACCTTTCGATGTTCCAGTCCAATCCACAAAAATATGCTCCGCAGTACGGCGGATATTGTGCTTATGCAATGGGGTTGAATGGTGAAAAAGTGAGTATAAACCCCAAAACTTACAAAATCACTGACGGCAAACTTTATCTTTTTTACAATTCGCTTGGAACCAATACGCTGAAGCCATGGAACGAAAATGAATTGGATCTGATGAAAAAAGCCGACCAAAATTGGCAATCAAAATATCTTAATGATTAATCTTGTGTTAAGACTTTATTGAGAAATGTCGATCAATCATTCCGCAACTAGCCTATTGGAACAGGTTCGGTTAGTAATTACCCAAATGACCAGTGACCAGTTCAAACAGCCCATACCCACGCTGAGTGGAAGTAGTATAGGTCAGCATGTTCGTCACACCCTTGAGTTTTTCATCTGTCTTCAGGATGCGCACATCAATGGAGAGATCAACTATGATGAACGCAAACATGATCACTACCTGGAACAAGATGTGAGGCTGGCAGCCCAGGTTGCCCAATCATTGCAGGAGAATATTCTGAAGCAAAAGGGAGATTTTTCGCTGGTGATGAAGGCGAATTATGAAGTAGATAGTGATGAAGAGTTGGCAATCAAGACCACTTATCATAGAGAATTGGCTTACAATATTGAACATGCCATTCATCACATGGCTCTTATCAAGATTGGCTTGAAAGTTACTTTTCCTGAAGTGACACTTCCTGATCATTTTGGAGTAGCTAGCTCAACAGTTCGCTATCAAAAATCTCAAAATGCATGATCAAAGTTCTTTCACGAAGGTGGAAGTCCTTTTGGTTTAAAGTGACTCACTGGGAATTTTGGCCATTTGCTGTCTTGTATTTTCCTGTCAATTTTTACTTCACCTGGTTGGCTATCAGGTGCCGGTCTTTTTTCTTTTTCACAGCTTCAAATCCAACTATCGATTTTGGGGGGATGCTGGGAGAAAGCAAAGCCGAAATTTTCAAATTGATTCCAAAGCAATATCTCCCGGATTACACACTTATTGACTCGGGAAATGAATCGGCCGCATTGGCTTTTGGCAGGCAAATTGGTTATCCGCTGATTTGTAAACCTGACGTTGGCGAAAGAGGTAAGCTGGTTGAAAAGATTGCTGATGAAGCCGCTTTGATCTCTTATGTGAAAAAATGTCCGGTACCTTTTCTCATGCAAGAGCTGGTCAGTTATCCGTTGGAGCTGGGAGTGTTTTTCATCAAACATCCGGGAGAACAGTTAGGGCGGATTACATCTATCGTCCAAAAGGATTTTTTACATGTGGTTGGCGATGGCAACAGTTCGATTGAAAAGCTTTTGCAAGAGAGTGACCGTGCACAATTGCAACTCAATTTTGATCATCCGAGATTTCAGCACTTGCTGGAAAGGATTCCGGAAGAAGGAGAGAAGTTTGTGGTTGAGAATATTGGTAATCATTGCAGGGGAACCACTTTTCTCAATGCTAATGATCAAATTTCCGAACCGCTCAACCGGGCATTTAATACATTGGTTGATCAAATTGGTGGACTGTATTTCGGTCGCTTTGATCTACGATGTGCGTCATACGAAAGCCTGTCCAATTTGAATCATTTCAAAATTCTGGAACTCAATGGTGCTGGTGCAGAACCAGGGCATATCTATCATCCGGGAGCATCCATTTGGAAAGGATATCGAGATATTTTTTGGCATTTGGATCAGTTGGCTCAAATTAGCAAAGCCAACCACAAGCAAGGAATCCCATACTGGTCGCTAAAAAGAGGTTGGAAAAAATTACGCGATATTAGTAAGTACAATAAAAAAATAGAGCAGTACATATGAGTGTTCAGGTTTTGTTGATTGCGTTTGTGGTGAGCTACTTCGGCTCCATACCCCCGGGCACCATCAACATTACCAGCATGCAACTTTCCGTAAAGCATCATCATCGGGCGGCTCTGTTTTTTGCGTTGGCTGCATCACTCACTGAATTTGTTTATGCAGGAGTTACTGTGAGATTTCAGATTTTCCTGAGTGAACGACCCGTTTTCACCGAAAACTTCCAGATAATCACTGCCACGGCGATGGTGGTTTTGGGAGTGATCAATCTTTTTGCCAAGTCCAACACCAAATCACTGATAGCAAAGACCGGCGATTTGAAAGGGCGAAATGGTTTTAAGAAAGGAGTGATATTGGGAGTACTCAATCCGCTGACCATCCCATTCTGGCTGGCTGTTACGGCTTATTTACAAAACCATCAATTAATAGCATTGGATGGCATCCACTTCTGGTGGTACCTGGTTGGTATTTCAACCGGGACATTCAGTTTACTGCTTACGGTAAATAAACTTGGGGCAAAGTTTACTAACATCGCCAACAATAACTTTTTAGTGCATAAAGTGCCCGGTTTGGTATTTATTGGTCTTGGGGTTTACAATTTTATTGAGTGGTATTTGGGTTAGGAAATCCAGTTTTCAACTTTTAGTCCATCAACTCTATTGAATTCTTTTACATTATTGGTGACTAAAGTCAAGCTTAAAGCTTTTGCGTGAGCAGCAATTAACATATCCAAAGGGCCGATGACCAAACCTTGTGATTCAAGCTTTGCCGGGATATCTCCATAAACAGTCCCTGCATGAAAATCATATGGCAAAATTTCGAGAGGAAGTAGGAAATGTTCCAGAGCTATTTCGTTTTTCTCTCGATGAGTACTTTTGGCTACACCATATTTGAGTTCTGAAAGAGTAATTGTTGAAATAGCTATATCGCCCAATTCAAAAGTCTTAAATTTTTAAATACAGAAAGTGGTTTTTTCTTAATAATGTAAATGCAGATGTTGGTGTCTAGCAAATACTTCATAATTAGAAAGATTCTCTAATAATCTTGTCGGAGGGTTGATTTCTTTGTTCCATGAAATCTTCTGAGAACTCATCCACACTGTCTTCAATAGTTTTCCATGGATTATGAAAAGGAATTAGGTACAATGCATCTCCTACTTTTTTGAGGTAGACTTTGTCATCATTAATTTTTAGGTTCTCGGGAATCTTTACTATTTGAATACCTGACTCGTTTTCTATATCAATTGTTTGGAAACTCATAACGTGTAGTTCTTAGGAATAAAATTAACGAAAATAGGTTAGAGATGATCAAGACAATTCAGAACCCTCCCACTTTCGATACAAAATCCCAAACGACTATTCCCAGACTCACCGAAATATTCAAAGAGTGTTTAGTGCCGTACTGAGGAATTTCAAGAACCACATCAGCGTTTTTTACTACCTCTTCATTCACACCAAAGACCTCATTGCCAAATACGAAAGCATATTTTTTTTCTTTCTCCGGTTGAAAATCGATCAGCGAAGTACTTCTGTCAGCCTGCTCCACAGCGATGATTTGATAACCTTCGGATTTCAGTTTTTCCACTAAAGAATTGATCTTTTCATGATATTCCCAGGCCACAGTTTCAGTAGCACCAAGCGCAGTTTTATTGATATCACGATGTGGTGGCTGAGCGGTGATCCCACATAAGTAAATTTTTTCCACGCGAAAAGCATCGGAAGTTCTGAAGGCACTTCCCACGTTATTCATGCTTCTGATATCATCCAGCACGATGCAGGCATTCAGCTTTTTCGCTTCTTCAAATTCTTCTGGTTGTAATCGTCCGAGCTCTTCGTTTTTTAGTTTTCTCATGCGCTGCTGTTTCCTTAATATTGCTAATTAATTCAATGTCCAAAACTACCACCAATTCTCCACGATGGCTAAATCTAAGAGTCCGGCAGAAACTCCCCTAATGAAACAATACAATGCGATCAAAGCCAAATATCCTGGGGCTTTGTTGCTTTTCAGGGTTGGCGATTTCTATGAAACTTTTGGTGAAGATGCCATTAGGGCCAGCAAGGTGCTGGATATTGTGCTGACCAAGCGAGCCAATGGTTCAGCCTCTCATATTGAGTTGGCTGGATTTCCACACCACTCATTGGATGCTTATTTGCCGAGATTGGTGCGTGCGGGAAATCGCGTAGCGATTTGTGACCAGCTGGAGGATCCAAAAAGTGTGAAGGGAATTGTGAAGCGTGGGGTTACTGAATTGGTGACGCCTGGCCTCTCGCTCAATGATAATGTGCTGGAGCAAAAGAGAAACAATTTCCTGGCTGCCATTCACTATGATGAAAAAACTTGTGGTGTTTCATTTTTGGACTTAAGTACGGGAGAGTTTTTGGTGGCACAAGGTTCTGAGGAATATGTGGAAAAGCTTATTCAGGGCTTTCAACCTTCAGAAATTATTTATTCCAAATCGGCCAGACCAAAATTTGACAAGGCATTTGGCAATAATTACAACAACTTCCATCTGGAAAACTGGATATTCAGCCTGGAATATGGCTATGAAAAATTAACCCGACATTTCAATACAGCTAACCTAAAGGGATTTGGGGTAGAGGAATTAAAATCGGCAATAATCGCTGCAGGAGCAGTTCTTTTTTACCTCGAAGAAACTGAACACCGGGAAGTCAAACACATTGGTCATCTTTCAAGAATAGATGAGCAGCAATATGTCTGGCTGGACAAATTCACCATCCGAAACCTGGAACTTCTACAGCCGAGTCAGTCTGACGGCACCTCTCTAATAGATGTGCTGGACAATACCCAAACCCCAATGGGGAGTCGTTTACTCCGGAAGTGGGTAGTGTTGCCACTGAAAAACAAAGAGCAGATCGAGCGAAGATTGAATACAGTGGAGGCTTTCATTGAGCAAGAAGAATCACTCAATGAAGTAAATGCTTACTTAAAACAGATTGGTGATCTGGAGCGATTGATTTCCAAGGTAGCTACAGCACGTATCAATCCTCGTGAAATGGTGCAGCTCAAAAAGAGCCTCAGCCAGATTGCCCCGATTCGGCAGGAACTCAAAAAAGCCAATAATTCGATTTTCACACAATACCTGGATCAACTCAATGAGTGTGAAGGTCTGGTGACCAACATTGAAGAATCTGTGAAAGACGATGCTCCGATCAATGCTTCGCAGGGAAATATTTTGAAAGACGGAGTAAACGAAGAGCTGGACGAACTCAGAAAACTGGCCTTTTCCGGGAAAGATTACCTAAAGGGCATTCAGGAAAGAGAAACTGAAAGAACCGGAATTACTTCTTTGAAGATCGCCTATAATAAGGTGTTTGGTTACTACCTGGAAGTGACGAATGCCCATAAAGACAAAGTGCCACAAGAATGGATCAGGAAACAGACACTCGTCAATGCTGAAAGGTACATTACTGAAGAACTCAAAGTTTACGAGGAAAAAATTCTGAAAGCCGAGGACCAGATCTTTGCCATTGAGCAGCGACTCTACATGGAGCTGGTGTCTTTTGCTACTGAATATATCGAACTGATCCAGCAAAATGCCAGAGTCATTGCTTCGCTGGATTGCCTGACATCTTTTGCTTATCTCTCAAAACGAAATAACTATGTAAAACCGACTATTTCAGAGGAATATTCCCTGGATATTAAGGCTGGCCGACATCCGGTAATTGAGCAAAACATGCCTCCGGAAGAGGAATATATTCCTAACGATGTTTTCCTTGACAATGAATCCCAGCAGATCATCATCATCACGGGTCCGAATATGGCTGGTAAGTCAGCATTGCTTCGTCAAACAGCTTTGATTGTGTTAATGTCTCAAATGGGAAGTTTCGTTCCGGCAGGCTATGCTCGTGTTGGCCTGATTGATAAAGTGTTTACACGTGTAGGTGCATCGGATAATCTTTCCCGAGGAGAATCAACCTTTATGGTGGAGATGACTGAGACAGCCAGTATTCTGAATAACCTCAGCAACAGGTCATTGGTATTGATGGATGAGATTGGTCGGGGAACGAGTACTTATGATGGAATCTCTATAGCCTGGTCTATTGTAGAATATTTGCATAATCATCCCCAGAGCAAAGCCAAGACCCTTTTTGCTACCCATTACCATGAGTTGAATGAGTTAACGAACGATTTACCGAGAGTCAAAAACTTCAATGTGGCGGTGAAAGAGCTGGATAACAAAGTGATTTTCATTCGAAAACTCCAGCCGGGCGGAAGTGAGCATAGTTTTGGAATTCATGTGGCGCAGCTTGCAGGAATGCCCAATCAGGTAGTAATTCGAGCCAATACCATTCTGAAACACCTGGAAGCAGACAAGCTTTCTGAGACAGATAAACAAAAATTGGCAGAAGTGCCAAGCAGCCAGTTTCAGTTGAATCTTTTTGAATCCGATCCTCGGTTTGAACGGGTGATGAAATTACTACGTGAGATTGATGTGAATACAATTTCTCCGGTGGAAGCTCTACTGAAGATCAATGAAATGAAAGAAGAACTGAAGGGTAAGAAATAGTTTTACTAAACAGTCAAGCTTTCTATTGGGTGGTGATCTTGGGTTACTGGCAGCCAGACTGAGACTTTGGTTCCCTGATTCACTTTTGATCGGATTTTGATCCTTCCGTGATGCTCCTGTACAATTGATTCTACCATCGTAAGGCCAAGTCCTGAATTAGTATCCTTTGTAGTAAAGAAAGGCTCAAATACTTTTTCGAAATTCTCAGCTGGAATTCCTACGCCACTATCAGTTATTTCAAGACAAACATTTTGGGTGTCTTTTCTGAAAATCCGAACGGTAATTTCACCGTCATTCTCGATGGCCTGTATGGCGTTTATTAGAAGGTTTACAATAATTTGATTCACTTTAGCCGGATAACATTCGATCGGGGGCACATTACCGAACATTCTGTTGACCGTAATTCTAAACCCAATTTGGTTTCCTAAAAGTGTCAAAGCTGTTTCAACTTCTTTTTCCAAATCCGTGAATGAATAGAACTGCTGTGCATCTGCCGTGAAAGAGTTCAGACTTTTTACAATGTCGGTACTTTTATTCGCGCCTGTTAGAATCGACTCTGCCAGCACTTGACTCTCATCCATCAGGTAACTAATGTTTTGAATCGTATCTGGCACTTTATTGCTGCTATATTCTGATAGCAAACTATTAAGCTCATGGATGTTTTTGATAATGCACTCCGCACCACCACGGATATAGTTAAGCGGATTGTTCAGTTCATGGGCTATTCCAGCGGTTAAGTGTCCCATTGAGGCAAGCTTTTCGGATTGAATTAACTGCCCTTGTGCTGATTTCAGATCTTTGATTGTCTTGACAAGTTCCTGGTTTCTTTCATTGAGTTCCTGGGTTTTTTGAAGCACCATAGTTTCCAGTTTTTCATTTTGAGCCTTCAATTGCTGGTTTCTAAGCTTTGCCAGACCGATGATTATCAGGATAACAGTCAACCCAATAAGGCCTCTGAACCAAATGGTTTGCGTAAATGCCCGGTTGATTTCAAAAACTGGTGAATATGCAGTATCACTCCAGTTCCCATATTTGATGCTGGCCTGAACCATGAACTGATAATTGCCGGGCTTCAAATTGCGATACTGAACTGACCTTTGCGTTGGATATGGAATCTCCTGCCATTCATTGTCATAACCTTTTAATTTCACTCTATATCTAATATGTGCTTCATCGTAGAAGGAAATCGTTCTGAAATGAAAAATAAGATCGTTTTGGTCATAACTGAGTTGAGATGCCATATGTTGACCAAACACACTATTAATAGAGTAGCCATTGATTTCAACTGTAGGCGTTGGAACAGAAAGCGCATTGATGTCCGGCTCAAAAAAAGAAACTCCTTCGTCCGTACCGATAATCATTTTACCATTTTTCAAAGCACAAAAAGCATTTCTGTTGATTTCATTTCCAATTAATCCATTTTTCTTCCAAAGCCTGTGCGTTACACCTGGTTGATGGTAAAATACGCCACTCCCGGTACCGACCCAAACCCCTTTGTTTATAGAATCTTTCTGTAATGCATAAACAGGATCTGTCCATTGTGGATCAATCTTTTGTACGGGTACTATTTGATTGTTTTTCAATGATCTAAGACCAGCAAATGTTCCCAATAATATCTCTCCCTGATAATAAGTGTAGCAATAAACACTGTTGGTTCCATGATCTCCATTAACAATCAGTTTCTCAGATTTCAGATCATAGATTCCTTCAGAAGTAAGTAACAGTTTGTTTTTATCATCAAAAGCAATTTTGCGAATATTACCACCAATATCCAGCATCATTTCCTGCGTCCATCCAGAATGTGTTTTTTTCAAAATGGAGCTTTGTGTGGCCGCATAGAGTTCATTTTTATAGACATGAAGATCAGCGATTCTGACAGTTGGGTCATGATTGACATCATATATAAAGTGATTTTTATCAAAGACCACTACACCAAGTGTGTTACCTGCCAGGTATATTATGTCGTTAAATTTCACAATATCCATGATTCTCGGTTTCACAAATTGCGGATCAAAAGGATATTTGTCTATTTGGCCATTACTTCTCAGGATATTCAATCCAGCATTGCCTCCCATATAGATATCTCCATTGGAATCTTCAAATACTGCAGAAACTTCATTTTCCAGGAGATGATGATCGTTTAGGTGGTAAACGTGTAGGTTGTTTACCTTAAAAGCTCCTCGCAAAGTAGAAACCCAGAGGTTGTCTTCATGGTCAAATATGGCTTTCATACAAGTATGATCAGCATCGAAAAATTCAGCCAGGATAGGCCTTATCTCCTTGGTTCGAAGGTTATACTGATACAGAGGTGAGTTATAGCTGTAATAAATAAAGTTGCCTTTCACTTCAAGGTTTCCGGGAGCGGAGTATCCTGCCAGTCCAATGGGGTTTTCTGAGATGATCTTTTCAATACCAGATTCAATATTATATGTGCCCAGAAAATCGGTTCCCAGCATGTAGAGTTTTTTGCTCTTGTCATCCCATTTGATATTTATAAACATCTGGCTTTTATCAATCCAATGGTTTTGGTGATGGTAGTTAAGCAACAGACCATGATTGGTGCCTATCCAAAGACTGTCGCCTTTGGCTTCAAGTGTAGTAATATAAGTGTCATTCTGGAGGAAGTTGAGTTTGTTTTCACTCCACACCTGACCATCATAAGAATATAAAGTTTGATTGTATCCAATGATTATCTGACTGCTTTCATTGTCCTGACTTGTAGCTGCATAGGAATTACTTAGCTCCGGCTCCATCATAAAATCCGGAAGGTTAACAGCGGTCCATATACCTCTGTGATACTTAGCGAGTTTAAAATGTTTGGTGTTGGACCCTAAAATATAAAGTGAGGTGTCAGCAAACTCAAACATTTGCACATGATTGAGATATGGAAAAAGTGAAGAGGAATCAGAAACTACTTTCCAGTTGAGTCCATCATAAGAACATAAACCTTCCTGTGTGGCAAACCATATTTCGCCATTAGCCATTTGAATCATATTCGTGATTCTGTTGGATGGCATTTGATCCAGATCTTTGTATATGGATGCACTAAAGTATTGGGCCTGAACTGACACAGTAAACCCGAAGAGAACTATATTCAATAAATAATACCAAGAACTCCGGTTCATCCTACTACACTTACGCTGTTATAATTTTGGAAAGCAAAATAGGGTCAAACATAATACAATGATAATTCATTGCGAAACGCTTTCCATTTCGTGTCTGGAATAACCTTCTCAATTATTAGAAGAGCCAACCCTGTTAAGGGTTGCCTCTTTCATCATAGTATATAATATGGCATTAGATGGCGCCACTTCCCTTTTCCCCTGTTCGTATTCTGATGCACTCCTCTAATGGAACAACAAAAATTTTTCCACTGCCAATTACTTCTCCATCATGAGATTCTGTTGCTTTGGTAATGGCATTTATTGTGATGTCTTTAAACTCGTCATTTACGGCTATTTCCAGCCTAATATTAGAAACCAGGGAAGGAATTACTTTCTGTCCTCTGTAGATTTCCTCTGTAATTCTGCGACCATGGCCAGCCACATTACTCACGGTAATTCGTGTAATTCCGGCATTGATAAGCGACTGTCTTACCTGGTCCAATTGATTTTCTCTGATAATGGCTATTATAAGTTTCATGTCTTGATTCCTTTAAAAATTAACTTGGGTTGATCATGCCATAGCCCTTTTCTCCGTGATAAGAGCTATCAAGTCCTTTCATTTCTGCGGCTTCATCTGCTCTCATCGGTGTGATTTTATTAATGATAAATAACAGCAAAATCGTTCCAACAGCTGCATACATCACAGCTATCAGAATGGCAAAAAGCTGAATGCCCAGCTGGTCGAATACAGACCATGAGCCACCTGCCAATGAGGCGGCTTCATTCATCCAGCTATCTCTTATAAAGAATACCAGGAAAATGGCTCCTACAATTCCTCCGAGCCCATGTATTCCAAATGCATCAAGGGTATCATCATATCCAAGTTTATTTTTCACAGTAATTCCATAATAGCAGATGGCGCTCGCTAAAATACCGAGTACAAGGGCTCCGGTTGGTTGTACAACGCCGGCTGCAGGTGTGATGGCTACCAGGCCAGACAATATTCCAGAAGCAAATCCAAGAGCAGTGGCTTTGCCTTGATGGATTCCTTCTATCAATGCCCATGAGATAGCTCCGGCCGCTGCTGCAATCTGGGTGACAGTGAGTGCTTGTGCTGTAGCAAGTCCGCTACTGATGCTGCTTCCGGCATTGAACCCAAACCAACCTACCCATAGCAGACCAGCTCCGATCATGGTCATCACCAGATTGTTAGGCTGCATCGGCAGGTGTGGGTGTTGTTTGCGTGCTCCCAGATAAATTGCAGCAACAAGACCACTTACTCCAGCAGAAATATGTACTACTGTCCCACCGGCAAAGTCAATGGCTCCATCCGCTCCCAGATTGAAAATATATCCATCGGAAGCCCATACCCAGTGACAGAGAGGATTATATACAAGAATGCCCCAGGCTGCAATAAAAAGACAATAACCCTTGAAAGAAACCCGCTCGGCAAATGCTCCGGCAATAATAGCAGGAGTGATAATGGCGAATTTTCCCTGGAACATGGCAAAAACGTACTCAGGAATACCATCGATGATACTTTCATCAATGCCTCTTAGCAAAAAATAGTCACTGCTCCAGCCAAACCAGCCACCTAAAACATTTGGCCCAAAAGACATGCTGTATCCGCAGATCATCCAGAGTACCGTCATGATTCCCATTGCAGCAAAGCTGTGCATCATTGTACCGAGAACATTTTTAGTCCGGACCAGCCCTCCATAAAACATGGCCAGACCAGGAATCATCAATAGCACAAGTGTAGTGGAAGTGAGCATCCAGGAAGTTGTTCCTGTGTCTATCTGGGCTCCATCATTTCCTAGCAGAGAGGTTGAAAAGAGTATAAAGAATAAAGTGTAAATCTTTTTCACAGTCAATAATTATTCAAAACGATAAATAAAATCACAAAAATTGCAAAAAAAAGGAAGATAACTAGTGTAGGCTTTAAATAATTTTAATGATTTGGCCTTTTTGTTATTAATGTCAATTTGCAATCTGTTCCAGATTAACTATTGACGTTTGATGGGATAGAAACATATAATATGGTCTGTGAAAAAATGAAAAGAATACTATTCGGTTTGGATGCGAAAGCGGTGGGAATATGGAAATTAAGGAGAATTATTTTGGGATGAAAGAGGATAATATGGTGATGAACAGGAATAATATGGGGGTAGATTTCTGCCATATCACATAAGAATCCTGCCAAAATTGAGATTTTGCGAAAAAATATATTTTGCAAAATCCACGTTTACAGTATTTCTGATAGGTTTTTGAAGGAATGGCAGGATTTTAAAGTAGTTTGGCAGGATTCGGATTTCAGGATGTCGCAATTTAGCAATACTAACCTTTAGAAAAACAGACATGAAATATCTTATCTGGTACAGTTCAAAGAGTGAAACATATAATCACGGAAGTGAGATGGATCTACACGTCAACGAATCTCTCATAGGTGAAAGAATGGAAGTTCTCTATGAAATGGAGGAGTCAGAACTTCATCTGGTGAAAAGAATTGTGGGACAGCTTAATAATGCCAGAAAAGAGAAGGTTGGTTATCAAAGAGTATAAAAGTAAAGTCCGCTGCGCTCGTAGCGGTCTTGTCTATAGCTGGTTGGGGCCCCAGGAAATTATTTTCTGGGGTTTTTTATTTCAATATTATATCGTAATATTGCGATATGGGAATCACAAAATCCAATTTGTTTTCATCTGAGCAAAACAAACTTGCCTCTATGGCCAAAGTACTGGGTCACCCGGCAAGGATAGCAATCATCCAGCATTTGCTTCAGGCGAATCAATGTATCAATGGTGATTTGGTGGATGAGTTGGGTTTGGCTCAGGCAACAATTTCCCAACACCTGAAAGAACTGAAACAAGCTGGTATCATCAAAGGAACCATCGGCGGTACATCCATGTGGTACTGCATCAATTCAGAAGTTTGGAAAGAGTATCAGGATGCTTTTAATGGATTATTTGATACTTATAAAGAAGGGAAGACTTGCTGCTGACATTTTTTTGTCATTAATCATCGTAATATTGCAATAATTAATTTAACATATATGAACAATTCTGAAGAACTCAAGCAAATAGTGAAAGACAAGTATTCACAGATTGCTAATCAGGAAAAGGAAGTTAACGCATCTTCTTGCTGTGGCTCTACTACAAGCTCTAATAAGATCTACAACATCATGATGGATGATTATAATGATGTAGCAGGTTATGTGGAAGAGGCTGACCTGGGACTTGGGTGCGGATTACCAACCGCTTTTGCACAAATCCAAAAAGGGGACACTGTGATTGACCTGGGTTCAGGAGCGGGTAACGATTGCTTTGTAGCGAGATATGAAACTGGGGCAGAAGGTAAAGTTATTGGAATTGATTTCACTGAAGCCATGATCAACAAAGCCCGAATAAATGCTGAGAAGCGCGGATTCAATAATGTGGAATTCAGATATGGTGATATTGAAGAAATGCCAGTTTCTGACGCAGTAGCAAATGTGGTTGTGAGCAATTGTGTGCTGAATCTTGTGCCTGACAAATCAAAAGTGATTTCAGAAATTTACCGAGTGTTGAAGCCTGGAGGACATTTTAGTGTCTCAGATATTGTGTTGGTAGGAGAATTACCAGACGCACTGAGAAAGGATGCGGAAATGTATGCCGGATGTGTAGCAGGAGCTATTCAAAGAGAAGAATATCTTGGACTTATTGACCAGATTGGTTTTGAAAATGTGGTAGTGCAAAAGGAAAAAACCATCACCATTCCCGATGACATCCTGGATAAGTATCTGGATCAAAAAGGCATTGATGCAATGAAAACCGGTGAAATTGGTATTTTTAGCCTTACCGTATTTGGTCAAAAGCCGGGAAGCACTTCAAAAGAAGTAACTAGAACGGAAGAAGAAGAGCCTTGTTGTGCTCCAGGTTGCTGTGGTTAAGCCCTTTAATTATATGATAAGAGAGAAAATATATCCTGAGCTGGCCGAAACCATCGGTCAGCTCATTGATAAAACACCAGATTCTGGAAGAATACAGACACTTACACCTTTAATTAGTTACATCAGTCAAAAGTTAAAGGCTCAAAGTAAAGTCAACCTTAATTTTATCTGTACGCATAATTCTAGAAGGAGTCAGTTTAGTCAAATCTGGGCTCAGACGGCTGCAGATTATTACAACCTGTACATCAGTTGTTTTTCAGGAGGAGTGGAAGTCACAGCATTCAATCCCAGAGCAGAGGCTTCTGTGGAAAGAGTTGGATTCCGTGTTGAAGCAGAAAAAGTCGATTCTTCGAATCCAATATATAAAGTGTCTTATTCCGAAAATAGCCAACCAATTGTTACATTTTCCAAACTTTACGATGATGATTCTAGCCCTAAGGAGAACTTTGCCGCTGTAATGACGTGTGATCATGCTGATGAAAACTGTCCTTTTATTCCAGGAACAGAAGCAAGAATTCCAGTACTTTATGAGGATCCAAAGAAATTTGATGACACTCCACAAGAATCAGCAAAATATGATGAACGCTCCATGCAAATCGGGTCCGAGATGTTTTATGTCTTTTCGCAGGTAGCCAGTGGTTTATGATGTAATTATCATCGGTGGAGGTCAGAGTGGTCTGGCAGTTGGCTATTTCCTGAGGAGAACAGGGCTTAACTATCTGATTCTGGATGCGGAAAATCACGCAGGGGGAGCCTGGCAGCATTACTGGCCTTCGCTTCAGCTTTTTTCACCAGCGCAGTGGAGTTCACTTCCCGGTATACCAATGCCTGGAGGAACAGAGCATTATCCAACTCAACAGGAGGCGGTCGACTATTTCGAGCATTATGAGTCAAAATACAAACTCAACATCGAAAGACCTGTAAAAGTTGAATCAATGGATTTTGAGAATGGTATCTATCAGATTAACACTTCTGCTGGGCAATATCAATCAAAGACCATTGTAGGTGCAACTGGATCTTTTACTAATCCAATAGTTCCTAAAATCACCGGAATAGAAAGTTTTGAGGGAAAAGTGCTACACGCATCAGAATATAAGCTTCCTGATGGGTTTAAGGGCCATAAAGTAGCAATCATTGGAGAAGGTAATAGTGGAGCACAAATATTGGCAGAAGTTTCGAAAACTGCTGAAACTTATTGGATCACTAAAAAACCACCTGAGTTTTTACCCGACCATGTAGACGGTCAGTATCTGTTTGATGCGGCTACACAGCTTTATGAAGCTAAAAAGAGAGGAAGATCCTCCATCCCACCTTCGCTTGGAGAAATTGTCATGGTACCGGCTTTGAAAGAGGCTCGACAAAGAGGTGTTTTGAATCACTACTCTGAAATTGACCATTTTACAAAAGATGGAGCAGAATTAATGGATGGAGCAGAGCTTCAGTTTGATGCAGCAATATTTTGTACAGGGTATGTTTCTGAATTGAGGTTTTTAAAAAATCTTCCGGTGACCATTCGTCATCATAAGATTCCAACCTACGGCACTAAGTCCAGGGAATTGCCGGGACTGTGGATGGTCGGTTATGGAAGCTGGACAGGCTTTGCCTCTGCCACAGTAATAGGTGTGGGTAGGTCCGCGAAAACAACTGTGGCAGAAATTATAGAATACGTTCGCGAGCTGGATTCTTAAGTCATTTAACATTTTTTTGGAAACTTACAGGCCAAATACACCGTCCGGTAGTGGATATCAATTTTCAGTTTGAAATAAAGGCGGTTATTTTTGCAGCCTTGGAATCAAAAAAACAGGATACAATCTGAGTACCATGGAAGAAAGAGCACAAGTAGATCAGGAATTGAGAAAAGAGCACCAACGCAAAATCCAGGAGGTCATTAGTGAAGTGGGCAAAGTGGTGGTTGGCCAGGAGTATATGGTCAACAGATTGTTGATCGGACTTTTCACTCAGGGACATATCTTGCTGGAAGGGGTGCCAGGTTTGGCAAAGACGCTAACAGTTAATACACTTTCAGAGGTACTCAAACTTGATTTTAAGAGAATCCAGTTTACTCCGGACCTGTTACCAGCCGACTTGATTGGTACAATGATCTACAATCAGCAGAAAGGTGATTTTGAAGTGAAGAAAGGACCGATTTTTTCCAATTTGATCCTTGCTGATGAGGTGAATCGATCTCCGGCAAAAGTGCAGTCAGCTTTGCTGGAAGCAATGCAGGAAAAAACGGTAACTATCGGTGAGACTACTTTCAAACTTGATCGACCGTTTCTGGTGTTGGCAACTCAAAACCCGGTAGATCAGGAAGGAACCTATCCGCTGCCAGAAGCACAGGTAGACCGATTTATGATGAAAGTACATGTGGATTATCCATCCAAAGAAGATGAGCTGGAAGTGATGCGAAGAATGTCGAATATGACTTTCCAGTCAGATGTAAAGACAGTGCTTTCCAAAGAAGATGTTTTTTCTATCAGAGAAGAAATCAACCAGGTTTCATTATCCGAATCTTTGGAGAAATACATCATTGAGTTGGTTTTTGCTACGCGAAATCCAAAAGAATATGGACTGGATCAGGAAGCACAGTATATTCAGTTTGGAGCTTCGCCAAGGGCATCTATCAATCTAAACCTGGCTGCCAAAGCTGTGGCTTTCTTTGATGAGCGTGATTATGTTTTGCCAGAGGATATCAAAGAAGTATCCGGAGATGTGATGAATCATAGGATTTTGCTTAACTATGAGGCAGAAGCAGATGGAGTAACTACCCATCAGATTATCAAGCAGATACTAAACAGAGTGCAGATTACTAAATAACAATTTCAATAAGGAGAAGGAAATATAAATCGAGTGGAAATTTTTGAAGGTAGGTTATAGTAATTACTATAATTATTTCTACATTTGCACTCCTTTTACTAATTAGGCGAGAAAATGGCAAAGAAAGGCAATAGAATACAAGTAATCCTGGAATGTACAGAGCACAAGACAACTGGTCTTCCTGGAACTTCACGTTACATAACTACTAAGAATAGAAAAAACACTCCTGAGCGTATCGAGCTTAAGAAGTACAATCCTATTCTAAGAAAATATACTGTTCACAAAGAAATTAAGTAATCATGGCTAAGAAAGTAGTTGCAACCCTAAAACAGCCCGGTGGAGCCAAATTCGCAAAAGTGATCAGAGCGGTAAAAACAGAAAGCGGAAGCTACGTTTATCGTGAAGAGATGGTACCTGAGGCAGAGGTAAAAAATGTTTTGGCTAAGAAAGACTAATTAGTCTTCTGGAAAATATTTTAATTTGAAGTCCCTCATTCAGGGACTTTTTGTTTTTATATGCCGTAACACAATCACTGTCCCGGCGTAAGTATCATCGTCACTTTCGAAATCTTATGGGTCTAAAAGGATTTTTCTCTAAGGAAAAAAAAGAATCGCTCGATAAGGGCCTTGAAAAAACCAAGGAAAACTTCTTCAATAAGCTTGGCAAAGCTGTTGTAGGCAAGTCTACTGTAGATGACGATGTGCTGGATGAGCTGGAAGAGATTCTCATCACTTCAGACGTAGGGGTAAATACTACTGTCAAAGTTATCCAGCGAATAGAAGAGCGTGTTGCTCGTGATAAATACCTAAGCGCTTCTGAGCTAAATAGGATTCTGCGCGAAGAAATAGCCGGACTCCTCTCTGAAAATAACACTTCCGATCTTGAAAGTTTTGACCTGCCGAAAGTTGATGGCCCATATGTGCTATTGGTCGTTGGCGTCAATGGTGTTGGCAAAACAACGACTATTGGTAAGCTGGCTGCTCAACTCAAAGGTCTTGGTAAAAATGTGGTCCTGGGAGCTGCTGACACATTCCGGGCGGCGGCTGTAGACCAGTTGATCATGTGGGGTGAACGTGTAGGAGTACCAGTTATTAATAAAGGCATGAACACTGACCCTGCTGCTGTTGCTTTTGAGGCGGCTAAATATGGTGTGGAGAATAATGCTGATGTGGTGATCATCGATACTGCTGGTCGTCTGCACACCAAAGTAAACTTGATGAACGAACTTTCTAAGATCAAGAAAGTCATCCAAAGATTCATACCAGAAGCTCCTCATGAAGTGCTGTTAGTACTGGATGGAAGTACTGGCCAAAATGCTTTTATTCAGGCACAGGAATTCACGAAAGCCACAGACGTTACTTCACTTGCCATTACCAAACTGGACGGAACAGCTAAAGGAGGAGTGGTAATTGGTATTTCAGATCAATTTAAAATTCCGGTGAAATACATTGGCGTGGGAGAGAAAATAGAGGACTTGCAGGTCTTCAACAAAGTGGAGTTTGTAGATTCTTTCTTCAAAAAGTAATTCCGCATCAGTAATTATTGCAAACGGTCAATGTAAAAGCTCCTTTCACATCATTGTTGTCATCAAAGTTAGCATTGATATAGCCTATTGCTCCGGCTGTGCTGACTGAGACAATCTGGATAAATCCACCGGTAGCTGTCAAACGCTTTTCTCCATTTTTTGTGTTGAAGATCACGTAAAATCCCTGTCCAGCTCCAGTGAGGGTGTAAGTTTGCCGCTGTGCCGGAAACTGAACAGTGAGGTGAGGGTTGTTGGTAACCACAATACCACAGGGATCATTGGTATCTTCCACCATGATCATCCCTCGGATAGAGTTGGTGTTACTGTAATAATTACCATTGGCTGAGGCATAATCCCATTTTTGTCCATCGATTAGCCCCGTCAAAGGGTCTTTGCTGGCGTCAAAATTGTTGACATTACCATTGCAGGAAATAAAGAACCCAATGCCCACAAAACTGAAAATAAGTATGATTGACTTCACGGAATTTTAGCTTTTCACTTCAAAGCTAAAACGAACAGTTTGATCTTTTCGGTTACCAACCGGATAAGATTTTTCTGTGAACTCAACTTTCCCGTCCCGATCTACCGTAATGGCCGTGCTACAGCAGGTTCCATATTCAGGCATTCGGATACACATAGAAGAGAGTGACCGCTCCATATCTTTCGGAATGCCGGTATCAGGCAAAACCTCATCATCGGCTATCGCTTCATCGGCCATCATTGCAATGAGGTCATCGTGGTTAAAATCTTCCCGTATCAGTTTGTCCAGCTTTTCTTTAGCCAGCTCCACTTTGGGCCAGGGCGTATTGAGTAATGCATTACTCAGGCCATGTACTCCGCGCGAAATTGGATTGAGCTTGCGCTCATAATTGCTGTAATGAAACAGCTCATGAAAATTACCAACCAGAAGGTTGAAGCCATTAAATCGGCCAGCCTTTTCATGAATACTGTTGAGATATTCTTCGGCTGACTGGATCGTTTGTAAAAAGTTGGTGGGTAGTTTTCCCCTGGAAGCTGCATCTGGTCGGATGTTTTTGGGATCTCTAAAATTGGTCACCGCAGCAAATTTTCCCTGTTTAGAAACAGTCATCCATGACCCGCCTGCTTGCAGGTCTTTTCCTCCCAAAATATTTGGGTCATCGTGCCAGAATCCGGCTGTAGCTGATGGCCTTTTGTAAAATTCATCTCTATTGGCCGCCAGGATCAATTTATATTTGGGGTGAACGTCCCAGGCAAAAGTTATAAGGCACATAATTTATAAAGGTTCATCAATGAGAAAAATCTTTAGGTACTTAAGGGATTATCAAAGAAAACACTTTGATGTCAGACTCTATCTCACCATCAGTTTTTTTCTGATGATCTGCTTCATTTTCAACTATTCATTGGATTTTGAAGATTCTTATATTGATAAGCTTTATGGTACGTTCTGGCATTGGCTCAGCTATTTATTCTGGATGGCATTTCCTTATGTAGGAGTCAGCTTGATCCTCAAAGCATTTGGCAAAGACGTGAAACTGAACCGTCAGTTTTGGATTTTGATAGTCATTGGATTTTCCATTCAAGCGTTTGATAGGTCATTTGACGGTTATAAGGAACTGTATCAAAGTTTGCCAGGTGTAGACAAATACTTTCTTTCCAAATGTCTTTATTGGTCATCTAGTTTATTGACCAATGTAATTCCTTTAATGTTGATTTATGTTTTTCTTTTTGATGAGCACCCGAGGACTTATTACGGGTTAGCATTCAAAAGCTTTGATCCAAAACCGTATTTTATTCTTCTTGGAGGAGCAATTATTCTCATTGGTCTAGGATCTTTCTTTTCTGATTTGCAGAGCTATTATCCTCGCTTTCAACATTCGGGTGGTGAGCGGTTTGCTGCTGCTCATGACTTGCCCAACTGGGTTTCCATTCTGATTTATGAGATTTGTTATGGTAGCGATTTTGTTGCAGTAGAGGTGTTTTTCAGAGGATTTCTGATTTTTGCCTTTTCTCGTGCTTTGGGTGGCTATGCAGTGCTGGCTATGATTTCAAGTTATGCTTTTCTCCATTTTGGCAAACCGCTTACAGAAGCTGTGAGTTCTATTTTTGGCGGATATATTCTGGGCATTATTTCTTACAATACACGAAGCGTTTGGGGAGGCATTATCATTCACATGGGAGTAGCCTGGACGATGGAATTATTTGGCTTTTTGCACAAGATACTCTGAAAGGGTGCTTAAGTTTTGGTGAGGAATAGTGAATTCATGGCAACCCATTTTTCGCTAATTTTGAGTTTATGGAATTAGATGCAATTCTCGTATTGGTGATTGGGCTTTTGGCTGGTGTGGCTATCGGTTATCTGGTGGCAAAGCTAACGGCCACTAAGGTTGAAGATGAGGCTCCAAAATTGAAAATGGAGCTACAGATGGAACAGGAGCGTACCGCAAAACTCAATGAAGAGTTGATTGAACTAAATACGCAGGTAAAAAGTGAGCGTGAACGTCTTATTGAACTTAATGGTGAGAACTCAAGTCTTAAGGCTAACTATAAGAATCTCCAAACCAGGCTGGAAGAACAAAAGCAAGAAGTTGTGGATTTGCAGCAACGTTTTGCTGCTGAGTTTAAGAACCTCGCGAATGATATTTTTGAAGAGAAGAGCAAAAAATTCACCGATCAGAATAAAGTCAATCTGGATAGCTTGTTAAAGCCTCTTAGCGAAAAAATTCTGAATTTTGAAAAGCGCGTGGAGCAAAACAGCAAGGAAGCCATACAGTGGAATACTTCTCTGAAAGCTGAGCTTCTTCACCTCAAAGAGCTTAACCAACAGATAACCCGCGAAGCTGAAAACCTGACCAAAGCACTAAAAGGAGACACCAAAGTTCAAGGAAACTGGGGAGAAATTGTGTTGGAGAGAATACTGGAGAGATCTGGCCTGGAAAAGGATCGTGAATATTTCTTGCAGGAATCTTTCACAACAGAGGCTGGTCGCAGGTTGCGTCCTGACGTCATCATCAAGCTTCCTGACAATAAAAACCTGGTGATAGATGCCAAAGCTTCTCTGGTGGCTTACGAGCGGTTTGTCAATGCAGATAATGAAGAAGAACATGAGAAATTTCTAAAAGAACATTTACTCTCTGTTCGTGCACATATCAAAGGCTTAAGCGAAAAGTCTTACCATCAGCTTTTCGATACAGGGACACTGGATTATGTGCTAATGTTTGTACCGATAGAGTCTGCTTTTGCACTAATCGTCCAGCAGGGTGGCGAACTTTATAATGATGCACATAATAAAAACATTATCATCGTGAGTCCGGCTACTTTGATTGCTACTTTGAGGACTGTTGCCAGTATCTGGAAGCATGAATATCAAAATAGAAATGCACTGGAAATTGCCCGTCAAGGTGGTGCTCTTTATGATAAGTTCAAGGCGTTTGTGGACGACTTGATGGAAGTGGGCAAGTCACTGGATAAGTCCAAATCACAGTACAGTGAGGCAATGAAAAAGTTGGTGGATGGCCAGGATAATCTGGTTCGCAAAACTGAACGTTTGAAACAACTGGGGGCGAAAGCTTCCAAGGCTATGCCTGAAAAACTTTTAGATCGGGCAGATGCCAATGCTGAAAGTCAAAAAGAATTAAATCCACCTTCAGGTAATTTGTTTGGATAATTTAAAATGATGAAGCAGGATAAAATGGGAATGCAACTCACTGCAGATAACAAACTGAAGAACCTTATAGTAGTAGGTGATAGGGTTTTGATCAAACCCAAAAAGGAGACTGAAAAAACTGCTAGCGGAATTTATTTACCTCCCGGTGTTCAGGAAAAAGAAAAAATTCAGTCGGGATATATTGTAAAAGCCGGACCAGGCTACCCAATTCCGATGGCAATGGATGAAGATGATGACTGGAAACCCGAAGAAGAAAAGATCAAATACATACCACTTCAGGCTAAGGAAGGAGACCTGGCGATATTCCTGCAAAAAAGCGCTTTTGAAGTGATGTATGAAAAGGAAAAATATTACATCGTTCCGCAGAATGCTATTCTGATGCTGGAGCGAGAGGAAGATCTTTTCTAGCGTAAGATTTTCAGTTCACATGCATTGGGCTGCCTGTGATTGCTTCAGGTATCACCCTTCAATGAACCCTTTCATTTGTCGGAGCTTTTCAAGCTGAATTGTGGTTGTTTTATGCTGATTTAGGTGTCTGTTCAAGTGTCGGGCTATTTTTTCTGCACATTCCAGTTCCAAATCGAATTCTTCTGTCTCCTGTTTGATTCCCATGAGTTTGATTGCTTGATTTCACATTTTTGGTACTTACGAACCAAACACCAATTTTGGATTTTGACAGAGGGGAAAAATTCAAAAAAAGATTAATCCCAATCAATTTCACCTGATTGGGCTAGGCCAAATAACTTTTTGATTTGAGCCTCAGTGTTTCTTGGCCGTGAAAGCTCTGGCAATTTATCAATATGAAAAAAGTCTGCTCCTGAAGTTTCATGTCCTGGAGAGAGGTCTCCGCCGGTGATCTCGCAGAGAAAATTCAACTTATACACATAATGGATATCATCAGGATGATCATGCTTGCGCTTGTCCCAGACTGACAGAAGCCTGGAAACTTTAACTTCCAGTCCTGATTCCTCAAACACTTCTTTGATGATGTTTTCGGAGGGAGAATGTCCAATGTCGCACCAGCCGCCAGGCATTGCCCATCGCTCATCAGTTTTTTCACGAATCAGCAATATCTCCTCACCTTTTAGGACGACTCCTCTTACGTCGACTTTTGGAGTTGGATATTCATCTAGTTCTTCAAAGTGAAAAGCCACTTGTTCCGGGGTGATATCTCCAAGCTCACTGAGCAGCTCATTGGACATATCTCGAAGTTCTTCATAGCGTTCCAGATCATACGGGTTTTGCGAATAGCTAAGGCCGGTTTTAGCCATTGACCGGACATGTTTGATATATTCAAGAATCTGGTTATTTGTGTTCAACTTTCCTTAAGTTTTCCAGATGAATATTTGTACAAGATACTGGATATAAGTGTTTGATAGGGTAAACCTTGTTCCAGCGCCTTTACTTTAATATCGTCGAGTACTCGCTGAGGAATTCTAATATTGATTCGGCTATTTTTCCTCATTGTATCCTTTGCGATTTCCTTGTATTTGTCCCGAATTTCAGCGGTGCCAATGGATTCCATTTGATCACTTTCATATTCCTCTAAAATTCGTTTCTCTTCTTCAGTCATTTTCATGATTCTTCAGTTTGTATTTTTTGGTCGCTTTTCTGCTAGGAATAATCGTTTTCATAAATATTTCTTGCTTGTTTTCCACAATTGGAACCAGGTAAGCGTAATCACGGACATTAACAATCAAAACTAATTGATCCGGAAAGTTGGAAGAGGGGTTTTTAACCACATCCAGCAAATAACCTTGTCCAATCCAATGAACCACCTCTTCAAAGCTAATACCTCTTTCTTCTTTAAGCCAGTTATTTTTCTCAGAGTTCCAATTAAAAGAGGCCATAGTCAAAGATAACAAAACGTGTGCTTATTGTACTCATCCATGAATTTTTGAACTGGTTTAAATACCAGTCAGGAATATGCTTAATTTTGCGGTCTGTTTAAGTTTTGACAACACCCATCTATGCAAAAAGTATATTTTGACAATGCAGCAACCACGCCCTTGGACGAGGCGGTTTTTGAGGAAATGAAGCCTTATATGTTGCAGCATTTTGGAAATCCATCTTCCATTCATACACATGGCCGTCAGGTTCGTGCGGCTATAGAAAAGGCCCGAAAGAAAGTCGCCGATATACTCAATACTTCTCCTTCAGAAATTTTCTTTACGTCAGGAGGTACCGAAGCGGATAATACAGCCATTCGAAGTTCCGTAGAGACCCATGGCATCAAGAATATTATCAGCTCACCGCTAGAGCACCATGCGGTGCTGCATACTGTGGAAATGCTGGAAAAGAAAGGCCAGGTGAATTTGCATATGTTGGACGTGGATGAAAAGGGCCAGATTAGTTTAGATCAACTGGAAATGTTGCTCAAACAACATCCTGACACGCTGGTCAGCTTGATGCACGCAAATAATGAAATTGCAACATTGAATGATATTCATGCAATTGCCGAAATGTGTCGAGAGCATGGAGCCATGTTTCATTCCGATACGGTACAGTCGATGGCGCATTTTCGTCATGACCTTCAGCAGATGAAAGCGAATTTTGTTGTCGGATCAGCACATAAGTTTCATGGACCAAAAGGAATTGGATTTCTTTATGTGAATCATGAAAAACCGATTGAGCCTTTCATTCAAGGAGGTGCTCAAGAAAGAAATATGCGTGGAGGAACGGAGAATGTGTATGGAATCATTGGCCTGGCCAAAGCTCTTGAGCTGGCTTATGAAAACATGGATGAACACCGCAAGCAGATTACGCAGGTAAAAAGCTACATGATCGACCAGCTGAAGGCCAATATCCCCGGGATTGATTTTAATGGCACTTCGGCGGACGTTGAAAACAGCCTATATACGGTCTTGAGTGTTGGTCTACCACCAAATGATGACAATGATATGCTCCTGTTCAACCTGGATATCAATGGAATTTCAGCATCTGGTGGAAGCGCTTGCAGCAGTGGTTCTAATATCGGATCACATGTGTTGACAGCTGTAGGCGCAGATCCAAACAGAGGAGCAATTCGGTTTTCTTTTAGTAGATATAGCACCAAAGACGAGGTGGATTACGTTGTAGGAAAACTGAATGAAATCCTAAACTGAATTATTCAGGAGTTACATATAGAGAATTATAATCGCTAGAAAATCAACGAATTGATAGCTTTCCAGAGCGCACGAAATCAACATTGGTTTTCTACTTAAATATTTGATGGTCAATTCTTTAAGCCAACAAATACTCATTTCAAATCAATCAAGATAAAAGATAAATGTCTAAAAAGAGATTTATTTATTTACTGGTTCTTGTTGTCTGTTCTATCCAGTTACAGGCGCAGGAATTTGTAAGAGAATTTGAAAGCTCAGGAAACCAAAGGATTGCGCTATCTGGCAGAATTACTGCACTGGCTATTCAAGCGGAAGCGTATTCAGGAGAATCTGTAACGATTACCTTGTCAGGTCAGCAACTTGAGGTTCCACATGATCCTGATGCTCCGGATTATACCTACTTCATTTCTATTGAGCCTCAGCAAGTGACAAGTATTTCATTGGATTTTCCTGCGACCATTTTCCTGATCAATTCCGGAGAATCACCACAGATTTTCACGAATCAAAGAATGAACCAGGCAAATTGTGATTTTACTCCTGATCCGATTCTTCAGTCTGAGTGGCGAACCGGACTACCTGCTCCAAATTATACAAGATCATTTACCCAGGTGGAGCATGTGATCGTGCATCACTCAGCAGGCTCCAATACGGCTACTGATTATACGCAGATCGTCCGGGATATTTACCTCTATCATACACAAACACATGGCTGGTCTGATATAGGATACAATTATCTCGTAGCCCAAAATGGTGATTTGTATGCTGGCCGGGACCCAGCTGGAGGAGCGCAAGACAATGTGCTGGGTGCTCACTTTTGTGGGCATAACAGTGGCACGATGGGCATTTGTCTTTTGGGAAACTATGAAACAGCTCAACCAAATAATGACTTATGGTCTACGCTTCAGCGACTTGCCGTCTTCAAAATGAAAAAGGAAGATTTGGATCCGTTGGGATATAGTAGCCATGCTCTTGGAAGTATTGGTCACATTGCTGGGCACCGCGATGGCTGCAGTACACTTTGCCCTGGAGCAAATGTGTATGACAAGCTCGATGGTTTACGAACTAAAGTTTCCGATATGCTTCAAAACTGTGAAAAGAGTTTGTCGATCAGCTATTCTAATTTGACTGTCGAAGCTGGACAAATCATCCAGTTTTCTAATGGAAGTACCGGATATGATCATTATACCTGGATATTTGAAGGAGGAGATCCTCCAACGGCCGACTGGACCAGTGGTGGAATTGTCACCTATAATAATCCGGGAAAATATAGCATCACTTTGATTGGAAAGGTGAATGAGGTCTCGGATACTTTGAGTTATCCTGATGTAATCCTTGTAAAATCAGTTCCAAAGATATTTCCCAACCCGGCTTCTTCTTTTGATCAAATAACTGTTGCCAGTGAGGATGTTCCTGAGGAGATTGTTCTAATGGGATTAGATGGAAAAGTCATCAACTTTTCAATGCTAGATGACAAGACAATCCAGCTACAGGGAATCAGGCCGGGGATTTATGTCATAAGGCTAAAGATCCCACAAGGTTGGACCTCCAAAAAACTATTGATTAAAAAACCTCAATAGGAGTTCATTAGAATAAAGAAAACGCTGAATTTGAATTGTATTTAAACAGCACCCTTGACCATATCTGCCAGGCTTTCTATCCACAACGGATCATCATTGAGACTTTCTACCAAATCCCACTGCTCTCCGCCAGCTTTGATGAATTCTTCCTGATAAGTTTCCCCTACTTCTATGGTTGTTTCCAGGCAGTCAGAAACAAATGCCGGCGAAAAGGCCAGCACCTTTTTCTTGCCTTTGGCTGCAAGTTCGTGGAGGACATCCTCGGTATAAGGTTTGATCCATGGATCTTTACCCAGTCGGGATTGAAAACAAACGGTGTATTTCTCTTTGGGAATACCCAATTTTTCAGCGACTAGTCGTGTAGTATGAAAACACTGCGCACGATAGCAGAACTGGTTGCGTTCATGAAACACCTCGCAGCAGGTGCTAAGCTTGCACTGGTTGCCTACAGAGCCTTTTCTGATCTGTCGCTCAGGCAAGCCATGATAGCTAAATACAAAATGATCATAGTCGGTTTTTTCCATCCATTTACGACCATTTTTAGCTATGACTTCCAGAAATTTTTCCTCTTCGAGAAACTGAGAAGTGAACTTCATTTCAGGAATAATCTGCCATTCCTTCACAATTTCCATCACCTTATCAATCACTGAACCAGTAGTAGCAGAAGCATATTGCGGAAACAATGGAATCACATGAATGCTGTGGACATTCACAGATTTTAGTTTTTCCAGACCTTCAGCAATCGAAGGACTTTGATACCGCATAGCATATTCCACTGCATAGTCATCTCCAAGTATTTTTCTAAGAGGATCTAAAAGGTCTTCGGTGTAATACTTCAGAGGAGAACCACGTTCAGTAAAAAGTTTGCGGTATTCAGCTGCAGACTTGGGTGCACGGAAGGGAGCAATGATGAGGTTTACCAACATCCAGCGAGGCACATCAGGGATATCAATCACCCTTTTATCACTCAAAAACTCTCTCAAATACTTCCTTACATCCGGAACCGACGTGGAATCAGGTGTTCCCAGATTGACCAGTAAAACTCCTTTTTTCATTGAATATCTTAATATAAGTTATTGTAGCACATTGGCTTCCCAAATAACCATGGCGTAGATTGTGAACCTAAGCAAACGACTCAAGGACATAATTAGAAACCTACGATAAGGGTACTTTACAGCGCCCATGAGCATACATATTCCTGAAAATGGTAATGGTGTCAGAGCTGCTACAATGATGAGGAAACCACCGAAACGGTTAACATGTTTTTCGAATCGGCCCAGATAGTTTTTTTGCAACGTCCGATAGATCTGAGTGGTACTGAAATGAGAACCAACATAGTAGCCGATAATGCCTGCCAGGTAAGAAATAACTGCCAAACCAGCCACATTTCCTATGTACTGAATGAGCACTTCATCTCTCAGCGACCAGATCATGAAAAGTTCAGGTGGAATAATTCCAAAAATGGTTTCTGAGGCAAAGAAGATCGAGAAGATGATCAAAGGCTGATCATATAAAGGGCCCAGCACACCTTGCAAAGTGAAATTATAGTTGGCCTTTAGATAGAAATAACCCCCGACGATAACTGCCAGCCAGATAAGACCTCTAAACAGATTGCGTAAGAAAAAACGGGTACGTTCTAATGTTTCCTTTTGTCCTGCTGGCTGCATACAATCAATAATTGTTAAATGGCTGTCTCCCGAAAACGGATTCCTTGCTAAAATGTTAAAATAAAGACGCGCAAAACTAAGATTTTTCCTTTTCTGCAATCGGTTTAGTTGCAGACATTTCGCTTTGTTTTGGTTTGTTGTAAGTCACATTCCAATAGGGATCTGAGAGCTCTGTATATTTTCCATGAAACTGTGTGAGCATGATTTTAACAGCATAATTCAGCCGATTTACAGCGTCGCGATAATAGTCACCACGGTTTTGAGGGTGATTGATAAAAAACTTAATGATTGGGAAAGCTGCTGTTCTGAAATTACCGAGTGCTCGTTTAACAGAGGCATCTTGATCCAACTCGGCAATTGCCTGCTCGCTAGCCGAAGCAAGTCCTTGTAGCAGCGCGGCGTATAATTCTTTTGATGGGGATTCTGATTCTTGATATTCTGTTACCACGTCATCACAATAGGCTTTGAGGATTCTCAGTCCAGGCAAACTCTGAACCGACTCAGTAAAAACATCTGGCTGCCACAGGATTTCACGGAAAGTAAATATGCTTGGCAGGAGCTCGGTATCATATGCTTCGTCATTTTTCAGAGATACTAACAGGTCCTGTGAGATATTTTCTACTCTTACATCCCCTGCCTCCAGCTCAAATGACCAGCCTTTTTCACCGGCATCTATCATTTCGCTGAAATTCCATATTTCACTTAATCCGATTTTCATCACGCTTATCAGTCAATATTATGCAAATAAGTCCAACAATTAGTGCTTGGAAATATTCGGTAAAATAAAGATTTCATCAGCTTAACACAGATATAATGATCAAAAACACAACCTTTTTCTGAAATTATAGTATGCTTGCATAATAAATTGTGGGGTTATGACACGTAAAGCAGCACCTATTTTTTATGAAGGTAACAAGATCGTTAGAATTTCGGATCTGCCTTCAGGTCAGTCTACACTGTTTTCAGGGTGGATAAGACCATCTGATTTCGTCACTTTGGGTGAAAGAAATGATTATGATTGTGTAAAATACGAGGAATATGAATTCTGGTATCAGCACCATTTCATGACGCAAAGAGATCTGGATACTTTTATCTAGAGATCAGGAGATTAATTTAGCCTTATAGAAAAACAACCTTATTCCACATTGGTTCGGGTTGTTAATGAAAACACTCCGCTTAATCCTTGGGGATCAGCTTAATCAGCAGCATTCCTGGTTCCAAAACCTTTCTGATCAGCACCTCTATTTAATGATGGAGATTCGTCAAGAGACGGATTATACAGTACATCATATCCAGAAAGTTGTCGGGTTTTTTGCCGCGATGCGAAACTTTGCCGCGGAGATGCAGCAAAAAGGGCATCAGTTCCTATACTTCACATTAGACGACCCCAATAATTCTCACTCTCTGGCTGATAACCTTTTCCAGATTATTGATCAAAAAAAGATCGAAAAATTCGAGTATCAACTTCCCGATGAATATCGGCTTGATCAGCAGCTGTTTGAGATTTGCCAGAGTCTGGGACTAGAATGGCAGGCTTATGATACGGAGCATTTCTTTACTACCCGAGATGAACTGGCTAATTTCTTTAAAGGAAAGAAAACCTACCTGATGGAATCTTTTTATCGTCAAATGCGCAAAAAACATGATGTGCTAATGGAAGGCGATCAACCTCTAACAGGTCAATGGAATTATGATAAGGAAAACCGGAAGTCTTTTCCTAAAAGGCTGGAAATTCCACTGCGGAATCAGCGTACAAACCAGGTAGTGGATTTGGAACAAATGATCAAAGCTACTAAAGTCAAAACCATAGGAACGATTGATTCGCAAGGTTTTCTCTGGCCAACTACACGGCTAGAAGCTTTGGCAGACCTACGTATTTTTTGTGAGCGCTTTCTGGTCAATTTTGGCAATTATCAGGATGCTATGTCTGTGGATCAACCATTTGGATATCATTCTCTACTCTCGTTTGCTATCAATATCAAGTTACTTTCACCCAAGGAAGTGATTGAAGCGGTGATTGCACATTGGCAGAAAGATCAGAAGCATATTCCTTTTTCGGCGGTGGAGGGATTTGTGCGCCAAATCATTGGGTGGCGTGAATATATGCGTGGCATCTATTGGGCAAAAATGCCAGCTTACAGTGAGCTTAACGAGTTAAACCATGGACGAAATCTTCCCAGGTGGTACTGGGATGGCAATACCCGGATGAATTGTTTACATCATGCCATTCGCCAGTCATTGGATCATGCTTATGCACACCATATCCAGCGATTGATGATCACAGGCAATTTTGCTTTGCTTAATCTGACTGATCCGGATGAAGTAGATAAATGGTACCTGGGGATTTATATTGATGCCATTGAGTGGGTGGAGATAACTAACACTCGTGGCATGAGTCAGTTTGCAGATGGGGGAATCGTGGGAACCAAGCCTTATGTGTCCTCATCCAATTATATCAAAAAAATGAGCAACTACTGTGATCGCTGCTACTATGACCAAAAGAAGAAAACCGGTGAACGCGCCTGCCCATTCAACAGTCTTTATTGGAATTTTTATGATCATCATCGCAAGTTGCTCGAACGTAACCCAAGAATTGGAATGATGTACCGTACCTGGGACAAAATGTCTTCAAGCTCCAAAACGGAGATGCTTGAGCAAGCACAGAAATATCTTGAACATGTAGATCAACTATAAGCTTCTCGAGATGCCATAATTTCAGGAAAGTGATTGGAAGCCCATGCTGATAATGACTCTATATGTGGAACCAGACTAAGTCCCAGTTCAGTCAGTTCGTATTCGACACGTGGAGGAATCTCCGGGAATACCTCTCTACTCACTAACCCGTCCGCTTCCAAAGATCGGAGCGTAACAGTGAGCATTTTTTGGGAGATATCCCCAATGGCTTTACGCAGCTCTCCGAATCGTACTTTCTCTCCTTCTTTTAACAATAGGATTACCAGTATAGACCACTTGTCTCCAAACCTGTCCAGCACATTTCTGATTGGGCAGTTGGCTACATCCCCAAATAATTCAATTTTTTTTTCCATTGTAATTGTCTGACTATCAATAATGGTAACACCCAGGTAACTGGCTTACTTCCCCGTGCCTTATTTTTTAAGTAATTAAGTCATTTTACCTTTGGTATACAAAAGTAACTAAGGATATTAAAGTAATTATTGAAATGAGTAAAATATTAATAACCGGAGCAACAGGCAGTCTCGGAGGCCAGGTGATCAATGAGTTGTTGAAGAAAGAAGGCGATTTTCAGATAGTGGCCATGGGAAGAGACCTATCAAAGTTGGAGGGCTATCAATCGAAGGGCATTGAAGTTCGACAGGGCGACTATGATGATTTTGAAAGTCTGGAGAAGGCTTTTCAAGGTATTGACAAACTGTACTTTGTGTCAGGAAGTGATATTGGCAATCGACTGGTTCAACATGAAAATGTAGTAAAAGCTGCAAAAAGTGCGAACGTCCAACACGTTGTTTATACCAGTTTTGAGCGCAAGAATGAGACTGATTCTTCTCCTTTGGCGGCAGTTGCCGCAGGTCACCTAAGAGCGGAAGCACTACTGAAGGAGTCCGGATTATCCTATACATTTCTGAGGCACAATCTTTACATGGATCTACTACCTATGTTTATTGGTGAAAATGTATTGGAGCAAGGAATGATTTATTTGCCGGCAGGTCAGGGGAAAACATCTTTTGTTCTGAGAGCAGAGATGGCCGCCGCCTCAGCGGCAGTATTGACCACTTCGGGTCATGAGCATAAAGAATATAAGATTTCAGCACCTGAGACGCATTCTTTTGAAGAGTTTGCAGTCATCCTCTCAGAGCTTTCAGGTAAGGATATCAAATACATTTCACCTTCAACTGAGGAATTTCAGAAGACTTTGCATGACCTTGGAGTACCTGAACCTGTGATTGGTATCACCACAGGATTTGCCCTGGGTATTGCTGAGGACGATCTGGATGTGGCATCTGATGATATTGAGAAGTTGACTGGCTCAAAACCAACAGACGTTAAGACCTTTTTGACTTCTGTCTATAAAAAGTAATCAGAGAAGCTGGTTGAGACATTCTCAACCGGCTCTATTTACTTGTTCAAAGTAAGGAAGATATCTTCCATCAATTGAAGCCGGATTTTCTTATCAGACTGCTCTTTGATCTGATATACCATCCCGGGAGTCTCTTCATCATTGATCAGAATCAGGGAATCTTGTCTCACTTTCCAGTTGAGCGTGTGGTCCAAAGTGTCTTTGCTGAACACGCAACCTTCAAACCCATAAGCCTGAATATTTACCCTATCGCCATCAAAGACAATTTTTCCAGGCATTGTGAAGTCTGTGATCCCTTCTATTCCTTCAAAAGAAGCCGGGTCGGTTTCCCAGGTGGCCACCCATTCGCCTTCCCAGCCGGCGGGCTGTTCTTTGTTGGAACCACATGATGCAAGGACCACTAAAAAAATGATTTGAAAGTACTTTTTCATAACGCGCCAAAATAAGCTTAAAAATATTTAAGCATCAACGCTATCAGTTTCTTTTTCAAACTACTGTAAGGAGGATACACGGTCTTGACCATGGTTAATCCAATTCTCTGTTTCAAAACTGATTTGGGATGACTGAATGCCAGGAAACCCTCATGTCCATGTGCCTTGCCCAATCCGCTGTTATTCACACCACCCATTGGTAGGTTTGGATGACCAAACTGAAGCACATTATCGTTGATAACCACACCTCCTGAGCTGGTTTCCTGAACGATTTTTTTCTGGTTTTTTCTGCTTTTGCTATAAACATAAAGAGCCAGAGGTTTTGGTCTGGAATTAATATAGCTGATTACCTCATCCAACGATTGATAGGTCATTACCGGAAGGATGGGTCCAAAGATTTCTTCCTGTAACAGTTTCATGTCGTTGTTTACATCCGTCATAATTGTTGGGGCAATTACACAATTTTGCTCGTTTAGATCACCTCCGGAGTAAACTGTTGCTCCTTTTGATTGAGCATCTTTAAAAGCATCATTGAGCCTGTTGAAATGTCTGTTATTGACAATAGACGCGTAGTTTTCTTTATTTCCGTACATTTTAAATGCCTGATGCTTTATTTCCTCCAGGAGCGCATCTTTTTTAGACTCATGCACAAACAGATAGTCCGGAGCAATGCAGGTCTGACCAGCATTGGTCCACTTACCCCAGGTGATTTTTTCAGCGGCATCTTTGATGTTGGCCGATTCGTCCACTATAGTTGGTGATTTACCTCCAAGCTCCAATGTGACAGATGCAAGATTTTTAGCAGCAGCTGACATCACAATTTTACCGACAGTCGGACTTCCTGTAAAGAAGATATGATCAAAAGGAAATTTGAGCAATTCAGAAGCTGTATCGGCTTCCCCTTCAATCATGTGTACTTCATCGGAGGAGAATATTTCTCCAATCATTTTTCCTATTACCTGGTTTGTGGCTGGCGTAAACTCTGAGGGTTTCAGAGTGACTGTGCAGCCTGATGCCACAGCAGAGATCAACGGACCAATTGCCAGTAGCATGGGATAATTCCATGGAGAGATGATCAGACTTGCTCCTTTAGGTTCATAATGAATAGTTGCTTTTGTTCCGATGAATGTCATGCTGGCGGGAATTGGTTTGGGAGTAACCCATGTGTGCAGCTTCATAATGGCATGCCGAACTTCTGTTAGTAAGGGATAAATCTCCGTGACATCCACTTCTGAAGCAGGCTTGGCCAAATCCATGTATTCGGCTTGTTGAATTTCTTCCTGATGGTTGATGATCCAATTCTTGAGGGCCTTTAGCTTTTGTTTTCGCTCTCTAACTGGTGCACTTCTCAAGGCCAACGATTTCTTCTGCTGGCTGGCAAAATGCTCGGCAAGTCCATTCATGGGGTTGTTCATTTCTTATCGAATAAAAAATTAATAATTTGTTAACATGTTAACATTTACATAACTTTAACGTAATACTAAGGTAAATATCCCCTAAACTTCACTCTGTGAGACGAACAAATTGCGTTTTTAATGAAGAGCATAATTGGCATATGGTTAATGATTATTTTGGCGACTACCATTTCTAATGGTCAGTCATCTACCGTATTCCATTCTTCATTTGAACAAATAGCTTTTTCGTCAGAGGATCCTCTACAAATATTACTTGCGTCTGACCCGGAGGTCAACGTTGATAAATATAATCTTTATCAAGAGGATATAACGCAGATAGTGGATAAGCTTAAAGCAAAACAGTCGAAATGGTCCGACAGCAAACTCCTTGAAAAGATTTTTTATTATGTGCACAACAAGAAGCTGGATTGGTATGAAAATTATATCACGCTGGCTGATTTGATGGAAAACGGGACTTATGATTGCCTTACAGGAACCGCCTTTTATGCGTTGATACTGGACGAATTAGAAATCCCTTACACCATTTATGAGTTTGATTTCCACGTTTTCCTTGTAGCGAAATTACCTTCCGACAGTGCCCTATTTGAATCTACTGATCCACTTTATGGGTTTGTCACTGACCCTGATGAAATTGAGGAACACATTAACTATTACCTAACCGGAGATGCAAATACTACAGGAAGGCAAATAGTCATTGGGAGTAGAGCCACTTCAAGTCAAAAGAGCACAGTGAATGAACGCATTTCACTTAAGGAGCTGGTTGGACTTCAATATTATAACCTTGCGGTAAATGCTTTTAACAATAGAGAAATAGCTGTTAGCAGGGATTTTATTGAAAAGGCATACCAACTTTATCCTAGTCAAAGAATTTCAGATACACGAGATTTCTTCCTGAGTTCAAGAAGGATCGTGTCGCTTTACTGATTTTGTCACTATCTCAAAATCAATCTCTTCAGAATTTTCACACTTTCTTCCAGTTCTTCTTCATTTGAAGAAGCAAAACCTAAACGTGTAGCATTTAGCTGAGGGTAACTGGCAGAAACTTGTGCTCCATTTGTTATAAAGAGATCTTCTCTGGCGGCTTTATCCTGAAGCTGGTTAAGGTCAATGGCCTGGTCGAAATGTGTCCAGATGGACATTCCCCCTTGCGGTAATTCAAATTGCAAGTAATCCGATAAGTAGGTTTTCAGGAGCCGAGCAAAGTAATCCCTCCTGTGAAGATAAATTTTTCGATTTTTCCTTAAAGAAGATTGTATTACACCGAGTTTAAGGAGTTCCGCAATGGCTAGTTCAAGAAGAGAGTCGCCTTGCCGGTCTACCATCCTTCTGATTCGCGACAGGTAATCAATTTGGTTTGGATTGGCAACAAGGTAACCGACACGAAAAACCGGAGAAATTGCCTTGGTGAATGATCCCGCATATAACACAAAATCCCCATGTTCGGCTGAAGCCAATGGCATGACCGGGTGAGTGGAATAATAAAAGTCGTAATCATAATCGTCTTCAAAGACATAAAAACCATATGTCCTCGCCAGCTGGATCAATTTCAGCCTTCTGGTTGCTGGCATGATCACCGTTGTTGGGTATTGATGATGAGGGGTACAATAAACCATTTGGATTTTGTGATCTAAAAGGATTTCTTCCAAATGGTCTGTGTTGAATCCATCTTCATCCACTTTGATTTTCACCAGTTCTATTCCATAATGTTCCAAATTGGCATTGGCGGATTCCCAGTTGAGCTCGCCTACTGCTACTTTATCTCCAGGTTTTAGTAGTCCCTGAATGCATAGATACAAGGCTTGAGTAACGCCACGGGTAATGATGATTTGGTCTGGGCTGACATTGATTGCCCTGGATTCCTTCAGGTATTCACACAAGACCTGTCTTAAGTAATACTGACCTTTGGTATCACTGTATGCAAAGCGCGAGTACGTATTACCGCCAGAAAGGGCAGATTTGTAAGCCCTAATCATTTCAGCTACGGGAGCCAACCGGGCGTCAGGAAGCCCATCATCCAAATGATATTTCTGTGTTGTCAGTTGTAGGTTCCGCTGAAGGCTGTTGGGGATGTGTATGAAAGTGGCTTTGTTTTGATTTTTTTGGGAAGCGTTGAACTCTTCAGGGCCTGAATCAAAATGCTCAGATACATAAGTTCCTTTCCCGGGATTGGTTTCCAGCCAGCCTTCAATAACCAGCTGATCAATTGCTGCCACCACAGTCTTGCGGTGAATGCCTAGCTCAGCAGCCATTTTACGACTGCCGGGAAATCGGTAACCGGGTTTGATCACCTGCTTACGGATCAGCTCAGCAATTTGTGCAGTAAGCTGCCTGTAGAGAGGTATTTCATCATTTTTATTAAGCTTCAATAATTCAATCAGCATAACCGGACTACTTGATATGTAAAAAGTGGACTATTTATTGGGTCCGATAAACTTCTACATTTGGTCAACGAAAAACAAAGTATCATGACCAGAAAAACTCTCAGAACTACTCCCAGTCGTATGGCGAACCAAAGAGCTCACTACGCTGATGAAGTGATTTTTCCGATTTTGGATGAAGCACTATTTTGTACAGTGAGTTATTCGGAGGATAATATTCCTTTCAGCATTCCTCAGTCTTTTGTAAGGATTGACAATCATATTTACATTCATGGATCAGTCGGATCACATCTCATGCGGACCATTGGCGATGGTCGGCAGGTATGCGTTTCTGTGATGCTGGCTGACGAATTGGTGGTGGCAAAAACTGCTTTTCATCATTCTGTGAATTATCGTTCAGTGATAGTTTTTTCCAAAGGAGAATTGGTGGAGGATGAAGTCCTAAAGTATGCTGCCTTCAAAGCATTAACCGAAAAAATGGTGCCCAATAGCTGGCATTACCTGAAGCCAATGACGGCTAAAGAAATGGCCAAAACAACGGCTGTTCGATTTTCTTTGGAAGAGGCTTCTGCCAAAGTGAGACAAGGCTGGCCCAGTCATGAAGATGACGAAATGGAATTGCCAATCTGGACAGGCTTGATTCCCATCAAACCACTTCGACAGGCTCCTGTGCCGGATGAGTTTGGCATAAATGTGAAGTTGCCGGAGCATTTGAAACACTAGCTTCTCTGGCTCAAGTTTGCAACTTGGGTAAATGCATTAATCCAAGTCTATGACTTGGTTATAAGTCACAGACTCAATCCTTTCTTTTGGCCACAGTTGCAAACTGTTGCCAGCAGGGGTTTGTGCTGAGGGAAACATTTACTTTGATTAAATACTTATCTTTATAAAAAAGAATTTTGTATGAGATCAGTTCTGGAACAACCTCCAAAAACATTGATGGAAGTTTTTAAAAACCTCCCTGAGGGCACTTTGGCAGAACTTATTAATGATAACCTTTACATGTCGCCATCACCTGCCTTCAAGCATCAGAAGTTGCTTTTTAGTATTGCTAAAAAACTCTCGGAACTGACTCAAAGGATGGGAGAAGTGATCATTTCTCCTTTTGATGTTTATCTCGATGAACAAAAAAATGCAGTTCAACCAGACATTATTTTCGTTAGAAATGAAAACCAATCCATTATTGATGAGTCTGGACATATCCACGGTGTTCCTGATCTGGTATTTGAAATACTATCCCCTGGAAATAAAGAACACGACCTCATTATCAAGAAAGACCTTTACGAAAAATTTGGTGTGAAAGAGTACTGGATTGTTGATCCTGAAACTCGTTTAACTTTGGGATATCAATTGCAAAAAGGCCTTTATCAGAAAATTAGTGAAGAACTTGGACAAGTTAATTCGCCATTGCTCGCACTGAATTTTCAGTTTTAGGTCATTATTCTCCACTTTTAAGGGCGGTTCGGCGTTCCGAAGATGTCCACAACACAGAGGGGTATTCGTGACCTCCTTTGGCTCAAGTTTGCAACTTGGGCAAATGTATTAATCCAAGTCTATGACTTGGTTATAAGTCTCAGACTCAATCCTGTCTTTTGGCCACAGTTGAAAACTGAGGCCAGGTGACTTTTTAACTATTCACTACTCAACCAATTACTAATCAACGAACTCCCCTGACCATTTCCTTTTTCCCCATAGCGCCTTTGAGCGTTTCCAGTTCAAACCCTGCAGCCTTCAGGTTTCTTTTGAACTGGCCTTGAGCACAATAAGTGCTTAAAATGCCTCTCGGTGCACACAGGTCGTAGCACTTTTGTATGTTTTCCAGGCTCCAGACTTCTGCTTGTTTACTTGGAGCAAAGGCATCGAAGTAAATACAATCAAAATCATTCTGCCCGGAGAAATGCTCTAGTGTGGTTTCATGCTTTGTTAAAGTGAAATATTCTGAAATCTGTTGAGGCGTTTCCCAGTCAGCATCATGAATTTTTTGTAGTAGTGCTTTTTCCTGTTCGCTTTTACCATAGTTGAACTGACTATAGATTTCTCTGGGAACAGGAATGGGTTCTACTGTATGAAAATTGACCTTGACCTTCATTTTTTCCGCATAAAGGGTCGATAGCCAGACATTTAAGCCTGTGCCAAAACCAACTTCAAATACTTTTACAGGCTTTCCGGGATTCATTGACACCCAATGATCAAGGCATTGTTCAATAAACACATATTGAGATTCTCCGAGTGCTCCATGGAATGAATGATAGGTTTCATTAAGGTCCTCACGCAGCAAACTGTGTGAGCCATCTTGAGTTAATATCAATTTTAAACTGTGATTAGTCATTGCTGGTGATTATTTTTAGCCAGAGATAAGGGAATTCCCTTTTTGTATTGCTTCCACCAATACAAAGCAACACAATTGAATTTATTTATTAACTGCTCGATATATGAAAAAGCATCTACTCTTGATGGGCTTGTCTGCCCTTGTTATTCTTAGCTCATGTAAAAAAGACGAAGAACCAGCCCCTCCACATGAAGTTGGAATATGGGAACTTGATAGTTATGTATTGCAAAACTTCCCATCAGCTTTTTCTAGCTATGAAGGTGCTGCATATGATATCGACCAATTGAGTTTTGGTAATGGTGTGACTTATCAAGACTATACAATTGAACTTAAAAAAGACGGGAAGTATAACCTTAATATTGGTTTAACAGGACCTGATTTAATAGACAATGGAACATGGAAGCTAGATGGTGAAGATTTAACATTAAAATCTGATGTGGATAACGATTATGATTTAGACTGGGGTGTTGTCAAAAATGAAAATGACAATTTGTGGCTAAGTCTCGAATTCAAAAATTATTTAATTCCTGACATTTATTATGATACAGTCAGCCAGGATTACAAGGATTATTTGGATACTCTAACTTCCGATCAACTTGATTCTATTGGTAACATTCTTTTTCAGGAAGTTACTTTTGATTTAGTCCACGTTTTCCAACGTCAAAAGTAAGACCCGATATTTCAATCATCCATGAGGTCTTTCTGGGTTCAAATATTAATTGGTATTATTTACCTCGCTGGAACTAGTGTTTCCGCTCAATCTACCATTTCCGGAACGATTACTGATCCTGCGGGCGAGCCATTGATTGGTGCGACTGTACAGATCAAAGGTGAAAGCTCCGGAACGGTGACTGATCTGGATGGAAACTTCCGATTGGCTGTGCCGCAAGGGAAAACCATCGTGATCAGCATGATTGGGATGGAGAGCCAGGAAGTAGTGGTAAAAGGAAACCAACCGATCAGGATCCAGCTGAAGGAAGCCACGGCAATTCTTGGAGAGGTAGTGGTCACAGGTTTTCAGGAAGTGGACCGAAAGCTTTTCACTGGAGCCTCTCAAAGTCTTCAGATGAAAGACATTAAAATGAATGGAGCATCTGATATTAGCCGTTCGCTGGAAGGACAAGTTGCAGGTGTAAGTGTCGATAATGTGTCGGGAACATTTGGTACTTCTCCCAAAATCAGAATTCGTGGTAATGCCAGTATCAATGGTAATAACCAGCCACTTTTTGTGGTGGATGGAGTGATTTTAGAAGATCTCTCCAATGTCAATACAGATGATTTTATTTCCGGAAATGCCAATACGTTGATTAGTTCTTCCATTGCTAACCTGAACCCAAGTGATATTGAATCTTTTCAGATCCTGAAAGATGCTTCTGCAACGGCCATTTATGGTGCCCGAGCTGCAAATGGTGTGATTGTGATTACAACCAAACGTGGTAAAAGTGGACAGCTTCAGGTCAATTACTCAGGAAACTTCAGTGTGAAGCTGCGACCGACTTACAATCAATTCAACCTGATGAATTCTGCTCAGGAGATGTCGGTCTATCGTGAGTTGTATGAAAAGGGATTGATCGATATCACTACTGCAGTAAGTGCTCAGAATTACGGAGCTATGGGCAAAATGTTTGCACAAATTGCTGATCATAAACTTGACTGGGGCCAGGGAGGAACGTTGAATGAGGATTTTCTTCATAAATATGAAACAGCCAACACCGACTGGTTTGATGTCCTGTTCAATAATTTTGCGCTTCAGCAACAGCATTCGGTAAGCTTTACAGCGGGGAATGACAAATCCAATAGTTATTATTCTATAGGATACCTCAATGATCAGGGGCAAACCATTGCTGATCATGTGCAGCGAGTGACAGCAACCGCTCGAAATACCTATTTCATTTCTGACTTATTCACTTTTGGACTGAAACTCACAGCCAGTTACCGCGATCAACGAGTGCCAGGAACCAGAAACAGAGAGTTTAACCCGATTACAGGTAGGTATAGTAGAAACTTCGATATCAATCCATTTAGCTATGCATTGAACACAGCCCGGTCAATTCGACCATATGACGATAATGGAAATCTCGAATATTTCCGAAGAAACTATGCGGACTTCAACATTCTGAAAGAGCTCCAACTCAACTATATAGATATCAATGTTTCCGACATGTCCGCCCAGACGGATTTTCAGGTGAAGCCAACACAGCATTTGTCCTTTAAGGGTGTCATGCAGGCACGTTATGCCCACACCATTCGGGACCACACTGTTCATGAAAACTCCAATCAGGCCGAAGCATACCGAGCCAATCAGACGCAATACATTCAGGATGCGAACAACCTGCTTTATCGAGACCCAAATAACCCCGGGCTGAATCCCGTTGTGGTGCTGCCGCAAGGTGGGTTTAACTATCTCGACAAAACAGACCTGTTGAATTTCTATGGACGAGTGGCTGGCACATGGAACAGGACTTTTGCTGAAAATCATGAAGTGAACATGTTGGGAGGAGGGGAGTTACGCTTTACCGATCGCTCAGAGTCCAGCACTACAGGTATGGGAGTAATCTACGAAAGCGGAGGAATTGTAGTAACCGATCCCAATATTGTAGAATTCTTCAATCTTCAGAACATCAATTACTATAAGCTTTCAAATTATAAAGATCGATTCATTGGCCTTTTCATCAATGGAGGTTATGCTTATAAATCGAGGTACATCGCCAACTTTACAGCAAGATATGATGGTTCTAATCAGCTTGGTGCAACAAAGGCTGCAAGGTATCTGCCTACCTGGAATGCAAGTGGAGCGTGGAATGTGACCAATGAAAGTTTTTTCAATGTTTCATTCATTGACAACCTGAAACTAAGAGCTACTTACGGCATCTCCGGAAACCTGCCTCCCAATGCCAGCGCTTTGCTCAATCTGCAGGCAGACATCACTGTCCGACCAACAGATGTGGAGCCTTATCTCTATATCCAGGATCTCACCAATACGCAGCTTACCTGGGAAAAGCTGAGAGAAATGAATGTAGGTATGGATTTATCTATGTTCAATAATCGAATCAACACTTCTTTGAATTATTATAAAAGAAAAGCTTATGATCTTGTTGGAACTGTACAAACCAGTGGTATCGGTGGTCAGGGCCTGAAAACCGGAAACTTTGCCGACCTGAAAGCCGATGGCTTTGAAGTATCAATATCAACCGAGAATATCAACACGGGAAAATTTAGTTGGCGAACCAACTTCAATGTTGGCTATACAGTTGATAAAATCACAAGGCTGGATTTTGGACCGAGAATAGCAGATGCCATCAACCAGACAGGGGCTGCAGTACTGGGTGGACCAAGAAGAGGTCTTTATTCAACCAAATTTGCCGGATTGGACAAAACAGGCGTTCCAACTTTTTATGATGCTAATGGTGAAGTGGTCTATCAATATGATCTTCAGGATCGGAGCAATTTGACCAATACTTTGAAATATGAAGGACCAATTGAGCCCCGGGGTGCCGGCGGTTTGACCAATACTGTAAACTATAAGGGCTTCACTTTCATGGTGTTGCTTTCTTACAAATTTGATTATAAGATTCGCCTCAATGGTGGATTCTATGGCACTTATACCGACTTTGATGCGCTGCCTGTCAGTCTGGTAAATCGCTGGGCTGTGCCAGGGGATGAAAATATCACCAATGTGCCGGTTATTCTCGATCGAGGTGTGGCTCGTAGCAATGGTAACATCGTTCAGGCTTATCAGCTTTACAATAAAAGCACTGTGCGGGTAGCCAACGGTGATTATGTACGGTTAAGAACCGTTCGTCTGAGCTATCAGATTCCTTCCGTATTGATTCAGCGAATTAAGTTATCGACAGCTTCTATCAGTTTGGAAGGCCAAAACCTGACTTTATTATATCGAGATAAGAAACTCAATGGTCAGGATCCGGAGTTTTTCAGCAGTGGTGGAGTGGCTTTGCCTCAGCCTAAAATCATTACGTTCACTTTAAACCTTGGACTCTGATGCTAAGAACTTCAAAATATCGTTTTTGGAAAGTCCTTGTTTTAGGAACAGCTTTATTAACTGGAGCATGCGATTCTTTTCTGGATGAGGTGCCGGATAACAGGGTTAGCCTCAAAGACATGGATAAGGCAGCCCAACTTTTGACGAATGCTTACTCTGTGGCCAGCCCGGCTTTTACCGATTGGATGACTGATAATGTGGGCTTTACAACGGGGATTTCTATCCGCCAAAGTCAGCAGCAAATTTACGAATGGCAGGATGTGACCACTGGCCCCACTGAACTGGATACACCTGATTTTTTCTGGTTTGAAACATACAATGCCATAGCGCATGCCAATGAAGTCCTTTCGGTATTGGATGAGCTTCCTGTGGAAAATGAAGCAGATCAATTGCGCCGCGATGCAATAGAGGCAGAAGCTTTGCTGTGTAGAGCTCATGGTCACTTCATGTTAGTGAACATGTTTGGTGAGCATTATACCATTGATAATGGAGAGCTTGGAGTTCCTTATGTGAAAACCCCGGAAACAGTTTTTATTGAGCAGTATGAGCGTGCTACAGTACGAAAAGTGTACAATGAAGTGGAAGATGACCTCCGCGATGGGCTGAAAAAGGTGAATGATAGCTACTATGCTAATTCCGGAAAATACCACTTCACAAGAAATGCAGCGCTGGCCTTTGCTTCCCGGTTTTATTTGTACAAAGGGGACATTACCCGATGTATTGATTACAGTAGTGAATTGTTGGGATCAAATCCAGGGGCTTTTGTCAGAGACCTTACTTCGGAGGAATTTCAAAATGCAAAATCATCCATTCAGGGCTACCCACAACTCTACGCTTCCCCTGACCTGGCTAGCAACTTGCTTTTGATGCGTAAAATTTCTTTGGTTCAGCGGCCTGATTATGGTCATGGACCACTTTCCAATTTTTATAATGATTTGTTCACAGCTAGTCCATTACCTGGAGCAAGCGATGAAAGGCAAAACCCGGCTTTTGTAAAAGGAAACAATGCTTTGCTGCCGGTTCGATATCAAAATCTTTTTGAAAGAAGTAGTCTGAATTCCAATGTAGGTACCCCGTACTATATCGCAATGGCCTTTACTGGAGAAGAAGTGCTTTTCAACCGAGCTGAAGCTTATACCATTCAAAATAATATTGATGCTGCACTGGCAGACATGCAGGTGTTGGTGGAGAGAAGATATAGCGGAAGCAATACAACATTGACTATGGAAGGCTTGAGAGCTTTTATGGGTGCTACTAATGATCCATCATTTACAGATCAGCTGGTGATGTTGAATTATATCCTATTCGAAAAGCGAAAGGAGTTTATCATTCAAGGTCATCGATGGTTTGACCTGAAGCGCTACGGAATTGGCGTAACACATGAGTTGGCAGATGGATCAACAATCGCTCTGCAGGGTGATGATCTCAGGCGTATAATGCAAATCCCTCAGTCGGCTATTGATGTGGGAGGATTGGAACCTAATGACAGATAAATGAGAAGGTATTATCACATATGGAACAAAAGCTGTTTAGCGCTAATTGTGCTTGTGGTTTCCTCTTGCTATCCGGACGAGAAGATCGACGTAAAGCAAACGAAGTATGATGTCGATAAAACGGAGTTGGATCAGTATATTGAAAAGAACTTCAGGGAAACTTTCAACATGGCCATTCGCTATAGATATGTGGATCGCTATGTGGCTACTGGCAAGCGCGTAACTCCTCCAAGGCTGGAAGTGGTGAAACCTATGCTGGATGTGATCCAAACATTTTGGATTGATCCATACCTGGAAACCACCAATGGTGAAACGTTTTTCCGTAATCATGTGCCTCCGGAAATCATTCTTTTGGGAGGATATATCTATAATGCGAATGGTACGGTTACTTTAGGCACCGCAGATTCCGGCGCACGCATCACCTTCACCAATGTTAATTCACTGGATCCGGAAGACCTGGACTGGCGCGAACTCCAGCTCCATACGGTTTACCATGAGTTTTCACATATCGTCCATCAGCGCTATAAACTTCCAACAGCCTTTGAAACGATCACAAAAGCTGGTTATACCAGCTCAGGATCGTGGTATAACCTCACGGATGAGGAGGCCTTACAGCGTGGTTTTGTGTCTCCATACGCTACCAGTTCACCCAATGAAGACTTTGCTGAAACCGTGGCTTTCTTCCTTTATGATGGGAATTTTGATGCAAACTTCATTGATCAGGAAGCCGGTTGTACAACAGCTTCTTGTGAAGCAGACAATGCAGGAAAACTTTACATCGCCCAGAAAATAGCGGCTATCAAAGACCATTATAAGAAGGTAACCGGAATTGACTTGGAAGAACTCAGGGAAAATATTCAGGCAAAACTATGAGGCGAATCTTTCACATAGCGATCATACTTTTCCTCGGCGTGGCTTGCAGAGAAAAATTCCATGAAATCACTTCAGTAGAAGAGCGTGTGGCTACTGCTAAAGGTAATTTAAAGGATCTGCTCACGGCTCCTGCCAATGGATGGAAAGTGAATTATCAGCCTGAGGAAGGCTCAGGTACCTTCTACATGATCCTGGATTTTGATGAAAATGGAACTGTGAAGATTTCTTCTGATTTGCCAGCGGACAGTGGCGTTTATTATAATGAGGTCATTCCGTATCGCATAGATGCTGGCCAGGCAATTGAGTTGATTTTTGAGACTTATGGTGTTTTTCATTATCTGTTTGAGTTGGATCAGGCCAGTTTCGGGGCTGAGTTTGAATTTCTCTTTGTAGAAGAAGATGGAGGTTCACTCACTTTTGAAAGCAAAACGGATGCAACCAACCCTTCAAAGATCATTTTTGAAGAAGCATCCAGTGCTGATTTGAATGCTTTTTCGAGGGAAATCGCTGAAAATTTTCAGGCGTATACTGGCCAGTCTCCGAAGCTTTTTGGCGGGGTCAACCCTACCCAGCATTTGCACCTGAGCAATATCGATTATTCCGTTTTATGGTCCATTGATCTGCAAAAACGCACAGTAACATTTGATGTTGCAGGGAATGGAGCAACTATTGATGAAGTACTATCAGGAAATTATGTATCAATCAGCCAGTCCAGTGGATTTACTTTTTTAAATGGAAAAATCATTTTTGATAGCCCGGTCCAGTTGAATGCCGGCAATGGTTCCCTAACCTTGTCGGAAGTAACACTCAATGATTTTTCAGAAACTGGTCCATCCATTTGTCCTGGTTCAGGTGTGCCAACACCCGTTTATTCAGTATCGGTCGGAGGAAATTCAGGCACTTTGGGCAAGAACCTATTCAACAGCAGTGGCCTTGGCTTTGAGCCAAAGAGTAGCAGTTTTTACAGTGTGAATATTCCTTATGTCTTGGATGATAGCTTGCGCTCGCTCTCAGAAGATGGAAGCATAGCCCAGTTGTTACCGGATGCATCAGGGTTTGTAGTCACTTATGGATTGGAAGCTGATAGCATACCTGCCAACAGTGTAGGGTTTATTGTTGATATGGGTGATGCGAGCGAGTTGTATTTAAGAGAAATGGAGATCACCGCCTTCGGAAATGCATTTACTTTTAACCTACTGGACAGCTATTATTACAGTACTACGCCAACTGCCGAGGAGGCTCAGGCGCTTGAAGCAATCACTGATGAAATTTTTGATGGTGGATCAGCCACAGCCTATGCTTATGATTTGCCTGTCCAGGGTCTGACTGTTTACCAGTTTTTCATTCCCTGCAATGGCTATGAATTTATTCTGGTGAAGTAGGTTTGGGTTTTAGGAAATAGGTATTGGGTCTTGCACCGTGCTTTAGCGCGGTGGTTTGTTATCATTCTCTGGCCCAAGTTTGCAACTTGGGCTTATGAATAAATGAAAGTCTGTGACTTGACGACCTTGAGTCACAGACTCAATCTCATCTGTTAGCCACACTTGCAAACTGAGGCTAGGGTGTGTTCGAAGGGGAGATCTTTCAAAATAGACCTGATAGTGGGCAGTGCTTGGGCATGCAGCGGATAGCAGGACTATCGACAGATGCAAAGAACTGTTGGTTCTCTCTTAAAAATTCAATTTGACTACAGAAACTTCCATATTTTTGAGCCTAAAATCAGAACACTGACCCGTCAATGATTCCATCCTCCGAAAAAGAGTTTGAGGTATTTTTCAATGAGCACTATCCGATGATGGTAGGGTTCGCTATGAACTATCTGAGTGACAAGGATCAGGCGGAGGAGTTGGTTCAGGATGTGTTCACCAATGTCTGGATCAAGGCAGAAACCATAGAGATTACGGCATCCGCCAAATCATATCTTTTTACAGCCACCCGAAATGCCTGCCTGAATTTTATCAAGCACCAGAAGGTGGAGCGTGCCTATGCCAGTCAGGTTGAAAGTCCATTATCTGTTTCGTCAGACGAAGTGGAATATGCTGAACTTGAACACCGGCTGGAAAATGCCATGAAGAAAATCCCTGAAAAGTGCCGGGAGATTTTTGAGATGAACCGATTTGAAGGTAAGAGATATAAGGAAATAGCGGGTGAACTAAACCTCTCGCTGAAAACTGTGGAAAATCAAATGGGAAAGGCCCTGAAGATATTGAGGAGTGAATTAGGCGACTATCTGCCGCTCATTTTGTGGTTTTTCTTAAACATGTTCACAGTGGCCGAAATATGTAATTTGCTATTTGAGCATTATGCGCGTGGGGGTAAATTTTGATTGAGTTGTCAATTCGATAAGCAATGGAGCAGAACGATACACATAAACCAACTACCGAACAGTTCGCGAAGTATTTCGCGGGGGAGTGCTCTGTGGAAGAACGTGTGCAGATCGATTCGTGGATTGGTGCTGATCCGGTAAATGAGGAGGAAGCTGAGCGGTTGCAAATGGTTTGGCAGGATATCGGGACATTGAGAAATGCTCAGCCTGAAGTGGATACTGCAAGTGCTTTTAAGAAAGTGAAAGCAAAAAAGCAAGCTCAGGAATCTACCCGCAAGTTTCAATTTGGTAAGGTGTGGAAAGTAGCTGCTGCTGTTGTATTGGTAGCCAGCGTGGTAATTTATTTGCTTACCAGAGCTCCTGAACAAATTAACCACCTTGCAGAAAGCATTGATAAAATTGAATTGCCGGATGGCTCGCAAATCACCATCAACGAAGGCAGTGAACTTATTTATCCGGAAGAGTTTACCGGTGATAAACGACAAGTGAAGTTGGTTGGAGAAGCGTTTTTTGAAGTATCTCCGAATCGGGAAAAACCGTTCATTATTGAAGTAAATGGTGTCACCATTACTGTCGTGGGAACCAGCTTTAATGTGAAGGAATCCTATAAAAATATCAATGTGACAGTCTCCACAGGAGTCGTGGAGGTGAAGTCTGATTTTGGTACGGAAATTCTAAAAGCTGGTGATGAAGTCAATGTGAACTTTGGGGAAAAGTCGGTTGAGAAGCAACTGAGTTCACAATCGGGAGTAGAGCAGTTTTGGTTTTCGACCAAACTGGCTTTCAATGGAGTGACCATGAAAGAAGTCATTGCTGATTTGCAGGAGGCTTACGGAGTGAAAATCGAAGTTTCATCAGACAAAATTCTTAACTGTAAGCTACAGGCAACTTTTGAGGGCCAGTCGATTGATGAAGTACTGGAAATCATTGCACTATCAGAAAACCTGAAAGTGGACAAAACCAACGGAAATTACCTGATCACAGGTGAAGGATGCAACGATTAGCTATCATATGTTTGCTTTCGCTGAGTGGCTGGATGGTTTCCAATGCTCAGAATTTAGAAACAGTTAACCTGGCTTTTAATGATTTGCCAGTTGATGAAGCAATTCAGCAGTTTTCTTCACAGTCCGGTTATCATTTTGCTTACAACCCCGACATTCTCCAGCAGCATACCATCTCAGTAAATCTGGAAAATGAACGCGTCGACAAGGCAGTAGAAAAGGCCTTTTCAGATTATTATTCCTATAAGATAAGAGGGAGCTATATCATACTATTGCCCAAGTCAGAAACACAGAAACTTCCTAAATCCGAAGAATCTCAGGTGATCAAAGGGGAGGTTCGTGAAGAAGGTACCAACAAGGTGCTTGATAATGTATCGATCTATGAGGTGAATACGCTAAAGCCTGTTTTGACTGATGAATCGGGCAGTTATGAAATCGATGTGTCATTGCCTGAAGACATGGCTTTTATTGCCATTAGTAAGGAGAATTATCAGGATACTGTAATTCAGGTTAAGAAGAATTCGTTTTGGTCGGTTACGCTTAAGAAAAAGGAAATTCCTGCTCTGAAAAAAGTGAGTGAAGAGATCCAGGGAATGCTGAACAACAACAAAGTACAGACCCATGCCAACAACGTGAACCTGACCGAGCGTCGGCCTGTCCATCTTTCGCTGACACCTGGGATCAGTACCAATGGATTCTTATCTGGACAGTTTACCAATAAGTCTTCTATTAACATCATTGCCGGTTACAGCTATGCGCTGGAAGGCGTTGAATTTGGTGGTTTCCTGAACATGGAGCGATCTTATGTTCAAGGCTTTCAGGCATCAGGAGGGCTGAATATAAACGGGGACTATATGAAGGGAATCCAGGCAGCTGGATTTTCCAATATTACGCTCACAGCAGTTGATGGCTGGCAGCTCGCCGGCTTTTCCAATCATGCAGGCACTTTGGATGGAGTGCAGATGTCCGGAGCTATAAACACCACCAAATCCGGGGAAGGATTCCAGGCTGCAGGATTTGCAAATTGGAACAATGGAAATTTTCATGGAACACAAGCTGCAGGCGCCATCAATTGGAGTGGAGATCGTTATCAGGGTGTGCAGGTGTCGGGATTTTTCAACTATGCTAAAATGCTGAGCGGAGTACAGATTGGTATCATCAATATTTCGGATTCTGTTTCCAGTGGATTTATGTTGGGAGTCATTAACTGGGCAAGGAATGGGCTTCACAATTTTGAAGTCAGCACTAATGACATTACTCCTTACAATCTTAGTTTCAAGTCTGGGGTTTATCCATTTTATACCATTCTGAGAGCCGGTATCAACCCTCAAGCTCAGTTCTGGGATTATGGAATGGGACTTGGATCCATGCATTTTATTGGCAAAAGGGCATTCATTGATTTTGAAGGAACCCAACATGTCATTCAGGCATTGGATCAGGGTTATATCAATGGAATCAATTTCGAAGCACGACTCCAGGCAAGATTTGGATACAAAGTGGCGAAGCATTTCCAGATAATCGGAGGTCCGGTTTTTCATTTCTACCATCTGAAGCCAGACAATTTTGAGGATCTCACTTTTGCCGATCGGTTTGGTAAAAACCCTCTTTTCGAATCCAGGACATCCAGCAAAATCACCAAAGGCTGGGTTGGGTATGAGCTGGCGGTGAGGTTTTAGTGGCTGAGTCGTGATTAACTCTTGAATTGGTTAGATTTATGAAGCGAAAAGCACCTGAATTACAGCGTATCAAATCAAATGCTCATGAGCAAGAAAAATATTACAATGACCCTTGATGAATTTAAGGATCAACACTACGGGAAAGTTGGCACTGCACTTCGTGATGAGCTTGATGCTGGCTATGCAAATTTTAAAATTGGGGCATTAATTCATGAAGCTCGTTTAGAAAGAGGTCTTGGGGGTAAAATCGACCTGTCCATAAAACTGTAAACTAGCTTTCCTGATCTGGGAGAGGAAATGTTGGATTTGTGAGATATAATTGTTTATGGTTAGAAGAACCATCGATCAAGTTTTAATGCAAAACCACCCTCAATTCATCTCATGGCTGACTGTCAGACAAGCTCTCAGAAACCTAACTATGCCCATGGCCAACAAGGAGCCCCGTCCAACGTTGTTTTTAACTGCGTCCGGCAAGGATCAATTTGTCTAGCAGTTATATAATTAATCCGCTAAGTGTATCTTTGGACAAACCAGCTTTAAAACACTAATTTGTTATGCTCAATTGTAAAATCGTAGAAGTATCATGAGTTGCAACTAAAAATTTTGATCTTTGTAGAATGGCAAAAAGCAGTGCACGAAATTATTCTCAACTTACAATCAAACGCCTATATGGTTTGTCAAGGAATAATTGTGCGTTCCCTGGTTGTCCAGTTGAACTTTTAAGTTCGGAAGACGAAACCAATTTTTCGAATATTTGTCATATTGAGGATGCTAACCCAAGCTTACATAAATCAGATCGCTACAATCCAGATATGACAGATGATCAAAGAAGAGATTTTAAGAACTTACTCCTTCTTTGTCCTAATCACCATATCGAGACAAATGACATTGAGAAATATACAGTGAAAGTACTTCGGGACATGAAGAGGAATCACGAGTCTCAAACAAAACAAAAATTAACTGGGAAAGATTTAATTAGTAAACATCCATCAGCTCTAAATACAGTTATTAATCACATTGGGACTAATTTTTTTGATGATAGTTTGACGGATGAACCTCTAACGGCTCCTAATCCTGAAACGAAGATTCAGTTCAATCAGGTAATCCAATACAGACCAATAATTGAGGAATATAGTGCCTATCAGGGGAGACTTAGTAAGATTTACGATGAAATCGAAAGAATCGGGTCAGCTAAAAAAGAACTCGTCCTACGAAATATTAAAAAATTGTATCTAAAAGAAAAAGGCAAATACAATTCATTTGATGAGATTAAAGAAAATGCTGATTCAATATTTTCTAATGTTGAGAGTGACCTTTGGGAACTAATTGACAGCAGTGATAATACTAACAATAATTTACCAATTGAAGCAATTGAGATTAGTCTTCTTGTAATTATAGTTGATGCATTTATGCGATGCAATATTTTAGAAGAACCACCTAGAGTATGATTTTAGATAGAAATATTCACCCAGAAAGAGATTTGTATTTTCTAGGAGGTCAACTTATAGACTACCTAGATAGGTATGAGAAGGAAGAGATTGATTTCTTTGATCTTTATATTGCCGTAAACAAGAGTCAAAATTTAACAATGAATTTATACACTCTGGTATTAGACTGGTTATTCATTTTGGGTATTATTAAGAAAGGCAAAAACGGTATGCTCCTAAAATGTTTCTAGAAAACCTGAAAATTGAGAAGAGAAGTGAAATCATCAGAGATATAACCTTTCGTAAGGGTATAAATTTTATTGTTGATGAAACTCCTGAAAATAAAAACCTACAGTCAACAGGTAACAACGTCGGAAAAACAACTGTTCTAAGACTGGTTGATTATTGTTTTGGCGCAGAGGGTAAAAATATTTACCAAGACACTGAATTTAAGAGACAATCGAATACAACTGTTGAAAACTTCCTTAAAGACAATGAGATTATTATTTCAATCACATTGGTTGATAACATTAATAATCCAAAGAAGAAAGTAGTTATCAGGCGAAATTTTTTAAAGTACACTAAAAAATTACAGGAGATCGACGGTGAAAATATTATTAATAATAAAGAGTTTGAGAAAAAGTTAAAGGAAGTCATATTTAACACAGAGGTAAAAGAACCGAGATTTAGACAAATTATCTCAAAGAACATTCGGGATGAAAAAAACAAAATGAGCAAAATTGTTCGGGTTCTTGAATTTGCTACTAATGAAGTGTACGAGGCGTTGTTTTTGTTTTGGCTTGGAATAGGTACTGATGATCTGGCTGAAAAACAGAGGTTATCTGATGAGAAAAAAAGAGAAGAACAATTCCAAAGAAGACTTAAAAAAGAGGGTGAACTATCTCTGATTTTACAACAACTCTCCTTTCTTAATGATAAAATTGAAGAATTAGAAAAGCAGAAAAGAACTTTCAGTATTAATGAAAACTATAGTTCAGACGTAGATGATTTAAATAATGTAAGGTTAAGCTTAAATAAGGCATCAAGCGAGTTGAGTAGACTTGAGATGAGGAAAAGCTTAATCAATGAAAGTAAGGAGGAGCTAGAAAAGGAAGTTACAAAACTGAATGTTTCTCATGTTGCATCTCTGTACAATAAGGCTAAATCTCTTATTCCTGAAATACAAACATCATTTGAAGAGACTGTTCGCTTTCACAATGAACTGATAGCAGAAAAACTCGAATACATTACTAAAGAGCTACCTGAATTAGAACAGTCAATTAGAAAATTGAGAAATGAAATTCTGAATCTTAGAACTAAAGAGGTTGAGCTTTCTGAAAAACTGCAAAAATCAGGCGTTACAGAAGATTTGGAACGTATAGTTACAGATCTTAATAAGCAATTTGAAAGAAAAGGAAACCTTGATGAGCAAAAACGACTTTGGGAGTCTTCCAATGAGAAATTAAAGAGAATAGACACAGAACTAGATTCCATAAATCAAGGGATTTCCTCTAAGGATGAATTAATCCAAAGCAGAATACGAGAATTCAATAAGTATTTTTCGGAGATGTCAAATCGACTTTATGGAGAATACTATCTCCTAAGTTCTCAGAATAATGACAAGGGCTATAACCTTATAGTGACTAACGTTGAAGGAAATCCAAGCACTGGCAAAAAGAAAGGACAAATAGCGGCATTTGATTTCGCATACATTCAGTTTGCTGATGCCTTAGAAATTGAGCATCTACATTTCATTATGCACGATCAGCTTGAAAATATTCATGATAACCAGATAAATACAATTGTGCAAGTGGCAAATAGCTTGAATGCACAGTTTATCGTCCCAATACTAAGAGATAAAATCCCTGACAACATAGATGTAAATGAATATGAGATTCTCACTCTTTCACAAAGTCAAAAGCTGTTCAAAATAGCATAACAAACACTTCCATGAATAATCTATTGGGGGAGTGTCAGATTCAATTTAGCAAAAACCCACTATACTTTCTTTGTTTGAGCTTCTTTTCTTCAGAGGCTTTTTAAAACCAAAAGCAGCTTTCAGGCAAGGTGAGTACTGAGATTTTCTGAGTCATATAGTGATCGGTATCATTTCCCTCCCTTTCTCCTTGCAAAGAGGGAAAAAGAAGCGCTTGAGCGCATTTGCAATGCGCTCTTAACCTTAGATCTTCATTTGCAATGAAGTGCAGATACTAGTCATTCATTATAGATGAATGTCAAAGATTACGGGAACATTGCAATTTTTCCTAAGCTAAACTGTAACTCCAACTCTTTGTCCATCTGCTCCAGTCCCTCAAGTATTAACTCCGACTCCTCGGGCTTCAACTCCAGTTCCGCAGGCTCTGACTACAACTCCACGATCTTCAACTACAGCACTGCAACCTTCAACTACGACTCCTCCATTTATGACTACAACTCCTTAGGCTTTGACTATAGCTCTTTGATTCATGACTACTACTCCAGAACCTTCCACTACTGCTCCTTGATTTATGACTATCTCTCCAGGATCATCAACTGAGGATCCTTAATGAAAAGCGTGAAGCGGATATGGGGGTAAATCCCAAGTTAGTTTTCCTATGAGCGAATTCAGGAAAACTAAATACTTATGAATCGACATATCCACTTTTCGCTCGTATTACTTTTCACTACCACACTGGCTTTTGCTCAAACGCAAGTCATTCGTGGTATTATCCGGGATACAGACTCCAAAAGCCCGCTGATCGGGGCCACTATCCAAGTGCTTAATCATGAACCTTTGATTGGTTCTGTGACTGACCTCAATGGAAATTTCAGACTCAAAGATGTTCCTTACGGTCGGGTTGACTTGCTGGTCCATTCTATCAGCTATGAAGAGAAAGTCATCCCTAATGTACTGGTTACAGCTGCTAAGGAAGTGATCCTTACGATTGATATGATCGAGTCCATTTCAAAACTTGATGAAGTGGTGGTCACTGCTCAAAAAGATAAAAGTGAAGTTCGCAACGAAATGGCGCTGGTGAGCGCCCGAACCTTTTCTGTTGAAGAAACCCAGCGCTTTGCTGGTTCTTTCAATGATCCTGCCCGGATGGTTTCTTCTTTTGCCGGAGTAAACAGCAATGCTGAGGGAAACAACGACATTATCGTTCGGGGGAATTCTCCAAAGGGGATACTCTGGAGGCTTGAAGGAGTAGAGATTCCCAATCCGAATCACTTTGCCAATGAAGGTTCCACAGGCGGCCCCATCAACGCCCTCAATAGTAAAATGCTGGCCAACTCCGATTTTCTGACCGGAGCTTTCGCACCTGAATATGGCAATGCGCTTTCCGGGGTTTTTGATATGAAATACAAAACCGGGAATGACGAGCGAAATGAGTATACAGCTTCGGCCAGTACGCTCGGGATTGATTTCACGGCAGAAGGCCCTTTCAAGAAAGGCTACAATGGCTCATATGTGGCCAATTACCGCTACAGTTCGTTGCAGCTGCTGACCGACATGGGCGTGATTGAGTTTACAGGCGTGCCTAAGTACCAGGACGCAGCATTAAACATTAAGCTGCCTGTTGGTAAGAAAGATTTCATAAGCATTTTCGGACTTGGTGGGGTCAGCAGGATTGCCGGTGAGGAATTTCATGACAATGGAGATCCGGCTTATCGGGGTGTTTTTGGAAGCAAGCTTGGTGTCTTTGGAGTATCTCACACCCGTTTTTTGAGTCAAAAGGCTTTTCTCAAAACTGCCTTGGCCTATACGGGAACCCAAAGTAGCGGCACTGAGGAACTGGTCAATGACAATAAAGAATACTATCTCACCAACTCAACAACCATTAATAAAAATACCGTAAGAGCACTCTCAACCTACAACTACAAATTCAACGCAAGACACAAATTGGAATCCGGAATTATTCTCTCATGGCTTGGCTACAACGCCAATGTTGAGAACTTTGATTTTGACAAAAACCAGTTGGTGAATGATCTTCACGACAAAGGGTATACGGAAACTGTTCAGGCTTTTACCGCCTGGAAATACCGCATGAATGAAGCATTGACATTTTCTTCAGGTCTGCATTTCCTTTATTTCAACCTAAACCATTCCGGATCTGTGGAACCGAGAGCCGCGCTGAAATGGAAAGCCAGCAACAGAGGTTCATTCAATGCTGGCATTGGACTTCATAGCCGACTGGCGACTGTATCTACTTATTTGCTGAGAGAACCACTCGATAATGGCAATATTCTCCAGCCGAACAAAAGCCTTAAGCCTACCAAGGCCGCACATTTTGTGGTTGGCTATGATTATAAGGTAAATCCGCAGACTCACCTAAAAGTGGAAGCTTACTACCAGTACTTGTACAAAGTGCCTATTGACAACACAGCTGGCACCAGCTATTCTTTGCTCAATGAGTCAGATACCTATGGAACTATTCCTCTAGTCAATAAAGGAACAGGCAGGAATTATGGTTTGGAAATTACTTATGAGCGATACTTCCACCAAGGACTTTACTACATGTCTACTGTTTCGCTGTATCAATCGCTATACACGGCTAAAGACGGTATAGAGCGAAGCACCGCATTCAATGGAAACTATATTGTCAATTTTATCGGAGGAAAAGAATTCAACATTGGTAAACCTGAGAAAAATCGGGTCATGTATGTCAACACCAAGTTAGCGCTTATCGGAGGAGGAAGATATACCGGAATCAACCTGCAAGCAAGCCAGCAAGCGGGCTATACTATCTATGATGACAACACTTTGGGAAAGAGATCTGATGATGTATTCTTTCTGAACCTGTCGATCGGGATCAGGAGAAATAAGGGAAACACTACACGTGATCTGAAAATTGATGCGAATAACATCACCAATAATCAGGCTTTGGTCAGAGAATATTACCTGCAGCCAACCAAGGATATTGAGAAAAGCTACCAGCTCCCAATGATCCCTAACCTGGTTTATACTTTTAAATTTTGACTTTTAAACCACTGAGAAAGGTGAGAAGAGCAGAGACTTGTTGGTGTGCCAGGAACAGAGTTTACTAAATGCCTGGACTAGAGTACAATTTTGCTCCGGGCTTTAGCCCGGTGAAAGATTCTAATATTTGAACAGGCTTTAGCCATTAATATGCTATGAAGCCCAATATTTATGATTTCTTGAGATAATTGAATTAAAGGCTAAAGCCAACATTTGCCTATTGCAGCTTACCCCAAGCTAAAACATGGGGCAATACCAATTTATTAATCTTATAAGACACTTGAGAGAATGGGAGTAGCCTCCCCATCCAACAGTTTCCTTCAATGTGAAGTGATTAAAATTGCTGAATTCCTATTGTTTTTCACACTGAACGTAGCCTATGATAGTCTTTTGAGATGTTAATTTGAAAATCCCTGTTTGTTTATGATCTCGATCATTTCTTTTAACCCGTCTCTGCAATATCTTTTCCAGGCAGATAGAAATATGATGAGCAATGAATTTTCAGGAAACCATTGACTGGCTACTGGATGGTGATGTGTCCATTCAGTACCAAACCTATCAGGATTTGCTGTCTGAGGAACGTTCCGATCTTCAGGAGAGAATTTCCAGGGAAGGCTGGGGAGCTCAATATCTCTCCAAGAGAAAGGAGAATGGCCACTGGGGCTTGAAGTTTTATCAACCCAAGTGGATATCTACACATTATACCTTGCTTGATCTCAGAAACCTTTGCATATCACCAGAGTATGAAGCTATTCGGGAAACGATAGCTAAAGTTCTGAACGAAGAAAAAGGACCTGACGGGGGCATCCTTCCAATTGGCACTGTCAAACTAAGCGATGTATGTGTAAACGGGATGTTTCTGAACTACGCCAGCTATTTTCAGGCACCGGAAAGCCAACTTCAGTCAGTCATAGACTTTTTGTTGAAAGAACGAATGGCTGATGGAGGGTTCAATTGTCATTCTAATAGAATTGGAGCCGTTCATAGCTCACTTCACACGACACTTTCAGTTCTTGAAGGGATTACCGAATATCAACGCAATGGCTATCGCTACAGAGTGGATGAGCTGGAAAGCGCTAGAAAAACCAGTATTGAGTTCATTTTGCAACATCGGTTATTTCTTTCTGACAAGACTGGGGAAATTATTAAAAAGGATTTTCTAAAACTCACCTATCCGGGCAGATGGAAGTATGATATACTTCGGGCACTGGATTACTTTAGGTATTCGGGTGTTGCTTGGGATGAGCGCATGCATCCGGCAATAGAAGAGATCCTCAAAAAAAGAAATAAACAAGGCACCTGGAACCTCCAGGCAAAGCATCCCGGTCAGGAACATTTTGAAATGGAAAAGGCAGGACAGCCCAGTCGATGGAATACCTTGAGAGTGTTGAGGGTGTTGGGGTATTATGACATGGATTTATATAGCAATTCTTAATATCAGAAGATAACCACCTTCCTTCTTTTGCTCCACTGGACTAATTCGAAGATTAAAAGTCCTGGAACCCAACTTAGCCAACTTATTAAAATGTAACCTTCTGTCTGATTCATCCAGTAATAGTGGTTATTAGCAAAAGATAAGAGTCTTATTATTACTGCCGAATTGGCTAGAATAAAACTTCTTGTTATCCAAACTTTATGAGCAGGAATCGCGCCTTTAGAAGCTTTTTGATAGGCATTAAGTGTTGTGTAAAACCATAGACAAGAGAGCAAAACAAAGTTAACAATAGAAAAAACTCCCCCTAAGGCAAACAACGCCATACCAAAACCACCAGGTGCAGCAAACAACAAGACAGAAACTACATATACTTTCCCTATGTTTTTATGCCAGTTCTTACTGATTCTTGTGAATTGAAATATTCCAGTAAGTAAAGCAATAGGAGCTCCAAGTATGTGAGCGTACAAGAAGAATTTGTAATATTTGAATATGCCTGATTTGCCAAGTAAAAAACCTTTAGTAAAGTCTGGACTTAGGTAATCAGCCGATTTGATGACAATCAAAACACAGATGATTCCTGCTAAGACTAAGTAGGTTATACTAACCCGCCGCATAGTAGGTAGAAGCTTGCTTTTGTGTGAATTTGAGTTCGTCTTTCATCATTTCCTCTTTCACGCTAAGGATGGTTTTGATGTTGGCTTTGTCAATTTCTGTCAACTGATCATTCACATCATCATACTTTGGCTCATACCATGTTTTCTGTCCAAAATATTCCTGCCATTTTTCTGATTTAAATCGATAGCCGTACTCAGCGAAAATCTCATTCCTCATAATATCCAGATCTTCAATACTCAGATGTTGATAGGTCCAAATGTTGTGTTTTTCGTCCGATTCAGAATCCTCCATAAATTTTGCAAAACAGCCTCTAAATTGATTCTCATCAATCACAATGAATTTTGTAAAGTCGAAATGACGATTTGATTTTAATGGAGTCACAGATCCATCATTGTGGATTTGGTAGTACTCAAACTGTGTTTCAAAATCGTAATCAAGCATATTAACGTTTTGGTATGATTCAATCACAACCTTTACTTCTAGAATTGAGTCATTGACAAAGCGAGTTGATCTTTGACTGCATGGAGAGCTATGGTTAAAATATTTTTGAACTTCCACAGAGGTGCCCCTATTATTAGGAACATCATATACTAATAGTTTCTTTGATTCATTGTAGTATTCTCTACCTCCTATCCCTTTTTCATAAAAGGAAATCAAATAGGACATTATTCTCTCTGAAATGGAAGTTGCTTGACTGGTTTTTATTTTGGCTGACTCTACGCCAAAATCCGATGCTCTATTTTGAGTTGGTAGAATGACTCCACTAAAGTACTCTTTCGTCAAACCAAAAAACTCTAGATAAGAGGGAACAACTACTACTCCCTGACCTTCGATAGGATCGTTCATGATTGTTTCATCATAATAGGAATCGTACATCATACTATTACCTAAATCATGAATATTAAAATTAATGGTTTTGAAAATAGGTTTGGGATCAAAATTGGCAGAAACTGCATTACTTAGGTTCGAACTTTCAATCCTGAACCATTCTCCTGAGCTGTGACCATATGCAGTATTTGAAATGTATGCCTTTTCAGGCATAATGTAATCAAATCTGGTATTCATCATCTGACCGGTTTTGTAATTATAAAGTCCAACCTTGCCGTCTTTCTTGATTTCAAAGCAGTCTTTTATGACTAGGTTTGGATTGTATATTTTATCGTAAATGATAGGGAGAAGATTTCTCAGCGAATCATCTGTGAGTCCATACTTAATAGAACCGTCAAATTGCTCGTGATGATAATTATATTTCCCACTTGAGGTGATGTAAAATGTTCCAGTTTCCAATATGCAATAAAAGGGAGCATCTTGATGCCTTTCTAAGACTTTGTTAAGAAGTGAATCATTTGTGGGCAAAGTGATTTCTTCTTTTAGAGAAGTTTCAGCATTTTGGATTGTATTCTGAATTGGGTCAGGTTTACTCTTTGAAACTTGCATGGTTGACTTTGGCTCTGGAATAGAGCTTGTCTCCTTTTTTTGTTTTTGATTTCCATTTTGGCTACAGCCCCAAAACGATAATGTTATTAGTATTAAGGTGAGTACTCTCATTTCATAATGTGTGATAATTCGGACAAATTAATGAAGACCGTGTTGAGTTACAAAACCCTCAACTAACCCTACTCCAGTTCACAGTGCTTTTCTTCAGTGAATCAATTTGTCTTTTGATCGTAGTATTTTCCGGAGCTTTTAATTCCGGATCGTGATGCAGTACTTCTGTAGCGACTGATCGGGCGAGTTTGAGGATTTCCGTGTCCTGGCCGAGATCGGCAATCATCAAATCCATCAAACCACTTTGCTGGGTACCCATTAGATCACCAGGGCCGCGTAGTTTCAGATCTACTTCGGAGATTTTGAAACCGTCTGTAGTATCTACCATCGTTTGAAGCCGTAGCTTGGCTTCTTTGCTCAGTTTCATCCCCGACATCAGGATGCAATAGGATTGTTCAGCACCTCGTCCGACCCGGCCTCTTAGCTGATGCAACTGCGATAAGCCGAACCGCTCTGCATTTTCGATCACCATGATGGAGGCATTGGGCACATTCACCCCAACCTCAATCACCGTTGTAGCGACCATGATCTGGGTTTCACCCTTCACAAATCGCTGCATCTCCCACTCCTTGTCTTCGGCTTTCATCTTGCCATGTACGATGGACAGATGATACTGCGGAAACCTCCTGCTGATACTTTCATAGCCATCCATCAGATCTTTATAATCCATCGTGGCGGACTCCTCGATAAGCGGATAAACAATATAAACCTGACGACCTTTTTCGATTTCTTTTTCCACAAAACCAAACATCCTCAGCCGCTGACTGTCGCGCATGTGGAAAGTCTGAATTGGTTTCCTTCCTGCCGGCAATTCATCAATCACAGAAATATCCAGATCACCATAAAGTGTCATCGCCAAAGTGCGAGGGATAGGAGTAGCAGTCATTACCAACACATGAGGATAGGCAGATTTCCCCTTTTTCCAGAGCTTGGCCCGCTGAGCCACTCCGAAGCGATGCTGTTCATCGGTTACCGCCAATCCGAGATTTTTGAACTGAACTTTGTCTTCCAACAGTGCATGTGTACCGACCAAAATCTGCAAATCTCCATCGCGTAGCATTTGATCAATGATTTTTCGCTCAGAAGTTTTACTGGAACCTGTGAGTCGAGCAATACGAATCCCAATCAAATCTGCATATTCCTTCAACCCTTTGAAATGTTGCTCCGCCAGGATTTCCGTTGGCGCCATAAAGGCGCATTGAGTCCCATTGCTGATCGCAATCAACATACTAAGAAAGGCCACCATTGTTTTCCCACTTCCCACGTCTCCCTGAACCAGTCGGTTCATTTGCTTACCAGAGCGAAAGTCCTGGTAAATTTCTTTGACCACTCGCTTTTGGGCGTTGGTTAGCGGAAATGGCAGGTGGTTTTGGTAGTAATCATTTAGTAGTTCGCTGTTGTTGAACCGGATTCCCGGGAAGGTGTCCATCCGGGTGATTTTCAATTTGAGCAGACGAAGCTGTACATAAAAGAGTTCTTCAAATTTGAGCCTGTACTGAGCTTTTTGCAGTTCCTGGTGGTTTTTAGGAAAGTGGATCTGTATTAAGGCTGATTTCTTATCCATCAGCCTGTACCGATCGATGATGCTCGGAGGGAGCGTTTCACTGATATGATTGACTGCATCTATCAGCAGCATTTTCATCATTTTGCTGATGGTCTTTGCATCGATGAATTTGCGCTTGAGTTTTTCAGTAGTTGGATAAACCGGCTGTAAATAGCTGCCTTGTCTGGCTTTTTCGGTGACAGGTTCTATTTCCGGATGGGCGATGTTGTATTTGCTTCCAAACCTGTTTGGCTTGCCGAAAACAATGTAAGGAACTCCGGTTGCTAGTCGGCCTTGTACATATTTGATTCCTTTAAACCAGACCAGTTCCAGCGTTCCCGTCTCATCGGCAAAAGTGCCAACCAATCGTTGCTTAGGGCCAACTCCTACCATCTGAAAGGATATGAATTTCCCAATCACCTGGATGAAAGGCATGTCTTCCCGGATCTGGTTGATCTTGTAAAACTTGGTGCGGTCTTCGTAGCGAAAAGGATAATGCTGAATGAGGTCACCATAAGTGAAGATGCTCAGCTCCTTATTGAGCAGCTCTGCACGCTGTGGCCCAACGCCCTTTAGATATTCAATACTTCGCTCAAAAAAGGAGGTCATTCACTTAGATATTTCCTGACAAAGAAAAAAGGAATTCTTGAGGTGTCATCACGGAAATTTCACTTGATTTATAATCCTTCGTATTTCTTGTGATTATATGATTGATAAGCTTTTGTTGAACAGAGGCGTAATGCTGAAGAGCATCTTCAAAATCATTGAAGGAAGATTCAAGTGCCTGAACGATGGTTTGTTCATTCTGGGTTAGAACCTTGATAAACCTAAGTAGGTTTGTCAGAGTTCTTTTGGCTCCTGAATGTCCAACTTTACGCCTTATCATGTAATATAAGTTAGCGCAAATTACGGGGGTTATGAACCCTTCCATTTCATTAGCTTCACATAAGCTAAGAATTTTAGCAGAGTGTTCATAGAAAGGCTTTCTTTCCAGTAATACATCTAAAATTATATCGCTATCAACGAGAATCCTTGTCATTTAAGGTGTTTTTCAGCAAGAGCCTGATACAACTCTTCTTTGTAATCTTCAGCGAAATCATCTTTCAAACTCCCACTTAGAGATTTCACAATTGGGGTCATGGGGATTTCTTTCTTAGGCTGGTTTTCAGCAACAGACCTTAGGTATTTTTCTACCACAGCAGACAAACTCAACCCTTGTTGTTTAGCAAATTCTTTGGCTTGAAGTAGCACATCATCTTCTATGGTAAGTGTCAACTTGCTCATTTTAATACTTTATCTAAAAGTAAAAATAACTAATAAGCATGGATTAGTTCCTTATTCTCAAAGACTATCATTCCACCTCAAAGTGGTCAATAGATGCAGTGCATCTTCTTTGATGTATTGGATCACCGGAGCCAGAGAATCATTTTTGGTGGCTACCTGAAAATACAAGGCGCCTCTTAAAAAATGGTTGGCACTATCAGTCACATGAAATTGTAATTGTGTAGGAACCTCACCTTCCAGCTCAGTAAAAGAAGCAAAATCGCCATTCGGTAATTCCAGGATTTTTTCATCTATGGCGTAGGCTTTCACATTGTGCTGGGAGGTCAGTTTGTAGCTATCACTAATATATTCCTGCACCAATTTGTCATTGTGCTTCACAGGCTTGTAGGTGAGCTGAATGTTCGCTCCCATGCCTTCATACTTGAGGTCGATCCAGTAGCGCTCTGTTATCCAGGACTTGTCTCTCACCACTGTGACATATTTGGATATTTCAAACTGGTAAGGGAAAGTATCTGACAAAGACACGTATTCATGAGGAGGGAGGTCGATACGATTATAGCCTTTTGGTTTGGGCAAATAGGTTGTTTCACCGCAAGCCGAAAGTAAAACGATGGCAAGAATAATCGTTAAGTTTTTCATTGGTCAATCTTCGAATTCGATACCTTCTTTAGTTTTTCCCGGATCAATGTAAACCCGCACACGTTTGATCCTTTTTTGATCAACAGCCACTACCGTAAAAAGAAATTGATTGTAAGTGATTTTTTCTCCAGCTGCTGGTAGCTTGGAGTTGATTTCCAGCAATAGACCACCCAAAGATTCGCTTTCTCCTTTTACTTTATCAAAAACGTCTGTATCATTTCCGGTGATTTTGCAGAAATCATTAAGAGAGGTTTTCCCTTCAAATACAAAGGTGTTTGGATCAAGTTTATTGTAGGCGATATCTGTCTCTTCATCAAACTCATCATTGATCTCGCCAACAATTTCTTCGATCACATCCTCCATCGTAATAAGCCCGGATGTTCCTCCATATTCATCCACTACAATGGCCATGTGTACCTGCTTTTCCTGGAAGTCATGGAAGAGATCATCTATTTTTTTGCTTTCAGGTACAAAAAATCCCGGACGAAGAAGTGTTTGCCACTTGAAGTCTTCATTTTTTTCCAGGTGTGGTAACAGGTCTTTGATGTAGAGAATTCCCTCGATTTTATCAATTGTCTCATTGTAGATCGGAATTCTGGAATATCCTGTTTTATTCACTTTATCCATCAGATCATGGAAGTCGGTCTCCACATCGATTGCCGTAATGTCAATACGGGACTTCATGATTTGCTTTACAGAAAGAGTGCTGAAGTTCACAATGCTTTTGAGCATGTCTTTTTCTTCCTCACTTACTTCCTTATCTGCGGTGAGCTCCAGTGCCTGGTTAATTTCTTCCACTGAAAGGTTATAGCCTTTTTTCTCAATTCTGTGCTCGATAATGTTACTTAGGGCCATGAGAAACCACGAAATAGGCCTCAATAGTTTATCCGAAAAGTAAAGCATAGGAGCAGTGAGTCTGGCAAACTTTAGGCTATTGTGTCCAGCATAAACTTTTGGAACAATCTCACCGAAAAAAATGATGATGATAGTGATAGCAATTGTCAAAGTAACAATTACCACTCCACCGGCATCTTTGCTGCCTACCATTTTCCAGGTGGCAAACGTGGAAATGGTGACGATGAAAATGTTGACCAGATTATTCAGGATCAGGATGTTGGCCAGCAATCTTTTGGGGTTCAGAACCAACCCTGCGATGAATTGATCATTCTTTGCTTCAGAGTTCTTGGTGTCCTGTATTTGCTCATGAGTGAGTGAAAAAAAAGCCACTTCGGAGCCAGAAACAAGGCCTGACATCAATAATAAGAGTACAATTCCCAGTCCATTTAGGAGATAAAATGAGACTGGAAGATGGGATATCGCCAGTAAAACCGAGGGGAAAGGATCGTCTATTGCCGTTTCCAAATAGGTAAATTTTAGTTAAACATTAGAATGGAAGGTCATCAGTTGCCTGCTCATCCTGAGAAAAAGAGTTATCACCACCCGATGAACCTCCGGATTGAGAAGGAGCGGATGACGTAGCATATTCTTCAGCTGGAGGAGGAGGTGTATTTCCACTGCCCCCACTGGATCTGCTGCCCAGCATGGTCATATTATCACCTACTATTTCAGTAGTATATCGAGTAATTCCATCTTTTTCCCAAGAACGGGTACGTAGTTTTCCTTCTATGTATACCGAGTCACCTTTTTTGAGGTATTTCTCTGCCACATCTGCCAACCCTCGCCATAGCACTATGTTGTGCCATTCAGTCTGGTCCCTGCGTTCACCGGTATTTCGGTCTTTATAACTTTCAGTAGTAGCAATGGAAAAACTTGCTACGGCCACTCCACTTTCGAGGTGCCTTACTTCAGGGTCTCTTCCAAGATTTCCAACTAATATTACTTTGTTTACTCCAGCCATAGACTAAAATTATATTAAAAACCTACTCGTTGCAAGTGATTAAGGATCACTTTTGGGAATGGCAAAGTTAATATTTCTTCCCACCTATATGGGGCGAAACCGAAATCTTTCGCTACTTGATTAAACACCTTTTGCTCTTTTATTTCATAGTCATGAAACGACACCCACAGCTTTCTATGTGTAAGCAGATGTTTCAGTGGTTCGTGACTTTGCCGAAAAACCACCTCATCGTATACGCCCATTTTATCTTGTAGTTGCTTATTTGTGATGGGATTGGAACCTGCCAAAGAGGGAAATTCAAATAATCCATGCCAAATGCTTTCGGTTCTTTGTTTGACTAATACTTGATCTTCATGTCTAATCACAAGATAAGAGATAAACTGTTCTTTGACTTTTACTTTTTTGGATTTGATGGGAAGTTCCTGTTGTTTTCTATTAGCGAAAGCATAACATGAAGTTCGGAAAATGCAGTCCGAACAATTGGGAGAAGGAGTACATACAGTAGCCCCAAATTCCATGACGGCCTGATTGAACACGCCTGGTTGATCATGTGGAATGAGTTCTTCCAGAATTTCCATAAAATATTTCCGGTTTTTCTGATCAGCGATATCTTTTTCAACTCCGAAGTGCCGCGATATAAATCTGAAAACATTCCCATCGACCACTGGGCTGGCTTCACCGAATGCGATAGATGCAATTGCTGCTGCCGTATATGGTCCTACACCTTTGAGTTTTACAAGCTGCTCGTAACTGCTAGGGAATATCCCGTTGAGTTCCTCAGAGATATATTTTGCTGTCGCATGCAAGTTTCTTGCGCGCGAGTAGTAGCCAAGCCCTTCCCATGTCTTCATTACATCCTGACTTTCGGCTTTGGCCAGGTCATGAATAGTCGGATATTGGTGAGTAAAGTGCTCATAATAGGGCATCCCTTGATCTACTCGCGTCTGCTGGAGAATAATCTCGGATAACCAGATGTGATATGGTTCGCTGGTTCTACGCCAGGGAAGATCTCTCTTAACCTTTGAGTACCAATCAATTAGAGAAGAGGTGAAGCTGTGTGCTGTTGCGATGGGTATTTTACTTTTAAAATGAACTTTAGTTTTTTTTTATCGTGACCAAATTTAAATTTGACCGCTCAAAAATGGTGGAACATCCAAATAAATAACAAAAATTGTGACTAAAGCCGATGTAATAAACGAGATATCTGATAAGACAGGTATCGATAAAGCAGATGTACAGGTGACTGTAGAGGCATTTTTTTCAGTAGTGAAAAACTCTATGTCTGAGGGTGAGAATATTTATGTGAGGGGCTTTGGTAGCTTCGTAAATAAAAAGCGGGCACAGAAAATTGCTCGAAATATCTCCAAAAACACAGCTATTGTAATCGAGGAACATCACGTTCCCAGCTTCAAACCATCTAAGATTTTCGTGGAGAAAATTAAGAATAGCAAAAGGTTGAAGTAACCACCTTATGAAGAAACAGCAAATTATACTGTCCCTGGTGGGAGTGTTGGCTGTAGTTCTGATTTATCAGTTGCCAAGGGTTGTAGTGGAAAATGAAACAAACACTAACATAGAACCCAAAAAAGAGGCACATGATTTTTCGATTACTCCTGAAGATCAAGATGTATTTTCTTCTCTTACCCAGTTACTTAAGGGTGAGTTGGAAATAAAAAAAAGTGTTAACTTTGCGGACTCTTTGGCCAAATTGCACCTTAAATATCAGCAAGTGGATAGTGCATCACTATATGCTGGCTATATTTTGGAAGTAGATAGTGGCAGAGAATCTTTGCAGAAAGCTGCATCACTATACTATAGAGCATTTCAGCTCAGTCCAAATGCCGATCAGGCTGCTGAACTGGCGGTTTTGGCTCGTGGTGCATTAGAGCAATTGCTGGTAGATGACCCGCAAAATAACATGTTGAAAAACAAACTGGCCATGACGTTGATGACCACTGAAAACCCAATGGCGGGAATTCAGATGCTCAGAGAAGTATTGGCTGATGATCCTGAAAATAGAGAGGCCACATTAAACCTTGGTTTACTGGCTATCCGATCGGGACAATATGATAGAGCAAAGGAACGTTTCCAGGCGCTGTTGGATAAAGACAGCACAGACAGTGAAGCTACTTTGTACTATGGTGTATCGCTCATGGAAACAGGAGATCAGGAAGAGGCCAGAAGGTTTTTCGAAAAGATTATAAATCAGACGGATGTTGATCCAGCTATCAAAGCAACAGCATCCTCTTTTATAGAAGAACTTTAGAAAATTTAAGTAACTAAAAATTTTAAGATTATGCCTTGCGGTAAGAAAAGAAAAAGACATAAGATTGCTACTCACAAGAGAAAGAAGAGACTCAGAAAAAACAGACACAAGAAGAAGTAATTGAGTATTCACATCTAAATTGAGTAACAGTGAGTAATGAACTGATCATCAACTCAACTCAAAGCGGATGTCGAATAGCCCTTCTTAAGAATAAGTCACTGGTTGAGTTCCATCAGGAAGAAGATGAGAACAGATTCAACGTTGGGGACATATATCTCGGTAGTGTAAAAAAAGTTGTGCAAGGCCTGAATGCGGCCTTCATCGATATTGGCTATGAAAAAGATGCCTTTTTACACTACCTGGATTTAGGTCCACAGGTCCAATCTTTAAATAAGTTTACCAAGCAGGCGCTCACTCGGAATAATGCGAGCCCTAAACTTTCTGGTTTTAAAAGTGAACCAGATATTAATAAGCTCGGTAAAATCAGCCAAGTTTTGACCAAGAATCAGAAAATACTGGTTCAGGTCGTAAAAGAACCAATATCCACTAAAGGGCCTCGATTATCTTGCGAGTTGTCATTAGCCGGTAGATACCTGGTGTTGGTGCCGTTTTCAAATGCGGTGAATGTATCTAAGCGAATCGGTGATTCCAATGAAAGAAAGAGATTGAGCCGTCTCATCAGCTCAATCAAACCAGAAAACTTTGGAGTAATAATCCGTACAGTAGCAGAAGGAAAAGATGTAAAGGAGCTTGACAAAGACCTGAAAAATCTACTGCAAATCTGGGTAGACGGAGTAAAAAATCTAAAAAATGCCAACCCTCGAGACAAGGTGATTGGTGAAATGAATCGCGCAAATTCTATTCTGCGTGATGTGCTGAATGAATCTTTCGATAGCATAGTTGTTGACGATCGTGAGCTATATGAAGAGGTAAAAAGTTACCTACTAAAAATTGCTCCGGACAAAGAGAAGATACTTAAGCTCTATCAAAATAAGGTTAAGGTTTTTGAGTCATTCAGTGTAGAGAAACAGCTCAAGACCTCTTTTGGCAAGTCTGTAAGTATTGCCAATGGTGGCTATCTGATCATTGAGCATACAGAGGCTCTTCATGTTATAGATGTAAACAGCGGTAACAAGTCAAACCAGGAAGATAACCAGGAGACTACTGCGTTGAAAGTCAACTTACAGGCTGCCGAGGAAGTGGCTCGCCAATTGAGGTTGAGAGACATGGGCGGAATCATTGTGGTTGACTTCATAGACATGCGCAAAGCGGAAAACCGCAAAAAAGTCTATGACAGGATCAAGGAAGTGATGAAGGATGACCGGTCTAAGCATACAGTGTTGCCACTGTCTAAGTTTGGGCTGATGCAGATTACACGTCAGCGTGTGAGGCCAGAGCTAAACATCGCCACTCGTGAGGTTTGTCCTACATGTAATGGAACTGGCCAGATAACTGCTGCTATTTCAATTGCTGATCAGATAGAGAAAACACTCGATCACATTCTTACTGCACACAATGAGAAAAAGATCATAGTGACTCTGCATCCATATATTTATGCATATTTTACCAAAGGAATTATTTCCAGAAGAGTAAAATGGTATTTGAAGTACCTAAAATGGGTGCACCTGATTGAGGATAATTCATTGGCACTTACAGAGTATAGTGTGTTGAATAGTCGTGGAGAGATGATCGAAGCTTAGAACACATTATTATAAAAATACGAAAGCCTCTTTACAGTGATGTAGAGAGGCTTTTTTAATGTTGTGATCTAAATGGTAACGCTAAAACTTGATCCCCAAATCAAATGATAGGATGGTTGATCTTAGATATAGCTGCTCCTGAAAGTTGAAATTTGCAGTCTTTAAAGCATTGATCAACCCTCGCTGATAGGTAATGCCTCCAAAAAGAGTAGTGTTAACTCCAGCCCGATACTCAATACCACCACCAAAAATTACCGAAGTGTCAAAGTTTCTAAAATCTTTTACCAGGTCGTAATTCTCATTTGTAGGCTGACTGAAGACTTTGATTTCAGGTGCCATTCCTACTTGAAAATACACTCTTGTATCCGGCTGTATTTCATTTGTAAAAAGCTTCAACGAAATAGGAATTTGCAGGTAGTTGAGGTTGAATGTCTGAGAAGGTTCTTTTGGAAGTGTACCTGATTTTCCCGGCTCATTCTCAACAGTTACTCCTATTTGTTTTGGTAAAAAAATCAAACCAGTGCTAAAAAAGTAGGTTTCAGTAATTTCGTGATCATAGATCAATCCCAGAGAAAACTTAAAAGCAGAACTCTGCGGGTTCACATTATAAGTACTATCGATAAGAGAAGTACGAGTGGTGGAAATAACCGGTGAAAATTTAAGCCCTAATTTTGATTGACTAAAAGCGGTAAATGTGGTAATTAGGGAAAATACAACTAATAAGTATTTTTTTCTCATGGGCACGGTGTAATCTCTATTTTTGTGACCTTAAAATTAAGGTGTATGCGAGCAGTAATCATAATGATTTCATTTCTTTTATTGTTTGGATGTGGTGCGGGAGACTGTCCTCATGCAGGAGAAGTAGAAGCTAAGCCAGTCAATATTAAAGTGGAGCGACTGGAAACAGAGCTGTTTGAAAGTGAAAGTGTTGAAGATGTAGAGTCGTTTTTACAAAACCATCGAACATTCTCAGATGCTTTTTTGGATGCTGACCAATATCCTGCTGACTCTATTTTGGCTGGTAGAATTTATCGGTTACTTCAGGAAAAGTCCATTGATACATTGTACCAGGAAGCATTAGATACCTATCCTAACCTGAATAGTGTTCAGGCCGATCTGGAAACGGCAATTGGAAAACTGCAGACACTTTACCCACAAACCAAAGTGCCGGTTTTACAAACTGCAGTAACTGGTCTTTATAAAGACTTGGTTATTTCGGACACATTGATCATTGTTGGGCTCGATTTTTTTATCGGTAAGGAGGCTACTTATACGCCACAGGAAATTCCTCAATATGTGCTTCAGAGATATAATCAAGAGCATTTGGCTAGTATAATCGTCAAGATTTTGGCAGGGAATCAGGTAAGCAAAGGCAGGAAAAACACCTTGCTTTCTGAAATGATAGATTTTGGGAAGACCTACTACCTCGCGAGCCGTTTGCTTCCTTGTACTCCGGACTCTATTCTTTTGGGCTACACACCAGAAGATATGACTTTGATAGATGAGAATGAAGTGGTGATCTGGGCCAATTTTCTTCAGAATGAAATTTTGTACGAGACCAGTCATATCACCAAAAAGAAATTTCTAGGTGAGCGCCCTAATGTTTATGAAATCAATGAAAAATGCCCCGGAAGAATCGGTGCCTGGGTAGGTTGGAAAATCGTAGAGGATTACATGGACAACAATGATGTGACTATTCAGCAGTTACTTTCTGAGACAGATAACGAAAAGATATTCAGGCTGTCAGGATATAAACCTCAGAGTCACTAAGGTTAAGGTATTTTTCGTTGGAGAGTATTTTGGCCAGCTTTTGTACCTGTAAATCTTTGCTGTAATACTTCTCTGCCAATGACCTTGAATTTTGCTGATATTCATACAGCATTTTTGGGTTTTTGCTGAACACCTCAAGCTTTCGCAGGAAGTTTTCAGGCTTTTCAGGGTCATGGTAAAAACCACATTTATATTCATCCACCAGGTTTCTTACCCAACCGCCAAAGTTGAGAATGATCAGTTTCCCGGCAGCTAAGCCATCAAAGAACTTGTTGGGGCTGCCTGTATTTAGAATTTCCAGGTTCTTAAAAGAAATATAAACTGCATCCTGCTTTTCCAGCTCTTTTTTTACCTCAAAGCTGTTGCCAAATGGCAGCATGGTCACATTATTAAACTTAGAGGTAATCTTCCTGATTTTACTATATTGAGCTCCTTCACCCATAAGGGTGAAATGAACAGGAAGTTTTCTTTCATTAGCTAATTTGGCCACCTTCACCAAAGTGATAAGCTCATTAGCCGCTCCAAATGTGCCAAAATATCCAATTTTAAGAGGATTGGATTCATTGAAATACTGGAGCTTGTGCTGAGATTCGAAAAATTCAGTATCCGCAAAATTAGGAATTACATTAACATGAGTTCGCGGGGCACTTGCTTCAATATAATTGCGAATAGCCGGTGACAAGGCTATGACCTTTTGTGCTTCGAAATAACACTTCTGCTCAAATCGATAAAGCAATCTTTTTAATACCCTGCTCTTTACAGCACCCATTTTTATAGGCGCCTCTGGCCACAAATCACCAACTTCAAAAAAATACGGAATGTTGTATTTAGATTTTAAGTGAAGTGCAATCAGGCCTGTAGTGAGCGGAGTAGTCATGATATAAGCCAGGTCAAACTTTGTCTTTAATTGACTGATTTCTTTTTTGGCTTTCTGTACAAACATCAAATACGCGGCTATTCTTCGGACAAAACCGTAATGATTTGCGTATGGTACTTTAAGATAGTGGACTTTAATGCCATCAATTTCTTTGACCTCAGAAGGTCCCGCATGAGCGGTAATCATAGTTACTTCATGTCCGTTCGCTACAAGCCCCTTAGCCAGATGGTAGGAGCGCACACATCCGCCATTGTCGGGTGTTCGGAAATACTGATGGACATAAAGTAGCTTCATTGGTAGAGTAAATATTATGAATCCAATTTTGGTATGATAATTTCGTATGTAGTTTTCGATCAAATGGGAAATATCCGGGACTTATGACCAATTGGAAAACATATATTTTGATGATTTTGTCACTGATACCGCTTGTTTTATCTGCCCAATCAGAGAGACAGGTAGTAGAAGCTGTTTATAAAAATGCCAATCATAGCAAAGTAGTCAAGTACTCCTTTGATAAAAGATATGAGTATTTGGTGCTTGCTTCCGGGTTTTCTCAGGAGCAAGTCAAGGAAATTCCTTTTACTGATCGCCGTATTTTGAAAATAGATCTGGTATATACTACGTTTCGTGAATCTGAAGAGTTTGACCAAAAGGAACTGGACCTGGCCAGGTTGGAGAAGCTTGTAAAAATCAATCCGGAGATTATTGTCAATAAATTTTTTGACTGGAATGTAATCGGTCAGACCGGATGCAATTCTTCTCCGGAGTGTCTCGACTTCTTTCATGGTTTTGTGATCTACTATGAGCCGTACTATACCAAAGAAGTGACTCGTGTAGAAATAGATAGTATCAAAACAGATCTTTCTCGGCTGACAAAAAAGATCACAGAATACCAAAACCTATTGAAAGTTGATTATGAACGGATTGACTGTGAGTATCCTGAATCCTATTATTCGGAAGAATATCTAAGCGAAAAGCTTAAGGAAATGTATGACTGTGCGGATAAGTTTCGAGGTAGAGTATTTTATGAGGCTACTATGGACTATCATGGCAGGCCTCAGGAAGTGATTATTAAGGGATCCTTATTTCCTTGTAAGGAAATTCTTTCTAAACGACTCAAGGCAATCTTCAAGTGGAAAAGGGGATTGGTAATTGGCCATCAGCAATTTGACCTGATAGCTAAAGGCTATGTGAGTTTTCCGCTCAACAAAGAAAGTGTTCATATCACAAGTTTTGAGATTGACAAAAAACTGATAGATCAATATCAAATGCTTCAGCAGTACTCGCAATGTGTCGCTTACGAAACAGACACTTCGTTTGTAGATATTATACCTAAAGTAAGAAAAAGAGTAGTTTCCGAAGTGCTTTACCGTCATGATTGGCGGCCAGAGCTGATTGTGGCTGATGTGACCGGAAGCATGTATCCTTATACTGCGGACCTGCTCAAATGGGTAAGGCTCAATACAATTGAACCTACTGATTTTGTGTTTTTTAATGATGGTGATGATAAACCGACTGAGCAAAAGTTTGTAGGTCATACTGGAGGTATTTATCACGTCACCACTTCCGATTTTCAGGAAGCAAGGGATAAGATGTTTGAAGCGATGAGAGCTGGAGGAGGAGGTGATCTGCCTGAGAACAATTTTGAAGCGTTGATGTATGGCTTCAAAGAAGCTGATCCGACTGGAGAGGTGGTGATGATAGCAGACAATTATTCTTTTCCGCGTGATGAGTCTCTTGTGACAAACTATGGTGGACTTCTTCGAATCATACTCTGTCATACTGAGATGGGAATCAACACCAAATACCTGAATCTCGCCAGAAAGTATGGATTCACCATTCACACACTAAAAAGTGATATTGAAGATTTACAGAAAAATGAATTGAAAATCGAGGGCCATACCTACCGAATGACAAAAACGGGCTTTCAGAAAGCTGTGAAGTATTGAAGAAGTGGATTTACTGGTTTGACAGTGTGTGAGTAATTTTTCACCGGAATTAAGTTCCTGTTCTATCAAGATCAAATGAGGTGATTGTTATTTATCAGCAAAGGCTTTGACTAAAGTCATTATTACAAAAAACGTATCGTTGTAGTTTGGTTGTGTCTAATCTTTACCTTTTAGTTACAAACAAAAAACACCGTTATGAAACTAATCAAATTGCTTCTCTTTTTCATTTACCTGCTAACATTTTCAATTACTCAGGCTCAGTGTGATTCTGACCAAAGTCAGGAGCGCTGGTTTATAGATTTGGAAAAGTATGGTTCATCACAGCTTGCTCTCTGCGGTGGAAACTATAATTGTCACTTATTTGCATTAAGCTATTTTGATAAACCAAATAGTTCTAGTACCAAGATATGTAATGATATAGCTTACAACTGGTCTGGTGTGACAGACTATCTTACTGAATATATTTAATAAACATGAGTAAGCTATGAAAAAGATTCTTTTGACTTCAATAATCGCGGCTTTCTTCTGGCCTGCTACTGCCCAGCAAGAATCCCCTAAAAAAGACACCTGGCAACTGTCCGTGTCTGGAGGAGCATCCATTCCTGTCGGGACTTTTGCCAGGCACGATGCTGCGGAGGCAATGATATATAATACTGATAATCCAAATCGAGTTCTGCCTCCAATTAGAGGAATAAGCAAATCTAAAGATGGCTTTGCCAGACAGGGGTATTATTATAACGCTGACTTAAGTCTTATTACCAGGCCAGGGATCACGTTTTCATTACGAGGAGGAAGAAGCGTCAACAGTCACCGGACACAAGGTATTGAAAACTTTATGAGCGATTATTATAATAATACTACTGATACTCAGTTCTTTGCTGATGATTACCAGGTAAATTATTTGCTGAGTGGAATGGGCTATAGTCATTCTATTGGGGCATGGCAGGTGAAGGCTTTGATGGCAGGGGGAATTGCAATGAGCAAGTATCCATTTTATAAGCGTATATATTACACATTAGAGTCGGTATGGCGACCGGAAAAACCCTGGCCTAATCTATATGCTTTTGCTTTTGGCTATTCCATCAACCTTGCGCGAAACTTTGGTAAGCACTTTACTATGCAGGCTGACTTCTCTTATGTACAGGCCAGTTTCAGATATTATATGGCAAACAGAATATCACCAGGAGGATCTACTTCCTACTTCGATGATACGCTTAATTGGAAAGTACTCCAGACAGGTCTTTCAATAGGGTTTAGGTGGTAATTGATTAATAGAAATGCTATGAAAACTTTAGTCTTACTTGTGTCGATTTTTTCTTTTTCTCCTGTGCTGGCGCAGGAGTTAAGCACGTCACCTACTGGTCAATGGCACCTTACATTTACCAATGGTGTTTCTTCTCCACTTGGCACTTTTCATCGAAAAGACCCCAATCAGGCAATTATTTATTATCCTTCGGATTTGGGTCGTGAAGTATTGGGCATCAATAAATCAAAGAGTGGTTTTGCTAAAACCGGCTACAATATGGACATGGCGTTTGGCCGAAAAACCCGTTCCGGATTTTTGATGTTTGTCCGCACTGGCTGGAATGTCAACGCTCAATCCACAAAAGAAATGTTACAGTTTCTGGAAGGGTTCCATGATGGCAATGTCACTTATTCTGCGGATAATTATTCAGTATTTTATCTGATGTCGGGAGTGGGCTATGGATTGGCATTGGGAAAATGGGAAATACAACCTAAAATAATGGGAGGGTTTGCAAGCTGTAATTACCCATACTATAATGCACATTTCGAACATGACAATTTTTCTGGTAAGCCTTTGGACTGGAATCTCATGGATAACCCCTGGCACCTGAATGGTTTTGCATCAGGTGCTTCTTTGAGTGTTTTCCGGGAATTAAGTCATCATTTCAGTATTGCGTTCCAGGCTTCCTATTTGCAGTCAAACATCCATTATACCTACCAGCCATATTCACCTAATTTATTCAATATTGAAGACCAGATCCGATGGCGCGTACTACAGACTAATGTGGGAATCGGGTTTAGGTGGTAGGGTTTCAACAGCATGATCAAAACCGGCTTTCAGAAGGCAGTGAAGTATTAATGCTACAGAGGCAATACGGGCTTTCAGCATGCTAATGGTTATATTGCATTACAGAAGCTATCCAAATCACCAACTACCGTGCGCTCTGATAAAGAAACCCAGATATCTTTTTTTTCCTGGTTGAAGACTAAAACAACTGCGGATGAATTGGTCAATTCCCTGGAAGAATTGTTGTGTATCAGCAAAGACAGTGTATATCGCAGAATGCGTGGAGAGACATTGCTGACTTTTAATGAAATCAGTAAGATCAGCCAGCATTTCAACATTTCACTGGATAGCTACCTCAATCTAACCAGCCAGGCTGTAGTTTTTCAAAGCAGGTTTATAGATCATGAATTTACGTTTAAGAGCTACATCCAGTCGATTGCGGAAAACCTGAAGATGATCAGGAACTTTGAAAGCAATCAACTCACTTATCTGGCGAAAGACGTGCCTATATTTCATTATTTCCAGTTTAGGAAACTCGCCAACTTCAAAATATTTTTTTGGCTCAAAACAGTCGTAGGTGTGCCGGAATTACAACATTTAAATTATAGTCCGGATGCCATTGACAAATCAACTCTGGATCTTTGCTACACTACTTGGAAACAGTTTGAGCAAATCCCATCTACGGAGATCTGGAACAATGAAACGATAAACATTACCATTAGCCAGATCAATTATTATCTGGAAAGTGAAATACTCAAAGTTGAGGACGCACAGGAAATTGTAGATGAGTATTTAGCTCTAGTTCGTCACATCCGGCTGCAGGCAACTTATGGTAAGAAGTATGCTTATGGTCTGGGGGATGTGAGCACCTTAAAATCCGGCGACTTCTATCTCTACCTCAATGAAGTAGAAATCGGAGACAATACCATTTTGTTCAAAATGAATGAACAACGTATGGTTTTTAAGGCATTTAATACACTCAACACCATTAGTACTTCAGACGAGAATTTCTGTGAGCAAACTGAGCATCATATCAATCGACTCATTGCCAAATCAACTCCCCTTAGCCTTTCTTCAGAAAAGGAAAGAACAAGATTTTGCAATCGCATGGAAGAAAAAGTGGCACAGTTGAAGCAAAAAATATCCCTTACTCAGCTGTGATCAGGGCAGATGATTCCATTGGGAGTTTTAAAATAAATAAGTCAAGATCTCCTGCGGTCCCTGCCCGGTCTGAAGATATCATGGCCAGGTATTCTTCGAGTAATTTGAAGTCTACATCATCATCAGCAGAGTTGATCGGCAATCCGAGATTTCTTGGACGGCCCCAGGTGTTGGTATCATCATAGAAATTCACCACATAAATATCCATTTTACCGAGCCCTCCAGGTCTGTTGGAACTGAAATAAAGCTGTTTTCTGTCTTCTGTAAGAAAAGGGTAATCATCGTCAAAAGTCGAATTGATATTAGCTGAGATAGGCACAGGGTCCATCCATTCTCCCGTTGATCGTAGCTTGAAAGATTCATAAATTTCCGTTCCATTTTCTCTGTTCGATTTTGAAAAAATGACTCTGCTTCGATATTTATTGATGTATATATGTTTTGCGCCTGTCAGGTCTGGCATATCCAGTGTAGTGGATTTCACCAATTGATTATCCGCTAAATCGTACTGTTGAAGGGCTTTATTTTGTTCTTCAAAAATGAGCCACTGATTTTTATTACTCAACAGATTCAAGGTTTGAAGTCTATAAATCTGGTGGTTCAAAATCTTGGGAGCATCCCAGCCGTAATTGCCTTTTTCTGAAAGGTAAACCTGGAATTCACCAGCTTTTAATCGATCTGAAGCAAAAATCAGTTTATTTCCATTTTCAAATAATATACCATTGATTTCAGCATATTTTGAATTGAGTGGACTTTCGATTAATTCGATTTTCGTATCACTACGTGGCTCTGAAGTAAATTTCTTTAGTGAAGTGGCTTCCTCGATATAGGTGGTGAGTTTTGAGTTGTTCTTATTTGTGGAAATGAAATCTACAAAAGCATTTTTCGCCTCATCGGTTTTATTCTGTTTCAGATAGATTTTTCCTAACCAATACTGAAATAGAGGATCTTTTTTCCCTTCGAAAACCAGGTAATCGCTTAGTGGAATACGGTAGTTTTTGCTGCTCATCAACGAGCATATGGTGATTTTGTAATCAACATCCGGAAGATTTCTAATGTGAGAAAACGCTTCCACAGCCATGTCATAGTTGCCAACCCGCATAAATTGATCGGCATCCTGATAGATACGGCTTTCGTTCTGAGCGAACACCAGATATGGAGAAGCAATAAGAAGAAACAATGTCCAAAATGATTTGTGAATACGCAACATGATCGGAAGATGGTTGATTTGTTCATAAAATTTAACGAAAATATTTATGAATATCGCAAACTCTTCCTGCTTGATGCATACCTTAAATGGTAGTCAATAAGTTGTTTTTTTAGAAAATGATAATGGCTTTTGGCTTTTTTATAAATCCTTGATTTTAAAGGGAGTATGAGTTGCTGTTTTTGCTGAGCTTGAAAAAATGTGTTTTTTATGGATTTTCTTCCGGTTCGTGGTGGTTGACGTAATGTTCCCACTTTTCCAGCACAGCTGTGAAATCTTCTGGTAATTCCGAATCGAACTGCATGTATTCTTTGGTAACTGGGTGCTGAAACCCAAGTGTTTTGGCATGTAGTGCCTGTCTTGGCATCACTTTGAAGCAATTCTGAACGAATTGTTTGTACTTAGTGAATATCGTTCCTTTTCTGATTTGATCACCTCCATACAGTGCATCGTTGAAGAGTGGGTGACCAATCCAACGCATATGAGCACGAATCTGGTGCGTTCGCCCTGTCTCAAGGTTACATTTGAGCAAACTCACATAGCGCAGGGGTTTGAGCATTTCATAGTGAGTGATGGCATTTTTACCAAAATCTCCATCCGGAAATGCTATGGTTACTCTTCGGTCTTTCGGGCTTCGACCCACATGGATATCAATGGTTCCATGGTCAGGATCTGGTTCTCCCCAAACCAATGCATAATAAGTGCGCTCTATGCTGTGGTCAAAAAACTGTCTTGCCAGTCCATTCATGGCTTTCTCAGTTTTGGCAATGACCAGTAGTCCCGAAGTGTCTTTGTCAATTCTATGCACAAGCCCCGGTCTGCCATCATTTCCTTCCATTTCAGGGAGATTCTGAAAATGGTAAGTTAAAGCATTGACCAAAGTACCACTCCAGTTCTGGTATGCAGGATGTACAACCATTCCCGCTGGTTTATTCACTACCAGCAGATGATCGTCTTCATAGACAATATTGAGAGGAATATTTTCCGGAACCACATCTTCATCACGGGGAGGTTCTGTGAGGTAAATATGTATTGAGTCATCAGGTCTCACTTTATAGTTTGGCTTGACTTCCTGGTCATTCACTTTTACCAGGCCATCTCTGATTCCGGCTTGAACCTTATTTCTTGTTACATTGGGCAGTCGATCCATCAGGAACTTATCGATACGCAATAGTTCCTGTTTTTTATCAACTATGATGTGATGATGCTCAAATAGCTCTTCTTCCTGTGAATCCTCTTGTGGGTCAATCATAGTGCAAATTTACCCAACCCGGATAAACCTTGCGTGAAATATCAAAAAACCGCAAAAGGTCTTTTTGGTAGAGTGAACTAACTTCACAACATGACAGGAACACCATCACCTCTTGAACGACTGATACACCCGAATCTGGAAGGAAAATCACTGGAGGTCTGGGTAAAGCGCGATGATTTGATTCATCCACACATTATGGGTAATAAGTGGCGGAAACTCAAATACAATATTGAGCAGGCGAAAAAAGAAGGAAAAACAGGACTTCTAACTTTCGGAGGAGCCTATTCCAATCATATTGCAGCCACGGCTGCCTGCGCGAATGAAAACAGTATGAAGTCCATTGGTGTCATTCGTGGGGATGAACTGAACCCGGAAAGTAACCCAACACTTAGGTTTGCGGCGAGGCAAGGAATGGAGTTTAAGTTCGTTTCCAGAGAAGAATTTCGAGTTTTGAAAAAGGAGCCCGATATTTTTAATCAAGAATTTCAGGATTACTACATATTACCTGAAGGAGGAACTAATCACCTGGCAATAGCCGGATGTGAAGAAGTGGTGGAGGAGATCAATACTGAGTTTGACTATCTGCTGACAGCTCTGGGAACTGGTGGAACCATGGCTGGTTTGCTGAAAGGGATGAAAGGAAATGGTGAGTTAATAGGCGTTTCTTCTCTCAAAGGAGCTTTCGTCCATGAGGAATTCAGATCCTTATTGGAAGCTAACAACATTAGCTATACTAATTACCAATTGCTGGACAATTACCATTTTGGAGGCTATGGAAAAGTAACCGATGAATTGATTGATTTTATCAATGATTTCAAATCCAAAACCGGGATTCAGCTAGAGCCTATTTACACCGGAAAGATGGTTTTTGCATTTTTAGATTTAGTGAAAAAAGGAATATTTAAAAAAAATAGTAAAATAATCCTATTACACACTGGGGGTTTACAAGGTATTAGCGGTTTCAATGAAAAACTTGGGAAAAAGGTTTTTCTTTAAGTTAAATTTTCAATTTTAATACGACTTTGAAAAATTCACTGCTGATTGTATTCTTTATTTCCCTCCTGTGGACGGGATGTAATGTGGGAGACCTTCAATTTGATAACTTGAAAACAACTCTCACAAGTGATGTAGCCATACCTTTAGGTGAGGCTTCCTATACAATGCGCGATATGATCAAGGATATTGGGGATTCCGGGCTTGATCTGGGAGAAGATTCCTCTTCACTTATCGTGTTATCTTATCAGGATACTGCACGTTTTGATTCTGAGGCAGACATCATTGATATAGCCAATATCAGTAATAGTAGAGCAATTGGTATTGGAGAGTTTCCGGCCACCCCTGAAAGTAGACAGGAGGTAGTTGACACTGTATTTTTGTTTGATTATCAATCAAAAAATAACGAGACTATTGACTCTGTTTTTTATAAAAGTGGATCACTGATACTAAGTCTTTCTTCCGAGCTTTCCAGTGATATTAATTTTGAGATTAGTGTCTCCACCACAAGGAATGTAAACACCAATGAGCCGGTTACTTTTACAGGAAGTCTTCCAGCAGGCTCTAATGTGACACAAACCAAAGACCTGGCGAATTTTAAAACTATCCTAAGTCCAACTGATACATCAAATAATTTTGAACTAATTACGAAGTTGACCATTTTCCTGGACCCAGGAGCCAGCACATCTGCTGATGATCAGGTGCGCTTGACTTTAACTTATCAGGATCAGGAATTTGATATTCTCTATGGAAAATTCGGACAAGACACTCTCACAATTGGGAATGAAGTGTTAAATATTGATTTCTTCAATGAAATAGGCAATTCCGGACTGGAGTTTGGCGATCCCCGGATTTCCTTCAACTTTACCAGTACCTATGGACTTCCTGTCGGAGTACTATTCAAAGGTATGTATGGTGCAGACAGCTCGGCTTCTGGATTAGATACTGTTTATTTGGGTGGATCAGTCACTGTAAACCCACAAGTCATAGAAGCTTCTTCTACACCTGGAGTACCTAAAACTTCGAAAGTGGAACTGAACAATAAGAACTCTACCATTCAGGATTTACTTTCCATTTCTCCAAAATCGATAGGATTCAACCTTACAGGTATCACCAACCCGAAGGATCCTACTGCCGAAAATTTTGTGATGGATACGAGTAAGGTTACTACCAGCATTCTGGTCACTTTGCCACTTGAATTGTCACTCAAAGACATGGAACGAGACTTTGATTTTGACTTGGGAAGTGGATTGAATTTCGATGAAGCTGAAACTGTTACTGCAAGGTTAGTTTCCGAAAATGGGTTGCCATTTTCTGCTCACATGACCATAGAAATCAGAGATTCACTGGAAAATGTGATTCATACTGTTCCGAATGAAGTAATACTAGAGAGCCCTTTTATTGGCAAAGATGGAATTGTATTGGAACCAAGAAAGTATGTTGCAGATGTGCCGTTTGATCAGGATGGTGTGGATGCGCTTAGAGTGGGGAAAAAACTAGTATTGAAGGTCTTTTTGAACACGCCTGGTAATGATGCAATTACAGGAAATTATGTGAAAGTACTCGCAGACTATAAGATCTCTGTTCAGGTTGGTTTGGCAGGTAAATTAAAAGCTAATTTGTGATGAGAAAAATTAGTCTCTATATCGCCTTACTCATACTGGTTAGCTTTTCATCACCAGGTCAGAGTAGTCTTTCTTTTTACAATCTGGGTAATGCCACCTTTCAGAATACTTTTTTGAATCCCGCACTCATTCCTGAAGGCAAGGTATTCATTGGGCTCCCCGTTCTTTCAGGAGTTCATCTCAACTTCAATAATAAGTCCAACTATAGCAATGTCATCACAAGAGGTGAGACACAGAATCAGATAGATCTGAATTCTTACCTGGGGAGTCTTCAGAAGAATAACATGACACATGTGTCTGCTAATGTTAACTTATTTCACCTGGCGATTTCGACCAAACCTGGTCAGATGTTTTCTGTGTTTGCCAATGAGCGCATGGAAACGGACTTTCTCTATGATAAATCATTGATGGAGTTTGCGATCAATGGAAATGGTGCACACTTGGGTGAGACGGTGAAGATTGGTAAAACAAGGCTCAATTCAACTTACTATAGAGAATATGGAATTGGCTATGCGGCAACAGTTCAAAAGATAGGCTTAACAGTTGGTGTAAGAGCTAAGTATCTCCAAGGATTTGTAAATGCCAGCACAGCACCTGGTTTCCAAGCCAATTTGACCACTGACGCTCAAACTTATGCGCTTAACCTGGACCTTCAGAATGGCACATTGAGAACTAGTGGGCTCAATGCAATACAGGGTAATTCAGGTTACTCCGGGTCATATCTTGTCTCTAATAACAATAAGGGAGCAGCCTTTGATTTGGGCATTACCCTCAAAAAAAATGATCGGTTGACCATAGCGGCATCATTACTTGATGTGGGGTTTATCTCATGGAATGATGATATCAAAAACCATACTGAGGGAGACACATCCATGGTTTACAGTGGAATCAACCTCAAGAAGCCAGATCAAATTGAGCAAACGATTAAGGATTCTTTGATCAATAGGTTCAAAGACCGAAAGACTGAATCGTATGATCCTTACAAAACCTGGCTTAGTCCCAAAATGTATCTGAGTGGAACTTATAATGTAAGGAAAGGTGGAGATGTAATCGGAACATTCGGTACGCGATATGTGATGGGCCAGATGAAGTTTTTGTTTGGTGCGGGATATCGCCAGCAGGTTGGAAAGTTTTTCGTGGGAAGTGTAAATGTGACCAAGTTGCCACAGCAATTTCTTAATCTAGGAGCTGCTTTGGCCATTAAAGGAGGCCCTGCTCAATTCTACATTGCCGCCGATCAGGTGGTGCTTTATGACATGACCAAGTTCAAATCATTTGACTTTAGGGTTGGGCTGAATTTTGTTTTCGGAAAACATGATTCTGAATCAATCTCTGCAGCAGCCAGAGGAACAAAATCTAATAGTGGTAAAAGTAAAGGAGGAATAGATAGCTTTCTTGGCTCTAAAGTGCAAGTCAAAGGTAAAGAGGGTATTTACACAATCATTAAAAAACAGGGACGAAGAAGGAAGAAGGATTTTGAGCAAAGTGGTGACCCTGTTCCAAAAGAGAATGTTAACCCTAAACTTAAAGGGGTCATTTCTGTACCACCAGATAAGCCTTCCGATAATCCTAATCTGAAAGATGTGCTTTCGGTACCTCCTATCAAGCCTTCAGAAAACCCGAACCTTAAAGAGGTGTTGTCAATTCCGCCACCAAAGCAGAGACGTCAACCAACTTTCAGTGCGGGTAAGAGTTCACCTCCTATACCAAGGAAATCGAACAAGACCAAGGTGAGAAAACCAAAAAAAGAATTTAAGTCTTCCTCAAAACCATCAAGAAAAAAGAAACGAAAAGGCCTCTGATAGCCTTGTGAAGGATTTCACCTCAATGTCGAATTTGGAGAGGTTAACGCCTTTGACATTGTATCCTGAAACGAATATTTGCTGAAACCCAAGTTTGGCAGCTTCACTTATTCTGGATTCGATGCGGTTTACGGCGCGGATTTCTCCTCCCAGGCCAACTTCTGCAGCAAAGCAAACGGAGCTGGGAATGGGGATGTCTTCAAATGAAGAATAAACCGCACCGCAAATAGCAAGGTCTAACGCCGGATCATTGACACGCAAACCACCAGCCAGATTGAGAAAGATATCTTGTGTGCTAAGACGAACACCAAGTCTTTTTTCTAAAACTGCGAGCAGCATATTGAGTCTTTTCACATCAAACCCCGTAGTGCTCCGCTGAGGTGTACCGTATGTTGCTGGGCTTACAAGTGACTGCACTTCTATCAGAAGGGGCCTGTTGCCTTCCAGTGTTGCACCAATTCCAACACCACTGAGGTAACCGTCTCGCGGAGAAATGAGCACTTCAGATGGGTTAGTGACTTCTCTAAGTCCCGCCTCTCTCATTTCATAGATTCCAATTTCAGACGTTGAGCCAAAACGATTTTTAGAAGTGCGCAGAATACGGTAAGATAGATGTCTGTCTCCTTCAAATTGAAGCACCGTATCCACCATATGTTCTAACACTTTTGGTCCGGCAATCGCTCCATCTTTGTTCACATGACCAATAAGGAAGACTGGTACATTTGTCTGCTTGGCATATTTCATCAACTTGCCGGTGCACTCCCTCACCTGTGAAATTGACCCAACTGAAGCTTCGATTGCTTCGGTATGCAAAGTTTGAATGGAGTCAATGATTAATATATGTGGCTTGAGTTCGTTTGCATGGGTAAGAATGCTGGAAAGCGATGTTTCTGCCAGCAAAAAGCAATTTTCAGCTTCAATGCCAATACGTTCTGCTCTCATTCTTATCTGTTCCAGGCTCTCCTCTCCAGATGCATAAAGCACTTTCACGGATTTCATACGGATGGCCATTTGTAGCAGCAAAGTGGATTTGCCTATACCAGGCTCTCCTCCTATCAGCACCAGAGATCCGGGTACAATTCCTCCACCAAGTGTTCTGTCGAGCTCTTCTGTTCCGGTTTTAAGTCGTTTATGCTCATCATAAACAACCTCCTGGATCTTTCTTGGCTTGTTTCTTTGTTGGCTTCCATCGTCCCAAATCTCCTTTTCTCCACCAGAGGATTTGGTGACAACTTCCTCTACATAAGTATTCCATTCTCCGCAAGAAGGACATTTTCCTAACCATTTAGGAGAGTTAGCTCCACAATTCTGACAAAAAAAAGTTGTTTTAGATTTGGCCATTTCCGTTATATGTTTCAAACTTGCAACCCGAAATTTTATTCATAACCTTTTAACCCACACCCAATGATTACTGATAAAAAAGTTAAAGTTGTTTTGGTTGCAATATTAATGCTCTTTTCTGCTCAGACTGTTTTTAGTCAAAATGCGTACTTAGGACTTAAAGGAGGATTTAATGAATCAAATTTCAGCACCTCAAAAATCAACAATATTCATCTTAATCCCATCCCAACATACAATTTTGCTTTTGTTTTTAGTGGTAAACTTAGGGACAGGCCATTTGGAATGTCACTAGAGCCAGGGACAGTGTTGACAGGTACAGATCTCAATTCAGACTCGCTAAAGTATAAAATGCGATTTGTCAACATGCCTGTTCTTCTGGATTACTACCCTACTAAAAAGCTCAAGTTATCAGCTGGGTTAGAGCCAGCATACCTGATTGGGGCAAAAAGGCAATCAAAAGGATCAGCAGAAACAAGCGTTACCAATATTTATAACCGTAAATTCAATCTCTTTGCCAATATTGGATTGAGTTATTCGGTTAAATATTTTATGGATTTTGGCTTACGCTATAGCGAAAGCCTGACAGCACTAAGTCATAATGACGAGGTTTTCCAGAACCACAAAATCACCAATGGCTATTTGCAATTGTTCATTCTGCTCAAGATTGCGAATTAATACTTATTAGCAAACCTGCACATAGCTACCCAGCCAGGTGATATTGTTGACGTATGGTTTGATGGTGTTCTGTATTTTTTCATCATTAAAGTGTCCTTCGAACTCCACGAAAAATACATACTTGAAGGTAGTGCCTTGCTTAGCCGGGCGGCTTTCTACTTTGCAAAGGTTGATTCCAGCGTTTTGGAAGTTCTGTAAGAATCGCACCAAAGAACCTGGCTCATCCGGAAGATTGGCTATGACGCTGGTCTTATCCTGACCGCTCATCTGGTTTACAAAATTCTGGCTGATGATCAAAAAACGTGTTTGATTGTCTGCTGAGTCCTGAATGTTGTTGTACAGTATTGGCAGTTTGTATTGCCTTGCGGCAATTGGCGCGCTAATCGCAGCAGCACCGGGTTCCTCTAATGCTATTTGACAAGCCCGACTCGTAGAACTTACTGGCACAAGTTTAACCGGATGCTTAAAATAAGCATTGAGAAAATTTTTACACTGTCTGAAAGCGATATCTCTTGAGTAAATGATTTTTACATTTTCCAGATTCTCCTCAGTAGAAGAGATAGCAAAGTGTATCGGCAATACGATTTCTGCCGCGATGGTCAATTGGTGTTGAGCCAAAAAGTCAATGGTTTCCTGGACGGTTCCTTCCTGGTTATTTTCGATGGGAACAACACCAAACCTGGCCCTGGATGTAGCCACAGCTTCAAATACTGAAGAGATAGAGTCCAATGGAATATAATCACTCATTCCGCCATAGCGGCTCTCCGCTGCCTGGTGAGTGAAGCTGCCCTCTGGTCCAAGGTAGGCTATTCGTTCAGGCAATTCGTAGTTTCTACTGACGGCAAAAATCTCGAAAAAGATTGCCTCAATAGCCGCCCTGTTTAGAATTCCTCCTTTATTATTTGCTTCCAGGCGATCGATTATCGCCTTTTCTCTTTCTGGTCTATAAATGGCTGACTTGTCAGTTCTTTTCAACTCTCCAACCTGCTTCACTACCGCCATTCTTTGGTTGAGCAACTGTATCAGCTCGTCATCAAGACTATCAATTTGTTTTCTTAGCTCTTCTAACATCACTTTATCCTCTCGAGTGAATGGCTAAATTAAGCGAACAGTGTCACAAATACGAGCAAAAAACTGATTGGTAATGTGGGGGGGTTCCGTTAATTTTGCCGCTCAATTAGGATCAGGAACGAAACGAGCTTTCAAACCTGGGGTAAAAAACAAAATATTATCGTGTAATGAGCAAAAGTTGAGTGCGATGAACCACTATTCTTTTGTGGCATTTTGCCGGTCTTTCTGTAAGGACTTCATCACCTTAAACCACTGAAAAAATGAAAAGAGACGAAAAGCTATTTGAGCTAATTGACAGAGAAAAACAACGCCAAATCCAGGGAATCGAGCTGATAGCTTCAGAAAATTTTGCCTCACCTCAGGTAATGGAAGCAGCCGGTAGTGTATTGACCAATAAATATGCAGAAGGCCTGCCAGGTAAAAGATATTATGGTGGTTGTGAAGTAGTGGACGAAGTGGAGTCACTGGCTATAGAGCGTATCAAGGAGCTTTTTGGTGCTAACTGGGCCAATGTTCAGCCTCACTCCGGAGCTCAGGCGAATGCAGCGGTATTTCTGGCTTGCTTGCAGCCGGGTGACGCAATCCTGGGTTTTGACCTTTCTCATGGTGGTCACCTTTCTCACGGTTCTCCTGTCAATCTTTCTGGTAAATACTACAATGCCAATTTCTACGGAGTAGAAAAAGAAACTGGCTTGATAGACATGGACAAAGTGGAGGCTAAAGCCAAAGAAGTGAAGCCAAAGCTCATTATCTGTGGAGCATCTGCTTATTCCAGAGATTGGGATTATGAAAGGTTTAGAATTATCGCTGATGAAGTTGGTGCGTTGCTGCTGGCAGATATCTCACATCCATCCGGCTTGATTGCTCGTGGTTTATTAAATGATCCTCTGGATTATTGTCACATTGTAACTACTACTACTCATAAGACGTTAAGAGGTCCTCGTGGAGGACTGATCATGGTGAGAGAAGATATTGATAACCCATGGGGGTTGACTACTCCAAAAGGTGTGGTTAGAAAATTGACCTCTGTTCTGGATTCAGGAGTGTTTCCGGGAACACAAGGTGGTCCGTTGGAACACATCATCGCTGCAAAAGCGGTAGCTTTCGGTGAGGCACTTTCTGATGAATACATGGATTACATTCTTCAGGTACAGAAAAATGCCAAAGTAATGGCTGCAGCCCTTGTAGGTAAAGGATATAATATAATCTCTGGAGGAACTGACAATCACCTGATGCTAATTGATCTCAGGTCCAAAGGACTCACAGGTAAGGAAGCAGAGAATGCCTTGATCAAAGCTGATATCACTGTGAACAAAAACATGGTACCGTTTGATGATAAATCACCGTTTGTAACTTCAGGAATGAGAGTTGGTACCGCTGCGGTAACTACTCGGGGAATGAAGGAAGCAGACATGGAAAAAATTGTTGATCTTATTGATCAGGCAATAACCAATCACACCAGCGATGAAGCTTTGGCCTCTGTAAAGCAATTGGTGAATGGCTGGATGACAGATTTCCCTTTATACAAATAAAAATATGCCTCTAGACCAAATTGAGGATGAAGTAGAAATGAATTTTTTGGACCACCTGGAGGAACTCAGGTGGCACCTGATCAGGTCATTGGTTGCTATCATGGTGTTTGCAATAGCGGCATTTGTAGCCAAGGGCCTGGTGTTTCATACAATCATTCTTGGCCCCAGCCGACCAGACTTCTGGACTTACGAAATGCTTTGCAGGCTTTCAGAATTGCTGAAGTCTCCGGCATTGTGTATCAATGAGCTTCCATTCATTATCCAAAGCAGGCAGATGACCGGCCAGTTTTCTATGCACGTGACTTCCTCATTTGTTATTGGGATTATTTGTGCTTTCCCTTATGCATTTTGGGAAATCTGGAGATTTGTAAAACCTGGTCTATATCCTCGCGAAAGAAAAGCCGCAAGAGGTGCCACTTTCTATGTAAGTTTTCTATTTACGATTGGGGTTGTCTTTGGCTACTTTATCGTAACTCCAATATCCATTAATTTTCTGTCAAACTATCAGCTGGATCCTTCTATCATGAATGAGTTTGACATTATTAGTTACGTGTCAACTGTGATCACCTTGATTTTGGCGTGCGGTATTTTGTTTCAGCTTCCGATTGTGGTGTATTTCCTAACGCGAGCGGGTCTCGTTACACCGGAGTTTATGATTAGCTATCGTAAACATGCTATTATCGTGATCCTGATTTTGGGAGCGATGCTCACTCCTCCTGATCCTTTTAGTCAGATTTTAGTGGCCATGCCTTTGTTTGGTTTATATCAGGTGAGTATTTACATCTCGCGCAGGGTGATAAAAAAAGAAAGATTAGCTTCAACCGAAATAACAACAACAGATGAGTAAGAGAATAGCCATAGGTGGAGATCATGCCGGGTTTTATCACAAGGAAAAGATTGTAAAATTTCTGAAAGAAAGTGGATATGAAGTAAAAGACTTTGGTCCTTTTACGGCTGACTCAGCTGATTATCCTGATTTCGTTCACCCGGCTTGTGAAGCGATCGAAAAAGGAGAGTTTGATTTCGGGGTTTTAATCTGCGGTTCCGGACAGGGTGTGACCATTACAGCCAACAAACATCAGAAAATCAGAGCGGCACTTTGCTGGGATACTGATCTGGCTACTGTTACCCGTCAGCATAACAATTCAAATGTAGTCTGTCTTGCAGCACGCTGGACAGCTTACGAATTGGCTGAAAGCATCGTGAACACTTTTCTGTCTACAGATTTTGAAGGAGGTCGTCACCAACGAAGAGTAGATAAAATCAGCTGTTAAGCTTATTCAGCAGAATTATCGGTACTGGTTGGCTGAAGCACATAGGTATTGGCATCAAGCTGTCTGTACCTAAGGCCAAAATCAGGAAATCGATAAAAAAGCTTTTCTGCGACTCCCCATTCATCGATGATAAGATCCGGTGTGGACTTCTGAAGTGCTTCATAGATTTCTGAAGCCTCATCATAATAGTCCACATCATTGAGTTTTTTCTCGCTGACATAAGGATCCAAAAATGGCCCGGAGAGGCGGTATTGTGCATATACAGACAAAGGCACTCCGATTCCCATTAGATTTTCTCCTGGGGTATAGTCATTGGTATTTACGAGCAGTGTGTCTCCATTATAATTATTTAGCCAAAATGCTGGATAAATTAATACGCCAATAACCGCAATGTATGGTAAAAGAGCCCTCCAAATCCTTCTGCGAAGACCAAGAAAGTAATAAACAGAGAAGAAGGTCATAGGTGGAATTAGGAAAATCATGTCTGAGGGCATCAGGTCTTTACTCAGGAAAACCAAGATCAATGCCGCGAGGAAGAAGACAATCATTACCTGAAGCATTTTTTGTTGGTAGTTCGTCATTCTTTGTGAAATAATCACGGAAGAAACCAAAACGCCTAACCCAATCAAAAAAGCTCCTAGTTCAAGAAGTTCGAGATACGACAGGTAGAATATTTTTGACTTGGACCAACCTGCCACAAAAAAGTCATTGAGAAAATCCATACCAGCATCAAACCAAAAGAAATACATCCAGATGATGGCAAAGATGACGGAAGAAGAATATGCGAGCAAAACCAGTCTGCGCGGCACAGCGGAGGAGAACAGAATGAAACTTAGTAGGAAGATCAGGAAAAAAATACCTGCCGGAAGGTAAAATGCGGATGCAAGCCCCAGATATAAGCCAGAGTAGATAAAAAGCTCATCAGTCACCACATTGTCTATTCTTCGAAAAATATAGTTGAGTGAAAGCAATATAAAAGTCAGGGACATGAGCTGAGGAGAGAGAGCAAAGAAATCCAGAACCCCACTCATAAAAACCACATAGAAAAACGCCGGCAGATAGCTATTTTCATCGTATGCTTTGTTTTTCAGTAGAATGTTGTTGAATATTCCTGCTTGGATAGTTATTAGCAGTGTACTGAAAACAATGTGAGACCACCTTGTTCTACCAAATACAAAGTCTAATGACTTATAGACTATCGCGGATAGAGGACCTGTGTGGTCATACAGGTCCTTGTACATAGTAAATCCATCACCAAGCCTCTCACCTATAATCATCCATTTGAGCTCAGGAAGAGACAGAGGCAAACCAACGATCATCCACACAACCCTGATGATAACCAGGATCAGGAAGATGAAGATCATTCTGTAGGGATCATTGATTCGGAAAAACTTAAGCAAGGTTTGTTTCGTCTGTTAGTTGGAGTTTCGAAATTAGTAAATAGGAGCATTAAATTATCGTTTGATTGATATAATGCTTGATCGCAGCTGAGTGGTTAGCAACTCAACTCATCAAACTAACCCCTATATTTGCAACAATGAGTAGTAGTAAAAGGCAAAACAAGTACGGAAGACAAATTCAAAAGGACCTGAGTGAAATATTTCAGAAAGATCCGAGACATTATTTTGGTCATAGCCTGGTGACTGTGACTGGCGTGGACATGTCTCCTGATTTGAGTTTGGCAAGAGTGTTTCTCAGTGTGTTTCCAATCAAAGATGCGGAGGATGTTTTCTTTAACCTGGACCACAGGAAAAGCGAAATCAGAAAGCATCTTGGCAATAAAATTGGGAAACAGGTTCGAATTGTACCCGAGTTAGCTTTTTTCCATGATGATACTGAGGAAACAGCCTCTCACATGGACCAACTCATTGACAGTCTGGATATTCCTCCAGCTGATGAATCCGAAGAAGAAGACGATTAAGTGAAACTAGCCTATTTCATTGCCAAGCGGTATTTTCTTTCTCGCAAGAAAAAGAGTTTCATCAATGTGATCTCCATCATTTCTATGTTGGTGGTAGCCATTGGTACTATGGCATTGATCATTGTGCTGTCTGTTTTTAATGGACTTGAGGGACTGCTTAGGTCACTTTATGGCACTGTAGATCCCAATCTCGTAGTAATGCCAGCAGAAGGTAAGTCTTTTGATTTTGCAGAAGATATTAAGCACCAAATTCAAAGTACAGAAGGTGTTTTAAGTATCACTGAAGTGTTGGAAGACAATGTGTTACTGAAATATGACAATGCACAGCGAGTAGCACACGTCAAAGGCGTAAGTGAGAGCTTCATCAGTCAGGGCCGATTGACTGATTATATGGTCTACGGTCGACTTAGACTTGAAGAGGACAATGTGCCTTATGCCATTGTTGGGCGTGGTGTTCAGTTCGATTTGTCCATTAATCCGAAAAACGATTTCTACACCATCAAAATGTACTTTCCTGATGAGGTGAGACCGGGTATGCTCAATCCGGAGAAAATGTATCGGGAGAAAAATATACTCCCAGGTGGTGTGTTCGCTGTAGAGAAATCGTATGATGAGAACCTCGTTTTTGTGCCCATCTCATTTGCTGAGGGGCTTTTCAATAAGCCAGGAAGGCGAAGTGCCCTGGAACTTCAGCTGGATCCGGCAGTTGATCTGAAGTCAATAAAGGAGACATTACAGCAGACATTAGGAAGTAACTTTTTGGTTCAGACCAATGAGGAAATACATGGAGACCTCTACAGGGTGTTGAGCTATGAGAAGTTTTTTCTGTTCCTTACTTTTTCAGTCATTATTGGTATAGCAGGCATCAACATATTTTTCTCTTTGAGTATGCTGGCCATTGACAAGCAAAAAGATGTTTCCATACTTACTGCGATGGGTGCACCTAAAAAGCTCATCAGGAATATTTTCTTATTGGAGGGCAGCATTGTGGCATTTACCGGAGCTTTTACAGGATTATTTCTTGGTTTGATGGTAAGCTATCTGCAGCAGGAGTTTGGTTTTGTTACGCTTGGTATGGAAACAGCCATTATCGATGCTTATCCGGTAAAAGTGGAGTGGATGGATGTCATGATGACCGTTTTGGCTATCGTGCTTATTACTGTCCTTACAGCAGTTAGGCCAGCGATAAACGCTTCAAAAAGCATCACTCTCAGCGAATTACAATAGCTTAATAGTCATTTCTATGTATCCTTGATCTTCTTATTCAATTTGTCAAAACTGGCAATGATTGGGATGTGGATAATCTCTTCCTGGAGATTTGATGAAAATCTCAGCAGATTTTTATAATTTCGAAATTTGCCTGGCAGAAAATATTATGAAAGTATCGCCTGATCAGCCGTTTCAAATTATTTACTCTCTTTTCGAGCACGAGTATCTTGGATACCTGTTCGAATCTTTTGTGGTACAGCTCAATGAAAAAGGTGGACTCACTTTTTCCCATCAAAATATTTCTGCTCAGAACGCTAAGGAGTTTGACAAAGGTCTGGACGAAGCAGATTATAAGCTAATCCAATATATGGATGAAATGCAGCAAACTGCTGTATGCAACCATTTTCAGCGTAAGAAGATGAAACCTGAGGAATTTTTCCTAAAGGTTTTTGATAAAAAAGCAGGCGACAAGTTACTTCAAGATGAAATTGAGAGATATCTGGAAAACCGTCGCTCCAGGATACTTGCCCTGATAGAAGGCAAAATGCTCTTCGAAATGGGAAAGGATGGAGAGCCAACCTGGAAACAGATTAAAATCTCTGAAGAAAAAGCTTCAGTATTGTTTCATTTTAGAAGAAATGAAGATAACACTCATTATTTTCCTACTATAAAGCTCAACGACGAAAAGGTTCATTTCTATCAGAATGAAAGTTATCTGCTCTGTAAAGAACCAGCCTGGATGGTCGTTGGCGACACTTTGTTCACATTTGAGCAAGAGGTTAATGGTGCCAAACTGAAGCCGTTTTTCCAAAAGAAATTTATTCTGATCCCCAAAAATGTGGAAGAGACTTACTACAAGAAGTTTGTTGCTCCACTAATTGCTTCTTTTGATGTATATGCACAGGGGTTTGAGATCAAATCAGAGAAACTGGAGCCTACACCTGTGCTTTCATTTTCTGAACTCTCAGAAGTTCGCCAAAGTACCGGATCATTATTTGATCAACCAACCAACAATGGAAATGGAGCCGTGGCTTCTAAAATTCTTTTTGAGCTAAGCTTTCGTTATGGCACATATGTATACAAAGCTGATAAACTGAAGAAGGTTAGTGTTTCTGTTGAGAAACAAGATGACAATTATATTTTTCATCGGGTAAGGAGAGATTCTGCTCTTGAGAAGAACTATATAGAGACGCTCAGCAATACCGGGTTGCAACTAAAAAGCTCCCGATCTACACTCAATAAGACCATTGCCATGGGCTGGCTCAACCAGAACCTTAGTATCCTCAAGGAACAAGGTTTTGTAATTGATCAGCGAGATGCTTCGGTGAAAAAGTATTTTGTGGGTGTAACCAATTTTGATCTGGAGATTGTTGAAAATATTGACTGGTTTGATATCAAAGCGGTTATAAGTTTTGGTGATTATCAGATTCCTTTCAATACGATCCGCAAACTGGTGTTAAGCCACAAGCATGAAATCAAATTGCCAAACGGAGAGTATGCAGTGATACCTGAAAACTGGATGACTGAGTATGGTGACCTTTTCGCATTCACCAATGAAAGTGATGATGAGTTGAAACTGAACAAAATCCATGTTTCATTGGTCAAGGATCTTAGGGATGGCAATCATGCCAAAGTAGCGATGACCCGCAAACTGGAAAAACTTCTGGATTTTGATCAGATAGAAGATGTGGGGGTTCCTAAGAAGTTTAAAGGGACGCTGAGGCCTTACCAGCAAGCAGGATACAACTGGCTTTCATTCCTCAATATGTATGGATTTGGTGGTTGCCTGGCTGATGATATGGGTCTAGGTAAGACCGTGCAAACGCTGGCATTGCTCCAGGGCGAGAAGGAAAAAGAGGAAGGTTCAACAAGCTTGTTGATCATGCCTACATCACTGATTTATAACTGGGAAATGGAGGCCAGGAAATTTGCTCCCGGCTTACGCATTCTTAATTATACCGGAACTTATCGGGATAAAAACCCGGATAGATTCGCCAAATATGATTTGGTGCTGACTAGCTACGGCATTACCCGGATAGATACGGAAATCTTGAGTCAGTTTTACTTCAACTATATCATTCTGGATGAATCTCAGGCGATCAAAAACCCTGATTCTATTATTTCAAAAGCAGTGAGAGAGTTGAAGTCTCGCCGCAAACTTATTCTCTCTGGTACACCAATAGAAAACAGTACGATGGATCTGTGGTCACAGATGTCTTTTGTGAATCCCGGGTTGCTCGGTAGTGAAAGCTATTTTAAGAAGGAATATCTCATACCGATTGAAAAGAAGAAAGATGAGAGTAAAACCCGGCGACTCAACGCGCTCATCAAGCCTTTTATTCTTCGCAGGGAAAAAACCCAGGTTGCCAAAGACCTTCCGGAGAAGGTAGAGAATATCCATTATTGTGACCTGTCTGAGTCTCAGCGAGAATATTACGATAAAGAAAAGAATGCTTATCGAAATAAAATCCTCGACATTATCGCCGAAGATGGCATTCAGAAGTCGCAGATGATACTACTTCAGGGACTTACTCGCTTGCGCCAAATTGCAAATCACCCAAGTATGGTAGATGAGGATTATACTGGCGATTCGGGTAAGTATGAAGATATTACCAGTATGATTTCGACTGCACTTGGTAAGGATCATAAATTGTTGATATTCAGTCAGTATGTGAAGCATCTTAAGATAGTCGAGAAATATCTTAAGGATGAGAAAATCACTTATTCCTATCTGGACGGCTCGGTGAAGGATCGTCAGAGCCAGGTGGAGAAGTTCCAGAACAATGATCATGTAAGAGTATTTCTTATCTCGTTAAAAGCTGGGGGGCTTGGACTTAACCTGACTGAAGCCGATTATGTATTCCTGCTAGATCCCTGGTGGAACCCTGCCATTGAAGCACAGGCTGTTGACAGGGCCCATAGAATTGGGCAGGTCAATAGGGTCTTCACTTACAAGTTTATAGCCCGTGATACAGTCGAGGAGAAAATCCTCAAGCTCCAGCAGTCCAAATTAAAGCTCGCCAAGGATTTGATCACTATTGAAGAAAGCTTCGTGAAAAGTCTCACAAAGGAGGATATTACAAATCTTTTTGAGTAATTGCTTGATATACAGGGGATTGTCGGCCATTGTGTAAGCTGAAAGATTTTCGGTAATTTACTACTACTCACTAGAGCAGTCATTGTGTGCTAGGGAAGACAAGTTTGTTGTTGTTAGTACAGTATATGAATTACCAATCCACAGCCAGCCAATACGTACGAAATGGACTTATCTTATTATTCATTATTGGATTAAGCTTTCAAGTCAACTCCCAAAGGAAAATTGGGTTTATGATGCCGGAAGGAGTTGATCATGTAGAAATCAAATTTGAGCAGCTCAGCAACCTGATCATTATCCCAATCAAGATCAACAACAAGCTTACACTAAAGTTTGTACTTGACACAGGAGCTGAATCAGCTATCCTTACAGAGAAAGTTTTTGGTGATGTACTTGGTCTCAACTATGTCCGGGAGATTGTGATGCAGGGGCCGGGAATGATAGATTCCCTTCAGGCTTATGTGGCCTCCGGTGTTGCCATGGAACTTCCCGGAGGCATCAAAGGAGCAGGTTTCAATATGCTCGTACTCAAAGAAGATTATATTGAATTGAATAAAAACCTGGGAGAGGAGGTTTACGGTATCATTGGTTATGATGTATTTCAGCGTTTCGTTATTAACATAGATTATGATCATAATCTTTTGAACATATATGATCCGCATCATTTCAAACCGAAGAAATGGGAGACATCAATGGATATCTCATTAGAATCAACAAAACCATATTTGACCTTAAAAGTAAGGCAAAGGGATCAGGAGGACTCTGTAAAACTAATGGTAGATTCCGGGGCTAGTCATGCATTGCTTCTTGATGTATCCAGTTCAGAGAAGATTGTTATGCCAGACTCTGTCATCAATACCATGCTTGGTCAGGGGCTGGGCGGTGAAATCCCCGGTTATATGGGTAGAATGGACCAGTGTTTCATCTCACAATTTACATTTCATGATGTGCTTGTTTCTATTCCATTGAAAGGAATTTATATGAAAGCCATCAAGAGAGGTTCACGTCATGGAACGATTGGTGGAGATGTACTTTCCCGCTTTCGGGTAACATTTGATTATTGTCATCAAAAAATTTATTTAAGCAAAGGCAGGACTTACAAACATTCATTTGAAACCAACATGAGTGGAATGCTTCTCGAAACCATTGGTGATAACCTGGACATACTTGTAGTGGCAAGAATCATCCCTGGCACACCAGCACACAAAGTGGGAATAGAGCCAGGGGATCAGATTTTAAGGATCAACCACCTTGACATTAAGAACAACTCTATTTCAGAAATAAATGCGCTCATGCGCCACCATGATGGTATGAGAATGCGTGTGTTGATCTATCGGGATGGGGAGAAGATCAAAAAGAAGTTTAGGCTTACCCGGATGATTTAACTTTATACTATCACTTCTACGAATTGCATATCTATTCCAAGAAAGTCGCTAAAATCTTCTCCACATTCCATCATATCTTCATCGTCTTCTTCGTAAAACCAGGTATATGAAACCTCAACTCCCCTTCTACGAAGGCTTTTTGTTTCCTTCAGCAAATCATAGATACATTTACTGGAAGAAGTATTGAAGTAAGAAAAACTGATTTCTACATTGAGCTTGGAAAGATTTATTGCGGGGTGTTTTACAGCTTTGAGAAGTGGCGCATAAAAGCCGAGACTATTTTCTGGGCTTGAAACACCTCTTAGCTTGATGAAACCATCGTCTAAGTTGAAGTCAACTTCTGGTGTAACTCGGGTTGGTGAGCGGTAGATTCTCATGGCTTAACTAGCGTTTTTGGATTCTTAACTACAATTTTAAATGTCAAATGACCATAACTGTTTTTCTATTACGACGAATATACAGTTATTGTCGACAAGCGTATTTAATCTAGCGTTTAATATATTTTAATATAATTTTAATATTGGTTGATGCGAGTCAAAGTTTTTGATGTGGTAATCGTTGGCGGGGGACTGGCTGGACTTACCAATGCTATTCTTTTGAGTCGTTCGGGACTTGCTGTATTGCTGATTGAGAAGAATCAATATCCTTTTCACAGAGTTTGCGGCGAATATATTTCAAATGAGGTAGTGCCATTTCTGGAACAGCATGACTTATATCCGGCTGACTTTGAACCTGCCAAAATTGATCGACTAAAAATCAGTGCCGTCAGCGGACGATCATTTGAATCCCCTCTGGATCTGGGAGGTTTTGGAATTAGCAGATATGCTTATGATGCTTGGTTGGTAGCAAAAGCACGGGAAACTGGCGTGGTGGTGTTGGATGGAACCAAAGTTATCACTGCACAAAAGCAGGAAGATTACTTTGAAGTGCAAACAGATAAGGAAGGTACCTTTAAATCTAATCTGGTTATTTCAGCACATGGCAAAAGATCCAAGCTTGACCACACACTGGACCGGTCATTTATCAAAGAGAGATCACCTTATGTAGGAGTCAAATATCACGTTAAGACAGATTTTCCTGATGATTTGATTGCTTTGCACAATTTTTCTGGTGGCTATTGTGGGGTGAGCAAAGTAGAGGGAGATACCTACAATGTGTGCTATATGACACATCGTGATCAGTTGCGAAAAACGGGTAGTATTGAAGCTCTGGAGCAAAACATACTGTTTCAGAACCCACATTTAAAGCAGCTGTTTCAAAACAGTGATTTTTTATTTGATAAGCCTGAGGTGATCAATGAAATCACCTTCGTGAAAAAAGAGCCAGTACACAATCATTTGTTGATGACTGGGGACTCGGCTGGTATGATCACGCCACTTTGTGGTAATGGTATGGCTATGGCTATTCATTCAGCCAAAATGCTATCTGAAACAATTGTTAAACACCGACTTGAACAGGGTTTTGATTTATCAAAAATAGAGGAGGAGTATTCCCACTTGTGGAATGATCAATTTGCAACAAGGCTCTGGGCCGGACGCCAGATCCAGAATCTTTTTGGTGGAGCTGCGGCCTCTGAAGTGGCAGTATTGACTGGCAAACTGGTGAAGCCCGTAACTCGAGGATTGATTCGTCAGACTCATGGCGAGCCTTTTAGTTAAGCAGTAAGTAAATAAAAAACAGATTGAGGCATACGGATGAAATGAAGTTGAGCTTCATTGTGTGATCAAAATCCACAAGGGACTGGTCTTTTCTTACCTGCCAATACCACCAACCAAAATAAATCAATACGGGACCCAGAGTACCTGCAAAAAGCATGGACAGCTGAATTGACCAATAAGTCAGAAAGTACCACATGAACATGGCTACAGAAAGGGTGAAGAAAGCCGCAGTGAAATGAAAAGTACCTTTGATGCCCAGTACCAGGCTGATGGTTCGGTCACCCCTTTTGCTGTCTTCATCATGTTGATAAACCTGCGTCATTGGGTAAGAACCAAAAAGCAGCATGGTTGAGAGAATACCACCGACTTGAACTTTCCAATTAAATAGTTCGTCAAAGTTTGCTCCTACCAAAGCAAGCCAAACCATCAGAAAAGTGAAATATCCCTGAAAGATGCCAGCAGCTAACCAGCCAATAAAGGGCATTTTTTTCAATCGAACCGCCGGATGACTGTATGCTTTAGAGACCATTCCGTAGAAAAAAAGCATCAGAGAAAACTGCCAGGAAATAACCAGGCCGATTCCTATTGCCAGTATGTCCATGACCCATGAAACATAGAAGAGCTCAAGGTTTACGGGTGGAGGGTTTTTCAGTCCTCCTATGCTGGATTCATCACGATCGAAATAACTGTTGTAACCATTACTGGCAGGATATAGCAAAAAGTGCAAAATGAAGAATACCAGCCAGAAATCTATCCAGCTGAAACCATCCGATGATGCGCTGGCAAACAGAAATACCGGAAGCAGAAAAAATGAGAATGGAATTCTTAAATGAAGGAAAGTTGATTTTTTCATCGATTACCGTGAACCTCTTGGCGAAAGTTAGTTATAATTACTTGACAGCTATGCCTTCATACATCTCATCCATTGGTACTGCAGTTCCTTCTCATCGGATTAGTCAATCCGAAATAGGGGAATTTATGCTCAGACATCTTCCTCTCAGTGAGCAAGAGCAAAGAACACTTAGACTGTTGTATCGCGCCAGTGGCATTCAATATCGGCATTCGGTTATTGGTGATTTTAGCAAACAACCCGAAGGGTTTACTTTTTTTCCACCCTCCCCGGATTTGGAACCATTTCCAAAGGTAAGCCAGCGCATGGCTAAATATGAGGAGGAAGCGATCAAATTGTGTGAGTATGCGGTAAAAGATTGTATGCAAGGCAGAAATCTATCGGGAATTACTCACCTAATTACGGTAAGCTGCACTGGAATGTATGCTCCGGGGCTTGACATCCAGCTGGTGGAGCAGCTCGGTTTAAATACCAGTACCCAGCGCACAGCTATCAACTTTATGGGCTGTTACGCATCGTTTAATGCGCTGAAAGTAGCTGACCAGATAGTGAAAAATGACTCGACAGCTAAAGTACTGGTCGTTTCTGTGGAGCTATGTAGTTTGCATGTGCTAAAGAAAACAGATGAAGACAGTTTGCTTTCCAATGCGCTGTTTGGGGATGGAGCCGCGGCGGTCTTGATAGAGGGCAAATCAACTGGTACACAGTTGGAAATTGCAGCGACTTATGCCGATCTGGCACTGTCGGGTAAAAATGAAATGGCCTGGCATATCAATGATTTTGGATTTGAGATGAAGCTCTCTGTTGAGGTTCCGGAGGTGATCCAACAAGGAATTGGAACATTAACGCAACGCCTTCTAGCCAAGCTTGATCTTCAGTTGGAAGATGTTGATTATTTTGGAATTCATCCCGGGGGTAAGCGGATTTTAGAAGTGATTGAATCGGAGCTTCATCTGACCAAAGATCAAAATCAGCCAGCTTATGAAGTGTTGAAGAATTACGGAAATATGTCTTCTCCAACAGTTTTATTCGTGATCAAATATCTGATGGATGGGTTTGAAGAAGAAGACGATGGTAAGAATCTTTTGAGCTTTGCTTTCGGACCAGGACTAACCCTGGAAAGTATGCTCTTCAAAATTCACACTCAATGAACCTGACCCAGCGATCAGAGCAGCTTGAAATTATGGATGATCTGGACATCTCAGGGTCTGTCATTGATCAGACACTCAAGGAACTGGATATCATCAATCGCCGGTTGGGAGGCAATCATATAAGTCTTAAAATTTTTAAACAGCTCATCAGAAAGCATCAAATCTACACATTGGCAGATCTTGGTTGTGGGGGTGCTGACATTCTGAAAGCGATGGCTGGAATTGCAAAAAAGGCCAATCAAAATATACATTTCACTGGGATAGATGCAAACCCCCATATTGTGGAATATGCATCAAAAAATGTTAAGCAATGGCCAGAAATACAGGTTTCTTGTGAAGACATTCTTACTGATGACTTTCGCAGAAAAAACTATGATGTGATTCACTGTTGTTTGTTTTTACATCACTTCACTGAGCAGCAGTTGGTAGAGCTGTTCCGAGGGTTTCACAAGCAAACCAATGTTGCGATTATAGTCAATGATCTTCACCGACATTTTTTAGCCTATCATTCTATTAAGTTGCTAACGAGGTTTTTCAGTCGGTCTTATATGGTGAGAAATGATGCGGCAATTTCAGTGGCTCGCGGATTCAAAAAATTGGAACTGAAAAGCATTCTTCATCAGGCTGGCATCACGAATTATTCTCTAAAATGGCGTTGGGCTTTTCGCTGGGAGTTGGTCATTTATAAGTAAAATCCATTCAGCTTTAACTTTCGAAGGAAGAGTAGGGTAATGACGGCTGAAATTCAGTTTCTGGGAGGAAACGCGCATTGAGGCTGAGTAGCATGAATGACTGAATACGGAAAAATATTTCTTTTTTCATATGCCATAAATCGGAAAAGTAATCTCAAAAAAAGCGAAACAAACCCTGCCCATTAAGATGAGCAGGGTTGATTAACTGACGGGGAAAGATTATCAATGTCTGATAATAACCTTTAAGGTAATCATCTTTTTTGTATTCATTGGATCAACAACATTCACGAAGTAGATTCCATTTGGAAGATGGCTAACTTCCATTTTAGTAGTACTGTTAGTGATATTTTGTTGGTAAACTGCTTGTCCGGAAAGGCTATTCAATCTCAGCAAATAGCCAATCTGATTCTCAGCTACTTTGAGCGTAATATGCTCAGTAGCGGGATTTGGATAGATGTTTATTTCTCCCAACTCCTCTCGACTGAAGCCAAGCGTATTGATCCGCTCTACTACAATTCCATCCGGCGTGATGACTGCTTCAAGGACAACTTTGCTGTTAGGAGATCCGTCTTCACCAATTTCAAATTCTACATAAGAGTCAGGATCCATTGGGATTCCCGGATATTCAATGTTGAATCTATAGGTGCCAGGTGGGATGTAGTCAAACTGGAATTTTCCATCATCATCAGATTCTACATACGCGATGAGTTCCCACTGGTCAGAGTCTGCCGTAGTACGACCACTTCCAACGAATCTCCGCATGGAGCAGGCAGCACGTTTTACTTTTTTTCTTCCTTGTGTTCGTCCCCCTGTATCATCTCCAAAATCTGATTCAATCGATCCGGAAACTTCACCACTACCATCTGCTGGAGTCAGAGGATCAGGAATTACAAACATTTCCATGGCCTGGCTCAGATCATCTTTGAAGTTGAGTGTGTCAGCTTCTTCCCATAAGTAGGTACGTTCATAGTAGGTTGGCAGGTATTTGCTGGCGTCTCCCCGGATTGCTACCAGGTATTCGCCTAGCAACAGGTTCTTGAATACAATCTGACCATTGGTAAATAGCAGTCCATTTGGGTCGCCTTTGCCAGACTCATTTTTCGGGATGCTGTCGAATGCTACTTTTGGTCCACGATTTCTCAGCGCATAAGCGGCACCTGAGGCCAAAGGTTGATTCTTATCGTCAGTTACATCAATGGTCAAATCAGCTGTGGCCCAAACTTGCACTGGTTCCGAACTGATGGTCAGACCCGGAAGCATCTCATTGGTGACTTCCAGGTAGTAAGTTCCCATGTTGTTAAAATCCAGATCTGTGATGATTATGCTGTTTTGATTATTGTCAGCGATTTCAACAAAATCCACCGGAAAGGTATTGTAACGATCAACAAACCATTGGTAAGAGTTACTGTTTCCACCAATGTTGTAAGAAAGTGTATATTCGGAACCCTTACGGAATGTCAAGCTATCGGCTTCACCAAGGTTGACCTGCGGACTGTACTGAGTAGCGTCAGAAAAGATTGAACTGTTGGTTTCCAGATCCCCAAAGTCTAGTAAGTTGTTACTTACATTCAGAGTTTGCAAAACCGGCATGTTACCCATACTTGGTAATCCATTGATCTTGTTGTTGCTCAGATCCAGAGTGCTCAAAGAATCCAGTTGAGTGACCTGCTGCGGTACTGATCCTGAAAGCGATTTATCCGGGAAGTTAAGTGCTGAGATCCTGTCATTGGTGATCACAATTTCTTCTCTTTCAGTAAGTGGAAGTTCTATCCAATTGTCAGATACATTGGTCCAGTTGGCCCCATCAAGCACTTCATAGAAAACATCCACCACAATAGAATCTTGCTCAAGTGGTGTAAACTGGTCGGTCAGATTAGCCACCGCTACACCAGTATTGAGATTGCCATCAGCATCTTCTGCTGTGAGGAAAATATCATAAACCTGCTGTCTGATGAATGAGGCAGCACCGGACGCTGTTACGGACTCATCAGCTGTAGCATATTCAAAGGAATTAATAGCTACCTGACCATCGAGCGTACTTTCACCCAGTGCAGCAGACTTGATTTGCGTTCCGTCAGGTTGTGTGTTGCCATTTTCCAGGATCACCAGATAAACTGTTGCCGGTTCATTTAGCGAAAAGGAAGTCGAATATGTGTCACCAACCATTGTACCACTCAAGTTGGCAAAAACCGGAGCTTTTGGAGCCTCAACAATTGAGAAAGCCATGTCGCTGGTATCAGCCACAGCATAGTTTGTCACACTTGCCTTAATGAGTGCCTGATCGGTGATGGGCTGTGTAACTGTCCAGTCAAAAGACTGATTGATGTAAGAACTGTAAACGCCTTGAGAAAGGGTGTAAGGAAATGTAGCTCCACCATCAACACTCAGAGCAAAAGTAAGTGCATCCGTATCCAGTAGATTGGCGGCATCAAATGTTACTGTATAAGTATCTCCCTGGACAATCTTCTCACCACCATTTGGAGCGGTTATGGTAATGGATCGGTCGATTTTATAAATGCTGAAAACTGCATCACTGGTGTCGGCAATTCCCAGAGTTTTGTTGGTAACACTCACCACAACATTGTCACTCACGCTATCCGGCACAGCCAAGGCATATTGATTATTGGTATAAACACCACCTTCACTCAGCATGGCGAAAGTTTTGCCACCATCTGCACTCAATCGAATTTCTATATAGTCAGAAGATCCAAAAGAAACTGCGTCCCAGGAAATCACTTGCTGTGAACCTACTTCCCAGCTTTCGCCACCATTTGGACTGGTCACAGTAACTGATGGCATCTGCTGAATAGTGAAATTTCCATTGCTTCGATCGCTGAGCTGAGTATTCGTGTTTACGATTTGTATTCTTGCTGTACTGGTCGCATTATCAGGTACAGTCCAGGTATATGTTCCCGCCAGGTCACCAAAAGTGCCTTCAGCAAACATGGTATAAGTGCCTCCTCCATCTGTGCTCAGTTGCAGTTCTACAATATCCGTATCAGCAATGCTGATGGCCTCCCAGGTGATGTCATAAGTTTCTCCAATGGTCAGCACTTCACCACCATCTGGGGTCAACACTGTGATAGCCGGAGCAGCTTGTATTGTAAAGTCAGCATCGCTGGCATCAGACACTTGCTGAGTGGTATTGGCAACTTCGATCCGGGCCGTCGTAGCAATGCTATTGCTCACAGTCCAGCTGTAAGTGCCATTGTAAGTTGCAAAGGTTCCATCATTGAGGATGGAATAAGTTTGCCCCCCATCTGTGCTCAACCTGATTTCTATGTTGTCTGTATCTAGCGAACCACTGGTCGTCCAGGTGATATCGTAAGCTTCTCCCACATTGAGTGTTTCTCCTCCATTTGGTGTCACTACCGTGATCGAAGCTGCACTGACCATTGAGAATACAGCGTCACTGGCATCTGAGATATTTTGTGTAGTGCTTACAACCTGAATCAATGCATTGTCAGTAGGACTGCCGCTTACTGTCCAGCTGTACTTGCCACTATAAGTCCCAAAAGTTCCATCTGCTAAAATTGAATAACTCTGACCGCCATCGGTACTTAGTCTGATTTCGATATTGTCTGTGTCCGGAATACTGTTACTCGTCCAGGTTATGCTATATGATTGGCCAATTGTGTAAGATTCACTACCATTTGGGGCAGTCACGGTTATCGTTGGTGCATATTGTATGGTGAAATTTGCATCGCTTTCATCAGATACACTCTGTGTGGTATTGACAACTGCTATCCTGGCCTTATTGGAACCGGTTCCTGTGGTAGCCCAATTATAAACTCCATTGTAATCTGCAAATGTTCCATCTGCCAAAATGCTATAGGTCTGTCTGCCATCAGTGCTCAGACGGATTTCAATCAGATCTGTTCCCGGAGTATTGGATGTTGCCCATTTGATGGTATAGGTTTTTCCGGTTGTAAGGATTTCTCCTCCATTAGGATAGGTGACAGCAATGGCTGAAGCAGGAGCTACAACAGCGAAATTGGCATCACTTTCATCAGAAACATTCTGCGTAGTATTCGCAATTTGGATTTTGGCGGTAGCAGCAACTGCCTCGGGCGTCCAGCTATACGTGCCTGCATACATTCCAAAGTTACCGTCTGCTAGTATTGAATAGTTTGACCCACCATCCGTACTCAACCGGATTTCTATCAGATCAGAATCATTAATGTCCTGCGTTTCCCAGGTAATGTTATAAGATTCCCCTTTGGTGAGCGATTCGCCACCGTTTGGATAGGTGAGAGTTATTGTTGGGTTTTTCACAATTCCAACGGTTGAAGTTACCCATTTTGCCTGTGTGTTAGTTCCGGAGGAGCCACTCCAGGTTCCGTGAAAATCATTGCCAGAGATGTCAGCTGCGAGTGTTCCTGATTTATGATCAAGTCGGTAATATGCAGTGAGTCCCTGCTGTGTTCCTGTCAGTACTGTGTCTTTATTGTTCAGCAGATCAGTTGCTGACCGTGCCACGTTCCAAATTCTTATCTCATCTATTTGTCCATTCAGATAATATGGAGAGCCGCTGCTTTGTTTCCCCAGTGTAATATTCTTGGTTGATGAGACGTCTTTGGAAGAAACCCCAGTTGTTGTTCCATCCTGAGTGCCATCAAGGTATATGGATAGATTATCTCCGGATCGGACCATTGCTGCATGATACCAGGTGTCATTTACCAAAGAAGTGCTTCCGGTTACATCAGCTGTCCCACTGGAGAGAGCCACTTGAAGCTTGCCTGAGCTGATGTAGAATACAAAGTAGTTTGTGGTATTGTTAAGGTTACTGGCTAACACCTGAGTTGTATTGGTAGTGGTGCTTTTAAACCACGTTTCAATGGTGAAATCGCCTGTCCCAAAATCAAAAGCTGTTGAATCAGGCAACGTCACAATATCATCAGAGCCATCAAATGACAGAGCTTTGCCAAACGGTTGATATCCGCCAGCATATTTCTCATCAGACAAACTGCTGAAATATTGAGTAGAAGCTTTTACGCGCCACCAGTAAGCATTACTGGCAACAGATGTTGTTGTGTAAGATGTCGAATTAGCGGCTAGTGTACTACTATAACTGCTCCAGTTGGTCTTATCTGAAGAATATTCAACAATGTATGAAGTTTCATTATTAGCATTGTCTGTCCAGGTGAATGTCACCGTTTGGTCTGTGTTTTCCTGAGGCACAAAATCAGTCGGTGCAGCGGGAGGGGATACAATTGTGAAAACCGCATCACTTACATCATTTACATCCTGGGTCACATTGGTTATTCGGATGAGGCCTTGAGTAGTTTCTGATCCTGAAACGGTCCAGTTATAGGTGTTGTCAGTGATATCAGAATATAATCCATCAAAAATGGCGGTAGATTCATAAGTGGTTCCGCCATCCAGGGAAAGTTCTATTTTGATATTATCTGTTCCTTGCCAGGTGGTGCCTACAGTCCAAATGATATCTGTTTGTTTGCCCAATCCAAGCACTTCACCTCCATTTGGCTTGTAGAGCACTACAGCAGGACATGTAGAACATATGGTAAAAAACTCGCTGGTGTCAGCGACATTTCGGGTGGAATTTAATATTCTGATTTTTACATTGGAGCTTTCTATTGTAGTTGGAACAGACCAGTTGAATGAGCTGGTGCTTCCATCATTGGTAAAATTGTAGATGTATCCATTTTTGAAGTTTGTATAAGCACCACCATCTACAGAATAGTAGAACTGATAGTAATCTGTTGACCCAATGTCCCCATTGGTCCAGCTAATTTTCTGACTGGCACCTTGCAAGAAATTTTCTCCCGGGAAAGGCCTGTTTACTGTTACGCTTGGTTCATAATACACCCTAAAGGCATCAGTCGTATCTGCCACTCCACGGGTAGAATTGAGTATTCGGATTTTGACTTCACTTTCAGCGTCGGTTCCAAAATCGGGGATTGTCCAGATGAATGAGGAGGTATCACCCGAATTGGTAAAGTTGTAGATGTACCCAGTTTTGAAGTTGGTATAAGCACCACCATCTTTAGAATAATACAAATAGTAATAATCATTGCTGCCAATATCTCCATTGACCCAGGAGACGGTTAGTTGCTCTCCAAATTTTCGCTCATCCGTGGGTATTGGGCTCATTGAATTTACAGATGGTTCGTAATAAACTCGAAAAGCCTCAGTTGTGTCTGCAACTCCACGGGTAGAATTGAGTATTCTGATTTTGACTTCACTTTCCGGGTCGTTACCAAAGTCCGGGATCGTCCAGACAAACGAAGAAGTATCATTTGAATTGGTGAAATTATAGATGTACCCAGTTTTGAAGTTGGTATAAGCACCGCCATCTTTGGAATAATACAAATAGTAATAATCATTGCTGCCTATATCACCATTGATCCAGGAAACTGTGATTTGCTCTCCAAACTTTCGTTCATCCGTGGATATTGGGCTTATTGATTTTACAGATGGTTCGTAATAAACTCGAAAAGCCTCAGTTGTGTCTGCAACTCCACGTGTAGAATTGAGTATTCTGATTTTGACTTCACTTTCCGGGTCATTACCAAAGTCCGGGATCGTCCAGACAAACGAAGAAGTATCATTTGAATTGGTGAAATTATAGATGTACCCAGTTTTGAAGTTGGTATAAGCACCGCCATCTTTCGAATAGTATAAATAGAAATAGTCGTTGCTTCCAATGTCTCCATTAGTCCAGGAAACGTTGATTTGCTCTCCGAATTTTCTTTCATCTGTATTCTGAGGACTGATTGAACTTACCGCAGGTTCATAGTACACTCTAAATGATTCACTTGTGTCCGATACATTTTGAGTGTTGTTCCAGACCCTGATCCGGAATTCGCTATCAAGATCATTGGCAAAATCAGGGATCGTCCAAAGGAATGAAGACGTATCACCGGAGTTGGTGAAATTGTATATATAGGCACTTTTGAAGTTGGTAAATGATCCTCCGTCATTAGAATAATATAGATAGAAATAGTCTGAAGCTCCTACGTCACCATTGACCCAGGAGATCTTAATTGTTTCTCCAAATTTTCGTTCTTCTGAACCGGAAGGGCTCGTAATGCTTACAGACGCTTGTCCGTATAGCAGTGATGAACCAAATAGAATCGCTGTGAACAGAGCAGTTTTAATTACTGGATACATAAGAATGACTTTTTAACAGCATAAAGTTAGATGAGTGAATAGCCGCTTAGAATACCGTGAAGACGGTATATTTCGGCCATATGTAAGTCATTTACAGCTGGTATGATTACTTTCACTTTGGGGAGACTCATGAAGAAAGCCGTCGAATCCTTATATTCAGTCAGCCATTCTTCCTATTTTTATCACACTGACTAACCAATAATTAAAAATGAAAATCTTATTCACCGCGCTACTGTGCGTGCTGGGGTCTTTTCTGGCTGTTGCACAGGAACTTACCGTAAGCGGTACTGTAACTGACGCAAAATCCGCAGAACCCCTGTCCGGTGTATTGGTGCAAATTTCTGGTGGAGGTAATTCCACCTACACCAATGAAAATGGAGAATTCAAGCTCTCTGTGAAAGATGGGTATGAAAACCTTGAATTTAGCCTGCAAGGCTATGATCTGGCCAAAGTATTTTTAGGGGGACGAACTTCTGTCACGGTATCAATGATCGCGCTAGGTTCTGAGCATACCAGCCATCCGGCAGAGCTGTCTTCAGATGACTTGGGCACTCAGCCGGTAGTAGAACTGGAGCAAGCTACTCAGGGACGAGCTGCAGGTATGTTTGTACAAAACAGCGGAGGACGTCTGGGCCAGGGAGCCAAAGTAAGGATTCGTGGTGGTTCGTCACTCACGGGTTCCAATGATCCACTTTATGTGGTAGATGGAGTTCCATTGACTTCAGGCAACCAGACGGATATTGACCCTAGTTCCATTGAGAAAATGGAAATCCTGAAAGATGCAGCTGCCATTTCACTTTATGGTTCCAGGGCTGCCAATGGTGTCATTCTCATTACAACTAAAAAGGGAAAGGCCGGAAAAGTAAGTGCCGATGTAGAGTATCAGTTTGGAGTCAACCAGGTGATGAAAAAGCTGGACATGATGAGCCCTTTGGAGTACAATGAGATGTTCATCGAATACAATCTGAGAAACCCTTTGCTTAATGCTGGCATACCAAGTACCGACATCACCAGAGCAAACCTTCAAAAATGGGCTCAGGCATCCATGAACAGTACTGGTGTCTATAGTATTAATTTTTCTAATGGCAACAATTTGTCCATACCAGTGCTTAGTAAATTGAAATATAATACTGACTGGCAGGATCAGGCATATCGCACGGCCTATTCCAACAGAGCCAATGCCAATATTTATGGAGGGTCTGAAAATCAGAAAATATTGGTAAACCTCAATTATCTGAATCAACAAGGTATCCTGATTACCAATAACTATGAAAGATTCGGTGGCAGGTTTAACCTGAATAGTCAGTGGAGTGATAAACTGAGTTCAAATGTCAGTATGGGATATGTAAGATCTGATAATAACAAATTGCCAGATGATGCCAATGACGGTAACCCGGTGCAGATGGTGATCTTACCTTCATCAGATGCTCCAAATCCAAATGATGATTATAACCTGTTTGTGAGAAGCTCGGAATACAATCCTCAAACTGAGGTGTATCGCTCTACCAACACTCAGACAAACGACCGCTTGAACGGAACGGCTTCTATCAACTACTCGATCAGCAACAACCTTGTCTTTAAAGTGGATGGAGGTTTAGACTACCTCAATCAACAGTCGCAGCGAAGACAAGGGCCAGCAACTCAGGCAGGAGCTCCAACAGGGTTTTCCAGACTTTCAACAACAGGGGTTTTCAATTACCTGGTAAATGCTACCCTGAACTATGGCCTGGAGATTGGCAATAACTCGCTCAATGTGATGGCCGGTACTTCTTACCAGCAGTCTCAAACCACTTATACTTATAAATCTGCCAGGGTGAATTCAATTTCCGAATTGGAGCAGCTTCCTGCAACTGATCCTTCGTTAGTAGATAACCCGGTGCCAGGAACGGCCTCAAAGTTCTTGTCTTATTTTACTTCAGTAGGATATACTATTGACAAAAAATATTCATTCGAGGTAGATGCCAGAGTGGATGGTTCATCCAGATTCAGCCCTGATAAAAGATATGGACTTTTTCCAGCTGTTTCTGCTGGCTGGACTATTTCCAATGAATCGTTTTTACAAGGAAATAATACCGTGAGTTTCTTGAAATTCCATACCAGTTATGGTGTGGTAGGAAACACACCTTTTAATGATTTCTTATATCGTCAAAACTATTTCACTGTTCAATATGGCAATCAAACGGGAATCAGACAATCCAATATGGCCAACAGGCAATTGGGTTGGGAATCTACCGCTCAATTGGATCTGTCATTGGATTTCGGGTTTCTAAAGGATCGGATTACTGGTACCATCAACTATTACAATAAGCAGACTTCTAGCCTTCTTTTCCCTCAGCCGGTAACACAGATTTCAGGTTTCCAGACTGTGATCAAAAACAACCCAACCTTGCAAAATCAAGGGGTTGAATTTTCGATCAGCACGGTGAATGTGGATGGTCAAAATTTTCAGTGGCAAACCAGCTTTAATATTTCTGCCAATAGAAACAAAGTGCTTGACATTGGTGGTAAACCATTTGTGTCCGGAAACAATGCTTTCATAGAAGGTCAGCCTACAGGGGTTTACTACATGCCAAAGTACATGGGCGTAGATCCCCTGACAGGGAAGGCTCTGTATGATAATGGCAAAGGCCTTCCTACCAATGACTATGATGCCGCACTTAGCAGTGCGCGAATGGTTGTTGGAAACCCTAACCCTAAATACTACGGTGGTATGTCCAACAATCTGACATATAAGTCATTCAACCTGAACTTTACCTTCCAGTTTGTGCAGGGAATTGATGGATACTGGGAGACTGGGGAGATCATTGCTAACAGTGGCTTTGCATTATACAATCAAACAAAGGATCAACTGGATCGCTGGTATCAGCCGGGGGACAAAACTGATAATCCTGTTTTGGTGTCAGGTGTAGAAAACACCAACCCATCCAGCAGATGGATTGTAGATGCCAGCTATATCCGACTCAAGTCTTTGGCACTCTCTTATAATCTACCGAAAGACATGGTGGATAGAATGGGCTTGAGTCATTTCAGCATTTATATAGGAGGGCAGAACTTGTTGACCTTTTCCAAATATCCGGGATATGATCCCGACGTTTCCTATTCGGATCCTAATGGAGGCGCACAGGCCGCCAATATCAATAAGGGTATAGACTATTTCAGTGCCCCACAACCTAGAATTTATACAACTGGTATCAAAATCGGATTTTAATCATGAAGAAGCTATATATATATTCTCTAGTAACAGTTTTAGTGATCATGTCTTCGTGTAGCAGCTGGCTGGATGCAGATGCCGAAAATACGATTAGTGGAGACGTGTATACCGATACTGAGCACATTCAGCAAGCACTCATCGGTGCTTATTACAACTTTGCCGGGATAGCCAATTCATCAGAAGGGGGAGAATTGCTTGGAGGCGATTTCATCCTCATTCCGGAGTTGCTGGCCAGATCTTCTCCGTCCAGTGGTGGATTGCCGCAGGAGTACAGATGGGAGACAGTGTTGGCTCCTACTGCTTATACTGACTTCAGGAATAAGAATATCCTTGAGACAAATAGCAGGGTAACAGCAAGTTGGGTAAGAGCTTACGAAACCATCAATACCATTAACAACATTGTCGCAAATATTGACAATGTGTCTGATGCCAGTGAGAAAAGCCGTATTCATGGTGAAGCACTGGCTATTCGTGGTATTTTATATTATGAAATGGTTCTGTTGTGGGCACCACAGTATGATGCTCAAGGTGTAGATCCAGCTGTAGTAAAGGCGGTGCCCATCAGGTTAGAGCCGCTCACAGACGTTAACGATATTCCACAGCTAAGCTCAAAAGATGTCAATACCATTGATGAAGTTTATACTCAGGCATTTGATGACCTGACTGCAGCTTCTACTTTGCTCAAGACTCACGGAACCAATGGAGTGGGACTTTCTTATTATGCGTGTCAGGCTTATCTGGCCAAGTTGAGTTTGCAAAAGGGGGATTACGCAAAGGCAGAAAGTTATGCTGATGAGGTAATCAACTCCGGGGCATATGCGTTAGTTGATAATCCGCTAAAAGCATTCAACAATACTTCCAATAGCTCAGAAGATATTTTTGCAATCCAGCAGACGCTGGCGAATAATGTTGGTGATAGAAGCACTGGAATCGGAGTAACAGCATATTTTTCTTCATTGACGGAAAGTGGTCTCGGAGTTTATGGAGTGATCGACGCTGACCTTACCAGTAGCTCCTGGATTAATTCTCCACTATATAGCAACAAAGATGTGCGTGGTACTGTCAATCAGGATGTCGATTCTACCTCAGTCAATGGAGATGTGATTAACTATGCCTTTTACAGGAACCTGGCCAACAATGATGCAAGCTTGCTGTCTACTACTAAGTTTACTAGTAGTTCCTACGTTTTGCCAATTATTCGTTTGGCAGAGATGTACCTGATTCGCTGTGAAGCTAATTCTTCCAGGTTGAATGCAGTGACATCCAAAGCAGTTGATGACCTGAATAAGATCAGAACACGCGCCGGTATCAGTGCAGTTGCTGTTTCTGACTTTGCAGGTGCAGATGCACTTTTTGATAGTTTGGCATTGGAGCGATCACGTGAATTTATGTATGAAGGAATGCTGCTGGAAGATTTGAAACGCTGGGGAGGATATGTGGGACGTACTTCCAGTCCAATTGATGCCTGGGGAGATCAGTTTGTATTGCCTATTCCAAGATCAGAAAAAGATACCTGGTCAGATTAATACGAGCAATTAACTTAAAACTTATACAAACCCGGAGGTTCGCCTCCGGGTTTTTTGTTGTCCTAAAAATCCTCTAACCGACCTCAAAACTTAACGTTGACACTGATTTTTGACTGTCTCAATTTTTCCCAATACTCTTGCTATCTACCCGGGCCATTGGCGTTACTTTTGCACCCATGTATTTAGCGATTTGTGGAAACATAGGATCAGGCAAGACCAGCCTGGCAGAGAAGTTGGGTCATCATTATGGTTGGAATGTCCTTTACGAAGCAGTAGATAATAACCCATACCTGGCAGATTTCTATGAAAACATGCCCAAGTGGGCATTTCACCTCCAGATCTATTTTCTGAATAGTAGATTCAACCAAATCAAGAGAATTCAGGAAAGCAATGCTTCTACCATTCAGGATCGCACGATCTATGAGGATGCCTATATTTTCGCTTTGAATTTGTACAAGTCAGGCATGCTCAATGAGCGTGATTACAGCACCTATCTCACGTTGTTCAATTCCATGATCCAACACGTTGAGGCACCTGATTTATTGGTTTATCTGAGGTCGGATATTCCCAAACTTGTCAATCAGATACAGAAGCGAGGCAGAGCGTATGAAAATGCAATTCGTCTCGATTATTTGAAAAACCTGAATGAACACTATACAGAATGGATAGGGAATTATCATCAGGGAAAATTACTGATTATAGATGTTGACAATCTTGATTTTGTGCACAATCCCGAGGATTTTTCGTTTATTGTAGAACGAATTGATGCTGAAATCCACGGATTGTTCAGCTAGTAGTAATCCATCTCTTACAAAACCCTTTTAGTGTTTTGTAGTTTATAAAGCCATGCGAATTTTGACTGCCATAGTAAGTATTACCGTCTTGCTATCTGTGGCTTGCAAACCTGAAAAACCGGCGACCGTCAGGGTACTAAAACCTGAATATATTACGCCGGATTCTTTGGGTCAGATTCATGCCATAGATGACTCTCTGGTAAAACCTATACTTTATGCGACTATTCCCTCTTTGGATGGATTGCCCGTAGATGAAGCAAAAAGTAAATTTATTTCTGCTGTATTACCCGCCATCCTGGTAGCCAAATACCGGATTTCTCAAGACCTGAAGCGTGTTAAAAAACTGGATTCTCTTCAATCATGGACGCATGGAGATTCAGTATTTTTCAACATCCAGAAAGAAAGATACGGTACGGATAATTTTCCTTTGTTGGTCAGCAGGATGCATACACACCCTACAAGTATTGTACTGGCGCAAGCCATAGTAGAGAGTGGCTGGGGAAGCTCCAGCCTTTTTCAAAAAGCCAATAATCTTTTCGGTATCTGGAGTTATCACGCAGGAGAACCCAGAGTCTCAGCTGGCAAAACCCGAAATGGAGTCCATATCTACTTGAGAAAATATGATGACTTGTCCGAATCCATCGTTGATTACTTTGGGACAGTGGCACGGACCCGAGCTTATCGAAAGTTCAGAGCAGCAAGGCTGGAGACTGACAATGTCAATCAACTTTTGCCATATCTGAAATATTACAGTGAGCGTCGCGATGATTATGTCAATCAACTTAGAACAATCATCAGGCAAAATCGTCTGACTCGCTTTGATGATTACCAGATAGACCCGGCTTATTTTGTAGAGGAAGAGGTTCCATCATGAAGGTGATTTTTACATTGGTTTTTGTGCTCACACAGCTTTATGGTTTTAGCCAGGAAAAGGTTGATAAAACCATAGTAGCATTTGTCTACCACAGATTTGGTGATGCCAGATATCCTTCCACCAATGTTTCTCTGGAGGATTTTAAAGCGCACTTGAAATATCTTAAGGATAATAATTTTCAGGTGCTTACGCTAAGCCAGGCAGCAGATTATCTTAAAAGCAACAAACCTGTTCAGAAAACAGCGGTCATTACTATTGATGACGGATATGAAAGTTTCTATAAAAACGGATTGCCTCTGTTAGAAAAATACGGTTTTCCGGCTACACTTTTCATCAATACAGAAACAGTTGGTGGAAGTGATTACATGAATTGGACAGAGTTAAAAGATGTTCAGGATAGAAATGTGGAAATTGGTAACCATACTCACAGTCATGCTTATTTTTTGAATCAATCTGTACCAGATCGGTACATCAATTTTGTGAACGAACTGCGTCTCAGTCAGCAACTGATCGAACAACATTTGGAAAGGAAGCCAACAGCTTTTGCCTATCCGTATGGTGAGGTTGACCCTAAAATGGAAGAACTTGTAGCAGATACAGGATTCAAGATGGCCGCAGCCCAAAACTCCGGTGTGATCTACTCCGGATCAGATTTGATGAGATGTCCGCGTTTCCCAATGTCAGAATCTTATGCAGCTCCGGATAAGTTTGCGGCAAAAGCAGAAATGCTTCCACTTAAAGTCCTGTCTGAAAAACCAGAATCATTTGTATTAATTGAAGGGACCAATCGACCTCAGTTGACCATTCAGTTTGATCAAAATGATCTTTTGATTGATCAACTACAATGTTTCATTCAAGGCAGTAATTGCTCAAAGGAAATTGATGTTGAAAAAGGTAAAGTAACATTAACAATCCAGTCTTCATCTAATATTAGCAATAGAAGAAGAACACTTTACACGATTACTGTTCCGGACAAAAACGGGAAATGGCATTGGTTTAGCCATCTTTGGATTAATCCTGAAGTGGATTAAAGGGGAATCATCTTCCGATCACCAGAAGCACCAATCCAATTAAAATTCCACCGAGATAAATCGCTTTTCTTCCTATGTTTTGCTCTTTGAAGAATATAGCTCCAAAGAGAAAAACGATCAATACATTGGAACGCCGGACCAGACTGATGATGGAGATCAAAGAATCAGGAAGTGAAATACTGTAGAAATAGAGATAATCACCGATTAGTAAGAAAATTCCGATAAAAGGAATGGCCCAACGCCATTTAAAAGGGGTGCTTTTTTCTCGCTGAGGATACCAGATCAGTCCAAGTACAGGAATGAGCATCAATGTTTGGTAAAAGGTGAAATAAGCTTCTACGGACATCACGTTCATTTCACGGAGTAAAAACCTGTCATAAAGAGCGCTTATAGAACCCAGCAGCGTTCCCAGTATCATGAGCCAAACATATTTGTTTGACCGAAAAGAGATGCCTTCCACGCGTCCCTGAGTGGAAAACAGGAAGAAGAAAATGAAAATCAAAGAACCACCAATGAACTGTAAAGGAGAGAGCCTTTCAGAGAAAAAGACAAAGGCTCCCAGAGTGGTCCAAAGTGGCCCGGTGGAGCGTATGGGAGCAAAAATGGTCAGTGGCAAATGCTTCAAAGCAAAGTAGGTACAGATCCAGCTGGAAAGCACTATGAAAGTTTTCAAAACTATTCGAAGGTGACCAGTTAAGTCCATATGTGGAACAAAGGCAAGGCTTTGCTCCTGGATGATTCCAGTTTCTGAGAGGCTTACAAATACCAACATCACCATACTGGCCGCCACCGTAGAGAAAAAGAGTGTTGGCAGCACTGCATTCATGTGCAGTGAGAGCTTTTTGAAAATATCATAGAAACCAAGAAATACTGCTGAAGCAATTGCCAGGATTAGCCACATATGTTGAGAAATTCACAAGAAAACAAAGGTAACGTTTCATTGACAAGCAAAAAGTGAGTTGACATTTTTATCTTGCCAAAAAACCAGTATCATGTCCAAGTTAGTAGTCATAGCTTCCAAGAACCCTGTAAAGATCAATGCCACATTGGAGGGTTTTGCCAAGATGTTTCCAAAACAGGATTTCACTTTTCGGAGTGTGGAGGTGCCCTCCGGAGTATCCGATCAACCGATGACCGATGACGAGACACTCAAAGGAGCAACCAACAGGGCGCAGAATGCTCGTGATGCAGAACCAGAAGCAGACTTCTGGGTTGGTATTGAAGGCGGAATTCATGAAACTCCGGAGGGGGTTGAAGCATTTACTTGGGTTTATATTCAAGGGCAGAATATCATTGGGAAATCGAAATCAAGCACTTTTTACTTACCTAAAGAAGTTATTCATTTGATTAGATCTGGGTTGGAGTTGAGTGATGCATGTGATAAGGTTTTTAAAAAGAAGAATTCCAAACAAAAGGAGGGTATGGTAGGAGTTCTAACTGGAGGCACTATTAGTAGAACAGAATATTATGTTCAAACTGTAATATTGGCTTTAATCCCTTTTAAGTTGAATTGAAGGTGTTATTTGATTGAGATTACAGTGACTAAAATAATTGAAAGGATTACAGTACCATGGAATGCCAGGAGTGTTTTTGAAACGAGAATTGAACTATAGGAAGAAATTTCTTTTTCTAAGCTAGAAGTATTCATTGAAAAATCAATTGCGCCCTGATCCAGTAACCTGACCTTGTCATATAGTTTCCTAAAAAGCCGTTCTTGTTTAAGAAAATAAGCATCTAGAAACCAAAAAGCTCCTGCGGGAAAGTACGCTAGATACACAAATAATATTTGCGAATCTTTTGCTGCTAAAGCAAACATGGCAGAAATCAGTACTACGGACCAGCCCTTCAACAAAAATGAATTGTGGGATAGTCGATTGACTATACCTTGTATCATATTTAGATGAGCGTGTTTATCTGACATTGGTATTGGTTTCTAAGTATAGACTCAATTGATTATGTTCATTCCAATTTAAGGGATCACCGCTAATGCCGCCATCAAAATTTGAAGAAACCCATTCAATAAATTCATTTCCAAATTCATTAGTTATGTCTTTGTATTTCATATCTCTTGCTTCACAACAAACATCTAAGAATCTTTCTGGGATTAATGCACAGTTATCACCGAGGTAATAAAATTCTCGACTAATTAGAACCCATTTCCCACTGATGTCGTTTTGCTTATGCTCCTCTGGGTCAATGATTGAATGAGCTGATTCTTCTTGAATCCATATCTTGCTATCATCGTCCTGATGGTATATGTTGTCTCCATATATTTGAACTAGTGAGCCATTTATAACTGGTTTTTTGTATTGAAACCTGCTATCAATCCAGTATTGATTGAAATCAATCTTCTCTTCAACTTTCATTGCGTAAATTAAGTAATGCAGTTTTTTCAGGTGTTTGCTACCAGTTCCAATGATCCAGTCTCCAATGTTCAAATTGGGGTTATTTCTTATCGAAGGTTTGCACACCGCTAGAGTACAAAACCCTCCGAACGGGTTAGGTGCTAGGCCAAAATCGTGATCTAACTTATAAGAGAAAAAATTCATTATTTATTACAACTTATCTTAGAAATAGTATGAATTGGTGTTCTGACATTTCCATTTGGGTCTTCGGAGGGGAGGTTTTCCCCATTTAGAATCTGTCCAAGTTTATCTAGCGAATTCCATCCGATTAGAGGTCCTCCATATTTTGAAAAGGTGTGTGGTAATTCAACGTTATCCTTGCATCCGTGCTTATATACTCCCACAATTCTCTTCCCTTGCAAATGAGCTTGTCTAATCTCATAATTAACATATTTGCTCTTGTAAGTGTTTTCACCAATCAAACATATGAAAGTGCCGGACCAGCTTACTTGTCTCCTCAAGAATCTATAGATTACCGCATCACTAGGTCTTTTACGGTTTGTGTGTTTGGTACTATCTACAGAGTAGTTTCTGATATTGTACCCTTTTCCCAATAGTCGTCTCTTTAATGACTGAACATGATCATCATCTGTTCCTTTGTGGCTAATGAATACATTATGAGACTTATTCATAATTAACTACTAATAAGGTTATTGATATTCCACTTAGGTGGGAAAAAGTAGTTGATACTTTTTAAGCTCGTGGGTTTGAATTTTCGCTTAATTCGAGTCCTTTCAGACTTACCTAGGTATTCTGGGTGAGCTACTCGTGAATATTTGTCTATTTCACAGAATAAGTTTTGGCAATCTATTAATTGTAGATCCCTGCCCCAAAGTGACTGAAACTTAATATCTAACCGTTCAAACTCTTTTTCCTGACTCTCCGTAACCCAGTGAATAATATCTTCATAACTGTACTCTCCACCACTTTTGAAACACTTGGTAATACCATCTATGGCTCCTGGTCCAGCTTTTACAAATTCCATCTCTGAGAAGTTACAGAGGGGAGAGTAATTGATATCAATCGCATATTGATATGCCAAAAACTTACCAATTGTTGGAAATTTTAATAGAGCATCGTAAAGCTGATGCATATTGGTAAATTTTGGAATTTCCTCTAATAGTGGGCCTTCCATGATGTCTTTTATCAATAATAAATGATTTTCATGTTTCATCTCCTTTTTATAAAAGGATTTGCCGGAAGCCATTATATAAGCGCCTGAGTATATTGATTTGCCATGTCTTTTTAATTCAAATAGGAGATTCGAAAACAAGATGTAATCAAATTTGTCGTAGGTTATTTCACCGATATGTTTCTCCAGGTACTCCCAAGTTTCGATTTTATTAAAGATTTTGAACAATAATATTCGAAACAAGGTATCTTTAGACGATCTTATTTTGCTATAAATAACATTGGAAATCAAGTATTGACTTACTCTATCGGCCGCCCTGTAAGCATTTGTAAACTTATAATTGGCCAGTATTGGATCCTTGGTCCAAGGAGGTAGTTCATTTTTTAATCGGTTGAAAAAAACCATCTGCCGTTCCTGAGCAAATTTCCAATATGTATCAAAAACAAGAGTAGGTCTTGGTTTCATGCGAGGGATAAATATATCAGGCATTTTAGATGTTATAGGAATAGATGCACAAGCTATCATTTTTTGCCTAGATATATTAATTTTCTATTCTTCAAACTCACAAGAACCCTACCCCCATTTTGCTCCCGTAATTGGTTGAAAATTTCGTAAGAGTTGAGAATAGCTTTTTCCCATTGTCTACCTCCACAATTTTTCACCTCTACGTTCTCGACTAGTTGTTTAACTTTTTTAATTATTCCTGAATCAACACTAGAACCATATTTAAATAGATCATGTTCAATGGCATGGTGATAAATAAATAAAGATATTAGTTCTTCTGAAATTTGAGCTCTGGCACCATCTTCATTTTCATCAATCTCTGGAACATGTTTCCTTTTACATTTAAGAAGTTTTCTGAGTACAGGTGACCAGCCCAAAATGGCAAGATAGCCATAATGAAATATATCATGGAAACGGTATCCATCATCTTCATAATTATTGTCAGATAGGGGATCACCGATCAGTTCATTTGTGCCTCTATTAATGATTTTTAGTTTCGCCTTACCGTCCTCTTCAAATGGAATGAATTCGATCTCGAATTCTCTAGGTAGTTTTTCGTTTTCTGGAAAATCCTCATCAAAAATGGGGTATGCAGATTCATCAGGATCATTGAAACGATCTTGAATTTTAACAAGATTCTCTTTGGCTATATCATCTAAACTTAGATTATTTTCAGATGCAATCGTTGAAAGATACCAGAGCACGTCACCCAATTCTTCTTTTAGATTATGCCCAAATGCTGTAAAAGATTCTCCATCCTTCAATTTAGTCTTCAGTTGAGTAACAACAGACCCTACTTCTCCTATAATTCCAAGGAACGGAACAATATCCTTGTATTCAGGCTTTTTGGTTAGTTGAATTGTCTTCTTAGCTTCCTGTTGGTATTCTTTAAAATCCATGTGATTAAGTTACTAGTAATCTTAAACCTGTGAAATACCATAAAACAGGTATTTTTCAAAAATCAATTAGATATTTGGATGTATAAATTGCACTAATCTAATATTACTTGTTAGGGCAAAGGTTTTCCTAGCAAATGAGTCTCTGACAAATGGCGTGCTTGGCAGAACTGAATATTACGTTCAGCCTGTTGTCTTGACATTGGTTCCATTCTTGAATCAAGAGTTGTATTGAAAATAATGGAATATTGATTTTCTTTTAAAAAACTCTGGACAGAAATAAGTATCTTGAAGAAGTTGCTTGTTCTAGAGGTTGTAATGAGAAAGTTATTATTCCTATCTATCCTTTTCGTACTGTCCTTATCCTCTTGTTTTCACTATGAAGAGGAGGTTTCGGTCATTTCTTTTGACCAAAAGGATTATAAGCTTTCTTCATTCCTCGAAGAAGATTGGGGCCATCACTCGGCCAATCATTACAACATGGATTTTTCTATTGTTGGTGAGTCAACAATATTTGAGCAGAAGCAAGATGTGGCTGGGAATGTATACTATGTTTTCAGTGAGCCTTTTGATTGCTATTTGTTTGTGGAGATGTTTTCTGCAGGACCAGAAGAATTTCAAGATGGAGTGTTTCGGTACCTCGGCAACAGAAAAATCGATGAAGTAGCAGATGATGAGTTTGTTTTCAGAAGATTTCAGTTTGGCCGATCAGAAAACGAAAAGCTTTATGCCCGGGAAGGCTATGTCACCGTCACAATTGACAATAAGGGCACCTACCACCTTAAATTTGATGTCGACCTGGATACCGGAGGTCATCTGACTGGCACCTTCATCGGTCAGCCCGAATATCTGGATCGCCGCACAGAATACTAGTCGGCTCATTTTTTCATTCGTATTTTTCGTATTTGTTATTTTAGTAGCGTTTTCCAGCTTAAACTTCAGTAACGGATCATGGCTAAAACCGTAGAAGAATATATTTCATCGCAAACTGCCTTTAAAGAAGAACTTCAAAAACTGCGGGAAATTATCTTGAAGACATCCCTGATAGAGACTGTAAAATGGGGCATTCCTGCTTATACAGTCAATGGAAAGAATGTAGTTGGAATTGGTGCTTTCAAAACCTATTTTGGACTGTGGTTTTTCAATGGATCCTTTCTGAAGGATGAAAAGAATGTGTTGATCAATGCACAGGAAGGAAAAACACGAGGTATGCGTCAGTGGCGTTTTGATGATGCCGGCCAAATTGACGAAAGCCTGATCTTCCAATACCTGGAAGAAGCCATCCAAAACCAAAAAGCAGGCAGGGAAACCAAACCCGAAAAGAAAACACTGGTTATTCCTGATGAATTGAAAGAAGCGCTAAGTGCAGATTCTACTCTCGCAGAAGCATTTGATGCACTCACTCCGGGAAAGAGAAAGGAATACGCAGAATATATAAGTGAAGCCAAGCGATTAGAAACCAAACTATCCAGATTAGATAAAATCAAGCCTATGATCCTTTCTGGCAAGGGCTTAAATGACAAATACAAATGATTAAGAAAGCCCTTTTTGTGTTGTTAGTAGCTACTATGATGGCTGCCTGCAACAGACACAAAGTAAGAGTTCACACCACACAACTTGATTCTGGTACAAATTCCCTTTTGCAGGCAATTAGTATTGTAGATGATCGTGTGGCGTGGGTTAGTGGGCACAATTCCACATTTCTGAGAACGCTTGATGGTGGCCACAGTTGGCAACAGTTTAGATTTGATACTATCGATTCCCTTCAGTTTAGAGACTTACATGCTCTGAGTGCTGATGAGGTTATCCTGATGAGTGCAGGTCCTGGTAATGCTTCCAGGATTTTTCGTTTCAATGTTACCAAAGGCTTCGAACAAAACTACATGATGCGTGATTCTGCAGGTTTCCTTAATAGCATTGAGTTTTGGGATGATCAGGTAGGCCTTGCCTTTGGGGATAGTTATGACTGGAAAATGTTTGCACTGAAGACAACTGATGGTGGACGTACATGGCACAGGATCAATCCCAAAAAATTCCCGGAGCCTGGCAAAGGTGAAGGAGGCTTTGCTGCAAGTGGTACATGTATAGCTACTCTTCCCGGAGGTAAAGCCTGGATTGGTACTGGTGCTGGGGGGAATTCAAGGGTGCTTTTTACACGTGATCATGGTGAGACATGGGAAGAACAACCTGTTCCAATGGTCAAAGGGCCGTCAGCAGGGATCACTTCTATCAGAATGGCCAATGATACACTAGGCTCTATAGTTGGAGGAGATCTTGCTATCAATGACAAGTACACAGAAAATGTTGCCATCACTGACGATGGCGGTGTGATTTGGGAACTTACCGGTTATCCAATTACCAAAGGAGCTTTCTATGGAAGTGATATCATTCCAGCTAAGAAGGACATGTTTCTTTGGATGGCTTGCGGACCTAGAGGAATAGATTACAGCACGGACCTTGGCCTAACTTATCGCAATATAGACACGACAGCTTATTGGGCGGTAGATTTGGATGAGTCCGGTATTGGCTATGCTACTGGCCCGAATGGCAAAATTTTAAAAATCGATTTTGATTGATAATTATTGAATAAATTTTAATTATTATTGTTTATCGATAATTTAATGATAAACAATGACATTAAAATTATTCACTCGCTTGTTGAAAGGCATTCAGGTTTTGCTATTGTTGATGGTGATTGTTGCTCCGGCTCTTACTATCACACTTCCGAAAGGTACTTTTTTTGATATAGGAAATCCCCATTATTCAGTTTCTAGCCATGGGGATCTGTCAACCAGTTTGAATCAAATGCTCTCTGAAACGCTTAATGCTCGTTTTGAAAATGAGAGCCCGGTTGTTTTAAAAGTTGATAAAGTAAAAATGAGCACTGAGGTAACTCCTCGCTGGAAGTTTTGGATCTCGGTTTACCTGCTTTTGGCCGGAATTACTGTGTTGATCGTGCTTGAGTACATGTTTAGAATTGTTAGATCTATTGGTCAGGATAAGGCATTTTCAAAAGAGAATATTGCAAGGTTGAAAGTAATTGGGATCATCTCAATTGGTGGTGCTGTTGCAGAATGGGTTTTAAGTCAGGTTGTATCTTTCTGGATGAGTTCCAGCTATCATATTGATGGATTAGTGTTGGAGTGGGATCAGTATTTAGGATGGCCTGCGATCATTTTCGGCCTGTTAATACTTGCGTTTACGGACGCGTTTAAAAGGGGCGTGGCGATTAAAGAAGAAAACGAACTGATGATCTGATGAAAACACTTAAGTTGATCAATATTGGCATTCGGGGAATGCAGGTTATCCTTATTATGACAGCATTAATATTGATGTTTAAGGTTGCTAGTACCCAGGAAAGGACAGGTTTTTATAATCTCAATACATTTTTTACAGCTGCACCAGGGCACCACGAGATGTTAAGGCCGCTGACAGACTTATTTATCAATGAGTATTGGCAAAATATTGGAGACTCAGCTCCAATGAAGCTTACAATTAGTCGAGTAGAGATTTTAATGAAATTGACTCTAGCTGGGAAGATTACTTTCACAATTTATATTGCGATGATTGTTTCCATTTTTTTGTTTATTCTTCAATGGGTAAATAAGATTATTCGGAGCATTCAATCAGGTGAATCTTTCAGCGAACAAAATATCAGAAACCTTAGAAACATGGGTATTGCATTTATTAGCCTTCCGGTATTGGAGCGATTGTTTATTTATTTTCAAAATCTTATTTTATCCCGTCAATACCACATTGAAGGTATGAATCTTAAGTCTGAAGGTTCGTTTGGTTTCATGGTTCTTATTTCTGGCTTGTTGATTTATGTGATTTCTTATGCTTTCAAGCAGGCGAAGGTTTATAAAGAAGAAAATGAACTTACAATCTGATGCCGATTATTGTCAATCTGGATGTAATGATGGCCAAGAGGAAAATCCGTTCAAAAGATCTGGCAGAGAAGCTTGGTATTACGGAAGCCAATCTATCTATTTTAAAAACAGGAAAAGCTAAGGCGGTAAGATTCTCCACGCTCGAAGCACTTTGCCAGGCGCTTGACTGCCAACCGGGAGATTTGCTGGAATTTCAAAGGGACTAAATTGGTTATCTCTAAAGTACAATATATAGTCAGTAATCTGTATGTATGTTTGCATCCGATTGCTTCACAAACAGTTTGAAAATTATCATAACCCATGGAAAGAAGACCCAGAAGAAACCGCGCCTCTCAAGCTATAAGAGATCTTTCTCAAGAAACTTTTGTAACTGCCAATGACCTTATTTTGCCATTGTTCCTTTTGGATGGAAAAAATCAGAAAACAGAAGTGGCTTCTATGCCGGGTATCTTCAGGTTGAGCATTGACCTGATGCTGAAGGAAATAGAGGAATGTCTGAAATTGGGCATTAAAGGATTTGATGTGTTCCCGGTGGTGGAAGAATCATACAAAGACAAAATGGCTACCAAAAGCTACGATGGCTCATTTTTCTATCTTCAGGCATTAGCAGCGATCAAAAAAGAATTTCCAGAGGCATTGATCATTACTGATATTGCCATGGATCCTTACAGCTCTGATGGTCATGATGGGATTGTGGAAAATGGTCGAATTCTCAACGACGAAACATTGGAAGTGCTGGGTAAAATGGCATTGGCTCAAGCGGAGACAGGAGTAGATATGGTGGGCCCAAGTGATATGATGGACGGACGTGTGGGCTATTTGCGGGAAGTTCTGGACGATGCAGGATTTCACAATGTCGGTATCATGTCTTACACTGCCAAATATGCCAGTGCGTTTTATGGTCCATTCAGGGATGCACTGGATTCTGCTCCTAAGTTTGGTGACAAGAAAACTTACCAGATGAATCCGGCCAACAGAAAAGAAGCACTCATTGAAGCAGAACTGGATTATCTGGAAGGTGCAGATGTGCTGATGGTGAAGCCGGCATTGACCTATCTGGATATCATCTCAGATCTGAAAGCTAATTATGACTTGCCTATTGCTGCTTATAATGTATCCGGAGAATATGCGATGATCAAAGCAGCCGGGCAAAAAGGATGGCTAGATGCAGACAGAGTCCGGGATGAGGCACTTCTTTCTATAAAACGCGCCGGAGCGGACATGATCCTTACCTATTTTGCAAAAGAATACTTATTGGATCAGAAATAAGATATTTTCTTAAAACGTCTTTTATAATATTAATTCGAATAGGGGCTAAGTCACTTGCGTTGTTTTATTAAGTGCTATGCCACCTTCATTAAATACCTGGACAATTATTTTCCTGGTAGCTGCGCTACAGGGATTCGTTTTGGGGTTGCTGCTATGGAAGCATAGGACATTCCATAGCAGGCTCCTTTCAGGGGTTGTGTTTTCATTTAGCATCATCATGCTTTTTTATGTCAGCTACTGGACGCACTACTTGGACAGTCTGCCAAGGTGGGTTGCCGTGTGTCAGGGACTGACCTACATTATCGGCCCGCTCTTTTATACCTATGCAACTGATCGACTCCCCAAAAAAGTTGTTATTCACTTTCTGCCAGCGCTTTTGTTCATCGTGTATTTCTTTGGCTGGCCACAATTTCCAGAGGAGTACAGAAAAATAATAGTTAATGTTCAGGTCCTTTTTCAGGCAATACATCTATTGGTATACGCGTTTCTTAGTTTGTATCAATCATCGAAAAATGGTATAAAACTCAAGATCATGACCAGCTCCTTGTACACCATTTATGCCCTGACATTCCCTCTTTATTATTTACTTGTCTGGACACATACGCTCCGAATTGAATACGATTATATGATTTCGCTGGCTGCAAGTGGATGTATTTATTTCATTGGGTTTAGCAGTTTCAAACAGGACGATCCGTATAAGAAGCCAGCCTCCAAGTATGACCATTCCAAACTTTCGGATGCGGCAGCTCAGGCGGTCTTGTTGATAGTGAAGAGATATATGGAGCGGGAAAAAGGCTATCTGGATAGTGACCTGAAGCTTCACCAACTGGCGGATAAACTGTCCATTTCTGCCAATCATATTTCTCAGGTAGTTAATGAAATTGAAGGTTGTAATTTCACCGATTTCGTGAATCGCTATCGTGTGGAAGAAGCTAAGCGGCTGATGCTTGATGATGAAAATGCTTATAAAATTATCGACGTGGCTTACATGTCTGGGTTTAACAATAAAGCCACATTTAATGCTGCTTTTAAAAAATTCGTAGGCATGCAGCCGAGCCGGTTTAGGAAAAGCGAAAACCTGGGCAGCTCTTACTCATAAAATCCTCTTTTAAGCTTTGAAATTGGTAAAATATCTTAGGATTTTACCTTTCTGTGAGTGTGTGATGATATTATTGGTTTTGAAAAACAAAACTTCACACTCATGAAAAATCTATGGATCGTCCTTCTGTTACTTGCAACTTCATCTTTTGCCCAGGACCTGAAAAGTAGTGCTGACCAAAAATACCGAGCACAGGAATGGGAAGCGGCTATCAAAGACTACAAACAGTTTGTGAAAAAAGAAAAGGCTGATTCATCCGCCTGGTACCGGTTGGCATTTTGTCAGCTGCAGGTTGGAGAATATAAAAAAGCACTGGAGAATTTCGATAAAGCACTTACCGGTAAATTCTTTCCAGGATTTACGCTATACTATCAGGCAAAAACCTATGCTTTGTTAGAAGACAAAAGTTTGGCTTTGCAGTCTTTGAAAGCAGCATCAAAAAATGGCTTTGGTAATTTTCAACTTCTCGAAACAGATTCAATTTGGAGAGACTACAGTGAAGAAAGTGGATTCGCAGAAATTTCAAAAGCAATTACTACGAATGCATACCCATGTCTGACAGATCCAAATTGCCGTCATTTTGATTTTTGGATTGGAGAATGGGATGTGTTTGCTAATGGTCAGAAAGTAGGTGAAAATTCTATCACTATGGCTAATGGTGGCTGTGCAATTCATGAGAGCTATACTACTCCTGGTATTTATACAGGTCAAAGTATCAACTATTATGATAAGTTAGATCAGAAGTGGCATCAGGTATGGGTTGGCAGTGGTGGTGGAGTACTGGATTACGTAGAGATCAACAAAGCCGAAGGGATGCTTCAGTTCCAATGTGATTACATGAATCAGCAGGGCAAGGTGGTGAAATCCCGCTTGACATTTACCAGGAACGATGATGGAACTGTGAGACAGTTTTTTGAAAACTCTGAAGATGGAGTCACCTGGACACCAAGTTTTGATGGGCTTTATAAGCCGAAATCGGAGGAGTAGATCAGATAGTCTTTCTTACCAACTCTCTGTGGATCACACTGTTGAGTTCGAGCATGGTAAAGGCCCCTGCAAAAAGTTCTTTCAGCTCCAAAACATTATGAATTGTCAAAGCAAAAATGCGATCACAGTGAGGTAGGTGGAGGATTTCAACATCCGGGGTATCAGATGCCAGCATTGGAAGGATATCCCACTTTTGAATTCTGCGTTTGAAGGTGATCAGCTCACAGGCTCTGAAAAGTATTTGTTCCTGACCAAATTGCAAGACATAAGACTCTGTTGCATCACACTGATAAAGTGATGCATTGCTAGTCGCAAATAGCAGTTCCATATGCTCAGTAGTCAGATTCATATCTTCGGACATTTCTTGCAGTGTCTACCCTTCTTTTTATACTTTTTGCAGCATTTTTTAAATACACACTCTTCACTCTCGGTGATTGACCTTTTTTCAAATGGATCAAATCCACATCCGATGTTGTCTTCTATGAGTGTTGATTCGTTGATCATTATTTAGAATAATTCCAGATAGCAAAAGTGGATCAAAATATGACGGCTGTCAATAGCTAGTCATGGCCAAAATTATTTGCTGAGATCACTACTTGTAGTGATTAGTCTTTATGAGTGAGAACGTTGTTGCTGGCACATTTTTCACATCCGGGAGTATCTTTCCCACTTACGTTGAGATAAACTTTTCTGGCAATGTATATCATAGCGCCAATGGCTAATAGTCCGACAATAATGTATTGTATCATTTCAATAACTGATAAGTGATCAAAGCCGCCACATAAGCGAGTGTGGACATATATGCTAACTGTATCAATGGATATTTCCATTTTTTAGTTTCCCTGAGTACAATCGCCAGTGTACTCATACACTGCATGGCAAAAGCATAGAAGATCATAAGCGAAAGCCCGGAGGCCAGGGTATACACAGGTTCACCTGTAATCCTGTTTTTCTCGGTACGCATTCGTTGGATCAGCGTAGTTTCATCATCAAAATCTTCTCCCACACTGTAGATAGTTGCCATAGACCCCACAAACACTTCTCTAGCTGCAAAGGATGTGATCAGCGCAATACCGATCTGCCAGTTATAACCCAAAGGACGAATGGACGGTTCAATAGCGTGCCCCAAAATACCAATGTAAGAATTGGCTAACCGAGCTGACGAAACTTCCTGATGGTACTCTTTCATTTGAAATTTGGAGCTGTCTTTCGGGGCTGGGATTTTAGCTACAGCCTGATCCATTCTGTCGCCCGGCCCAAAGCTTGCCAACACCCACAAAATAATTGAGATACTAAAAATGATCTTCCCTGCATCAAAAACAAATAGCCTGACCTTTTCCCAAAGCGTGATTCCGAGGTTTTTCCAGCGGGGCATCTTATAGAGAGGAAGCTCCATTACCAGAAAACTTTTTTCCTTGGCTTTGATGATAAATTTGAAAACCAGGGCTGCCAAAAGTGCGGCTAACATGCCAACCAGGTAGAGCCCCATTAATGTGAGCCCTTTCAAATTGAAAGGCCCGATATACATATCTGGTATTACCAATGCAATAAGGACAGTGTAAACCGGGAGCCTTGCCGAGCAACTCATCAGAGGAGTAACCATAATGGTGATCAACCGGTCTTTCCAATTGTCGATAGTTCGTGTAGACATAATTGCTGGTATAGCGCAGGCCATACCTGAGATCAGCGGAACAATACTTCGGCCATTGAGACCAAAAGGACGCATTAAACGATCCGTGATGAAAACAACACGGGCCATATAGCCGCTTTCTTCCAACACAAAGATGAATGCAAACAGCAAGGTGATCTGAGGTATGAAAATCAGCACTCCCCCAAGCCCTGGAACAATTCCTTCAGCAATCAGATTGGTCAGTACACCTTCCGGCAGAGAATCTTTTACCCATTTGCTAGACTCCAGAAAAAAAGTATCTATCAGGTCCATTGGCCATTCTGCCCAGGCATAGATGGCCTGGAAAATGATCAGCATGATTCCCAAAAAAAAGAAATATCCAAAAAACGGATGGGTTAAAATTTTGTCTGCTGCACGGTGACGGCTAATGATCGATTGTTTTACTATCTTTTGCTTCAGTACAAACCGAAGCATTTGACCAATCCTCTTATACCTTCTTTCTACCCTTGCCTTCTGTTCTGATTGATCTTTGATCATGAACTGACCCTGATCAAATTCTCCACCTAAAAATGGCTCTGAAGCTGGACGGGGCTTGTTTTCGATGATGTCATCAATGAGTTCCTGGATGCCTTTTCCGGATCTGGCTACTATGGGTACTATCTTAATGCCCCCGAGTAGCTCACTTAGCTTTGCCACGTCTATGACTAGTCCACGTTTATCCGCAATATCTGTCATGTTGAGCGCCATGGTAATTGGCAAGCCCATATCGAGCACCTGAGTGAAAAGAAGCAGGTTGCGTTCCAGATTAGAAGCATCTACCACCACTACAATCCTATCCGGATAATCTCGATGGTTTTTATTACTCAGAATATCAAAGACTACCTGTTCGTCCTGGGTTTTAGGGTACAGGCTATAGATTCCGGGTAAGTCAATGATTTCGTGAGGAGTATCACTTTTCTTAAGGATGCCGGATTTTTTGTCTACGGTCACGCCCGGGAAATTCCCAATTTTTTGATTGAGCCCGGTGAGCTGGTTGAATACGGAAGTTTTGCCGGAGTTGGGGTTTCCCACCAATGCAATTTTCATTTGATCGGGGTTATGAAAGTTGCCATTTGATTATACATTGATTCATAGTCTGTTGGTTTTTTGAACCTCACAGTGAGAAGTTCTGGTTTAAGTAGTTTACTCAACTTCTACCAGAGAAGCTTCATCTTTTCTCAGGGATAATGTATAGCCATCCATATCCACGGCTATCGGCCCTCCAAACGGAGCCTTGAATACTATTTGTACTGACTTGCCAGGATACATACCCATGTCCATCAGCTTTGAAGTGAGGCCGTTTTGGGTAAGTCCCTTGATCTTTACGATCTGGTTTAATTTTAATGAATCTAATGTCAGCATAATGATGTTTGCAAAATAATCCAGCTTACCAGCCTTTCGCAATAGCGATTAGTAGTGAAAAAACATGATTTTCGTCATGCTTTGACCAAACCGCTCTCCATTGCATATACAACTAGTTCTGTAGGAGATTTTAAATTCAGTTTTTTCAAAATATTCTTTCTATGCGAGTTGATCGTATGCACACTTAGGTGCAGTTGATCCGCAATGTCAGCAGTACGGAAGCCTTTAGTGATAAGTTGCAGCACCTCAAATTCTCTTGGAGAGAGCATAGTCGGTTCACAACTAACCTGTACTTCTTCCTGGCCACTGGTCATTACCACGTCCAATACTTTATTGCAATAGAATCGATTATTTTCCGAGATAGATTCAATGGCATTCACTATTTCCTGCCGACTACATTTTTTTGTTAAAATGCCTTTGATGCCCATATCCAGCAGCTGCTTGATATGAGACTTGCGATCTTCATTCGTGATGATCAATACATTGGTGGCTTGTGTGTCCATGATCTGTTTGATCAGTGAATGCAGGACAGGATCGTCACCATTGTAGTCCATCAGCAGCACATCAGGATGTGTGGAAATGACGGTATTCAAAAGTGAATCCGGATGTTCCATCACTCCCACTAACTCAAACTCATCCTTCTCTTCTATGAGATGAACCAAGCCCGAGCGGGTCAAAAACTGAAAGTCTGAAAGAAGTACGCGAATGCTTTTCATTTATTTAGAATAATTCTAAACAGTGCAAACCTACAACTAAAACATCAAAGTGACAATTAGGTTCCAATTACATGACTGTAGGTCACTGATTGTACGTAATAGAGATTAATTTTGTCTCATAAGATTTTAAGTAACAAACGATATATCAAATGGAATTTCGCATAGAACATGACACTATGGGCGAGGTGAAAGTGCCTGCCGAAAAGTACTGGGGAGCCCAAACTCAACGCTCAAAGGATAACTTCAAAATAGGTGGAGAAAACATGCACATGCCAATGGAAATTGTGCGCGCTTTTGCCATTTTGAAAAAATCTGCTGCTGAGGCCAACAATGAGTTGGGTGTATTGCCTACAGAAAAAATGGAGTTGATTGGCAAAGTCTGTGACGAAATTCTGGAAGGTAAACTGGATGATCAGTTTCCGTTGGTGATCTGGCAGACAGGTTCTGGTACACAGTCCAATATGAACTGCAATGAGGTGGTGGCCAACCGAGCACATGTGTTGAATGGAGGAAAATTATCTGATGAGAAAAAAATCATCCACCCAAATGATGATGTGAATAAGAGCCAATCGTCTAACGATACTTTTCCTACGGCCATGCACATTGCGTCTTATAAAATGGTGGTAGAAAATACCATTCCTAAAGTGACTAAGTTGCGAGATACATTGAAAGCGAAATCTGATGCATTCCAGAAAGTGGTGAAAATTGGTCGTACGCACTTTATGGATGCTACACCACTTAGTCTTGGGCAGGAGTTTTCAGGGTATGTTTCTCAGCTGGATCATGGGTTGAAGGCTCTGAATAATACTTTGGCTCACCTTAGTGAGTTAGCTCTTGGAGGCACTGCAGTAGGAACTGGCCTCAATACTCCGGCTGGATATGACAAGTTAGTGGCCGAAAAAATTGCCAAGAATTCGGGCCTTCCTTTCGTGACTGCTGAAAACAAATTTGAAGCTCTTGCAGCCCATGATGCTATAGTGGAAACTCACGGAGCACTGAAGCAACTGGCGGTGAGCCTGATGAAAATAGCCAATGATATCCGCATGCTGACTTCTGGCCCTAGAAGTGGAATCGGTGAAATTATCATTCCGGAAAATGAGCCTGGATCATCGATCATGCCTGGTAAAGTGAATCCAACACAATGTGAAGCATTGACTATGGTGTGTGCTCAGGTGATGGGTAATGATGTGGCCGTAAGCGCTGGTGGTATGTTTGGTCAGTTTGAGCTCAATGTGTTCAAACCAATGATGGTTTATAATTTGTTGACATCTGCCAGACTGTTAGGTGATGCTTCTGAATCATTCAATGATCATTTGGCCGTTGGTATTGAACCCAATTATCCTGTGATCAAAGAAAAACTCGAGAATTCTTTGATGCTCGTTACTGCACTCAATACGCATATTGGATATGAAAATGCTGCCAAAATAGCCAAAAAGGCACATAAAGAAGGTACAACATTGCGTGAGGCTGCTATTGATTTAGGCTTACTTACCTCTGAGCAGTTTGATGAATGGGTGAAGCCTGAAGATATGATTGGAAGCCTTAAAAGCTAAAAATTTGTATTTTATTTAGTTATTTTACTACTTTAGTAGCAGATATCTAAATATTTATGAATCAGCAGATTAAACAAGGAATAAGTTGGTTCTGAATTTCTAACTTTTGTGAAGAATAATGGTTATAGAATTCAGGATCGACTATATTACAAATGAAGCACTAGATTGATCTGTTAAAATCAAATTGAAGAAAGAAATGAAAAAGATTGTCGCACTATTATTTATGTTATGTGTTGTAGCGGTAAGTTTCGATGCTACTGCCCAAATGTCCAAAAAGGAGGCCAAAGAGTGGAAGAAGCGAATCAAAGCCCTTGAGCCAGATCAGTACAAAAACCTCATTGAGGAAAATAAGTCACTGAAAGGTCAGGTTTCCAGTCTTAAAAACGAATTGGCTGGAGTAGATGACAGAATTGCAGATAAGGACGAGCAGATATCTACTTACCAGGATCAGATTTCCACTTTGAGAAGCCAGTTGTCAGAGGCTAAATCCAGACCAGCTCAGCCTGTAAATGTAGACCAGGGTGGTATCAATGAAAATGTTGGTGTGGTATTCAAAGTGCAGATTGGAGCTTACGCGAAAAAAGATCTGGCTAAGTACGATGAAAATGCCAAAAACTTCGCTCAGGAGAGTGATGGAAACCTCAACAAGTTTGTAGTAGGGGCTTTCAGGGATTACTGGGAGGCTGATACGTTCAAAAAATATCTTCGTGAAATGGGTGTAAAAGATGCATTCATCGTGTCTTACAAAGATGGCCAGCGAGTAGATATCAAAGAGGTTTTGGAAGGTGTGACCAAATCTTGATCAATTTAATAATATCATATAGCTAATTACCAACCCTTCATCTTTTGTGGTGAAGGGTTTTCTTTTTTGTACTTTTGTGCTCCGATTATTTAAGATGATTCATTACAAGACTAAAGAGGAGATCGAGCTGATGCGCGAGAGCGCGCTTGTTGTGTCCAAAACTCTGGGCCTGATGGCAGAACATATAAAACCGGGGATCACACCCCTGGAGCTTGACAAGATTGCAGAAGAGTTTATTCGTGATAATGGCGCAGTACCTGGATTTTTAGGACTTTACGACTATCCGAACACCATCATTACTTCTGTGAATGAACAGGTAGTTCATGGTTTACCTACCAAAAGGCCACTTCAGGAAGGCGATATTGTTGGTTTAGACTGTGGAGCATTGAAGAATGGCTACTATGGAGATCATGCTTATACGTTTGCAGTTGGTGAGGTATCAGAAGATATCAAGCAGTTACTGAAAATTACTAAGCATAGCCTTGACCTTGGAATAGAACAGTGCGTAGCTGGAAATCGCATAGGTGATATTGGGTATGCTGTTCAGTCTTACACCGAGAGTTTTGGTTATGGAGTAGTGAGAGAACTTGTAGGACATGGGCTTGGCAAGAAAATGCACGAATCACCAGAAGTACCCAACTATGGTAAAAGAGGCCGTGGACCAAAAATCAAAGAAGGCCTGGTCATTGCTATTGAGCCTATGATTAATATGGGAACAAGAAGAGTGATTCAACTATCTGATGGTTGGACAATTGTTACTGCAGATAGAATGCCATCTGCTCACTTTGAACACGATGTGGCTGTGGTTAATGGTAAGCCGGAAGTGCTTTCTACATTTAAGTATGTAGAAGAGGCACTCGAAAAGGTGAATGGTCTTTTAGTTTAGACCAGAAGCATAATGGGGCTTATTAGCCCCACATTCCTTTTTGGACGATTTCCAGTACATGGCCGTCCGGATCCTCAAAATAGAAGGATTTATATTTTTCCCCCCACAATTCTTCATGTGTGATCTCAATCCCTTGTGCCTGAACATGTGTTTTTGCTGATTCATAATTTTCCAACTCAACTTCAAAAGCAATGTGTTGTTTGCCCGCAGCAAAATGTGGAGGCAGATGTGTTTCAGCTTTAGTAACCTCTGGCAGAAAACATAACAACACAGATGATCCTGCATGGAAAAACACATGTCGCCCCTCAACTTTGGAAATCATCTTTAAACCAAGTTTGTGCTGATAAAAGGCTTGTGTTGCGTCAAGATCATCCACATAGAGGCAAGTCTCTTTGATTTGTGTAAAGTCAATCATTAATTTCTTGTTGAATCGAGTTATTGTTGTTTTATCTCTATAGTAATTACTTCTATAGGTAACTGGTTCGCCGGAGCGATAGATTTTTCAGGATCATTTTATTCATCCCGGATGGTGATTATTTTGAATAAAATGATCTTGCTCGTTTCATATATTTTAACTTTGCCGCCGTGCCTAAAAATAAAGACAAGTCACACGGACACAGCTTATTAATGAGGTTTCTGATTTGGCGCCTCAAACATATCAGCGATAACAATTTTATCCTTATTGTTGCTAGTCTGATTGGTCTCACATCTGGCCTTGCAGCCGTTACCCTCAAAAGCACTGTCCATTATCTTCAGTCTATTCTTCAGCAGAATATTGATGTAACCCGGATGAACTATCTCTATATAGTTTATCCTGCTATTGGTATTATGCTTACCATTTTGGTACGTGTTTTTATTGTGAAGGATACCCCGGGACATGGTATTACGAGGATTCTTAGGGCGATCTCGAAAAATTCCAGCCGAATCAGGAAACGTTACATGTTGTCCAACATGGTGAAAAGTGCGATTACCGTAGGTTTTGGAGGTTCCGTTGGGCTAGAGGCACCGATTGTAGTAACAGGATCGGCAATTGGTTCCAACTTTGGTCAGTTTGTACACCTTGACTATAAGAAAAGAACCTTACTGATTGGGTGTGGCGCAGCTGGGGCCATTTCTGCCATATTCAACTCACCGATTGCAGGGGTAATCTTTGCAATAGAAGTTATCCTTAATGAAGCAAAGATCAACAAGTTCATTCCAATTTTGATCGCTTCTGTAAGCGGACAACTGGTTTCTATCATTCTACTTGGCGAAGACATTCTCTTCTCTTTCAAAATTGTAGATTCATTCAGCGCGTCGGATACTCCTTACTATATACTGCTTGGCATTACTAGCGGGATGGCATCTCTTTATTTTACCAGAGTTACCTATTGGGTGGAAGATCGGCTTGAAGCTGTGCAAAATACTTATGTGAGAGCTGGGCTTGGGGGTTTGGCTTTGGCACTCATTATTTTCATTTTACCTCCAATCTATGGTGAAGGCTACGATTCGATTAAGACCCTGTTGCAGGGTAATCAGCTGAAGTTTTTCAGTGGAAGTTTCTTTTATTCATTTGCTGACAATGACTTGTTGATCATTGGTGCGCTATTGATGATTATTTTAGCTAAACCGTTTGCGACCTCATTTACCATTGGAGCAGGAGGAAGCGGTGGGGTTTTTGCGCCTTCTCTGTTTATGGGAGGAGTGACAGGCTTTATGTTTACCAAGGTGGCTCATGTGCTTTTTCCTTATATAAATATCAGCTCCAGCAATTTCACTCTAGTAGGTATGTGTGGTGTGATGAGTGGAGTGCTGCATGCACCACTTACAGCTATATTCCTTATTGCAGAGATAACCGGAGGATACACACTTTTTGTGCCTTTGATGATCGTGTCTGCTATAAGTTTTACGACTATTTCCTACTTTGAAAAGTATAGCATTTACACCAAAAATCTTATCGAAAAAGGAGACCTGATTCAGCATGATAGTGATAGAATAGTTCTGAGTCTGATTGATCTCAAAAAGATCATCGAAAGAGACCTTTTAACGATTCATCCTGATGCTACACTGGAAGACCTGGTAGAATTGGTTAAGAGGAGTAAACGGAACATTTTTCCAGTGATCAATGATAATCGTGAACTTGAAGGAATCGTTACCCTGGACCACATTCGTGAAATCATGTTTGACCGTGAAAAACAGCACAATATTGTGGTGAAAACGATCATGCAGAAGCCTCCGGCACACGTTAGTCCTCAAGAAAAAATGCAATCGGTGATGAATAAGTTTGAGTTAACTCAAGCATGGAACCTTCCGGTCATCGATAATGGAAAATACCTTGGTTTCGTCTCAAAATCCAGAATTTTCAACGCTTATCGTAAAAAATTAATCCGCCAAACTAAGGAGTAATTTGAAAGACCTATTTTTTTCACATCCTGATACGAAAAAAATCATTTTTTTAAATTCAATTGACTTTATCCACAAAGGCATGATTTAGCTAATGCTTTATAAGTGTCTGTTATATAGTGAGTTAAAGCATTGAATTCTACCCCTGTGGATAAAGTGGGAAAAATGTGAATAAAATTAGGTTCAAAAATTTTCCTGTTTAATGAACTCGATTAAGTGCAAAAACATATGTTGGAAAAGCTGCAATCACGAGGTGTACAAATGTCGTTTCTGAGCACTTTTCTGCCATTATTCGAATGTATTACCTTAATTTTAAGATAGTTAAGGTAAGTTTAAGATCGCTAGAAGTTTAAAAATATCTGTCTTAGAAAAGTACTATTTTTATTTTCAATAGTAACTAATATAGCGAGATATCGTATGATGAAAGGTATGAAAGCGCTGCTCACCCTAAGTATTGTTGTTTTTAGTTATTCTTTACAAGCCCAGGAAATAGAAGTCATCAAGTTGCCACAACTCAAAGAAATGATGGCTGCAAAAAATGATCATACAGTTTTTTTCAACTTCTGGGCTTCCTGGTGTGGACCTTGTGTCAAGGAAATGCCTTATCTCCAGCAAGTGGACGGTACCAACAACCTTGAGGTAGTTTTGATCAGTTTGGATTTCAGTCAGGATATTGAGAAAACAAGGCGCATCCTCGAAAAAAAAGAAATAGAGCTCAAGACCTACTTATTGGATGAAACGGATTATGATAAAGTAATCCCGGCTATCAATAAAAGCTGGAGTGGGGCTATACCGGCAACATTGGTAATCAGGAAAAATGGCGAGCGTTTTTTTTACGAAAAAGGATTTGAAAAAGAGGAACTGGAAGATATTGTACAACAGCATACGACCAAATGAGTGAACATATGAAGAAGACGTTTATCATGATTACAGGCCTATTAGTCACAGTGGCAGTCCTTTTTGTGAATGCAACTGAGACCATAGATGAAGGCTACGAAGTTGGTGATGAGGCCAAGGATTTTTCTTTACAAAATGTAGATGGGTCTACAGTCTCAATGGCCAATTATAAATCTGCTAAGGGGTTTATCGTGGTGTTTACCTGCAATACTTGTCCTTACGCCAATCTATATGAAAAGCGTGTAATTGATTTGGATAAAAAATACAGAGCCAAGGGTTTTCCGGTTATAGCCATCAATCCTAATGATGTAGATAAGCAGCCGGGCGACAGTATGGATGAAATGAAGGCTCGGTCTGATGAGCGATCTTATACCTTTCCATATTTAAGAGATGACTCTCAGGAAATCGCCAGAACCTATGGTGCGGCTAAGACTCCTCATGTTTATGTTTTGAATAAAGAGTCTGACGGCAAACTTCGTGTTGAATACATTGGTGCTATTGATGACAGCCCCAGAGAAGAAGCTGATGTAAGAGAGAAATATGTGGAGGATGCAGTTGATGCTTTACTGGCAGGCAAGAAACCAACAGTAACTACCAAAAGAGCTATTGGCTGCACCATTAAATGGAAGGACGCCTGATATTTACAGCAGGATTTTAAGCCCTCTCTGTTGAGGGCTTTTTTGTGTCAAAGAATTTCTTGTAAATAGGTTTTCTGTAGAGAAACTGAGCTTTCAATACAGGAAACATCAATAGATCTGTGAGAAAAGTACCAGTGGTATATTCAATATCATCGATGATTTCTCTTTTGTTTCCGATGTTTCTTACCACATGGTGATGCTTCCATGATCTTAGAAAAAAAGGAAGTTTCACACCTTTATCTACAAAGAACCACTCTTCGTTTGTTCTACCATGGGCTACGATATCGCTTTCCCAGATTTGTTCGAAAAATGGGAAGAACAGCGTTAATATGACTTTATCGCCTTCCATACATCCATCAAACTGGCTGACTTCTACTTTGGGAAAAGGTGGGTTCAATGCCATGAAAAGCTCTTCATTAAACCCATTTTGAATGGTTTCTATAGAGGCGCTGACTTTTGTATGGACAGAGATTTTCATGTCCATTGAACTAGCAGAAAGTGAAATGGTTTATTGTGCAGCCATTTCAATTCCCCTGGCAATCTTTTCAGCGTAAAATAGCTGACCCAATTCTGTTGATAGATTTTCCGCAAACCAGTCTTGATTGAGATATCCCAAGGTGAGTTCTATCACCGGACATTTTGCTTCTTCATGTATCACCGGGGATGAATAGGCTACGATGCATTCTCTGTCACAAGTTTGCAGTTCTGAAGCTATCAGATTGGCAGCTCGCTTTGAGAGACTGGAAAATTCACCACGATCCTGATAGACAACCATCGGACGATCAATCACCTCAACTTCTGCTGTATTAGTGTGTAGTGAAACGAAGAGATCAGCATTTTCTGAAAGAACAATTCTTTGCTCTTCATCAATTTGAATGTCATCCTCTCGTGTGACAAGCACTCTTATATTGGATTTAGATTCTAAGTGTCCTTTTATTTTTTGACTGATGGCCAGCACAATATCTTTCTCAAAAAGGCCATTTGCAGCGTAACCTGTATCCCTTCCTCCATGTCCTGCATCAATTACGACGGTATATGTCTTGATTGATTTTTCTGAAGAACTGACTGGCTTGAATGCTGAAAATGAAGCAATGCAAATACTTAACAAAAGAGCAAGTGAAGCTTTGATGATAATGGAACGAGAGGATTTTTTCTTGTTGATCATAACTATTCGTTTTTTAATAAAGAGAAATGAAAAGCTGCTGGTCAGATTCCATTGACCCACGCTATGGGCGGAAGTAAGTTTTTGTAAATATGTAACCGTGTTGACGGCATGCGAAGCAGCTAACTCATCAGCCTGATATTCGTGATTCAGTGAGATCGCATGCCGGTACAGGTAAATCAAGGGTTGAAACCACAGGAATACAGTTATCATTTCTGTAATTAAGATGTCTATTGAATGCCTTTTCCTTACATGAAGCAATTCGTGGCAAAGAATATCATTATCGTATGTGAGTTTAATGTCAGGAAAGAAAATCCAATTGAAGAAGGTGAAAGGTTCATTTACGCAGGTATTTACAATGATTGAGTGAAAACCTATTCTGTGAGTTTCACCTGATCTTTTCATCTGCAAGATCCTGATCAGATTGAATATCATTCTTAATGACATGACTGCAACTCCAGCTAGGTAGACAATCGAATGATCCATGAAAAATTAATGATCTCTTTAAAATCAGAGGAAGTATTGTGAGACAGGTTGATTGGAGATTCTACTGGTACTAATTGAATAGCCAGAGATTGATCGGAAACCAAATTAGTGGCAACTGGAATTTCCAGAAAAGGGAGTATCAATGAAAAAATCAAGCTTCCAAGAAGGAAAAATCTGTTGAAGGTGAATGATTTTTCTTGCCTAAGGAGCAGGTAGTATATGCTTAGAAAGCCAGCGAGAAATATCGTTGATTTGAATAAGAACCCTGTCATTGCTTTTGCTGTTTGGCTTTGATTTCTTCATCAATGAGGTTTCGTAGTGCTTCCAATTCCTCCATAGACATATCTGTTTTTTGGGCAAAGAAGGATCCGAATTGAGCTGCAGAGTTGTTGAAAAAATCTTTGACAATGGACCTTATATGACCAGAGAAATAGTCCGTCTTTTTTACTTTCGGATAGTATTCTCTTACACTCCCCCGTTGTTCATAACCAACATAGCCTTTCTTGATCATTCGTGTGATCAAAGTAGCTACTGTGGTATAGGCAGGTTTTGGCTCGGGATAGGCCTCTACTAAATCTTTCATGTAGGCTGAGTCCAGCTTCCATAAATATTTCATCACTTGTTCTTCGCTTGCACTGAGCTTCATGTCGCAAATTAAATATTAATACTACAAATGTAGTAATATTTCGCAAACACAAAAACGTTTTGTTGGAGAATGGAAAACTTACCCCAGTTTCTTGGCCTCTTCCCAGTAAACGTCCATTTCTTCCAGCGTCATAGACCCAAGCTCTTTACCTCCTTTTTTGGAAGCTTGTTCGAGATAATTGAAACGTTTGATGAATTTCTTGTTGGTTCGCTCCAGCGCTTCCTCGGGATTGATATCAATGAAACGAGAATAATTGATCAAAGAAAAGAGAAGGTCACCAAACTCATTTTGAGCTTGCTCCTGGTTGATCTGGCTATTGTCTTCAATATTGAATTCTGCTTTGAACTCGTGCATTTCTTCTTCTACCTTCTCCCAAACCTGCTGTTTTTTCTCCCAGTCAAAACCAGCCCCACGGGCTTTTTCCTGTATCCGCATGGCTTTGACCATAGCCGGAAGTGAGCCAGGCACACCACCCAGCACAGATTTGTTGCCTTTTTCCTTGAGCTTTATTTTTTCCCAGTTTTCTTTTACAGCTTGCTCATCGTTGGCTTCCGTATCTCCATACACGTGTGGGTGCCTTCTGATCAGCTTGTCACATACACCATTCAATACATCAGCCATATCAAAGGCATTTTTCTCACTGCCGATTCTCGCATAAAAAACCATGTGCAGCATCAGGTCGCCGAGTTCTTTTTTGACCTCTTCCAGATCATCTTCCAGAATGGCATCACCGAGTTCATAAGTTTCCTCTATGGTGAGATGCCGCAAGCTTTCCATAGTTTGCTTCATATCCCATGGGCAGTTTTCACGCAGTTCATCCATGATGGTGAGTAGTCGATCAAATGCTTCAAGTTTTTTTGATCTGTTGTGATCTGGTTTAGACAATTGTTTTTGCATAAGATGAAATCTTTATGATGGGATATGTGTTACAAGGTGATTATAAATACAAATATTCTTTAATTTTGACGCAAAAAGTAACCTTATGGCTACCGTAGTATTAACATTAGCTTTTCTCGCTCTATTTTTCATACTCATGTCTGTTAGAGTCATCTTCAAGAAAGATGGTGAGTTTCAGGGGACTTGTGCTTCACAAAGCCCATATCTGAACAAAGAAGGCGAACCATGCGGCTTCTGTGGCAAAACAATGGATGGAAAATCTTCATGCAAAAAAGAAGAGAATCCGGTTTCTAAAGTCTTAGCCAGGTTCAACTAATTTTTTCGAGTTGTAGAAAACTCGAATTTGTCTAAAACCACACGGTAAGGAGATTTATCTTTGCCGTATTCACCAAAATATTCGTCTTGACACTGATAAAATCTATTGCCGGCCTACGGGGTACGGTTGGTGGCAACGTGGGTGACACGCTCACACCAGTTGATGTTGCCAAGTTCACTGCCGGATTTGGCATGTGGATCAAAGAAACTCACGAAAATCCCAAAGTTGTAATTGGTAGAGATGCACGCCCTTCTGGTGTTGTTTTCCGCGCTATTGTTGAAAATACTCTTGTCGCGCAAGGTATTGACGTGGTTGATTTAGGACTGTCTACAACTCCCACTGTGGAAATGGCGGTGGTCAATGAAAAAGCTCAGGGAGGGATTATTCTCACGGCCAGTCATAACCCATCCGGCTGGAATGCATTGAAGCTCCTCAATGAAAGAGGAGAGTTCATTACAGCTGAAGATGGAGCCAAAGTATTGGCCTGGGCAGAGTCCAGGGACCTGCTATTTGCAGAGCCTAAGAAGTTTGGCACGCTGGAGAGGAATGATGAATATATTGATTGGCACATTGAGCAAATCCTAGCTCTTGACCTTGTGGATGTAGAGGCTGTAAAATCCAAAAATTTCAAAGTAGCGGTAGATGCAGTCAACAGTACGGGAGGAATTGCGGTGCCTAAGCTGCTAAAGAAGTTGGGCTGTGAAGTGACTGAATTGTATTGTGAACCAAACGGAGTTTTCCCCCACAATCCGGAACCTTTGCCAGAAAATATTACTCATATCTGTAATGAGATTGAGGGTGGTAATTATGATATAGGATTCGTTGTAGATCCTGATGTGGATCGCCTGGTGATGGTTTGTGAGGATGGTGTTCCTTTTGGAGAAGAATACACTTTGGTAGCTGTGGCAGATTATGTGCTAAGCAAGAAAAAGGGGAATACTGTTTCCAACCTTTCGTCCACCAGAGCGCTACGTGATGTAACTGAAAAACAAGGTGGAGAATACCATGCTTCTGCAGTAGGAGAAGTGAATGTGGTGACACAGATGAAAGCCGTAAATGCTGTGATTGGTGGTGAAGGTAATGGTGGTGTGATATTGCCTGAGCTGCACTATGGACGTGATGCTTTGGTGGGAATTGCCTTATTTCTGACACATCTGGCACAATTTGGGAAGAGTGCCTCCATGCTAAAGGCGAAGTATCCAAGCTATCACATTTCCAAAAATAAAATTGAGCTGGATGCTTCAATGGACCTGGACAAAGTGCTGGACAACCTGAAACTCAAATATGCGAAGAACAAGTTTTCAACCATTGATGGTTTGAAAATTGAGTTTGATAAAGAGTGGGTACATCTACGCAAGTCCAATACTGAACCGATTATCAGGATTTATGCTGAATCTGACAGCCAAAGTACGGCGGATCATTTAGCTCAAAAGTTAATGATGGATATTAAGGAACTTATAGCAGGATAAAACAGTCAATACCATACGCCATAAAATATCATATTGGGCTTTAATCATCTTTATCATTACAGGATGCTCAAGCCTCAGGTATTCCAAAGGATTTTACTTTGATTCTCCTATAACACCTTTTACTCCTTCCTCGGATATAAGTAATCTGACATATCTGTCTTTGAGTAGAGCTGTCGTTAATCAAAAAGACATTCCTGATTATAAGTCTATTTGGGACAAGTCGAAAATCTACGTGTTAAATGAGTATCTAACAAAGGAGCCTTCAGAATTAACATCAGCAGGCGAAGGTAGAGAGCAATTTGAGCCTAATGAGGTTCCTATGCAGATTGGTGATATTAGGTTTTCTCTCAAGACTAAAGAAGAACTTCAAACTATAGCAAATCGATCAGGTCAGGACTTTATGTTCCTGGCCTTTAGAGCAATTATAATCGATGGTGATGAAGCAATAGTTTGGCTCTCTAATAGTTGGATGGTTAAAGAAAGGTCAAAGCATTTCTATACAAGTGGTGGTTATTATAAGCTGCAATTCAGAAAAAATAGAGATAAATGGGAGATTGTAAAGATATTGGAAAGCTGGGGTGCTTAGTTTTCAAATATTTTTCTACTCTCAAAAACATTGAATTAAAGTAAAAACAAGAAAGGCAGCCAACTGGCTGCCTTCTTGTTTTGCGGAAGTTCGTCTTATACTCAAACAGTTTCCTCGGCATACATTTCTACCGGCACGCAGCTACACATCAGATTTCTATCTCCGTATGCACTGTCTATTCTGCTCACTGAAGGCCAGAATTTGTTGAATTTCAATTCCGGATTAGGGAATGCTGCTTTTTCTCTGGAATAAGGAAGATTCCAGTCATCAGCCATCACTGTCCTGTAAGTGTGAGGAGCGTTTTTCAACACGTTATTTTCATTGTCTGCCGAACCATCGATCACTTCCTGAATTTCTTTCTGGATAGAAATCATCACATCGCAGAACCTGTCAATTTCAGCTTTGGTTTCACTTTCTGTTGGCTCGATCATCAATGTGCCAGGGACAGGAAATGAAACAGTTGGCGCATGGTAGCCATAGTCCATCAGTCGCTTGGCAATATCCTCTACTTCAATCCCATATTTTTTGAAATCTCTGCAGTCAACGATCAGTTCGTGAGCATTTCTGCCATTTTCATTGGTGTACAGAATCGGGTAGTGTTCCTTCAATCGGTATCCGATATAATTGGCATTCAATATGGCTATTTCTGTGGCTGCTTTCAATCCTTCACCTCCCATCATGGCGATGTAACCGTGCGAAATCGGTAAAATACTGGCGCTTCCATAAGGTGCACTACTCACATTGACCAAATCTGCATTTTCTGACTCTTTACCGGGTAGGAATGGTGTCAAATGTTTTGCCACACCAATTGGGCCCATACCTGGGCCACCGCCACCATGAGGGATGCAGAAGGTTTTGTGCAGGTTCAGGTGGCAAACATCTGCTCCGATCATGGCCGGAGAGGTGAGGCCAACCTGGGCATTCATATTGGCTCCATCCATATATACCTGGCCTCCATGCTGATGGATGATGTCACATATTTCTACTATGCTTTCTTCAAATACCCCATGAGTGGAAGGATAAGTTACCATCAGAGCAGATAGGTTTTCGCTATGTTGCTCTGCTTTGGCTTTCAGGTCTTCTACATCAATATTACCAAGATCATCGCATTTCACAATGACTACCTGCATGCCAGCCATTACGGCACTGGCAGGATTGGTGCCATGAGCAGAGGAAGGAATCAATGTGACATTTCTATGATGATCTCCATTAGATTGGTGGTAAGCACGGATCACCATCAATCCGGCAAATTCGCCTTGCGCTCCTGAGTTTGGTTGGAATGATACCGCATCAAACCCGGTAATTTCTGCCAACCAGTCGTGCAGGTCACCAATTAATTCTTTGTAACCATCAGTTTGGTTCAGTGGAGCAAATGGATGAATACTTCCGAACTCAGGCCAGGTTACAGGTATCATTTCGGTAGTGGCATTGAGCTTCATGGTGCATGATCCTAATGAAATCATCGAGTGAACCAATGAAAGATCTTTGTTTTCCAGACGCTTCATGTAGCGCAGGATTTCATGCTCACTCTGGTTGATATGGAATACTTCATGCGACATAAAGTCCGAAGTTCTTTGCAAGCCTTCAGGATAGCCAATGCCCACCTCGGTTTCCATTTCAGGAACATTCAGGTTGAGTCCTTTTGCAAAAACAGCCAACACATCCTGTGCGTCTTTTGGTGTATGTGTTTCATCAAAAGACAACATTACCTGTCCATCAGCCAGATATCGGAAGTTCATGCCTGCACCTTCAGCAGCACTTTTCAGACTACTTGCCTGATCCGAATTAAGTTGATATCTAAGTGTATCGAAGTATTGATCATTTAAATTCTTCAAACCAGCTTTCTCCAAAGCTCTGGCTACAGTCACTGCAAAACCATGAACCCTGCCGGCAATTTTTTTCAACCCCTGCGGACCGTGATAAACGGTGTACATCGAAGACATCACTGCCAAAAGCACCTGAGCGGTACAAATATTGGAAGTGGCTCTTTCGCGCTTGATGTGTTGCTCGCGCGTTTGCAACGCCATTCTGTATCCTGGATTTCCTTCGGCATCTTTTGATACGCCAATGATCCTTCCGGGAATATTTCTTTTGTATGCCTCAAGAGTGGCAAAAAATGCAGCGTGTGGTCCGCCGTAACCCATTGGCACTCCAAATCGCTGAGCAGTACCAACTACCACATCCGCACCCCATTCTCCTGGAGGAGTGAGTAAGCAGAGACTTAGCAGGTCAGAAGCAACAGCTATCCCAACTTCATTTTCTTTCGCAGCGCTTACAAAGTTTTTTCTGTCCGAAACTTCTCCAAAGTTGTCAGGATATTGGAATAACACACCAAATAAATCAGCGTCGGTCAGGTCTACCTTTTCGATATCAGTAATCTCCAGTGTTATTCCCAGAGGTTTGGTTCTGGTTTTTAGTACTTCCAGTGTTTGAGGAAATACCCGACTGTCCACAATGAATTTTTCAGCCTTCTTTTTTGATTTCCCTCTTGTGGCATGGAGCATGGCGATGGCTTCAGCAGCAGCAGTACCTTCGTCTAGCAGAGATGCGTTGGCAATCTCCATTCCAGTCAGGTCAGAAACCATCGTCTGATAATTGATAAGTGCTTCCAGTCGGCCCTGGGCAATTTCTGCCTGATATGGAGTGTAAGCGGTGTACCACCCTGGATTCTCCAGGATATTACGCTGGATCACGGCTGGCACTACGCAGTTATAGTAACCTTGCCCGATAAATGATCGGAAGATTTTATTTTTATCAGCCGTCTTTTGGAGCTTGTTGATATATTCGTATTCATTCAGTGGTGCTGGCAAGTTCAGGGCTTTTTTTAGCCTGATCTTTCCAGGAATTGTTTCACTGATCAACTGATCAACAGAAGATACACCAAGCGCCTCCAACATTGCTTTTTGCTCGTCAGCATTGGGGCCATTGTGACGTGATTGGAAAGAAACCCTTTCGGATAAATCGATGGTCATAAGGGAAATGTTTGGTCATTGAATTTTGAGCTGCAAATGTAAGATGATTTGAGCATAAAAATGCTGAGATAAATGGCTCTAAAATAGACATTTGACCGCTTGTGTAGTTATGTGTTTTTCCACACTTTAATTTGGATACATTTACTTTGAATATACCGATTTATAAAATGAAGCATACAATGATTATTTGCACCTTTTTGCTGGTGCTCACTGGGTATGCCCAGGATAAAAACGCAATTAAATATTCCAAAACAATTACTACGAAGGATTTGAATTCCTATTTATCTTTCTTGGCCTCAGATAGCCTGGAAGGTCGTGAGACCGGAGAAAGAGGTCAGAAAATGGCCGCAGCCTTCATCGAAGATAAGTTCAAATCATTTGGTTTGGAAGCACCAGTTCCTACTGCTAATGGCAAGTCTTATCTGCAGAAATATCCTCTGAAAAAACTTTCTTATCGAACAGCATATCTTAAAAAAGGAGAGGAGAAAAAAATCAACTTTGAGGATTTCTTGTACTACTCCAGGGCTGAAACCAATGGTGAAGAATACATTGATGTAGTATTTTCTGGAGTGCAAACTATTGATCAGCTAAAGTCGATGGACCTGAAAGGAAAGTACGTAGCAATCGTCAATGAGGAATTGGGTGATTGGAGAAATGTGCTTGCTGCACTAAAAAAGCTGGATGCAGCCGGAGTGATCCTAATAGAAGAAGACAATAGTCGTTTCAACTCTATACTTACCAGGCTCGGTAGATATCTGCAAGGCACCAAACTTGCGATTGAAAATGATAATAATGTCAATAAGATCATCCTTGGTAACCCAGATCTTGCATCCTGGATCTTTGACATGGATTATGATGAGCTGAAAAGTGATGGGATTGGCAAAAGCGCTCGTGTCATTTTCAACTCGGACTATTTGATTGAGGACATAATGGTGGAGAATGTGCTTGGTTTTTTGCCAGGAACCGAGAAACCCGAAGAAGTATTGGTAATAACTGCGCATTATGATCATATCGGAATTTCTAGTAATGGTGAAATCAACAATGGTGCTGATGATGATGGGTCTGGAACAAGTGCCGTTTTGGAGATAGCTCAGGCTTTTTCTGAAGCAGCTAAGAAAGGAATTAAGCCAAGAAGGAGCATTCTTTTTATGACAGTATCCGGTGAGGAAAAAGGATTATTGGGAAGTGAATATTATGCAACTCACCCTGTGTTTCCGATTGAAAATACTGTGACCGATCTCAATATCGATATGATTGGGCGAATAGACCCAAAGCACGAAGGTGGCAACGATTATGTGTATTTGATTGGAGCAGATAAGCTGTCAACAGAGCTTCATGAAATTTCTGAAAAGGCTAATAAGACTTACACTAAGCTAGAACTGGATTACACTTACAACGCGGATGATGATCCGAACAGATATTATTACAGATCTGATCATTACAATTTTGCTGAGAAAGGAATCCCGGTGATTTTCTATTTCAATGGTTCACATGCGGATTATCACAGACCAACAGATACGATTGAGAAGATAAATTTTAGTGCACTTCAGAAAAGAGCCAAACTGGTTTTCTTCACAGCATGGGAGCTGGCCAATCGCGAGAACCGAGTGAAACTGGATTGATCGAAAGATTGCTGTTGTAAGGCAATCCTCTCAACAAATGCATAATTTTGAAGCCGACAATTGTCGGCTTTTTCATTTTAAAGAAAACCAAAATGGCACAGGAAAAATATCTCATCAAAGGAGCTCAGGTAATCAATGAGGGAAAAATATCAGCAGTTGATGTATTGATCAATGGGCAAAGAATTGAAAAGATTGGAATTGGACTGCAGGTTGATGGTGCCGTAGAAGAAGTTAATGCTGAAGGTAAATACCTGATGCCCGGACTGATTGATGATCAGGTGCATTTTAGAGAGCCTGGTCTAACCCACAAGGCGGAGATATACACGGAGGCCAAATCAGCTGTAGCTGGAGGGGTGACTTCTTTTATGGAGATGCCAAACGTAATACCGCAGACTACCACACAGGAATTGCTGGAGGCCAAGTACGAACTTGGTCGCACCAAATCACTGGCCAACTATTCCTTCTTCATGGGAGCTACCAATGATAACCTGGAAGAAGTGATGAAGACGAACCCGGAAAATGTTTGCGGGGTCAAAGTGTTTATGGGATCATCTACTGGCAATATGCTGGTAGACAATGAGGAAACATTGGACAGACTTTACGCGAATGCACCGATATTGATAGCCACACACTGTGAAGATGAAGCTACTATTCGTGCAAATATGGCTGCAGCTGTTGAACAATATGGTGAGGACATTCCTTTTGAGATGCATCCAATTATTCGGAACGAAGAGGCTTGCTATTTGTCATCTTCATTGGCAGTTAACCTTGCCAAAAAGCACAATACACGATTGCACATCCTACATATAAGCACAGGAAAAGAGACGCACCTTTTCACTAATGATATTCCCTTGGCAGAGAAGCGAATTACATCAGAAGCATGTATCCATCACTTGTGGTTTTCTGATGAGGACTATAAAGAAAAGCAGCAATGGATCAAGTGGAATCCTGCTGTGAAGAGTGCTGCAGATCGCGCTGGAGTTTGGGAGGCTTTGTTGGATGACCGTATTGATGTGATTGCGACAGATCATGCTCCTCATACACTTGCTGAGAAACAAAACAAATACGCCAAAGCTCCTTCAGGAGGGCCATTGGTTCAGCATTCGCTGGTGGCTTTGCTGGATTTCTATCATGAAGGAAAAATTTCTTTGGAACGAATCGTAGAGAAAGCATGCCATGCTCCTGCGGAATGTTTTCAGGTAGCTGAGCGTGGATATATCAGAGAAGGATACTTTGCTGATCTGGTACTGGTGGATCTGAATAAGTCATGGACTGTAGGTAAAGAAAACATCCTTTCTAAGTGTGGCTGGTCACCGTTTGATGGACATACATTTAAGTCTTCGGTAGAGCAGGTTTGGATTTCCGGACACAGAGCTTACAATCAAGGTGTTTTTGATGAGTCCAAAAAAGGAGAAAGACTTCATTTCGATCGCAAATAGCAGGGAAAAATTTGGCAGAATTATTCAAAATGAATTTTTGTTATATTCTGCAATGGAATTACATTTGCATCCCAATTTAGATGGTGGTTGTTCCCGATAGTTATCGGGACAGTTGGTTAGAACGCCAACAGCCCAAAATATATGGTGGTTGTAGCTCAGTTGGTTAGAGCGCCTGATTGTGGTTCAGGAGGTCGTCGGTTCGAGACCGATCTTCCACCCAAAAATTTGGAACAAATTTTTGCCCTGACAAGCTTTGCTTCGTCAGGGCTTTTTATTTTTGATCACTTCCATTTTCCAACTCATGGCTTACTTCGTTTACATCATCTACTCAGCCAGTAAGGATCAATTCTACAAAGGACAGACCAATGATCTTGAAGCCAGGCTTAAAAGACATAATGCTGGCTCTGAGCGGGCAACTAAAGAGGGAACACCATGGAGAATGGTTTGGTTTACAGAAAAGGAAACCAGAAGTGACGCTATGATTTTAGAAAAGAAGCTGAAAAACATGAACAGAAGTAAGCTCCAAGCATTTATAGAGAAATACAGTTGATTGACGATCTTCCACCAAGACGCTACGGTCTTGGTCACAGACCCAAAAATTTGGAACAAATTTTTGCCCTGACAAGCTTGCTTCGTCAGGGCTTTTTATTTTAGATCAGTTCCATTTTCGATTAATGGCATTCTACGTTTATATCATCTACTCTGTAGGAAAGGGTCAATTTTACTAAGGTCAAACTAATCTTCAATCCCGGCTTAAAAGACATGATATCAGACTCACCTTAAGTCTTATATCTTGACTCTTCAATCAAAAAGAAAACCCCAACATTGCTGCTGAGGTCTCTCATGTGCATGTCATATAGTTATTGACTTACTTGATTTTTCCTTCTTCGATTCCGGTTTTCAGCTTGTCTAGAGATACATCCAGAAATCCGGTAAGTCTTTTCTTTACTTCTTCTGAGTAAACTGCAGCATCGCATTCGATGGTGTTGGACAACTCCATTGTTTTATTATCTATTGAGAAAAATGCAGCATAAGAAGGAACACTGGTTACTGATCTGGTGGCTACGGATTTGAATTTTTCATCCTTGAATACCCCACCAATTGGTACTGCATCCTTTAATAAGACTTCTACTGAAGTTTGTGGAGAAGCAACACCTGGTTTGCCCAACTTTCCGGAGATATACGAAGCTTTAGCCTGGCTCAATCTCAGATATGGTCCGCCTTTTACTTTTGCCGTTCCAAGTCTGGAGCTTGGGTCCAGATAGATGCTTGGAACATTGAGAGCAACCTCTACCACAAACATATCATCCAGCTCTTTCGAGATATTTGGAATCGGGCCGTACATGGAACTTGTGAAACTTCCGTCGTTTCCAGTCACACCAGACATAAACGCACCGGTTTTTTCCTTACCTTTTTTTGTAACTCTTTTCACATAATATGAAAATCCTTCCGGGATTACCATTAGGCTTCCTTTTACCTGTTCCTCATTAATGGTAGGTCCATCTATTTTCTGCCATTCCTCAAAATACTCAATATCAGGAATGTCATTGGAAGTATAAACCTCCATACCCATGGCCTTGAGGTTGGCTACATATCTATTGTAAACTTCGTTGGTAAGCTTCTGCAAGTCTTCAGGATTAATACCCTCTACACCTACAGCAAGTCTTGCGGTAGCATCTCCGGTATACGACCCACCTCCAAGCTGACGTCCACCTTGTACTGTGGTTTCTGCCTCGGCAATCATCTGGTAATAGATCTTGAAGGTCTTGATGTAAACCTTTTTTGGAGCATCAGCCAGATCCTTTGCCTTGATGTCCATAATTGTCAGGTTTTTCTTATTGAATTCCTGAGCGATGAGGCTATTACTTAAAATCAGAACTGTTGAGGCCAGCAATAGCTGAATGGTTGACTTTGGAAAATTCATGTCTATTAATTTTTCGAATAAAGATCATCATTCGGCTTGTTGAAAAACATCCACTCTGATGGGTATATTCATATACCGTAAACCACGTAGATAACTTCTTATCTGCTACTCATAAAGGCGAAACCCCAGGATAGATTAAAAAGAAAACCGGTCAGTGGTCGTTTCCCGATTTCTGCTGAAAAAACTGAATTACTGAGGAATTTATAATCTCCATCATGTGGACTTACATACCATTGGTAGCCCAATCGCCATCCTATGGCACCATCTTTTTTTACACCATCATTGGCTGTTGGGTCAGACATGCTTGTCACTGGCAAAGCCAGAAAATCAAAATAGACACGTGTAAATCCAGCACCAATTCGCTCCACTTCATTGTTGACCTTGGTTTTTACATAAGCTTGTGAGGTCCACTGGCCGCCCAGATAAACTCCCCCCAGTGTTATTCCGGAGTGTGCCGTTTCGGTGAGGTTATCTGAGCCGGTGCGGCGCAAATATCCTCCGCCTCTTACACCTATTTTATTCAAAAACTGCGCAGTAGGTACCTTGAGATATTTTGTTTCTTCTACTCGATAAGACTGCCCGTTTTGGTAGGTAGTTCCTGCATAAGGGTTGTAGCTGAGAACAACCGGGACATCTTCTTTGGTTTTGTTTTTTGATGTGAGCGGAAGGAAAACCCCTGCTTCGGTAAGAAATTGTGCGCCGGATCCGCTGGTGTGGTAGAGGTCATATCTGGCGATGCCTTCCAACACCAATGCGTCAGTCAATCCAAAACGGCCATTGGCACCCATGAACAATGAAAGACAAGTGGAATTATATTCTGTCCCAATTTCAGGGGCGATAAACTTCGTGTAAGCTTTGGTTGGTTCATCTTCCAGAATTTGATAGGTAATTTGTTGTGCTCTGGCAATCAAATTCAGGATTACCAGGGGAATAATAAGTATCAGTTTTTTCATGTTCTTGGTTTTTGAAAATTCTAATACAAATGTGGTGATCAAATCAGGGATAGCTCATCCGTTATAGCATGGGTATTGCATACCATGAGGAGGGTATTTTTCCTGTTTTTGATCGATTTAGACTGGAAGTTTCTTAGAAAATCATCACCAAAGCGGCGAGTGCTGTGGTGCCGATAATGAACCAGCGATAATACAACTCAGGAATTTTTTTCACCACCAATATTCCGAGTACAGCACCAATGGCAATTGCTGGCAAGCCGATAAGATCAAGCTTAAAACTATTCCAGGTGATTGTTTCCCAAACGAAAATGTGAAAAGGGATTTTGAACCAGTTGATAACCATAAAAAACCATGCGGCTGTGCCGATATATTCATTTTTAGGCAAGCGCATGGACAGCAGATAAAGTGCCATTACTGAACCTGCCAGGTTTCCGACCATGGTTGTAAATCCACCTAAGACTCCCAACAGCACTGCAAACCAAAGCCCTTGTGGTATTTTTTGACTATTGCTCTTTTCTCGCCAGATCATAATAATCAGGCTGATGAAAATGATCACAGCCATGATCATCCTAAAGATGGAGTCATCGATATGTTCGCCCACATAGGTGCCAATGACAACACCCAGAGCAGCCCATGGAAATAGTCTAAGAAGGTGAGACCAGTTGGCATGTCTATGATAATAGATTACAGCAAAGATGTCAGCCATACAGAGGATTGGGAGCATCACCCCGCTGGAACCTTTGCCTCCAAAAACGATGGCTAAAAGTGGTACGGCAGCCATACCAACGCCGCTAACGCCCGTTTTGGCCATGCCAATAAGGAGAGGAACGCAAAGGAAGAACAGGAGCTGTGCCTGAGTAAACTGGTAGGAAAAGAGTTCTATCAAATCAGATTGTTTGAATAAGCGAACTTAATCAAACCTACCAGATTGTTTGTACCCGTTTTGCGAAAGATGTTTTTTCGGTGAGTTTCCACTGTACGCTCAGAGATGAAAAGTTCTTCGGCAATTTGCTTATTAGTATACTCCTTAGAGATCAGTTTCAGGATTTCCCGCTCGCGATCGGTGAGAAGTCGCTGCTCTTCTTGTCCATTCAAGCCTTTGATCAGAATCTTATTGACATCTGAACTGAGGTAAGTTTTGCCGGATTTTATGGTATAAATGGCATTGATCAGCTCATTATGAGAATCCTTTTTGATCAGGTAGCCTTCTATCCCTTCTTTCAGAATTTCCTTCACCAGATGGGCTTCATCATGCATACTCAGAACAAGGATTTTAGTGTTGGGGTATTTTCGGCGGACTTTTCTCACCAGGGTCAACCCATCTTCATCAGGCAGGTTATAGTCAGTGATCAGAAGATCTACTTTTTTCTGGCTAAGTTGGTCCATCGTTTCGGCTACAGTGCCGGCGCTTCCTACTACTTCCAGGTCGGGTTCAGATTCAATAATTTTTATCAATCCTCCGATGAGCACGGCATGATCGTCAGTAAGAAACAATTTCATGGTCGAGGTGGCAGTTTTTTTCGACAGGAAAGATAGTAAATTCATATTGCCAAAATAGATCAGACAAAAAAATGTTACCATACCGTCAAGGCGGTATTTATTAACTCTGCGTTTTTATCCTTACTGACATGATGACTTAAGAAAATTGATAAATTATTCAGGATTCTAAGGGCTTATTTGATTTATAACTCAAATGTTGGTGTTAGTTTTATATCCAAATCCATTTTTCTTGAAAAGCTCTATCCTCGTAATATTACTTTTATTCCTGTTCAATCCAGTAACTGCTCTAGCTCAAAGTAATTCAGCTAATGCGTTGCAGCAATGGAAGGCTATGAAGGAGGGGAAATTGCAGCTTGATAAAGGGCAGCAAATATCCCTGGTCAACCGCATAGCGCAGGATTATGTGAATCAAGCACCTGACAGTGCCGTCATCTATGCTAATCATGCACTTGAGCTGTTAGGTGCTGGTGATGTGAGTTCGGAGAGCTTGCAGGCACACAAAACACTCACTAAGGCTTACTATGTGTTGAGCAATTCCAGTGAATCTTACTCGCATTCTTTGAAGGTTATTGAAATTGCCAGGCAGCTGGAAGATCAAAAATCTGTATTATTTGGCCAGGTACAATTAGGCCTATCCTACATGCTTCAAAATCGCCTAAGAGAATCTATTGATGTCTTTTGGGACTTTTTAGCGCTTGCTGAAAAACTCAATGACACAGCATCCATTGCCAGAGCTTACCTGGATTTGAGTATTGCGCTGGAAGCGCTGAAGAGTTATGATAGCGCAGTTACTTATGTAGACAAAAGCATTGAGTTCGCGAGTGCTGTAGGAGAGTCATATTACCTGGCTATGGCTTACAATCGCAAGGGTTATGTACTTAGCAATCTTGGAAATTATGAAGATGCCAGGCAAAACCACTTCAATGCTCTTGAAATAATGGATTCCACCAATACCTGGGAGAGAGGTTTTGCCTTTGCAGGGTTGGCACAAGCTTATGGAGGGCTTGGCAATTTTGAGCAAGGAATTATTTATGGAGAGAAGAGCCTGGAACTAGCCAGGCAGATGGATGCCAAGTGGGAAATCCGAAATTCCGCGGAAATACTGTCCAGGGTTTATGCGCAGGTTGGAGACTATGAGAAGGCCTACGAGTACCATAAACTTTACAAACTATATCATGACAGTATTTTTACTGAAGATAATGAGAAAAGAATTGTTGGATTGGAAGTTAGACAAGCAAGGACTGAAAGGGATGCATTACAAATTGAAAATGAGCTGCAGAGCCAGATTCTTGAGCAGAGAAATACACAGCTGATTTTGGTAGCAGTGATTACTGTAATTCTGGTAGTACTATTGGGGGTTTTGTATGTGAATGCCAAAAGTCGTAAAAAATATGCTGAAGAAATTTCTCTGCAGCGGGATAGGCTGGATGAACTAAACCGATCAAAAGACAAAATTCTCTCTCTGCTTGCTCATGATATGCGTAGCCCGATCAACTCCATCATTCAATTGATTTATCTAATGAAGAATGATAGAGATGAGCATGTGGACTATGATACTTTGCTCGAAGAGGTATACCAAAGAACAAACGCTATTTCGATTAGTCTCAAAGGAATCCTTGAATGGGCTGTGAGGCAATTTCAGCAGAAAAAACCAGAGCTGTCCGCCTGTGAAATAAGTCTGGTAGTGGATGAGCAGATGAACCTATGTGATTATGATGCTAATCTAAAACAGATAAAAATTGAACATGACAAGACAGGTGCAGTGAATGTGATGGTTGATCATGAGCAACTCAGGATTATGGTTAGGAATTTAATTTCCAATGCGATCAAATTTTCTCGAAATGAAGGGAAAATCCAGGTTTACTATAACGATCTGGGAGATCGACTTGGTTTGAGTATCAGGGACGAGGGCATAGGAATGAGTGAAGAACAAGTTGCAGGACTATTTCAAAACAAAGGTGTATCTACACGTGGCACCAACAATGAGGCAGGAACAGGCCTCGGTTTGTTTATTTGTAAGGAGTTTGCAGAAATGAATGGAGGTTCTCTGGAAGTGGTTAGCAAAAAAGGTGAAGGCTCTGAATTCTCGCTAATCCTGAAGAAAGCTTAGTAGATACGAGCTAAAATCAAGAACAATGTTAAGCCGATGATTGCCTTATTGGAATAGGCGAGCGTCGAACCTGAAAGGATCAATTATCTCTACAATTTTGGTTTTCTGATGCCAACTGTGAGTTGGATTTAGTAGCAAGTTGAATTCGTCTGGGACAATGGCAGAGGGTACTTTCAAAATGTAATTTTTACCTGTCTGGATAAATCGCTCACCAATTTGTTGAGTGGACTGAGGAGTGTAGGTTTTCTCAGACCAGTCCGGAGGAAGGTCTTTCAGGTTCAACCCTTCAATCGGTGCCTTGTCTTCAATTTGAATTTTGGCGAGGCAAACTTCATTTTTCGAAATTAGGTGTAAGTTGTGAACAAGGTATTCTAAGGTTGCTAAAGAGATGCTTCCCGCAGTGTAAATGAGATTCAGGCCTATTGGATTCCATCTTCCCCCAAATAGTCCGGCACCTGTTCCGGCAAGGTCATTCACATATCTTTTGTGGCTAATACGATAAACCAGCATCAGGCCAATACTCCATATTTCATCCTGCCGATCTGCTGTAACAGCCTCCTTACACCAAAGCTATTTTTCAAAAGCTCCTTAGGTTTGATTCCTCCTAAGGGAATGTTTTCGGCATTCATCCATTGGTGAAACCCCTCTCCAAAAGCTTCTATTCCAGCTTTGTACACTTCTTCTATTTCTAAGATTTTCTCAGTAACTGCCGGCTGGAAAACCGTTTTTCTTTTGTAGGTATCTATGGAGACTGGAATGATCTCCATGAGCTCACCCAAAGTTAAGTGTGCCTGATCGATGACCTTTTTGATGTAAGACTTGGAGATCTCATAGGTTGCTAATTGATAATAATCAGCATTTCCATAGGAGAAGGCTGGCTCGGAAAGCATTTGATCATCAATTTTGGTTTCGGTTTTGTATGAATTTTTTTTCATAGTGTAAAAATACAAAAATAAATTAGTAAAAATACACCAATCACAAACTTTCTTAGTAAAGAACTTCCTCGGCGCTTTTTACTGGCGCATTGACTATCAAGGTACTGCCTCGCATTCCTTGAGTGGTGTCTACTTCGAGTTTTCCTTTGATCAGGTTAGCACGTGAATTCATATTGCGCCAGCCGTTGCCTTTTCCGGATTGCATCAACCCCAGGTCAAAACCAGTTCCATTATCTTCAATCAGCAAAGTGATTTCATTTTCGTCTTTGGTGATTTGAACATTCACACGATCAGCATCAGAGTATTTTAAAGTATTGTTAATCCACTCCTGAGTGATTCTATAAAGTGAAATTTCCTGTACTTCAGTCAGCCTTTCTCCCAACCCGAAAAAGTCTGTTTCCACAGTGAGTTTTCCCGTTTGATTCACTCGTAAAGCAAACTCCCGGATTGCTGCCATAATCCCACTTTTGATCAAGGTTTGTGGCATTAGGTTGAAACAGATGCTTTTGAGCTCCTGGTACATATCTTCCAGTACCGATGCAGATTGCTCAAATACCAGATGGCGATCTACATTTTCGATTTCTAAGGATTTCAGGTTGAGGTTGAGAATAGAAATCATTTGTCCAAAACCATCATGAAGATCCCGCGCTACCCTGGAGCGTTCCTGCTCCTGTGAAGCGAGTGCAGCTTTTAATTCCAGTTCGCGTGTTTTGCGTTTCTCTTGCTCCAGTAACCTTTCACGCTTTAGTATCAGACGCTTTCTCCACAGATACCCAATCAGTAACAATGAGATCACTGCGATGGCCATAATGCCAATCAGTAGTTCTTTGATTTCCAGCTGAGCATCTTTCTGGGCAAGCTGAAGCTGCTGCATAGCTATCTGTTGTTCTTTCTTTTCGGACTCATACTTCTCAGATATTTCGGTGACAGCTCGTGATTTTTCTACATTGAAAATACTGTCATTGTATATCTGGAAATTCACCATGCTCTCATAAGCCTTTTTGTAATCGCCTATTTCCATCTCACTTTTTTGAAGCTTATCATAAGCATAGCGCACCAGATCTGTGAAACCAATGGGAATGGCCAAATCAATGGTTTTTTTAAAATAAGGGATGGCCTTTGTGTAATCTTCATTGGCGAAATATGCTTCACCGATTGAAACCTCATTGATAGCTACTCCCTGAATGTCACCCATCTTTTTTCTGATTGCACTCGATTTGTCAATATATTTTAGTGCTTTTTCCAGGTTTCCCTTATTTACATGGTATTCAGCAAAATCAAGATAGATATAGCCAAGTCCAACGCTATCCTGTAAGTCAATTCTCAATTCCAGCACTTTCTGGAAATATGGAAGTGCTTCATCAAATTTTCCTTTTTGAGAGAGAGTAGCTCCCAGGTGATGATAGGTCGTGCTCAGTGATGCTTTGTCATTGTGCTGAAGCGCTACAGCTTCAGCTTTTTTCAGACACTGCATCATTTTGATGGTGTCCTGATGCTTTCGGTAAAAAACTGACAATTCGTTATTCACCCTTGCAATACCTTTATAGTGATTGAGTGAGTCAAACATGTCCGAAGCTCTAAGCATTGCCGGCAGAGCTTTTGTATAATCTCCCTTCAAGTATTGTCCAATGGCATAAAACATGTGAGCATATGCTTCCTGACTTTTCCAGCCGTGTTGTTTGCTTGTATTAATTGCATAATTACCAAACTTCACAGCCTCGTCCAGATCTTTGCTGTATATCTCATAGAAGTTGTCAATGATAAAGGCAACGCGAACGGAATCACTGAGTGAATCGAGCCGGGAGTGATAAGTGCCTTCAGGCAATGTGGAGGATTGTGGCTCGGCTCCAAAAATGGAGATGAAAAGAAGAATTTGGGCTAGCATGATTCAAACTAAGCTCCTTTTCATCAAAAAATCCATACCACTATACCACTATTCGCTCCGTGTTTCCAGGTATTTTCACGTATGTTGGAGCATTCACAATTAAAGTACTGCCTCGCATTCCAGGGGTAGTATCCACTTCGAGTTCTCCTTTGATCAGGTTAGCACGTGAATTCATATTGCGCCAGCCATTACCTTTTCCGGATTGCATCAATTCCAGGTCAAAGCCAGTTCCATTATCTTCAATCAGTAAAGTGATTTCATTTTCGTCTTTGGTGATTTGAACATTCACACGATCAGCATCAGAGTATTTTAAAGTATTGTTAATCCACTCCTGGGTGATTCTGTAAAGTGAAATTTCCTGTACCTCGGTCAGCCTTTCTTCCAACCCGAAAAAGTCTGTTTCCACAGTGAGTTTTCCCGTTTGATTCACTCGTGAAGCAAATTCCTGGATTGCTGCGGTAATCCCGCTTTTGATAAGGGTTTGTGGCATCAGGTTAAAGCAGATGCCTTTCAACTCCTGGTACATCTCGTCCAATACCGCAGTAGACTGCTCAAAGATCTGCTCCCGGTCTGAACCATCCTTTTCCAGAGATTTTAGGTTCAGATTTAAGATCGATATCATCTGTCCAAAGCCATCGTGCAGGTCTTGGGCAAATCGTGTTCTTTCTTTCTCCTGTGAAGAAATTGCCGCTTCTATTTGTGTTTCTTTCAGTTTGATCTCGGCCTCTTGAAGCATCAGCGCTTGCTTTTTTCTGGATCGGCTTCTGCTTAGTAAAATGATCACAAAAAGGGCAATAACAGCGAATATCAACCCAATGATGATGGCCAGGTTCAGTTTGTTTTGAACTTCATGTCCGGCAATCTCTGCCTGCTGTAAAGCAATTTGCTGTTCTTTCTTTTCAGTTTCGTATTTGGTTTGGAGTTCCGCTATGGTTCGATCCTTTTCGATATTAATGATTGAATCATTCAGCTCGACATGCTGAAGTTCCGTGGTGAATGCTTGAGTGGGGTTTCCGTTACGGAAATAAGCCAAAGCAAGCAATTTATGTTCCTCTGCCAAAGCATGAATATCACCAATTGTCTTGCTGCTTTCAATAGCTTCCAATACTACATCAATCGTTTTTGCATATTGACCTTTATCTAAATACAAACTACCCAGGTTTATTCCAACCTGACCTAAACCCTGAATAAATCCAGACATTTTGTAATTATTGAATGCTAATTCGAAATAGTGTGACGCACTATCAGGTTGATTCATCTCTTTAAATACACTGCCTTTGTTCAATTGTGCGGCAGCTATTCCTGGAATATTTTGAATTTGCTGCTGACATTTTAAGGTTTTATTGATGTAATACAGGCTGCTGTCATGATTATGAAAGTGCATGAACTCAACCGACAGATAGGCCAGTGCTGTCACAAGGTCATGAGGATTTTCTGACTCCTTTACTTTTTGGTAGTAATCTCTACATTTCTTCAAAGCTGCTTCATGGTCTCCTTTGAGAGACAATACCCGGGCTATTTCTGCCATGGCTCGCAGTTGGTATCTTGTGGCACCAATAGATGAAGCAATTTTTTCACCTTGTATATAAAAGACCATGGCCGAATCTAATTTGCCCAGATTCACAAGCATCAGACCTTTTGATAGCAGAGCAATGGATTCTAAGGTAGAATCTTGAGCAATAATTGATTCATCTAACATTTTTTCAAAGTGGGGAAGCGCCTTCCTGGATTCTGAACGGAGTTGATAGATCACACCAAAGAGGTGGTTGGCTTGTGCCTTTAGAAGACTGGAGTCTTCTATTGTGCCAAGAGAATCTAACTGGCGGGCAAATAGTAAAGTACTGTCAGGATGTGAAAAGTAATAGCTCTTGGCTTTTTCATAAATATGTGACGAATGTTGAGATAGTGCGGTTGATATGCTTCCCAGCAAACAAAGGATTAAGAAATTTGCCTTCATAGAATTGCTTTTTGGTTAGAGTTTGACGTAACAGTTTTAATGGGAGTAGCTGGGGCATTTACAATCAAAGTACTGCCTCGCATTCCCGGGGTAGTATCCACTTCGAGTTCTCCTTTGATCAGATTCACCCGGGAGTTCATATTGCGCCAGCCGTTGCCTTTTCCGGATTGCATCAATCCCAGGTCAAAGCCAGTTCCATTATCTTCAATCAGTAATGTAATTTCATTTTCGTCTTTGGTGATTTGAACATTCACACGATCAGCATCAGAGTATTTTAAAGTATTGTTAATCCACTCCTGAGTGATTCTATAAAGTGAAATTTCCTGTACCTCAGTCAGCCTTTCTTCCAACCCGAAAAAGTCTGTTTCCACAATAAGTTTCCCAGTTTGATTCACACGTGAAGCAAATTCCTGGATTGCTGCGGTAATCCCGCTTTTGATAAGGGTTTGTGGCATCAGGTTAAAGCAGATACCTTTCAACTCCTGGTACATTTCGTCCAATACCGCAGTAGACTGTTCAAAGATATGCTCCCGGTCTGAACCATCCTTTTCCAGAGATTTTAGGTTCAGATTTAAGATCGATATCATCTGTCCAAAGCCATCGTGCAGGTCTTGGGCAAATCTTGTTCGCTCTTTTTCCTGGGAAGAAATTGCTGCCTCAATCTGCGTTTCTCTCATCTTGATTTCGGCCTCTTGAAGCATCAGCGCTTGCTTCTTTTTGGAGCGGCTTCTGGTAAGTAAAACAATGACTACAAGCGCAACCACAGCAAGCACCAACCCAATGATGATGGCCAGGTTCAGTTTGTTTTGAACTTCATGTCCGGCAATCTCTGCCTGCTGTAAAGCAATTTGCTGTTCTTTCTTTTCGGTTTCGTATTTGGTTTGGAGGTCGTTAATGATTTCGAGATTCTTTACACCCAGCAGGCTGTCTTTCAGGAAATACGCTTTTTGCCATAGCTGAGACGCCTTTTCATATTGTTGGTTTTGCCCCAGAGCTTTGGCAAGTGTTTCTGTTGAGGCCAGGATATCATCACCGGCTTCAATTTGGAGAGCTAGATCATAACTTTTTTGCCCATAGTATAGAGCCTGTTTCGTTTGCTTATTGGCCAAATAGATTTGTGCTAAATTATTGTAGCAGATAATCAGACCTTTTCTGTCTTCAAGTCCAAGTTTTATATCTATTGCTTTATTCAAATAGTAGATTCCAGAATCATATTTGTTTTGTACCCTGTAGATACTGCCTAGTTCATCATAACAAAGGCTAACACCTCTCAGGTCATTCAAATTCTGTTTGACAACTACGGCTTGCTGAAATGCTTTTTTACCGGCTTCAAGTTGATTTAAATGTCGGGTCAAAATAGTCGCAATATTTATTTGGGCGCCTGCTGCTCCTCTTGGGTTTTCATCTGCTTCATAGAATGCTTTGGCTGCCTCAAAATTCACCAGAGCCTTTTCATAGTAGCCATGGGCATACTGAATGATCCCCAGATTGTTGGTTGATACTGCCTGAATTCCGACCATTTTTAATGAGTCACCGAGATGAATAGCCTTTAAAATCTTCAGTATGGCCTCAGGGTAGTTGCCCATGTCATTGCAAAGTATGCCTTGATTATTGATTGCAAGCGCCTGACCTTTTATATCATTTATTTGAGTGTAGTAATTGATTGCCTGGTCAAAGAAAATTAGGGCCGAATCATATTTCCCCTGATTCTTATTGATAATGCCCAATCCATTTGTAGCCTTGGCTAGATAATAATCTGGCTGATCACTTTCAGGTGCATATCTGATGGCAAGTCTTCCATAGTTTTTGGCGGAAGTCGGGTCAGCATAAGCACTTTTTTTCATCAACTCGTAATAATGCTTAGCCCGGTTTTTTTTAGATATAGTATCCGTTACCGTTTGACTAAAAGATGGTTGTATGGTGTTAAAGAAAATGATGGAAAGAGAGAGGACGGTAATTGCTTTCATGAGCGCAATTTGTATTTAGTTAGTGCAGTGTTTTTCAGACTGATAAAAGATGCAAATACTCCAGGTATCAACAATTCTGTGAGCCTATTTCTAATTTACCCAATAATATAAAATAATGTGGCTGAGATGGGTTTCTATCTGCCATTGTGATTGCAACCCGGAAAAGCATTTCCGGGGAACTGAAGTTTGCGGTTAATTAACAGTAACTGGTTCTTTTCTACTGATAACTGGTGCATTCACAATCAATGTACTGCCTCGCATCCCTGGAGTGGTGTCTACTTCTAGCTCCCCTTTGATCAGGTTAGCACGTGAATTCATATTTCGCCAGCCATTGCCTTTTCCGGATTTCATCAGCTCCAGGTCAAAACCAGTTCCATTGTCTTCTATGAGTAGCGTGATTTCACCCTCATCTTTGGTGATCTGAATGCTCACCCGATCAGCATCAGCATATTTCAGAATGTTATTGATCCACTCCTGGGTGATTCTGTAAAGTGAAATTTCCTGCACCTCGGTCAGCCTTTCTTCCAACCCGAAAAAGTCTGTTTCCACAGTGAGTTTTCCCGTTTGATTCACTCGTGAAGCAAATTCCTGGATTGCTGCGGTAATCCCGCTTCTGATCAAGGTTTGTGGCATCAGGTTAAAGCAGATACCTTTCAACTCCTGGTACATCTCGTCAAGTACCGCAGTAGACTGCTCAAAGATCTGCTCCCGGTCTGAACCATTCTTTTCCAGTGATTTCAAATTCAGATTTAAGATCGATATCATCTGCCCAAAGCCATCGTGCAGGTCTTGGGCGAATCTTGTTCGCTCTTTTTCCTGGGAAGAGATTGCCGCTTCTATCTGCGTTTCTCTCAGTTTGATTTCAGCTTCCTGAAGCATCAAAGCTTGTTTCTTTCTGGAGCGGCTTTTGTTGAGCAGCACAATGATAATCAAGGCAATTAATGCAAATACCAAACCTATGATAATGGCCAGGTTCAGTTTGTTTTGAGCCTGATGTCCGGCAATTTCGGCTTGCTGCAATGCAATTTGCTGTTCTTTCTTTTCGGTTTCGTATTTGGTGATCAGTTCATTAATGGAGTTTTGATTATCACTGTTGAGGATCGAATCATTCACTGCTGCATACTCTTTCAGTGAATACAGACTACTTCTATAGTCATCAGTTTTCTCATAAGCTTCCGAAAGACCCTTGTAATTTTCCCGCATGATTTCCTGTGCTTCTATTGCAATGGCGATTTCATTGCTTTTCGTCAGGTAACTGATTGTTGCAGAATAATCTCCCGTTTCAAGTTTTAGTAGCCCAAGTTCATTATAGTTCTCTGCAAGGCCGAGCTGATTTCCACTTTCCAGATTGATTTCCAAAGCTTGAGTCAGGTAATTTTCAGATGCTTCGTAATCCTTTCTTCTCATTTCTGCTACTCCAAGATTGGTTAGTGAAATGGTTAACAATCTCGCATCCTGAATCTCCGAAGCCTTTTTATAAGCATCTTTGTAGTAGTTGTATGATGCGTCATAATCCTGTAGTTCATCGTAGGCATTTCCCAGGTTATTGAGGATCAACACCTCTTTTGGGATATCCTGAAAAAACTTATTCAAGGCCAGTGCTTTCTGGTAATACTCTATAGCCTCCGAGTACATTTTTCGTTTGTAAAAGACCATTCCCAGGTTGTTGGTAGAGGAAGCTATGCCTGTAGAATCTTTGATCTTTTCACGGATTTGCAGTGCCTTCATATAATAATCTGTAGCTGCCTCCAGTTTGGTCTGGCTTAGATTGACATTACCAAGGTTATTGAATGACGCTCCCATGCCTATGCTGTCATGGATGGATTCCCGCAGGTTAAGACATTTTTTGAAATAATATTCCGTGCTATCAAAATGCCCCATGTAAACATGGTAAACGCCTATCAAATTGTAGAGCGCACTTCTTTGCATTTCATTAAAAGAAGGGTTTGGTATTTTTTTCCGAATCAGCTCAATAGCCCGCTGGAACTCACCAGATCGGGCAAGCTTAGATCCGGATTGTTTAAGCACCTCCGAAATGGCTTTAGCATTTTGTGTTTCTTCAGCATATGTCAGGGCAACTTCAAATTTCATCATAGAAGAATCCAAATCTCCAATCGTTTGAGCATCATTTAGAAGGGCATTAAAGTAGAGACTGTCAAATGTTGATTTTTGAGCAGTGAGGTTTAGTGAACCTGCAAGGGATAGCATTAAGAATAGGCGCATTTGAAAAAAGTTTAGCTAAAAGTACCTAATTCTTGCACTATGTTCCAGTGTCTTGCCAAGCAGATTTTACAACCTGATGTTATTGTCCTTTGCGAATGTGCGGATGTTCTGCTTTAGGTTGCTAAGAATATCTTCAAGTGTGAGTTCGGTATCTTCCAGTCCTTCGCAGCTTTCGTAGAGGTTTTGGATGAAGTTTTTCAGGGCGATATTTTCTATGCGATAGCGTTCTTCATCCTGCTGACTCAAAAATAGGGATTCTTTCAAGTCAGCGAGCTGGTTTTCCAGCTCGCTTATTCGTGTTTCCAGGTTATCCAAAAACAAACTATTTTTCGAATTCTGTAATCGTTTTTTCAATGATATCACAACATTCATGCAGTTGCTCTTCGGTCATTACCAGAGGAGGCGCAAATCGAATGATATTGCCATGAGTCGGCTTAGCCAAAAGGCCATTTTCGCTCAGCTTCACACAAATATCCCAGGCGGTGCTGCTATCCGGGTGGTCGTTGACTACTATGGCATTGAGTAGTCCTTTTCCTCGCACACGACAAACCAGATCGGTTTTGTCGATGAGTTTTTCCATTCTCTTACGGAAAATCTTGCCAAGCTTACGTGCATTCTGGGCCAGCTTTTCATCTTTTACTACTTCCAGAGCTGTAATGGCAATCTGGGCCCCCAGAGGATTTCCTCCAAAAGTAGAGCCGTGTGTGCCCGGAGTAATCACGTCCATCACAGGATTATCTGCCAAAACAGCCGAGACAGGATATCCGCCACCGGACAAAGCTTTTCCGAGGATTAAAACATCGGGCTTTACATATGTAGCTTTCTGACGCTCGCAAGTTCCGCTACAGGTGCAATCACCACATACCGCGAGCAAGCTACCTGTTCGGGCAATCCCCGTTTGGATTTCATCTGCCATAAAAAGCGCATTGTGTTCTTTGCAAACCGCTGCTACATCTTTGATAAAGTTATCACTTGGTACCACTACACCAGCTTCACCTTGAATCGGTTCCACTAACACTCCAACGATATTGCTGTTATGCTCAAAAACCTCACGAAGGGCATGGATATCATTGTATGTAACCTTGATAAAGCCATGAGTGTAAGGGCCGAAATTTCGGCGTGCATCAGGATCTGATGAGAATGAAATAATAGTAGTTGTACGCCCGTGGAAGTTGTGATCAAAGACCACAATCTGACCTTTGTTGTCTTCCACCCCTTTTTTTTCATAGCCCCACTTACGGCAGATTTTGATGGCTGTTTCCACAGCTTCAGCACCTGTATTCATCGGCAGCACCTTATCAAAACCGAAGTATTCAGTGACATATTTTTCGTAAGGTCCCAGCACGTCATTATAAAAAGCACGGCTTGTAAGTGTGAGCTTTTCGGCTTGCTCTTTAATAGTTTGGACAATTCTTGGATGGCAATGGCCCTGATTCACTGCCGAATAAGCAGAAAGGAAATCGTAATATTGCTTGCCTTCCACATCCCATACATGCACTCCTTCTCCACGGGAGAGAACTACTGGCAGTGGATGATAGTTGTGTGCTCCGTGCTGATTTTCCAGGTTGATAAAATCCTGTTTATCGATTTTTTTTGATGTTGATGTCGTCATAAAATTGCTATGTCTGTATTATAGTTCTAACAAAGCCATCGCTTTGGGGTTTCCAAAAGTAATATTTAATTATAGAGTCTGGATAACCTTTGGGGAAGAATGGATTATTGCTCATTAGAAAGTATATTTTTATTTGCTGCTTTGTCCTTCGTTACAAGTGCCCCTGGCTCAGTGAATAAAAGGGAAAATGGAACTGGTTGGAATAATTGTTAATGTGGATTTAAGCTGAGATGTCACAAGATCGAAAATTCAAAGGGCTTGATAAGGAAGATTATTACATGAGCAAGGAAGGTTTTGTGGTTTTTACAGAAAAATACCACCTCAAGCGTGGATTCTGCTGCAAAAGTGGATGCAGACATTGTCCTTATGGGTTTCTGAAAAACAGGCAATAGACAAGAACCAATATGCAAGTCATATCAAATTGAATTGAGGACTAAATTCGCAACCTCAAAAAGGAACAGGCAAGCTTTCAATATGCAAATACCAGCGTCTAATCCTCAACGCCGAACCCTCCTACACCCTACATCATAAACCCTAAACTCAAAATTCATAACTCAAAACTCACAACTAATATGGAAAGGGTTTGCTAATTAAATCAGATTTGCGATATTTGCAGTCCGTTTTCAAAATCGGTGGAATTATGTCAAAAGTTTGCGAAATATCAGGTAAGAGACCAAGAGTAGGGAATAATGTTTCTCATGCTAATAACAAGGTGAAGAGGAGATTTAATCCGAATCTTCAGAAGAAGAGATTCTATATTCCTGAGGAAGATAGATGGGTAACTATCAACGTATCCACTTCTATGTTGAGAACTATCAACAAGAACGGAATCTACGCAGAAATCAAAAAAGCCAGAGCTAAAGGAACTACTTCCCTTTAATCAGGCTGTACTGAAAATACAGAAGCCCTGTTCCGCTAATCCCGGGATTGGGCTTTTTTTGTTTGTGGGTGTGGCTGATGGATTACCACCGATATCCGAGTGAAAGCCCCGTTTGCAAGACTTTCCATTTGATCGTGTCCTGATACTGCGGGTTACTGATCCCAATTGGAGATAATTCAGTTGTCATATTGTACTTAAAATCAGCCTGGAGATAAGAAATATTCACTCGTGTGAAAACATGTTTGCCTAAACTGCGGCAAATATCGAGTGAATAACCCCATGCAAAAGCTTTCAGGTTTGGCCAGGGCTTTTCTGGTTGCCATGATGAGTTCACAACATATGTGTTTGTTGTGAATGAAGGATAACTACTTTGTGCCATTCCTCCTGAGATTACAGTTTCTATTTGCCACTTTTTGAGAGAAAAGCCATAACCAATACCTGGCAGTAGGTAGCCGACTTTATATTGATCAGCATCAAATTGAAAGCTTGTGGTAATGCTATAGTAGTTTCTGATGTAGTCCTCAACTTCCGCTGTTCTTTGGCTATTGATATTTTGCCCTCCTTTCAGCTGGAATAGAACACCAGATTGAGTACTGTAATCAATTGTGAGACCATAATAATATCCTGTTCTGGCAAACCCATCCTTTAACTTATTGATACCAATGATAGTGTAAGTGTCAGGAGGCGAACCGAAGATCATTGCATCTGCTGCATCATGCCTGGCAAAAGAACCTAAAGGAGTGGAAACTCCGCTTGAGAGTGAAAATTGCCAGGTGTCTTTTTTAGCTGGATCTTCCTGAGCTGATGCTTTCCATATCCAGCATAAGATGATCAGTGATAAAATTGTTTTTCTCATAGTTTAGTTTGCGAATTTTACCACCTGTAGCTGATGCCAACGTTTACTTGTAGAACCTTCCACTTGATTGTATCCTCAGTCCTGTTTACATATGGAAATTGATTTGAAAGATAGGTATAGTCAAAGTTGGATTGTAGGTAAGAGGATTTCAGGTTAAGTGCAAAATGTTCTCCGAGAGGCCTCAAAACATCAAGAGATGCCTCAAAAGCGAACCCGGTCAAATTCCATGGATAATCTTCCAGGTGCCAGGGTACAGGATCAAGGGAAGCATCAAAGCTTGGGTAATTGCACTGAGCCAAGCCGCCCAGGACTTTTGCGTGGATTTCTGTGTCGCCAATATTCAAACCATATCCGATTCCTGACATCAGGTAAAAGACAGCATACTTATTAGTAGTATAGGTGATTGGGTATCCATATAAATCTTTGAGGAATTTCTCTATTTCCCTGGTGGATTGACTATTACTGTTAAACCCGGATTTGATTGAGAATAACAGTCCGGATTTTGTCATTCTACTCAGTTCAAGATTAATGTTGTAACCAGTCCTGGCAAAGCCATTTCCAGCTTTGTTGATACCCAATACATGAGAAGTTCTGCCAAAGAATGTGACAGCTTCTGCAGCATTTTTATGAGCAAATGATCCCACAGGAATTGATGCACCATTGGTGAGAGAGAATATCCAATGATCACGTGTAAGAGCTTTTTCTTCTTGTGCATAAGCACTGGATAAGATGAAAATGAAAAGAATGTTAATAAAGGTTTTCATAGCGTAATTCTTTTTGACGGGTTACCACTTAAAGCCTACAGAGAGTCCTGATTGCAGGACTTTCCACTTGATCTTATCCACAAATGATGGGAAGGGATTTCCTACTGGGTAAAGCAAATTTTGTATATAATATCCAAAATTTGACTGAAGGTATGAGAGGTCAGCCTGAAGGAAAAAATGTTTACCAAAACTTCGGGCAGCGGTAACAGAGCCCCCCCAGGCAAATGCATGGAGGGTAGGCCAGGGTTTTAAAGGGCGCCACTCGGTGTTACTGACATTGTCCCTTTTGTAAAATGGGTAATTGCATCGGGCAACACCTGCCATCATAAGAGCCTGGATTTGCCATGAACCCTTTGACCAACCATATCCTATTCCCGGAAGTAAATACCCGATAGAATAATCATCTGCATAGAATGGATAATCAGGTAAACCGGTATAATTATAATGGTCATTGATAAATGTTTGGAGTTCATTAGTTCTATGCCCGTTAAGGTTTCGTCCGCCATGCAGGGCAAGCACAATGCCCTGTTTGGTGAGGAGACTCACTTTAGCACTATAATAATATCCCGTTTTAGCAAACCCATCCTTTGACTTATTGATACCAATGATATTAGGATGAGCATTGTTGTCATCTGGGTTATATATGATTGCACCAGCTGCGTCATGCCTGGCAAAAGAACCCAACGGAGCGGAAACTCCGCTTGAGAGTGAAAATTGCCAGGTGTCTTTTTTAGCTGGTTCTTCCTGAGCTGATGCTTTCCAGATCCAGCATAAGAGTAAAAGTGATAAAATTGTTTTTCTCATTTTTTAGTTTTCGAATTTTACCACCTGTAGCTGATGCCAACGTTTATTTGGAGAACCTTCCACTTGATTGTATCCTCAATCCTGTTTCCAAATAAAAGTTGATTTGATAGATAGGTATAGCCAAAGTTGGATTGTAGGTAAGAGGATTTCAGGTTAAGTGCAAAATGTTCTCCGAGAGGTCTTAAAACATCAAGGGATGCACCAAAAGCGAATCCGGTCAAATTCCATGGATAATCTTCCAGGTGCCAGGGTACAGGATCAAGGGAAGCATCAAAGCTTGGGTAATTGCACTGAGCCAAGCCGCCCAGGACTTTTGCGTGGATTTCTGTGTCGCCAATATTCAAACCATATCCGATTCCTGACATCAGGTAAAAGACAGCATACTTATTAGTAGTATAGGTGATTGGGTATCCATATAAATCTTTGAGGAATTTCTCTATTTCCCTGGTGGATTGACTATTACTGTTAAACCCGGATTTGATTGAGAATAACAGTCCGGATTTTGTCATTCTACTCAGTTCAAGATTAATGTTGTAACCAGTCCTGGCAAAGCCATTTCCAGCTTTGTTGATACCCAATACATGAGAAGTTCTGCCAAAGAATGTGACAGCTTCTGCAGCATTTTTATGAGCAAATGATCCCACAGGAATTGATGCACCATTGGTGAGAGAGAATATCCAATGATCACGTGTAAGAGCTTTTTCTTCTTGTGCATAAGCACTGGATAAGATGAAAATGAAAAGAATGTTAATAAAGGTTTTCATAGCGTAATTCTTTTTGACGGGTTACCACTTAAAGCCTACAGAGAGTCCTGATTGCAGGACTTTCCACTTGATCTTATCCACAAATGATGGGAAGGGATTTCCTACTGGGTAAAGCAAATTTTGTATATAATATCCAAAATTTGACTGAAGGTATGAGAGGTCAGCCTGAAGGAAAAAATGTTTACCAAAACTTCGGGCAGCGGTAACAGAGCCCCCCCAGGCAAATGCATGGAGGGTAGGCCAGGGTTTTAAAGGGCGCCACTCGGTGTTACTGACATTGTCCCTTTTGTAAAATGGGTAATTGCATCGGGCAACACCTGCCATCATAAGAGCCTGGATTTGCCATGAACCCTTTGACCAACCATATCCTATTCCCGGAAGTAAATACCCGATAGAATAATCATCTGCATAGAATGGATAATCAGGTAAACCGGTATAATTATAATGGTCATTGATAAATGTTTGGAGTTCATTAGTTCTATGCCCGTTAAGGTTTCGTCCGCCATGCAGGGCAAGCACAATGCCCTGTTTGGTGAGGAGACTCACTTTAGCACTATAATAATATCCCGTTTTAGCAAACCCATCCTTTGACTTATTGATACCAATGATATTAGGATGAGCATTGTTGTCATCTGGGTTATATATGATTGCACCAGCTGCGTCATGCCTGGCAAAAGAACCCAACGGAGCGGAAACTCCGCTTGAGAGTGAAAATTGCCAGGTGTCTTTTTTAGCTGGCTCTTCCTGAGCTGATGCTTTCCAGATCCAGCATAAGACGACCAGTGATAAAATTGTTTTTCTCATAGCTTATCAGTTAACGAATAAGTCTAGTATTAAAAGTAACTCTTTTATCTTTTAAAAATCGAAAATCTTGAATTTAATAAAGCTGATTAATCCTGATTAGAGCGAGACTCTATTACAATCCATGAGAATTGAATCATAGCAAATCAAACCATCATTCCTCCACCTGTGTATTCTGTCGTGGAGGCGTTGGATGATTTTCCTATCTTTCCAGCCTTTCAAAAAAACAGACTTATGATCAGAAGCATATTCACTTTGACATTCATCGCCATATGTAGTGTTCTATTTGCCCAGGAGTTTACCCATCAGGATACCTTGCGTGGTTCTATTACGCCGGAGCGGGCCTGGTGGGATTTGCAGCACTATGAACTTTCTGTTGCTGTTGATACTGCCGCTAAATCTATATCAGGATCAAATGTGATCACTTATAAAGTGGTTGGCGAGGCAAAGGAAATGCAGATTGACTTGCAGCCACCGATGAAGATTACCAAAGTAGTTCAGGGTGATCAGAACCTCGATGTGAGAGATGATGGCAATGCACACTTCGTATCACTTAGAGCTGCGCAGCCTGAGGGATCGGTTCAGAAGCTGACGGTCTTTTTTGAAGGTGTGCCCACTGTAGCCGAACATGCTCCCTGGGACGGAGGCTTTTCATGGGAGAAAGATCAAAACGGAAACCCTTTCATTGCGACATCCAATCAGGGAATTGGTTCCAGTATCTGGTGGCCAACAAAAGACCATCCTGCAGATGAAGCTGACAATGGTGTGACCATGCATTTTACGGTACCGAAAAATCTGGTGGCTGTAGGAAATGGCCGATTGATCAAAACTAAAAAAGGCAAAGGTACTAAGACTTACACCTGGCAGGTGGTAAATCCAATCAATGATTATGGTATCAACTTCAATGTTGGGGATTATGTAATGTTTCAGGAAAAATACGAAGGAGAAAAAGGTAAGCTGGATATGATCTTCTACGTGCTTTCATATAATCTGGAAAAGGCAAAAGAACAGTTCAAGGATGCCGAACGTACTCTGGAGGCTTTTGAATATTGGTTTGGTCCTTATCCGTTTTATGAAGACAGCTATAAGTTGGTGGAAGTTCCTTACCTGGGAATGGAGCATCAGAGTTCGGTGACTTATGGCAATGGTTTTGCCAATGGCTACAGAGGTCGTGATTTGAGTTTGACAGGATACGGCTTAAAGTGGGATTACATTATCATCCACGAGTCTGGTCATGAGTGGTTTGCCAACAATGTGACCTATAAAGACATGGCAGATATGTGGATTCATGAGAGTTTTACTTGCTATTCTGAAGGACTTTTCACTGAGTATTTTTATGGCAAGGATGCCGGTGCTGCTTATATCCGGGGAATGCGCTATGGTATTCGAAATCAGTCGCCAATCATCGGGCCTTACGGTGTAAATCAAAGTGGAGAAGACCTTTACAATAAAGGTTCTAACATGTTGCACACTTTACGTCAGTTAATCAATGACGATGACAAGTGGAGAAATATCCTTCAGGGCATCAACGAAGAGTTTTATCACCAGACAGTCACTACCAATCAGATTGAAACTTATATCGCTGAGCAGTCAGGGCTGAAACTTGAGAAGTTTTTCGATCAGTATTTGAGAGACTATCGTGTACCTGTGTTGGAGTACTTCACATATAATAACAAGCTGCTCTATCGCTGGACCAACTGTATCGAAGGTTTTGACATGCCTGTGAAAATCACAGTAGATGAAGAAGAATATGAGATCAATCCGACGGATCGCTGGAATTTCCGTTCGGCAGAGTTGGAAGTGAAAGATGCTTCTCAAATTAAAGTTGATCCTGATTATTATATCTATTCATCCTTTTTACCAGGCGAATAAGCTAAACCCCGAGAAGTGATTATCAATCTTGAAAATAATAAGGTTGAATGGTTATAGGGGTGTGAGATTAATCAGGTAATCCTCTCTGGTGCTGACATGAATGATCGGGGTTAACATCAACAATTAACCGTTCGAATAAGCTTTTTCATTTTTTGGGATTTCGGTTTTTATATTGAACCAAAATTTCATCAATATGAAGAAGCTTATTTTATTTTCAATACTTACTACGTTATTCCTATCACTTCTAGTCGCTCAGGAGAAAGCCCAGCTTCCTGACGATTTTCTGCCAATGGCATTTCATAAAGGACGAAGGGAGCTTGTTCGGGAAAAGATGCCGACAAATTCTGTGGCGGTCTTTTTTGCCAATCCGGTACGCAATAGGGCCAACGATGTAAACTATGTTTATCATCAGGATCCGAACTTCTTCTATTTGACAGGTCATCGGGAGCCACATGCAGTGTTGCTGATCTTTAAGGATGATCAGGAGGTTTCAGATTATTCGTTTAATGAGTTGATCTTCGTCCGCCAGCACAATGCTTTGATGGAGCTTTATGAAGGTGGCCGCCTGGGAAAAGAGGGAGCCATGGAAAACCTTAATTTCAGTTTGGCATTTGAAGGTCCGGATTTCAAGGATTTCAATATTGATTTCTCAAAGTTTGATAAAGTACTCTTCTATGATTTTAAAGATGATGTGCGCGATACGAGAGAAGAAGGCGATCTGTATGAATTGATTCAGGCTTTCAAAGAAAGGGTTGGGTATGGCAGTGATGAACTTGCTTTGGATCCGGAGCCTAAGGCGAGCAACCTTGATACCAAATCCCTGGATGGAATAATGAAGGAACTTAGAGGCATCAAAACTGAGGAAGAGCTGGTACTCCTCAAGAAAGCTATTGATATTTCTACAGTGGGTCAGAAAGAAGTGATGAAAGCTATGAAGCCCGGAATGTCAGAGGCAGAGATTCAGGGACTACATGAATTTGTTTTTAAAAAATATCAGGCTGAATATGAAGGTTATCCAAGTATAGTTGGTGCAGGTCATAATGGATGTGTACTCCATTATATAGATAACTATAAACCGGAAATAGAAAATGGTGAGTTGATACTGATGGATCTTGGTGCTGAGTATCATGGGTATACAGCAGATATCACACGAACTATTCCCGTGAATGGCAAATTCACTAAGGAGCAAAAGAAAATCTACGATCTGGTGTATGAATCTCAGGAAGCAGGTAAAGCAGCTTGTAAAGAAGGAGTGACTTTCAAAGAAGTCTATGCAGCTACGGCCAAGGTAGTGAATGAAGGCCTGGTGGAGCTTGGCTTATATGCCAGCACGGATGAAGAAGATATGAAAAATCCGGAAACAGGCCGCAATCGCTATTATCCTCATGGCTGCTGTCATCATATCGGTCTGGATGTTCATGACAAAGGAGAATACACTGAGCTGAAAGAAAACATGGTCATTACCATTGAGCCGGGAATCTATATTCCAAAAGGAAGTCCATGTGATGAGAAGTGGTGGGATATTCCTGTAAGGATCGAAGACGACTTTCTCGTGACCAAAGATGGCTGTGAGCTACTATCTGACCTTGCTCCGCGTAAGAGTGACGAAATTGAAGCTTTAATGAAAGAGCAGAGTCCTCTGGATGATTTTAATCTTCCAGCTCTAGGAGATTAATCAGAATCAGATTTCAAATATCTCTTCACATAATCTTAACAATTGTAACCAAGAGGTAAAAAAAGACCCCTGAGTTTAATGATATCGTAATAAGGCTAGCCAAAGGAGTTAACATTAGTCCGACACCTTTGCACTCATAATTTGAATTGAAATTTCCAATACTAAACGGGTTAAAAACAAAAAATTATGAGAAAACTTTTCGCCTTATCTATGGCTGCTGGTTTGATGACTGTAATGTCATGTTCTACTACTGACGAACCAACGCCAACTACCACAACTTCTACTACGGGTAATGTTGTGGAAATAAGCTCTTCTAAGGAAGGAACAGGAACTGTAACATGGAGTGCAGACAGTGTTTATAAATTGAATGGATTCGTTTTCGTGAACGAAGGACAGACTTTGACTATTGAGCCAGGTACAGTAATTAAAGGTCTTCCTGGTCAGGGAAGTGGTGCTTCTGCGTTGATCATTGCTAAAGGAGGTAAAATCATGGCTGAAGGTACTGCTGATAAGCCTATCATCTTCACAGCTGTAGCTGATGATATGAATGGTTCTGTTCCGGACGATGCAGTTAGCCTTTGGGGTGGTGTGATCATTCTTGGTAAAGCAACAACCAGCAATATTGGTGAGAAATCAATCGAAGGTATCCCAAGTGATACAGAGACAAGAGGTGTTTATGGTTTGCCTGTTTCCGAAGGAGAGGGAGATGATACCGACAACTCTGGTGTTTTCAAATATGTGTCTATTCGTCACGGTGGTTCAGTGATTGGTGCTGACAATGAGATCAATGGTCTGTCTCTTGGAGCTGTTGGCTCAGGAACTACAATTGATCACGTAGAGATTCTTTCAAACTTTGATGATGGTATCGAATTTTTCGGTGGTGCTGTTAACTTGTCTAACGTCGCAATCATTTATCCTGGTGATGATGGGTTGGATATCGATGAAGGATTTCATGGTCACATCCAAAATGCATTGACTCTTCATACTGAGCAAACGCTTCAGTCTTCTGACCCAAGAAGTGGTGAGTGGGACGGAGGAAATGGTACTCCTGAAGGTTATAAGCCTTACGCCAATGCAGTGCTTGCTAACGTAACTTTCGTTTTCGAAGGTTCTGGAATTACAAACGCTGCGATCATGAGAGATAACAACTCTAACAGAGTATTCAACTGTATCTTCACTGGTCAGGATGCTCCTTTCGCAGTAGAGTACAGAAGTGACAAAGCCGAGTTTGACGGAGACAAAGCAGATTCTACTGCAGGAAGTAGCTGGCACCGAGTAATGAATGGTGACGCACTTATCTCTAACAACCTTTTCTATGATGTAAATGGTGTGACTGATCAGGCTAACGTGCTTGATATCTTCAAAGCTGACTTTGCTGAATCTGAAACTGACGCTGTAATGGCAACTGTTTCTGCCGGATTAAAAACAAAAGTTGCAAATAATCAGGTTGGAAATCCTGGTTTCGGTTCTGGTGTTAACATGTACAAGCCTACAGGATCAGCTGTAACTGCTGATATTGCTACGCTTCCTTCAGAAACAGGATTGACACAGTTGAATTACAAAGGAGCTGTTGATCCGGCTGGAGAGCCATTCTATGCAGGATGGACTTACTTCTCTGAGATTCTTTCAAGAAACTAAGCCTTTAACATTAACAATATGTGAAAAGCCTCCCCATAGGGAGGCTTTTTTCTTAACATAGTGTTGATAATCGGGTGATCACCACGTAATGGGTGATTTCTAATTTTGCGGTGAATTTTAAAACACTAGTTCATTGAAAAAATTATTTGTTTACTCCTTTTTATTAGTTCTTGCGCTTCAGGCTTTAGCACAAAAGCCGGGAGGTATCAATGTCCTTGTTTTTGACGGGGAACTAGGTGAACCATTGATTGGAGCTACTGTGGTAATTACCGGAACGACCAATGGGTCTGTTACTGATCTTGATGGTAAAGCCAGAATTACCGGACTTGCACCTGGAAACTATTCTGTTTCCATTTCTTTTATTGGTTATCAAACCAAAACCATTGAGAATGTAGAGGTTAAGGATGGAGAAGTGACTTCTATGGATTTATCACTTCACTCCGGGGATATCAGTCTGGAGGCGGTAGTAGTAACCGCTGAAGCTGAGAAGAAAACCGAGTCTGCTATGTTGACTTTACAGAAGAAGTCTGCTAAGCTTTTTGATGCGATTTCGGCTGACCAATTCTCAAGAAATGGTGACCGTGATGCTGCTTCTGCAGTACAGCGTGTAGTTGGAGTAACTATCCAGTCAGGTAAGTATGTTTATGTTAGAGGTCTCGGAGATAGATACAGTAAATCAATGCTGAATGGAGCCGATATTCCAGGTCTAGATCCTAATAGTAACAGTGTTCAGATGGATCTGTTTCCAAGTAATCTAATAGATAATATCACTGTCTATAAAACTTTGAGTCCTGATCTTCCAGGAGATTTTTCAGGAGGTTTAGTAAACATTACAACTAAAGAATTTCCTGAGAAACTCACAGTTCAAGCAACTACCAATTTTGGATACAATACCAAAACAACCTTAAAGAATGACTTTTTATCCTATAATCATGGAAATAGCAACTGGCTGGCTAAAGATGATGGTACCAGAGCGCTTCCGTCGTTGATTAAGGGTTACGGTTATGATCAGCAGAATTTTCCACAGCCTTACTTAAGTAGTGCTGACGATATCAATAATGTAATTCACTCTTATAACCAGCATCAGTTTGTACCAACCACTAAAACTGCTCCATTGAACCAGTTCAGTGCGATCTCTTTTGGGAACTTATTACATGCTGGAAAAATTCCAATCGGAGTTGTTGGAGGAATTACTTACAACAGAAAATTTCAAAATTACAATGACGGTCATATAGTGCGATATCAGCCTATTACCAGTACATCAGAAAGTTTGAATAGTAATAGACGTGTAGATATGGTTGATCACCGATCTGTTGATAATACAACTATCGGAACCATGCTGAACCTTAGTGCCAAGCTCCATCCAAATCACAAACTAAGCCTCAATATGATGCACAATGCAGCTGGAACGGATGAGGCGAGATTCCAACAGGGAGGAACAGCCGAGATCGCTGGATATTACACTCCAAATAATATTTCAAACAGTAGTACCATTCATTATACCCAGCGTCAGCTAACAAATGTTCAAATCAAGGGGGAGCACGTAATTCCTTCTCTAAATGGCTTGAGCTTTAACTGGTTCAGTGCAGGCACACATACTCTAGGAAGTGAACCAGATATTAGATTCCTAAACCTTGTGAGTACAATTGATCAGGAAGGAGATACTACCTGGTTACAAACTAATCGTAGCGCTCCAGGAAGGTACTACAGAACACTCGAAGATAATTATTTGGATAATAGAATCAATTTTACACTTCCGTTGAATATTGCTAATAGAGACGTGAAACTGAAGTTTGGTGGTGCTTATACTACAAAGAACCGAACATATCACGAGCGTAGGTACGAGTATTTCATGGCTAAGTCCTTGACAGATCACTTCAATGGTGACGCAACAAGCATTTTCAATAATGATTCCATGCAATATGTTGGCAATAATGTACCTCAGTATTACAATAGTTATATCAGAAACGGTTCATTACCAACCAACAATTATAAAGCTCAGCAAAACGTTTCTGCTGCTTATGTAATGTTTGAAACGTCTATGTTCCAACACCTGAAGGTGAATGCTGGTGCAAGATATGAAGGCACTAATATGTCAGTCCATACGATTAACAACTCTGTAAAGGGGAATTTGAAAGTTGGTGATTTACTTCCAATGTTAAATATGACATATAATTATCAGGAGAATGCCAATCTTCGTTTTGTATTTGCTAAATCACTTGCGAGACCTACCTTCAGGGAATTTGCTCCGTTGGTAACTTTTGCTTTCTTCAACGATCCATTGCAAGCAGGTAATGCAAATCTGAAGAGAACAGATATTTATAATTTCGATTTCAGATGGGAGATGTTTCCAAGAGCTGGCGAATATGTAGCTGTAAGTACATTCTACAAAGATTTTAGAAACCCAATTGTCAATACTTTGAATCCGGTTGCCGGAGGAGAAAATAATCTTGAATTCCAATATGACAATGTTTCCAGGGGTGTTTCTTACGGAATTGAATTGGATTACAGAAAGTCATTAGGGTTTATTGCAGATGCTTTAGAAAACTTCAGATTGAGCCTAAACGGGTCTTACATCTTCTCAAGAGTGAATTATGCTTCTGATGAACTGGCATTGATTAGGGTCTGGAATCCAAGTTCTCCAAGCTACAGGAGAATGATTAACCAGGCTCCTTACACCATCAATGCGAACCTGGTTTATCAAAATGATAAAACTGGCTGGAATAGTAGTATGATCTTTAATGTGTCAGGTCCTAGTATTCAAATGCTGCAATTGCAGTTGCCATACATTCAGCAAAAGCCAATGCCTAGCTTGCAGTTTACTTTGCAGAAAGCTATCAACGATAGCTGGAGTGTAAGGTTGAGAGCAAGGAACTTGTTGAACGCCGTTAATGAAAAGTACATGGAGAATCAGGGTACTAAATATGTTTATAACAGCTTTAAAACTGGTCAGAGTTTTTCATTTACTGTGACATACTCCATCAATTAATCAATCAGAGTAGACCTCAATATTCATATTATAGACCCGGATTGCAATATGCAGTTCGGGTTTTTTATTTGGTGCACTCTTCCTGGTTTTAACTTATTACAAGTTGTGTGTGGTTATGATTCTAAGACCATAAGAACAGGTAAAACCCTTTAAGCTTTATCTATATTCCTTAACGTCAGAGGGAATCTTGATTGAATATTAAGGTAGTAGTGATACTACGATAAATGGTTAGCTGTAGAATGATTGATTGTAATGAAGAAAGGGTTGGTTTACTGGTTTCTATCCAAACCAGCAAAGGAAAGCAAATCTTGAAAGAGATACGATTAAGCTGGTAATGCATGCTTGGCTCTCGCAAAAAACCAATTGTTGTTTTGATAACAGGCAGTTGTTTTTTCAACACCTTGACCTTTACTCCAGATCAAAATAAATATCAAACTGTAAAGTCTGACCAGGTTTCATCTTCTTCCCTACTTTGTACATAGAGACATTCTCTAATCCTTCCAGGTTTTTCCAGCTGTAGTAGTTGTCCTGGTCGATGGTTTGTGGCTCAACATAACTGAAACCAAACTGCTCGATCAAGGTTGGCTTAAAACCCAGGTCCTGTGCTTCATGCACTAATACTGCAGTTGTTTTTCCTTTCAACTCACGAACTTCGGTATCATACAGTCGGAAATATCTCAGAATGTAATGCTCTTTGCCCATGATCCACTTATTGTAAGTGGTGTCGGGCTCACCGAGAATTTGGACAACCTCATCAGCGCTTTTGTTTTTGAGTTGCTTAGCGTCAAAAATGACATTGTTCTTGTCGCAGGCATTCAATAATAAGATAGCGGTCAAAAGAAGCAGTCCTGATCTGATCATTGTGATTTAGTTAAATTCTTGCAAAGTTGAAATTATAAGAGTTCATTCTGCTTTCCATTGTCTTTATCCTTGTGTTATTAAATTGTCAATACGGGAATAAATACCTTAAAAGGCATTGTAGATTTCTTTCAGCTTTGCTTTTGTCTGGGCAATGTGCTCCTGTTGAGTTTCCAAATCCTGTAAGAAGCGTTCTTTACTTTTGCCCTTAGCTTTGCTCACTTTCTTACTGGTTTTAATGGCTTTCTTTTCCAGCTGTTCCAGTACATCTTCTAGCTGCTCAATGTAGTAGGTTTTCTTAAAATCTTTAAGGATGACTTTAAGCTGTTTCTTGTAATCCAAAATTTTATCTTTACTGATGTTAGATTCATCCAGACATAAGAAAAAACCACAGGAATTTTTACCACTTACGGTTCTGCTCAGCAATACCAGATCGACAGTACCGGAGTTCACATCGCTCGGGATAGTCACTTTGTAATAGCCACGCATGTTGAGCGGGCGTCCAAAACTACGACTGTAGTCCCACCAGCCACGTTCAACATTCTTGGCATTAAAATCAAATTCAGTATAAAACCCATTGTATGCCTTTGCTGAGATGGACATTGTTTTATCTGAAACCAACTCCGAGAAGTTCTGACCCTGGACAGTACCAATGAAAAAAAATGTGAAAAATATAAAGAGGATTTTCGTGGACATGGGTTTAATAGATTCAGGCAAAATCACTATGGCAAAGATATTAATTACCGGTGGAACTGGTTTGGTAGGCCGGCATTTGAGTTCCAGACTTCATGCCCAGGGCCACCAGGTGGTTCACCTAAGCAGATCAGAAAATTCTCAAAGCACGTATCCAACCTATCGCTGGGATATTGCTACCGGCTATATTGACGAGAAAGCCATGTCTGGGGTTGACTATATTGTGCATTTGGCTGGTGCAGGAGTAGCAGATAAGCGATGGACTGATGAGCGAAAGCAGGTAATACTGGATAGTCGCACAGAAAGTATCAGGCTCTTGTATAAAAATGTAAGGGATCAAAGTGTACAGCTTAAAGCATTTATATCAGCCAGCGCGATAGGCTACTACGGAGCAGATACCGGTAGTAATTTGTTGGATGAAGAGTCAGCTGCGGGATCAGATTTCTTAGCTGAGGTGGTAAAGCAATGGGAAAGTGAAGCTGATCGGTTCAAAGAGATTTGTCCGGTATGTAAAGTGAGAATAGGCGTTGTACTCGACGCGGATGGAGGAGCAATGAAAGAGATATTAAAACCGATCAACTATTATGTAGGAGCTCCACTAGGTTCAGGTAAACAATTGATGAGCTGGATTCATATAGATGATCTGGTTTCCATGTTTGAGTATGTAATTGAAAATCAACTTACAGGAACATACAACGCTACAGCCCCAAATCCCGTAACCAATGAGGCACTAACAAAAGAGCTTGCCGGGGTTACCGGCAAGCCGCTTTGGTTGCCAAATGTACCCGCTTTTGTGATGAAAGTAATTCTTGGAGAGATGGCCCAAATTGTGCTGGGAGGCTCTAAGGTTTCATCGGAAAAAATCCGGAAAGCTGGCTTTACTTTTAAGTTTACCCAAATTGAAGATGCCGTGAAAGATTTGATTGGATAAGGGAAAATTCTTATCAATCAACTAACTTCCACCGCTATTTTTTTAAAACCCAAAAGAATTATGACGGAGAAAGAAGTCACAAAACAGCAGGAGGAAAAAATCCTGAATGCTTTTAAAGACAGAGATTGGAATGAGATCAAAAGTTCGGATTCCTGGGCCATATTCAAGATTATGTCTGAATTTGTGGAAGGATTCGAAAAACTGGCAAAAATTGGTCCTTGTGTAACCATTTTCGGATCAGCCAGAACGAAGCGTGAAGAGAAATACTACAAAATGGCCGAGCAGATAGCTGCTAAGCTGGTCAGACATGGATATGGAGTAATTACTGGTGGTGGACCCGGTATTATGGAAGCCGGTAACAAAGGTGCTCACGAACAAGGAGGAAAGTCGGTAGGCTTGAACATAGAATTGCCATTTGAGCAGTTTGAGAATATTTACATCGATAGGGACAAGTTGCTGAACTTTGATTATTTCTTTGTGAGAAAAGTGATGTTCATGAAATACTCGCAGGGGTTTGTAGTGATGCCTGGTGGTTTTGGTACTATGGATGAACTTTTTGAAGCGCTTACCTTGATCCAAACCAATAAGATCGGCAGGTTCCCAATCGTATTGGTAGGAAAAGAGTACTGGTCAGGCTTGGTTAAATGGTTGGAGGACGTGTTGCTCCATGAAGCCCACAATATCAATGCAGTGGACCTAGAACTTTTTAACCTTGTTGATACAGTAGAGGAAGCTGTTACAGTAATTGACGAGTTTTACAACAAATACCTATTGAGTCCAAACTTCTGATAATCAGTCATCCATTTTATGAGTAATGCAGAGTCGGCGGTACTAGAAGAGCCGGAGGTAGTTGAAGAGCCTTCCATTGAAATATTTGGTGCCAGAGAGCACAACCTAAAAGACCTAAACCTCACCATTCCGCGTAACAAGCTTGTGGTGATTACGGGCATAAGTGGTAGTGGAAAGTCTTCATTGGCTTTCGATACTATTTATGCTGAAGGGCAGCGTCGATATATGGAGAGTTTTTCTGCTTATGCCAGATCTTTCATTGGCAATATGGAACGTCCGGATGTTGACAAGATCAACGGCTTGAGTCCGGTGATTTCCATAGAACAAAAAACGACTTCTAAAAATCCTCGCTCTACAGTGGGGACTACCACCGAAGTTTATGACTTTCTGCGATTGCTGTTTGCTCGTGCAGGAGATGCTTACTCCTATGTCACAGGCAAGAAAATGGTCAAACAGACTGAAGACCAAATTGTAGAACATCTACTGAAGACCTACGATGGGCAGAAGCTCATCATTTTGGCGCCAGTGGTGAAAGGTCGCAAGGGACACTACCGAGAGCTTTTTGTTCAGATCCGAAAAATGGGATTTACTAAAGTTCGCGTAGATGGGGAGATCTCCGAATTGGCTCCCAAAATGCAGGTGGACCGCTACAAGACTCACGATATTGAGATGGTCATTGATCGAGTAATTGTTCAGAGCAAGGATGAGAAGCGAATCAGACAGTCTGTCCAATCAGCTTTTAAGCATGCAAACGGAATATTGATGGTGCAGCAGGAAGATGGAGAGGTTGCTCATTTCTCCAAGTTTCTGATGGACCCTGAATCTGGCATTTCATATGATGAGCCAGCACCTAATACTTTTTCTTTTAACTCACCTTATGGTGCTTGCCCAACTTGCAATGGACTAGGCCAGATTGAGGAAATCTCCAGAGATTCGGTCATTCCAAATCCTGAGCTAAGTATCAGTCGCGGAGGAATTGCACCGCTTGGAGAATATCGTGATATCTGGATTTTTAAGAAGATAGAGGCTATTCTCAAACGGAATAAGGTTAATCTGTCTACATCAATTAAGGACATCCCTGAAAAAGTAATGCAGGTTTTACTTTACGGGGATGATATCCCTGTTGCAGTAAGTTCTGTAAAATACCCTGGAACAGACTGGCATACTAAGTTCGAAGGAATCATCAGTTTCCTGGAAAAACAAAAGGATGCAGGCAGTGAAAAAATTCGTCAATGGGTGGAGGACTTTACTGATATCCGCACTTGTCCTGATTGTAATGGATACCGCTTGAAGAAAGAGTCACTTCATTTTAAGATTACCGATAAGCATATCGGTGAATTGGCTGAGATGAATATTGATGAGCTGGCGGAATGGTTTGTTGGGATAGAAGACAAACTAGACAAAAGACAATTAGTCATTGCCACGGAGATTCTCAAAGAACTCAGAAAGCGAATAGGTTTTCTGTTGGATGTGGGACTGAATTATTTAAGTCTTAATCGTCCGCTAAGGACGCTTTCTGGTGGTGAGGCACAAAGAATTCGATTGGCTACTCAAATAGGAACACAGCTTGTTAATGTGCTCTATATTTTGGACGAGCCAAGCATCGGGTTGCACCAAAGAGATAATGTAAAACTGATTCAGGCGCTTAAAGATCTGAGAGACTTGGGAAACACGGTCATTGTGGTGGAGCATGACAAAGACATGATGCTGGAGTCTGATTTTGTAGTGGATATTGGCCCTGGAGCTGGACGCCATGGAGGTCACATCATGGCCGCAGAGCCACCAAAGCAATTTCTAAAAAACGGTGGATTGACCGCAGAATATCTTTCTGGGAAAAAAAGAATAGAGATTCCGAAAGAAAGGAGAAAAGGCAATGGAAAATATCTGGAACTGAAAGGGGCTACAGGTCACAATCTTCAGAATGTAAATATTAAACTCCCTCTTGGTACGATGATTTGTGTCACTGGGGTCTCCGGGGGAGGTAAATCTTCTTTGATTCATGAGACGCTCTACCCGATTCTAAAGAAACATTTCTATAAATCCCGTACAGAGCCACTTCCTTATAAGGATCTGAAAGGCCTGAATGAACTGGATAAAGTCATAGAAGTGGACCAGTCGCCAATTGGCAGGACTCCACGATCCAATCCGGCTACATACACTGGAGTTTTTACAGATATCAGGGCCTTATTTTCCGAGCTTCCGGAATCCAAAATCAGAGGTTATAAACCTGGTCGCTTTTCCTTCAATGTGAAAGGAGGAAGATGTGAAACTTGCCAGGGAGGAGGTATGCGTGTGATCGAAATGGACTTTCTGCCGGATGTTCATGTGCCTTGTGAAACATGCAAAGGCAAGCGTTATAACAGGGAAACTTTAGAGGTTCGTTTCAAAGGAAAGTCGATCTCTGATGTGTTGGATATGACTGTAGAGCAAGCAGTAGAATTCTTCGAACATCAGCCAAAAATCCTCAAAAAAATAGAGACACTTTTTGAAGTTGGGTTGGGTTACGTTTCCCTTGGCCAACATGCGACTACACTTTCGGGAGGAGAGGCCCAGCGGGTAAAACTTGCTACGGAGCTTTCTAAACGAGATACCGGAAGTACTTTTTATATTTTAGATGAACCAACTACAGGTCTGCATTTTCAGGATATTCAACATTTGCTGGAAGTCCTTCAAAAATTAGTTGATAAAGGAAACACAGTGCTCATTATTGAGCATAATCTGGACGTGATCAAAGTGGCTGATTATTTGGTAGATCTTGGACCGGAAGGAGGATCTGGCGGTGGACAGATAGTTGGTATGGGTACGCCTGAGGAGCTCATTAAAATCAAAGAAAGCTATACGGGAAAGTTTTTGAAACCGGAACTGGAATTGTAGACTTCTTGGATAATTCCGTTAATTGAATAAAATTAGAGGAATGATTTCGAGTAGTTTGTTTCATTTTACACGTAGGTTTGTAAATTTTAAAAGTATACTACGAGGCAAATCGCTTATATCTTCGATTAATGTGGAAAGGATAGAAGATATTTTTCCAAAGGAAAAATATTTGGCGGTACCAATGGTTTGCTTCTGCGATATTCCGCTAAAGTTTATCGATGAACACGTGAAACGGTATGGTAAATATGGTATAGCCTTCAATAAGGAATGGGCTTTAAAGAAGGGAATTCAACCAATTAATTATCGTCCTGATGGAGCTTCTCTTTCCAGGATTTTACCAGAATTGCAATTACATGTCAATCAATTATCAAAAAGCGCAGAAGTTTCAGTGACAGATCTTCTAGGAATCTCCAAGTCCATCACACAATTGGGAACAGTGAGTAAACCATATAGGGATATCAGGAATAATTATATTGATCGTGAATGGAGATTTGTAGATTCTGAATATGATCCTGAATTTGTTTCAAATTATATCCCTGAGTTAAAGGATAATCCTACTCGAAAAAAGCTTAATAACGAATATTTGAGATCCTATCATGATTCCTGCTATTTGAGATTTGAATTGAATGATATTGAACACATTGTTGTTCCGACAAAGAAGGAAACCAAAAGAGTGTTAGACTTCATAGATGGTTTTGATACTACTGATAATAATGGAGAATTGATTAAATTGAGCTTAGCGCAGAAAGTTATTGATTTAGACACGGTAAAACGAGACATATAATGGCTTATCTAACGGGAGATATTATTCATGACTTTTGGGAATTATATCAGGAACCGCTTTTCCCTTTCGAACACCTTGATGAAATTACGCTATCAAGGTTCAAAGAAATGTATTTGAGCTATCAACAAAAGCTTATCGAGCTAAGAGATAAGCTAAATAAATTGCCCAAACACCATCTAGAAAAAAATAAAAGTATTCTTGTTAATCAACTTGAAATTATCAATTCTAAACTTGAAGATGGTAAGCAACGTTCAATTTCCAGGAACCAGGGACTAATAATAGATAATGCGGTATACAGCGAAATTATGAGTTCAATAATTGACGCTGTGAAAAATCAGATTGAAAAACCACTAAGTTTATATAGAACCTCCAACCCCAAGGATCAGTTGGACCCTGAGCCACTTATGCAGATCATTCAAGGATATCTTGAAAGGATAAAATCCAAGCAATTCCAAGCCTATGGTGATCTAATAGAAGTTGTTGATGAATTGGTAGTAGAAATTAGGGGCCTTTTAAGAAATGGGGAGCGCAAAATGAGAAAAGTTCATGTATAATGTCAAGCCATCCTTTTTGCAATAAGTAATGATTTCCGAACCAACATGTCTATTACTTGACGCAGAAGAGAAGAAAAAAAGCCTATATAATTTTTGAGCAATTAGGTTTAAAACCAACACAAGCCTTCAATCTTTCTTTAAAGCAAGTAGTATTAAATGGTGGTTTGCCTTTTGAACTTAAGGTTCCCAATGTCGAAACTCTCCAGGCAATGAAAGAATTGGATCAGTCAAGCAAGAAGGTTTTTAATGATTCTGATGAATTTTTTGCCGACCTGGAAAATGATGACTGATGTACGTTTTTCAAGAAGTACCAGGTTAAGAAGGACTATAAGAAGTGCATTAAACAGAATAAGGACCTGGAGAAATTTAAGTCAATTCACTTTCTACTTATTGAAGGAAACCCTTTACCTGAGAACAACAAAGACCATAACCTGGGTGGAAATTGGTTAGGCTTTCGTGAATGCCACCTTGAACCAGACTGGTTGTTGATATATCGCATCAACGAAGAAGATAAAATAATCGAATATGCCAGGATGGGTTCGCACTCCGATTTATTTGGGTGATATTGGCCAATTTAAGGGTTTATGACAGTGTATAATTTTCTGTAGAGCCCGCTCTTCAAATGTTAATGCCTCGGCTGGAGCCGGGACATTGCCCATTGCTCTGCTTTACCTCGCAATCTATATTGCATTAGTTTTAGCGAAATACAAAAGCTTTAGAACACCAGGTTGTCGTGCACACAATTCAGATGTTTAAATAACCGCTTACGAATTGTTTGTATATTCAAACCAACAATAATTTTAGTTTTGCCTGAGAACAGCATTGTTGGCTTATGAACAAACGCAGGATTTACTGGATTACGCAGATCGGAGGTTGGTCTTTTTATGGCTTCCTACAAATATTCCTGTATGCCACAGCTCAGAGTTTGGATATCACTCATATCTTGGGTGAAATCCTGCAAGTCTTGTTTTATATCTTTTCTACCCATTTACTCAGATATATTTTCATTCACTTTGGTTGGCTGGCTTACAATTGGGTGAAGCTGATTCCACGGATTCTTGCTGTCATTTTGCTGATGAGTATCCTCAACTATGGATTCCTACTCGGATATTCATTTTTCACGGATGAGCTCACTTCAAGGGATTTTTTACCCATTACGGTATTGCTGAATGTATTTGGTCCGATGATCATATACTTCATCTGGACGATGTTTTACTTCACTTTTCACTACTTTGAGAATTATAACAAAACATTGAAATATGAGGCTGCAGCCAAAGAAATAGAATTACGTAACCTACGTTCCCAGTTGAATCCGCATTTTATCTTCAACGCACTCAACAGCATCAGAGCCTTGGTTGACGAAGACCCTACCAAGTCCAAAAATGCCATTACTCAACTTTCAAATATTCTGAGAAATTCGCTAACGGTAGATCGTCAAAGGTTGGTAACTTTCTCAGAAGAAATGGAGATGGTGAAGGATTATCTGGCGCTGGAAACCATTCGATACGAGGAGCGTTTAAAAACAAAGTTTGAAATTGACCCGCACTCCATGGACTATATGATTCCTCCATTAATGGTGCAAACTCTGGTTGAAAATGGTATCAAACATGGTATTTCCACTTTGAAAAATGGAGGCATCGTTGAGGTTTCTTCCAGGGTTGATAGGGAAAGCTTGCTCATTCAGATCAGAAATGCTGGCCAGTATGTAAATGGTAAGGCTAATGACAAATCTGGTTTTGGGATAGTGAACACTCAAAAAAGGTTGGAATTGATTTATGGCTCAGAGGCATCATTCAGGATAGTGAATGAAAATAAAAAAACTGTACTCACCGAAATAATATTACCGAGATCATTATGAAAACACTCATTGTTGATGACGAACGACTGGCAAGAAAAGAGTTGATGAGTTTGCTGGAGCCTCATAAGAAAATTGAGGTTGTTGGTGAAGCAACTGATGCGGACGATGCTATTGAAAAAATCAATCAACTTAATCCCGAGCTAATATTTCTTGATATTCAAATGCCAGGTAAGTCGGGGTTTGACCTGCTGGAGTCACTTGACAATGTGCCTAAGGTGATCTTTACCACAGCTTACGATGAGTACGCTTTGAAGGCATTTGAAGTCAATGCACTGGATTATTTGTTAAAACCTGTTCAGCCAGAGCGTCTGGAAGAAGCTATTGCCAAACTGCAATCACCTGAGCCAAAAGAGTTGAATAATGATCGCCGGTCTCTGGGTAAAGATGATCAGGTCTTTGTGAAGGATGGAGATAAATGTTGGTTTGTGAAGTTGGCTGATGTGCGCCTTTTTGAATCTGACGGGAATTACATTAAAGTCTATTTTGCTGGCAATAAACCAATGATCCATAAATCTTTGAATGCTCTGGATGAGCGCTTGGACGACCGGTATTTTTTCAGGGCAAGTAGAAAACACATCATCAACCTGGGCTGGGTTGAAACAATCGATACCTGGTTTAATGGAGGTCTATTGGTACAGCTCAAAGGAGGAGAAAAGATAGAGGTGAGCCGCAGACAGGCAGCTCGTTTCAAAGAAAAGATGAGTTTGTAGCCAGTTCCTAAATTTCAATAGATAATCAGATTTGTATCACGTTCAGGAACTCCTTTTCCACTCCCCAGTCTTTGGCTAGATTAATGATGGCTGTAGTTTCCATTTCGGTAACATAACCCTTCTGATAGTTGTCCTCCCAAACTTCCTTTAGATGCTTGAGTTTCTCACTATTTGAAATAAGAGCCATGTTTTTTGAGAAGAAATCTTTGGAGCGCTCATACGCAGAAAGGTAGTCTTCAGAAATAAAATGGTTGGCCCAGGCGAGTTCTTCTTTGGCATCCATTGTTTCTGCTGCTGCTTCCAATATTATTTTCTCATCATCATCCAATCCATGATAATGGAGGATCAGTGATTTAAGAAGCATCACACCTTTTTTGATTTCTTTTTCCATTTGCGGCTAAAAAATCAAAAATACGGATAATCTATTCATCATAAAATAATCGGGAAGAGATTTCGTCTGCTAACATTAGCCCTTCACTGGTTAGTCTTAATATATCACTTTTGATTTCGAGTAAATTTTGGTTACAGTAGTTGGCTATAAGGACAGAATAATCCCGAATCAAATCTTTTTGAAACTGCTTTTCGAAACTAGTGAGTGAGATTCCTTTTCGAGTTCTCAGATGAGTGAAAATGTATTCATTCACCCGTTCAGTAAAGGATAATTTTTCGATTGTGATTGGAAGCTCGTTTCGCTCAATTGCTGTGATATATTTCGCATTGTTGCTAATGTTGAAGCTTCGGGTCTGACCATTATAAGAATGTGCACCTGGACCCACCCCAAGATATTGCTGGTCATCCCAGTATGCTGAGTTGTGGCGAGAATACATGCCGGGTTTGGAAAAGTTGGATACCTCGTAGTGTTCATAGCCATTTGCTTTTAAAGTATCGATAGCTAATCGGTATTGAGAGGCTGCCAGATCCTCTGTTACTTCCTGGAGTTTGCCTTTTTTATGCCAGTTTCCAAAAGCGGTTTTTTCCTCGATGGTTAATCCATACAAAGAAATATGTGCCAGGTTGTAGGAAAGCAATTTGTTCAAATCGGTTTCCCAATAAGCCATGTCATCAGGAGGAATAGCATAAATCAGGTCTGCAGAGATATTATCAAAACCTGCAGCTTTTGCATCAATCAGACATTTTTCAGCTTCAATACTGGTATGTGCCCGATTTATAAACTTGAGCCTTTCATCATCAAAAGTCTGTATGCCAATGCTGAGACGGTTGATGCCGGCATTTTTCAACCCTTTAAGCTTGTTCTTATCCAAGTCATCCGGGTTGGCTTCCAGCGTGATTTCCGGATCAGTAATAACTCTAAACTCTTGATAGATTGTGTCCATCAAAAGACTCAACTCCTCCTGATCAAGTAATGAAGGAGTTCCCCCACCAAAGTAGATTGTTGTGATCTCTTCTGTTACTTCACTTTTTCTTTTGGCGAGCTCTTTAGAAATGGAATTGACGAGTTCACGTTTTCTATTCAGGTTGGTGCTAAAGTGAAAGTCACAATAATGACATGCCTGTTTGCAAAAAGGGATATGAAGATAAATTCCTGCCAAGAGCTTTGAGTTATCTTGCAAAGGTATCATCATTAGCTATGCGGTCAGCGGGTATTTTGTACTTGATTATTTTTCAGCTAAACACTGTGGCTTTCGGCCAGCAGGTAATTCAGGTATATGCTGATGAGGTGTTGACTGATTCTGTGATGGTACGGGATTCTCTGGATAAGGAAATATTGGTAAGAGAGTATCTGTCTGATAGGTGGTCAGAAGGTTATTTTTTTTCAGGCCTGGATTCTGTAATCAATGATCAGTATTTCTTCCATTTGGGACACAGATTTGATCACGGTGTTTCCGAGTTGTTTTTGAGGAAAGGGACTTACAATACTTATTATCCCATCAGGATAAGGAATCATTTGAAAAGCGCATTAAAAGATGAATTGAAAGAATATGTTAATCAGGGGTTCCCATTTGCACAGGTTCGGTGGGATTCTTTGCAGACAAAAAATGGTTTTTATCAGGGCTATCTGACACTCGATCCTGGCCCTGAGATTTTGTGTGATTCTATTGTGTTACTCTCTCCAATTGGGATCAATAAAAAATATCTCTCCAAGGCTATTGGAATGGAAAATGAAGCCCCGTTTAGTGAGTATAATTTTGATCAGATTCCAGTTAGACTCCAGCGGTTACCATTTCTAAGACTCAATCAACCGCCGGATGTAGCATTTGAAAATGGCAAGTCATATTTGTTTTTGGACTTGGAAAAACAAAATGTCAACACTTTTGAAGGCGTGATTGGGTTTTTACCAGGACAATCTGCCACTCAAAGTCTCGTAGTAACAGGTTATCTGGACCTACAACTCTATAACCTTTTCCAATCCGGAAAACAGTTTGGATTTACATGGAACAGGTTTGCTAATCAATCTCAGGCATTAGATTTGAGTTATAAGCACCCTTACCTACTCAGTTCTCGCTTATTTCTAAATACCGATTTTCATCTATTCAAGCAGGATACCACATTCTTGAATCAATCCTGGAATTTACTTCTGGGCACTTATGTAGGAAAAAAATCGGAATTGTATTTTGGTTATGAAGCAATGCTGGGCTCCTTAATCAATCCACTGGCAGAAGACATCCAGAATGGGCTTTCAGACTATAAGACCAGAACTTATTCCGTTGGTATTAGAGACGCATCATACCAGATGGATTTCAAGCTAAAAAGTGGGTTTCGCTACTATGCCAAAGCTCTGATTGGAGATAAGGCAATTTCTAAAAATCCAGCTCTGCCAGACAGTACTTACGGCACTGTGAACCTGAAGACTACCATGTTTAAATGGAATGGCGGGTTCAAATATCAGTTTCGTCTGGGGAAATATTCAGCTATTTATCAGCAGGTGGAATCACAGCTTTATTATAATAATCAGATTCTCACCAACGAATTGATGAGAATTGGTGGGCTGAGAACTATACGTGGGTTTAATGAAAAGTTCTTTTATGCTCAGCATTATGCTTTCAGCAGGCTGGAATACAGAAGGTATTTTGAAGAGCGAAGTTATTTTATGGTTTTTTATGACCAGGCCTTTCTCAAGGATCAATTTGGTGATTATTTATCGCCAAGAGGATTTGGAGGAGGGCTGAGCCTGAATACTTCCAATGGCTTGTTTACTTTTGCCCTTGCGCTGGGTAGCACCAAAAATATCCCATTGGATCCAGCCAATATCAAAGTCCATATTGGTTATACATCTACTTTTTGAGATGAAGAGAACGCTTTTGTTTTTGTTTTTGCTGGCTAAGAGCTACCTGGGTTTATCCAGTGTAGACACACTAACATTGCAAAATCTCAATTCATCATGGAAAGCACTTTCCATAGGAGGAGCCGTGACTGACTACACAACAGGTCATGAGGAAACAGTTTATTTCGAAATCCCATCAATACCTGAAAATGTACAGTTGAGAATCACATCCCCTTTTCCAATTGATATATGGCTCAATTCTCAGCTTATTTTACATGGATTCTCCGGAGAGAAGGTGTTTGACCGCATGGAAGATCAACAGTTTTATCAAGCTGGAGCTATTATCACGCTTTACAGGCAAGGAGGAGTGACAAGTGAAGTGAAAACAGAACTTGTTCAGGTGATGAGCCTTCAAAATGAGATAACCCAACTGCCAAAAAAGGAAGAATTTTTTAAGAATTGGTATTTAATTGTTATGGTCATTTTGCTGCTGACAGGAGGCTTGTTCAAATTCTATTTTCCCATTCCTTTTAGTCACGCTTTTACCAATCCGCTTTCCAATAAAATGAGGAGTCTGAGTTCTGATGAAGCTTATCTTTCTTTTGGAAGTTTTGACAACCTCTTTGTTCTTATATACTTCAGTTTACTATTATCTTCTTTATTGGTTTATCTCGGAGCTGACTTTCAATTACACTTAAATAAAAACCTGTCCGGACTATTTACTCTTTGGTTTTACATATTCATTGCATCGTTGTTGCTAGTGCTTTTTCGCTATTTGTGGGCAAGTGTATTATCCAAAATATTTCAGTTTACTGGTGTACCCAACATTCAAATCCAGGATAGAGTCAACTTTTTTATCCCTGTATTTGTCATCGGGCTGTCGATTTCATTAATTGACTTTTCGCTGTTCAATTGGCAGTCCTTACAACTCAGAAACACAGTCATTTACGCACTCATCATTTCTGAAATATTTTTTGCGGTTTGGTTTTATTTCAAGTTTGATAAGTTCTATGCACATAAAAAACTGATGATAATTACCTACCTTTGCACCACCGAATTCTTACCGGGTGCTCTGGCTATATACTGGCTGGGACAATTGAAATAGAGATATACTTATTATTGTATTTGATAGGATGAGTGAAGAATTGTTAGTAACCGACAAAGAAAGGCTCAACAAAGTATCATCGATACTGGTATCACAGCCTGAACCAAGTGATCCCAATTCCCCTTACAAAAAACTTGCTGAGAAGTATAATTTGAAAATTGACTTCAGGCAGTTTATTGAGATTGACCCTGTGGACTATAAAGAGTTTAGAAAGCAGAAGGTCAATATTTTGGATCACACAGCTGTAATTTTTACGAGTCGTAATGCTGTAGATCATTTTTTTAGGCTTGCTGCAGAGACCAAAGTGGAAATTCCAGCTGACATGAAATATTTCTGTATTTCAGAGCAAACCGCGAATTATTTGCAGAAGTACATTGTGATTAGAAAGCGTAAAATATTCACTGGGGAGCGTACAGCAGCAGATCTTTTGGAAGTGATAAAAAAGCATAAGAAAGAAAAGTATTTATTTCCATGCTCAGATATCAGGAAAGATGATATTCCAGAATTCATGGAAAAAAATGGGATTACTTTCTCAGAAGTAATTATCTACCGTACGGTAGCTTCTGACTTGTCTGATTTGGAGAATGTTTATTATGACATACTCGCCTTCTTCAGTCCTTCTGGAATTAAATCACTGTTTGATAATTTCCCTGATTTTAAACAAAACAAGACTAGAATTGCTGCTTTTGGCCCTACGACGGCTCAAGCAGTAAAGGATGCTGGCTTAATACTGGATATACAAGCTCCATTGCCAAATGCCCCTTCAATGACAGGTGCCTTGGAGTTGTATATTAAAAAAGCCAACAATCTTTAAACTTTCACGAATAAATAAGGGTATTTTTGTTTAATGCGTTAATACATTAACAAAATACCCTTTCTTTATATATGAGTAAAAGGTTACTGGCTTTAGCAATTTTCTTCATCTCCTTTGGTTCCCAGGCACAGAACATGCCAAGGTATGGGTACTACATGCTCAACCCATCCTACTTTAACCCTGCATGGATTGGTGCTCAGCCGGAAGGTTTTGTTGCGATGCAAAACAGAATCAAGTGGTTGGGATATAATTCAAGTTTTTATAGTGGAGGAGGAGCTCCTAACTCTCAATTGCTCACTGGAGTTATCAAAATAAAGAATGCTCCAATTTCAGCAGTGGGTATGAATATTTCCAACGATATGGTTGGTAGTATCTCCAACCTGCAAGTACTAATGCCAATAAGTATTCCAGTTCATTTGAGAAAAGGAACATTGAATATTGGCATTGCTCCAGGAATTTTTAATCAGACACAAAACTCAAACTTACTTCATCCCAATGAACAGGGAGATCCCTCTATTCCAAGTGGAAGAGCAGTGCAGATGCAAATGAATCTAAGTTCAGGTTTGTTTTATACTTCCAACAGAGGATGGTTTGTTGGAGTTGGAGCCGTTAACCTGCTTAAGCCAGGATTTAATTACGGATTAGATAGTCTGCAAAACAAGCAGGCAATAACTGCTTCAGTTCATGGAGGGTTCAACGTCTCCTTCAATGGATTTAAACTTTCTCCAAATGCTATTGTAACTTCCTATTCCAACAATATCACTTTTAATCTGGGAAGTATGATTTATATAGGAGATCAGATTTGGAGCGGTTTGTTTTACAACAGTCAGGAATCAATCAATCTTATGCTGGGATATAAACTTCTCGAGAATAATAAATTAAAGGTCGGGTATTCTTTTGAATATGTGGTTCAAAATCAAAATGGCAAAGCACCAACAACACACGAATTATATTTAAGGTATGACCTGCCAAATTGGGTTTTTGGAGGTAAGAAATCAATCAAAACACCTCGTTTTACCTATTGACCATATGTTATTAAATTGTTGATTTCACAGAAAAAAAAGGATAATTTGAAGGCAAAATTTGCGTGGGATCACTTTAAGGTTATATATTTAGGCTTACTAAGTCACAATAATTTTTGTTTAAGTTTGTTTAATTTACATACTTGCAAGTTCAAATAAGGTGTTATGAATAATATGCGTGTAATAAAGTTTTCTACTTTAACCGTACTCGCTCTTGGCGTTTTACTTCAAAGTTGTGGACTTTTTGGAGGTGGTTCTACCGATCAGGGAGAGCTCATCGGAGTAATGGATCGCCAGGGCTGGGAAATGACCCGACCGTACGGAATGGTGGCAGTACCGGCAGGTACATTCCACATGGGACAAGCAGACGAAGATGTGGCTGCTACCCAAATTAACCTGAACAAACAGGTTACAATTGGTGCTTTCTTTATGGATGATACTGAGATCACTAACAATGAGTATCGTCAGTTCACTCAAGCAATTACTGAGGGTTCAGAAGTAGATTTGCCAGCAGGCTATTCTATTGCTGATCTAATGCCAGATACATTGGTATGGACAAGGGATTATGTTCATCATATGGGAGATCCGCTTGTGGTATACTATTGGTCTCACCCAGCATTTGATGATTACCCTGTTGTTGGGGTTGATTGGAATGCCGCACAATATTTCTGCCAGTGGAGAACTCAGCACCTGAACGAATATCGTCAGAGTGTTGGTCAGCCTGTTATGCCAAACTTTAGATTACCTTCTGAAGCTGAATGGGAATATGCTGCCAGAGGAGGACGAGATATGGCAAAATATCCTTGGGGTAATCCTTACATAAGAAACCAGAAGGGATGTTTGCTTGCAAACTTCAAGCCTGGAAGAGGTAACTATTTTGATGATGGCTTTGCCTATACTTCACCTGTAAGTACGTTTTTTGCTAATGACTATGGCCTTTACGATATGTCTGGAAATGTGGCTGAGTGGTGTGAAGATGCATACAATCCTTCTGCAATGCCTCTTGTTTGGGATTTGAACCCAACCTACTATGACGATCGAATCGATTACAAAATAATTCGTGGAGGATCATGGAAGGATATAGCTTACTATTTGGAAACCGGGACAAGATCTTTCGAGCATAGAGATACAGCAAGAGCTTCTATTGGATTTAGATGTGCAATGACATATCTTGGTAGATCTTCTGGATATGAATTCTAATTATTTATTAATCGATTTAAAATTACTAACCTAAATACTTCACACAATGAGCAATAAAGGCGGATTTCAAGAGCTTCTCTTCACCACAATTATGCCGAAAATCTATGGTATTGGTGCTGCAATCGTTATTGTAGGAGCTATGTTTAAAATTCTTCACTTGCCTGGTTCTGGCCCGATGCTTGGAATTGGTCTTACTACTGAGGCAGTAATTTTCTTCTTAAGTGCTTTTGAGCCTAAGCACAAAGAGCCAGATTGGGCTAAAGTATATCCAGAATTGGCTGATGATTATGATGGACCTCCTGCAGCTCCAAGAAGAGTAACTACTGGAAACAACAGTAGTGGAGTTTCAGCTAGTATGGATAAGATGTTAGCAGATGCTAAGGTTGGCCCTGAGTTGATCAAGAGTTTAGGTGATGGAATGAAGAATTTAGCGAGCTCTGCAAGTAAAATGTCCCAGCTGGGAGATGCTGCTCTTGTTACCAACGAATATGCAAAGAATGCCAAAGCTGCTTCAAATTCTTTGGCTGAAATGAATAAGTCTTACGCTGCATCTATGGAAGCAATGTCAGCAATGGCAGCAGCTTCTAAGGATACTAAAGAGTATCATACTCAGGTTCAGAATGTGACTAAAAGTCTTGGTGCTCTCAATGCCGTTTATGAAATGGAATTGAAAGACGCTCAAGGACACGTGAAATCAATGAACAAATTCTATTCAAACCTTACACAGGCATTGGATAGCATGGGAGAAGCTAGTAAAGAAACATCTGCGTTCCAGTCAGAGCTAAATAAACTGACAACTAACATTGCCTCACTGAACAAAGTATATGGTAATATGCTTAGTGCAATGAAGCAAGGTTAATTTTTTCCAATTTATAAGCTAAAATTATAACAATATGGCTGGAGGAAAAGAAACACCGCGGCAGAAACTGATAGGTATGATGTACCTGGTGCTAACAGCACTATTGGCATTGAACGTATCTTCAACTATCATTGAGAAATTTATATTTTTGGATGAATCGCTAGTTAGGGCAAATAATGAAACTGCCTCTAGAAACTCTGATTTGGTAGAGGGAATTGTTAAACGGGTGGATGAACTTGGTAATCGACCTGCGGAACTAAAAATCGTTGACGCCTCTAAAGAGATCAGATCTGAAACTTCAAAATATATTCAGGACCTGACAAAATTGAAGATAGACATTATTAATGCTTCAGGAGGTTACAATGATGGGGCTGAGCCGGACTATGAAGGAGATTCTAAGAACCTTGTAGGGCAAAATGACTACTCGACAGTAGGACATTACATGATGCCGAAAGAAGAAGGAGGAGAAGGTCATGGAACCGAGTTGAAGGAACTTTTGAATAATTATCCGATTATAATTAAAGAAAAACTCAAAGCTCTCGGAGCAGATGAAAGTGTTTTATCAGCGTTTAAGGATATTGCGGTTGATGCTGATGAGGATCCAGTTTATAAGGATGACCCTAATCAAAAGGGAAAATCCTTTTCAGAATTGGCATTTCATGACTCACCTACGCCTGCTGGAATAGCCACAATAAGTGAAATTCAATCCAGGATTTTGGGGTATGAGACAAGAGCATTAGATATCCTGCAAAAGAAAGTTGGTGCTACTGACATTCAGTTTGATAGAGTAGTGCCAATGGTAAAGCCTGAGTCTAAATACGTGGCAGCAGGCACCAAATATTCAGCTCAAATGTTCATTGCAGCTTCTTCATCTGGTGTTGTTCCCAAGATGACTTATAATGGTAATGAAATTCCGGTAGATGCTTCTTCAGGCCAAGGGCTTGTTGAATTTACAGCTAATGCCGGATCGGGAGAATTTGATGAAAATGGTTTAGCTCGTAAAACATACGAAGCTGCTATTACGGTAACTGCTCCAGGTGGTAAGGATACAACTTACCGTGAGACTATGGAGTACTTCGTTGTGAAACCGACAATACAGATTCAGTCTACCTCAGTTCAGGCGCTGTATTTCAGATGTGGTAATAATCTGGACGTTCAGGTTCCACAACTTGGCGTAGCTTACAATCCATCTTTTAGCACAACGAATGGTAACAATTATAAGGGCGCAGCTAAAGGACAGGTAACAATAGTGCCAACTTCGAATAAGCCAGTAGTCTTAAGTGTCTCTAGTAATGGAAACCTTATTGGAACACGTGAGTTTGCAGTAAGAGGTATTCCAGCTCCAGTAATTACTGCCTACACTGATCAAGGAGAAGTGAATATGAAAACAGGTATTTCTGCAAAAACTCCTAGATTGTACCTTAAGGCCATACCTGATGAAAGCTTTAAGCAATTTCTTCCGGATGATGCTAAATTCAGAGTAGCTGAAGCTACAATCACTTTAGTAAGTGGCGGTATTGGAAGAAATTCAATTACCGTTGGTGAAACTGCAAATCTTTCTGCAATTGCTTCACAAGCTAGAAAGGGAGATCAGATTTCCATAGAAATAAAAAGAGTACAAAGACAGAACTTTAGAAAAGAAGTTGAAGAATTTAAGAATTTCAATCGATTCATCAACATCTCTCTAAATTAATACGGACAGGTTATGAAAAGATTTTGTTATGCAATAGTGTTAATGATATTGAGTATTCCTTTAGTGAATGCTCAAGAGTCTAATGTTCCGATTGTTAAGCCAGAAGTTCAGAAAGCTCAGATAATGTTTAAGAAAACAGTCTGGCGAAGAATGGACCTTTTGGAAAAGCAAAACAGACCATTTTATTCAAAGAATGGTGAAATATCCAGATTGTTGTTAGATGCAGTTGCAGAAGGATTGTTAAAGCCTTATATGACTGACTCTTGTAATAATTTGATGCCTGATAGTGTTCTACAATCTAGAATTACTGTAGAAAGACAGAATGCCGGAGGTTTCGGTGGAGGCTTTGGTGGAGGCTTTGGAGATACGCAGGGCCAGACACAATCAGCCAAACCTGCTTCTGACCCAATTCCTGCTGATATGTTTAATGTTCTTTACTTTAAAGAAGATCTTGTTTTTGATAGAAATAGGTCTAGAATGTATTGGTACATTAGAGCCGTAACTTTAGCTCTACCGCAAAGGGCAGGAACTGTTTATAATCCTGCTGGTTTTGAGAAGTTTATTTGTCACTTCAAATATGATGATGTTGTTGCTTTGTTCAGAGGACCATATGCAGATAAGGCAATTTGGTACAATAATCAGAACCAGGCAGCACATAGAAACTACGGAGATGCTCTGGAGTTAAGATTGTTTTCTGCACCAATTACAAAAGTTTCAAACGCACAAAACTTAGATGTAAGGCAGATTATTGCTGATCAGGGTGGAGATGCTTTTGATGCAGTTATGCTTCAGCAGAAAATGGAATATGATTTAATGGAATATGAAAGTGAACTTTGGGAAAACTAAAAGTCACGATATAGCATATATTAAAAAAGGGATCATTTATGATCCCTTTTTTTATTGATGTGGTTTAAAACTAACTTGGTTTTTGATTTACCAATAGTTGATATTAATTCTTCTTCGGAAGCTTCTTTGATTCGCTTAAAACTCTTAAAAGATCTCAATAGGATTTCCTTTGTTTTTTTACCAATTCCTTTGATTTCATCGAGTTCTGAGATGTTAGCTGCTTTACTTCTCTTTGATCTATGGAATGTAATTGCGAACCTATGGGCTTCATCTCTTAGGTGTTGTAATAGCTTTAGTGCGGGAGATTTTTTACTGATGTGAAGTGGTATAGAGTCTTCCGGATAGTATATTTCTTCAAGCCTTTTAGCAATACCAACAATAGGTAACTGACCATAAATCCCCAATTCCTTCAGTGCTTCACAAGCTGAGCTTAATTGGCCTTTGCCCCCATCTACTATGACAAGATCAGGGAAAGGAAGATTTTCATTCTTTAGTCGACTGTACCTTCTTCCCACTACTTCTTTCATACTGGCGAAATCATTAGGGCCCTCCACAGTTCTTACATTGAACTTTCGATAATCTCTTTTAGAAGGTTTACCATTCTTAAAGCATACCATGGAAGAAACAGGGTTAGTTCCTTGAATATTACTGTTATCAAAACATTCTATATGATAAGGAATTGATTTTAATGATAGATCAGACTGCAGTTGTTCAAGTATTTTCTGATTAGGTCCTTTCTTTTCTTCTTTTTGCTTTTGACGCTCATGTTTGAAGAAAAGAGCATTCTTTATAGATAGGTCAAGAAGTTTTTTCTTGTCACCAATTTTGGGTTCTGTTACTGAAATATTGTCCCAGGAATTGATGGGTTTATTTGAGATGATTTCCTCATTATAACTGGAATACTTGTTTCTCAAGTTGAAAATTACAAGTTGTAACAATTCTTCTTCAGGTTCATCTAGTTTTCTTTTCGTTTCAATAGTTTCTGAAATACGGATACTTCCATGTTCTATTTTCAAATAGTTTACATAATATCGGTGCTCATCTACAATGACTCCAAACACGTCAATGGCATCTATTTTAGGATTGACGATTAATGAACGAGTTTGAAACTTATCCAGTAGTTCTAGTCTGGATTTATAGGTTTGGGCAGCTTCAAAATGCATTTCGGAAGCAGCCCTTTGCATGAATTCTTTATACTGAGATTTGACCACATGAATATTGCCTTTCAATATTTGCTCCGCATGTCTAATCTCTTCCAGATATTCCGCTTCACTTTGTAGTCCTTCACAAGGACCAAGACAGTTTCCTATATGATATTCAAGACAAACTTTGAATTTGCCTTTGTCGATATTAGACTGTGAGAGATTAAAATTACAAGTACGAATTTTATAGAGTTTACGAAGAAGGTCCAAAACTCCGTTCATAGCTTTCACGCTCGTATAGGGCCCATAGTAGGTTCCTTCGCTAGGATTAATTCTTCTAGTGGAAAATATTCGAGGAAAGCGTTCATTGGTGACCAAAATACTTGGAAAGGACTTGTCGTCTTTCAACAGGATATTGTATTTCGGCTGATGCTCTTTAATTAGGCTGTTTTCTAACAGCAATGCATCAAACTCACTATTTACAATTACAATTTCTATTCCCTCGATATCCCGAACTAGTCTCAGTGTTTTACGATTCACATCGGATGATTTGGTAAAATAACTAGAGACTCTTTTAGCTAAATCTTTTGCTTTACCAACGTAGATAATTTGTTGATCACTGCCAAAAAACTTGTAAACCCCTGGTTGGTGCGGCAGTTGATTGTATTGATCAGGTAGAAATCTTTGAGATTGCATTTAACTTATAAAATGTCATCTTCATTGATCAAATCTAATTTCAATGAGTCTGCAGGAGCTGTAGTTTGATTGTATTTATCACAGTCCAATTCCACATCAATTGGCTTTACTGGTTTGTCAAAAGCTCCTTTAGTATAACCAAGAGTCGGGTCAGCATATACCTTCGTCATGAACTTCTCCCAGATAGGCATAGCTGTACGAGCGCCTTGTCCCATTGGCCAATACTTAAAGTGAATCGATCGATCGTCTCCTCCAACCCAGCCACCAGCTGCCAGATCCTTAGTTATTCCCATGAACCATCCGTCAGACGCATTTTGAGTAGTCCCAGTTTTTGCAGCTATTTCATTGTCAACTCTTAATTCTCGATCCAATGCCATACCTGTTCCGCCTACTTCTTCTGTTGTTCCTTTGAGCATGTGTAGCATGAGATAGGCAGTTTCTTCATTGAGTGCTTCACGCGTTTGAGGTACAAATTCCTGAATGACATTGCCATTTTGATCTTCAATTCTGCTAATAAAGTAAGGCTCAGTGTAAACACCCTTGTTTACGAAAGTTGAATAGGCGGCCAGCATTTCGAATAAGGATACATCGCCTCCTGCTCCCAACGAAAGAGATGGAACAGCATCGAGGTGACTTTTTATTCCTATTCTGTGTGCATATTCAACAACAGTTTCAGGCTTCACCTGCTTCATGATAAATGCTGTAATACTATTTACAGAGCGAGACATGGCTTGCCTGATCGTCATTACTTCTCCGGTAAACTTACCATTGGCATTGTCAGGAGTCCAGGTTGGTGGATCTTGGCCTGGTATAGGAAAGGTTACCGGGGCATCCACTACCGGATAACAAGGGGAATAGTCATTGTCTATGGCGACAGTATATACAAAAGGTTTGAATGTGGAGCCGGGTTGCCGTTTCCCTTGCTTCACATGATCGTATTTAAAATATTTATGATTGATACCACCTACCCATGCTTTGATGTGTCCTGTTTTAGGGTCCATAGCCATGAATCCTGTATGCAAAAATTTCTTGTAATAACTAAGTGAATCGTATGCACTAAATAAAGTATCTATTTCTCCGTCCCAGCTAAAAACGGTCATTCTATGCTTTTTATTTAAAATTATATCAATAGAATCTGAATCTTCTCCATAATGCTTTACAAGAGAACGGTATTGCGGAGTGCGTTTCATCGCGTTTTCGATGAAGCCTTCAATCTCGTTTCCGTCCTCATCAATCCATGGATTACTATTCAATGTTTTCCAATGTTCATCAAAAATGCTCTGCAAGGTGTCCATATGATCATGAACCGCTTCCTCAGCATATTGCTGCATTCTGCTGTCAATAGTGGTGTAAATTTTCAAGCCATCTTCATAAAGATCAAGGCCGTGTTCCTTGCTCCAATTCAATAAAAACCTGGCTATGACTTGTCGGAAGTATTGTGCAAGTCCCTGGTTGTGATTGTCTACCTGATAGGTAAGCCCAAAATCAGATACTTTTAAACTGTCAAAGCCTTCTCTGGTTATCAGTCCGTATTTGTGAACATTATATAGTACTTCGGTACGTTTGGCCATTGCCAGGTCTGGGTTGTAGATAGGACTATACCTTGTAGGGGCATTTATGGCACCAACTAGAACTGCTGCTTCTTTATAGGTAAGTTGAGAAGGAAGTTTATTAAAAAATGTTTTAGCTGCTACTTTAATGCCGTATGAATTGCTGCCGTACTCTACAGTATTGAGGTAATTAGCGAGGATTTCTTCTTTTGTATAGGATTGCTCCAGCTGTACAGCGATGATCCATTCTTTGAGTTTTGTAATGATCTGCCCAAGGGCATGGTATTTATATAATGTACCTTGATTGGCAGAAGATGTACTGTAAAGGTTTTCTGCAAGCTGCATGGTTATAGTTGATCCACCACCACGAAACTGAAAAGTCAATTTTCCGAAAATAGCTCTAAACAAGCCTTTCATGTCAATTCCGGAATGCTGCTTGAACCTGATATCTTCTGTAACCAAAAGTGTATTGACTAATTCAGGTGATAACTCATCATAACTCACCTGGGTTCTATTGGTTCTGTAGTATTTGCCGAGTAGTACACCATCTGAGGTGATTAATTCTGAAGAAAGTGCTGGATCAGGTTTTTCAAGGTCTTGAAGACTTGGTAACCCTCCGAACCAACCATTGGTGTCATTCTTCACCATGTAAAACAATGTAGGTATTGATATAGCAGCTCCAAGGAATATTATCCAGAGTGATATGACTATTATTCTTACTGTACGCTTATTCATTGGGGGTAGTGAGTTTCAAAAAAATTGAGGTATGCGTTAATATCTTTAGTCTGATATAAAATGTCAAAATTATCTTCAGTTATCACAAAACTGTAAATTTTTTCGCCTTTATGTAGGTCTTTCAGGTTGAGTTTCGAATTTATAAGAGCAAGAAAATCACTGGCGCTGTTTTTACTAGGAAACTCATTGATGAGAATTAATGCGTTTTGCTCGTCTAATACCAGGTTTCCAACTGTCAGGCCACTTTCTTGTGCAGTTACATATTGATCTACTTCTTCCGGTATTTTGTCAGTCAAATCACCTCTGTTGGGATATGCAATGACCAGGAAATGTTTTTGGTCAAAATATGCCACAAATTTTGCTTTGGCACTATTGTAAAGATTTATTTGATATTCTTCACTTGCTTTCAACAAGCTTTGTGCGTATTCAAGCACGTCGCTTTCCGGGTAATTTTTAATAAAATTGTTAAGTTCAAATTGATATTTGATTTGACCATCGAGTTCACCAATATCTAAAATATTAAGCAGTTGTAGATTGTCACTGAAACTATTATCCGGGATTGCAGCGAGAGCACTGTCAAGTAAAAATTTACTCTCCTTGTACTTATAGGTTTTATAGAGCTTGTAAGCTCTGGTGTAAATCTTTTTAAGCTGTTCTGTAGCAGCATGGCTTTCTTCACGATAATTAGGATTGTCAACCAGTTTTGCATAAATGGATTCAGGATAAGAAGCCTTCAACTCTTCACCTTTCGCTTCAGATAACTCCGGGTAATTCTGTTTATACAATAAGTACAGTTGGTAAAGTGCTTCAGCCTTGTATTCTGAATCTGGGAAACGAGCAATTAGTGTTTCGAATGTCTCAGCGGCATTGTCATTCTCTTCAAGATTAAAATTGTAAATCTTGCCGAGTTGATATAACGCTTCCTGTACTTCAGCCAATAGTCCATCTATAGCTTCCTGGGTGGTTGGTACAGCAGCGAGCAATGCATCTACTTTTTCCTGGAACTGTGCATCTGCTTCAGCTTGCTCGGCTTCTATTTGCTCAGGTGATTTTTCAACACTCTCAGTACTGTTTGCGGCTATTCCGCCGGATTTCATGCTTCTACGCCAATTATCTTCCAGTGGCCTTTTCCCCCACAAAGTTTTAAACTCGGAATTTCCTTTGGATACTACAGTTGGATTATAGAAATACCAGGTGGCATCAGCACCAATACTAGCATTTATAAGATTGCCTCCTTGTTGATTAAATAGGTTGTTTTGTAGATTCGCAGCAGCTTGTTTGCGTTCTTGTTTTTTTCGTTTCTCCAATTCTTTCGCTTCCTGGTCTTTAATTGCTGTTGTTGCCAGTCTGGTTAGAGAATCCTTTGGAAGTTGTGATAATACAACTAAACTATCATTGGTACGGATGATATTGAGCTGTTTCACAAAGTCATTGAGAATTTCTTGGCGCTGTTTGATCTTATCATAATTCTCCTCATCCTTTGGCATTGTTTGTACAGTACTGTCATAATAGTTTTGAGCCAACTCAAAATTCCTAAGACTGTCATAGTAGATCCTGCCTAGTTTCAGATAGGAGTATGCTTTTTGACGTTTATTTTTAATTGAGCTTTTGGCTGACTGCTTGTAATATGCGATGGCTTGTTCCAGATTTCCTCTCTTCACTTCAAAATTACCCATCTCATAATAGATTTTGTCCTTGTATTCCAGGTTCTTAGGATCTTTGAGAAGGTTTCTAAAATATTTTCGAATTTTCTTGATATCCCCCGAGCCGGTAAGTTGGGTTACCTGGGCCATGTTCAATTTGGTATAAAAGGAAAGTTCATAGGTCGGGCTGCTCTTCAGACAGCTTTCGTAATAATTGTATGCTTCGGCTTCAAAGCCAAGTTGCTGATATACCTGTCCTATAATAAAATCGATTCTGGCTCGGTCTGAGTATTTTTTCATCAACGCTTCAGCTTTTACCAGATTCTGAACCATTTGGTCATAATCATTTCTTTTCTGAAACATATAAGCCCTGACCATGTTAAGTTCCTTCTGATTTTTTTGGTTGAGCTCTTCTTTTTTCATGTAATCGGAAACGGCGATTGCATTGTTGATCTCATTGAAGTCAACGAAAGACTTGATGAGCTCTATCAGCGCAGCATGACGTGCATTGTCATTGTGACTGTGTTTATTGACATACTTGAAAGTTTCAATAGCATCCGAAAACTCCAATGAATAATATCTCGCTTTACCTACAAGAATATATGCATCATCCTCCCAATGGGAATCGGGATGTCGCTGGATAGACATGGACGATTTTTCGATACATTCCTGAATTTCCGCTTGAAGGCTTTTTGCATCATTAGAGTCTATTGGCACGTAAATAGGCAATACTTTATTGTAGTTCCATTGATAGTTATCATAAATTGTCTGTTCAATTTCCATCATTCGCTGGTCAGCGATGAAATATGCGTTGAAATGAGCAGTAAGATTATGATAAGCAGCCCCGACAGGACCACTGCCCATGGTACATCCAGCTAGAATTAGCGTGATAAAAAGGAAATAAATGATGAGATTCGTGCGCACAATAGATATTTGCAAATTAACGACAATCCCTACGGAATCTTGTAAAGATAAAACAGTAGGACTCAATATATCTGCGACCTATAAAATTTAGACGATTTGGCACCCAAGAAGACATTATCAAACTGGTTGACAAACCGATATTTGCTGATCATCCGCAATGAAGAGAATTTTGCGGAAAAGAAAACTATTAGTTTCAATTATGCGAGACTAATTCTTATTATGGCGGCTGCATTTGCAGTTACATTACTGATGTCGGTTTATGTAGTGACCATTGTACTGGAGGAGTGGCTGGATCCAAGGTTTGCCATGATGCAGTCCAATAAACAACTGGTTGATCTAACCATGAAAATAGATTCTCTGGAATATGAGGTAAACCTCAAAGACAGATATGTGCAGAACATACGAAGGATAATAGGTGGAGATGTGGATGCCTTGCAAGCCATGGGGGAAGACCCAGAGTCAAGTAATATCCCAACTTCAGACATAGAATTCAAAGAAACTATTTTACCTATCGATTCACAGTTCAGGGCAGAGTTTGAACAGCAAGACATTGGGGTGCTCACCTATGAGTCCAATCGCTCAGAGGAATTTAGAGAACTGTATTTATTCTCGCCTATTGAGGAAGGAAAAGGTATTGTTTCAGATGGATTTGATCCGAAAAAGGATCACTATGGTGTAGATATCGTAGCAAAGGAGAATGAACCTGTGAAGTGTGCGGCTGATGGTGTGGTCATTTTCTCATCCTGGACTTTAGACAGTGGCTATGTCATTGGTATACAGCATAGAGGTAACCTGATCTCTGTTTATAAGCACAATTCGGAAATATTAAAAAACGTTGGTAATTTTGTAAGCGGAGGGGAAATTATTGCGATTATTGGAAATACAGGGGAATTAACCTCGGGACCACATCTACATTTTGAATTGTGGCACAATGGTAACCCAATGAATCCCCAAGAGTATATCGCCTTTTAAATGTCAATATTAAAAGAAAACAAACCCATGTTTAACAAGCAAGAACAGAAAGTAGCGGAAGAAATGAGTAACTCTAGCAACATAATTGGCAAGGGTACTATTTTAGAGGGAAGCATTGAAACATACGGAAATATCCGTATTGAAGGTAAGATCATTGGCGATATTAAAACCAAGTCTAAGGCAGCTTTTGGACAATCATCTCAGATAGAAGGAAGTGTGCTTGCTCAAAATGCAGAAGTAGCAGGACATATCACTGGTACTGTAGAGGTCACTGATATTTTGGTACTGAAGCCGACTGCTGTTGTAGATGGAGATATTGTTACTAACAAATTGATCGTGGAATCCGGGGCAGTATTCAATGGTGGATGTAAAATGGGTGTGAAAAGCAAAGAAATAAAAATTGGCAAAGCAGAAGAAAAGCCACTCCTCAAAGCACAATCGTGACGAACAGTTTAGTTCCCTGGCTAAAATGTCAGGGCTTACTGTAGAAGTCTTAAGTCTCAACCTGATCATCATTGGTGGTGGTTACTATCTTGATGGTCTGGTTACCACAAAAATCCCCTGGATACTCATCCTGTCCGTTTTCTTGTCTGTTGCGGCCACCATATTTTACCTTCTAAAAAGAACTGGTTCTTGAAACGCTTTATTGTTATCTCTTGGGTGCTCACGTTTATTTTGATGGTAAGCTACTACGCACTCAATGAACCGGTTTTTCATTCAGGTTTACATCAGCTTTTCCCTACGCTGGTGTTTTTCTTTTTTGCCCAATCCATGATGATTGCATGGACTTTTTATATGGCTGAAAAAGAAAACTGGAAGAACCCCATATATATATTGGTTTCCATAACGTTCAGGTTTTTGACCGCTTTGTTTTTTGCGCTGTTTTTATTGCTCAAAAAACCAGAAGATATTAAGAGTCTTATGATTCAGTTTGTAGGGCTCTACTTGACATATTTAATCTTTGAATTATTTGCCGTATTGCCTAACTTGCGGCGGAATTGAGGAGACAACCAATCGTAATGAAAAATACCCAAGGAGTTAGTTCGTCTAAGTTTTTGAACTTCAGGAGTTTAATTCTAACAATTTTGTTAGTTGCTACCATGCCAGCGATGGCTTCAGGTAGCGATGAGGGGGAAGAAAAGTTCAACCCGGGAGAATTGATCAATCACCACATTAGTGATGCCCATTCATGGGAAATATATCATGGGTTGACTATTCACTTACCAGTGATTCTGTATTCTGAAGAGCATGGCCTGGATATCTTTTCTTCATCTAACTTCTATGATGAGCATCACAATGTGGTTCCTTACAAAGGTTATGTGATGGAACATGAGCATGTTGCTCTGGAAAATGGAGAGCATGTTTTAGATATTTCGATTACCAAGAATGTTCTTTTTCTGTTTATCAACTCTACCATTCTTATTCTGGTATTCTTGGCGGTAGCCAGAGGCTATAAGAAGAATGCAGGAAAGGCGCCTCGTGGCATTCAATCTTTCTTTGAGCCTATTATCATTTATGTTAGAGATGAGATTGTAAAACCAAATATTGGTCCTAAATACGAAAAGTACCTTCCGTTTTTGTTGACGATTTTCTTTTTTATATGGTTTGGCAACTTGCTTGGTTTATTGCCTGCAGCAGCTAACCTTACAGGTAACATTGCTGTAACCTTAACACTTGCTGTTATAGTATTGATTATAACTGTGTTTTCTGGAAACAAAAACTATTGGTCACATATTTTTGATCCGCTTGGAAGTGGCATGCCATGGGCAGCTAAAATTCTTCTTTATCTGATATTATGGCCAATTGAAATCATTGGAATTATCACTAAGCCTTTTGCATTGATGATACGTCTTTTCGCTAACATCACTGCGGGTCACATCATTATATTGAGTATTATCAGTTTGACATTCATAGCACAGAGCATTGCAGTGGGAGTTGCAGCTTCACTTTTTGCGACCGTTATGAATATGCTGGAACTGTTTGTGGCATTGTTACAAGCCTATGTATTTACACTGCTTTCTGCAATGTACTTCGGTCAGGCTGTGGAAGAACATCATCATTAGTAGAATTAAAGATTTTTTTAACCAAATAAATAGTAAATAACATGGGAGCAATTGGAGCAGGAATGGCAGTATTAGGAGCTGGTTTAGGTATCGGATTGATCGGTAAATCAGCTACTGAAAGTATTGCCAGACAACCAGAAGCTGCTGGTAAGGTTCAAACAGCAATGATTATTGCATCAGCCTTGATTGAAGGTGTTGCATTGTTCGCAGCTGTAATTGGATTCTTGTCAATCGGCGCTTAATTATTTCAATTATTTCAACCTGATCTTGCTGGCATTAGGCCTCAAGATCAGGTTATCATCGACATTATTTAAAACATATGGTTACTCCAGCAATAGGATTAATAATTTGGCAGACGATTGTCTTCCTTATTGTATTTGGGATTTTGGCTGCTTTTGTGTGGAAGCCAATCGTCAGTGCATTAAAGGCTAGAGAAAATCAGATTGATGATGCCCTGAAAGCTGCTGAACTCGCTAAAGAGGAGATGGAGCAAATCAAAGCAGATAATGAATATCTGCTTCAGGAAGCCAGAGCTGAGCGAGACAAAATATTAAAAGAAGCTACTGATGTAGCGAATGGCATTAAAGAGCAGGCTAAAACAGAGACTTCAGCTATAGCTGAGAAAATGATAGAGGAAGCCAGACTGAGCATTGAGTCAGAGAAGAAATCTGCTCTGTCTGAAGTCAAAAACCTTGTAGCAGATCTGTCTCTTGAAATTGCTGAAAAGCTTATCAGGGAAAAACTTGCTGATGACAAATCTCAGAAAGACCTGATTAATAAATTTTTAAAAGAAGTAAAGGTTAACTAAGATGTCTATCTCAAGAATAGCGATTAGGTATTCGAAACCCCTACTTGACCTGGCAGAAGATACTAAGGTGTTGGATGCAGTGCACAAGGATATGGTTAATTTCAATACAGTATGTAATGAAAGCCGTGATTTTGTGCTGATGCTCAAAAGCCCAATCATTCCTCACCTTAGAAAAGCTGATATCCTTAAGAAAATATTTGGAAGTAAAGTGAATCCACTCACTTCTTCATTTTTGGATATAGTTGCCAGAAAGAACAGGGAACAATTTCTTCCTGAAATAGCCAAAGAATTCATTGTGTTATACAACACTAAGATGGGCTACCAGGAGGCAACAGTTACCACCACTATTGCATTGGATGCTGATACAAGAAAGTCATTTGAGAAGTTAGTAGGAGATATTTCTGGAAAGAAGCCTATTCTGAAGGAGAAAGTTAATCCTGACCTGATTGGTGGTTATGTATTGAAACTGGCTGATCAGCAAATAGATGAAAGTATTAGTAGTCACATGAGTGAACTGAGACTGAAATTTCAAAAAGAAACGATTTAATAAACCCGCCTGACTAGGCAAAAAAGAATAAAACTATGGCAGATGTTCGTCCTGATGAAGTATCAGCGATACTAAGAGAACAGCTTTCAAATTCTAAAACCCAAGCTGAACTGGAAGAAGTTGGCACCGTACTTCAAGTAGGTGACGGAGTAGCTCGTATTTATGGTTTAACAAATGCTCAGGCAGGTGAATTACTCGAATTCGAAGGAGGTCTGAATGGCATGGTTCTTAACCTCGAAGAAGATAATGTTGGTGCTGTACTTTTAGGTGAGTCAAGTCATGTAAAAGAAGGTGACACTGTTAAAAGAACCGCTAGAATTGCATCTATTAAAGTGGGTGACGGTATGAGTGGCCGTGTGGTTGATACTTTGGGTAATCCAATCGACGGCAAAGGTGCAATAGAAGGTGAGCTATATGAAATGCCATTGGAAAGAAAAGCTCCGGGGGTAATCTATAGAGAGCCGGTATCTGAACCACTTCAGACTGGTATCAAAGCGATTGACTCTATGATTCCTATCGGTAGGGGTCAGCGTGAATTGGTGATTGGTGACCGTCAGACAGGTAAAACTGCGGTGGTAATTGATACGATTATAAATCAAAAAGAATTTTATGACAGGGGTGAAACTGTACACTGTATCTACGTTGCAGTCGGACAAAAAGCTTCTACGGTAGCTGGTATTCAGCATGCACTGGAAAGAGCAGGTGCAATGGCTTATACAACTATTGTATCAGCTGCAGCTTCTGATCCTGCTCCAATGCAATTCTTCGCACCATTCGCTGGTGCTGCCATTGGTGAATACTTCCGTGATACTGGACGTCCGGCTTTGGTGGTTTATGATGACCTATCTAAGCAAGCAGTTTCATATCGTGAGGTTTCTCTACTTCTCAGAAGACCTCCAGGACGTGAGGCTTACCCTGGTGATGTGTTCTACCTTCACTCAAGACTTTTGGAAAGAGCTGCTAAAATCATCAACAATGATGAAATCGCGGCACAAATGAATGATCAGCCAGATTCCCTTAAAGGAAAAGTAAAAGGTGGTGGATCATTGACTGCACTTCCAATTATTGAAACTCAGGCAGGTGATGTATCTGCTTATATTCCTACAAACGTGATCTCGATTACAGATGGTCAGATCTTCCTGGAAACTAACCTGTTCAACTCAGGTATCAGGCCTGCGATCAACGTTGGTATTTCTGTATCTCGTGTAGGAGGAGCTGCTCAGATCAAATCAATGAAAAAGGTAGCAGGTACTTTGAAGCTTGATCAGGCTCAATTCCGTGAATTGGAGGCTTTCGCAAAATTTGGATCTGATTTGGATGCGGCTACCAAAAGAACCATTGACAGAGGTAGGAGAAATCAGGAAATCCTGAAGCAAGCCCAGTATTCTCCAAGCCCAGTTGAAGAGCAAGTAGCAATTATCTATGCATCAACTAAGGGATTCCTTGATAAGATACCTGAAAATAAAGTGAAGGCGTTTGAAAAAGAATTCCTTTCTGTATTGAATAACTCACACAGATCTACCCTGGATTCTTTGAAAGCAGGAAAACTGGAAGACTCTGTTACAAACACTTTGGCTGAGGTTGCTAAGGACCTTGCAGCTAGATATCAATAAGAACTAACCTGAAATGGCGAACCTTAAGGAAGTAAAAGGAAGAATACAGTCGGTAACCTCGACACAGCAGATCACCAAAGCAATGAAAATGGTGGCTGCAGCAAAGCTGAGAAGGGCGCAGGATCGCATCGTACAGATGCGACCATACTCTCAGAAGCTTTCTGCGATCATCCAGAATGTATCTGCGGGTGTAGATAGTAGCCAGATCAAAAACCCATATGCAGAAGAGCGTGAGGTAAGTCGGGTGTTGATCATTTCGGTCACTTCTGACAGAGGATTGTGTGGTGCTTTTAACAGCAATATTTTCAAGGCGACTAAAGCTTTAGTAGCTGAAAAGTATGCTGATGTAGAAGCTGCAGGAAATCTCGTGGTAATGCCTGTAGGTAAAAAGGCTTTTGATCACTTCTCTAAGAGGGGTTACAATGTAGTTGATGATTATCACTTGCTATTCCACGATTTGGATTTTGCTCATGTGATGGAGGCTGCTGAATTCGCAATGAACGAATTTGTAAAAGGGACTTTCGATAAAGTAGAAATCGTTTATAATGAATTCAAGAATGTTGCTACTCAGATTATTAGAAAAGAACAATTCCTGCCGATTCAGGCAATAGAGGGAGATGAAGATGCGGACTCATCGGAATATCTTTTCGAGCCAAGTCAGGAATTTATTTTCTCTGAAATCATTCCAAAGTCTCTCAAGATTCAGTTTTACAAAACGTTGCTTGAGTCTAATGCCTCAGAGCAAGGTGCACGTATGACTGCTATGGATCAGGCAACTGATAATGCTGGTGAGTTGTTGAAAGAACTTCGATTGACTTATAACAGAACGCGTCAGGCAGCAATTACCAAGGAAATCCTGGAGATTGTTGGTGGTGCAGAGGCTTTAGCGCAAGGAGGATGATAATCATGATCTGATGGATCATTGGTATAAATATTTTAGATGGCTCTCATTGGATATAGTCCTGGGAGCCATTTTCTTTTTGACCTATTTGGGAAAGTTGTATCATCTTTCCATAGGCTTTCCTACTTACTTTGCTATGAGTGCAGCCATTTGGCTGATCTACACCATTGATCATTTGATGGATGCCTGGGTCACATCAAAGCCTACTACAGAAAGACATGCCTTTCACCATCGTAATTTCAAAACTATTCTTCTGGTATCCGGAATAGTGTTGATGGCCGCATTGATCAACATACATTTCATGAAAGAATCCATTATACGGTCAGGAGCTATCTTATCAGCTGTTTCAGTTGCTTATCTAATGCTTGTTTACTTCGTTCGTAAGCTTTGGGTTAAGGAAATTATTGTGGCGCTTGTTTATGCAGCAGGTATTTTTCTGGCACCTGTTACTCTCAGAGGAATTTCAATCATCGATGGTTTTCTTTTTGCTCAGTTGGCTGTTGTGGCATTCCTAAACCTTATTGTGTTTTCATTATTTGATTATGAAAATGATCGAAAATCTGGTTTTAACTCACTGGCTTTGAGGCTCGGAGCGGCTAGAGTTTCTGTCGCAATCCGAATGTCTGGGTTGTTAATAATTGTATCCTCGGTAAGTATGATAGCTCTAGGTTATTCGGATTTACAAATGCTTTATCTATTGATGACAAGTATTTTGTTGTGGGTTCATTATCGTCCTGTTTATTTTTCCAGGAATGAACGTTTTCGAGTTGTTGGAGATGGCATTTTCTATTTACCACTTTTGTTTTTACTATTTTGAATTTTGATCTGATTGCAGGTTTCTATGATCGACTGGCCAAAGTGGTTTTTGGTAAGCAGTGGGATTTCGTTCAAAAGGCACCAGTTAAATTTCTTGAAAATAAAAGAAAGGTTCTTATTGTAGGAGGTGGAACTGGGGAGCTTCTGGAAAATTTGATGGATCAGGACGTCACTTACCTGGAAATTTCTGAGCGAATGATCCAGCAAGCGAAAAAGCGAAATATTGCTGCTAAAGTAGAGTTTGTTACGGGTGATTATCTCCTATGGAATTCTAATAAGCGATTTGATGCTGTTGTCATGCCATTTTTTTTGGATTGTTTTAAAGAAGAAAGGCTTCAAAGAGCAATTAATCGTACCAAAGAATTTTTAGTTCCAGGTGGAGAACTGATTATTACGGATTTTCAGCATACTGTATGGTGGAAGAATGTATTGGTGAAATTGATGTATTTGTTTTTCAGGTTAACTAGTCAATTAGAAGGTGATCGTCTTTTGGATTTTGAAGCGAGAATTCTGAAAGATGGTTTTGAATTAAAGACTAGAGAAGAATATTTAGGAGGATGGGTGTTTTGTGGTGAGTATAAGCGAATCACAGCACAAGATTAATTTCGCTCAATTCTCGACCAATCTCATGTATCCCGTTAAGAATTTTTTCAGTTTGCTTAGTGGAGGGTTTTTTCTTTCCTTGTACATATTGTGAAAGCAATGTTGGGTTCATCCCTATTCTTTCGGCAAGAAAGGAAGCATTGATTACTCTATAATACTGGAAAAACTGCTGTAAATCGATTTGAAGTTCTAAATCATGGTGGCTAAAGGAAGCTCCATCATCTTCGAATCGTAACTCCAAAGCTTCAATGAGATTGTTTTTTAGCTCAGTAATGGAACTGCCAGTGGTATAGACAGCTAGATTATCAATGTAGCTTGAAAAGCCTGTATCAGTTTTTTCGACTATCGCTGTGAATTTGCTCATTTCAAACCTGATTGTTTTAAAATCCGCATTGCGGAAGGTAAATAATTATTTACCTTCCGCAATGCAAATTCTTGCTTTATTCCCATCATCCCTATATCCAATCACAAACCAGTCACCACCGTCTTTAAGCTTCAGTTTCTTCTTCAGTTCATCAGCTTTCAAAGGATGGTTTTTGGTCATCACATTGGCTTTGCCATCAGAAATCCATTTTGTAATTTCTTTTCTGGAGCAATTTGGCTGAATGACTTCAAATGTTCTTCCTGGGAAATTTTCGATCCACTTTTCAGAAGTATACAAGTGTGTGTTCACAGCAAGTTTTTTCAGTTGGTATTGCTCTGCTACGGATTTGAATGCACCGGCTTTCAAAATAGAACTGTTGGGATCGTATAGATATTTCTCCATCTGTCCGGACTGAATTTCTACTTTATGTTCTTCGGTAAGGCTGAATGTGAATTCAGATTGAGCTGTTTCCAGGTTGACACAGGTAATTGTTGGTTCCTTCGTAGAGTTGAAATCTACCAGAAATAACACTTCCTTTACTTCATTTTTCACACTGACCACATGTACCTCGCTGACATGTTTGAGTTGCTTAATTCCCAGTGTGATATCAATCATTGGAGCAGCTTTGATAAGCACTTTTTCAGCCTTCTCCTGGAAAATGGGAAGCATGTCAATTACATTAGGGGAGCAATTTTCAAAGTGAAAAACCTTTCTTTGATGCTCATCTCTCCTTGCTGGATCTATATAAAAATGAGCTTTTCCCTGAAAAGAATTGAGATATTCCTCTGCTGAGGAGTTCTTAACTGCTATGGTTTTATTCAGAGTTGTTGAGTTGTGATCAAATACTTGACATAGCCAACTGTCCTGCTCAACATAAGTAGAATGCTTAAAATTTTCACTTAGAGCAAGTGTATCTATTCCCATTCCCCCAGTAAGGTCGATGAGATGATTTCCTGAGAGCAATTGCTTTTTGTAATTAGCTGTACTCAATGAGGAGCACTGCTCCAAAGATATAGGTGGCGGCATGATCAAATCCTTATTGGCAAACCAATCAGGTAGTTTGGCTTTTGCTTTTCTTCTGCTCAGAATTTGGTCTGCAACAAGCGAGATATTGTCTTTTAGATGACGGGGAGGACTGAGCAATATTTTATTAATGTCAGACTGTAGATTTTCCTGAATAAACTCAGAGACTTCAGGAGTAAGTAGCCATTTGATATTACTCATGGTATGAATAAGAGCGGTTTAGCCTCACAATATAGTGCAAGTTAATACTTGTCATAAAATTTTAAATTCTCCATTATTTCCATCCACTTTCCAAAAAAGCATGGCAACTTTAATCCATAAATGGTCAGCAGAAATTCGAGGCAATGAAGGTTACAGTTTTAGATCACCAGTCCACAATTATCAATGAGTTCCTAAGACAAATCAGGGATAAGAACTATCAGCAAAACCGACAATTGTTCCGTCAAAATCTTGAAAAGTGCGGGTCCATTTTGGCTTATGAAATTTCAAAGGAACTTGATTATTCTTCCCAGGCAGTTCCCACTTCTCTTGGTACCAAAGATATCATGCTTCCCAAGGATGAGTTGGTTTTGTCATGTATTCTCAGAGCAGCTTTGCCTTTCTTTCAGGGGCACCTGAATACATTCGAGTTTGCTAATTCTTTTTTCATTGGTGCTTACAGGCAAAGTGAGTCCTCAGATGGCGTAGCAATTAACCTCGATTATATTGCGGGAGCATCTACCGAAGGTAAAACGGTCATTATGATCGATCCCATGTTGGCAACCGGTAATTCTATGGTCAAGTCGATTCGAACAATCCTGCGAAATGGAAAACCTAAGAAAATCTTTGTGAGTGCGCTTATTGCCACACCTCATGGGATAGAACAAATCCAAAAAGAGGATTTTGGAGACCTGGAGATACAAATATTTACTTGTTCTGTGGATGAAGTGCTCAATGAAAAATTCTATATCGTTCCTGGCCTGGGAGATGCTGGAGACCTGTGTTTTGGGGAGAAGCTTTGATTTCTTTTCGCATTTTAACAATTCAAAGTAAGAACACAAGAAATCACCAAACCATCTATAAGGAAAAATATCCTACCCCTATATTGGATGTTAAATAATTGATTGCTAACGTTGTAATCAAACCTAAAAATTTACTTACTGATGGCGTATTCTTTCTCTTCTCAAAGATTTCAATAAAGTAATTCTTCTCAACCACAACTGGCTTAGTCAAGACTGAAAACTTGAATGAAGGACTATTTTATGAAAATCAAACAATTATTTGCAAAGAAGTTCATCATTGCTTCATTGGGGGCATCCGTCTGGAAATCAATAAATTTTAACCAGCTATGAAATATTTATTCACTTTGTTCTTTGTAAGCCTTCTTTTTCTATCATGTAAAAAAGAAGAGACAATACCAAGTAGTGATACGGATTTAACCACTACCCCTGGATCGACACCACCTGCTTTAAAAATGGCTTTTAGAGATACCTCAGGAGTAGATATCTTTGGAGAAAATTATATTCACAGGTTTGGTGTTGGGGAGATGGATTTATATTGTTTCCAGAATTCACAGAAAGTTAGTATGACAATACTATACACTTATCCAGCGCCTGAAGTATGGACATACCCTCGTAAAGATTTGGGAGATCGAAGGTATTACTTTCAGTTGGATTACGTTGATACTGACACTGTTGATCTATACTGGAACGTTACAGACAATATTTTAGATAGCATTCATTACAATGGTAAACCGTATTATTTCCCTGGTGTTGATTCCGTTTGGGTGATAACCAAAGAAACTATCCTCTGGGAGTAAGCAAGCCCGGAATGTTATTATAGAAACGGTCTACAGAAAATCCTGCAGACCGTTTCGATTTATTATCGATGTTCGACCCTTAAAACACCAAACTATTTTCCATCATAAATTCGGCAATCTGAACGGCGTTGGTAGCAGCACCTTTTCTTAGGTTGTCAGCTACAATCCACATGTTCAGCGTTTTTGGCTGGGTTTCGTCTCTTCTTATACGGCCCACGAACACTTCATCTTTTCCATGTGAATTGATTGGCATAGGATAAACGTTATTTTTGGGATCATCTTCAACGATCACACCAGGAGTTTTTGCCAAAAGAGACCTTATCTCTGCCACATCAAATTCTTCTTCAAACTCGATATTTACTGATTCAGAATGACCACCCATTGTTGGGATTCGAACACAAGTTGCCGTCACTTGAACGCTATCATCGCCAAAGATTTTTTTGGTTTCATTTACCATTTTCATTTCCTCTTTGGTGTAGTCATTGTCCAGAAACACATCAATATGTGGCAACACGTTCATATCAATCTTGTATGGATAAGCCATCTTGCCATCTTTGCCTTCGCGCTCATTCATCATTTGATCAACCGCTACTTTTCCTGAACCAGTCACAGATTGATATGTAGAAACTATTATTCTCTTGATTGTATATTTTTTATGCAGAGGCGCTAGCGGAAGCACCATCTGAATCGTAGAACAATTTGGGTTGGCAATGATTCGGTCATCAATTCTCATTACATCACCATTGACTTCAGGAACTATCAACTTTTTAGTTGGGTCCATTCTCCATGCTGAGGAATTATCAATCACAACCGTTCCTGCTTCAGCAAATTTTGGAGCCCATTCCAGAGAAGTTCCCCCACCAGCAGAGAAAAGTGCAATATCTGCCTTCTGATCCACCGCTTCCTGCATCCCGATCACTTTGTAGGTTTTGCCTTTAAATGTCATTTCCTTACCCACAGAGCGCTCTGACGCTACTAACAACAACTCATCGAACTGCACACCACGCTGCTCGATGACTCTCAACATCTCCTGGCCTACCAGCCCGGTAGCTCCTACGACAGCAATCTTCATAATGATTTTATATTAAAAGTGATTTATACAGGTTTTTATTTTCCTATTTTTAACGAACGGCGAATTTAATATAGATGAATTTAAGAACCTTATTTTTCGGAATAATCCTCTGTTTTTCAGCACAATTATACGCGCAAGTAAAAGATGATTTTACAGATGGCGATTTTACCAATGATCCTGCCTGGTCTGGTGATGTGTCAGAATTTCAGGTAACTAATAATCAACTTAACTCCAATGGTCCTGATGCTACAGCTGAATTATACCTTTCTACTGCTAACACAATTTTGGATAACGTAGTTTGGGAATTCTATATCGAAATGGGTTTTGCTCCTTCTGGAAGTAATAGGACACGGGTGTATTTGGTGTCGGATGATCAGAATCTGGAATCCACTCTCAATGGTTATTACCTGGAAATAGGTCAATCCGGAGATGATTATTTAATACTCAAAAGAAGTGATTCAGGCACGGAAACGACCATTATTACCGGAACTACCGCTTTTGTGGACCAGGTGAGGGTGCAAGTGACCCGTTCTCATGCTGGGGACTGGACACTTTCAGCGGATCATTCCGGAGGCAGGTCTTTTTCGGTGGAAGGCTCAACGACAGATAATACCTATACTTCTACTGGGTATTTCGGAATAGTTGTAGATCATACCTCTACTCGAAAGGATCTGTTCTTTTTTGATGATTTTATAGTGGATCAGGTACAGGTAGATTCTGTACAGGTGATTAGTAATACATCACTCGACATTTATCTGAATCAGAAACTGGATCAAACGGCTGTTGAAACTACGGCTAATTATTCCATTGCAGGAGTTGCGATACTTTCAGCAACTCAAGATGCCACTAATCAGCAGAAGGTCACTTTGACTTTGGATGGGACCACCCCACTTACAACCGGAGATTATACATTGACTGTGTCGTCTACTCTGACCAAAAACCTGGATGCCACAGCTGGCTTCTCTTATACCGCCCTTGATTTACAATCATTGCTCACACTTTCAGATTCTGAGATTGAGCTACAGTTCAATGATAGTCTGAAGGAATCTTCTGCGGAAACTTTGACCCATTACTCTATTGACAATGGAATTGGTCAGCCTATTACTGCCACCTTAGATGCTGCTGATCCTACCAAGGTCACTCTGACGCTTGGCAATTCCTTGTTTGAGGGAACAATCTTTCAATTGTCAATCTCAAACCTTGATAACTCATCTCAGAACAGCACATTTTTCGGCACTAAGAATTTCACTTTTGTGGTGCCCTTGGTGTTGGATTCTGTTGGAGTAATGAATAAAAATCAATTGATGGCTTTTTTCAATAAGTCATTAGATCAGGCACTTGCAGAAACAGTATCCAATTATTCTGTGGATCAAAGCTTTGGGCAACCAACGACTGCTGTATTGCAGTCAGACAACAAATCTGTACTACTCACTTTCGCAGGTGATCTGCAAGATCAGCATTACACGCTGACGGCAACAAGTCTTAAAGACACAGACGGAAATGCTATCAGTTCGTCCAATTCTTACTCATTCGATTATTTACCATTGAAAATTATTTCGATCACCAAATCAGGAGACTTGGAGTTTAAAGTGCAGTTCAATCAAAATGTTGATCAATCTTCAGCCGAAACTGTCTCCAATTACAGTCTTAGCGAAATCGGGGTGCCAACTTCTGCAAGCCAGTCAGCTAGCGATGAAGTCACTCTGACATTTTCCGAGCTGTATAATAATGACTATGAACTAACAATCAATGGCATTGAAAACGAAACCCAAAATGCTACAGCGGATAATCTGATTGCTGCAATTTCTGTTCAACAGGCAGTGGATTATAGGTATTTGATCATCAATGAAATCATGGCTGACCCAACACCAAGCCAGGGACTTCCAGATGCTGAATATGTAGAAATATATAATCCTTCGGAAAACGCTATTAACCTTAAAGATTTCGAATTGAATGGCCGATCGGTAGGAAAATATATACTTGCAGCCGGTGACTACATTCTACTTACTGACAGAACAGATTCAGCAGCGTTTGGTCTCACCAACAGCCTTGGTATTTCGAGCTTTGATGCGCTGACCAATGGTGGAGATTATGTGAAACTGGTGGATGCTTTGGGGAATGTAGTTGACAGCCTGACATACGATCTGAGTTGGTATGGGGATGATGAAAAAAAGGATGGAGGTTATTCATTGGAACTGATTGATCCGCTCAAAACCTGCCTGGATGCCACTAATTGGATAGCTTCTAATGCCTCCAAAGGAGGAACACCCGGAGCACAAAATTCTGTTTACAACATCTCAGATTCTCAGCCACCTTCTGTAAAATCTATCGTTGCAGATGGCGACAATGCAATCAAAGTAACCTTTTCCGAAGCTTTGGATACGGCGACAGTCCGGTTATCAGATTTTGAAATAACCGGGTACACTTTTACTTCTATTCAGACATTATCCTTCTCAGAATTTCATCTTGATTTGAATACGGATCTTGTTTCTGAACAATATTATGACTTCACTATAGCAACAGTTTCCGATTGTCGTGGAAATGAACTGACCAGTCAAACCAAGAGATTTTATCATGATACTAAGCCACCAGTTCTGGAAGAGATCAGGATTGTTTCTAATCAGGAAATAGCAATGCTCTTCTCAGAAGATTTGAAGAGCAGTATTGCAGAGGATGAAAATAATTATTCTATTTTGGGTCTCACAGTGGATCATGCGTACTTGCAGGATTCTTCGACCAACAGAGTGCATGTCAGCTTTGATGAGCAATTCATCCTTGATTCTACTTACACAATCAATTATTCCAATCTTCAGGATACACTTGGCAATGCATTATCAGCATCCAGCCAGCAATTCATTTATGAAAATCAAGTTGATACTGCTTACGTGATTGCACCGAATTTATTGGCACTCAGGTTCAAAGCAGAACCTACACAGGCATCTGTTGAAAATGTCACTAATTTTTTATTCGATAACACAGGCAAAAACCCAGAAGAAGCTGCGCAGGATGATTCAGACAAGCATCTGGTGCGATTGGGTTTTGCAGAGAACTTTGATGACAATAAAGACTTGCTGCTTTACATTTCAAATATTCGATCTGCTTCTGATAACTCACTTTTTGCAACTCCTGCATATACCTTTCAATACGATACCAGAGCGGCAACACTTACCTCTTTGTTGGTGAAAAATGACAGCCAATTGGTGATCACCTGGTCAGAGCCGATGGACCTGAAAACCACTACAACTTCCGCTTATTATTATCTGGAAGATGACGAACAGCCTGTAGAAATTGTGAGCATGAGCGCAGATACGTTTGAGTTGACTTTTGAAAACAAGTTTGAGATGGAAGTGCAGAAGACGCTTTCTGTAAAAAGCGTAAAAGACCGAAATGGAGTGGAAGTAACCACTACTCGCAAGATGGATTTCGTCTATGATCCACGTCCACCACAGATTGAGTCAGTGATGGTCATTAGCGATACTCAGTTGCAAATTGTTTACTCCGAAAAGGTCGATTTTTCTTCATCCACAACACTTGCCAATTATTCCCTTAATGCTATCAATCCAATCCAATCATCCATTCTTGGACCGGATTCAACTACTGTGACGCTCACTTTTACCGGCATTGCTCAGCAGGAGAGTTTGACTTTTACGGCAGCCAATATTGCCGATAAAGTTGGAAATACAATCGAAGGTGATACACTCCAAATCAATACATTAAATCCACATATAGTAGACTTAGAGGCACTGAATGATAGCACACTTTTACTCACCTATAGTCAGGCCATGAGTACAAATGCTTTTGAATCGGAATCCTATCAATTGCATGATTTGGATATTGATGTCGTTTCAAAAGCAGATGATTATTCTGCAAAGATTTCATTAGCGCAGCACCTTGAAAAAGGTGATTCATTGATCTTGACAACTTCAGGGATTGCCGGAAGCAATGGAGCCAAACTTCAGATGGATTCCTTCAAAAGTGTTTTCAACCCTTACCTGAAAGATGTTGAGATTGTTGATGATCAAACGGTACTTCTGAGCTTCGACACCAAGTTTTCTTCCATTTCAAAATCTGATTTCACTATTTCTGGTAATACCATTTCTATTGTGATTCTTGATGGGGAAGACAAAGGAACTGTTCGTTTGTCACTGAGTACTGCTTTACCAGAGAATGTGTCCTTTAAGTTAAACTGGCAAGGTTTGTCCGATGCTTATGGTAGGAGTCTTCCGGATTACTTTGCAGACTTGATCATAGATACTAAAAAACCGGAAATCACTGGTCTGACCAGTGACTTTTTTGGGAAACTTAAGCTTACTTTCTCCGAATCAATGGATGAAAATTCACTGAGCTCCATCAATAAATTCAAATTGATTTCATTAGGGTATCCGGTATCTATTGTGGTCACTGAAGACGATAAAATATCGCTTGATTTCAATGATCAATTGAGCCTTGACCAGGAGTATGAATTGATCATTTACCCTTTGGCAGATCTTTCCGGAAATTATTCTGATCAGGATACTATTGCATTTACTTATAGCCCTCCTGCTTTGCCGAATTATCAGGACATAGTTATCTCGGAGATCATGGCTGATCCTACTCCAGTCATTGATTTGCCGGATGTGGAATATGTGGAGCTGTACAATGCCAGCGGCACAGATTATCATTTGATTGGGTTGATCTTAAATAGCGCTGCATTACCGGATTATGTTTTAGGTTCGGGTGAATATGTACTATTGGTAAGTGACGGAAATGCTGGTCTTTTTGACATGGAAAATGTCGCAGAAATGAATCTTCCTACGCTCAGCAATAGTGGAGATGAGCTGACATTGAAAACTATCCGAGATGGATTGGTTGATGAAGTGAACTATGATATTAGCTGGTATGGAGATAGTCAGAAAAATGACGGTGGTTATAGTCTGGAGTTAATAGATCCGTTGGGAACCTGCAACCCAGCAGTAAACTGGACCGCTTCTAAAAGTGATAAGGGCGGAACTCCCGGAGCTCAGAATTCAGTTTATCGAATAGGGAAAGACGATGATTTGCCATTGATATCATCTTTTACTGCTGTGTCCACGAATGAGTTTAGTATTGGATTCAGTGAGTCCATGGACAGCCTTTCATTAACGGCAATGACTATTTCATTGGATAACTTTTCTGTTGATACCCGTATAGTTTCCGGTGTGAATTTTACAGGACTCAATTTTACTATTTCAGAAGGTATTCAGGTTGGACAACTTTATGAGCTGTCATTATCAGGCGCTTCAGACTGCTCTGGTAATCTGATGGCTGACACCACTTTACAGATTGGTTTTGGAAAAACACCAGAGAAAGGTGAGCTACTGATTACAGAAATCATGGCTGACCCTGATCCTCCGGTTGGTTTACCCAACTCTGAATATGTAGAGGTTTATAATAAATCTGACCTTCTGTTGAATCTTGCTGAGGTAGTTTTCAAAGACTCCAATTCAGCTCGTTTACTGCCCGATGTGAACATACCAGTCGGAACTTATGCCATTCTATGCCCTGTAGCTGTTGCTGATACATTTTCAACTTATGGTTTCACCATTGGCTTATCAAGCTGGCCTTCACTGACCAATTCCGGAGAGCACATTAGCCTCATAACCACTGAGGTGTTAGCAAGTGTTACTTATTCTAATGATTGGTTTACTGATCCAGACAAAGCAGATGGCGGATATTCTCTGGAACTTATCAATCCTCAAAGTGACTGTCCGGGAAGTGCTAACTGGGAAGGCTCCACAGATGAAAGTGGAGGAACGCCCGGGAAACAGAACTCTGTTTACAGCTTGAATCCTGATGGTGAGGTGCCAAGTGTGGCTAGCTTGAAAGGCCAGTCTACCAGGCGGTTCACATTGGTATTTGATGAAGCAATGGATAGTCTGTCATTGCTTCAAACAACATTAGAATTAACCGGCTACACCATTATGAATCGTCAGGTGCTAGATGATATGTGGACGACTCTCCAATTTGATTTGGATCAAGAGCTCCAATTGGGATCTGTTTATAAGATTAATATCAGTGGTGCCTCTGACTGCTCCGGCAACCTGATGTCTGACACCACTTTACAGATTGGTTTTGGAAAACCTCCTAACAAAGGCGAATTGCTGATTACAGAGATCATGGCTGACCCTGATCCTCCGGTTGGTTTACCCAACTCTGAATATGTAGAGATTTACAATAATTCTGACCTTCTGTTGAATCTGGCCGAAGTAGTTTTCAAGGATTCCAATTCGGATCGCTTACTACCAGATGTGAACATTCCAGCTGGAACTTATGCCATTCTTTGTCCGGAGGCAGTCGTTGATACATTTTCCATTTATGGACTTGCAATTGGGGTATCTAATTGGCCTTCACTGACCAATGCCGGTGAAGAAATCAGCTTTTCAGCTTCAAGTAAAATCGCGAGTGTGACCTACTCCAATGATTGGTTTTCCAATCAGGATCAGGCAGATGGTGGCTATTCTCTGGAATTGATCAACCCACAAAGCGACTGTCCTGGAAGCGCCAACTGGGAAGGCTCATCCGATCCGAGTGGAGGAACGCCAGGAAGAAAAAACTCGGTATACAATCTCGATCCTGATAACGAACCTCCTGTTGTTTCCAGCTTTGTGGCGATTTCCACTGATAGTTTGCTGATCACATTCAATGAAGCGATGGATAGCACCTCACTAATGTCAGCCATTATTAGTGAAGTAAGCATTAAGAATCGAAAAGTCCAGGATAACCTCCATGAGCAGTTATTGGTGGTTTTAGAAACGGGTCTTGAGCTGGGAAGGATCTATAATATAGAAATCTCTGAAGCTTCGGATTGCTCAGGGAATGTCATGTCCACAGAATCTTTTCAGGTAGGTTTTGGTGATTTGCCTGGCTACAATGAATTGATCATTTCGGAAATCATGGCCGATTCGGAGCCTGTGGTTGGCTTGCCCAATAGCGAATATCTGGAAGTTTATAATGCTTCCGATCGATTGATTTCCCTAAGAGGACTCACTCTCAAAGACAATACCAGTGAAACCACTTTGCCAGCTGCAATTATCCCTTCAGGAGGATATCTTTTGCTTTTGCCAACCGGTGCTGTTGGTGATTTTGAAATTAAGAATAAAGTAGGAGTGAGTGGCTGGTTGTCACTGAACAATTCGGGTGAGACACTATCCATATGGAATGATGAAAACCTGGTCTTTGATATTTCTTATTCAGACAGTTGGTATTCCAGCAGCGAAACAGGTTCTGGTGGCTTTAGCCTGGAAATGAAAGACCTGACCAATCCTTGTGGAGGCGCTCAAAACTGGGGAAGTAGCACTTCTTCTTTGGGTGGTACGCCAGGTTTACCCAACGCCAACTCCGAAAGTGTACCGGATAATTTCGGGCCAAATCTGCTGAGAGGTTTTGCTATCACAAAAGATACTATTGAGTTGGTCTTTGATGAAGGTTTGGTGGCTAATGGACTTGATGATGTGAGCCTGGCTTTTGATCCGAAGCAGGATTATTCCGCATTAATTTTTGGTGAAAGCCGTGCAAATGTTTTCGTCAAGCTCAAGTCTGAGCTGAAAGCCAATCAAACCTATACGGTCACTGTTGATGGAGCTACAGATTGTAATGGGAATGAGATCAGGAAGAATCAAGTAGATGTTGTGCTTCCGGATGAACCTGAATCAGGTGATGTGGTATTGAATGAGATTCTTTTCAATCCAAAATCAGGAGGAGTGGACTTTATTGAGTTGTATAATAAATCAGAAAAATACCTGGACTTAAACGCCTGGGGACTGGCTCGTAGAACGGAGGCGCTGGACATCCAAAAGATTTCAGAAAAATACATTTTGGAGCCTCAAGCATATGTAGCCATCACTACAGATACGACAATCTTGAAAAATCAGTATCCTAAAACAGATAACCTTTTTGAAGTCAGTAGCCTGCCAACCATGAGCAATGACGAGGGGGATGTGGTGATTCTTTTGCCGAATGATTCCATCTCTGATGAATTCCATTACCTGGACAGCTATCACCTCAGGTTGCTGCAAAGTGTGGATGGGGTTTCCCTGGAACGAATATCTGTCGACAAGCCAACACAAGATCCTAATAACTGGACTTCTGCCAGTTCGGCGGTTGGGTTTGCTACACCGGGATATGAAAACTCCCAATCATTTGATGTGCCGGTGGCAACAGCAGAAGTGAGTGTTGATCCGAAGGTTTTTGTCCCCAATAGCTCCAATCCGGCTTTTCAGTCATTTACTACAATCAACTATGAGTTTGACAAAAGTGGACAGTATGCCAATGTGATTGTGTATAATCAATTGGGTGAGCCAGTGGCGCAACTGGCCAAAGGAGCAACGTTGAGTACAACTGGTTTTATTCGGTGGGATGGCACATCCATCACTGGCGACAAAGTACGCATGGGTTACTATGTGGTATTTTTCGAGGTATATGATAATGTGGGCAACAAGCAGGTGCTGAAGGAAACTGTTGTGGTGGGGAGGTAGCATGATTTGCGTTTTTAACGCAGCTATACTACCACAACTTTAACCAGCCCTTTTTGTCCGGCATAATCTATGGCACTACTGTAAAGGTACTGCTCAGGAAATGCTACAATTCCTGCTCGTACAGGGTTGTTGTGGATGTAATTGATCTTTTCAATAGCATCAATATTATACTCAACCAGATCAATAGCATGATTGCCATCTTTCCAAAGTTTGTAATTTTCTGCACGCCTTGTTCTTCTGGCTTCAAAAGAGAATTTGTCAAGCAGCCAATCCTTGCGGCTTTCATTGATTTCCTGAATTTGCTCAACAATCCGCTTTGAGGTGAATTTCTTAAAATCCCGAAGAAAGTCGGACATGCGATGAGGTGTTTTACATCTGGCAACCAAATGAACATGATTGGTCATAATGACCCATGCATATATTTCGAGGCCTTTAGCATTTGTGGCGTAGTTCAGGGAATCAACAATAATATCCTTGTAAACAGGCCTTGTGAAAACATCTACCCAATAGACAACTGTCATGGTGAGGAAGTATGTGGAATGCTGATCTGATATGTAATAAGAATCTCCGGACATAGCGGAATATAGTGATTTCCTAACGGCGATACAATCGCCACTTATCATCCCTGCTCGTTGAAAACGAGTTGGATTGGAGTTTACCTCCAACTCGTTTCAAACAAGTTGGATAATAGCCTAAGCAAACATCAACCGATAAGGACGATCAATGTCTGCTATTAATTCATCAATTCCGAAACTTCTGCTTTTGCGAATGGATTCTCTGCCATCAAAATAAACGATCAATGTTGGGACCGTAAAGATGCTTTGTTGAGAGGGGATTTCGGGAGTTTCTTTGATGTTGATATAGATGAACCGGATCTTAGGAAAGTGCTCCTCGACCATTTCAATCACTTTGGGCTTTAAGACTTTGCAAACACCACACTCATCATGTGAATAGTAAGCTAACACAGCCTCATTACTCTGAATAAATTCCTGAAATTCTTTGTGGGTTTTCATGTTTTCTAAAAAGCCTGTACTTCAAGTCTCAGACTTAATTTTATCAATTGGTCCAGGTTCCAAACTTGGACCAGGACCTAAAACTCATCCTCCATACTTACCAGATCAAGGTCAATTGTTCGGCGATCAATGTCAGTTTTCATCACTTTAACTGTGAGCTTATCACCCAGGGTGATGATCCGTTTGTTTCGCTTGCCAATCAGTCGGAAGTTCTTTTCATCAAACTCATAATAGTCGTCGGTGAGATCGGCCACACGTACCATTCCTTCACACTTCGTGGAGGTGATTTCTACGTACACACCCCATTCGGTCACGCCGGAGACGATCCCTTCAAACTCTTCACCAAGCATCGTCTGCATGAATTCTACCTGTTTATATTTGATAGAAGCGCGCTCTGCATCCGCAGCATTTTTTTCCCGCTCAGAGGAGTGTACACATTTCTTCTCCTCAGGCTCTACTTCCACAGGCTTGCCACCTTGCAGGTAAAGCCACAGCAGTCTGTGAACCATCACATCAGGATAGCGGCGGATCGGTGAAGTGAAGTGCGTATAATGATCAAATGCCAAGCCGAAGTGCCCCAGAGCCTCAGTGGTATATTTGGCTTTGGCCATTGATCGGATGGCCAACTGTTCCAGCACATTTTGCTCAGGTTTGCCTTCTATCTCATCCATCAGTTTATTCAGGCTTTTGGAAATCGCAGATTCACTTATGCTCAGTTTGTGACCGAAACGGGCTGCAAACTTGGAAAAGTTGTCCAGCTTTTCTGGGTCAGGGTTGTCGTGGGTTCGGTATACGAAGGTATACTGGCCATTTTCTCCTCGCCCCCATTTGTAGATGTGAGTAGCTACTTCGCGGTTGGCTAATAGCATGAATTCCTCAATCATCTTGTGTGCATCTTTTCGCACTTTTGGAACGACTTCCAGCGGCTTGCCTTTTTCATCCAGCCTGAATTTTACTTCAGTAGTCTCAAAGTTGACCGCTCCATTTTTAAAACGCTTGTCTCTTAGCTTGTGTGCAATGTCGTTGAGCAGGCGAATTTCCTCAGCAAAATCACCTTCTCCTGATTCTATTCTTTCCTGGGCTTCTTCATATGTAAATCGACGGTCGGAGTGGATGATCGTTCGCCCAAACCAGCGTTTTTTCACTTTGCCTTCCTTGTCCATGATAAATGAAGCAGAGAAAGTCAGTTTGTCCTCGTTTGGACGGAGCGAACAGAGACCATTCGAAAGTTTTTCCGGAAGCATTGGGATGGTACGATCCACCAGATAAACGGAGGTAGCACGCGTCAGTGCTTCTTTTTCCAGCACCGAGTTTGGTTTCACATAGTGCGACACATCGGCGATATGCACACCAATTTCATAATCACCATTTTTCAGTTCTTCTATCGAAAGCGCATCATCAAAATCCTTGGCGTCTTCCGGGTCGATGGTAAACGTGGTGATATTGCGAAAATCGCGTCGATCTTCCATGTCTGCCGCTGTGATCTCTGTTGGGATTTTCTCAGCAGCTGCCTCCACATTATCAGGGAATTTGAATGGCAAACCAAACTCTGCCATGATCGAGTGGATTTCCGCTTCATTTTCCCCTGCCGCCCCAAGTACGGCTGTCACTTCGCCCATCGGGCTACGGTTTTTGGCGTCATGCCACTTGGTGATTTTTACCATCACTTTGTCGTTGTGTTTGGCATTCATGATCTTCTCAGGATACACAAACACATCAAAGTGGATGTTTCTATTGTCAGGAATCACAAAGGAAAACTTCTCCGAAATCTCAATCCTTCCAACAAATTCCTCTTTGGCCCGGGCTACCAGCTCCGTCACTTTTCCTTCAGGTCGGAAACCATCACTTGCAGGTCGGGTCACCTGCACTTTTACGGTATCCTTGTCAATCGCAAATTTCAGATCTTCACTGCGCACATAAATATCGTCTTCAGATCCTTCACAAATGATATAGGCAAACCTGGGATTCACATGGTCCACGCGTCCGATGAGCACTTCGGGCTCAGCAGAACTCATGAATCTTCCATCCGGGGTTTTGAGAATGCTTCCTTTGCCTTCCAGGCTAAACAAAATGTCTTTTAGCGCTTCTTTGGACTTTTTATCTCTCAGTCCAAGCTTTTTGATCAGGTCACGATATCCAAATCGCTCACCTACATGATGTCCAAAAACACCGCGCACTCTGTCTTTCAATTCCTTGACATTAGTGCTTCTTTTTCGGGTTTTTAGTTTATGTTGTTTTTTATCTCTTCTACTCATATATGAGTGGTAATTATTCTAATATAAAATTTATAGTGCCGCCTCTGTTAGCAGCTCAGTCTCTATTCAACTATTGTGATATTCTCTGGTTTCACAATAGGCATAGCATTGATTTTCAAAAATAGCTGTGAAGTAGCCACCACATCTTGTTCACAGTATTTAGCAATTCGTTCCAGTCCGCCTTCTTCATTGTAATACACCTCATTCACCATTGAGCCATCGATATCGGTTTTGCTTGAGGGAATATCAAAAATGGTTGTGAGTAAATCCAGGGAGGTGAAATTTTTCCGGTCGCCAAACTTCCACATCTCCAGGGTGTCCAAAAAGTTCACTTCCCAGGGTTTTTTGCCTGAGTTGTCCAACACGTAGGGGAGCCTGATCCCATTGATCAGCATGCGCCGGCTAAGATACGGAAAATCAAACTCCTTTCCATTATGCGCACACAGACGTAAACTCTCAGGGTCAAATTTAGTTTCCAAAAAATCCTTGATCTCGCTCAGTAGCACTTTTTCATCATGACCATGATAAGACTTTACCCGAAGGGCTAGTTCACCCTCTATTTCGTGGAAAATGCCAAAAGCTACAGTGATCACTTTCCCAAACTCGGCATAAATCCCTGCTTTTAGCTCGTAAAGTTCATCCGGAGGCCGCTCCTCCTCATTTCTCAGGAAGCTAGCTTTTCTTTCCCAGTGCTTTTGCAGGTCAGCATTAAGGTTTTGATAATCTTTTGTGAGTGCCACAGTCTCGATATCGAGAATGAGCAGGTTTCTGAGCCGTTGATCCATTATGAGGGTTCTTAGTATGTCCTAATCCTAAAAGTAGGGAATCCATCAGGAAAACATGCCACTCAAAAAATAGATTCTCCAAATCCAATCCTGAGATTTATTAGTTCTGCTTTGTTTAGTAAGAAAATCAATTCGATTTACTCCACATCCTAGAGGGAGCCAAATTGATTTTTTGCCTTTCCCTTTAGGGGTGCCCGGCTTAGGGATCAAAAGGTAAAAAGGTTGGATTTGGAGAGAACTGAAATACCTTTGCATCAGTCGATAGTCCGGCTGTCCACACAACCCTCGGCACTGCCCACCATCCGGTCTATTTTGCAGGCTTCTTCCCTTCGGTCTGTTTGTTGAGTAAGTATAAATTTGTAGTTATAAATTGATTTCCATGGAACAATTAATGAACATACACCCAGGAGAAATCCTCGAAAAGGATTTTTTGGAAACAATGGGAATTACTGCATATTGACTCTCAAAGGCTATTGGCGTGCAACAAACTCGCATAAGCAACATCATCAAAGGGCGAACCGGCATAACTGCAGATATGGCAACCCGTCTGACAAAATATTTTGGTACCTCTGCTGAAGTATGGATGAATCTTCAGTCACAGTATGAGCTCAGAAAATCAAACAACAAAACAGAGAAATTCTTGAACAAATAGCTCCGATAGAGTTAAACCCCTGATGATTTACTGATGCAACACTCCTTGCATACCTAACTCTTTGATGTGGCTTAGGTTATCCTTGATGATCGTCTCTGGCACAAAAATATATTTCTTATCATAAAGCTGTCCATCAATGAAAAAGCTCACCCAATATTCATTGTTGAGGTGAAAAACTTGCTCGTCAATTGGTTCGATCAAGGCGTATTCTCCTGGTTCTATTTTCGGGATCATGTGTCTCAGCACAGAAGTTTTTTGTTCTTTGCCATCCTTTTTGCCATAGCCTTTGCTGGTGACCATCACCGTTTCCAGCAGGTCGTCTGACCGATTCAGCAAATAAACTTTCCAGAGATCATCTTCCTGATCCTTTACGATTGTCACAAAGACGTTTTCTATTTTCGGATATTTGATGTCCTTCTTCATGCCAATTCCATTTCAAAAATCTCTGCCAGATGCCCTTTCAGTTTTTCTTCCACTTCACTGATCTCCGGTTTGTAACCAAGCTCTTTGTCCAGAGAGGTAACCGCTTTGTCATCAATGCCACAGGGAACGATGTAGCCAAAATAATTTAAATCGGCATGGACATTAAACGCAAATCCATGCATGGTCACCCAGCGACTGGACTTCACGCCCATCGCACAGATTTTGCGCGCTTTGCTCTCATCTTCATAATCAATCCAGACACCAGTGAGTCCGGGAATTCTGCCAGCATCGATTCCATAATCTTTGAGCGTCAGGATAATGGCTTCTTCCAGAAAGCGTAGATATTTATGGATGTCTGTAAAGAAATTGTCCAGATCCAAAATCGGGTAGCCAACAATCTGCCCGGGACCATGATAAGTGATGTCTCCGCCACGGTTGATTTTGTAATATTTTGCTTCTCTTTCTTCTAGTTGTGATTCATTCAGCAGAAGATGCTCTGGCTTTCCACTTTTTCCCAAAGTGAATACATGTGGATGCTGACAAAAGATGAGATAATTCTCAGTAGGAAGCTGCTCTGTTTCTGGCAGCTTTCGGTTGGCTATTTTGCGATCCACCGATCGCTTAAACAGCTCCTCCTGATAATCCCAGGCTTGCTGATAATCCATCAAGCCCAGGTGAATGAATTTGGTTTTCTTATTCTTTGTCAAAGCCTCTTGATCTATTATTCAGGGATATAGCTTTCCAACAGCACTGCTCCTTCTGAAGTTTCAATCATATATTTTTCCATGTTTGCTGGAACCAACAGCACATCTCCCAAATGAAGTGATTCAGAGCCAATTTTAGCACTTCCTTCCAGGCAGATGTAAATTTTGAAACAATCCAGACCAGTGTGGTCCGCTTTAAAATCGCTGGTCAGGTGAAGCTTATTGGTGGTGAAGTAAGGAGACTTCACCAATTCAACACGCTCATCCTGTTTGTCCAGATAAGATGATTTGTATTGGTGATACTTTTTGTAATCTATCGCATCGAGGGCTTGCTCTATATGGAGTTCACGTTTGTTGCCTTGCTCATCCACACGATCAAAATCATAGATTCTATAGGTTACATCAGACGTTTGCTGGATTTCGGCAAGCAAAAGTCCTTTGCCAATTGTATGAACCCGGCCTGCAGGAAGATAAAACACATCTCCGGCTGCCACTTGTTCCCGGTTCAGGATATCGTTGAGCTTGCCTCCTTCGAAGGCTTTCATGTAGCTGTCTTTATCCACTTCCTGGCTGAAGCCACTGATCAGTGATGAACCTTCGTCAGCCTGCATGATGTACCACATCTCCGACTTGCCAAATGAGTTGTGACGCTTCTGAGCCAGCTCATCATCCGGATGTACCTGTATAGAAAGGTCTTCTCTGGCATCAATGAATTTGATGAGAAGAGGAAACTCTTCTCCAAACTGCGCTGTGATTCTTTTTCCAAGCAATTCACTTTTATATGCTGCAATTACTTCGGTCAGCAGTTTGCCAGCCAGAGAACCATTTTTTACTTCCGAGATATTGCCCTGAACACCTGAAAGTTCCCAGGTTTCGCCACAGTTGGGCAGAGGCGAAAAATCTTTACCTAAAATGGTTTTTATTTTTTCACCGCCCCAGAGCTTATCTTTAAATATCGTTTTGAATTTGAGTGGGTAAATATTCATTAGTTATATATCGTATAATAGTAGGTTAATCTGCTCGATGGCAATAAAATCTTTGTCTGCTGTAAATAGTGGTAAGTTTTCTGAAAATGCTGAGGCAGCAACAATTGCATCTGGCAATTTTATCTTGCTGGTTTTTTTTATTTGAATAGCAACCTCTTTGACTTCATTAGATAATGGAAGAATCTTTATATCACCTAATAGTTCGAGGATATTGTTTTCTTCTTGCTTGGTTAGATTAGGAAAAGCTCGAAGTTCAATCTCATTGATTACAGAAGTGTACAGCTTTTTTCCCGTCAAAGAATCAACTATTTCGGGATTGCCATTGATTAAATAAATCAGAATATTGGTGTCTACGAAGAGACTAGTTCCATTCATCTCTCAGCTTTCTTTGGTATGCTACAGGATCTACATCACTCTTGATAATGCCTGAATACTTCTTTGCATCAAAACCTTTTGGAGTACCTGATGCAGAAGTTATCTCATTTATTTTCTCCTGGATGACGGATGAAGAGTCTCCTTTTTTTATCTTAACAACCATAGTACAAAGTTAAATACATCAAAGCACAATTGTGACAAATTCAAAAGAGCGTGGCAAATATGGGGAAGATATGGCAGTTTCATATCTCAGCAAACACGGTTTTGAAATCCTTGAGCGGAATTACAGGCATGGTCGGGGTGAAATAGATATCATTTGTTTGTATAAAAATGAGCTGTTGGTTTTTGTAGAAGTGAAACTCAGAAAGGATGTTGGCTATGGTATGCCTGAGGAATTTGTGAGTAATGCCCAGCAAAGAATGGTGATTTCAACAGCCGAAGATTACATTTTTGCCGTTAATTGGAAAAAGGATATTCGTTTTGATATAATCGCCATACATGAAAACAAGATTGAACATATTGAAGATGCGTTTTATTGACTTGAGAAGTACGTTCAGGCCTTTAGTTTTAAGTCTGCTAATCATAAGTATGATTGGGTTTTGGTCATGCGATAATGGTCATGATACACCTAATCCAATTAATACGACCGACTCTACAGGTACTGTTGGGACGGATTCTTCCACGCATTTGACGATCTTTTACATTAATGACCAGCATGGTCACATAGACAACTTTGCTAAAATCAAACATATAGTCGATGGAGCAAAGGACAGTTTAAATGTGCTCCTCGTTTGTGCCGGAGATATTTTTTCTGGGAATCCCATTGTGGATCAGTACTCTGAAAAAGGCTATCCGATGATTGATGTCATGAATCAGGCGGGATTTGATGTTTCTGAGATTGGGAATCATGAGTTTGATTATGGTCAGGAAACTCTGGCCAAAAGACTTGATCAAGCTGAATTTAAGTGGGTCTGTGCTAATGTGAATGTGGAAGATTCAGGACTACCTCAACCGCCCCCATATGTCACACTTCAAGCCGGGAATCTGGATGTGACTTTCTTAGGTTTTGTTGAAACCAATGGTAAGCCAAATGCAGTGATTCCCTCTACACACCCTTGGCGCGTGCTGGGACTGGTTTTTAACTGGTTTAGTGATGTGATTACTCAATATGATAATCTGAAAGCGGAGGAGTCTTCTGACTTGCTGATCGCTCTCACTCACCTGGGAAGCGCTTCAGATAAATTAATTGCTGAGCAATACCCTTATTTTGATTTGATAGTTGGTGGACATTCACATGAAGTGATCAATGAATCTGTAAATGGAATACCTATTGTTCAGGCAGGGTCTTATGGAAGATTTCTGGGTAAGATTGATTTGAAGATTCTCGATAAGAAAATAGTAGGTCGCACAAATACCCTCATTAATCTGGATGAATATACCGATGAGGATGAAACCTTGGCTAAGGTGATAGCGGACTACAATAATGCACCGGAATTTGAGGAGGTTGTTGGAAATGCTACCTCTTTTCTAAGTACTACGGAGATTGGCTGTTTTTATACAACTGCATTGAAAGACTATTTGGGAACAGATTGCTCTTTTCAAAACGGAGGAGGTATCCGGTCAACAATTAATCAGGGAGACATCACCACACTGGAAATTTATCAGGTAGATCCGTTCAATAACGGAAGTGTTGTTTACACAATGACTGTGGGAGAAATCAAACAGTTTTTCCAGGAAACAGGAGCGGGAGAGCACGTGTCTGGTATTTCATTGGTGCAGGAACAAAATGTACTTAGGGTTTACGATGAAGCAGGAAATGAATTGCAGGATAGCAAAGTTTTGACCATCGGCATCAACGATTATATCCCGGCGGTCTATGATAAGTATTTTCCTTTGGAGAAGGCAGACCGAAAAGATTTCACCACGGCAGAAGCGCTTATCGGTTATTTAAAAACCATCAATAGCACGGTGGATGATGAAGGATGTAATCGGTATTTTAGGTATCAATGATTACTGTTTTATACAGTGAATATGACCAAAAACAAAAGGGATGAGATGCGTGAGAAGATTTTTGCACTAATCGAAGAAGTGCCCGAACAAGCAGTGCAAAATGTGATCAACTATCTCACAGCTTATAGAAAGTACCAGCAAGAAGATAGGTTAGAAGAACAAATGTTAGCTGCTAAAAAGGTGATGGATGATTATCAGAATGCCTTATCGATATTAGCCAAAAAGTAGTGTTTTACTTTAGCTTCACCTTCTTTTTCATATACTTCACCGCAGCGTCATATTCCGAGTTTTCCCTGTTAGAGATTTTGAGGATTTTCTTTTTAGAATAAAGAATTTTTAGCTCCCGATATTCTCCGTTTTTGGTTTTGATCACTTCTTCATGCCAGCCTAAAATATCCTTTGTGCTGATTTTTACTCGCATGCGAGTGATTGGGTAAAATGCTTCTATTAAGTTGTTGCCGAATTTTACCACTTTGATAGCACCGAGTAGCTTACCCAGCACAATCAGACCAATCACCAGTACAATTGGAGCAAGGATTAGCTTGAAAATGAAATATGCTTCATTTTTCAGCAGGCTATTGAGCAGAATAAAGAACGATCCGAAAATCAAAATCAGGAAAACAGAAAGCGCTGTGAGTGTATTGGTCTTTGGCTTAGAAACAATCATAAATTCTAAGGAAATTAATGATAGGTAAACTCACCGTTTGGTGATTGGATCAACACCTCTTTCTGTTCAGCAGCTTCCACACGTCCAACGATCTGTGCATCCACATCAAATGATTTTGAAATATCAATCACTGTTTCGGCAAATTCTTCTGGCAAGTAGATTTCAAATCTGTGACCCATGTTGAAAACCTGGTACATTTCTTTCCAGTCCGTATGGCTTTCTTCCTGAATGAGCTTGAATAATGGAGGTATCTCAAACAGATTGTCTTTGATCACTTTCAGGTTTTCAATGAAATGCAACACTTTCGTTTGTGCACCACCGCTACAGTGTACCATTCCATGAATATTTCCCTTCAATTGTTTCAATACTTCTTTCACGATTGGTGCATAGGTCCTTGTAGGGCTAAGAACCAGCTTTCCAGCATCTAATGGGCTATTGACGACTCTGTCAGTTAGTTTTTTGCTGCCGGAGAATACATACTCCGTTTTAACTGCCGGGTCATAAGCTTCTTTGTATTTTGATCTGTATTCATGATGAAATACATCGTGTCTGGCACTGGTCAACCCATTACTCCCCATACCTCCATTGTATTCATCTTCGTAGCTGGCTTGTCCATAAGAAGATAATCCCACAATCACATCGCCAGGACGGATGCTATCATTGCTGATCACATCAGAACGCTTCATGCGTGCAGTTACGGTGCTGTCAACAATGATTGTGCGTACCAAATCGCCAACGTCTGCGGTTTCACCACCAGTAGAGATAATATCAATCCCCTGATCTCTCAGCATTTGCAGCACTTCTTCAGTACCGTTGATGATGGCAGAAATGACCTCACCTGGGATCAGGTTTTTATTTCTCCCGATTGTGGATGACAATAATATATTTTCGGTACAGCCCACGCAAAGCAGATCGTCAGTATTCATGATCACTGCATCCTGGGCAATGCCTTTCCACACGGACAGGTCGCCGGTTTCCTTCCAGTACATGTACGCCAGAGAAGATTTAGTACCTGCTCCATCCGCATGCATGATGGCACAGTAGTCTTCATCTTTGGTGAGTAAGTCGGGCACTATTTTGCAAAAAGCCCTTGGGAAAAGTCCTTTGTCTACGTTTTTGATGGCAGCATGTACATCGTCTTTGGTTGCGGAGACTCCTCTTTTAGCGTATCTGTCAGACATGGAAAATTTTTTGGCAAAGAAAAACAAATCATCTGAACTTGACAGCCATCGCCACCACACTCACCATCAAAGAACAAAACAAAATGAATGTCATACCGATTGTCAGTCCATAATGCTCCCCTAAAAAACCAATAAATGGAGGCCCGATCAAAAAGCCTGAATACCCCAATGTAGTTACTGCTGCAATGCCGGTGCCGGAAGCATATCCGGGTTCATTGGCGGCTGACATAAATAGAACAGGTACAATACAGGAATAACCGATCCCAGTAATAGAGAACCCAATGATGACTAAAATTGGTTGACTGAATAAAAGTGCTATCGTTAATCCAATGCCGGAAATTAGCCCACCGAAAACCACCACAGACTTTTTTCCAAACCTGGGAATAATTGCATCACCTGCCATTCGCCCAATAGCCATCATCAATGAGAATCCTGCATAGGCAAAGCCAACATAATATGGATTGGCCATGATTACATCACGCATATAAACGGCACTCCAGTCGGCAATGCCGCCTTCACTAATCATAATGCAAAAAGCCATCAATGCGAGCAAAAGCAACGCTCCTTTAGGTAGTGCAAAAACTTTGTCGCCAGCTTGTCTTGGTTCTTGAATGGGCAATAATGTAGGCATCAAAACCAGAAGAACGATGAATATGAAGCCACCTGCAAAACTTAAATGGAGTATTGTGTTAGAGCTGGATCCAACCACAACGCTACCTAAAGCAGAACCAAGCATAGCACCAAAACTCCACATGCCGTGGCAGGTTGACATGATGGCTTTTTTCAGGTTTCTTTCAGTTATAGCCGCAGAGGCATTCATGGAAATATCCATCAGCGCATTGGAAAAACCGAAAAAACAGAGTGCCCCTACCAATTGCCAAAAACTGCCTGCCAGAGACAGGACAGGAAGCGATAGCGAGTGAACCAATGCACTAAGAACTACGGTTTTCCCTAGTCCGAGCTTGGAAATGACCCATCCGGAAATCGGCATGATGAATAAAGCGCCAATTGGTGCTCCCAATAAAGCAAGTCCGAGCTCGGCTTCTGATAAACCCAAAGCATCTTTCACATCGGGAATTCGTGTCACCCAGTTACCAAACATGAAGCTATTGGATGCGAAGACCAACCCGACTGTAACAACGAGACGATTGGAGAAGAAAAATTTTAGATGAGTAGCCAAAGTGTGGCAAAATTAATTCGTCAGTTGATGCAAACCTTAGAGTATGCCGTGTTCCTGAAATGATTTTTTCAATCCTACAGCTTCCTTGAAATGAACAGTGTGCATTCTCAGTTTATTGGCGGTTTGGACATTTTCTGCATTATCATCAATAAAAAGAGTGGATTCAGGTTCGATCTTAAAACGCTCAAACATGAGCTGAAAAAAAACCGGATCAGGCTTAGCAAGCTTTTCTTCTCCTGAGACCAATATATCCTGAAAGTGATTGAAGAAGTCGTATTCGTGCCTTACCAGTGGAAAGGTTTCATGCGACCAATTAGTGAGAGCAAACAACCCGAAATCTTTTTCAGCCACCTGATTCAGAAGGTCAACTGTTTCCTCAATGGGGCCGCTGATCATGTCGATCCATCGTTCCCAATAAGCGGTAATAGCAGGCTTATGTTCAGGAAACTGATCGGATAACTCTTTTACGCCAACTTCAAAAGATTTACCAGCATCCATCTGATGATTCCAGGATGCATTGCAGACATTATTCAGAAACCACTCCATTTGATCTTCCTGATCAAAAAACTCACGGTATAGATGTCTGGGATTCCAATCGATTAGAACTCCTCCAAGATCAAAAACAATTGTTCTGATTTGTGTCATCCTAGTTTAACCTACCGCCGTTATCATCATCGAAGAAGCGATCATACTCGTCAGTTTCACCTTCCGGAGGAAGCTCATCCTCACGCTCCTGTTTACGTGGATCATAACGAAGTACTTTGAACTCTGTGCGTCGGTTAACCTGATGCTGTTCTTCTGTGGTAGCATTTTGAATAATCAATTTGGTTTCACCATACCCTTTGGCAACAATTCTGTCAGAAGCCACACCATGTTTGATGATATAATCCACGGCGGACTTAGCTCTGCGCTGAGACAATTCCATATTGTAATCGTCCGGTGCACGAGAGTCAGTATGAGATCCTAGTTCAATATAGATTTCAGGATTATCATTCATGATTTGAACCAAACTATCCAAAACAAGTGCAGCATCAGGCCGTATATCAGCTTTATCCAAATCGTAATAGATATTGTTCAGCACAATGGATTTTTCGAGGACGATTCTTTCCATCAAGATCTCTGTTTCGAATGTCACATTAGTGATTAACTCAGTGAGCTTGGCTCTGTCCACAGATTTGCCGACAGTGGAAAATTCTTTTCTGGTCGTGAAATATTCTGTTTTTTCACCCATCAGGTTATACTTTTCCTCAGCATATACTCTGAATTGGAAAGCACCATCTTCATTTGTGAATGCTTCATTGACTATTTCTCCATCGGCAGCAAGTAATGAGACCTTGGTGTTTGGAAGCACAATTTTCTGATTTCCATCATCTGTAGTATATGTGGTTCCTGTTACGTAGTAGTTGACCACTTTCAGATCAGGATCTTCATTGACGAAAGTATAGATGTCATCATCTCCTTTTCCACCAGGTCTGTTAGAACTGAAAAAACCCCTGGTAAGATCAAACTGATACAATCCAAAATCATCTGCTGATGAATTCATGGGTTTTCCCAGGTTTTCAACATCTATTTTGCCCCTGTGTCTTGTGGCTCTGAAGATGTCCAGATTGCCGAAACCAGGATGACCATCTGATGCGAAATACAGGCTTCCATCTTCGGAAACAAAAGGAAACATTTCATCGCCTGGAGTATTGATGGATGGTCCAAGATTTTTCACATCTATCCAGCGTCCTCTTCTATTGAGCTGAGCAGAATAGAGGTCGGCTCCACCATATCCACCAGGTCGGTTACTGGAAAAGTATAGCGTAGTACCATTTGTTGAAATAGTTGGAGTAGAATCCCAGGAGTCAGGATCGTTAATGCTCAGAGGCCTTGGGTCAGTCCATTCACCATTTCTGAACCTTGTGAAAAACAGGTTGACTTCATTGTTTCCACTGGCCTTCCCATTGTTTCCTCTTGCAAATATGATTGAAGTTCCATTGTCAGAAATAGCTGCAGAACCTTCGTTGACATCAGGGAGATTGATTTTTGGGTCCAATCCCTGAATAGTTCGTGTTATGACATTGGCTCCTTTGGATTGTACTCTGTAGATGTCTGTGAAAGGTGTTCCTGTAGTTCCGTATATTTTTCCGCCTTCCCTGTTGGTAGTAAAGTACAGATTGCCATTGACATAAATTGGCGAGTATTCTGCAAATTCAGTGTTGAGCTCGTCCAGATTTTTGATGCGATAATAATTGGTTTCAGATTCAAGGCCATTGATCCTATCGATATTGTCCAACTCCTTTTGAGCCAATTCTTTGAACCTCGAATCGCCACCAGGGCGCGTTACAAAATCTGTGAGTACCTGCTCAGCCTGATCATACTGCTTGTTGGCTTTGAGTGCTTTAGCCAAATAGTATTCAAGGCCAGGCTCATCACTTCCGGCTTTTCTCGCAGCATCATAATAGGTAGCCGCTTCTTTTATGCGGTTGCTTTTGCGAAAAGATTCAGCCAACATAAAATTTTGTTCGGCATTGCCGGGTTTCAGTCCCCTTTTATATAAAGATATTGCCCGATCAAACTCGCCTTGATCAAAACTTTTCTGTGCCATTTTCTGGCTACAGGCCCCTAAAAAAACCAGTATGAGGAATGCAGGAATTGAATACTTCATGTTCACCTAAAAGTGCTAAGCCATTAAACTAACCAAAAAGCAATTTAAAAGATAATTTTAAGGATAAAACAAATTATCTCGCTCTTACCCTCAGGCGAAGTAACGTTTGAGCCATGACTGCTCTGCAGGGATTGCCCAACCGTGCTTCCATTCACCAGCATTTTGCACAGCATTGTTATAGACTACTGTACTATGAGTTATTTCTCCATTGGCAACGGCCTCTTTGATCTGGTTAAATGCTTTGATTTTCACTCCTTCACCATTTTCGAAAGCTACCTGACTCCTGTCCAATAAGCTCAAACCAGTTGCCTGCTCAATCTGCTTCACCACATGCACAGAGGCATCTATGCTACAGCCACTAGCTTGATGCATGGTTTCATCCACAGCTAAAACAATAAACTGGTTTTTTTCAATGCTAAAAGTAGCCTGGAGCTGCTTGCCGTGAGCCTTCCACTGGCCTACAAAAGCCTCGAAATTACGCTCTATAAAGCTCCTTTCATCATCAGAAAAAGGTCTGTTTGCCTGGTAAACCCAAATCCTTGCGTGATCGGGCATTTCTTTAATTGCACTCATCATGTTTCAAATTTAGCCTGAATTTTCAGTCTAAACCCTCTGCTTCGGCGATGAGTTCCGCCAGGTCGCGAACTTTCACGTCTGCTTCACGCTCTTTGTTTTTCACTCCGTCCGACATCATGGTCATGCAGAACGGACATCCTACGGCAATTGTGTCTGCTCCTGTGCCTAAAGCTTCTTCAGTTCGCTCGATGTTGATTTCCTTCTTGCCAGGCTCAGCATCTTTAAACATTTGTGCACCGCCGGCACCACAGCAGAGTCCTGTGGTCTTGCAGCGCTTCATTTCTACCAGCTCAGCGTCCAGTGCTTCCAAAACTTTTCTTGGAGCTTCATACACATTATTAGCACGACCTAAGTAGCAGGAATCATGGAAAGTGATTTTCCTTCCTTTGAAGGAGCCACCACCTTTCATGCTTACTTTACCGTCATTGATCAGTTGCTGTAAGAATTCTGAATGGTGAATGATTTCATAGTTGCCACCGAGTTCCGGATATTCATTTTTGATTGTATTGAAGCAATGCGGACATGCAGTGACGATCTTTTTGATTTCATAGCCATTCAATACCTGAATATTGGCCATGGCTTGCATTTGGAATAGGAATTCGTTTCCGGCTCTCCTGGCAGGATCACCAGTACAGGTTTCTTCAGGGCCTAAAACGGCAAACTTCACCCCAACTTTGTTCAGGATTTTCACGAATGCCTTGGTTACACTTTTATATCGTTCGTCATACGAACCAGCACAGCCTACCCAAAACAGTATTTCAGGACTTTCTCCTTTTTGGGCCAGGTCAGCCATAGTTGGTACTTGGATATTTTCACTCATCGGTTAATTCTGTTTTTTGTTTTCGGATGTCTTTTAATAACAGTTTGCAGGAAATCACTTTTCCAATTCCTGTGCCCAGTTGAATCGGTCTGTAGGAGCGAATTTCCATGGAGCAAAGTTGGTCTCAACATTTTGGAACATCATATTCCACGACTGTGGAGAGGCAGATTCTTCCATGGCCACATAGCGGCGAAGCTGAAGAATGATTTCCAGTGGGCTGATATTTACAGGGCAAGCTTCCACGCAGGCATTGCAACTGGTACAAGCATTGATTTCCTCTTTACTGATATAATCTTCCAGAAGGGATTTGCCATCTTCAAGACCTTTTCCACCTTTCTGAAGAGAAATTCCTACATCTTCCGCCCGGTCTCGTGTATCCATCATGATTTTTCTTGGCGAAAGTTTCTTGCCGGTTATGTTCGCCGGGCATTCTGAAGTACATCTTCCACACTCCGTGCAGGAATAAGCATCCATGATGTTTTTCCAGGTAAGGTCATTGATGTCTTTGGCACCGAACTTCATTCCTTCCGGAGGAGGAGCAGCTTCTCCTTCTACAGGCATACCCAACATGATTTTCACTTCATTGGTAATTTCTTCCATGTTGTTCATTTTACCTTTTGGAGCCAACCGGCTATAAAAAGTGTTAGGGAATGCCATGAAAATGTGCAGATGCTTGGAGTAAGTCACATAAAGGGCAAATGCCAGAATCCCAATGATGTGAAACCACCAGGCTCCTCTTTCCACCATGCCTAAAGCACCGGCAGACATGCCTTCAAAAAGAGGGGCAATCATACCGCTTACCAGAAAACTTCCAGTTTGAGTATAATGATCAACACCTCTGGCTTGTAACACCTGATCAGCAGCATTCATGGAGAGGATGGCAAGCATTAGCACTGTTTCGATAATCAGGATCAGGTTGGCATCCAGTGTTGGCCAGCCTTTCATTTCTATTTTATGAAAGCGATCCAGCCTGAAAATATTTCTTCTGATCAGAAAAACGATACAGGCTACCATTACCAGCACGGCCAGTATTTCGAAGAATGATATCAATACAGTATAAAAGCTTCCCAGAAATGGGGCGAAAAGTCGGTGCGTTCCGAAAATCCCGTCCAGGATAATTTCCAGCACTTCAATGTTGATGAGTAGGAACCCAGCATAGATCATGAAGTGAAAAAATGCGGGAAGTAAACGCTTAAACATTTTCTTTTGACCAAAAGCAACCAGCAACATCGTTTGCCAGCGTTCACTTTTGCGGTCATTCATGGCTAGAGGTTTACCAAGATTGATGTTGCTTTTGATGCGCTGAATCCGCCGAAATAGCAGAAAACCGAAGAATCCGAGCACAACGAGAAAGGCAATTTGTGAGATCATAGTTTTGGGGTTAAAATCTAGTTGCTATTTTAATAAAAATATTTTTGCACGTTTTAAAAGAATTTCTAGCTTTGCACCTCCTTAAACGGTGCTGTAGCTCAGCTGGTAGAGCATCGGACTGAAAATCCGTGAGTCGGTGGTTCGAGCCCACTCAGCACCACTTCCAAAAAACCCTGACCTTTGTGTTAGGGTTTTTTGTTTTACCCCCTCTAAGTCAAATTGAAAATTGTAAGTCAGAAAACCTGACTTTTCTGAGCTTTGTCGCAGCGATTGAATATTGCTTTGATCGAGCCCCCGCCCTGATAACAGGTCAGGCAGGCACTCATCAACACATTTAGACCCAGGCTTCTTGAAGTCTGGATTTTTTGTTTCTATACTGCGTTTTGCTCTCCTCATTTTAAAATAGACTTTTCGGATTTCAATTCTAATATGCTATCAAGTTATAAGAATTTCCACTCTCACAAACATAACAAAAGCGATCAATTTAGTATGCATGCATACTAAATTATTTATTTGATTCACAGGATGATCCTGAGTTCATTACTTTTTTCGATTCTGAACATTCCATTAGTCACTCCAGATTTCACCTGGCAAACCACATGATCGGGCAAGTATGTCACAATATTTGACTTATCATTTTAGGATGCCCAGACGCACAAGCCTTGCGGTTACTCCGGTTCCGGTAGACCGGTGCCAGGTGGGTGTGCTGCTCAATCTCCTTTTCACTGTTTAATGGCTAAAGCCGAAACTCTACATTTTGTTACCACTGCACTAAAGCACGGTGCAAAACACCTCTCGGTATTATATAGAAATTATTGTCTTCCTAATCAATTTGCCTGGGGATGAAAATGATTTTAAAGTATCGGGCTTTAGTCATTATTTGTCATTGTCCATTTCAATTCCTTTAAATGTTACATTCGCTCTCCACTTTTTTAGTCTTCACTCTTCACCAATTCACCAAACTACTCACCCTAAATGGGTATTTTAATCGAAATCATTCCCGAGGAACTCGTTTGGTAAAGCAGATTTTTTAACTTTCGTGGCTAAACCAAACCTACCGGCATACATTGAGACGATTACTGCTAAGCCTGACGCTCTTTTTAGCGGCTAATGCCCTTATGGCTCAGGATTGGGCTGCTTCTTATCAGCAGTCTGTAGACTACTATAATAACTACCAATCCGAGGAAGCCAGAGCTGCTGCTGAGCAAGCTCTTGAACAAATCAAGACTGACCAACCTGACCCTTCCAAAAATCAAGCGGTTATCCTGAGGCAACTGTCGATAGTTTGCTACGACCTGGGCAACAATGCTGCGGCAATTTCTTATGCCAAAGAAGAGGTGGAAATGCTGATAAGCCTTGGTGAAAACAAGGACATGAATTTTGCTACAGCACTGCAAAACCTGGCCGTTATGAGAATGACAAGGAGTGAATATGCGGCTGCAGAACCACTTTTGAAAGAAGCACTGGATCTGGCACTTACTTTTAATACTAATGAAAGCTACGAAGTTGGTACGATCAAAGGAAACCTTGCTATTGCCAAGTTTCAGCTAAAACAAGATGATGATGCCCTTGCTATGTTTCAGGAGTCCATCAATACACTGAACGGATATGAAGAAGTAGGGGAAGATTTTTACAACATCATTTACAACTATGGTTCTCTGCTGGCGGAGCAGGGGGATTTCCAGGATGCCCTGAAATATTACAAGGAACTGGAAGGATACTACAATTACAACACACCAAATTTTGAATATGGAAGTATCCTGATCAAAGTGGGTGATGCACTTGATCAACTGAGTCAGTTTAGCGATGCAGTTGGGAAATATCAGGCTGCTATTGACAACTTTAAAAGTATGGGCGAGGAAAACTCCGATGAGTATTCCATTGCTATGAATAATCTGAGCCTGGATCTACAGAAGACAGGACAGTTTGATCGGGCAACTCAAATATTGGATGAACTGATGCAGCAGAAAGCTGAAGAGAAAACACAAAATCCTTCGGCATATACCAATATGGCCACTAACTATGCCAACCTGCTGATCAGGAAAGGTGATCTTGATGAAGCTCGCCAGGTTTTGGAGGAGGTTGTTAGCTTATATGATTCAGTAGATATTGCTAAGGACGTCACACTGACCATGGCTCAGGAGAGCCTGAGTGGGTTGCTGCTTGCCAGTGGTGAAAGAAAAGAGGCTCAGAATCTCATCAAAGAAGCACTGGACCTTGCTGAAGCTGAAAAAATGAAATCGAGGCTTTATGCACTTTACAATCAACAAGCGAAAATATTCACAGGAGAAGCTCACTATGAGGAGGCAAAGAAATCAGCAGAAATTGCATTGAACCAGGCGCTGGATATGTTTGGAAGTGGAGCCATTCAAACGGCATTTGTTCAGAACACTTTGGCTGGCGTTTATACACAACTGGGCCAATACTCAGAAGCTGAAAAACTCTACCTGGAAGTGCTGCCGGTTTTTCGGGAAGTTTATGGAGAGACTCATCCTGAGTATGCTACGGTCTCAGCAAATTATTCTTCTTTATTGCAGCTTCAGGGAAACTATTTCACTGCGGAGCATTATCTGAAAATCGCAGAGGAAATCAAGAGAAACACATTTGGAAAGGAAAACAAGGATTACCTGACTACTTATGAAAACCTGGCCCTGCTATACCTCAATACAGCACGATATACAGAAGCGAATCTCATTCTGGAAGAGATCAAGGGAATCAAGGAACAATTGCTACCCGCGGATGACCCCTCTTTAGCTTACACACTTTCTAATCTGGCTGCAGTGAAAAAGCAATTGGCAGATTACACCAATGCTGAAAACTATTTCAAACAAGCAAGAAGCATCTATGAAACTACTTATGGTACTTCCCACATATTTTATGCTTCTGTGATCAATAACCTTGCGCTGCTCTATTTGAAAATGGGCAACCTGGAGGCCGCGCGACCATTGTTTCAAAAGGCTCTGGAGATCTACGAAATCAAGATTGGGAAATTTACTCCAGATTATGCCACTGCCCTGGAGAACCTTGCGACCCTTTACCAGATGGAAGAAAACTACAGTAAAGCAAAAGGGCTTTTAGAGGAAGCTTTGCAAATAGATGAAAGGATTCTGGGCACGAGACACCCACTTTACTCTAAAACGCTGCACAACCTGGCATCCATCTATGAAAAAGAAGGCGATTACGATCGTTCCAAGGAAATGTATCAGCAAGCATTGGACATAGAGCGTGAAGTATATGGTGAGAACCACCCTTCCTATGCCAGCACACTTTACAATCTGGCCACATTAGAGCAGGAGCTTGAAAATTATGACCTGGCCTTACAATATTTCCAGCAGGTAGTAGATATCCGCAAAAGTTTGCTGGGTGATAATCACCCGGATTATGCTTTTTCTTTATATGGTCTTGCTTCGATCATGCATAAGACAGGTGATTTTGAAGGAGCGTTGCCAATTTATCAGGAAGTGATAGCAAAGTATCTTGAAAACATCAGGGAGTATTTTCCTGCACTAAGTGAAAGTGAAAAAAGTGCTTTTTATGGCAAGATCAAGCCGGTCTTTGACAGCTACATGGATTATGTGATTGATTTCAACCTTTTGGGCAAAGGCACTGAATCTGATCGTGAAAGTTTGCTCGGTAGCATGTACAACCTTCAGTTGGCGACTAAAGCACTACTGCTGAATGCTTCTAATAAAGTGAAAAACCGCATCCTTAATAGCGGCGATCAGGAGTTGATTGGATTGTTCAATGATTGGAATTCCCTAAAGGAAAATATTGTCAAGGCTTATGCGATGACCAAAGAAGAGCTGGATCGCAGTGAGTTGGACATTACCGATATGGAAAACCAGTCCAATGAACTGGAAAAACAATTGTCACTGAAGTCTACGGCATTTGCGGGAGAATTTGAGAAAAAAGCAATCACCTGGCAAGATGTTCAGGCTCAGCTTGGCGCGAATGAAACAGCTCTTGAGCTAATCAGGATCAAGAAGAAAATGAAAGCGGATTCGGTGCTCTATGCTGCACTGATTGTGAGCCCGGGCATGACTACTCCTAAGCTAGTAGTCAATGCGAATGGGTTGGTCATGGAGGACAAAGGATTCAAAACTTACAAAAACCTGATCATCTACAAAGTGCAGGATAACAAGTCCTATCCAATATTTTGGGAGGCTTTTGATAAGGAGATTCCTGCAAATACAGAGACCCTTTATCTCTCTGCTGATGGAGTAATCAATAAAGTGAATGTGGCGACTCTTTTTATTCCTACCAGCAACAAATATGTTGTTGATAATTATAAAATTCGATTGCTCAGTAATACCCGTGAAATTGTAGAAAATACTGGCAAAGAAGCTCCAAATCAAGATGCAGAAATGTTCGGGTTCCCGGCATTTGATTTAGGCAGCAGACCGAAGAGGCACCGGGGAGCTTTGTTTTCAGAAGCAGATATGAGGTCTAGTTTTGGCAGTAAAATTTCTGAACTTCCAGGTACACTGGAGGAAGTGAACAATATTGAGAAAATCCTCAAAGGAGGAAGTTGGGAAGTACATAAATACACGGTTCGTCATGCAACTGAAGATCAGGTGAAAGCACTTCAAAGTCCAAAAATTCTTCACATCGCTACGCATGGGTTTTTCCTTGAGGATCTGAAGGCGGAAAACAATGAGTTTGGATTAGAAAGCCGCAATGGCCGGTTTAACCCGCTTTTGCGCTCCGGATTATTACTGGCTGGTGCACAGAATACCGTGAATGATCAGGAGATTCCAGGTGAAGAGGATGGCATTCTTACGGCATATGAAGCAATGAACCTGAACCTGGATGATACGGATCTGGTGGTAATGTCAGCTTGTGAAACCGGACTTGGCGAAGTGAAAAATGGTGAAGGCGTATACGGTCTTCAGCGGTCATTTCTGGTAGCTGGAGCGGGAAATCTCATCATGAGTTTATGGAAAGTAAATGATGCCACCACCCAAATGCTGATGAGTAACTTTTATAAGAATTGGTTTGAAGGTCAGTCCCGGTTAGACGCCTTCAACTCCGCAATTGCGGAAGTAAGAAAAGAATTTAAAGAGCCTTATTACTGGGGCGCATTTGTGATGTTGGGTAAATAAAAACGAAACTGAACATGTTGAAACTAAAGCATTCATTGCTGGTGCTACTAATGGTTGTGAGTTGGGTAGCTGGTGCACAGATGCCGGATACACTCAAAACGTATCTGGATACAATCAACTATTTCCGTAGCACAGCCAAACCAATTGTTGAACTAAATAGTGCGGAAATAGAATACGCACCGTCAATTTCAGCGGATGGCCGGACGATGATCATCGAATCCAATCGTCGGGGAAAATACGAGTTGTACGATAGTCACCTTGTGAATGGCAAATGGTCTGCTCCAAGACCCATCGATGCGATCAATAATTTTGGTGATTCCACCGATTTGATCGGTGGCCCCAGTATCTCATTTGATGGAAACATTCTGTTTTTCTTTGCTTCGTTTCGTGGCGGGATTGGTAGTGAGGATATCTATTTCAGTGTGAGAGAAGGTGACGACTGGTCAGAGCCTCAGAATGTTGGTGAACCAATCAATTCTGCAGGATATGAAGGTTTTCCATCAATATCTGCCGATGGTAAAACGATGTATTTTGTCCGTCAGAATTTTAATCCACTCCAGGACAAGGACCTGGCTAAGCTGTGGGAAAATAAAGCTTGCTTTAGTTTATACCTTTCCAAAAAACAAGCTGATGGCTCATGGGGTCAGCCGGAGTTGCTACCATATCCAATCAATAAGGATTGTGAGAAAGCACCGAGGATCATGGCTGATAACAAAACTTTGATTTTCGCCTCTAACCGACTCGGTGGTCGAGGAGATTTCGATTTGTATCAGACACAGCTTACACCGATTGGGGATTGGAAAAACCCTGTAGCACTGGAGTTTGTCAATACGAATGTTGCTGACCAGTTTTCATCCATTTCTGCTCAAGGCGATTTGCTCTATTATGTATACAATGCCAGTGAGATATATTCTGTGGAGATTCCTCCTCAGCTACGCCAGTTTAAGAACGTAATCATTCAGGGGTATATCACCGACGGCAATACTGATGCAGGAGTTGGAGCAGAAATCGTGGTTTCAGATGCGTTTACCTCCGGAGAGATTATGAGCATTACCAATAACCCAAATGACGGACGTTATACTGTGGTGTTAGCTGTGGGTGGTAATTATAATATTGAGATCAAGAAAGATGGATATACCTCCAAGTCATTGTTTTTTGACCTGAGCAAGGAAACAGAATACAAAGAAATTGAGCAGGACATTCAACTGTACAATGTGGCCAACCTCAACCTCAATATTTATGATGGTGATTTATTTGAGCCTATCCAGGCCAACATCAAAGTGAAAGAACAGGGCGGAAGCGCATTTCTACAGCAGATTGAAAATGATCCTTCTGGTCGAATCACATTGGACTTGCCACTTGGTAAAGTATATGAAATTATTGTGGACAAAGAGAATTTTGACAGCAAGTTTTTTACACTTGATGTTTCTGATTTGGTGGTTTATCCTGAATTTATTCGGGATGTAGAGATGCTGCCGCACAAACGTGACCTTCAGATCAATGTAGCAGATCTGGTGAACAATGGAAAGGTGAGGTCTCGGGTCAGAATCCGAAATAAGAATCGCGATGAAGTTATAGAAGTCAGCGGAAATGAGACCGTGGCGCTACGTGTTGGAGACCGATACGAAATAGAAGCAACGAGTGATCAGGGTTATGCATTCAATAGTACTGTGATTGATGTGAACCCGGAAGGCACGGTGATTTCTTCAGCAGATGCTGAAAATGCAATGGGCGGAGTGACAGTAGCCAGTGATGGAGAAATGCCAAACCTAGAGCTCAAACTTCAGCCACTACTGGTTGGCGCAAACCTTACTTTGAAAGAGATTTTGTTTGAATCCAATTCTGATCAGCTCAACGAAATTTCCTTTGTGGAGCTGGCGCGTGTGGTGGAGCTAATGAAGCAAAATGAAGGACTGCAAGTGGAAATTGCCGCACATACTGATGATGTGGGTTCAGCGGCTTACAATGCAGCACTATCTGACAGACGCGCTCAGAGCGTTGTTAAATTTCTCGCAGAGCAGAAGATCCCCAATGACCGATTTGTTGCTAAAGGATATGGTGAAAGTCAGCCAATTGTACCGAATGATACCGAGGAGAATAAAGCCCTCAACCGACGTGTAGTTTTGAAAATATTAGACATCTAAATAAAGCCTAACCATGAAGAAATTAGTTTTCATCACCTTATTGGCAAGTGCTTACCTACAGGGATTTTCTCAGAAGTTGGAGAAATATGAAGATGTCTTGCCGAGAATATTGACGTTGCCACCAAGTGGCGCTTTGGCACAGCTTAAAATCTATTTGGCTGAAGAGGCTGATAACCCAAGTATTTACCTTCAGATGGCGGTAATCTATGAAAAGCGTTACAGAGAAAGTGATCCGATCAAAGATTATGCTTACAAACTGGGCAATGCTGAGGAGGCATTAAAGGCCTATCAAATGACTGAGCGGTTTATCACAGAAAAAGAAGTCAGGAAAAATGAAGAACTCTATTTCAACTTCGGTAAACTGGATGAAAAAGGAAGAGTGGAGGTTGAGTTTGATTCGGTGAATAACCACATGCAGAGGGTAAAAGTCGAGTTGGAAGAGTACAGTAAGCACATGCCTTCTATCTACAGCAAGTTTACCCAAAGCTTCAGCCACTATGATCAGGCGCATAAGTTGTACACGGATATCCTGGGTAAATACCCGACCTTCAAGGATCTCTATCTCCTGTTTACTCCGGAGGTTGACAAGCAATTTGAACAGATTAAGGAGGAATATCTTTCATGTCTTAAATATTGGGATGAGTATCTGGAAGCCAGAGACAGCCTGGATATTGGTTATCATCAGCAAATGACTGTTGAGCCAATTCAGGTTTATCGCCTGGACGGGTTAGAATCCAAAATCAACTTCTTGTCGGACGACATCAATGTATGGGATTATGCAGACTGGGTAGATCAGACTCGTGAAACGATCCATTCGGAAGTAGATAAGCTGAGAAGAGACCTTGCAGCTGAAAACCTGAGAATGGACAAACGCATAGAGCAGGCAGAGCCTGATTTCATCCGTGAAGAATTCGAGCCTCTGAAGGTTTCGAAGGAAATTCTTTTCAACCTCAGGAAATATGATCTCAATTCTGTTATTGAACCCATTTTCTTGTTTAAGGAAAAGAAGCACGACTTGATTTACCAGGAGCTGTTAAGTGCGAACCTGGATACAGCAGGAACATTGGATGTGGATAGGAAATTGTATCTCTATGGTCAGATGATCAACCATATCAAGGAAGCTGATAGTGTGTTAGCCAATGTGACTCGAAGGAATACACAGGCTTCTCTTGACAAGTATGGGGACTTTATCAGAACACAATATAAAGGGCAGTCAGGCATCAACCAGATGGTGACTAAGGAGCAACAAACCAATGCAAAGGATGCTTCAAATTATGTGGCACATATCCAAAACACGCTCTATGACCTGTTGCGAGAGGACTCGGTAATAGAAACGATCAAATACAAAAGGATGGCTTTGCCTCTGAGAGAGAGCTTATCAATGGACAATGATGCCTTGACAGCACAGCCAATCACAACACGAAGAATCGAAAACTATGATGGATCACAGTTTATTGGTGGTATTTTCAAAAATGAAAAAGAAGGGTTCACCCAATCTTATATCTGTGGCGTGACCAAAGACAAGAAAATTGGCTGGTATAACGATTATTTGCTACAGGCTGATAGTTCCAGAGGATTTGACAGTCATACAAGAATCGGAGCGATGCAATCTATCCCTGGAGGATTGGCGGTGATACTGAATGGCGTGGATACCAGTGGGGTTCGAATCAATCATCTGTTGCTGCTGGACGAAAAAGGCCAGGTAACTCACAGTAGAAGGCTGCTGATGAATATGTTTCCACGCACCATCTCTTATGCAGAGCGCACAAACACACTTTTTGTGACTTACAAAGGAGAAGATTATCTGGACGACATTTTGCAGCAATCTGAGCTGATCATGGCCAACTATAGCATCTATGGTGATTTGCTTTGGCAAAAACGAATCAGCTACAAAGGTAACGTGGCTGATGTGGTCAGCATTGATAATGGCTACATGGTAGTAGGCAATTACAATGAGATCAAAGGGATGGATGGACGCATTCAGCGTGCAGGAAGCAACAATACCGACACCAAAGTCTTTGCCTTAAAAATCAACCTTTCCGGAGAAATAGAAGGTCTGAAAACGCTCGATTACAGCAAGCCATACTTTGCCAATAAAACTTACAGAGTGAGTGATGACTGCATCAACTTCTTTGGCTCACTGGGCAGCTATCAGCAGCAGGTACTAGTAGATGAAGATCCAGCTACATCAGTTCATATCATTGTGAATAAGGATATGGAAGTACTGGCGAATAGTTTGAGGTGAAGACATATATTGCCGGATTCAATCATTTTGAGGCTAGGGAGTATGATCCGGTGATTGGACGGACTATGGTTGTCGATCCGGCTAGGCAGTTTGCTAGTCCGTACATGTGGGTTGGAAATAATCCAATCAGCAGGTTTGATCCAAGTGGCGGGTTTTCACCTCCTGACGGGTATATTGATGATCAAGGGCACAAAGTATGGCATGAAGGTAGAACTGAATCTAGTTTTATCGATGAGAATGGTCAAGAATGGAAATGGGTGACAGGTAACAGAGATTTATGGGATTCATGGACTTTTGGAGATATTACTTGAATCAATTGTTAAATCTTGAGACTGCTAATGCAACCTATGATTGGGCAATGTTATATTATCAACCAGCAGGTATTGAGTTATTAAACTCTTCAAATGACGTCCCAGGTCAGTTTGGATTGAGTAATACCAGAGCTGATAACATTGAATCGCTAGTAGATTTCAATCCATCGGTTCCTGGAGGAAAAGGCCCTGGAAATGTTTATGAATTTGCTAAAGATGCGGTTGAGCCTTTGCTGAAGTTACATGCTATTCCAACTTCAGGTTTAAGATACGATATACCTCAAGTATTACACTATGGTACAAAGTACACTCAAGGATATGTTCACTTTTTCCCAATGCAGGATAGTGCGGTTAGAGTTGAGTACAGTCATGGAGTTAATAAGCAAACAACAATCTTTAAAGGTGATTCGTCGTATGTACTTCCAGATTAATATTTTTATATTATTAATAGTTTTAATTTGTGCATCCAGTTCTTGCGAAAGTAAAAAACGTAATCAAGACTCAGATCAGATAGATTCTATAGTTATTAGGGATTTTAACATGTGGGATAAGCATCCAGAATTGAATGTGGCAAGGTGGATTCCTAAATCTGAAACACAGAGTATAGCACAGTCTGATTTCGATAGTTTATTAAATTATTCTTTATTAAAGGGGAAGTTGCACGGACAATATTTTTCATACTTTGAAAATGGTCAAACCAGAATCTCTGGTGAATTTGCATACGGTAAACCAGTTGGAACTTTTCGAAGATTTTGGAATAATGGAAATATCAGAGATTATGTTCAGTTTGAAAATGGTTTAATTAACGAAATACATTATGTGAAATATATAGATCAAGAACTTAATGCTTACTGCCACTATAATGAGGGTGTTCCAGATTATATAAAAATTTTTGATAAAAATGGCAAATTGATTGATTCTATGATCGCTATTTTTTTAACTGGTGAAGTTATGAGAAAGGACACTTTTTACAAGGACGAAAAAATAACCTTTGTAGCGGGTTTTAATCATTCTGGAGTATCAAATCCCATTTTTAGATATTCTGTAATTCTGAATAGAAGCGATACTATACTTTCTCATGACTCAGAATCAATCAAAAAAGATTTATCTATCAATATTAATTCAGTCGGAAGAAAATCCGTGAGGGTATTAATAGAAGAATACGAATCTAAGTCAATGACCTTACAGGGGGAAGCAAGTATAGATTTTGACATTTATATCATTGCTCCTTCAGGATCTTGAGAACATATAGCACTTGCCCCCCTGTTCCCGCCATGCTTAGCATGGTGGTTGGAAGAAATTAGAAGCCTCTGAGGGATCGGTAATTTGCTAGCTTAAATTGAAGCGGTTAAAGAGAGGCATAGGTATATATTTCATAGCTGGAGGAAGGAATGAGACCCAATTTGAAGATTGCTGTGCAGTAGATATAACATAGCATTTCATGCCTACACCTTAAAATTTTATGCCTGTAAGTTTTGAAACCTACTCCCCCTTATTTTCCTTCTTTTTTCCTCCGAGTCCTTTTAGTTGCATCACCTCTTTTGGGTCGAGGTGGCGGAACTTGCTTCGGGGAAGGTTTTTCTTGGTTAGAAAACCAAACATAACCCGATCCAGTTTGTCCACGGTATAGCCCTTGTGTTCGAAGATTCGTCGAACGATTCTGTTTCGTCCAATATGGATCTCAATACCCAGTACTTTATTGTCGTCAGAGACAATTGCCATTTCATCAGGAACCGCCAGGCCATCTTCCAGTTCTACACCTTTCAGGATATCTTCAAAATGATTTTTGGTGATCGGTTTATTGAGCGTCACCTGATAGATCTTTTTGATTTTATGAGAAGGGTGTGTCAAGCGCTTGGCCAGGTCACCATCGTTGGTTAGCAGCAAAAGTCCGGTAGTATTTCTATCCAGCCTTCCTACAGGGTAAATGCGCTCTTCGCATGCGTCCTTAACCAGTTGCATGACTGTATTTCTGCCTCTTGGGTCAGTAACCGTTGTGATGTAGCCGCTAGGTTTATTGAGAAGTACATATTGGAGCTTTTCGGCTCTCAGCACTTTTCCCTGATATTCTACCTTGTCAGATCGCTGTACCTTATAGCCAAGCTCGGTGATCACTTCACCATTTACCTTTATTTTACCATCAGCAATGAGCTGGTCGGCTTCCCTACGTGAGCACACGCCTGCATTGGCTATGTACCTGTTGAGTCTGATTTCTTGTGTTGTAGCCTGTTCAAAAGTTTTACTTTTTCCACTCGGCTTAAAAGGCTTCTTTCCCCTCATTTGTCGTTTTCGTCTTGGCCTATTGTATTTTCTTCCTGCACAAAATCTTTTGGTGTTGGCAGGTCTTTGATATTATTGATTCCGAAGTAATCCATGAAGGACTCACTGGTTCCATAGAGTATAGGCTTACCAATGGTGTCAGCCTTTCCCTTAATTTCAACCAGTCCTTTCTCCAATAGTTTGTTTACAGCATAATCACAGTTTACACCACGAATTTGCTCAATATCTGTTTTGGTAATCGGTTGTTTGTAAGCGATGATTGCCAGCGTTTCCATAGCAGAGTTGGAAAGTCGCTTTTTGGATTGCTGTTTCAGCAATATGCTGATACTTGTTTGATAAGCGGGCTTAGTAAGAAATTGGTAGCCTCCTCCGCTTCTGACTAATCCAAAAGAATATTCATCTGCCTGGTACTTTTCGTCCAATGCAGCTATTCCTCCTGCAATATCTTCTGCCGGTACGTCTGCCTCAAACATTTCTTTAAGGCAGCCATGAATCTCTTCTTCTGTAATTGGTTTTGGAGAGCAAAAGATTAATGCTTCAATGTGATTAGCCAGATAATCCATTATTTCTTTGGATTCAGCTTTGCCTCAATAGAATGCATGGTGTGAGGCACTGCTCTCAATCGCTCTTTGCTAATCAATTTACCTGTGTCAATACAGATCCCATACGTTCCGTTTTTGATACGGATCAAGGCATTCTCAAGATTATTAATGAATTTCTGTTGTCTACCGGCAAGTGTGCTGAGATGTTCTTTTTCAGCAGTTTCTGCACCATCTTCAAGGGTTTTGGTTGAATGAAAGTTGGAATCACTTCCCTCATCACCAGTTCTTGTCAATGATCCTTTTAAAATATTCAACTCATCTCGGGCTTTTTCTAATTTCTTGAGGATTAGTTCTTCAAATTCTTTTAGTTCTTCTTCTGAATATCTCGTCTTCTCGGCCATGTGATTTTTTATTGTTTATTTTTCAAAAAAATAAGCGCAAAACTAGCCAAATGAATCCAGATATAAAACTTTGATCCAAATGAAGACTCCTTTTAGAATATTATCGATCATTAGCGTAATGACATTTATTGTTGGATGTAGCGCGCCAAAAACCAAAGAAAATATTGTAAAAAATAAAATTGACAGAATTGCTGTGGTGATTCATGGTGGGGCAGGTACCATCAAAAGAGAAAATATGGATGAGGCAACTGAACAAGCCTATCGGGAAGCGTTGAATCAGGCTTTAAATGCGTCTTATTCCATATTAGAGCAAGGGGGCAGTAGTTGCGATGCGATCCAGGCAGCAATTACATTAATGGAAAATTCACCATTATTTAATGCCGGCAAGGGGGCTGTGCTTACAGCAACTGGTGAAAATGAGCTCGATGCAAGTATCATGCGAGGTGATAATTTGAATGCTGGAGCAGTCGCTGGCGTGAAAACAATCAAAAACCCAATTCTTGCAGCTTATCAGGTCATGATCAATTCCCCACACGTAATGCTGGCTGGTCCTGGTGCAGAAGCTTTTGCAGAACAGCAAGGCCTGGAAATGGTAGATCCCCAATATTTCAAGACTGAGAGACGCATCAGGCAGCTTGACAAGATCATCAACAAAGTGGAGAAGGAATTTGGAACTGTAGGAGCAGTGGCTGTAGATCGAAATGGCAATATCTGTGCGGCCACTTCTACAGGAGGCATGACCAACAAAAAATGGGGACGCATTGGCGATTCTCCGGTCATTGGAGCAGGAACATACGCCAACAATGAGACTTGCGGATTTTCAGGAACAGGTCATGGTGAATATTATATTCGGGTAGCGGCAGCTCACGATGTGTCCGCATTGATGGCTTACAAAGGTCTATCTGTTCAGGAAGCAACTGAAGAAGTTTTGTCCAAGCTGACCGATATGGGTGGAGCCGGGGGAATGATTGCTCTGGATAAACATGGGAATATTGCAATGCCTTTCAACACTACTGGAATGTATCGTGGTTATTATCGGGAAGGTGAAGAACCTGTTGTGAAGATCTATAAGGATGAATAATACATGTTTTTGATGAGCGGTAATAAATGGGCGTGGAGCTTTGTTATCTTGGCGATTTTAAAAGAACAGTATATGAGAAAACTTATAATAGTAGCATTGGTTGTTGGGCTTTCCACATCGGTGGTGCATGCCCAAAAGGACAAGAAACTTGTTGAAAAGACTGTTTCCAAACCAAGTATTCAAGCACATTTAAAATTCTTATCTTCTGACGCAATGAAGGGGCGGGATACTCCTTCTCCGGAGTTAGAGATTGCAGCAGAATATTTGAGAGAGCAGCTGGAATTGTATGGTGTAAAGCCATTTGCTCAATATCCGGATTATTTTCAGCCTGTGAACATGAAGAAAAAAGTAAAGCCAAAGTCCGGTACAATCACAGTTGATACCAGCAGCTTTACAATTGGGGAAGATTTTCTTTTGCTTCAAGGATCTAACCTGGATTGGTCTGGGGAGTTTGTTTTTATGGATTATGCACTTCCTGATGAAATCAAGTTTGAGGATGTGAAAGGTAAATTTATTGTGACCAATACTGGTGATGGTGAGGAGAAAAGCCCGCGTGCCTGGTTCAGTTTGTCTCGTGAAAAACGTAAGGCAGCAGAGGAGGCTGGAGCTGTAGGGTTTATAGAGCTGTATAACTCCCCAATGATTCCCTGGCAGCTATTGGTGAGATATTTCAGTGGAGATCAGGTGGTGTTGGATGAAGGTGATGAACAAAGTGAATTTGTTGGAATCTGGATGAGCAATGCCAACTGGTCAGCAAGTCCCGTTTTTGAAGGTCAAGAGGAAATGTCTGTTTCAATGACCGGAGCAAGTTCTGATAAGTTTGTAGTCAATAATGTGGTTGGTTACATTGAAGGCACAGATGCAGAACTTAAAAATGATTATGTGGCTTATACAGCGCATTATGATCACATCGGTGTTGGCAAAGCAGATAGCACAGGTGATGACATTTACAACGGAACAAGGGATAATGCCATCGGAACAGTAACTGTACTGGAGGCAGCCAAGAACCTTGGGAAGTATCCTACCAAGCGATCTTCTCTTTTTGTGATGTTTGCCGGTGAGGAAAAAGGTTTGCTGGGAAGTGAATGGTATGTGGATCATAGTCCTTTGCCACTCAAAGACATTGTATTTTGCTTCAATAGTGATAATGGTGGCTATAACAATACATCCATGGCGACAGTCATTGGTTTGGATCGTACCACAGCGGAACCGCAATTACGTCAGGCTATTGAGGCCTTTGGACTTACTCCTGGTGATGACGCTAACTACAAAGAACAAAACCTTTTTGATCGGTCGGACAATGTGAGCTTTGCAAAAAAGGGAGTTCCCGCACCAAGTTTTGGAATGGGAGTAGATGCTTTTGATGAGAAGGTAATGAGCACTTATCATCAACCATCAGACGAGTTTGAGACTGTTGATATGGATTATCTGTACACCTTTTATCGGGCTTATGTCTTTGCCGGAAGATTGATTGGTAATATGAAAGAGACGCCTTTTTGGGTAGAGGGGGATAAATATTACGAAACAGGCAAGGAGCTTTACAAGTAAAAAATTAAGGGTCGCAGTTGCGACCCTTTTTATTTTATTTCTCTTGTAATCTGATGGTATCTGCTTTTGTCACGTTTCCGATAGTGACTACCACAATCATCATTGTCTGAAATTTGAATGTGGTATCGCCAGGTACAGCAAGGATATCATAAGTTCCTTCAGGCACTGCAGAGATTAAATATGATCCATTTTCTGAGTAAGATGAAAGTGTGTTATTTCCTGCTATAGCATACAGAGCTGTTTGAACAGGGTCCGGCAGAATATAACCTTCGATTGCTCCGGATTGTCTCCCAAAAGATTATAGCTCAATCACTTTGCTTAATGAATTAAAGAAGTGAAACCGAATAACCATAGAAAGCCGAGAATTTTCAAATTCATTCGTTAATTTTCAACAAGCGAATGTACCTGAAACCATGCAGCAAAGGTTAAACTTTAATTTCCCCACTCCTATCAGGTTTGGAGCCGGAGTGGCAGACGAACTGGCTGATCACCTCATTAGTCAGAAGCTTTCTCACCCATTGGTCGTTACAGACGGCACTATCCGGGAACTCGATTTTTTCAAAGACATTATTGAAGATCTAAAGCGTCATCATTTGGCCGTTGATCTATTTTCGGAGATGCACAAAAACCCTGTGAAGTCTGACGTGTTGGCAGGTGGTGAAGCTTATCGACAATCAGGTTGTGACTGCATCGTTGGCATTGGAGGTGGTGTGGCGTTGGATGTAGCTCGGGCGATTGCCCTGGAAGTCCATCACCCCAGAGATTTGTTTGACTATGATGATTTGATCGGAGGTGATCAATATGTGACTGAACCGATTCCATATTTTGTGACACTTCCAACCACTGCCGGAACAGGCAGTGAAGTAGGACGTAGCTCTATTATTTCAGAAGATGAGTCCAAAAAGAAAAGGATTCTTTTTTCGCCCCGTCTCATGGCCAAAATCGTGTTTGCTGACCCGCTGCTCACTATGGACATGCCTCCATTTATCACAGCAGCTACAGGTATGGATGCATTGACGCACAATATGGAAGCTTATCTGGCAAAAAACTATCACCCGATGTGTGATGGTATTGCGCTGGAAGGAATGGCGATGATTGCCAACTCGCTGGAGAAGGCAACTCACAGACCCGATGTGGAGTCAAGATCTGAAATGCTCCTTGCATCAATGATGGGTGCCATTGCTTTTCAAAAAGGTCTTGGCGTAGTACATAGTCTGGCTCACCCACTTTCCAGTTTGCTAGATACTCATCATGGTCTGGCGAATGCAGTTAATCTTCCTTATGGTATGGAATTTAATTATAATGGCTTTGAACAGAAATTTGACAAAATGGCTCAAAGCCTGGGAGTCATAGATGGAGATGGCGAGCGGGTAGTTGATTTCCTAATTGAGTTGAATGAGAGATTAGGGATGCCAGCCAACCTGAACGAAATTGGTGTTAAGCCAGAACACATCCCTCAGCTATCTCGGCTGGCGTTAGAAGACTTTGCACACCCCAACAATCCTAAACCAGTTAGCCTGGAAGACTTCCGATCATTGTACGAAAAAGCATTATAGCATGATCAAAATCGGTATTTCTGCTTGTTTTAGTTACCCGGATAGTCACAGAACAGTCTTTGCTCCGAAAACGCTGAGTTACATGGAGAATGACATGGCTCGTTACCTCTCGAAAGAAAATATACTGCCGGTTCTGATTCCCGATGTGGCTGATGAATATCTCGAACCGATCATTCATGAAATGGATGGGTTTGTTTTTCAGGGCGGAACCGATCTGGCACCTGCATCATTTGGTGAAGAGCCTATAGAAAATGGTAGGTGGAAAGGTGACCCGCAGCGTGATGCTTACGAACTCAAACTACTCGAGAAAGCTATGCACACTGGCAGACCAATTCTGGGTATCTGCAGAGGGATGCAACTAATGAATGTCTATTTTGGCGGAACATTATATCAGGATACTAAAACCCAACGACCTGAAGTGCTTGTGCATCGTGATGCAGAACAGTATGATCATATCGCTCATGATATCACCTTTACAAAGGACAAAATTCTGGCAAAGATCTACAGGGACGATCCGGCTTCTAAAGTAAATAGTATTCACCATCAATCGATCAAAAATCTGGGGCATAACCTTGAGGTTTTAGCTGAATGCCCTGACGATGACATCATTGAAGCAATTGGTTACACTAAAGCCCCGGAGGGTTGGGTCATGGGCGTACAGTGGCACCCGGAGTTTTCACATACGCTTGGCAAAGAAGTTATCAATGCTGATACGCTATATCAGTTTTTTCTCAAACAGGTACAATCACTTATCTCATGAAAATCATTAATCCAGCAACAGAAGAGATCATCGCTCAATTGGAGGAGGATACCGAAGCTAGTATTTCTCAGAAATTGAAAAACTTGCGTGAAGGACAAAAAGCCTGGGGCAAAAAGTCCGTGGACGAGCGCTTGCAAATCATCATTGGTTTTGGAGAGCTTGTTGATGCACGGAAAGATGAGCTTGCTAATATTCTGACCAGCGAAACAGGCAAACCTATTGGACAGTCCAAAAATGAAATTGGAGGTTCATTAAATCGTATTGAGCACCTGAAAAGAAATGCTGAAAAATGGCTGGAGCCGGAAGAGGTCGGGCTTGATGGAAACACACTGGAAGCAATCTACCATGAACCACTTGGAGTCATTGCCAATATTTCTGCCTGGAATTATCCATATAACGTGGGTTACAATGTGTTCTTGTATGCGTTAGTTGCTGGCAATGCAGTGCTTTACAAACCGTCAGAATTTGCTTCGCTCACCGGATTAAAATTCAAGGAACTTTTGACTGAGGCTGGAGTTCCTGAAAATGTATTTGAAGTAGCTATTGGAACCGGATCTGTAGGCCAGATGCTTCTGGAAGCTGACCTGGACGGATATTTCTTCACTGGATCACATAAGACCGGGCTACATATTGCAAAAACTGTTGCTCATAAATTAGTGCCTGTACAATTGGAACTCGGCGGGAAAGACCCTCTCTACATCATGGAAGACATAGAGGATGTCAAACAACAAGCCATCAATGCTGCAGAAGGTGCTTTTTACAACAACGGACAAAGCTGCTGTGCGGTGGAGCGTGTTTATGTTCACGAAGAGATCTATGATGAGTTTGTCAAGCATTTTGTGGAGGAAGTAAAATCCTACAAGATTGGTGACCCAATGGAGGAAGGAACTTTCATCGGTCCATTGACGAGGGAGCCGCAGCTTCGGGTAATTCTTGATCAAATCAACGATGCGGTTACCAAAGGTGCAGCAATAGCTATAGGTGGGAAAAGAATGGATAGGCCAGGCTACTATATGGAGCCGACAGTACTGGTCAATGTAAACCATTCTATGGAAGTCATGCAAGAGGAATCTTTCGGGCCGATTATTGGTATTCAGAAAGTAAGTTCTGATGACGAAGCTATCACGCTGATGAATGACACTAGCTATGGACTCACCGCGGCGGTTTTCTCAGAAAGTGAAGAACGCGCCAAACATGTTCTGGACAAAATGGATGTTGGCACGGCATATTGGAACTGCTGTGATCGGGTGAGCCCTAATGTGCCCTGGTCTGGAAGAAAAAATTCAGGACTCGGCTCAACTCTTTCATATTCTGGCATTCGAGCCTTTACTCAGCCAAAGGCTTATCATTTGAGAAGCTGACGGGCACTCAAATGCTCTTTTATGACTTTGTTGAGCTGGCCGGGTTCATAAGGTTTGATAAGTACATCGTCAAATTCAAACTGATTGAGGAAGGACGACCGATTATCTATACCTCCAGCAGTCAATGCAATTATCGGAATCTTAATGCCTTTGCTCCTCATAATGCTCGTCGCTTCAAAACCATCCATTCCGGGCATCTGAAGATCCATAAGAATGATGTCATAATTTTGGTCCAGCGCCTTAGCGACCGCCAATTCTCCATTCTCTGCTACATCTACTTCCATTTGCCAACGCTTCAGTAACCGTTGCCCAACTATCACATTCATGTTGTTATCCTCCACCAACAACACCGAATAACCCTTTAAGTCACTTACAGCAGTATGGACTTCTTCTGCAGAAGTATTCACAGCCCTCACTTTTAATACAAAGGAAAATTCAGAACCCACATTCTCCTCACTTTTGAGTGAAATTTTGGAATCCATAATGTTCAAAAGCTTTTCGCTGATCGCCAGGCCAAGGCCAGTTCCCCCAAACTGCCTCGCCACAGAACTATTCGCCTGTTCGAAAGTCTGAAATACCCGTTCCTGTGCTTGTTGATCTATCCCGATTCCAGTATCCTGCACCACGAACTTTATCACATGTTCATCATCGACACTGGGCTCCTGTGACACTTTCAGCCAAACACTCCCTTCATTTGTAAATTTCACTGCATTCCCAATCAGATTTGTCAGTATCTGACTCAATCTTGTCTTGTCAATGAGCACCACCTTAGGAAGGTCTTGATCATATTCTAAAGTCAATTGCAGGTTTCGCGATTCCGCCACAGCGGTAAACATAGATATTTGCTGCTCACAATAATTCTTAAGGTTTACCGGAATCTTCTCAAGCTCGATCTTCCCGGAATCTATCTTATTATAGTCCAGTATATTGTTAATCAACAGTAACAGGTTTTCTGATGAACTTTTGAGGTTTGTAAGGTCTTTTGTCTGGTCTTCTCTTGGTCCCTGCTCAATAAGGTGATAAGTAATTCCAATCACTGCATTTAAAGGGGTCCTGATCTCATGACTCATCACTGACAAAAAATCAGACTTTGCTTTAGCTGATTTTTCCGCCTGGAGTTTGGCCTGCCGCCAGGAGGTAGTGAAATGCTTGCTCAAAATCAAAGACTGAAAAAGAAAGAACATCAGTTCCCCAATTGCAGACAGCAATTTGATTTCCTGAACGACTCCTAAATAATCAAGTGATTTCATGGAAAAAATGATCATCACCCCAACCATACTGTAGAGAGAATACACAGCTCCAGGTCGCTTCAATAATGTTGCTCGGACAAAAACGAAAACGATAAATATTACCCCTAAAAGCAGGATATAGAGATAATATATGTTGAGCTGGGTAAAAATATAAACCGGAAGTAGTGTACTTGCCGCCCAAAGAAGAGACAAATATCCGAAACCTCTGGATAGCCACCGTGGGGTCTCTTTGGGAAAAAGATATTCCAAATATCGTGAGAAGAAGAATCCACTTAGGTAAAACGTAGCATATTCCACAGTAATACCTAACCGGTAAGGCATATCAACCAAATCATGAAGCACATAATTGCCCCAACCAACAATTCTATAGGCATATGCCAGACTGAAAAGAGCAAAATACAATGGTGTTCGCTCTTCACGACCATGCATGTATAATCCCAGAAAAAAGAAGGCACCCATCACCAGACACCCTGCCATAAACAGGTCATAAGTATCGTCTATGAACTTGTCATGATATATACTTGACTGGGTGCCAAGTGTGATCTCTAATCCAATTCCTCCTTTGCTATGTGTATAATTAGCGATTGGAATATTGATGGTTATTGTGTCCCGCTGAACCCGGCCAAAAGGTAAGTACAAGAACCGTCTGTCGGGCTTATAATCGCCTGGACTCGCTGCTGGGATTCCAGCTTTTCCCATCAGTTTCCCATTGATATAAATCTCATAAGCGCTAAACTGATCGGGCACTTTGAGCATGAGTGGGGTTTCTGTATCCAGAAGAATAGTAACCTGATAAGTGCCATAATTAAACACATCAATGCCTTGATTTTCCCAACGTACGGGCACTTGAAGCATGGTGAATTCTGTGGAGTCATTAGATGCAGAATCTGTAAGAAGTTGGTGGAGATAAAACCTCCATTCACCATTGAGGTTTGTCTGTGGGATTGAGTCAAAGTTGTGGTTTCTCAGGTCAGCAACTCCATCTTTCACCACCTGTCCCTCCAGATTAAAACTACATAATACTATTAATATGAAAATGGCGATTTTCATCTCATATGGCCCATTAATAGGTGAGTAACAGCGTGGTTTTACTAACTGGTTGTTTAGTACAAGTTATTGAAAATCTGGAAAATATTTAGCCAATAAAAGCTAACCTCAATTATGTCTTATATTTGCGACTTTTAATTCTGGCAATGCAGGTTGAAGCATTTAGATTAAGGGCATGAAAGCACATTGGTTTTATTATCTGGCAAAATATGCTAGTTGGGCATGGTTGAAAGTGTTTTTTGGTGGAGTAAGGTTGTATGGGAAGGAAAACATTCCCGCTGATGGAGCACTGATTTATACACCAAACCATCAAGGTGCTTTTATGGATGCTGTATTGATTGGATCGCATGTAACCCGTCCTGTTTCTTTTCTGACCCGGTCAGACGTTTTTAAGCCATGGTCCAAACCAATTCTGAAATCACTCAATATGATGCCTATTTATCGCATACGCGATGGCATTGGCAGCTTGTCTCAAAATGATGCAGTTTTCGAAACTTGTTTTGAAATGTTGTCAGAGGAACGTTCCATATTGATTTTTCCGGAAGGGAATCATGGCATTGAGTATTTCCTGCGCCCTCTCTCCAAGGGAACAGCGCGTCTTGCCTTGGATGCACGTGAACGGGTAGATCAGAAAACCAAGATTTACATTATCCCCACAGGGATCAATTATTTCTCACACTATCGTCCATTGGGTAAAGTCCATATCAAGTTTGGAGAACCAATGGAGCTGGAAGAATATATGGAGTTGTATCATGAACATAAGCAAAAGGGATACAACAAACTAAAACAAGATCTGACTGAAGCCATGAAAAAAACTCTGATTCTGGCCGACGAAAAAGAAGATTATATTCAGAGAAGAGATTGGATTTTCCAGCCAAAACACGAGACACTCCAATTTGATGAGCTGAAAGAAATGGCTGAAAATGGTCAGCCCGAACCAGTAAAACCAAGACGAAAAAACATCATCGTAAAAGCTTTGATCGCTATCCTTGCCATATTCAACCTTCCTCCTTTGCTTGGACTGCACAAAGTGATCAGTGGAATTAAGGATAAGGTATTCTACATATCCATCAAATACCTTTTAGGGGCGTTCCTTCATATTCTCTGGTGGTCACTGATTTTTGCCTTAGGAGTGATTTTTATCGGTTGGCAAGCAGGTTTACTGTTTGCTTCGGCACTAATACTAGTATCCATTGCAAGGCAATCCCTGATCAAATATTGATCTACTTGCCAGCATTTTGCAGGTATCTGTCCCGATCATAAATGACATGGCCTTCCCGGTCCCATTCTTTGGTGATGATTGGCTTAGCCTTTTTGTCAAAAGGGTCTGTTGGGTATTTCACTTCACGTTTTACACGCTGATTGTCATAGTATTCTCGCCATATTCCCACACGATGATCAAACTTGTATTGTCCGATTACAGCCAGGTGCCCATTAGCATGATAGGCATAATATTCTCCCTCCTTCTCCCCGAAGTGTACAGGTATGATCTCTTTGAGTTTGTTGCGTTCAAAATCATAATATGCCAGGCGTGATTCCTTTGGCCATCCTTTCCAGTAGATTTCCTTGTCTTGTAAGATGTCATGTCGATTGTAGCGTACCCATCTCCCATGTTTCATGCCTTTGAAAAAGTAGCCCTCTTCCAATATTTGATCACCCATCTTTTTAGTGTAATGACCGTGCAATACTCCTGCATTGGCTCGCTTTACCCGCAATGAATTGACTATCTTCTTTTTTTTGAAGTCATAATAATAGAAGTCACGTGCATAGTCGTCAGGACCTTCATAATCTTTGTCCTTCAGGAAGAAAAATAGCTCCACTATTGTTCTTTCTCCGTACCCTTGCTTAGCAAAACCACGTTTGGTTTTGATGCCATAATAGATTTTTGGATTCTTCTTTTTCTTCTTCTTTTTTTGGTCGTCTTTCTTATCTATGGGGTCGTACTCACTCTGCTCCTGCATGTCTATGGTGAGAGGGGTTTCGTAGTGAGTCTCAAACAATTCATCAATTGTTTCTATTTCCTGAGACATAAGCTTAGGGGATAGAAACACCAACGCCAACACAATTATTATTTTATTCAATCCGAGCAGTCTCATTGTATCCAGTAACGTTCAAACCTATCAAAAATTTTATTCTTTACACTCTACAGAATTGATCAGTTTGCGCAAAGAAAAATCATATTTAATTCCATTAGTTTAAGGCTTGATCTAGTTGATTAAATGATGTTAGTGAATTTCTATTGAATAGGAGGTTGAAAATATGGCTGAAGGTTTAAGCTTAAGAATCCCTTCTTTTTGAGTAAGATCACCATTATGGGATTGATTATCGGCTAGTCCTTGCCAGGGCTCTATACATACGAAAGGAGAGTTCTGACTTTTTGACCAGATACCCAGATAAGGAAATCCTTCAAAATGAAAAGTCAACCATTTTTGTTGTGGGCTTGCTAATGAAATATTGTTGGAAATGAGCTTCTTAAAAACCAGCGCATCTTTATCAAATAAACTATCCGAGATTTGAAGTTTGGTGCCATCCAATTGAATTTCATCCGTTTCTCCGGAAAAATTACCTTCTTTTAGTAAGTGCGTCTCTGGTTTTTCCTCTACTTCAAATTCCAACCAATAGTCTGATCGACTCTCAGAACTATCAACAGGGCATACAAATCCCGGATGGCCTCCAACAGAAAAGTACATTTCTTCTTTGCCAGTATTCTCTACTTTGTAGGTGACTCTTAATGAGCTGCCAAGTAGGTGATAGCTGATTACCAATTTGAATTCGAATGGAAATACTTTCAGTGTACTGTTATCAGCTCGAAGTTCAAAAGATATATGATCTGAAGTGTGCTCTGCAATCTCAAAAGCTTTATCACGAGCAAATCCATGCTGTCCCATTTCGTAAGATTTCCCTTTATAGGAATACTTGTTACTCTTCAGCTTCCCAACGATAGGAAATAGTACGGGGGCGTGTCTGTTCCAATGTGCAGGATCTGCTTGCCAGATGTACTCCCGAGACCCTTTTTTAAGGCTGATCAATTCTGCTCCGTGAGCTTTGAATGATGCGGTAATGTGTTGATTGGAAATTTTCATCATCCTAAAAATAAGAAAAGGGCCTCAAAAAGGCCCTTTTCTTTCAATATTATACTGTACTTAATGTACGACTATTCTTAGTACAAGTAGTTCAATGCAGTTTGGTCGTCATTGTTGAACGGACGATCACTACCGTCAGTACAAGCAAGCATCCATGAGTTATCTGCATTCACAGCTGTTGCAGGAGTACCTGGGATCAGGTTAGCACCTACTCCACCGTCACCTTCGTTAGATGGTGAACCACCGCAAGAGATACTTCTGTCATAGTAGTCAGTGTGTCGCATTCCGATGCAGTGACCCATTTCATGAGCAATGATAGTAGCGATACCTGCAGTACTCAATCCATAAGTAGACTCAAGGATACCACTCATTTTGATTTGATTGTAAGGATCGCCAGAGGATGTAGGAAAACCGGAAGAACCAAGGACACCTCTTCTTTCATCTCTTTTGCTCAGGCGGTTCATTGTAATGTCCGCTCCAGAGGAACTTGTCACCCTCTGGAAAGAGATTTCAAGGTTCTGAGCATTGTAACGCTGAATAGCAAGATCAAGACCAGCAATCATTCCTGCGCTGTATCCGTTTCTGCCACCTTGAGGAGCATACATAGTGATTACTCTAGAACCATTAGTAGATACTAGTAAATCAGTAGAGTACTGCTCGTCGATTGGAAGTCTTTTTCCTTCCTTAAGGTTAGAGATTTGAGCCTCTGTGAAGTAGATATCACCTTCTACAAGATATCCTTCTTCGAATTTGATAGGAGCCTGGTTAGTTACGTCGAAACCAGCGTTTGTCAGTGCTGACATAACTGAAGGAGAGATTTCATCCTTTGTAACAATTGAACCTTCTTGTGACTCACAAGATACGAAAGCTGCGCTCACCGCCAAAGTAAGGGCAGCTACATAGTTGAGTTTTCTCATAATGTAACGTTTTGAATTAGGTTAAAATATTCTTCTTTTTATTTAGAAGAATCCCACTAAAGTATCTAAATCTTCGTAACAGACAAAACTTTCTTTGGATTCGATATAATTTTAAAAAAATAGCTTTTCTGGTAAAATTATATTCTGTTTTTAAACCATAATTCTTGAAATAATTTTTCGTCTATTCAGTGTTATTGATACATTAATTCGAGGATTGATGCGAAAGCCATATTCCTATTAATATACCGCAGACTTACGAGCAAATAATGTAATTATCTTCGCCTCATGAAGTGGTCGTATAGCCTGTCTTTTCTGGCACTATTATTTACCCTGGTTGCATCTGGTCAGCGTCATGTTTCTCCACACATTCGAGCATTAACTAGTGGAAGAATTGATGCATCAAAAGAGCTAGTCTTGACTCTTAGTGCAATGGGTCCGCATTTCAGAAGTACTTATAGCAAGGACATAAAGATCATTAGTAAGCATTCATTATCAGGAAGTTACACCATTAAAACTACCTATGGTATACTCCAAAAAATGATCAATGATCCTCAAATCAACTTTATTGACATTGCCAGGAAACCAAAAGAAGAGTCTGCTCTGGATGATGCGAACTTCAGGTATAATAGAGTCCGCACGGTTCAAGCCAACAATCCGAATTTGGTAGGAAAAGGAAAAGTGTTGGCGCTGAAAGAGGAGCAATTCGATGATGAAGACATTGACCTTAAAGGGAAAAAAATCCTGATTGGATTAGAAATCAGCACTTTTACTCAGCATGCAACGTCTATGGCAACCATTATAAGTGGCAAAGGAAATACGCTCCCACAGAATCAAGGTGTTGCTCCTGATGTCCACCTCATATCATCTGATTATAATAACCTGCTGCCAGATGATGAAAAAGTTTTAACCGATAACGAGGCTTTTATTGAGAACCATTCTTATGGAATTGGAATTGAAAACTACTATGGTGTGGAAGCCGCAGCATATGATGCATCCATATCTGAAGAACCAAGATTGCTACATGTATTTTCCAGTGGAAATATTGGTACACTCAAGCCAACAGATGGAACTTACGCAGGGCTGGCTTTTGCTAACCTAACAGGAACATTTAAGCAAGCTAAAAATGTGTTGGTAGTAAGTGCGGTGGACACATCGCTGTATCTCAGTGCAAGAGCATCTAAAGGACCCGCTTATGACGGGCGGGTAAAACCTGAACTGGCCGCTTACGGAGGCAGAGGCACATCAGATGCTGCAGCATTGGTTACTGGGATATCTGCATTAGTACAGGAGGCATATAAACTGAGAGAAGACGACATTCCTGAAAGCAGCCTGGTAAAAGCCATGCTTATTGCCAGCGCCGATGATATCAATCTGCCAGGATTGGATTTCCACTCAGGTTATGGAAGTGTGAATGCAAAAAATGCGCTGAAGGCAGTGGACAATAATTGGTACGGTAGCCTTGTGATGAGTAGTGAAGATTCTCAATCCTTAGATTTTACGGTTCCGGATGGGGTCAGCCATCTCAGATTGGCTGTTTGTTGGGTAGATCCTGCGGCTGCTTCATCTATAGAGTTCAAGGCTTTGATCAATGACATTGATGCCAAATTAAACCTCGGAGTAAATCAATGGCTTCCGTGGGTTTTGGACCCTTCACCCGATGAAAATTTACTAAATCAAGCTGCTGTTCGTAAAGAAGACCATTTGAATAATGTGGAGTTTTTTACCCTGGATCAACCTGCAGCTGGGGATTATTCGGTCAGCCTGTCGTCTCCAGCTTTGGACAAGCCCCAAAAGGTGCAAATCGCCTGGTTTTACGAAATGGAGAACACTTTTGAGTGGGATTTTCCAAAAGGTACCCATCAGTTGGTAGCAGGTGAAAAAGAAAGAGTTTACTGGAGTTCAACCATTGATCAATCAGGCAAACTCTATTATAAACCAGGAAATGGTGATTGGAATTATCTATCAGATATTGATGCTGGCCAGCGCGTCTGGCAATGGGAAGTGCCGGACACTACATTGTCCGCTCAGCTCAAAATGGTGATAGGAACTCAGGAATTTGTATCCGACCCCTTCTTTATCTCCCAGTTAGCCCAAAAAAGGGTAAGCTTTAATTGTGTCGAGAATTTTGGCCTGGAATGGTCACCACTGGATGGAGCCAGTGAATACATAGTATATGAAATGGGCGATACTTTGATGCAGGTTATAGGCACCACAGCCGACACCAGCTTTACCATCAAAAAAAATACAGCAAGCTTTTATACGGTAGCTCCTAAGTTTGGAAATATTGAAGGGTTACGTTCGCTGGCATTTGACTATCAACAGCAGGGTACTTTTTGCTATCTCAATTTATTTTCAGCTCAGCTTCAGGAAGATTATTCTGTAGAAGTAAAACTCGATCTGAGCACTACTTCAAATATCCGGAAGATTGATATTCTCAAATTTTATAATGGCAACCAGGAAATATTTAAAGAGCTAAACCAAGGATTTGGTCGGTCTATTTCTCTGACCGACACTTTGCTACACCCCGGAACAATGGGCTATAAAGCGATTCTATATTTTGAAAACGGCAACACTATTGAGTCTGACCTGGTTGAAATCTACGTACAAAACCCAAAACGTGCGATACTTTTCCCTAATCCAGTCAGCGATGGGTATTTGAGTGTTTTGTCTGATGGAGGTGGACTGAAACTGAGGTTGTTTAGTCGCAATGGTAAATTTTTATTGGAGAAAGAACTGGACTTTAATGTAGAAGAAGTGATCGTTCAGGATTTCAGGTCGGGACTTTACTTATACCAATTGGTGGATGGCAAAAAGGTGATTGATACGGGAAAGCTAATTATAAGATAGTTCTTCCAGAGGCGGTAGGGTAATTACTTTGCTGAACGTAGTAGTTTAAATTGAAATCCAACTTATGAAAAAATTTTACTTACTACTCTCAATACTGGTTCCTCTATCACTTCAAAGCCAGGTTTTCGATTATTATGGTCCACAGCCTTTTGGCAAAATCCTCAATCACAGTTTCAATAAGCCATGGAATCCACAGGCTATCTCCTCTATTGAAAACAGATCTTATGTAGTCATCCTCGATGAGTCACAAAGCATGGCATTGATGCTTGATGAAAATGACATTTACACCGTAGGCTTGAACCCTGTTGAGGATGTGTATGGGAGTTCATCCACTTATGGTTCTGTTGTCAGAAGTATTTTTCAGTTTGTCGATCTCAATGCCCATAAAGACAATAACAAAGTTCCACTAGCTGGTCAATATCGGGTCAATCCATTTTTACATAGCTATTATAGTCTTGGCATAGATGATAGTGAAAACCTCGTATGCTCTGATGGAGGAACAATGCAAATCGCCGAATCCACTGAGCAGGGATTTCTAGTAATCGAAACTTCAGGCGCTACGAGTTCTGCAAAAATCAAAGCAGTAAGCCATTGGGAGTATGATAGCAACATGGATACGGTATCTGAGGCTTCAGGATGGACAAATAGGTGGTTACAAAATGACAATGGTTCGCTAAGCTGGACCACTGATGAATCCTCTGCCTCATCTTTTTTTCTGGCTTCCGTGGCTGAGTTGATCGACTTAGAAATTGAAGACGGTTCGGATTTCAACCCATTGAGTGTAGCGTATCAGCCAAATGCTTCTGCAGATTTACCAGATGATGTCTATCTGATAGAAGACAGTAAGTTTTATTCTGAGCTTCCCAATAAGGTAAACGATGAATCAAAAGCTCAGTTTGGAAACTCAAGTGAAGCTACCTCTGCAGCTTCAGAGATGCTGGATGAGATTGAAGCTACACTAACCGACAAAGGAAAATCCCTGCGATACCCCAAGGAATTTTATCTGGCGCTCAGAGAGAATATGCTCTCTCAGGAAATAGCCAGCAATGATATATATGGTGCCAGGGTTGGTTATAACAACATTGTCAATGTTTATTTCACCAATGCCTCCGATGATGACGGTGAGCCGCATCCTTTTATGATAGTGGTTGCATTTGCAGTTTCCAGTCGTCCAAACATGCTGATAGATGTAAACAGACCCCCGGGGGCCACACCTGGCGCAGGATATGCTGAGTCAACCGTGACTCGTTTTGGAAAATTGGGCGATTTTGTGATCAAAATTCCCTTGAAGGACTATGGACTTATAAGCGACCTACTGGGGAATGATTTGAGCCCTTATGGTGACCTGGCTTCCGCTTTTGATGATGATCATGGCACTACAACAGAAAAAACAGTTTACAACTATGCCGGATTGGCTTCAGTCGGCATGGCTGTAGATGGCGTTACTATTTATCCTGCAATGAATAATAATATCAGGTTCACTGTAGAAGATGGAGAAATTACCCAGTCGGGAATTCATGTTGGTGGTGGTTTGGAGCTACACTATCATGCCGATGGACATGCATTCAGCCAAAACGGGATTAACCTTTACAATATATCTGATTATGAAGGGCACGATCACCCTCCGGTAATTGGTATGGCCTATGATGGCATTGCTCTGTTTGCCAGATATGAATCCAGCTATTCTTCCATGGCTGGATACAATGTGGGGCTTGATGAATTTGGAGGACATGATCATGGAGATGGGTTCGGATATCATTATCACGCTCATGCCGAAAATCATGTTAGCAGCAATAATTCAAATATATCATTCACTGAGCATTTCTTGTTAGTAGGTGCATGGAAAGGAAATATTAATAGCATTCCGGGGTTTGATGAAGGCAAAATGAACCAGTTTGACGAGACTGATATTGCTCGATATGTTGGTGCTTCTGATAATAACAATCCTCCACCTCCGGGAGAACCTTTAGGATTCAAAGACCAATCACAGGTTATTTATCCTAACCCTTCCAACGGTGCCTTTAAGCTGATCACCAATTTTCCTTATAAACTTTATGTTTTTGACCTTAAAGGAAAGCTGGTTTGGAGCGGGGTTACTGACGGTACATTAACCAATGTCTCACTGGAAGGAGTCGCAAAAGGAACATACATTTTAAGAGGAGTGAGCTATTTGAAGACCTTTCAGCGAAAGGTTATTGTGGACTGACATAAGTCAAGTTTGTCCACATGGTGTGAAAAGCAACTGGACATCTATGAACAAATCTTATCCGAACAAAAAAAGATTCTTCAGAGACACGAAAATAAATAGCAAAAAAGCACGAATAACCAAGTTACTCGTGCTTTTGCTGGTGCCCCGACGCTGTGGTCAGGGATATATGTCTATTTTACTTGGATGCCAGATCCACACTTCTGTTGATGAAATCTGTCAGGCGCTTACCGCTCAGCATTCCTTGAGAAAGCATCGCCCAGTCGTAAGCTTGTTTTGCCAGCTCTACCTGAGCTTCTTCAGATTCTGCTTCCAGGATTTTCTTGGTATAAGCATGGTTAGCATTCACAGCTACTGACAGGGTCATTGGCATTTCACCAAACATCATCGGACCTCCGCCACCTTGCGCCTGCATGTCGTTCATCCTGCGGATAAACTCTGGCAAAGTGATCGTCACAGGCATATCATCAGTTGCCATTGGCTCTACAGAAACTGTGTTTTTGTCATCATTGATGGCTTTCTTGAAAGCTTCTTCCACTTTCGTTTTCTCATCGTCAGACAATACAGATTCCTTCTTCTCATCCTTGTCGATCAGTTTGTCTACTACATCCGCATCTACACGCTTCATGGTCACACCTTCATATTTCTGCTCTATGTGATTGACAAAGTGACTGTCAATTGGCCCGTCTAAGACAATCACATCATAGCTGCGTTTTTTGGCAGTCTCGATATAACCATGCTGTTTTTCCTCATCAGTTGTATAAAGGAAAACTACACTCTTGTCTTTATTGGTCTGATTGGGCTCAACGTGCGACTTATACTCATCAATGCTGAATAGTTTTCCATCCACGCTTTTAACCAGTGCAAATTCCTTGGCCTTCTCTTCAAACTTCTCTTCTGAAATCAGTCCGTATTTCACAAACACGCCTATATCACTCCACTTTTGCTCATAAGAAGCTCTGTCCTTTTTGAAGAGCTCACCTAGCTTGTCAGCCACTTTCTTAGTGATGTAGCCATTGATCTTTTTCACATTGCTATCAGACTGCAAGTAGCTACGAGAAACGTTCAATGGAATATCAGGAGAGTCGATCACACCATGCAGCAGCTGCAAGAAATCAGGCACAATGTCCTTCACCTCATCCGTGATAAACACCTGACGTGAGAACAACTGAATTTTGTTCTTCTGCACTTCAAAATCCTTCTTCAACTTAGGGAAGTAAAGGATTCCTGTAAGGTTGAACGGATAATCCACATTCAGGTGAATCCAGAAAAGTGGATCCTCAGAGAATGGATAGAGTTCTTTATAGAAAGCCAGATAATCTTCATCCTTCAGGTCAGATGGTGACTTGGTCCAAAGTGGTGCTGTGTTGTTGATGATATTGTCAACCTTTACAGTTTTCCATTTTTTCTTACCATCCTTGTCCTCACCATCTTCTACTGATTTCTCTTTTTCACCGAATCTGATTGGCACAGGAAGGAATTTAGAATATTTGTCCAGGATTCCCTGGACTCTGTGATCTTCAAGGAATTCTTCAGAATCATCCGCAATGTGGAGAATGATCTCAGTTCCTCTTTCTTTTTTCTTACCTGGTTTGATCTCAAACTCAGTATCACCTTCACCGATCCAGATAGCTGGCTCAGCACCTTCTACGTGTGATAACGAGTGAATCTCCACTTTTTTAGACACCATAAAGGCGGAGTAAAATCCCAAACCAAAGTTTCCGATGATCTGATTTTCTTCACCCTTGTCTTTATATTTTTCAACAAACTCTGTAGCGCCGGAAAAAGCAATCTGATTGATGTACTTTTTCATGTCTTCACCTGTCATACCTATTCCTTTGTCAGAAATTGATATGGTTTTTTTCTTCTTGTCAACCTTCACATCAATCGTAAGGTCTCCCAGTTCTCCTTTGTACTCACCTAAAGATGCGAGTCGCTTCAGTTTTTGAGAAGCATCCACGGCGTTAGACACCAGCTCTCTCAGGAATATTTCATGATCAGAATAGAGAAATTTCTTGATAATCGGGAAGATGTTCTCGGTGTGAATTGAAATAGTGCCTTTCTCTTGCATATCGTTTATTGTTTTAAAATCAATTGAACAATTGGCCGAAAATCAAATACTATTCCAGACAGAAGAAACTGACAAGATGACAGTTTCAAGGTTCTGGGAATCGCGAATTTGCTTGTTAGGTGAATTGATTATTTTTAATTTTTCAAAAAGGCTATTGCAATGAGCGCTCGCTTTGAAAAACTGAAGAACTTTTTATCTGCTTCAACAAGTATTCCTGCTGATGAAATTCCCATTGATGAGCACTTACTCCAGGAAATACACTTTAAGAAAAATCAAATGATCCTCACTGCAGGGAATACGTGCCATCAGGTCATTTTTGTGGTTTCCGGGTTGATTAGAAATTACTACCTGAAAGATGGAGTGGAAATTAACTCAGGGTTTTATAAAGAAAATAGCCTGGCATGTTCATTTGCCAGCCTGGTCAATCGCACCCCTTCAACCTTGAGTATGCAAGCTATTGAAGATACAGAAGCTCTTGTCCTATCTTATGACAACCTGACCAATCTTTACCAAAGGAGTGACATATGGCAGGAAATCGGCAGGATCATGACTGAAAAGGAGTGTGTTTATCTGGCAGATCGGGTGAATTTCCTGAATTTTGAATCGGCCAAAGTGAAATATCTCAACTTGATGAAAGAAGAACCTGAACTGATCCAGCGTATTTCTGTCCAGCATTTGGCGTCATACATTGGAGTTTCTCGAGAAACATTAAGTAGAATTCGATCAGCTATTTGCATTTTGTGACATATGTCAATTGATGACGGTTTTTGTGGGCCTAATTTCACATAAAAACCAAATCATCTTGAAACAAGCGCTTCAACACCAAAAAGTTAAATCAATTTATAACCACTCTTCCGGTTATTACGACCTCCTCCATACACTTGGAACATTTCGCCTCGATGAAAAAGGGCGAAAGTATCTCATAAAAAAGATAGTTCAACCTTCTGATTACATACTGGATGCCGGAGGAGGCACTGGCTTGACAGCATTAAAAGCCGCCAAGCTATTCAATGAAAAAGGGAAGATCGTAATCCTTGACTTTAGCGAAAACATGTTAAAGAGGGCCAGTGAAAAAGCATCCGGACTGAACCTGAGTGATAAAGTAGAAACCCGATTAGGCGATATGTACCAAATTCCTTTTGCTGATGAGACATTTGATTCTGTGCTATCTACTTACAGCACATGCCCTTTGGCTGACCCAATGCTGGCTGTAAAAGAAATGCTTCGCGTATTGAAAAAAGGAGGAAGGTTAGGTATTGCTCATTCCTCTGATCCTAAAAATAAACTGGCCCGATGGCTTAGTTCCAGGCTAGAAATGCTAATCTGGATGTTTCCAGGGCTATCGCTGGGCTGTAGAAACATTGAACTAATGGATAAAATCAGAGAACTGGATGTTGAGGTGGTTGAGGATAAGCTTATAGGGTTTGTTCCATTTTACTTTAGGATCATTGTTTTGGTAAAAAAACAGGAAACAGCTTTCTCATAATGGAAACATTCAAAAGACGTATTTATTCAATCTCGGGATTCGTTCACGATCTTGTAGTCGTTGTGAAAGGTTCTGGATTAGCCATTCACACAATGTGGGGAAACACAATATCCCCTCAGTTTCGTCAGCGACTGATGCTTGCTGTCACTGGAGTGAATGGCTGCCGCTACTGCACTTATTTGCATAGCAGAGAGGCATTACGTGCCGGACTTACACAGGAAGAGATTAAATTTCTCTTAGGGGGTTTGTTTGAGAATGTTCCCGAACAGGAAGTAAAGGCCTTACTGTATGCTCAACACTGGGCAGATACAAATGCCCAACCTGATGCTCAAACTCGCTCATACTTGTACGAAACATATGGAGCCAAAAAATACAGAGTAATGGAAATGGCCCTGCTCCTGATCAGAATTGGAAATCTGTGTGGAAACTCCTTTGACTATTTTTTGTTCAAGCTCTCCAATGGTCGTTGGGGGTTGACAGATGAAGAAAGAAATCAGTCAAATTCCACCTTGTAACAACCACCAGTTAGCGAATCCTATCAGCACTCTTCACCAGACGATCATCTCGTCTGATATAGCGATTGGCCAGAGAGTTAAAAAGAAGTGCTGCTGCAATGATGTAGAAACCAATCTGAAAATTGCCAATTGTTTCAGGTGCGACCATTTTGTCACCAATTGTAGAATAGTAATAAGTCATTCCAAGGCAGCCACCCATCACCAATGAATTCAAAGCACCAAGTTGGATTTGGCGCAAGCGATTTTTGTATTGAAAAATAGAAATCAAAGAAACAGCTGCCGCAACTATTGCAAGTGCAGAGATCCAGAAAGTAGCTTTTGAAGCCATCACCGTTTCAGCCCCACCATCTTCTACTGACACATATGTTAGATTGAAAGCATTGAGTTTTACTGCTTCCATGGCCTCAGCGTCAAACTTGTTCCAAAGCGGCAAAAACAAGATGGAAATCATAATAAGTGCTGCCAGCAACAAAAACACAGATTGAATTCTCTGAATCATAACTCTTGAAATTTTGGGGCAAAAGTGCTGATATACAGTCAAAATGCCAACTCCGTTAAAATAAAATACGAAACTTCCAGGACTGGTAAGAATCAAAGTCCAAAATCGCTATTGAAAAAAGCGTCTACATTTGCGGCCATGCGATATTTCATGGACCTTTCTTATCGGGGCACAGCGTTTCATGGTTGGCAGATTCAACCCAATGCACATACTGTGCAGGCTGAAATGCAGCAAGCATTGAGCACGATTTTGCAGGAAGGAACTGAAATTGTGGGAAGCGGCCGAACTGACACTGGTGTCCATGCCTCGCAGCAGATTGTGCATTTCGATGCAACGAAAGAACAAGATCTGGAGAAATTACAATTCCGATTGAATGGACTGCTGCCTGACACTATCAGTGTCAACAAAATTGTACCGGTTTATCCTACGGCTCACGCCCGGTTTGATGCAGTTTCACGAACGTACCATTATCATATTCATACCCGAAAAAACCCTTTTAGGGAAGGGCTTTCTTATTACTATTCCCGTCCATTGAATATTGATAAAATCGAGGACGCACTGGAAGTGATCAAGAGCTGGAAAAACTTTCAGGCGTTCAGCAAGGTTCATACAGAGGTTGTACATTTTGACTGTGACATATTGGATGCCACATGGAAAGAAACGAACGATGGGCACATGTTTTCCGTAAGTGCGAATAGGTTTTTGAGAGGAATGGTACGCGCTACCATGGGAACACTGCTGGAAATCGGTCTTGAACGCATTTCAATCGAGGACCTCAAAGCCATTCTGGAGAGCGGTGACCGATCGGAAGCGGGTCGGGCAGTTCCTCCACAGGGGCTTTACTTATCGTCAGTGAGATATCCAAAATCAATCTATATCGATATTTAGAATATTAAATACGAAATAATTAACTCCCTGAAAATCAGGAAACAATAAGCATTTTTGTGCAATTATCAATTAGCTTTTAGAGATATACATTGGAGAAAGAGAGAACAATCAGCGGTAATATTGTAGACGTTCAGGTACTGAAACGTCTTTTTGTTTTTGCCCGACCTTATATCAAGCAATTCTGGCTGGTCACATTTCTGACCATCTCATTGGCCGTGGTAACGCCACTCAGACCGATGATCATTCAGAAAACCATAGATGAACATGTGGCTTACGGCGACTACCCGGGTTTGGTAAGGTGGGTTCTCATTTTATTGGTGCTATTGATCCTGCAAGCTGTGATTCAGTACTATCACACTTTTATGTCCAACTGGCTTGGTCAGTATATTATCAAAGACATTCGAATCAAGCTTTTTAAGCACCTGCAAAACCTTCGCTTAAAATTCTTCGACAATACACCTATAGGTCGATTGGTCACCAGAAACGTGTCGGATATAGAAACGCTCTCTGAAGTATTCAGTACAGGTATTGCCGGAATCATAGCTGACATCTTACAACTCGTAGTTATCCTGGGATTTATGTTTTGGGAAAGCTGGCAACTTACGTTAGTGAGTTTGTCGCTGCTACCCGTTCTGTTGTTTGCCACTTATATTTTCAAAGAGAAAGTCAAAGTTTCCTTCAACCAGGTGAGAACGGCAGTATCTAATCTCAACTCCTTTGTGCAGGAACACATTACCGGAATGAATATTGTTCAAATCTTCAATGCTGAAAAAAGGGAATATGAGAAGTTCAAGGAGATTAATAAGGAACATCTGAATGCAAACGTTAAGGCTGTTTTTTACTACGCAACTTATTTTCCTGTTGCTGAAATCATCCAGGCAGCTGGTATTGGTTTAATCATTTGGTACGGTGCTGGCGGAGTAATCCAGGAGGAACTTTCTCTTGGAGTTCTGATTGCCTTCATCATGTATATCCAGATGTTTTTCCGCCCGATCCGTATGATCGCTGATCGGTTCAATACCCTTCAAATGGGAATTGTAGCCTCTAACAGAATTCTGGACTTGATGGATAACCAGGAACATATAGTTGACAATGGCAACCACCAACCAGAGTCCATTGACGGAGCGGTAAAATTTGAGCATGTTTGGTTTGCTTACAATGATGAGGATTGGGTACTCAAAGACATTAATTTTGAAGTAGACAAAGGACAGTCACTGGCATTGGTAGGAGCAACAGGTGCTGGAAAATCTTCCATTATTAACCTGCTCAATCGCTTCTATGAAATCAATAAGGGGACTATCAACATTGATGGTGTAAATATCCGTGAGTTTGATCTTGCCAACTTAAGAGATCATATTGCCGTGGTTCTTCAGGATGTTTTTCTTTTCTCTGATACCATTTACAACAACATCACCCTTCGCAATCCGGATATCAGTCTGGAAAAAGTAATGGAAGCTGCTGAACTCGTGGGCGCAAAAACTTTTATCGAGCGTCTACCCGGCGGGTTTGATTACAATGTAATGGAGCGAGGATCTACGCTTTCTGTTGGTCAGCGCCAGTTGATTTCTTTCGTTCGAGCCATGGTTTATGATCCTAAGATCATTGTACTGGATGAAGCAACCAGTTCTGTGGATACCGAAACTGAAGAATTGATTCAGGAAGCAATCCAAAAGCTGATGAAAGGCAGAACTTCCATTGTTATTGCACACAGGCTGTCAACAATCCAAAATGCCAGCAAGATTCTGGTACTTGACAAAGGAGAAATTGTTGAGGAAGGTAATCATGAAACGCTGTTGGAGAAAGGCGGACATTATGCTCAGCTTCACCAGATGCAGTACAAAGAAGTAGTGCTTTAATAGTTAGCATTTTAGTTCTAATTTAGGCCCCGAATTCTGAACAGCTCATTCACATGAACCTGAAGCAATCAAAAATATTTTACCTTTCACTCATTGTCTTATTTTCTGGCATCATTATAACGTCCATTTACTCCATTTTAGGAGGATTCAGGGAAGTAAAGCTGTTAAAGACTGGACCGACAACCAGGGTAGTTGCGGGTAAGCAATTTGTCTCCAGATACAATGACAACTCGTGGATAGAGTTTGGTCAAAAGTGTAAAGAGCTTCTCGAAAATGGAGATATGCATGGCACTTTAACGATTGTTTCTTACCACACAGATTCATTAAAAGAAGATGAAATTTCAAAGTTTGTAGGGATCACTTTGGAGCAGGAAATGGCTGAAATCCCTCAGGGGTTTGAAATAAGAAAGTATACATCAAAAGATCGCTACCTTGCATACATGAACATGCACGTGTTAGTTCAGCCAAGGCCACAAAAAGTGGAAGCCATGATTCTCAACGCTGCACAGGAAGATGATCAGGAACTGGAAGATTTTTTCTTTGAGTTGCGCAATGCAGACAATTCTTTGATCGTAGAAGGATGGGTTAAATCAGAGTAGTCTCCTCAGACTCACCTGCCAACTGCTTATCATGAAGCTCTTTGTAAGAGCCACCTTTTTTGATCAGCTCATCATGTGTGCCACTTTCTGTCACTACTCCATCATCCAGCATAATCACTTTGTCTGCAAGTTTGGCAGAAGAAACTCTGTGAGAAATAATCACTGAAGTTCTGCCCTTCATAATCTTCGCCATGGCATTCAGTATGGCATTTTCTGTCTTGGTGTCCACTGCTGAAAGCGCATCATCCAGAATCAGAATTTTTGGCTGTCTCGCAATAGCTCTGGCTATAGAAACACGCTGTTTCTGTCCACCTGATAAAGTAATACCGCGCTCTCCAACACGTGTATCAAAACCATCAGTGAACCGGCCAATATTTTCCAGCAAATCCGCATCTGCTGCAGCTTGCTCAATGTCTTCCTGTGACATCTCATCAGCACCAAAGGCAATGTTTTCAGCAATTGTATCTGAAAACAGGAATACATCCTGGGGCACATAACCAATCTGACTTCTGACCGCATCCAGAGAATATTTTTTGATGTCGGTTTCGTCTACCAAAATATTACCCTCCGAGCGATCATACATTCTGCAGATCAGATTAGCAATCGTACTTTTTCCAGACCCTGTTGTACCGATAATGGCCAGTGATTCTCCCGGTTTCACCTCGAAAGAAACATTTTGTAAGGCTTTAATTCCAGAGTCAGGATAGACAAAAGACACATCATCAAAAATAAGATGGCCTTCAATGTCTTTTCCCAGATTTTCCTCTGAGACAATATCTGTTTTAGTCTGAAGAAATTCGTTGATACGCTTCTGTGATGCAGCTGCCCGCTGAATGATACTCGTAATCCAGCCAAGAGATGCTACTGGCCAGGTGAGCATGTTCACATAAATGATAAACTCGGCAATTACCCCAGTACTGATTGATCCATTGAAAACCTCCGTAGAACCTATATATACTGTCAGAATAACGCTGAGCCCTATCAGTCCCATGATCAGTGGAAAGAACAGGGCCTGTACAAATGCAAGACTTAGAGACTTCTCCTTGTACTCTTCACTTGCCTTGTCAAACTCATGATCAAAATCGTCTTCTCTCACAAAAGCTTTGATCACACGAATACCCGAAAATGCTTCCTGCACAAATGTGGAAAGTCCCGAAAGACTTCTTTGAATCTCCTCAGATCGCTTGTTGATCGTACTATTTACAAAATAGATACTTAAGGAAAGCAGAGGGAGCGGAATCAATGAGTAAAGGGTAAGACGAGTATTGATAGACAGCATAAAAGGAATCACCATGGCGAAAAGCGTGAACAAACCAATACCATACATAATTGCCGGACCAATATACATTCGCACTTTGCTCACATCTTCGGAAATCCGGGCCATCAGGTCTCCGGTATTATTCTTTCTGTAGAAGCTCAGCGGCAAAGTCTGATAGTGTTCATAGATCTCATTTTTCAAATCATATTCTACATGACGAGACATCACAATGATGGTCTGTCTCATGAAAAACATGAAGACACCTTTTAATAATGCGGAGACCAAAATCAGCAAAGCCAGCACAAAAATGCTCTTGGCGAAGACTTCATAAGTTGCATTTTGCAGGTCAAACCCATCAAAAGCTTTAAAAATATCGAAGCTGCGCTGAAGTAAATCAAACGAATATCTTACAAGGACAGCAGGTACAATGCCAAATAAATTGGAAACAATGATAAAGATTGTCCCAAGAATCAAATGCCATTTGTATTTTCGGAAGTATTTATTGAGATGAGCTAAGTCTTTCACTAGGAATAAAACGCTGAGTTGGCCAAATGGTTATTTACTTAAAAACAACTAATTTTGAGCCCCTTTCAAAAGGGCCTTCCGCACAAGGCGAAAGGATGCAAAAGTAGATAAATTGACAACAATGACAGATACCCAGCCCCAAGTTAAAAACACTGAGATCTTCAGTGGGATGTCCGAACTGGAACACGAGCAGCTCGTGTTTTGCCGAGACGAAGCAACAGGCCTGAAAGCCATCATTGCCATTCACAACACTGTACTCGGCCCGGCAATGGGCGGTACCAGAATGTGGAACTATCAGTCAGAAGAGGCAGCCATCAAGGATGCACTCCGTCTGTCCAGGGGTATGACCTTCAAAAATGCAATCGCCGGATTGAACATTGGGGGAGGAAAAGCAGTCATCATAGGAGACGCTAAAAAATTGAAAAACGAAGCGTTAATGCGTCGTTTTGGTCGGTTTGTACATAGCCTCAATGGAAAATACTGGACTGCCGAGGATGTGAACATGAATTCCAGAGACATGGAATATGTACACATGGAAACTCCATTTGTAACTGGTATTCCAGAAAGCATGGGAGGATCCGGAGATCCAAGTCCTGTAACAGCTTACGGAGTTTACACAGGAATGAAAGCCAGTGCCAAAAGAGTATATGGTTCTGATAGCCTGAAAGGAAAGAAAATCGTTGTTCAGGGAGCAGGGCATGTGGGTACTTATCTCATCGAGAATCTGGTGAAAGAAGATGCGGAAATTTTTGTGTCTGACATCTTTGAGGACAAACTTGCAGAAGTAACCAGCAAGTTCCCACAGGTGAAGGTTGCCGATTCAGATAATTTATATTCCATGGATATGGACATCTACGCGCCTTGTGCCCTTGGTGCTACTTTAAATGATGACACCATTCCAAATCTTAAATGTGCTATCGTCGCAGGTGCAGCTAATAACCAGCTGGATGTAGAGGACAAACACGCAGAGATGTTGAAAGACAGAGGCATTCTTTATGCTCCGGACTTTTTGATTAACTCAGGAGGAATCACCAATGTATATTACGAGCAGCAGGGCAACTACAACCGTCAGCGGGTGTATGAGCAAACTGAGCGTATCTATGAGGTGTTGACTGATGTGATAAAATATGCAGAAAACAATGACACTACCACACACAAAGCTGCTTTGCAGTTGGCCCTAAACAGGATCAATAGTATTGGTAAGGTCAAACTAGGATATTAAATAAGTAAACTTTAAGAAAATATGCTCAATCGTAGGATTCTTCGTGTGAAAGCCATGCAGGCTCTGTACAGTTTCTACACCACACGAGAATCATTGAAGGATGTAGTGAGGGAGGAAATGGAGCGCCAGTTCTACCCGGATCCGGCCAAGGATGATTTTACCATGGCCGATGAATTTACACGCAAGCGAAAACTGGCGGCCAGGCTTTTCAATGAAAACCTGGTCACCCGTAAAGTAGGAAGTGTAGAGGAAGAGGATCGGGATGTGAAAGATGCAGCTCAGCGTTCTATTGAAATTTACCATAGTGAACTTCAAAAAGAACGCAGGGCTATCCGTAACCAAATGACCGGTGACATTGAAGAAATCAACAAACTGTACTTCAAGTTACTTGCATTGGCAATAGAGATTGGTCACATAGAAAAGCTGGAGAAATCTAAACGCGAGAATGCGCATATTTACAAGGAAACTCCCTGGAAGTATCATTTGATCAATAATCCTTTGATCGATTTGCTCACCAAGCATGAGCCATTCACCAAGGAGTTGATCAATTTAAAAATTTCCTGGTCAGAGCATTTGGATCAGCTTCGTACCTGGTACAAAGACATCCTTCACAAGGATGAGATACTACAGGAGTATCAACACAAAGAAACTCCAACGTTAGAGGAGCATAAAAATGCCATTCTTCATCTTTACAAGAAGATCATTTTCAAGAATGATTCGATCAATGAGTTTCTCTCGGAATCTGACCTGCACTGGTCCGAAAACAAATCAGTATTGAAAAGCCTGGTCGTGAAAACGTTCCAGGATTTTGAAGAAGATTTAGATCCACCTTATGAATTGAAAGAGGTGGTGAAAAACGAGGATGACGATATGGAATTTTTCCAGGTACTTTTTGATGAAACACTCAAGAACGACCGGGAATTGGATGAAACCATAGAGAAGAAGATCAAAAACTGGGACATTACGCGGGTAGCAATGACCGATAGGATCATTCTGAAAATGGCCATCACTGAGATGACACAATTTCACAGTATTCCCGTAAAAGTCTCTATCAATGAGTTTATCGAAGTGTCTAAGCAATACAGCACACCAAAAAGCAAACAATTTGTAAACGGCATTTTGGATGTATTGGCAAACGAGCTAACTTCGGAAGGTGTAATAAGAAAAAGTGGTCGGGGACTTATCGACAACAAGTAAACTAAAAGCATTATGAGCAGTCGCGGAAATTCTTTTTTTGCATTCATATTTGGAGTGATGACAGGTGGAATCCTGGGTATATTATTCGCTCCGGACAAGGGTACTAACACCCGAGACAAGCTAACTTACCGATTGGACAAGTACAAAAGCAGGCTTGAAGACATCATCGATGATCTGGTAGAAGGTGCAGAAATGACCGACAATGAAGCCCGATCTGAAGGTGAGAAAATTGTAAAAGATGCAAAAGTCAAAGCAGAAAAACTTTTGGATGATGTCAATGGTTTGATAGATCAGATCAAAAAGAAATAAAAGCTGCTTCGGCAGCTTTACTTTTGTAAGACTGGTTTATTAACAAATCATTAGGATTCTAAGAGCTATCAGAATCCATTTAGTTCTTTAAGTTTGTAGTGTTTAACTATTTAGAAATACAAAGTTTTATTTATCATGAAAAGACATAGCCTTAATCTTCTTTTGGTTGCACTAGTGGGTGTTCTCGCATTCAGCTGTAGCAACAAAGAGCTAGAATCAAGAATTGCTAAACTAGAGGGAAAAGTTGCTGAGCTGGAATCTAAAAATACTCCAAGCATCAGTAAGCCGACTCCAAAACCGGCTGAAGAAGTAAAGCCTGATGGCCCGCTTCCAAGTATGGAATTTGCTGAAGAACTTCACGATTTTGGTGATATCAAAGAAGGTGATGTTGTTGAGCACACTTTTATGTTCAAGAATACAGGAGCAGCGCCATTGATTATCTCTAATGCTTCTGCATCTTGCGGATGTACAGTACCTGACTGGCCCAAAGAGCCGATTGCTGTAGGAGACGAAGGTGAGATCAAAGTAAGGTTCAATAGTAAAGGGAAGCCTGGTCTTCAGAACAAAACTGTGACCGTAACAGCCAACACTTATCCCAAGCAGACAAGGGTAAGAATTAAGGCGAACGTAGCAAAACAAGCAAACCCTTCTTAATTAAGATTAAAATGATAAAATCGCTTTTACTCCAGGCAGCTCCTGGAGGTGCCAATTACACACAGTTTATCATGCTTGCGGGCATGGTAGCAATCTTCTATTTTTTCTTTATCAGACCTCAGCAAAAAAAGCAGAAGGATCAGAAGAAATTCATAGAAGCTATTCAAAAAGGTGATCAGGTAGTAACAGTTGGAGGAATCCATGGCAAAGTAGTAAGTGTTGAAGACGGTCTTGTTGTTTTGGACGTAGATCGTGGTAGCAAGCTCACTATCGAGAAAAGCTCCATCTCACTTGACGCCAGCAAAAGATTGGCAGACTAAACCTTAAAATACACTCATAAAGTGAATAAGGCATTTGATAACTGGAAGGTAGTAGTGCTCTCATTGGTAGGCGCCACTACCTTTTGGTTTTTTAATGCCCTCAACAAAAATTACGATGCGCGTATCAGCTATCCTATCGAGTTTGTTTTTGATAGAGATAGTGTGGTAGTGATGGAACCTCTAGCCTCCACGCTATCTATTGATGTGAGCAGTGGCGGATGGAACTTACTTCGTAAAACTTTTTGGTTCAATGTTAACCCAATTAAAATCAATCTTGAAAACCCAACGGAAATTGGGTTCTACACAAGAAACTCTCTGATGCCGATTGTATCGGAGCAGTTAAGTGAGCTCAAGATTAATTATCTGGTGACAGATACGGTTTACATTAACATTGAGCAGAAACATACCAAGCGGGTAGCAATTACGCTCGATTCGCTCAGTATTGACCTGGCCGATAATCACAGAATAATAACTCCGATTTCAATTAGACCAGATTCCGTATTAATGGTCGTTCCCCAAAGTTTCTATGATACTTTAGGGAGTACCTATTCTATCAGAATTGAAAGCAAAGGGATTAGTAGTGATTTTGACAGAGAAGTAGAACTCAAAATTCCAGGCAAAGGACTGGCAAAGAGTGTTCCTGATGTGGTCCGAGTAAGTTTTGATGTAGACAATTTTGAAAGAAGGAGTATAGAAATACCTATCGAGACAGAAAATTTCCCTGAGGACAGTTCTGCATATCTTTCATCAGAAAAGGTTCAGGTGTTTTATACCATTCAGGAGTCTAAAGATGACAAATTTAGCCCGGAGGATTTTGCGGTTACTGCCAACTACAGCATGCTGGAACCTGAGGACTCTACGATAATGGCTATTTTGGTTTATCATCCTGAGGAGGCTCTGGAAATAGAAGTGATTCCGGAGTACATCAAAGTAATCCATGAGCAGAGATAAACCCATACTGGTTGGGATCACTGGTGGAATTGGGGCTGGTAAAAGTACTGTCGCAAAAATATTTTCCTCTCTTGAGATTCCCGTTTACGATGCTGACACCAGAGCCAGGTGGGTTCAAAATAACGACAAAGACCTGAAGCAATCCATTATCGATCATTTTGGTGCCGAATGCTATCAAAACGACCAACTTAACCGACAATATTTAGCTGGCCTGGTGTTTGATAATCCTGAAAAATTGGCAGTTCTCAATAGTCTGGTGCATCCCGCTGTAGCCCGTGATTTTGAAAGCTGGGTAACAAAGCAATCCACTCCGTATGTCCTGAAAGAAGCAGCCTTACTTTTCGAAACTGGTTCTTATTCTGCGTTGGATAAAATCATTGTGGTAAGTGCTTCTGAGGCAATTAGGACTCAAAGAGTTTTGGCCAGGGATCCGCAGCGTTCGGAAGAGGAAGTAGCAAACATCATGGCCCGTCAATGGCCAGAAGATGAAAAGATTTCCAAGGCGGATTTTGTGATCATAAATGACGAGACACAGTTAGTGATACCCCAGGTCCTGGATATTCACGAAAACCTATTGGAGCAAATCAACGGGTAGTTTGATTTGATCTGCATAGAAATTCATTCTTTTAGAATTCACATCTAGCAAATCAATCTGATCTACACGATCTTCTGCATGATTATAGAAAACCTCAACATATACCTTGCCCAGCAAATACAAATTGATCTTGTGCTGGTAATATCTGATTGAAGTGATCAGCTGACCATTAAAATAGAGCCATTTGGCTTGCTCAGGATGAGATAACTCTAAAAACCGCTCTTCACTCATAACTTCAATTTAGCAACAAATTATTGATCACAATAAATCAAATTGTATTCCTCTGGACGGAATGCCTGGGATTTGATGACCGCTCCTGCTATGTTAAAATAGGTCACCACATAAAAGCCAGCTTTTTTCAAATGCTGCTCCGCAAAGAACACAGGCTGGCTACTGCTCCCCACATTAATGATTTCGTTGTACTGCATTTCCAAAAGCTCTCCACGCCGATTACTCATCAGGCCATATCCATCATCTCCAAGAATGACATACAGCAGTTCATTATCAAGCTCAAGCCATGGTTTCACCGAAACAACCGTTTCAATTACCGGCTGATCATTCGTACTCATTAAAAGCCATACTTCTCCTTGTCTTACCCAGCTGCTGGTATCATTCCATATCAAAATCTGATCATATTCAGGTTTGATCATCCAGTCATTAGACTTATTCACCACTCCTAGTTTACCATCCTTTTTAACCAAATAATTTTTCCCAAATTTTTGAATCCGGGATTCGTATGTTGCAGGAATCAAAGTGCTGTCTGACAAATCCATTGCACCGATTTTACCGGATTTAAGCAAGAAAACCATTCCATCCTTTTCGTCAAGTACTTCATATTCATTTCTCAGCAGCCATTCACCACCACCTGCCATAAGGCCAACTTTGCGATTGCTTTTTATTTTGAAAAGTGAATCTGTGAGCAAAGTCACTTCCTGACCAGGGTTTTCCAGAGTGATTTTACCATTGTTGTCTATCACTGTTGATGATCTCTTATTTGAGACTTCCACGAACAGACTATTACCTTTTGGACTGGAAATTAGCCTTGTACGATCTTGGGAAGAGAGGTCTATTTTTTTGTTATTCTGAAAAAGAATTTGAGAGGTGTCTTCTTTAGCAATCACAGCATAATCCATACTTAAGAGCTTAATGGTATCAAGGTCTTGATAAAACAAACTATCTGACAACCTTGATTTGAGCGACCATTTCCCAGAATTTTTGAAAGCAAGCCAACCATCGTTTACTTCTATTTCTTCATAGTATTTTTCTTGAATAGTCTGTGATCCCGGATTGATTTCACGATATCCAGAAGAGTCTTTCACATACCAAAACGTACTGTTAAAATAAATTTCATGCTCTGCAAGTGGGGTTTTCACCTGAAGGTTCTTATTGATAAGACATTCCTGATCACTAGTAAACGCCTGAATCAGAGTATCATTTACCACTTCAAAATCGTCAAACTCAAAACCTGAGATCTCAGGATTCTCAGATAATAATTCATCGACAGTCGTGAATGCAAATTTTTTGTCTGTCTCAAGGATAATAAAAGATCCTTTGCTGTTGATGGAATGATAAACAGGTGGGAGAATCTGATGGCCTGTTGGTGTTAGGATTCCCCAGTCATAGTCGTGCTTGTAAGAGATCCACCCATTGTTCAGAGGTATTGCTTGCTCCACTGAGGTCTCTGAAATGAGGAATCCGGAAGAATGATACAGTTGACTTTTTTGGCCTTTTACCAGCCAAATCGACTCGCTTATTTTTGACAAATCCTGAATATCGGTTAAAAGTGTTTCTGCATTTCTATTGATGATATTCTTCTGCCCGTTTTCAGTCACTTCAATCCAACTATCCTCAATGTCCCCACAGAGATAGTTTTTTGGAATCAGATCATACTTTGGATCAATTTGAAAATTTCCATGAAGCGTGATAAAACCAAACTGATGATTTTCGTAGAAAGGAATCAGGTTTTGAGCCTCTTTTTCTGCTATGTGGCTCAGCGAATCCTTTTTAGGATGAATATTAATTGCCTCCGTAATTCTCTCCGGATAAAACTCTTTTGCCTGATGATATAAAATATCAGCAGCCTTGCTGGCATATTGGCTATCCGGGTATTTGCGAATAAACTCTTGATAAGTTTCCCAGGAGTTATCAATTGTGCTCCTTTCAAAAATGATCCGTTCAGCCTCTGTTCGGAAAGGTGTCTTTGGAAATTTTTCAAGGAACCGGATGTAGCTTTCGAGCTTATCATCACTCGTATAATCTTTAAACACTAATTTTTGATACCGGCTTTTAGCTTCATCAACCCACGGCGATTGAGGATAATCATTCATGTATTGTTTGTAACCTTCCCAGGAATTATCATGGATCACGAATTCAAATGCTAAACTATCACGTATCCTTCGAGCCATTGGAAGTTCATTGGCTTCCGGAAATTGTTCCATGTATAGATTCATTAATTCTACTGTCGGGGTTTGCCTGGCTATCAGGAATGCAGACCGGGTAACCTTATCCAGTTGTTGAGAAAAAGCCTCCTCATTTAATCCGACATCAGGAAGTTCTTCCAGAATATCCTTGCTGGCCATTGACAAATCCCTTTGCCCAAGCTTAATGTAAGCTGCTGCTGAATCGATGTTGAATGCGGCATTTGACTCGTCGAGAAAATAAACTGAGAGATAATAGTTTGCTCCAGGGTTGATGGAGTCTTTTTCAAGTGATCTTCTGCACAATTTCTCGACTTTTTCAAAGTCTTTATCCTCTAATGCTTTTTGAATACGACTAAGTACGCCAGCATTGGCAGACACCAAAAGTTGTAGGAAAACAATGAATAACAGAAAGCTCTTTTTGAACATAACCTGACTTCTTGACCAGCTACAAAATAATAACAAATATTACTGACTTGGGCTGAGAAATTGAACAGGTTTGTTAGGGTATGAAATATTCCCGTTTATACAAGAATAACTCTGTTCATTCATGAAGTTTGGCAGGTGTGAAACCAGCAGGGTAAGTTTACAGTATTAATTCGCAAAGGCGAGTAAATTTTAGGCGGTGATTTGATCTGGTGAGAACCAGATCACAAAGACTCGATCCAACCAGTTATGGTTCGGTCTTGAAATTGGGGGCTTTGCCCCCTTTTTTCATTTATAGCACTTAACAATCTATCGTATCAAGGATCAAGCAATATTTCTGTGGGGTAAATTGTATTATTGAAAGATACTTGACTGTCCAGTAAAACCTTGGAGCACTCTGAGGCTAGCCTGCCGATGAGGCAGGAAACAGAGCATTTAACACAAGAAGGCTGAATGTCTTAGATTCATTGCCAGAATGCTTTAAATTGAAATTTTAGGATATTGAACTCTCTGTGTTCTCAGTAGATTTTTGAGAAAAAGAGAAGCAACCCAAGGTTGCTTCATCTCTGTGTTCACAGCGTTCTTCTGTGGTTGCTATTATTAAAGGTAGATACTTTGACCTTTTTCAAGCTACACTACGGGTTTTCGGATTGACCCGCATCAAGCCTGAACCCATCCAATATCTTTTACATACCGGTACTCTACCTGGCCCTTATCATTTAGCGAAAAGAGTGTGATCCATTCATTCTCACACAAATCTTTCACTGAATCATGCTTGTCCAAAACTTTACTGATTGCATCAATTGGTGCCTGTATGATCACATTCAGTCTGACAGGATCGTGCTGGAAATTATGTCCATCATGTACAGATTGCCATGCCAGACCTTGTCTTAAATCCCCCGAAGCTCCTTCCAGTACTCCAAGCCCGGCTGTTACATTGTGCAAAGCCTTATTCCCTGCTCCAAAGTGCTCATTATCAACTGCTGATGCATAATACTGTAAGTTGATCCAGCTGGTGACAATCATTGGAGCGGTCATTATCTGCTCCAGAACCGCAAATTCCGAATCCTGCAGCCAATTATAGGAGTGTAGGAATGACTTTCCTTTGAGGGAAATATTTCGGGTATGTTTTCTGTCTGCGATTATGAAAGCAGAACATCCCGCCAACCCCCATTCTGGTCTAACTTGAGACCAATCTTTGCTTCGGTATTTCACCTTTAAATCTGCTTCATCTTTAATGCCACCTAAAAGTCTCGCTGCTCGTTCGCTTCTAGTCAGTTTTCCTGCCGCCATCAAGGCATCTTTAATTTCCTGCAAGCCAGATCGCAATTCAGCATTGATACTTTCTTCATGGAAGATGGTGATCTCATCAGTAGTAGTATCATGAAGACATGCTAAAAATGTGGTTTCCTCAGGAATAGCAATTCCTTCCTCCGAAAGTTTTTCTCTGATTGCCGGACTATTCAAAACCGACGCTGCTACTTTCGCATTGGCTTCACCGGAGTGTCCACCACATGCACCACAGTCGAGGCCTGTAGCATGAGGGTTATTGACAGAGGAAGAACCATGTCCTACTACTAAAACAAAGGGCGCAAAATTGTCTGTCAATGACATTGCTTTAAGTGCATTTTTTGCAAGTGTCACCTGATCATCAACAGAAATGCCACTTGCACCGGAAGTAGCATTAGGCGTTAAGCTGATATCTCTATGTCCAAGAATTTTCTTATTCAGACCTTTGTTTTTGGGATCAGCTACTGGTCTTGTCCACCCAAAAGAATCTGAAATTAATTTTGGCAAAAATGACAAGCCTAACGGGCTTACAAAGCTAAAACTTGATATTGCTCCGGATTTAAAGGATTTCCATAGGTAACTCATTTGGTTTCTAAGCTGTCTGCTCAGAATCCATTTAGCTGTCTGCTGATCATCAGCAACATACTCTGTTACCTTATAAGCAGGTTTGATCAGTACCGGGCATTGCGGTTCTGCTTTGTTATGACCTATTGGAACATATTCTATTGGGAACCCAAAAAATCCTGCAAACCCTAAAGTTTCAATGCCTGGGTTCACTTGCTCCAGATTACGTCTGAAGACCTCAGATCTTACATCGATACAAAAGATAGCCTGAGCCTTAAGGCCGCTTTTCTTGGTGATGGATGTGGTATCCGGAGTATTGAATAATTCAATGATCTCCCGCTGAGCAGCTCTGTCAAATGCTTCCTGCAGGATCAACTCACTGGCAAGATCCTGAGGAATTTCATTGTTCAGGTTCTGCAATGCTGCATGAGCATTGGTTTCCCAGATGGTGTAAATATGCTCCTGATCAAGGCATTGTAGAAGCGCTACATCCCAACAGATCAATATTGCCAGAAATTCAAAAAGATTATTCTGTGCTTTATTTTCAAGCTTGTTTTCCCAGTCGAGGTATGCCATAAAACCAGACCAGCCACCGATCATTCTCAATAGTCTGTGAAAATACATTTCCAAATGAATCGGATTGGCCATTCTAAGTTGTGTCAAAGATGACTGTATGGCATCCATATAATCATCAGGGAGTTCCGTCACAATTTTTCGAAAGCCCCGCAGGCCTGTAATTTCTGGTGTTCTGTCAGTTAAAGCCTCCAATTTCCAAGATTGGAAAATGCCCTGTTTGGTGTAAGATGCATTCCAGCCTGCATAACCTTTGTCAAAGTAAGCTGCAGCCCATCCGGAAATCCTGTTTACCATGAATCGATCCCAGTCTTTTGGAGTCAACCGCGATGCTATTTCTGCAAATGATAGCATCGTTTTTTCCGGTGTATTCAAGTCTTTTTGATCCTTGAGATTTTTCAAAAACTCATTTACCGAAATCTCCAGCCCTTTGTCTTTCAACACAGCTGACAGATCTTCTTCTTTTAGCTGACCGCCTTTCATTTTATCCAGGTAGAAATCCGTTGGCATAGTCAGCTTAATATTTCCAATTTGATCAAATTCCTGAGCCGCTTTCGCGAATGGTTTAGAGCTAAAACCAAGATATGGATTTACTGCAACCATATTCTCCAAAGGCCAGGCAGGAGCAATTTTTTCACAAACTTCAGCGAGAATGTCGACCAAAGCGCTCGTGTTAAGACCTTGATATTCAGATGTTTTAGATGGTATCATAAGCTTGTTAATCCTGTAATTAAGATTGGTTTTGATATTGGAATTGGTATTCAGAGGAAATCGCATTGTTGACTTCCTCATCTTGAATTGAGAATTCCGGGGTTTCAATTTTCCACGCGCCAATCATCCTATCGAAAACGGCGTTGATATAAAGCCCATTTCTAATGTGAATGGCCAGCGATTGAAACCTGGGATGATTATTCCATAATGGAGCCTGGATTTGTATGAAGATGACCATCAAAAAAGTGACAAGCAAGAACATCATGAGAATGATCTCTGAGAGGCTTGGTGCTGTCAATTGCGGAATGCTGGTTCCGAGCGAATAGGAAGAAATGGATTCCAACACCACAAATGAAGTCACTGTCAGAACGACCATTGTTATTGCGCGCCATACCAGCGTGGTACCTGATTGATTATCGAGGGCAGATATGAGTAGTCTTGCCATGCTCATTGCTATAATCAAAGTAATGAAAAGCAAAGGCAGGTGCTTCAGTTCTCCCAGATGAAGCAAGTAAAATACTGGGATCACCAGTAATAGTGTCATCAGATAACCCAGAGATATTTTCCAGTAATTTCCTGTTCGTTTGGAATGTGTGAAGTAAGAAGATCTGATCATGTCTATCACACTGCCAGAGGATAAGAATGAATGAGCTTTGTAAAATGAATGCGCCACAAGATGGAGCATAGCTGCCGGATAAGCACCAAACCCGCAGACCATCAGACTAAATCCCATATGCCCAATGCTGGAGTAACTCAAGGCTGTTTTCACCGAAGTTTGTGTCATAAAAACAACTGTCCCAAATGCAGCTGTCAATCCTCCAATTAATATTAATAGGAATGGAGCATATACAGCATTTGTAAAAAGAAACGACATTCTAATAATCAGAAATGGACCAGCATTGAGCAACCCTGCATGCAGCAGTGCAGAAACTGGAGTTGGTGTTTCCATAACTTCTATCAGCCAACCATGAGATGGAAGTTGTGCGGATTTAAACATAGCTGCCAAAGCCAGAAATATGGTAGCAGCTTCCAGTTCTGTTGATAATTGCTGGAATTCCGCACTATTGATTGCATTGAAAATTGTGCTGAGATCTCCTGTCCCAAACGAACTGTAAATCAAATAAATTGAGATACCCAGGCACAAGTCGCTGATACGCGCCACAATGAATTTTTTTCTGGCTGCAATCATGGCCCCAACTCTGTTTGGATAAAAGAGCAACAACCGGTGTAAGGAGACGCTGGTAACAACCCAGGATAAAAACATCAGCAACAGGTTTCCGGATAGTACCAATAACTGAACAGAGGCAATGGCAGCTGCAAGTCTGCCCAGAAATGCACCATGACGATGGTCTCCATCCAAATAGTTGAAACTAAACTTCATTACAACGAATGCTATAATGCAGACCATCGTGAACATGATCAAGCTTACTGCATCAAATCTCAGGCTGAAACCCAAGCCATTGTATTCATGAAAAACCGTATCGAAATTACCCGTTGTGATCAATACTGCGCTAATCACTACAGATATTAAAATGCTGGTAACCGTGGAAAAAACAGACAGTCGTTTTATGAAAGCAGGATTCAAACCTGATTGAAACCAGGAAGCAATAGCTGTTAAAACAAACAGCAATGGAGCGACAATAACGAGATAAGAAATTTGATTTTGAAGCATAAGAGAAGTGTTTATCAATGAGGAATTGGACTGATTGAGATTGTAGCGGCAATACGGAGTTGCTGATTTTCCGCTTTGGCATTCTCAACTATTTCCAGAATCCTACCTTTTGCTTCCTTCAGTTCCGCAATTCTGCGGAGTGAATGACCATCGTTAGTGCCAAATCGAATTTGACTACTAAAATCTTTCTTGCCATGAAAATTGATTTTCTTCTCAATTAAGTGTCCTAAGATCTCAGAGGCCTCTTCCGGATCGAACGCTCCATTGATTAATTCAAACAAATCTTCTTCGACGAATTCTTTAGTGTCTAACATGTTTTTTTGTTTTGGTTCCTACAAAGTTGAGACAAGTATTTCATATATTTTTATTTATATTTACTATACATGACATAAACAATATTTATGAATTACACCATTCATCAATTGCAGATATTCCTCAAAGTGGTTGAAAAAGAGAGTATCACTAAAGCCTCAGAAGAGCTTTTTATGACTCAACCCGCCGTGTCAATTCAGCTAAGAAAACTTCAAGACCAGTTTGAAATTCCTCTGACAGAAGTGGTCGGAAGAAAACTGGCCGTTACTGAGTTTGGATTGGAAATAGCAAAAATTGCAGAGCGTGTAATCTCGGAGTTGGATCAGATCAAATACAAGACAGAAGCATATAAAGGTCTCCTTACAGGAAAACTACTAGTCTCTTCTGCCTCTACTGGAAAATATCTTTTCCCATTTTTTCTTGCAGGGTTTATAGAAGCTAATCCAGGCATTGACCTGGTGCTGGATGTGACCAACAAGGTCAAAGTAATGGAGAGTTTAAAGAACAATTTGATTGATTTTGCACTGATATCTGTAATGCCTGATGATATCGGATTGAATGAGGAGCTACTAATGGAAAATCATCTTTACCTGGTAAGCAATAAACCAACCCGGGAGCCGGGGAAACCGCTGATTTACAGAGAAGAAGGCTCAGCTACAAGACAGTCGATGGAAGCATATTTTACTTCAAATAAAAAAAAGCAACGTAAACAAATAGAACTCACATCAAATGAAGCAGTAAAACAAGCAGTTATTGCCGGTTTGGGAAACTCCATAATGCCGCTAATTGGCATTCATAATGAATTGAACAATAAGGAGTTGTACATATTGAAAGCCCCGGGTTTGCCTATCAAAACAAGCTGGAGACTGGTGTGGCTTCAGAACAAAAAAATGTCACCGGTTTGTGATGCATTTTTAAACTATATCAAGGCCGAAAAAGAAAATATCATTGAAAGAAGTTTTGGTTGGTTCAAGGAGTACAATTGATTTCTAAACACATCACTGTTAATGACCTGATCCGTAGTAGTGGTTGTCTCAAAAGTAAACTTATCACTGGTCAGTTAATCCTTTAGATTAACATCACCAGACACATCCAAATCAAATGGCAGAACTGTACTTAAACCACTGGAATAAGTGTACTCGGAAGTATAATCCATATTAAACTGTGTGAAGTCTAGTTGATCATAAGCTGTAATTGTTGAAATTGAAAAAATGATTAATACGTAAATAGTTCTAGAATATCTCATACTAAATGAACCTCTCGATTTTATGATTGTTGGCTAAACTATATTTGCAGACTATTCGAACCCTAATCAACAATTTGGTGTCTCATTAATAAATGCGGGAAACAAAGCACATATTATATCTTCTGATAATTGGCACCTTTTTGTTCGGTTGTCTAAAAAGTGATCTGGAAACAACAGACAAAAACAGCAATTACAGCCTCAACTATTTGGATCCAAACCAAAATCCGAATGGTTATCCAAATGACCCTTACAGGATATTGGCTATCACTCCTTCGCCCGACAATTGGAACATCATTGTACAATACAGCGGAGGCTGCAAGGATCATCATTTTTTCACCTGGTGGGATGGCAATGTAGAAAAAAATGCTTCACAATTTTATTTGTTTCACAATGCTAACGATGATGCTTGCGAAGCGATGGTGCGTGACACCATCACCATAGACATGACAGAAGTAATGTCTATAGCAATAGATTCATTGACGATTACAGCAATCAATGCATCCAACAACAAAGGGGTTGAATTGAAACCAGAACTCAGGCATCTTGTGCAGGGGCTTGACTGCTATCAGAGCGTAAGTCTACTTGGCACCACATGTGGTCAGGGCATCTGGGACAATCAGTGGCTGAGCTTAAAACATGAAATAGCCGGAATCGACAATATTTGGCTACAACCTGTAAGAAGTGGAGATAATGTAGAGCTCACTAAACCCGAAACTGGCAAATACAAAATAGGAATTACAGCATTATTTGGTTTTGAATATGAATCAACTGATGTGAATTGCCAAAGCCTGCCTGAAGGTGAAATCTTGCCAGTAGCTATCACCTGTATGGAAAAAGATTAATTATTGTCTGAATTGAAAAGCCCTTTTTTAAGTGTTATTCCAGACTCACCTTCTAAATAAAAGACCCACTCCAGAGCTCTATCAGTCAGTTTGATTTGATAAGAAGTCACTTTATCAAACTGTATACGCACTGCTAGTTTATCACCAAGCTTTGATTTTGCCAGTCCATCCATGATTAATTCATCCAACCCACTGAAAAATGGCTTTGTATCTAGTTTCACCTGATCTTCTACATAGTCTTCAGCAAACTGATGAACCGCCCAATCCGCCATTTTCACCCAGTCGTCACTGGCATCTATCTGATAACTAAAGTCCTCCAGCACCAACTCCCTCTGATCATTGATGGCTGGAACTCCAAGCGCAGACACAGTTCCATTGATATCTCCGGAAGTCTCCACATCCACCTTCAACTTCTGTCCCTCATGACTCACATTCACATCCCTGATTTGTATTTCATATCCTTCATAAGTAAACCGCTGATTGATCAACTCCTGTTTTATGCTTTGTGAAAGCATCTCATAAGGCAGTACCAGCTTTGGATAAGCAAGAAGGTTGGCTTTTGTGTGTAGTGGCTTTCCTTTTTTGGGCAGAGGAACTTTTTTCTTCGTCGGTTGATAATCCGGAGAGATTTCTAACACGGTTCGGTATTCCACGTGGACAGAAAGTGTATCCCTGTCTTTTGGCATCAGCTGGCCATTTAGCCCTGTAGGTTCGCTATACAGCCAAAGCTTCACGGGTTTTCGTGATATCCGCTGCGGCTTTTGCAGATCTAGCCATACTTTCTCTACTATTTTCCTAAAATCAAGAGCACCGTGCAACGCATTGCAGATTACATCGGACAGCTGGTCTTCGTGATTTTCCAGGGCTTTGTTGATCGTACCATCAATCCTAAAGGTCATTCCCATAATCGAAAATTCAGCACTTTTCCCCAGGTCAAACCCTTCATACTGGCAGGTGATATCCATACCCCAATTGTCATTGAGGTCAATTGTTGCTGAAGCTTTTAACTGTCCGCTAAACTCCACCGGTGCATCTATATTGGAAATAGTAATTCCGAGCATTTTCTTTTTCACAGCAGCAGATACTTCTAAAGGCACAGAAGCTATCACCCTATTCTTTCGGATAGCCATATTTACATTGCCCTTCCGCCGCACTTTTAGATAAAGGGTGTCCTTACCTTTCATGGGGAGCACATCGTCCAGCAAAACCATTGGAAGTACTCGGTTAACACCTTCTTCAAGCTCTCTTACAGGAAAATTTACACTGAAGCTCAAATAAGATGGAGGCGTATCCAGTGAGGACAAATCCTCTGAGTCCTGAGGTTTCTTACCTTGCTGACAAGCGGCTAATGAAAATAAAAGAAGAAGGAAAATAAGCTTTCTGGGCATGGGACAATTTTGCCTTGAAATAAGAAAGAAAGAGACGGAATCACAAGTTAAACCCCATAAGTCTGGCTCGGTTTTTAGATTACAATGCCTGCACTTTTGACATTTATTTACATTTAATAACACCATAACTCACAGATTCCCCGTTAATTAGATGAATCAAAATACCCCTGACCTAAATGCTCACCCTGGAAAATATCCACAAAAACTACCATATAGGGAAACAATCCCTTCATGTACTAAAAGGTATCAACCTGCAAATAGATGATGGAGAACTCGTCTCCATCATGGGCTCCTCGGGTTCTGGTAAATCTACACTTCTCAACATCCTTGGGATCCTTGATAGTTATGAAAATGGCACTTATACACTGGGCGGCCATACGATCAAGAACCTCTCCGAAGGCAAAGCGGCAATGATGCGGAATGAGCTGATCGGGTTTGTGTTTCAGTCATTCAACCTCCTCAATTTTAAGAATGCAATAGAGAATGTCGCCTTGCCTCTCTATTATCAGAAGATGAGCCGAAAAAAGCGCAACGCTATTGCTGAAGGGTATCTGGAGCGGGTAGGGCTCAAGGAATGGGCACATCATCTTCCTAACGAGATGTCCGGGGGTCAGCGTCAGCGTGTAGCAATTGCGCGGGCATTGATCACCGATCCAAAAATCATTCTCGCGGATGAGCCAACAGGAGCTTTGGATAGTACTACCTCACATGAGGTGATGGGGATATTCAAAGAAGTAAATGCAAATGGAAAGACTGTACTGATTGTAACGCACGAAAATGAAGTAGCAGCTGCCACTCAGCGTATCATCATGATTAAGGACGGCCAGATTTTAAGTGAAAATTACGATGTAAGCCATGTTTGATCTGGATAAATGGCAGGAGATCTTTCAGGCAATTGCCAAGAATAAGGTCCGGACTTTCGCCACGGCATTTGGCGTTTTCTGGGGAATTTTCATGCTCATACTTTTACTGGGAGCGGGCCAGGGGTTACAAAATGGCGTGCAAAAAAGTATGCTGCTGGATGCCATCAATAGTATATGGATTATCCCAGGTAGAACCTCCATGTCTTACCAGGGCAATCCGGCAGGTAGACGTCCTTCCCTGAAAGAGGGTGATTTGAATTCAGTTGATGAAGAGGTCAGTGGGATAGAGTTTATCTCGCCAGAAAACTGGATGCAGGGTACTTACATTGTAAAGTATAAAAATCGGGGAAGCGCTTTTGGCGTTTATGGTACCAAATCTGATTATTTCAGTATCAAAGTAACCATGAAAGTGACAAGTGGTCGGCAGCTCAACAGGCTGGACGATGAGCAAAAACGCAAGGTTTGTTACATCGGTAGTCGTGTGGCTGAGTCCATTTTCCCGGTTGGGGTTGATCCGGTCGGTGAATATCTTGACATCAAGGGTAGCATGTTTCGTGTAGTCGGGGTGTTCAAGTTTGAAGCCAGCAATGGCATGGACCAGGCCAGCAGGATATACATTCCGTTCTCTACTTTTCAGCAGGTATTTAACCCCGAAAAAACAGTTTCACTCTTTGCAGTAACTACCGCTCCTGGGCAATCAGGTAAAGCTTTGGAGAAAGACATTCTCGATTTACTGAAAGCTCGCCAGTCTATTCATCCCGATGACAATCGGGCTTTTTGGGTGCACAACCAGGAGGAGAACTTCAAGCAAGTACAGGGCTTGTTTACCGGAATCAAGATTTTCATCTGGATCGTTGGTATTGGCACTCTTACCGCAGGAATTGTTGGTGTTAGCAACATCATGATTATTGTGGTGAAGGAAAGAACCAAAGAAATTGGTATCAGAAAAGCCCTGGGTGCCACACCAAAATCGATCATTGGCTTGATCCTTCAGGAATCTATTTTCATCACAGCACTCTCCGGATATTTTGGTTTATTCCTTGGAGTGGTTTTGCTCGAAACCGTCAATTATCTGATGGTCTCCCTTGGAGCTGAGAGTGCGTTTTTTACCCGGCCAGAAGTCAATTTTCAAGCTGCCCTGTATTCATTGGCAATTCTGGTTTTTTCCGGCGCGATGGCAGGACTATTCCCTGCATTGCGTGCTGCCAATATTAAACCTGTAGAAGCCCTAAAAGACGAATAATATGTTTGATCAGGATAAATGGCAGGAAATATGGCAAACCATCATGAAGCACAAGCTGCGCACAGCTTTGACTTCATTTGGTGTGTTTTGGGGAATCTTTATGCTGGTGATATTGCTAGGTGCCGGTAATGGCTTGCACAATGGCGTGATGCAAAATTTCGACATTGCAAAAAATGCTCTATTTGTCTGGACAGAAGTCACTTCTGTTCCTTATGCAGGATTTCAGGCTGGACGAGAACTCAGACTGAGTGACGATGACTATCGTGCGGTTCTTCAACTAAAGGAGTTGAAAGTAGTTTCTCCAAGAATCAATGTTGGAGGCTGGACCGGCGGCCAACTATCCATGAAATATGATGATAAGGAAGTTTCGTACCGGCTCATGGGTGATTACCCTCAATATCTGGACATCCAACCTCTTTGGGTGACTGAAGGGCGCTTTATCAACAAGTTTGACATACATGACAAGCGCAAAGTAGCTGTGCTTGGCCGGAGGGTGAAAGATGATCTCTTCCAGGAGCGCGAAGCTCTTGGTGAATACATTAAGATCAATGGGGTCCCGTTCAAAGTTGTCGGTATTTTCGACTCAAAAGCTACGGGAGATGATGCTCAGAATGATGTGCAGGTGGTTCATATTCCTGTAACCACTGCGCAGCAAACCTTTAGTATGGGAGATTTTATCGGTTGGTTTGGATGCATTCCCAAAGATGGAATAAGAGGGGCCGATGCAGAGGAAGCAGTGAAACAGGTGCTACGCAAGCGGCACAAAATCGCCCCGGATGACAGGCAGGCACTTGGCAGCTTTAATGTGGAAGAGGAATATCAGCAGATGCAAGGACTCTTTACAGGCATTGCTGCATTTAGCTGGCTGGTGGCCATCGGGACTATCCTTGCCGGAATGATCGGTGTGGGAAATATCATGCTGATCATTGTAAAAGAGCGCACGAAAGAGATTGGTATTCGCAAATCGATTGGCGCCAGACCTGGATCTATTATCAGCATGATTGTGCAGGAGTCGTTGGTGATCTCCGGTATTTCCGGGTATCTAGGCTTAGTGGCCGGGGTGTTTTTGATAGAGGGAATTTCCAAAGCAATGGTAGAATTCAATCTCCAAAGCGAGTTTTTCGCCAATCCTGAAATCGATTTTGAAGCGGCTTTTTCTGCCATTGCAGTGCTGCTGATCTCCGGAGTAATCGCTGGACTGATTCCTGGAATCAAAGCGGCTCGCGTAGACCCTGTAGTTGCACTTAGAGATGAATAAATTAAATGACCAAAGACTGAGAAACTCAGATAATTAACTATCTGGTTATCAATCAACAAATCGTGAATTGTGTGATTTTTAAATAGCTTTTAGTTAACTAATCAACAGAAACCTGACCTAAATAACGGAACTATGAAAAGATTTTTGATCGGACTTGTGATTGTAGCAATACTTGGCCTTTTTGGCTATACTGCTTATTTCCTTTACCAGAAATCGGTAGAGCCACCGGTAGTTTATGAAACCGACCAACCATTTAGAACCGACATTGTGAAAAAGACGATTGCTACGGGATCTATCGTGCCAAGAAAAGAAGTAGCCATCAAGTCACAAGTATCTGGTGTAGTAGAAAAACTCTATCTGGAAGAAGGAGCTCAGGTACAAATCGGTGATTTGATTGCCAGGATTAAGATCATCCCAAACGTGGTAGCGCTCAACAATGCCCAGGCTCAGCTTGAAACGGCAAAAATCAATTTTGAAAATGCCAACAAGGAAGTCAAAAGGCAGAAAGAGCTATTTGATGAAAGGGTGATTTCTGAACAGGCTTACAATCAATATTTACTGGATTTCAAACTTAGAAAACAAGAAGTAGAAGCTGCAGAAAACAACCTGGAGCTAATCAAAGAAGGTTCCTCACAGAAGACCGGAAACGTCTCCAACCTGGTTCACTCCACTGTGGATGGAATGATCCTGGACATTCCTGTGAAAGAAGGTACTTTCATCATTGAGTCCAACACCTTCAATGAAGGAACCACAATCTCTTCCATTGCGGATATGAGTGAGATGATCTTTGAAGGAAAAGTAGATGAGTCCGAAGTTGGAAAGATCCAAGAAGGTATGGATCTGGCTTTGTCAGTTGGAGCAATAGAAGGAGTGGTTTTTGACGCTCAGTTAGAGTTTATTTCTCCAAAAGGTGAAAGTGATGAAGGTGCTATCAAGTTTGACATCAAGGCAGCTGTAGACTTAAAAAAGGACTATTTCCTACGAGCTGGCTACAGCGCTACTGCTGACATTATCCTTCAAAAAGCTGAAGATGTACTGGCTGTAAAAGAAAGCAATCTCATTTTTGAAGAAGATGATGTGTTGGTGGAAGTAGAAGTAGGCGAGCAGCAATTCGAAAAGCGAAAAGTAAAAACCGGTCTTTCTGATGGTATCAACATTGAAATACTGGAAGGATTAAATGAGTCTGAAAAGATCAAAAAACTGTAGTCTGCAAGACAAAGAAGTTTTTAATTAAATATTTTCGGGGGAATTAATAGGTGCATACCTAACGATTTTCTTAGGCCGACGTAAAAATTCCCCATGAATAAAATTGTATATGTTCTTCTGATAATTGTAGTACTTTTTGGCGCTTGTACACCCGATCAACCTACTGGAGATCAAATCATCCAGCAGTCAATCAGAGCTCATGGACAGTCAGAGTTTATGAACAAGAAACTGGCTTTCACATTTCGTGACAGGCGCTACACTTCAAAACGTACGGAAAACGAATACACCTACACACGAACCTGGCAGGAAAATGACAGCACGACAATTGCGGATAAGCTGATCAACAGCTCTCAGTTTTCCCGACAGATTAATGGTGAAGTGGTGAGCCTTCCTGATTCGATGGTGCAGAAATATACCTCTTCTGTAAACTCTGTTTTGTACTTTGTGCAGCTCCCTTATTTGCTTACTGATCCAGCCGTAAATGCTACTTATCAAGGTCAGCAAAAATTAGCTGGTGAAACCTATGACGTAGTAAAAGTTACTTTTGGAAAAGGAAATGGCGGGGAAGATTTTCAGGACGAATATCGCTATTGGTTCAATCAAAATGGTCATCTGATGGACTACCTGGCCTATAGTTATCAGACTAATGGCGGTGGTGTAAGATTCCGCAAAGCTATTGACCGGTATAGCTTTGGTAATGTGATTTTTCAGAACTACATCAATTATGAAGTGCCTAAAGAAACACCTCTTGAAGAGATTCCCGAATTATTTGAAAAGGGGCAGCTTAAAGAACTTTCCAGGATTGTCAGTGAGGATATTGGTCTTGAGTAAATAAAATAGATTTAGTCAAGCCATCCAATCATCATATACCAAGGCCTCAACTCCCTGATAATGTTTGATATTATGAGTTATCAACTGCAGGTTATATGTAATTGCAAGTCCACATATTAGGAGGTCAGCTGTCCCTATTGTTACTCCTTTTCTTCTCAAACTACCATAAATTTTAGCTGACTGCTGAAGAGATTCTTTGGATATTGACACAATTTCGCATTGTGATGCGAACCTCTCAAATGAGTCAATTTGAGCATTGGCTTCCTTATACTCCAATCCGGCGAGTATTTCGTAATAAGTGATTTCAGAAATAGTTATCGTGGGAAACTCTTTCAAATATCCAGTAATACGCTGGATCACCTTATCATTTCCCCGGAGATAAAATGAGAGAATATCTGTATCCAGCAGTGCTTTGTTCAAAATTCCGGAATTCTTTGAGGCTCAGCAATTCTTTTTTCATGTAGAGAATTGGTTAAATCATCCCAAATCTCAGGATTCATATTTTTAAATATTCCTGCAAAAGAAAGCACATCAGTTTCATTCGAACCCGCTTTTTCGAGAGACTTTATAAACAAATCAAGTGTATCAAGCTGTTCGTTTGGAAGGCTTTTTACCCTACTAATTATTTGAGATCTCTTGTTCTTTTCGGTTATCATCAATTTTTCTTTATGACTAAAGTTACAAACAATAACAAGACTTATTCATATGCCCATCAACTTTACCAAAACGAGAACTCTACAAAATTTGATGCGGCTACTTCTGACAGTTTGTATAGTCAAAGACATGAAGCCCGAGATTATCCCACCTTTTGTCATAACTTTCATACAGCATGGATTCACATTTACCCCACAGCTCTTTGTAAGTTGACCAATAGCGCTTCTGATTTATCTTATAGGCCGCTTCTCCATTGAAAGAGATGAAATAGGAAGCTTCCACACCTCCTGCTATCGAAATACCTGCTACCTGTAGAGATTCCGTTTCATCGGCCATAGGATCATGATATATCTTCACCACTTCTTCAAAATGCGGATTCAATAGCTGCAACATCAGAGTATATGTTTTCTTTCCATAATTCACCTCCATTTGCTCCAGGCGCACATATCCTTCTTTGCCAAAATTGGGATCTGATTGAGGTTTATTAATATTCTGCACATTGTCTATGGTATTGAGCTGATTACTAATGTTGTTGATCGCACTGGAAGGCAAATACATGTGGTCAATTTCATTTGCCTCATAAGCCCTCACATTGACATTTTTCTCTATTTCAATAGTGGCAATTTGTCCTTTTTTCCGGCTCAGGCCTTTGATAATGCCTTCTATTTGAGAGCCATCTTTCAGGTAGACGTATGCAGGCTTTTGCCTGGAATAAGAAAATGTAGGAGTGATAAGTGCTTGTCCAAAAGTCATTTGCACAGAGAACAGTAATACAAATAATGTAGTTACCTGCAATAAGTGCTTGGGCAATAATAATTTCATCTTAGCTGATTGATTTTTCTAAAAATTTTGAATGAATTAGTACTTAAGACCTTGGTTCTCCATCCATGGTTCTTTTGCCTTTTGTGTAGAACAAGAAAAACATCACAACACCGGCAAGAAACATTGGTATACTCAGTATTTGTCCCATGTTGAGTGCCATGTTCTCCTCAAACGCTTCCTGATTCATTTTGAAAAACTCATCTGCGAACCTGAGTGACCATAGCAACATCATAAAGATGGCAAAGTTGACTCCTTGTGGAATGGTGGTTCTCTTATTTTTCCAAAGTAAAAATGTGATCAACATAATCAGAATACAGTAGGCAGCTTCGTAAAGCTGAGCTGCGTGCCTGTTGATACCAAGACCATAGATCTCTGCTACAGCATGACCATCTTCTTCATAAAACTTGTAAGCAAGTGGCTGATCTTTACCGAAATCAATGTGCTGAGTTACTTCATCGTATGAAAGCAATGCATTGCGCAGTTGATGCTCAAAAAATGACTTATCTGAAGTTGTTAACTGAACACCTCGGTTGTAAATAATTTTTGCTGTAATAGGATGTATTCCTGGCTTGTCACTTTGCATGTCTCCACCCTTCTCAAACACCACCTCATCGATCTTACGATCATCATAATTCAACACCTCTTCTGTGTAATGAGCATATACTACTCCGTAATCCGCATGGGTCATTGTTCCTTCCATTTCGGAGTTGAAAAAATTACCTGTTCGAATCAGAGCACCAGTTAGTGCTGTTACAATTACGAGTCGATCAACCAACCACCAAAAGCTGTATTGCGGGTATTTTCTTGAAAAAAGATAGATACTCACAAAAATCCCTAGAGCACCACCATGGCTGGCCAATCCACCTTCCCAAACTTTGAATATCTCTATCGGGTGAGTAAGATAAAATCCAGGATTGTAAAACAAGCAATGTCCAAGTCGAGCACCGACTATCGTGGCTATTACCATATAAACTGTCAGCTTCTCAACATCTTTCTCTGGTCTACCTTCCTGCTTAAACATCCAAAAAAGGACTTGCTGAGAAATGATAAAGCCTGCAGCAAAGAGTAATCCGTACCACCTCACAGGATGATCGAAGAAGGGAATAACAAAAATGTTGGGGTCAGGACTCCAGATCAAAAAGTTGAGGATCAAATGCATGGATTAATGTGATTTCCAAAAGTATGGTAAAAATAACATGAGCACTGTGAAAAGTTCAAGTCGTCCTAAAAGCATTAAAAAAGACAATAACCACTTTCCGGGTGCAGATATGGCAGCAAAGTTATCCACCGGGCCCACTTTTCCAATTCCAGGGCCAATATTTCCCAAACATGTAGCCACAGAACCAATGGCTGTATCGAAATCTGCTCCGAATATTCCCATGAGCATAGAACCCGCTGCGAAGATCGAAATATAGATCATAATGAAGGCCAGAATGTTATAGGTAATCTCCCTTGACACAGCTTTACCATTAAGTCTTACAGGGATTACAGCCTTTGGGTGTAACTGACGTTTTAGCTCCAAAAAGCTGTTTTTGATGAGTATCACATGTCTCACCACCTTCACTCCACCTGCCGTAGAGCCGGCAGAAGCACCAATAAACATCATCACCACAAAAAGCACAGTGATGAATGGAGTCCATGATGTATAGTCAGCAGTGATATATCCAGTGGTGGTGACAACTGACACCACCTGGAAAAGCGCATCTCTTATAGATTGCTCAAAATCATCATAACCAAGGCCATATATGACCAAACCCACTACCAGACCGGAAATGAGACACAATCCTGCGTAAACCCGGAATTCCTCATTTTTGAGCACTTTTTTGAAGTCTTTATGGAGAGCAAAATAGGTCATGGTAAAGTTGGTACCTGCCAAAAACATAAAGACGATGATCACATACTGTATGAATGGCGAAGTAAAATATGCTATGCTGGCATTCTTCGTAGAAAAACCTCCAGTGGCCATGGTAGTAAGCCCATGATTGATGGCATCATAAAAAGTCATCCCCCCCAGCCACAGCAGTGCTGTTTCAGTTAAAGTCAACCCCAGATAAATCAACCAAAGCCTCTTGGCTGTTTCCTTAATCCGAGGTTGTAATTTATCAGGAGAAATCCCTGGTGCTTCAGCGACAAATAGCTGCATCCCTCCAATTCCTAAAATCGGCAATATCGCTACTGTTAGCACGATAATTCCCATGCCTCCGATCCATTGCGTAAGGCTTCTCCAGAATAAAATTCCTTTGTGGACACCTTCTATATCTGTAAGGATCGTTGCCCCGGTGGTAGAAAAACCGCTCAACGTTTCGAAAAATGCATCAGTTAAAGTGGGAATAGAACCACTCAGCAAATACGGAAGTGAACCGAAAAATGACATGATGAGCCAACCAAAGGTCACCACCAAATATCCATCCCGCTTTTTCAGTTCTTTATTTTGGGCATTTCTGGTAAACAGCCACATCGCCAAACCTATAATGGAAGTGATTATTGCGGACAAGACAATTGCCCAAAGGTCACCTTCTTTGAAATAGAGGCTAAACGGAATGCAGGAAAGCATAAATACTCCATTTAGCATCAATAAGGTGCCCAGAATGTTGGCGATTACCTTATAATTAAAACGCATTACTTGAAGAAAGCTTCAATTTTGTGAATACAATCCGGTCTTGACAGCACTACTACACGATCTTTTTCATGAAACTGGAAGTTGCCACGTACAGTGTAACCCATTCCCTTTCTGATCACCCCACCAATAATAGCTGTCTTTGGAAAGTCTAAATTTCGCAACTCATGGGTCAGAATTTTAGATTCGGGCTGAACTTCAAATTCGAGAATTTCAGCGTCCACACCATGAATACTGGTCAGGTTAAGAACCTGACCTTTTCTGATATACCGGAAGATAAAGTTTGCAGCAATTAACTTCTTGTTGATCAGCGTGTCTACACCGATATTTTGTGATAAATGGATGTAATCTATGTTTTCTACTGCTGCGATGGTTTTCCCAACTCCATTGTTTTTGGCAACCAAACAAGAAATAATATTGGTTTCGGAATTACCCGTTACGGCAATTACGGCATCCATTCGATCTATTCCTTCTTCTTTCAGCAGATCTATATCCCGGCCGTCACCATTGATGATCATGGTATCCGGAAGCTCATCAGCAAGGTTAAAGCACTTGTCTTTGTCCAGTTCAACAAGCTTGATATTATATTTTTTACTGAGTTGGCGGGCAGTATTAATTCCTACCTTACTTCCGCCAAGAATCATGATGTTCTTAATTTCGATTGGCTCCTTTCCAGCCAGCGACATCACCCGATCTGTTCCACTGGGCTCTGTGATAAAGTAAGCATGATCATTCAGCTCAAAGCGATTGTTACCATGAGGAATGATCGTTTCGCTATCACGAAGGATCGCCACAGTAGTGAAATTATGATCCGGATTGAGATAAGCGGTCTCAGTCAGCGTTTTATCACGCAGCTCTGAATTTTCATCCACAGTGATACCAATCAAAGAAAGCATTCCTTTTTCGAACTCAAAAGTGTCAGTAAGAGCAGATTGTTTTAGCAATCTTTTGATTTCCTTGGCGGCCAAAGATTCCGGTGAGATCACTTCATCTATACCGATAGCTTTCAGGTCAAGTTTCTCTCGTTGATGCAAAAATTCAATATTGGAGATCCTGGCTATGGTACGTTTTGCACCAAGTCGCTTACCGATCATAGCCGTGGTAAGGTTAGTTTCCTCAATGGAAGTAACTGCAATCAACAAATCCGCTTTGGCCACATTGGCCTCTTCCAAAATACTGATTGAAGTACTGCTACCTCTGATTGTGTGCACATCGAGGTGTGCAGAAGCGTTTTCCAGTACTGAGCTATCCTGGTCGATGAGGATAATATCCTGTTCTTCATACGCCAACAACTTGGCCAAATGAAAGCCCAAATCCCCGGCTCCAGCAATGATGATTCTCATAGCATATCCTTATTGGGTGGCAAATATAAAGTAAAGATCACCCCATAAAACAATATGCGATAGCTTATTCGTTCAGATGGGAATAATCCTCGATTACCATGGAAAAACATGTAACCATTTAATTTCCAATTGCCAAAGATTGGAGAAGAATCTGGGAATAACAATGAATAACCTGATCAACTGACTGCAATGTGTCTTTAACGAGCGATAAGAGGGATTTTCATCAATGCCTGAATTAGTACCAAAAACGCAATCAATATGTAAACCGCACCAGCGATGATCACTTCTCTTGGTCTGCTGAATACATAAAAACCAAGCAATGGAAGCACCTGTAAAGCATGCATCCCTACAAAATGTGCTACACGCAAGTCACCATATTTGATACTCCAATTAAGAAACTGAATCCCTGGGCCTCCATCAGGCCCTCCATAGCTGTGAGCCAGTTGCTGAGCCATGATTCCTCCTTCGAATGCAAATACTACAAAACACAAGATTCCAAGGCGGATTCCCCACAAGTATGCCAGTGACAAATCAGGAAAAGAGTCTTTGAAAAAATAATAACCAATAATTAATGTATAAAAGGTCATCGCCGAGATAGCAATTCCCATCATACCATACATAAAAGCATTAAATGGTGTGGAAATATTAAAGTGCGATAGCTCACCTTGTGCTGCTTTTAGGATAATATAAACCAACTCAAAAGTCATTACAGCAACTACGGTCCAGGTGTAAGCCGTAACATGACCGGATCTATTAAGATATGCCAGAAGCCAACCCATTGTCCAACAAAAAATCCAGCTCGAAAGAAGAAACTTGGCCGGCTTGATCCAGGCATTGATTCCCAAAACCTGCACTTCGGAAAACACTACCAAACCACCGGTGATCAGACCAGAGACAAGGCACACCAACCCAAACACAAACAAGGCAGGATTCCTTGCGAAAAGCTCATTTAGAAATTCCATTTGTAACAAGGTTCAGTACCGAAAGAATGATTTGGAAATCACCGCTCTAATCACGACATAGGTCAGTAAGCCAAATGGTCCGAGCATGAAAGTGAAAAACAGACTGGGTATAATAATCCATCTGTTAATTCCATTTTTTGAAGCATTGGTGACGATGTACAAACCGACAATCAGGTCAAAAGCCAGATAATGCACCCAACCCGCCAGTACGGCCCAAGGACTTGTGAAAAGCGACATTACGCCACTTAGGCTACCAAAATCACCAAACCCGCCAGGATCAAAAGTGGATACGATCAACCCTGCGTATAGCAAGCAGAGTAACATGATGGAAACCGAAAATATCGTTTGGTGTGCCCACCGACGAAATGGAAAGATCACCAAAACGATCCAGCTGATCATCGCCACTGTACTTGCCAATTGAAAAAGAGTAGAAGGATTCATAAGCAATTGATTTTGTTAAAAGTACGAAACCACATATCGCGGCATAAGATCAACAATGCTGAACCCAGAAAAAAGAACCTTCAAGCGGCAAATGACTCGGGCGAAATCAGCGTACTGCTATCAGTCTTTGATGGACTTAAAATATTCTTTGGCAGCCTTCATCGCCTTTGGCGCAAGCATTATCGCTCCAATCATCGTTGGGAAAGCCATGAGGCCATAAGCTAAATCAATAATAGCCACCACTCCTTGCAAAGTAGCCACAGAACCAACTATGACCAGCGCAACATACCAATAGTTAAATACTCCTGAATACTTAACTCCTATCAAAAAAGAAAGGCATTTTTGACCATAATAGGCAAATCCGAAAAGCGTGGTAAAAGCAAATATCAAGACACAAATGGCGAGAATATATGGCCCAATAAATGGCAAACTTTCACTGAATGCTTCAGCGGTGAGTGAAATACCATCCAGTTCGGTATTTTTCCACACGCCAGTTACGAGAATAGAAAGCCCAGTCATGGTACAGATCACCAAAGTATCAATAGCTGGCCCCATCATAGCCACCAGGCCTTCGCGTACAGGTTCCTTGGTTTTAGCCGCACCATGCATCAATGGAGCTGTACCAATTCCGGCTTCATTGGAAAAAGCAGCCCTTCTGGCTCCTGTAATGATCAATGCTCCTACGGCTCCACCCATCGCTGATTTGGCAGTAAATGCATCCGTAAAAATCAATAACAAAGAATCACCCAGACCTGTAAAGTTTGTAATCAGAATGAATAGTACGCTAAGAACATATAGCACAACCATCGCAGGTACCAACCTACTAGCCACCTGACCAATTCTCGAGATTCCTCCGAAAATAACCAGGGATACCAGTATGGCTATACCGATTCCCAACCCTAGATCTATGGAAAATTGATCTCCAGCAATTCCATTAGGAACCAGTAGAATATCTTTTGTTGCCTGTACAATCTGATTGGCTTGAAAAACAGGAGTAGCTCCAAAAAATCCGGCTAGCGCAAAGAATGCAGCCAATGGCTTCCATTTTGGTCCAAGGCCTTCACGTATGTAGTACATTGGTCCTCCTTGCAGATGTCCGGCAGAATCCTTGCCTCTGTACATTACGGCAAGGGTAGCAGTGAAAAATTTAGTGGCCATGCCAAGAAAAGCACTTACCCACATCCAGAAAATTGCTCCTGGTCCACCCATAGCTATGGCTACAGCCACACCTGAAATATTCCCCATTCCTATTGTTGCCGCCAAGGCTCCAGATAATGCCTGAAAGTGATTGATATCTCCCGGATCATCCGGATCATCATATTTTCCCCGTAGCACATTCACTGCATGAGTGAAATACCTGAATGGCAAAAACCGTGAATAAATCATGAAAAACATTCCACCACCCAGCAAGACAATGAGTAGTGGTGTGCCCCAAACAAAGTTTGCGGCATCAACAATGAACTGCTCCAATGAACTCATAATGCTTCTTTTTGGAGGTGTGGCTGCAAATATGTCCAAACAGTTTGGGCTACTAGCTCATGGCCTTCTGCTGTAGGGTGAATACCGTCATTTTGATTGAGTGCTGGCTCGCCAGCTACTTTTTCCAGAATAAAAGGAATCAGATCAGACTGAGTTTCTTTGGCAACAGCCGGAAATATTTGTCGGAATTCTTTGGTGTAATCGGGGCCCAGGTTTGGTGGCACTTCCATCCCTGCAATAATTACTTCAACATCTGGATTAACAGCCTTAACTTTCTCTACAATGGCAATCAGATTTTTATGTGTTGCGGTCAAATCCAGCCCTCTCAATCCATCATTTGCGCCAAGCTCTAATACAAAAATATCCGGCACAGTCTGTAGCACCCATTCGATCCGATTCAATCCGCCCGCAGTAGTTTCTCCACTGAGTCCGGCATTTACCACTTGATATGGATAATTCAAGGAATCAAGGATGTCCTGAATAGCGGCTGGAAAAGCATCCTCAGGATCAAGACCATAGCCCGCCGTGATACTGTTCCCAAAAAACAGGATAATTTGATCCTTGCTTTCGGTTGTCGACATTTCTTTTTGTGAGGATTGTTTTTCAGATGTTTGTTCCTGCTTTTGAGGAGCAGAGCAGCTTATTGATCCAATCAAAATGCTAACAATAAGACCGACAATATATAATTTCATCATTCAATGCTTTATCAGGCAAGTTTCGAATTTAATAAAGGGTGCCTCTAAAATCCCGGTATGTGAAGGAAAATCCGCGAAATTCGAAGAAATCATTCTAAAGAGAAACTACGTCGAAATTTTAAAGTCCCCTAAACAAGCTGTAAGTGAATTCGTTCTTACACTAATTCTGCTTTGTTATGTTAGAAAATCAAATGGTTTTGCCTTTCCCATTAGGGGCTCCTTGCTTAGGGATTTAAAAGGGTGAAAAAGGCAGCATGAAAAGCATCATTATTTCCTGATGATCAGGTCAAATTTTAAACGCTATTAAATGTCAACAATCTTACAGGTTTCTTCTCTCACCAAAACCTTCAACAGCGGCCAACGCCAGATAAAAGTACTCGACAATATCAATTTCAGCCTGGAAGCTGGCAAAAGCATGGCCATCGTTGGGCCATCCGGAAGCGGAAAAACTACGTTGCTAGGACTCTGCGCCGGTTTGGATCGCACCACATCGGGAGAAATCACTATCAACAACGTACTACTCAACAAACTCACTGAGGACGAATTGGCACAATTAAGAAATCAGGATGTTGGGTTTATTTTCCAGAATTTTCAACTGATACCAACACTTACAGCCCTGGAAAACGTGATGGTGCCGCTGGAACTTCGCGGCGAAAAAAATATCGTCAATCAATCCAAAGAACTTCTGACCCGCGTTGGTTTGGGAGATCGATTCGATCATTATCCTTCTCAGCTGTCTGGAGGTGAACAGCAGCGGGTAGCCATTGCCAGGGCTTTTTCCAATAAACCCAAAATTCTTTTCGCTGATGAACCAACGGGCAACCTTGACGAAGAAACCAGTCATTCAATAGAGGCACTTCTATTTGAAATCAACAAAGAACAAAACACCACACTGGTGATTGTGACACATGACAATGAACTGGCACAAAAAACTGATCACGTGATCAGGATGAAAGGCGGGAAGTTGGTTGATTAGTGAATGCCTGCCCGCTTTAGCAAAGCAGAAGAGGGGTTGAATGGTATAGTCTCAATCAATAAATAGCCAAAAGGCTAGAAGCCAGGCGCCAAATGCCCTGGAATTAAACTCATAATTAAAAATTCAAAACTTAGAATTCACAAAGTTTGGACCGAAAAACAAAAATAGAATCAGCGAAATATAGCTGGCTTTGGCCAGTGAAAATGGCCTGGCGTGATAGCCGCAAGAGCAAAGGGAAGTTGTTGCTGTTTGTCATGGCGATTTCACTGGGTATTGCTGCCCTGGTAGGAATTACTTCTTTTCGGGAAAACCTGCTTGCTGAAATTGATGAACAGGCCAAAACACTTATAGGAGCAGATATTGAAATCAAAGGAAACGAGCCTCTTCCGGATAGTCTGATGTTTTCGCTGTTCGAACTAGCTCCTGAAATGTCCCGGGAAATCTACTTCGCCTCGATGGTATATTTCCCACAGACTGACGGCACACGTTTGGCACAGGTAAGAGCTTTGGCGGGTAAATATCCCTATTATGGCGCTATTGAAACCATTCCCGAAGAAGCTGCCAACAAGTTCCAGGAAGGCCAATATGCCCTGGTAGATGAAAAACTGATGATTCAGTACAATGTGGAAGTTGGGGATGAGGTAAAAGTTGGTAGCAAAACTTTTAAGATCATCGGGAGACTACAGAAAATTCCTGGTCAAACAGAAATTGGCGCCACAGCCGCACCGGTAGTTTATATTCCTTACAATTATCTGGATGGAACCGACCTGTTGAAAAAAGGCAGCAGGATCAATTACATTAATTATTTCCAGTTTAGCGCCGAGGTTGACACCACTGGCAAATGGTCAAAACTTATCGATGTAGTGGATAAGAAAGGCTTCCGTGTAGATGATATAGAAGAACGCAAAGAAGACACCGGAAGAGCATTTAAGGACCTTACCAACTTCCTCGAACTGGTAGCCTTCGCTGCACTTTTGCTGGGCTGTATTGGGGTGGCTAGCTCCATGTATGTGTACACAAGGGAAAAAATCGGAATTGTTGCCACGCTGCGTTGCCTGGGTATGAAATCCAATCAAGCCATCAGCATTTTTCTGATTCAGGTAGGATTCTTTGGGTTGATCGGTTCCGTGATCGGCGCACTGGCAGGCATCGGGATTCACATGTACTTTCCTGTTTTGGTCAAAGACTTTATTCCCGTGGAACTGGATCCAAGTTTTTCCTGGCTTTCCGTTTTGAGTGGAATCGCAATAGGTGTGGTCGTCGCTGTGAGTTTTGCACTGCTTTCACTAGTTGCATTGCGCAAAGTGAGTCCGCTGGAAGCTATCCGCTCTGAAATCGCTCAGGGAAACAAACGAAAAATTGACCCATGGCAAATGGTCATCGGTGTACTAATCAGTGCTTTTCTTCTCTGGCTGGTTTACCTGCAGGTTGGTTCGCTAATGAGTGCTGTGTTTTTCACACTTGGCCTGGTGGCTTGTATTTTGATTTTAGCCCTTACGGGAAAAGGTCTGGCACTTGTGATCAAAAATCTTATGCCAAACAGCATTCCTTATGTCTGGCGACAAGGACTTTCCAATCTTTACCGACCACACAATCAAACTTCTCTGTTGATCACGACTTTAGGATTGGGAACAGCCTTCATTGCCACGCTTCTTTTCATGCAAAACCTACTCGTAGATCGCGTAACCATTGCCGGGTCAGGTGATCGCCCAAACACGATTTTGTTTGACATTCAAACACCACAAAAAGATGCGGTACGGGAACTTACTTTGGACTATGACCTGCCAGTAGTGCAGGAAGTTCCGATTGTCACCATGCGCTTAATGGAAATCAACGGAGTGACCAAAAACCAGGCTGAAAGTGACACTACGAACCACACTCCTGATTGGGCTTACAACAGGGAGTATCGTGTGACTTACAGAGATACTTTGATTTCTTCTGAAACAACTTTGGAGGGCAAATGGGGACCAGAACTTAAAAAATCACGTGATTCAATTTTCGTATCTGTTTCCAGTGGGTATGCCGAAAACCTGGAACTGAAACTTGGTGATGAGCTGCTTTTCAATGTACAGGGTGCATTGCTCAAAACTTATGTGGGCAACATCAGAGAAGTAGACTGGCGCAGAGTTCAGACCAATTTTCTGGTAGTATTCCCGGAAGGAATACTCGAGAAAGCCCCGCAGTTTCATGTGCTGATTACTCGAATAGATAACACCGAAGTGTCCGCCAGGTATCAGCAGGCAGTCGTTCGTTTATATCCAAATATTTCTATCATTGATCTGGAACTAATTCTTGAAACCCTGGAAGAAATTCTTGGGAAAATCGCTTTTGTCATTCGCTTCATGGCATTTTTCAGTATTGGCACTGGCATTATTATGCTGATTGGCTCCATTCTGCTCAGCAGGTTTCAGCGCATGCGGGAAAATGTACTGCTACGGACTCTCGGTGCATCACAGAGCAAACTTTGGAAAATCATTTTCACCGAATATTTCTTTTTGGGCTTGCTTGGTTCCCTTGCCGGACTGGTCATTGCAGGAATCACCACGGTGCTGTTGGGTAAGTTTGTTTTTGAATTCACATTTGTCCCAAATGTGGGTCAGATGGCTTTGGTATCGTTAGCCGTTACTTCTGCTACAGTCATAATTGGGTTGATCAACAGCAGAGATGTCATCAGGCAGAGTCCTCTGGAGGTCTTGAGAAATGAGTCTTAAGAAAACAAAACGCGGACTCTTTGAGTCCGCGCCGTGCTTGTTTTTGAATCATTTAGTCTTCTTTATACCAAACTCTCACCAACTGATACCAGTGAGAGGCAGACTCGCCTCCGGTCCACAGCTCGGTATCCTGGCTTCCTTCTTCATCACTTTCGTGAATGTTGGGTAAAACCACGGTTTCCACATTCACTACTTTGAATTGTGGATTTTCAGTAATCCACTGATTTGCAGCACTAAGTGTATCCTGAAAAGTTCCGATTTTACCTGACTTGAACATTGAGCCTTTTATTTTTTCAGGCACAAAATCTTTAGCTTGTATTGACATAGTTTTAGACGGTTAAAGATTATTGATCCTCAAAATATGAAATTTTTAGTGGAATACAGATGATTTTCTTCAAGTTGCATAACAATTCTTGGCATTATTTTCGGAGCGATTATCTTCGTATTAAATCCACAACAATTATGAAGCAACTATACTTTGGCCTGTCAATCATCTTTTTATCACTGCTCTTTGGTGGGTGCGCGAGCGGTCGCAAGGCCCTCGAAAAAGGTAATTATGGAAAAGCTTTCTCTCAGGCAATTAATCGATTGAGATCCAATGAGGACAGCAAAAAAGCCAGAGCGACGCTATCCAAGGCTTACAAGTTTGCTACAGAAGCTCACATGAGCAGCATTCAGCAAGCCAAACAAATGAAAAGTCCTTTCATGTGGGAAACGATCTCCAGTAACTACCAGCAGATCAACAATATGTACAATGAAATCCTTCATTGCCCTGCATGTCGTGAGATTGTACCCAACCCCAAAAGATATGACGCTGAACTTGCCAAAGCCAATCAAAATGCAGCTGCCGCCCGCTATGACATGGGTATGCTGGCCATGACGCAGAAGCAAAATCGTGCCAAGGCGATAGAGGCTCATCAGCATTTCAAAAAAGCACAACAGTATGTTCCCAGGTACAAAGACATTGAGGATAAACTTAATGAGTCACTTTATTTCGCCACATTAAAAGTGGTGGTAGAACCTATTCCGGTACCATTCAAAGCGCTCAATATCAGCCATGAATTTTTTGTGAATAAGATCAATGAATACCTGCACAATAACCGAATCAATGAATATGTGAGATTTTATACACCCGAAGAAATTACTGCCGAAAAGGTTGAATTTGTAGATCAGATTATTAGAATGGAATTTGACCAGTTTAGCATTGGCAATGTCACCAACACCAATACGATCAAAGAAGTGAGTAAAGACAGTGTTTTGCTGCAGGGCAAAGGTGAAGATGCAGTTTATGGCACTGTAAAAGCCAAAGTGACTGTACATCAAAAATCCATCACTGGTGGAGGTGTATTGGATTTCAAAATTGTGAGCAATGAGTCCAATGCTGTGATCAGCCAGGAGAAATTCCCTAGTCAGTATACCTGGGGTATCCAATGGGCTTCATTCAACGGTGATGAGCGTGCGCTATCAGATGCAGACAAAGCTTTGGTCAACAAAGTGGAGTTACCAATTCCCAATCCTCAATGGATGTTTGAAGAGTTCACCGCTCCGATCTATGATCAGGTCATCGGGAAAATGAGGAATTATTACAGGAATTATTGAATGTGTTTTAATGCTTGAGAGCGTTATTTGCTTTGCTTGTTTTTAAGGAGTAGATTGGAACACGTTATCTTTAAATCCAAACACGGAACTTAATTGCAATAAAAGCTGTATATATCTCAGTATGAAATAGTTTGTATTTAAGTTACAAACTTGTAGTATTGCAGAATAACGTCCAATGTGCGGATTTGCCACCTTTAGGTTTATGTTACCTAAAGGATTGATAGCGGCAAACTCTGACTTTGGACTTTTTTATTTCTATGCAAACAGCAATATTGATTGATGGTGGATTCTTTTTAAAGAGATACAAATACATAAAGGGGTTTGATAAAACAGATCCTCCAGAAACAGTTGCCAAAAATCTGGTCTCATACTGCTTCAAACACATCTTTAGAGTAAACCAGTATCGCAATAGGTATAACCTCCCTCCCACAGAACTCTACAGAATTTTTTATTACGATGCTAAGCCTTTCGATGGAGATTCAAGGGATCCAATTAGTGGAAAATCTCTAAGCTTTAAGAAAACGGATCAATACAAATTCAGGCATTCCTTGTTTAATGAGCTAAAACAACAAAGGAAGATTGCCCTTAGGCTGGGTTTTTTAAAAAACAGTTCCAAAGAATGGACAATCAAATCCAGATACACCAAACTACTACTCTCGGGTAAAAAGGCACTTGAAGAATTGACGACTCAGGATCTTGATTTTCCTCTTAGTCAAAAAGCCGTCGATATGAAAGTTGGTTTAGACATTGCAACTCTTGCTTTTAAAGATCAAGTTGATCAGATAATACTCATCGCAGGAGATAGTGATTTTGTTCCAGCTGCAAAATTTGCGCGAAGGGAGGGTGTTGATTTTATTCTTGATCCAATGTTAAATAACATCGACCCTACACTTCATGAACATATAGATGGATTGATGACTATCAAGGATATGTCCAAGAAGGAATTTCCTGGTTCTTCTGATTCAAGACAAAAGAAGGATAATATAGATTAAAGTCACAATTAACACTGTGCAATATCTAAACTTAACTATTTCAAAGTAGCACTTATTTGAGTGGTCTAGCTGGAGCGCTGTGTTCAGATCCTGATGGAGCATATAGATGGTGAGCTGCATCAAATATTCCTTGTGACACTGGAAAAGGGCTGTCAGCAATGAACCTTCAATGAGAAACGCTCAGATAGGGAAATGTTTTCTGAGCTTTTACACCAAGATTCAGTGTAAATAAAAATGTGAAGACAAAACATATTTCATCTCCACATATACTCATTTCCCACGGTGGGTTTCATAGTAACTAGGGCATAAATTAATTCTGACCTTTCTTTTCCCAATTGTCTCTTAGTGTAATGGTTCTGTTAAAGACCAGCTGATCAGCTGTGCTGTCTTCATCCACACGGAAATAACCCACGCGCTCAAACTGCACCTGGTCACCCACTTTTGCATCCTTAAGCGATGGCTCCAGAACAGTCTTAGTATTGATCTCCAAAGAGTCTGGGTTCAGGTGGTTTTTAAAATCATCCTCAATATCATTGAGGTTTTCAGTCATAAACAGTCGATCATATAGTCTGATCTCTGCATGTACGGCATGAGGTGCCGACACCCAACCAAGCGTTCCTTTCACCTTCTTGCCACTTGTATCCTGGCCGCTTCTGGTTTCCGGATCATACTCTGCATAGATGGTTGAGACCTCTCCATTCTCATCTTTGTCAAATCCTGTACACTTGATGATGTAGGCATATTTCAGGCGCACTTCACGATCCGGCCCAAGACGGAACCACTTACGTGGGCTTGGCGGATTTTCCATAAAGTCAGCTCTGTCAATATAAATCTCTTTGCTGAAAGGCATCTCGCGAGTCCCTGCCGATTCATCTTCAGGATTATTGGTGGCTGTCATCATCTCCACTTTGTCTTCCGGCCAGTTGGTAATCACCAACTTCACCGGATCCAGGATTCCGAATACGCGATTGGTTTTCTTGTTGAGGTCTTCGCGCACGGCATGCTCCAACACCGCCACGTCTGTGATACCGTCTCTACGAGCCACACCAACTTTCTTAGCAAAATTCTTGATCGACTCAGGTGTAAAACCTCTTCGACGAATTCCCGAGATTGTTGGCATACGAGGATCATCCCAGCCAGCAACATATTTACCCTGTACCAGCTCCAGTAACTTTCGCTTGCTTACGATAGTGTAGCTTAGGTTCAATCGTGCAAACTCAGTCTGCTGAGAAGGAAATATATTCAGCTCACCAATCAACCAGTTGTAAAGCGGTCTGTGCACTTCAAACTCCAGCGTACATAGCGAATGTGTTACATGTTCGATACTATCTGACTGGCCGTGGGCAAAGTCATAAGATGGATAAATGCACCAATCGTTACCAGTCCGGTGATGCGCCACATGTTTGATTCTGTAAAGCACAGGGTCACGTAGGTGCATGTTTGGAGATGACATATCAATTTTCGCACGGAGCACTTTTTCTCCATTTTGATACTTTCCATCCTTCATTTCTTCGAAAAGTCGAAGGTTTTCATCTATTGAGCGACTTCTGAAAGGACTCTCTTTCCCGGGAACAGTTGGTGTACCTTTGATGGCATTCCACTCTTCCTGACTCAAGTCATCCACATAAGCTTTTTCCTTCTTGATCAGCGCTATAGCAAAATCATATAGCTGAGGAAAGTAATCAGAAGCATAATATTCTCCATCCCAATCGAAGCCCAACCACTTAACATTGCTCTTGATCGACTCCACGTATTCTGTCTCTTCCTTCTCCGGGTTGGTATCGTCAAAACGCAGGTTGCACTTGCCATTGTACTTTCTTGCCAGACCAAAATTCAGGTGAATAGATTTGGCATGACCAATGTGCAGATAGCCATTAGGCTCAGGTGGAAAGCGAGTCTGTATCTCGGTAATTTTACCAGATTTCAGATCGTTTTCTATCATCTGTTCGATGAAGTTCAGTGATTCTCTTTTTTCGCCTTCCATGTATATTGAAAATTTGACCGCAAATTAAATTAAAGCAGTCATGAATGAAAAATGAGGCGAATTAAAAACGAAAGCTTATTGCCTGGTTTTCAAACTTTCAGCATCAAATGAAAACGGCAACAAGTGTCTCAAATCATCCAAAACAATATAATTGGACAGGTGATCGCTCATAATCACTTTGATCGGTTCTGCCTGCTGACTGGCATATTCCAACATAACCTGTCGGCAATTGCCACAGCTAAAAGCATCAGCCGGTTGCTGATGGCTATTCCTGGCCACTACAGTGATGGCTCTTATTGGCTGTTTGGTTTGTGATTTGGCAGCAAAAAGCGCTACTCTCTCGGCACAAAGGCCAGAAGGGTAGGCTGCGTTCTCCTGATTGTTTCCTGTCACAATCGTCTGGTCTTGCAGCTCCACAGCACTTCCTACTTGAAAATTAGAATAGGGCGCGTGAGCGCCATCCATTGCTTCCTGTGCCTTGACTATTAGCTGCTGGTCAGCTGTAGATAGCTCATCAAAAGACACCTTTTGATAGCTAATTAGTAACGATTCATTCATGGGTATGTCGTTTTAAAAAAACAGGGAAAGTAATAAACGCACCTTTGACACTTTAGTTGATCAAAAAAGACTGTAGTGACTGATCTGCTCAATAAAGCCCTTCACTGCATGTGGGTGAATAATAATTGCAAATAAGACTCCATAGATAGCGCCGTAGAGGTGCGCTTCGTGATTGATATTATCGCTCATCTTTTTCCCTTGGGTATAAGAGTAGATAATATAGATGATTCCAAGAATAAAGCCTTTGATCCCTATTATTCCGAAGATGTAAATCTCATTCATGGGAAAATAGATAATACTGGCAAAAACCATTGCTGCCACAGCTCCTGAAGCACCAAGGCTGTTATAATTGATCTGGTCACGTCGCTTCCAGGCCACTGGCAAGTCTGAAATGATCAATGCGGACAAATAGAAAAAGATAAAGAGCAGTATGCTACCTGGCCCAATGACCTGTCCAAAGACCCGCTCCACTACCTGACCAAAAAAGTAAAAAGTGAACATGTTGAATCCGAGATGAACATAACTGCCATGAATGAACCCGCTGGTAATGAACCGCCAATATTCATTCTTCTTAAAGATCATGAATGGATTCATGAGGCTTTTCTGAAAAAGTGTAGCATTGTTAAATGCCATGAAGCTCACCACCACATTGATGATGATTATAATAAGTGTAATAGAAATCATTTTATTTTTCGCGTTTCATCAGCTGCCGGGCAAAATCTCCGAGTAGTGTTTTGGCATCTTTGTCGGCCTTTAGTTCTTCCAACATACTCAATGCTTCATCAAAATATTCATTCATCAACTTGCTAGTGAGCTCTCGAATGCCAAGTTCATTGTAGATATTCGTAACAGCTTCAACTTTTTCTTTTGGATCAAATTCAGTTTTGCTTAGCCATGAGTGGAGCTCTTCTTTCAAATTATCTGAAGCTAATTCCTGAGCACGGATCAGTAAAAATGTCTTTTTATTCGAGATGATATCACCACCGACCTGCTTCCCAAATTTGCTCTGATCTGCATAAACATCCAGCAAATCATCCATCAGTTGAAAGCCGACCCCCATTTTCACTCCAATTTCATAGAGCTTTTTCCGGTCAGTTTCTGGCATTCCTGCCATCAATGCTCCCAGCTCCAAACTAAAGCCCAGCAACACCGCAGTTTTGAGGCGAATCATATGCAAATAATCACTCACAAAAACCGCAGACTGCTCTTCGAAATTCATGTCGATCTGCTGACCTTCACAAACCTCTACCGCAGTTCTGTTGAAAAGTTTGATTGCTTCCGGTAACAATTTTGGATCAATTTCGAGCAACAGATCATATGCCTTTACCAACATGGTGTCTCCACTGAGAATGGCCACTGTGCTATTCCATTTTTCATGGACCGTGGGCATGCCTCGTCTGAGAGGTGCTTCGTCCATGATGTCGTCATGCATCAGTGTAAAGTTGTGAAAAACCTCCACCGCCAATGCCGGACGAATGGCCTGGCTAAAATCATCACTGACAAGCTGATGTCCCAGCAAAACCAGCAAAGGCCTCATTCGCTTACCACCAAGTGAAAGGATATAAGATATTGGCTGGTATAAGTTTTCTGGTTGTTGACCAAAATCCAGTTGGTCAATTTCCTGATTTATAAGCTCCTGTAGTTCAGGGATAGATTTCATGCATTTTGGTATTTGGGCGTTGGGTTTCGGGTATATGGATTGAACTTAATACCTATCCAAATCTACATTCGATTTTGGTGTAATTAGCTTAGTCTGATTTTTTGAATCGCAATCTTAACAAAAACTACAGAAAGCGCTCAATGTTCTGAAGAAATGAATAATGCTGAACTAAAGGCACGAAAATAACAATGCCCCGGCTGGAGCCGGTATATAGCCAATCGCTCGGTTCTGCCGGGCGATTCATATGATAGAAGCTTAAAGCTTCTTATGGAAGCACAACTTTTAATGGACTAAATGTATTGGCACTACTAAAGTGATAACAGCTTTCTTCGGTTACAGCATCAGCAAATGAAGTAAATCAGCACAGCATTTTTTTAGGTCAGATATTTTCAAAATTTATTCTCAGAAATTGGAATTATCAAGTCTTCAGAGATATCTCAAGCAAAAAGCCAGTGAATAATTACTGAGCCAAAGGCTCCTAAAATAACAATGCCTCGGCTGGAGCCGGTATATAGCCAATCGCTCGGTTCTGCTGGGCGATTCATATGATAGAAGCTTAAAGCTTCTTATGGAAGCACAACTTTTAATGGACTAAATGGATTGGCACTGCTAAAGTGATAACAGCTTTCTTCGGTTACAATGCACGCCCTCACAGGATTCTGATGAATGTAATTGATTTTCTGATCAATCAAATGATTGTTGTAAAGCTCTACAGGATAACTTGTGTTTTGCCACACCTGAAATTCCTCATTCTTTGGATTAAATCTGGCATGAAAACGAAACATGTGTAACAGCCAATCCTTTCTGCTCTCTTTAGTGTTTTCCTGAACGAATAGAAGAATTTGCTTCGCTGTGAAACTTTTGAAATCTCGGATAAAATTGCTGAGAGGTTCTCCTTTTGTATTTCGACAAACCAAGTGTATGTGACTTGGCATAATGACGTAAGCGTAAATTTCAATTGATTTATTTAATTGGCAAAAACCAAGACTGTCAATCACAATATCACAACACTCTTTTCTGGTGAATAAATCGATCCAACCAACAATTGTAAAAGTCAAAAAGTGAGGTAAATCAGAATGGGCTTTTCTAATCTCAGACATTCACTAAAAATATTCACATATATTGGAATTATCAAGTCTTCAGAGATATATCAAGCTAAAAGCTTTGAAATATCAATGCCTCGGCTGGAGCCGAGGCATAGCAAATTGCTCGACTCTATCGGGCGATTAATATGGTAGGAGCTTTAAGCTTCCTATGGAACTATAACTTGTAAGAGGCTCAATGCAATCAATATCACGAAGGAATATATAAACTGAGCCAAGAGCTCTCAAAATAACAATGCCCCGGCTGGAGCCGAGGCATTCATATTATTTATAAACCTCCGGAACAAATGTTTGATAATCAACCGGTGGCCTAAGGTAGTTTCTGTCTTGAGGTAACGGTGGTAATTCTACATCATCCAACTCCATGCGTTCATAAGGAATTTGGCCAAGTAAGTGAGCAATCACATTGAGACGGGCTTTTTTCTTGTCATCACCGTTTACTACATACCATGGACATTGTTTGGTATCAGTATAGGCAAACATGTCATCTTTAGCTTTGGAATATTCCAGCCATTTATCTCTGGAAACAAGATCCATCGGACTAAACTTCCATCTCTTTAAGGGATTAGAAATCCGTTCTTTGAATCGCGCTTCCTGCACTTCGTCACTCACGGAAAACCAGTATTTGATCAGAATTATTCCAGATCGTACGATCATTCGCTCAAATTCAGGACATGACCTCAGAAACTCTTCGTACTCATCATTGGTACAAAAGCCCATTACCTTTTCTACTCCTGCCCGGTTATACCAGCTTCGGTCAAAGATTACCATCTCCCCGGCAGCTGGTAAATGCGGAACATATCGTTGAAAATACCACTGAGTCTTTTCACGCTCTGTTGGTACGCTCAACGCAACTACCTTACAAATCCTTGGATTTAGCGGCTCAGTGATTCTTTTGATCGCTCCTCCTTTACCTGAGGCATCACGTCCTTCAAAAATGACCACCACTTTCAGTCCTTTTTTCTTAATCCATGACTGTAGGTGGACAAGTTCGACATGTAGTTTCTTAATCTCATTGGAATAGCTGAATTCCTCTTCTGGCGACTTACTCATAGTGCGATGATTGTTTTATGACCGTAGACAATATATGTATCCAACTTAAGAAGTGAAGTGACCTGAGTCAAGTTCCGGGAAGATTTTTATTAGCCAGAAAGTCCGTGCCACGTAATTGGTTCGGTTAATATGAATTATCTCTATCGAGGTAATAAAAAAATCTTTTGTGATAATTCCTTTTATTTCTCCAACGGCGCATTAGATTTGAGCCATTGAGGATTAAAAGCCAAGGTCTCTATGTTTAACTACATTATGTTTCAGCCCCTTGGCTTTTTTCTTTTCCCCTAACGAAATATTATTTTATTATCTCCTCCTCATAGGGTATTTCTCCAAACAATTGTTATAGAAAACACAGTACTTCAAAAGTATCTGTTAAAACCGAGGGTCGGTATAATCGCATTATGTTTCAAAAACCCTCGGTTTTACTTAAATCTGGATAAAATGCTATTTAGTTACCCTTAGAATGTTACATAATTTGGGTCATATATTTTATGATCTCCTTTTCCTGTTTTTCTAAGGTTTGATTGTCCCTTTCTGAAATATTCTATCGCTGATTTGACCTGATGGATATCAATAAATACTTCATTGATTACTAGTTCTCGCAGTACTATTCTTGATTATTTGGTGGTGCAATTGAATATTAAAGCCGTTGGCTACTTTTCTGTTTTAGGCACTCTGGCAATACTTTGTGTAATTGAGGAGGATCATTATTTCATAGAGAAATCACTCCTCCTTCCTTCTGATCATAAACAAAAACCAGAAGTAAGATACTCCCATGATTAGTAGGTAGACCAACCCCAGTTTGAGGTTGTAAACTGTCATAGCTACCAGAGAAAATATTGCAATTGCCAGTGCCAGTGCTGGAAATAATGGAAATGCAGGCACTTTGAATGGGCGTTCCAGGTTCGGTTCTTTCTTGCGAAGAGCAAAGAATGAAATCATGGAAATGATATAAAGTGTCAATGCACCAAAACATGCAATAGTGATAATTTCACCTGTCTTGCCACTTAGAAGTGCCACTATCCCAATGACCATATTGATGATCAATGCGTTTGCTGGAGTTTTGGTGCGGCTATTTACTTCTCCGAAGATGTTGGGGATGTAGCCTACTCGGGCAAATTCAAACGTACTACGGCCAGCGGCCAGAATGATTCCATGAAAGGAAGCAATCAAGCCAAAAAGTCCGATAGTGATGAGCAAGTGATACAATAGATGGTTTTCTCCGACAATCTGCACCAATGCCAGCGGAAGTGGTGAATCAGAAGCAACCTCACTTCCTGTCGGGTAAACCACAGCTTCCCATCCGGCAACACCTACAGCGGAGATAAAGGTGAGAATGCACAAGATCACTAGTGTGAATATGGCAGAACCAAAACCCAACAAAATGCTACGCTGAGGATTTCGTGCTTCTTCGGCTACATTGGCAACTCCTTCTATGGCGAGAAAAAACCAAATAGCAAATGGAATGGCTGCAAAAGCACCTTGAAAGCCATTTGGTAACGCGTTGGCTGAAAGATTGGAGACGGTGACATGAGGCAAAGTCACTCCGGAAAATATCAATAGCTCAACCACTGCCAATACGGTAATGATCAGCTCGAATGTCGCTGCGGCTTTTACACCACTGATGTTGAGCAATGTAAAAATCAAATAAGCCAGGATGGCAATGGTGAGTTTGTCAACTTCAGGAAAAAAGATGTTGAAATATGCTCCAATGGCAGCTGAAATAGCTGGTGGAGCAAAAATAAATTCCACATTTTGAGCCATTCCGGCAAGGAAGCCTAGCTTATGTCCGAGTGCTCTTTCAGCATAGTCAAAAGCCCCTCCTGCTTTCGGAATGGCACAGGCCATTTCTGTATAAGAAAAGGTGAAAGTGATATACATGACAATGATGAAGAAGGTGGCAATTGCCAGACCAAGTGTACCTCCCTCTGCAAGTCCGAGGTTCCAGCCGAAATACATCCCTGAAATCACATAGCCCACTCCCAGTCCCCACAGCATTATCGGTCCCAGGGATTTGCTTAATTGTGGAGAATCTGCCATTTGTTTTTATTTCTAAAATAATCAATGCAAGCAATAGTATCATGCAAACAGATCGAGAAACTGTAAAATCCTGAACATCAATAGATTTTGGACATTCATACTGTATTTTTTCCCGCTGAATTCAAATAATTATTTGAAAAATACAATTTAAAATACCTTTAAATATATAACCAGCTAAAAAATAGATGCTATGAGAAAATTATTAAACTTATTCGGGAGCAAGTCTGAACTCGTCATTAAGTTCAGTCAAGAAATGAACAATTTTGTAGTGATCAAGAAGGATTCGGGTATCATGTATGCCGGTCCGAAAGAGAGATGTCAGTTTTACGTTCAAAATCATAGTTAAATGAAACATATATCCATCAACCTAAATAATGTTTTAGGCAAAGTGATAATAATAGCTTGAATTAGGTGAGTTCCTGTATTTGGTTTGGGAACGCTTGGGCTTGTTAAGAACTTAACATCAACCAGCTCAAGACAAGAACCTCCGTGAGTCGCCAACTCCGGAGGTTTCTTTTTTTATAATCAAATATTTAATCGAGATGGATGCTTAGTTATGAGCGAATTGCAATGTGTCCAGTTCTGTAGTTTGTCCCGCCACTACATTTACATCAGTTTGTGTTGCCAATGTATATCCAAGCCCTTCTTGCGGCAATGCTACTACGGTGTATGATGCTTCATCGAGCATTTCTAACAAAAAAGTTCCGTTATCTTCAGGAATCGTAGAAACCGAATCTTTGTCAGTATTGATCACATAGACAACTGAGGAGACTGAATCTGGCCATACTACTCCGGAAATTGATCCATATTGTGGTGCTTCATCGGTTTTGTCCAAATTGGCATGAATCACAGGTTTCAAAATAAACTTTCCTGACTTGCCAGCTTCAACGATTGATTTTGCCACATCAAAATCCAGGACAAGTTTGTAGTTTCCGCCGGCTTCCATTTTCTCATCTACTTTAATTTTCAGCCCGGATTCACTGCCAGATGGAACTTTAAGGTCAATTGTATCTCCCGCCAACACTAGTTGGTTTCCACTTCCCAGAATCATTCTTATTTCAGAGAGTGTCTCAGCTTTAATGTCAATGTTTGCAAGTACAGCCTCAGTACCATTATTCAGCTCCAGCAGATCGTATACGGTTGGGTCAATTTCGACTGTTGTCCAGGTTCCCTCAGCTCCTTCTACCTCTACTGAATCTTCACTTTCTGCAGAAACTGAATCTTCATTGTATGTTCTGTATTCCAATCCGACTACATCAATTAGTACTGCTTCATAAGTCGCTGGCGCATCTACCAGGCTTATTTGCATAGAAGCCGTTGACTGGCTGTTAATTTGATCACTATTGGTCATTCCGGAATCTTCACAACTTGCCAAAAGAGCTGCTCCTGAGATTAGAGTTGCCATCAGTTTTGTCTTCATAGCTTTATTGGTTTTTGTTTAAGAAATTGGTAAAAATGAATCCCGGGATTCTACTTTAAGAAATCACCGGGATTCGTATACCGCCTTGATGTCAGTCCTTGGGTCAAGCACAGTGCCAAAAACAGGAATCTGTCCTCAGCGTCCATTTTGGGAGATTATAGCGGGCCAGTATTTTTCAAAATGAGAAATGAATGGTCAGGGAGAGAACGTTGCTCAACCTAAATAAGAGTCATTTTATATTTTCCAGTGATTGGAGATTACTCAGGATAACCATTTGTCACCCGATCAATCACTTCGGCAGCCATGGTCATTCCAAACATGGCAGGCATGTAGGAAATTGTTCCATAGAATGACTTTTTATAATTGGAGCCGTCGGTGTGTTTCAGGGCATGTTTAGGTTGAATTTCTTCAGAGTACACCACACGGATGCCTTTAGTTACACCTTTTTTCTTTAGCATTTTGCGCAGTTGCTGGGCAAACTTGCACTCTCGCGTGTTGCTGATGTCAGCCATTTTGATTTTGGAAGGATCAAGCTTGCCGCCAGCACCCATAGAAGAGATGAAGTGACATTTCAAACGCCGCAGAGTGAGGATCATTGTAAGCTTCGGCAAGATGCTGTCAATGCAATCCAGCACATAATCAAACTCATGTTCACGAAGGAAAGCATGCATTTTCTCTGGCTCCATAAAGTGATCCACTACTTCTATTTCCAGTTCCGGATTGATATCCAGAAAGCGGTCTTTCAGCACAAAAGCCTTCTGTTTTCCCACTGTGGAATCCAGCGCCTGAAGCTGCCTGTTTTTGTTGGTTGGGTCCACTTCATCACCATCTATAATTGTGATATGTCCCAATCCAGCTCGCACCAAAGTTTCTGCTGCATAGCTCCCCACTCCACCTAGCCCGACAACAAGCACTCTTGCTTTCTGTAGACTATCGATGGCTTCTTTGCCTATAAGGAGTTCTGTTCGTTCCAGCCAATGACTCATCGTTTGAAAAAGTTTTGAGCGTTATCATTCATTTGATTACAAAGATCACTTTCTTTCATGGATAATAACTCCGACATTTCTGAATAAACCTGTTTGATAGAAATATTGGGCATGCTATCAGTTTCCAAAAACAGACGATCAATTGGTAAGTTCTGAAATAGCTCGGCGTATTTTGACCTGGGAAGTCCAGGCATCAACGATAGATAAAACCCCTGATCAATCAACTGTTTGGCCAGAATAGCGTGGCGTCCATAGCCATGAATACACCAGCGATCAATCTCTGGAAATTCCTTTTTAATCTTAATCAATTGATCAAAAGCTCTCACGCAGTGGATAATAACCGGTTGATCAAACTCAATCGCCAGCGGTAGTTGACTTCTGAGGATAGCCATCTGCTGTTTCATTTCAGGGCCTTTCAGATTGTCCAAACCGATTTCCCCTAGTGCCAGGCAGTTGAAGTCTGACAGTCTAATTGAAAGTTGCTCCTGCTGAGTGTTGGTAATCGGCGCTTCAATCCACCAGGGGTGATAGCCAATTGTAAAGTATTGATGTGGATGTTCTTTGCCGGGATGCAGTGATACAATTTCCATTGTCTCCGGATCGTCAGTATTCCGCATACGATGGGTATGAAAGTCCAGATATTGAGCAGACTGAAAAATCGAATCATCCATTAATTTTAGTCTTTAGCTGGTTAAAGATAAAATGACTTTCATAGCTGCTGAGTATCCTGCAACGGATTATATTTGGTCTTTCACTATCATAATTGATTCTAGCTATGAGCAAAACCGTCATTCTTGTGCTCGAGAACCGATCTTACGAATTCGTTCCGATTAATAAGAATACCTGGGAACTCACTTCTGACCTAACGATTACACTTAGTCAGGAATTTCATCAAGGAAAGACGATCACCATTCCTATGGGCTTTCTGACAGACTTCCGATCCGGTCCCGGCTTTCTCAATAAAATTGTACCAAAAACAGGTCTCTGGTACGTCATTCATGACTGGCTGTACAGAAACCAGATTTCCACCAGACACAATGCAAATCACGAGCAGAATTACTGGATGGTTAAATACAATGTGAATCCCAAGGCTCGCAGAAAGATAAACTGGGCCGTACGCAGCTTTGGTAGTAAATATTGGAATTACTACAAACTAGGAGGGACTTATCCATATAGCAGGAAGAAACTCAGAAGGCTGTTAAAAGAAAATTGCTAACATTTAGCAGTAGGGCAAATAATTGTTGAATCAGCATGAAAGATGAGGTGTGTTTGTTACATTTATATAACGTACTCTATCCACTTTTTTGCTGAAATAAGTCTATCCAATTTTTCATGTTAAAAAAATGTATACCTGGTGACAGGGGATTTTAGTACACCGTGCAACAGAAATAGATTTCATAAGGCAATTGTCGTCACAGAGGTGTTTTGCTTATTTTTTCTTTCAGTTATAAGAAATATAGACGCACAACCTAAGGCCTTTATTGAAGCACACTATTCTAAAAGGGATGGTTTGCCCTCTAATGTTGTCTATGATGTGGCTCAGGATAATCTTGGTTTTATTTGGTTTGGGACGGACCATGGTCTTAGTCGGTTTGATGGAAATGAGTTTATCAATTATGCTATAGCAGAAGGAGCTCCGGATAGTGAGATTCTTAAATTTTATACTGACTCCAAAGGTCAGATTTGGTGCTATACTTTAAACGGAAAGGTCTCTACCATATATAATGGTAAAATTCTATCAGATACAAGTTTGGCAGGGCTACCTCTTCCCAACTTAGGAGAACAAATAAATGGTATTGTTGAAATTGAAGGCGACATTCTTATCTGTTCACCTAATAAGATTGGAATATTACAACCTTCTGGGATTAAGTTTTTAAAATCTTATACCAGGAACCCTCATTTCATTGTTTACAATGATTCCTTGTTTATTTCTCTTCAAAATGAAATCCTATCATTTGATCCAAAAGAAGAAATCCTAATGAAAGTGTCTGATTTTGGTATCGGACGCAAAACAAATTCTTATTTTGAAAGATTTGGTGATTATTTCATCACCTACTATTATGACACGTATCAATCCAATATACATTTAATAAATGTTAAAACCAGGACTAAAGAAAGAGATTCAATTAGAGATGTCAGGGTCTATAATATTAGTTCAAATAATGGAATTGAGCTTTATACCGACAAAGGAATATACAACTACGATCCAGCTACCAGGAAGCGTACTTTAGAAACACCAAAAATCCCTGCTACTAACAGATTTGTTGACAGGTTCCAGAATATATGGATTTCAAGCTTTGGCGAAGGGGTCTTTCTGTTTAAATCCTCAGAATTTATCAATGTCATTGATACAACAAAAAAGATGGTCACTAGGATAGAAAGTAAGGAGGATCATTTTTATGCCATCAGTAATAATAAGCATATGCTATGTACCTATGACAATGTGAATGTACATTGTGAGGAGAATTTAAATCAAAAAGCAAAGTACAATGATGTTGTGGAGCTATCCAATGGATCACCATTACTGGGGATAGGGAATATTCCAGATGATGACATTATATCAGAGAATTATGTATCAGCAGTTACATTGGCCATTTTTGACTCGATTTTAGTTGCTTCACAAAATGAGAAAATTGTTTTTTATATTGATGATGAAGATGGTTTAAAGTTCGTCGGGGACATTTTAAATCCAAATTTTGGAAGAATTCATAAGGTAATTGATCTGAAAGATTCCACGTTAATCTACCAAAATCCGCAAGGAATTTTTAGTACAACTCTTTCAATTCCCTCCAAAATCAAACCAGTTTTTACAGAATATCTTCCAGGCGATGCACTGTTGACTGATAGCAGAAACTTGTGGGTAGGGACAAGGGGTGCTGGCCTTTTCAGAATCAATCAGCGAGACACACTTCAGATAACCACTAATCAGGGGCTCTCATCTGACTACATCAATAAGGTGTTATTAAATGAAGACATGCTTTGGGTGTCTACTACAGAAGGCATTAATATCCTGAAATTCGATAATGATGACCTTTTGAAGGTGAGTGATGCCCCTGGAGTGCCAGGAGAAGTGAATGACATGTCCATCTATCAAAACTCAATCATTGTTGCTACGAATGAAGGATTATTTAGTTTTCCAATTGATGCCGATTTTGTGGATGAGAATAAGCCTAAGTTTCATTTGGAATCATTCCAATCCGGTGGAATAAGCTTTCCAATAAATACAATAAATCAGACGTTTGAGCTTGCTCTGAGAGATTTTACAGTAAATTTTTCCACTATCTTTTTTAGTCCTGGCCAACCTATATATTATCGATACAGATTGATTTCTGAAGGAGACTCCCCAGATAATTCACAGTGGTTCAGTACACCACAGAGCCAATTGAATTTTACAAATCTCCAATCAGATGACTACAAACTCGAAATACAATATCATGCTAAGAACACTCCATGGCAGACAGGGGCATTGTTTAGCATTTCTATACTGCCGTATTGGTGGCAGACTATTTGGTTCAAAATACTGATAATCCTGCTTTTGTCATTACCTCTGAGCTATGTTGGTTTCAGAGTCAGAATGTTTTTCAAATCAAGGAACAGGCTGAAGACTGAAAAATTGTATGCAGAATTGATGGCACGAAATGCACAGATGAACCCGCATTTCATGTTCAATGCACTCAACTCAGTCAGAAATTTTGTTTTGACCAATAACATGGAGCAATCCGATAGGTACCTCATGATCTACGCTCGCCTGATGCGTAAAGTGCTTGACTTATCAGACAGATTGTTAATACCTATTTCAGAAGAGCTTGAACTGACCAGATTGTATCTTGATTTGGAACAGATGCGAATGGGCGGAGAATTTGACTATGATATAAAAGTAAACGACGAAGAAGCATTGTCATACAGATGTCCTTCGATGATCTTACAACCATTTGCGGAAAATGCTGTCATTCATGGAGTGAGAAATTCGGATCAAAAGGGATTTATTAAAATACTGGTTTCAGAAGTAGGGGACAAAATAGTCTTTACTGTTGAAGATAATGGCCCGGGACTTCAGGCAAAGGGTGAAAATGATCATGAGTCCAAGGGGACAAAAATCATCAATGAAAAATTGAGATTATTTAGAGAAACTTACAACTTTGATATTGGCATGGAAAAGGAAAGTGATCCGGATTATGGCTCCTACATTAACATTAGTATACCAATTATAAAGGGATAAATCTGATGCTCATTACAGCAATAATCATAGATGATGAACAGGCAGCCAGGGATAACCTGAAATTACTGTTGGATAAATTTTGTCCCAACGTAGAGATTTTAGGAATGGCAAATAATATTAGCAAGGGAATAAGTTTGATTTTAGAACATGACCCGGAGCTGGTATTTCTTGATGTTGATATGCCCGGAGGATCTGGATTTGATTTAATAGAAAAGTTAGGCAACAATGCTCCTAAAATAATTTTCACAACAGCATTTGAGAAGTACGCACTCAAGGCGCTGAAAGCTGCGGCAATTGATTATTTGCTCAAGCCGATAGATAAGGATGAGTTGATCACAGCTATCAATAAATCTGTCCAATACTCTCAAGCAGAAATGAAAAAAGCATTGGATTTATTATCACAAAGAAATCAGCAAAATGGAAAGCTGGTAGTGACCACTACAGAGGAGATCAGGCTGGTTGATCTTGATAGTATTTTGTACCTGGAGGCCCACCGAAATTACACGATGCTCTACCTAACAGAAAATAAGAAATTAGTAGCTACTAAAAACCTCTCTGAAATGGAGCAGCAATTGCCGGAAAATAATTTTATGAGAGTTCACAAATCCTTTGTAGTCAATCTTAACCATGTCGAGGCTTATCGAAAAGGACGAGGAGGGTATTTGATACTGAACAATAAAGATTATCACGAATAGGTTTGTATGGCTCTAAAGTAAACCCTAAGGTTATGTAAGGCAGTAGCAATCTTGAATACTTGGTCTCGAACCGAATAAGTTTTCAACCTGATTTTGTT